>Ga0315906_10000115_pt1 | contig 129113 bp, 109 predicted proteins | sample LakEriMetagenome_4_FD_203526 | JGI IMG/M metagenome (GOLD analysis project Ga0315906, IMG submission 203526) | Freshwater fungal communities from buoy surface, Lake Erie, Ohio, United States - Buoy 2 MA122 | ecosystem: Environmental > Aquatic > Freshwater > Lake > Lake biofilm | place: USA...
TTACTATAAACTTATTACTTGAATTAGCTTCTTCTGTTATAACATCGGTTACAAGGTCTGTAATTCTCGTAGAAATAACATTACTTGTATGTGTAACATAATTACAAGTATCTTGGATTATATCACGGCCATCAATAGTATATATAAAGTTGTTACCACCTGTTTCAATATTAACATTTCCATTAATATCAAGCTTAAAACTGCTAGGATTTGTTACACCGATTCCTACATTTCCATTATTAGCTATTACAAATACTTGATTTTGAAAGTTAGATACATTAAAAATGCTATCTGTATTGTTTAGCTGTTCTAAATTAAAAGCTACACCAGCACCCGAATTAATAACTGATAATTGCTCTGTAGCATATATATCCGTATTAAAAGTTGTAGTATCTCCTAATACTATTAAATTACTATCAATAGTCAAAGAACCTTTAATTTTAAGATTGTTATTATATTCATTATTAATTATAAATTTTTTATTACTATTAGTATATTCATTTATATCGTCTGTTTTTAAATATGTAATGCGAGAATTTATTATCGTAGAACTATTGCTGATACTCGTTAATAAATAATCATAATTATTTTTAATATAATTTGAATTATCGCTATTTTTTTTTGAAAAGTAATTTGATGTTTCTAATACATAATTAGAAGTATCAATAACATAATCTGGGATTTTTATACTTTCAACTAATTGATCTATATATCTAAAAATAATCATACCATCACCACCGAAGGCACCATAATTAAGATATCCGCCACCACCCGATCCATATTTTCCTTTATAACCAATAGATTGATTATATTCAATACTGCCATCTCCACCGCCACCAATACCACCTGTAGCGTTTAAATAATTGCTTGCGCCTCCAGCAGCAAAATATATTTGATTAGAAGTAGAATTATATTCCCCGATAATATTATCATTTGATAAATCAAAGTAATCTTTAAAAATAATTTCCCCTTTTTCTGTTATAATTTTAGAAATACCATCGCCTCCATCTATAACTTTACCTTCAGAACCACTTCCGCCACCGCCTCCACCGCTATTATAATTTTCAGTTATATCAAAATATCCGTTATTACCATATACATATATATTATCAGCATTTAAAAATGAATAGTTTGTTGATATGATGTTTTCTGTATTTAAACCACCGCCGCCAGATCCTGAACCACCAATACCATTATTTATATTATATGAACCACCACCTTTAGCTATAAGTGTGTTGAAAGTACTATCATTACCAATTGAATTACTTTGTGTTTTATAATATCCAGCTCCACCTCTTCCAACTTTAATAGTATAATTATTAGCATATAATATGGCATTCTCAATAAATATTAACTTACCAGCACCACCACCACCTCCGAATGTTCCACCTCCACCGCCACCAATTATTATTAAATCACAATTTGTTCCATTATTATTATCATATAATGTCAAAATATATTTTGAATAATTATTGGCATTATATAATTCATCAACTTGCGAATAAGATAAAACCTTGTTATAAATTCTAAAATCTGCTATTGAAAATTTTAGAGTATTATCTGTATCATATCTTGACCTCCCAATAAATTTATCCTTATATATAGCCTTTTCTCCTATTATCATTTTAACTAAAATGTCAGGCTCTTTTATACCATTAATATATACTCCCCAATTTCCACCACCATCTATTGACCAACAAAAATGTTTCCACGTATCGTCAAATAAATTATCATATTGAGTTATTTTGTATTCGTTTGAGCCAAAATTAAAAATATTTATAGAAATATTATTATCAGATATGCCAACATTAATATAATAAGCTTTATCTTGTGAACCAAAGAAAAGTAAGGATTTATTATTTATTGCCTCACCTATTTTAAACCAAAATGAAATTGTGATTCCTTCAGTATTACCCCCGACATTACTTATTTTAAATAATTCTCTTAGATTGCAAATGTCAGGTATTTGTACATATGTATTCTCTGTTCCGTCTAAGTAAATATATTTATTATTTAAAGGAGTATATTCAAAATATAAATCAATATTATCATTTGGATATATTTTAGCATTACCTCTTAAAATAAGATTTGTCGCGTTAATTTCTGTAATATTATATAATGAGTAGTTGCCTTTATTTAAGATATAAATGTCATCTTGAAGAGAATTAAAATTATACCAAAATGGTAAAATTGTATCTATACTTTTTGTATCTGTATTATTATCAAATGTTGTTCCTAAATTTGGATTGTAAGTAAAAATTAACTTTTTATATATTGATTTTACAACAGTCTGATTTAAACTTTCTATATCTACATTGGGAATAACAGATGGTGTAGGTATAGTAACAACTTCAGGTAATATACTCAAAAATCCATCACTCGACATAAATAACCCTTCGCCAACTTTTATAATACCTGCTTTATTTGTACTCGCCAGAGGAATACCATTTGTATTATCTATACCTAATGTATTTTCAATATGTTTAAAAATATCACTTAAAATAATATTTGATGTAGTTTTTAAATTATTAGATAATATGTTAGAAGTGTTTTTAACATAATTAGAACTATCTAAAATCACATCATTACCATTTATATATAATATATTAGCTTGATTATCCCATCGCAAACGTGAAGATGTTGTTAATTTATTTTCGCTATTTATTGATGAATTATTATTAAAAACAATGCCCTGATGTATATATATATTATTATTAGTGCCTCCATATAATTTACTCAAAGCATTACCTCTATTTATACTATCAACATTTATGTTAGTTATTCTTTCTCCAGACCCTATAAATTTTGATGCGGTAACGTCTCCATTAATTTCTAAATCATTTGTAGCAATAGAGAATGCTGTTCTTGTTGTTCCCGATGGAGTAATACTTTCAGTCATTCTTTACTACTAATAAAAATAAATTAAATATTAATAATAAAACAATTATAATAAATATAAACATGTTAATGAAGTAACTATAAAACATTTAATAGTAAGTGGAAATAAATGATATATATTGCTTATATTATTTTCGGCATTTACTGAATAAATATTAACAATAAAATTATCATCTTCCTTTTCTCTGGTATAGCTCTTTTCTCCCATATCTCCTGTATCTCCTGTATCTCCTGTATCTCCCATATCACATGTATCTACATCATCGAGCATATATTCTACTATCATTATTAATTATATAAATCACTATTATATTTATATAGTTTAGATAATATGAGAAAAAAAACAATAGGTGGATGGTTTATTGATAATGAACTTAAATTTAATGATGATGTTAATAATTTGAAAAATACACGCGATCTTCAGGATGATTTATCATTTAGTAAACCAAATATATTAGTTAATAATTTAATCCATCACTTATCAACTTGCGCTGGAACAAACAAATCTATTACCGATGGATGTAATAGTAATAATGATAATGGAAACGCTATAAATTATTTATATCTTAATAAAAGTATAGGAGGCCGAAAAAATAATATGAATAATAAAATGTCTGGTGGATGTTTTACATGCGCAAAAGGTAAGAAAAAAATAGCAATGTTTACAAAAACTTTTATAATAATAATACCCAGTTTATATAAAAAATATAAAAGAAATGATAAAATAAATTTTGATAAATATATTAAAAAGATAAAGGATGATAATAAATATAATAAAAGTATAAAAAAAGGAGGTGCTGATAGTGAAAGTAAATTAGTAACCAATGAAAATATAGATTACACGAATGTTAGCTTTTTAAATTTAAATAAGCATAAAGAATATGAATTCCCAGATTTTGATAATCAACTTCAAGATTTAAGATCATCAATTATATAAATATGTTATAGATGACTTAATATTTATGGTAAATATAATTCTTTATTTTTTTCATAAGGTATATATTTATTATAATTTATAATAGGTAATTTTTTATCTATATTTCCGTAATTAATTAATACTATTGTCATTTTATCACACTTATTTTTAAACATATCTATCGATTTATTTATTTCGTCATAAGGCACAAACCCATAAATATGTTTAAATTTATCAGGTATAACGAAAAATACAGAATAAAGAGATTCCAATATATTATTTTTTGTGTCTTCAAAAACAGGAAAATATGTGTTTAAATCATATCTATCACTAAGTATATAAATATATATTTTCATAATTTTATCCATATTCATAATTATGCTATTATATTTCCCTTTATCAAACTTTTTAACAAATCTTATGTTTTTTAATATATCTACAAACTCTTTATTTTCTAACAAAAACTTTAAATTCTTATTTTTGTTATATACCACATAATAATTATCTGTATTTGTTTGTTCTACATTATTTATATCATTTTTAAGTTTAGCAGCATTATCAATATTTATTTTTTCATTTTCTATATTATATGATATATATAATATAATAATTATACCTATTAATATTTTTACATCTAATTTAGATAATATAAAAAATACAAATGCTAAAAAAATATAAATATAATAATAATTATTATTTATATTAGAAATTAAGTTCATATTATAACTAATATCTATCTTAATAATAATTAACTTTATTTATTATTTATACCGAAGCTCCATCTATAAAATATATTATAAATGAAAATAATATTAATATGATACCTACATATATTTTTCTATCATTTTTCATAAGAATATCAATAAGTTCCTTAATATAACTATTTCTATCATAATCTTTACTATAAAACTTATTGCTATATAATTCACTAATATCATTAATTATATCTATAGCAGTTTGTAAAGTATTTTTATAAATATCTTTAATTGACATATTATAAAATTGTTTATCAATATTTTGATTAGCAATGTTATCTGGTAAAGTCTCTAATAATTTATTTAATTTTTTTTCTATTTGACTTTCAATATATTTATCAATATTATTTTTATCAATATTATTATCATTCATATTATTTAATATCTACTTTATTCGTATAAAAGATATTTTATATAATATCCATCATATCTATGTTTGCTATTAGATTTCTTCTACAACAATATCTTTTTAATCCTAATTTATTTAATATTTCAGCTGTTTGAATTTTATCAAAATTTTTATATAGAGGGTCTATATTTTTGTTTTCTTCCATATTCGCTTTTTCCTTTTCATAGTAATCTACAATATCTGCCATCACTCTTCCACACGTAAAGCATCTAATTGGAATAATCATTTATATTATTATCTATCTATTATTAATAATATATAATCATTTTTTATATATACATTTAATTTTAATTAATTATTATATTATAATTATAATAGAAGATAAAATGTCTATTTCCGGATTAAATATGCGACTTTCAAAATTAGAAAATGCCTTTTCGTCATTAAATGTTAATACAACAGAGCAAACATCTATGACTTCTGTAGATTTATCAGATGAATTATTAGCAATAAATAATAGCATTAAACTATTGGAAGAAAAATTAGATGGCGTTATTAAAAGAGTATCTGAAAATGCCGAATCTATAAAATCCGATAAAACTTCTTATGAAGACATATTACAAAAATCTCAAAAATTAGAGAAAAGTATTGAAAAATTAGAAAAAAAAGTAGAAACTCTATCTAAAAAGGGTTCGCAAGATTCTCAATAATTATAAGATTATAATATTATATATATTTAGGAATTGTTTTTTTACATTCTTTTAACATGTCTTGGTCATATTTCCAGACATTAATAGAATTATTTAATATTTCACTATTTTTCTGTAAATAGCCATTATTAGAAACTAATGATTTAATAGCATATTCAGAATATTTTTTAGCATTATTATAGTCTTTGCTTTTTAAAAATATACAGCTCATAATATCTAAAATATCAGGTGAATCAAAATTATTTTTTTGAAAAAGTTCAGTGGCTTTCTCTATGTCTTCGCTCGTAATATCATCTTTTATATAGATTTTAATTAATTCAATATATAAATTATTAAAATATAAATAGTTTGTAGGGTTAATAGTAGATGGATATAATCCTATTTTAGAACCTTCTATAAATGTATTTCTATTATATACTAATATCTTGTATTTATCGCTATTATCAGCTACAAACTTACATAAAAAATTTCTATATTTCAATTTAAACTCATTCATATCATTATATAGAACTTTACATATTCTGGGCTTAACAAAATAGCATGCTTTTGAAATTAGTTTTTTATATATAGACTTATAATCTATATATATTCTTTCGTCAATTATTGAATTTAATGATGTAAATAATATATCCCAATCTTTATTATAAATGTTATTTAACATATTCTCAATATTTTCAACATAATTTTTTCCAATAATAACATCATCTTCCATAATCAAATATAATTTTTCTTTATCATTATCATTATCATTATCATTATCATTATCATTATCATTATCATTATCATTATCATTATCATTATCATTATCATTATCATTATCATTATCATTATCAATAATATTTTTAAATGCCATTCTATGTTTCTCAAAATTAGAAATTTGATTGGTATTGAGTTGTATTATAAGATCGTTATATTCGTTATCATCTGAGTATTTTGAATAATCAACTCTTTTATTATAATCATTAATATTTTCTTCAATATCTTCCTTATCCGGTTTATCAATAATATTTACCCTAATATTAATATTTAGTTTTTTACATATTATTTTTATAGTTTCTATAGTTAAATTAACATTTTTAACTCTTGCTTCCAAATTTTTAGTGCTTAATAAATAAATAATTAAAATCATATATATATGTTTTTGTAATAATTTTATATATTAATTATATCTTTAAACCATTCTTCAATAGTAGGTTCTTGATATTTTTTTCTGAATACATAATATGTAATTTTAGGTATTATTTTGTTTCTTTTATTATTCCTAAACATAGATTCTACTATATCAGTTTTAACATTGATACATCTACTTTCAATATTATTTTTAACAGCAAAATCTATATATTCTTTACGTTTTTCAATATTAGCGTTCGTGGCGTCAAATATAATTGATTTACCATCAATTATATATTTATCGGCTTCCTTAATCATACGCTTGCTTGTTTTAAACTCATCACCGCTAATAGTAACATATTTTGATTTATCAAAAGTATTACTTATAGTGCTTTTTCCACTACCAGGATATCCAACAAGTACTATTATTTCCTGATTTATATTTTCTGGTATAATTATTTTTTTATCGCTTTTTATTGAAAATAATTCATCTGGTGAATAATATTTTATTCCTATATTTTCCGCAAACTTTTTGTCAACATCCGACCAATCACCTTCGCGTCCTAAAGCATCACCTACATAAAATGTGTTTTCCTTATCATATTTTTTATTTTGAATTAATTTTTCAAATATTGATATATTAGGTTTAGCTATAATTTTATCAATACCTACAATAAATATTATAGGTATATTTAATGAACTTAGAGAATTATGTAATTCTCTAATTTTTGATGCTGTATTTTTTCTTTGATTTGTAATAATATTTATTGAATACCCCTTATTATAGAACTCTTTTAATTTTATGGGAACATTTTCTGTTAACCACATCCAATCATCTTCATTTTTGGCAAAAACGCCATTTGTTCTAGGTTTAACGAGAGTCCAATCATAGTCAAATATAGCCATTTTTTTCCTATGTCTATAATTATTTATTTTATATATTATAGATATATCATTATTTTCTACCTTACCTATTTTAGGTTTAATGCTTCTTCCTGATATCTCGTTACATATTTTGTCTTTTTCTTTACAAATTTTATTTTTTTCATTAGAACATTTTCTCATTCTATAATATTATTATTTTATAATACAATCAAATTTTATATAAGTTATATAATAGTTAAATATTTATTAATATGATTGGGGACGATATTATATATGAATATCCTAAATGTGATAGACTTGTAATAATTGGAGATATTCATGGTGATATTAAAAGGTTGAAAAATATTTTGATTCAAGCAAAAATAATAAATAATAATATAGAATGGATCGCAGAACCACCTAATACCGTAATAGTACAAATGGGTGACCAAGTTGATAGTTTAAATAGAGATGGTGGATATACGGAAAATATTATAAATGACTGGGAAATTTTAGAAGACGTCGAAGTAATATATTTTACAAATTTAATAGATAAAATAGCGCAAACTAAAGGTGGGCGCTTTATTTCTATTATAGGAAATCACGAGTTTATGAATGTTATAGGAAATTATAGCTATGTATCATCTAAAAGTATGAATAATGATGAAAATAGACGCGGTGATTTATTTAAACCTCGCGGGACATTATCACCTATATTATCAAAAAGACCTATCGTATTAAAAATAGATGATTTATTATTTTGTCACGCAGGATTAACATCCGGGCACGTAGATATACTTAAAAAATATAATAAGGATATTCCATATATCAATAAAATTTGGAAAAACTTTGTATTATATGGCAAAGTTTTATTAGAGGACAAGGAAATATTTGATAGTATATTATTAGATAATGAAGGCATTTTATGGACACGCAATTTAGATGATTCTGATAAAGCAAAAAAAATGTTATTAGATATTAATTGTACTTTTATGTTTGTGGGACATACAGTAATGGATAAAATAAGAATACATGACAAAACGATATGGTATACAGATACAGGTATTTCAAGAGCATTTGGAAAAAAAGAATATCAATATATGGAGATTATAAATCACAACATATATGTAAGAGATGTTATTGGATAATTTTTTCACTATCAATATTTTATAAAAAATTGATTGATGTATAGAATGATATTTTAATACAAAATATGAACATTTACGATAGTTTACCTAAAGACATTCAAGAACATATTAGAGATAAACATTTCTTATATCCTCAGAATCCCGAATTAAGAAAAGATATTGAAAACTTTAAAATCATAAAGGATAAAATAATGAAAAAATACGAAGATAAAGGTCTCGAATATACGGATGATGTGACAGACGATTTCAATATATATGCGTGGATAGAAAATGATTTATTAAGCTATTGGAATGATAACATCCCTTTAGATATCAAGATATCTAAAAATAATATGACAAGAATGGAAAGATTCACAGCATATAATATTAAGAAAGACAAAAAAATATTATCAGATGTTGTTAATAATTTTCACAATAATAACACAAATATAAAAATCATAAAATATATAGCTGGTCTAAACATTTCTGAAAGAGAGGAGTTTATTAATATTAAATAATCAAGTATATTAGATTAATGAAAAGTAATATTTTGCTTAAAAAATATTTTAATGAATATTTAAAATTAGATCCATTATATTCAATTATTGTTAGAAATAAAGGAGATAAAAATATATATACAGATTATTATTCAAATGAATACATTGATAAATATACTAATATTTTAAAAAAATATAAAAATTTGTCAAGAAATAGTAATGCTCTTTATGATAAATATTTATTTACTATTTGTAATAATAATCTTGAACTCATTAAGTTAAAAAAATATCTAATTCCTTTAAACTCTTATGACAATATTTTAATTAATTTTAAATATAATAATGAATTATATTACACTATTAATAATGATAAGGATTTTTATTTTTTAATTAATAGAATAAAATCGTTAGATAAAATTGTATCTTCTATAATTCAAAGATTAAATGAAGGCATTCGATATAAAATAACTATATCAAGATTTGCTTGTGGATTAATTATAAAAAAATTAAAGGAATATATTAAAAATAAAGATATATGTATAATTAAAGTGCCTTCTAAATATAATAATAAATTTTATCATGATATTATAAATAAACATTATATAGATAACATAAAAAGTGTTATTAATTTTTTAGAATCTAAATATATCAAACATTGCTATAAAGGAATAGGAATCTGTAATATGAAGAATAATAAAGGCAAACTATTATATAAAAAATTAATAATTTCGGAAATATCTTTAAATAAATCTCCTGAAAATATATTTAATATAGGGCTTAGTGAAGTAAAAAGGATACGCGAATTGATAAGTGGAATTATGCGGCAAAAATCAAAATATAAAAGATTGACTGATTTTTTTAAACATATGAACGATAAAAATTTTATATATAAAAATGATAAGGAACTTTACAAGGATTTTGAAAATAAAAGGTCTTTTATTAACAACGTGATTATGAAAGAAAACTTTTATAAAAATGTTGAAAATTATAATATTAAATTTGTTGATAGAAAAATGGAGAATATGTCTCCTGCCGCATATTATTATGCTATGCCGAAAGAAAAAAATGCTTATATCTATATAAATAGAAGTCTAACAAAATATAAATATGAAACTTTTGCTCTAAGTATTCACGAGGGAATACCCGGGCATCATTACCAATACCGATATTTTTCTAAATATAAATTTCCTGATTATAAAATATATTCCAATAATGATTCTGGATTTAGCGAGGGATGGGCGCTATATTCTGAAAATATTGGCAATAAATACTATAATGATGATGAGTATTATGGAAAACTATCATATGAATTATTGAGGTCTATTAGACTTGTTGTAGATGTAGGAATTAACTATTATAATTGGAGCTATAAAAAAGCTTATAACTATATGAAGAAATATTCAACATTAGATAATGATAATATTAAAAATGAGATAGAGAGATATATAAATATGCCTTGTCAAGCAATAACATATAAAATAGGTGAAATGGAGATTTTGAGATTGCGTGATAAATATGTTAATAAAAAAGGTATGGATATTAAAGAGTTTCACAAGAGACTATTTAGTAAAGGTATAATTACATTAAACTTATTAGAAAATACAATATATCCACGTGGGTGATAAAAAAGGAGTACATAATTTTATTTTTTGATAGATTTTATAACTTTTTATTTTTTTAATAGATTTTATAAATTATGTACTCTTTTTTTAGAAACATAGAAAATTATAAAATGAAAACATTTCAAGATTATCCCGATTTTAAACCTAACATTAGTCCCAGAGAAATGTTTGAAATCGGAATCATGGGAGGTTCATATTTTAGAAAAATTAAATCACCTAAAACAGGTAAAATATACAAGAATCATCATAAGAAATTTAAGTTTTTAAAAGATATTCCAAAAAATAAAATAATTAATCAAGAGTATGATAAAAGTATAAATAGATATAATGTTGTTGTAGGAACATCTTATGAATATTGGATGAGTAAAAATTGGATAAATGAAGATATTGATCCTTATGGATGGATAGAATGGTATTGTAATTTTTATAATGGCCGAAGAAGCGAAGATGATAAAAGGCAAATAAATAGATGGAAAAAATCAGCTGGTCCGAAAGGGAGATTTAGAAATCAATTACAGCGTAAAATAAATGAGATGGGAAGCAATAAAGAAACAATATATCCCCGATTAAGACAAACATTATTACACTGGGGGTGGGATTCTCGTAAAATGTCTGTTAAATGATATATTATATTATATATAAAAAATTGATTTATTATATATCTTAATAAGGATTGATGGATACCGAAAACTTAGATAAACTTATTGAGTTAAAGAATAATGAAATAATGACAATGTATGAAAATAAAATAAGTAAAAATAAAAAAATGATTAATAATCATTGTGATATTGATTATAATAGCAAAAAGTTATTCAACAAAATCAATGCTGGATTTGAACAAAAGTTTAAATCATCTAAAGCTTATCAAAGAATGCTTGAACACGAACAAAATAAAACACCTATATAAATATATGTCAATATATAATAATAATACAATGTCAGAATATAATGACAATGTCTCGTGTCAGCCCGACATTAATGATATTAAAAAAATTAACAATATTATAGATAATGATATTTATAAGTTTATTAAAAAAAATAGCAAAATCAACCTATTAAATAAATGTGATGCCATACATTCTAATAATGGAATTGATAAGAACTTAATAATAAACAGAATTAATATTATTAAAAATAATAGAAAAATATTAAAAAAACTATTAAAAATTCCAATGATTGAACAACGAACTAAAGAATGGCATGAAGCAAGAGATTCGCGATTAACAGCAAGTGATTTATACGATGCTATAAAAAAAAACAACAATAGTGATAAAATTGCTAAAAAAAAAGCAAAAATATTAGTTGATAACATTAATTATAATGCTGTACCTGCTTTAAAATGGGGTACTATGTTTGAACCTATGGCTACACGCTGCTATTCACAATTAAATAATAATATTAAAGTTTATGATTTTGGATTAATACTTGATAATAGCAACCCTCATTTTGGAGCATCTCCAGATGGTATTAATGAATTGGGTATAATGATTGAAATAAAGTGTCCTTATTCAAGAAAAATAGTTGATGGTTATATTCCAGAAAAATATAAAATGCAGATTCAAGGACAATTGGCAGTATGTAATCTAACGGAATGTGATTATATTGAATGCGAATTTGCTTGTATTGAAAATGAAGAATATATGACAAAATACAAGGATATTACTACAAATCATGGAATTATTGCGGAATATCAAGTATCTGGATCATATAAATATTTATATAGCGATGAATATTTAAATGCCGAAGAAGCTTATAATAATATTTGTAAAAAAAATATTGATTATAATCATGCTAATACTCTTGACAATACTTCTAAGTTCAATAAATTAATATTCTGGGAACTTAAAATTATTAATATACAAAGAGAATTTTTTAACAAAGATGAATGGGAAAAAATAATTCCTAAAATAAATGAATTTTGGAAAAGTGTAGAAAATTTTAAATTAATGCCTATTGAAGATAATATTAAAAAATTTACATTCATTAATGATGATAGTGATTGATAATTATTTACCAATTCCACGGATTTATACGTATATTACTATTATGAGGATTTACAAAATAAACCATCGAAAAACTACTATGTTCAACACCATTTTCATTAATTACTATACATTTGGGATTTATATTTTTACCATCAATAGTATAGCTATCCGTTTCTAAACAACCACATAATGAATTTTCATTTGGATGATTATGACATACAATATTACATAAAGAGTTATCTTTTGAAGTATTTTGAGTAATATAGCTAATTAATTTATTTATTTTATTTTTTTCACCATTTGTATTTACAATTAGTATTTGACATTTTGCATTATTACTATTACAAAATTGAGAATCATAAGTACAACCTTCATAATGGTTAGTATTTAAACCTTTTGTCATAAATTCTTTTTGAGCGGAAATATTTCTTAAAAGATTAGCTTGAGCAACAAATACATATATTGGTCCATTTATTTCATTGGTTAAGACTCCTAATTTACTTATCACAATATTATCTAATGAATTTTCACCAACTCCTATATTACAATTGTTTATATCTAAAAATATTAGATTTTCAGATTTATATATTCCTTCACCATCCTTACCAGTTAAATAATCATATACTTCCTTTGGAGATTTTTTAATACATTTATAATGTAAAAGTAATTTATTATTACTTATTTCGCTCGTATAATTATCATTACCATCATTAGCTACATTATATTTATTATCTGTAGTTGGTCCAATTATATTATCGCAAGTATATTCAGTATGATACTTATAATCATACTCATTATATTTTAAACTTAAACTATTTAAAGTAGTGTTAGCTGCTGGTGTGGGTGGAAAAGGTTTGTTTACTTGATTTATACACTTTTTTCCACCTACTTCGTAAGTGTCAACGTTGAAAGGCTCTTTTATTGATAAATCGCAAATATTTATAAAAAAATGAAATATTAATAATATAAATGTAATTATTAACAATATTATTAATAACATTTCATTGTAATTCATTTTTTAACTCTATATAATTTAATTATTTTTATTTTATAATTATAAAAAAAATATGTATTGTAATATTATTATTAGATATATTATTTTCATGAATAATATTATTTAGTTATTAGTTATACACCTCCAGTGCCTGTACCAGTAGTACCAGTAGTGCCAGTAGTGCCAGTAGTGCCAGTTGTGCCAGTTGTGCCTGTAGTACCAGTTGTGCCAGTAGTGCCAGTAGTGCCAGTTGTGCCAGTTGTGCCTGTAGTACCAGTTGTGTCTGTAGTACCTGTAGTACCAGTAGTGCCAGTTGTGCCAGTTGTGCCAGTTGTGCCTGTAGTACCTGTAGTACCTGTAGTACCTGTAGTACCTGTAGTACCTGTAGTACCTGTAGTACCTGTAGTACCTGTAGTACCTGTAGTACCTGTAGTACCTGTAGTACTAACCGCACTTGGTAATATTGGTTTCTTGTTAAATTCCAAAGTATTATCTGTAGAATTTATTATTAATCCATTATTGATATCTCCTATTATAATTTTTCCCTTTTTATCATTTGTATTAATAATTAAATCAGCACCATTATTATATATATTAAAACAATTCTGCTTTTCAGTATCACATATTTTCATATTTTTATTTGAATCAGTTTTCATATATAAATTATTATTCATTGTTAATTCTGAATCTAATAAAATTTTATAATCATCGGTGTTGTTAGTACTATTCCAAGTATAATAATCGTATATTTTATTTTCATTAATACCTTTTTCAGGTGTACCAAATTGAAAGTATTTATTTAAATTATTATGAAAATTCAATAAATTATTTGAATTATTAGTTTGATTTGTAATAATTAAATTAGAATTCATAATAAAATTAGATGTCAAAATATTTGATGTATCCAAAAGTTTTTTTTCTAATTCATTATTTGACGTAATTATTTTGTCTAATAAAATATTTGACGTGTCTTTCATATTTGAAATAATTGTATTATCCTTATTTTTATGACTTGAAAATGTAGTATCAATCGTATTTAAATTAGTATCTATATCTTCTTTAAGTTTATTATGATCATAAAGCAACCATCCTAAAACACCTATTAGTGATATTAATATTATTATTAATATTATATATATTAATAATTCAGATAATTCCATAATAATAATAAAATCGCCTCTTTATACTAATATATTATTTTATTTTTAAAATTTATACTATTTGTATTACTTTTATATCATTAACTTCATTAACCTCACTTTTTGTATCTTGTTCTCCTTTGTTTTTAATATAATCTATGCTATAGCCAGAACCACCTATTACATCACTTATCACATCACTTCCTACGTCACTTTCTGCGTCATTTACATCACTTCCTGCTCCACCTACGGCACTTTCTGTGTCATTTACATCACTTTCTGCGGCACTTTCTGTGTCACTTTCTGCGGCACTTTCTGCGTCATTTACATCACTTTCTGCGTCACTTTCTGCTCCACCTACGGCACTTTCTGCGTCACTTTCTGCTCCACCTACGGCACTTTCTGCGTCACTTTCTGCTCCACCTACGGCACTTTCTGCGTCACCTACAGAACTTTCTGCGTCACCTACGGAACTTTCAGCTTCACCTACGGCACTTTCTGCGTCACTTTCTGCGTCACTTTCTGCGTCACTTCCTGTGTCACCTACGGAACTTTCAGCTTCACCTACGGAACTTTCCGCGTCGCTTTCATCACTTTCAGATTCACTTCCTGTATAATCGCCACCTTTTATAATAATATCATCTTCTTTAAAATCATAAACTTCTGCCCATTCTTTTTCATCTTTTATAAATTCATCATCATTATCGTCAAATAATTCTATATTATCTAAGCTAATATCGCCTTCTTCATTGTCGCTATCATCGTCGTTTTTGTCAATATATAATTGTTCTACTGGTAACTGAATATACTCTGTATTTATTCTCATTTGTACCCCCATAGCTTCAAGTTCTTGAGTAAATAATTTAAAAGCATAAGGTGTTTGGATAACACATACATCATCGTTATTACAATTTTTACAAGTATTAAGATTGTGAGTTATGTTAAATGCTATTATTGTTCCACATCTTTTACACGCAGACCATGTATATTTATCTGAACGCTCCATCATACTTTCTTTTAAAAATAGAGATAATCCGTGACTTAAAACAGTATCGCGTTCCATTTCACCAATACGAAGACCACCACCCTTTCTTCTTCCTTCTGTAGGTTGCCTTGTTAAACCTGCTAATTTACCTATACCTCTTGCATTTAATTTTTCAGCAACCATATGTTTTAATCTAAAATAATATGTCGGACCTATAAATATCTCGGTTTCTATTTGTTTTCCAGAAAACCCGTTATATAATATTTCATTACCATATTTATCAAAACCATTGTCTTCTAATCTTTTATAAATTTTTTCATTATCTATAGGAATAAATACGGTAGCATCACCCAAAATACCATCTAAACAGCACATTTTAGCAAATATACATTCAACTAAATGACCTATTGTCATTCTAGAAGGTATCGCATGTGGATTAATTATTATATCTGGTCTAATACCATCTTTCGTAAATGGCATATTTTCCTCTGGTATTATCATTCCTAATACACCTTTTTGCCCGTGTCTTGATGCGTGCTTATCACCATATTCGGGTTTCTTAATTTTTAAAAACCTAACTTTACAAATTATAGAATCTTCACCGGCTAGTTTATTTGATATATATATTTTATCAATAGTTCCATATAATGAATTGTCTGTACTTATAGATATATCTGTATATATTGTCTCTTTAATTTGCTCTATAAATACCCCCTTTTTAACCTCCTTATATACTTCTTTAACATTTAACATCCCTATTATAATTACCTCTTGTCCTTGTGGTATATATGTACCTTCTTTAATAAACCCATCGCTATTTATATGAGAATAATCTTTCTTTTTAATTCCTTGAACGTTTATCCCTTCTTCCATCAATTTAATAGGATTGCCGAATATTGTTCTTTCATTTTGTGAAATAATTTTAGAAGTTGCCGTGATTGATTTATAATATGATAATGTATTTAGCCCTCTATTAATAGTAGCCTTATTTATCATAATACTATCTTCTTGATTAAATCCTGAATAAGTCATTATTGCTACTATTGTATTAAACCCATTTCCCATAATATCACTCGAGGTATATTGTGCTATTCGTGTATTTATAATTGCTCTTTGAGGATAATGTAAAACATAACTCATAGTATCAAATCTATTATTAAAATTTGTAGCATATATACTAATTGCTTGTTTAGATTGTGCTGCGTGGAATACATTTCTTACAGATTGATTATGGTTACACATTGGTATATTTCCGGTTACTACACTTAAAATAGTAGAAGGATGTATCTCCAAATGTGTATGATATGGAGTTATTTCATCTTTATTCATAGCAATCAATGAAGTATCTGTTTCCTCGTTATCAAGATATTCAATACATGCTGAATTATTTTCTAATATAGCTAACACTTTCGCATATTTACTTCTATAATAATTGCTTTTATCTTCATTTTCATCATCTTCGCTATCATCTTCGCCTATTTTTCCACCATACATATTTTTAGATATTAAATTCATAAACTCATTTAAAATAGTATTATTATAATCATTTTCTCCTTCCATAATATCATTATTTCCTCCTTTCATAATATCATTATTTCCTCCTTTCATAATATCATTATTTCCTCCTTCCATAAAAACCTTTTCACTATCAATTCCACCACCTTTACTTGATGATTTCTTATATTTATATTTCTCTATATCTATACTTAGAGGGTCTATATATATGTCTCTATAATAATAATCATCAGTTTTCTCATCATCTTTTAATTTTAATGATAATCCATTTAACATATCAAACCAATTTGAATAACTATTTTTATTAACTAATATTTCATTCTTATTACTTTTATTATTATATTTCAATATTAATAATGGTCTACATGGGCGTCCAGCTTCTGTAAATATCCTTATTTCATTAGTTTTAATATTCCATGATATTGATATTAATATATTAATTAAACCATTTCTTCGGTAGGCTTTTAATATTCTTGTTACAAATATTGGGTCACCTGTTATTCCAAACAAAGTACCATTCAAAAAAACTGTAGTTATATTTTTATTAATATATAAATTATAATTTTCAAGAGGTATAATACCAATATCTATTAAACATTTTATAATATTTTCATTGTTTAATCCTGCTGTAATTTTTGCCAATAATGATAAATTTTTAAGATACCCAATAGAACCACCATCTGGACTTTCAAAAGGACACATCATTCCCCATTGCTGCGAATGTAATCTATGAGGTCCAGTTATTTTAATACTTCTATCTATGGGTATGTTTACGCGTCTCAAATGAGATAAATAACCAATATAACTAATGCGCGATAAATCTTGAACTTTTCCCAATTCGGGATCTTCATCACTCGCCAAGCCCCATCTACCTTTAAGAGATTTGCCAAATGTATCTGTTACTATCATTGGTGATACAAGCTTATAAATATTATTATCATTTATAAAATTATCATAATTATCTTGTTGTTTCCACGATCCGTAATAATACATGCTGTCCATAGTGTTGCGAATACTATCCCTTAATTTTTCATATGCTTCTTGAAATAATTCTGAAAGCATAAAACCACTTATATCAACGCGTTTATAAATATAGCTATCTCTATCACTTATAGGATTAACGTTTATAACAGATTTAATAAATTGTAATATTAAGTATCCTAAATATTTACCTTTACTATAAAAATCATTAATATTCGGAAACACATCCATCGTTAATGTTGATTTTACATGTTCAAATGTTCCGTATCTTACCTTATTTTTTAAATATTTTAAAGCATCTTCTTGAGTATATATATAATATTCATTGCTATCATTATCTGTATACGAATTGCTTAAAATAGAAGGTCTAATAAAATCTTCAAAAAAATGTAAATCATTTTTGTCTAATTTATTTCCAAATATAGTATTAAATATTTCCTTATCACTTTCAATACCAAATGCTCTAAATAATATGAATAATGGTATTTTTCCATTGAAAGATGGTAATGATACGTGTATTGAACCATATAGATTTTTTTTAGAATTAATATAATTAATTTTAACTTCGTCATTACCATACGCATCTATACGCGGTGTTTCAACATAATAAAACTCAACAGAACGCGGAGCTAATGCTCCTCTATCTGCTACACATCTTATAACTCCCTTGTAACTGAAACCATCATCATCATCCGTTAATTTAGAAACAAATAACTTATTGGTCACTATTTTTTCTTGTGCGATAATTACTTTTTCTTTACCATCAATTATAAAATATCCACCAGTATCATAAGGACATTCTCCAAGTTGCCTCAATATATTAGAACCTTGATTTTTAAGAACGCAAATATCACTATGTAACATGATAGGTATGCTACCGATAGCTACATTATTAAATGTTTTATTATATGTCCGCCCTTTATCATCTGTAGTTATTCTAATAAAAACTTTAGCGAACAAATGTGTTTCATATGTTAAATTTCTCATTCGCGCGTCATTTGGAGTTATTAATTTTGGAGTTCCGTTTTCATAAGTTATCGGTCTATCTACAAATATTTCGTCTCCATTTTCACCACCAACATAAACATCAACTTTCATAATAACATTTTGGTTATCATCATATTTAATCATAGTAATTGGATTATAAGATTTTATTATATAAGGTATCTGGGACTTAACAAAATCCCTATAGCTATCTAAATGATGTCCCGTAAATGGATATTTATGGTCTTTAAAATATAAATCTAATATATCCCATTCGCTATTAATCATACTTTTCCTATTATATTGTATTATTATCTATAAATAAATTATTTCTATAATTATTAATTTACAAGATTATACCCTAAATCATAAACTAATATTTTTCCACTAACTGGGTCTATTATTAAGCTGTTGGGAATTTTAGCTTTTTTGTCTAATATTTTTATAGGTATAGTATCGCGCAATTGGTTATTTCCTTGCTCTGTAGCATATATATTTATATTATTTAATTCTCCTTTAATATATCTATTTTTGTAATCCTTCATGTTTTTATATTCGGCACCATCTACTATTTTAATAAAATTGTCATTATTATATAGTGATAAAAATCCGGCATCACTAAATTTTATATTGAACTTTTCATTGAAAGATTTAAAAGGGACATAATTAACACCAAATTGAGATACATCATCGCTTCTTATAATATCACCTTCATTTAAAACATATTCATTTGTTAATAAAATATCACCCCAAGGCATATAATGAAATATATCTTTATTTTGTTTAAATAAATCGTCATTTAAGTTGAGTTTATACATAACAAAAGTATATTCTGGAATACCTGGAATATTTCCATTTCTTTTAGCTAAATCTTTTAAAATATTATTATTAAAAACTTTAGAATATTCATGCGCGGCTTTACCAGGTTCATTATATATTTTAGAACGTGCTTCAGAAACAGATGTTTTAATTAATGATTCAAGAGAACCACTAAAAGCATCATCGTCGGGTTCTTTGCCAGCGTCTATTTTTTTGTTATTTTTAATCTCAGATTTATATTTCTTTTCCATTAATTCTATAGCTTTTTTTTCATAATCATCCTTCTTTTTTATTGCTTTATCCCCGTCTTCACCTTCTCCAGAACCACTATCATCAAACATATATTTGCTATAATTTTTTGTTTGTAAACATTTAGATGGATAATATGGTGATTTACTTTCCGAATTTTTATCCATTTCAGCAGAATCATTAGAGTATTTTGGAACTATTTCATCAAAATCTTCTCTACCCGTAGATACACAACCCATATTAGCACAGCTTTTTTCCAATTCTAAAAACAAAAAATCATCGACTAAATTATCTTTATTTTTTTTTGCGGCCTGTCCTTCCCTTTTAACTCTTTTTTTTTCGGATTGCATATAATAAGCTTTTTTTCCTATTTTATCAATATAATCAGAAATATAATCCTTATTATTTTGAATTATTCTAAAATATTTAGATTTATTATTAACTAAATAATTCATCCATCTATTATGTCTAGAACAAGAATCCAGTGACGGAAAATATGAATACATATCCTTAAATTTACCTCGTGTAATTTTCATTAAATTAGGTATATATATTACTACCTTATAATTTCCTTGAAATGTATATTTAATTAATGATGTATCTTTGAAATTTGCTTGACTTTCTCTTAATTTATTAGAAAGCTCTTTGTTTTTAATAAGTTTTAAAAATGTTTTTATACTATTCGCATTTTCATCATTTAAATCTTCTTCTATTATCTTTGCTATCATTACATATATAGGTAATGGTATTTTGTCTCCATAAGTAAATTTTAGTTTTTTTTGTAATCCTTTTAAATTATTTAAAATACCAGTTTTAATACCATCTATTTTAGAAGTAAATTCATCACAATATATATTATCATTTATATAATCTTTATTATTATATTCATTATATGTCATATGTATACATCTTTGAAATAGTAAAAATTTTTTTTTATTATATTCATTAGGATCTAATGCTTTGTTACATTCTTGATAAGTATTATCTCCGCTACATTTATTCCCTTTTACATTTTTATAAATAAGCATTATACTATTTATTTTATATATATATAATATATTTGATGGATAAACTCATAGACTCGGCGGCTTTTAATAATAGTGATTATGAAATAGCTTCAATTTTATACGAGTTATTTAAAGATGATTTTAGATATGTTGATAATAACTGGGAATATTATGAAAATAATATTTGGATTATTGATAATAAAAATAATAAACTTAAAGATGTATTAAAGAATAAAGCCTGCTCTTGTTTTATAAATCGCTCAATATTTTGGGCAGAAAAAACACAGCAAATTAATAGTATAGAAGATATTATGTCCACAAAATTATTATTTATAGGTACAAATTTTAAAAATGAGAAATATATATCTAACATTATTAAAGAGTGTAAGCAATTTTTTATTAATGATTAAAATATTAAATGATACAGATATTTTGTATAAAACTATTTCAAAAGCTTATAAAAAAGAATACATTTTTAATAAAATACATGAATCAGATATATCACTTATTAAAAATAAGGTATACAATATATTAAACGAATCAAAATCTTCATTTAAATGGGGTTTTTGCTTAAATTATTTAAATACATGTGATAAGTTATATAAAATATTTTATAAAAATATTACTTTTAATATATTACATCGTGGCAATTTAAGTAATGTTATTAAAAAAGATGCTTTTAAAAATATTTATCGTATCCATCTAACTACAAAAATATTAAACATGAATGAAAAGTATGAATATTATATTATTACATATTCTGGAAAAAGGAAATTGCCCGCGAAAAATAATATAATAAGTGCTAATAATATTAATGGTGGTTTTACATATAATGATATTAATATTGTGTATATAGTTAGATACGAAGATTATGAAAAGGTAATAATACACGAATTACTACATCATAATAAATATATAGATAATCTTTCGTGGAATAGTAGCGATATTAATAAGCTTAAAAAATATTTCAACATTCATGAAAATACAATATTATTGCCTAATGAAGCAGTTGTAGAAGTATTCGCGTGTTTATTGAATATTATATTTAAATCTTTAGAAGATGGCAGAAATTATAAAGAATTGTTAAAGATAGATCAGCGTCATAGTTTAATTTTAACAAGAAAACTTTTACGATTTCAAGGCGATAAAAAATGGTGTGAAAAAAGCAGTAGTTTCTGCTATATAGTTTTTAAAACAGTTTTTTATGTATATATTAAAGAGTTTTTAAAAGAGTTCTCTCGCGACAATAGCATTACTAATATTATTAATTTTTTATTTAAATATTTTCCAAAAACTATTAAAAAAGCCGAAAAATATGATAGTTTAATTAAAAATAAATCATTAAAACTCACAGCATTTTAAATACAAATATTAAAATAGCCTATTTCAATAAAAAGGATTATATGACTTAAAACTAAGATAATGATTTCCTAAGATTATTAATCATATGCGTTTTAATATTACTTTTTTTAAAAATAAGTTTATCTTTTTCGTTAAAATGTATATGTCTTATATTTTTATTATATGTATTACCATTTAGCATTTTAAATTTAGATTTAGTTAAATCAAAGAAATCTTCGTATAAAGCAAGATATATTAATACTAAATCATAAGGGTTTGATATTTTATCTATAGTTTTTAAAAACGCCGATGTATATTTATTATATATATTATTTTCATCAACAAAATATTCTATAAATATTTTATATGTGCTATCAATATAGTCAGTATTATTAACATTATTAATATTATTAAGATTATTAATATCATTGCTTTTGTTAAGAAATTCTTTTTTTAAATATTCGTATTTTGCTACATTATTTTGGTTTAATATAATACGTTTTTTTAACTTTTCTATATCAATATTTATTTTGGATTTTTTATTATTGATAAACTTTAATATATGCTTAATATATTTATTAACTAATTGCTTTTTTCTTGTTTTTATTATATTATTTTTAAAAACAATATTAAATACGTTAGGTAAATTTTTAGCAAATAATATAGTTTTTTTTATTGCTAATTTACCGAGTTTTTTATTAATTTTACTTACAAAATCTTCATAATTAAATTCAATAAGATATGCGGCATTTTTTCCTAAAAAATAGATTTTTTTATCTTTGTATTTATTTAATAAATCAATTACATATTGTGTTTCCTCTTGAATAATATTACTATTCGGGAAACCATTACCAAAATTATAAGCACCCAACCCATTAGGTCTAATGTCTGCTATAACTTTTCCATTATCTATATATGCGTTACCTTGAAAGTAAATATTCTTAATATGTTTTATCAATTCTGGGTTTTTCCTCAAACATCTTTCTAATGGTCTTACGGGTGATATACATAATATATCTATGTTATATATATTCTCGTTATTTTTAAAGAATTCTTCTAAATTATTATAAGTAGTAATATTTTTTTTCATATCATTTATTTTTTCATTTTTTTTATAAGGCAATATACAAATATTACTATCAATCTCTTTAATTATTTTTTTAGTTTTTTCATCAACATCAATAGGTTGAAAAATAAATTCCTCGCCTTTTCCTGTAATAACAGATATATCCGTAATATTATAATAATTTAGCCAGTAATAAACACTATTGGCTCTTTCATTAAGTTTAGCACCTGATACACATATCGCTAACAATTTTATTATATTATTTTTATGTTTTTTTAATAATATTAAAAGAGCCAATGTATCATCCGTGTCTCTACCTATATCAGTTATTAATATATATTTATTCATTTATTATCTATTATTTAAAACATAGAATATTATTAAATAGTAGATATAACTATTCATGTCAATTGAAGATATTAGTTATTTAAAAAAAAATAGTATTAAGCAAAGTTATACATTTTTAATAGATAGCAAAGAAAGAGATAGATACATATATCCAAATCCTAATAATTACGTGGTTGAATTTAGCACACCTTTTAAAAATATAATTGGTATGGAAATTATAGACGCAAGCATACCGCGTACTATGTATAATATAGATATTGAAAACAATTCTATATATTACTATATAGGAACGGATGATAATGACCTTTTCATCAAAAACGGGGTTTCCGATACTATTGATTGCGATTTAGTTAAAATTAATTCCACATATGTTAATAATTCATTAGAATTAATTGATAGAAGTTATGCGTTTATTAAAAATTTTGTTAATTTATATAATATTTATAATAAAGGTGGTATTGGTGGTAATAAAATAGGTATAACATTTTGCTTTACTATCAAAGCAAGTGCCATTTATAAATCTGGAGGAGAAGATAATTCTTATACAATAATAGATTTTAGATATGAACATTTAATAAATCCCAGTATATCAACATATTCTCCAATAGTTGTAAAAGTAATTAGGCAGCAATTTGGAACTAACAGCTTCAATATTGTTTTTAGTATAGGTAATGAAACAAATGAAAAAATTATAAATAATATAAATCTCAGTGACTACGTTCATATAGCATGGACTATTTCAGAAGATAATATATGGAATATATATTTAAATGCTATAACAGATAATTCAAAGATACATAATTCTACATATTCAATTAAAAATGTATTTTACACAGATAAATATATTGGAAAAAGATATGGGTTAAATTATGGTGACTGGGATACAGCAAAACTTAATATTAAGGATTTTAAAATTTATAATAATGTCTTGAATATCCAAGAAGTATTTAATTGTATGAATAATAATATTTTAGATTTGCCTATTATTTGGTATAAAATGGATAAGGATAATTATAATTATGGTGTTAATAAGGATATTGGGTATGAAGATGTTTTCGCTAAAATTGAAATAATGCCAGGTGATTATACATTAAAAACTTTTTTTACTAATTATGATGAATTAAATGATTTTGAAATAGGTTTTAAAAAACATTCCGAGCCATCTGAATTAACCAATTTAATAGATATTTATTCTAAAAAACCTTTCATATTAGATATGAAAAGGTCTACATTATCGGAAAATATAGGTTTTGATTTATATAATAATAATAATACAAATGGGCGTTACATTTACAAAGACATTTATAATGGTGATGAAAAAAAAAATAAAATTTTTCATAGTATATTTAATGATGACAAAGTAAAAGAGTTTAATAATAGTTTTGTTGATATATACAAGATTACTTCTCCTGGAATAGTATATTTTATTGGCAATAAATATATTATATTGAGATGTCCGGAAATAGAGGAGCATTTATATCGTTCATTGTCTTATTCTAAATACACATTAGGTTTAGCAAAATTTCGAGTAGATAATGTTGGTATTAATAGTGAAAGACTTGAAATTACAAAATTGCCTATTAGAGAGTTTCACCCAATAGGTAAGTTATCAAAAATAACATTAAAATTTGAAACAAATACGGGTAGTTTATATGATTTCAAGGGCGTAAATCATAATATAGTATTTGCTATTTATTATTATGAACCTACACAAATGATGACTATAGAAAAATCAATATTAAACCCCGAATATAAAATGAACTATATAGAATACAAATATATGATAGAGGATATTGAAGGTGATAGCGACGACGAAGAAGAAGACTATTCAAGAGATAATATAAATGAATATAAAAATAAGGAAAATATATATAGCACAGAAGGTGTAAAATTACAACAATATAATAAATATTTTGTTGATAGCAATATAAATGATAGCACAAATAAAAATGAACCTATAGATGATAATAGCGATGATAATAGCGATGATAATAGCGATGATAATTAATTATTTATTTAAGATTGATATCATTTCCTCAACTTCTAATTTTTTTAATTTATCTTCATTTATAGAACTAATAATATGCTTTTTTTTTTCTTCATTAACTTTATCACATTGATTTAATAATTCTAATATTTCCTTCTTTTTATCAGCATCTATTTTAATAATAGGGTTGAGTGTTTCTTCGGCTTCTTGGGGAGTTTGAAATGTTATTATAAAATCTTCTTTATAACCTGCACCGCCTGTTTCTATTATAGTTTCTTTTACTTCACCGGTTGTAGCATCTATTACTGCTTTCGCAGAAGCAATAATGCTATTTTCTCCAGAAGGCTTGGATCCAAAATTAATAGTCGGTGTTGCCGTATATCCTTTTCCTGGATTTGTTATATTTATTTCCGAAACAGCACCAACAACTGCTAAAACTTCTTCATCTTTTCCAGAACCAACTATTTTAACTATAGGAGGATTTTTTGGATCATATCCTTTGCCATTTTTAGTGATAGATATTTTATCAATTTCACCATCATCATTAATAGTAATATCTGCTTCTGCTTTTGTACCTCCAGATGAAGGAGCGGCTATTTCTACAGATGTTTCACCTTTTTTATATCCAGTTCCTTTTTTAATTATTGTAATTTCTGATATGGCGCTAACTATTGCTTTACCCTCTGCCTTAACTTTTTCGGTTTCAAAATTTTCTATTTGCGAATTAAAGAAATATCTATATAATATAATAATTAATATTACTAATGCCAGTATTAAAGAAATATAATTTAATATTTCTTCGTAATCCATATCTTTCATTATTATAATCTGTTATACTAAAAGATTATTTATTTATAAAATAATAAATTTATTTACATTTAAATAGATATATTATGACAGATTTAAGTTTACTTTATGGAGCTGAAGATAATATGAGTTCTAATCATAATGATAATTCAGATAATATGTATTCTTCGCAAATATCAGGGCAACAATTACACAAATTAGCTCTACAAAATGATATGAACAATGACAATTATTCACATAACAATCAACATCCTCAACAGCATCCCCAACATCCGCATCAGCATTCACAACAGCAGCAAATGCCTCCGCAAATGCCACCACAAATGCCACCACAAATGCCTCAGCAACAGAGTTCCATGCAACTTCAACAGCAACAAAATATAATAAGACAACAAATGATGGACGACCAAAAAAATAAATTAATGGAACAACAAAATAATATTAACTATCAAAGTTATCAACCTCAACAAAATTTACAATATCAAAATAATAAAAATCTCCGAACAACAGGGGATTATAATTTTATAGATAGAATGAATCTTAAAAAAGCCGAGGTTGCTAAATTAGCTTTATTCTCATTTGTAATAGTTTTAGGTATATCAATAGATAGAATAATAACTTTTTATATCTCAAAATACATTGGTGATAATGTATTAACAGATATACAAGAATTTTTATTAAGATTAAGCTATCCAATTGCCATATTTTTACTCTTGTGGATTTTTAAAGCTATCTAATAAATTAATATAATAATATATTAAGATATAATATGTTTGGTTTTGTAAATAGTATATATACTTCTATAAAAAATTTTATCAGCAATACTTATAATACAGATATAATTTTCTTATGTTTATTAACCATAGCAATATTAATAGTATTTTTTATTAATATTCTTAAGGTCTATAATTTTACACAAAGTAGGTACAACAAAGTAATGGAACCAGTATCTACAAAAATGAATATTAATGAAAGTTTAAATATTGAATATTGTAATGTGAGTTTTGAAAATAATATAGCTATTAATAATAACAACTTTGGATTATTAACAATATATTTAATAATAACTATATTATTGTGGGCAAATTATATAGCAGAATTGTTTTCAAATGTAAAAATTAACAATGAAATAAAAATTATAGGGTTTAGTAAATATTTCAATAAGGATCTAACAAGTGAATTAGAGTATAACTATTTAATAATTTTCTCATATATAATATTATTTTTATACTCAATTTATTTAATTATTTATTTAATATCTATTAATGGGTATAATGAATCAGAAATATATACTTTAAATAATATAAAATTATACAACGATACGCTAATAAATTATATTGATTACGATCTATATAATCGCATCGTAACTTCTGAAAATTATGAATTTAATAACAAAGTACCTGAATTAAATGATAATAATAAGGCAATATATGGATTAAGTATTGATACAGGTACAAATGATAATTTGACGGACGAAGATATTCATAATAGGGTTAAAACATTAATTACATATTTATTGCTTAGGGATGATGAATTTCAGTATATTTATAATAAATGTAGAAGAGAGTTAAAAGGTACCGGTAATATTATAGGTAAACAATGTTCTTATTTACCTCCAAAATGTATGTATCCTTATATAGCAAATGTTAATAAAGAGCCTGCTATAAGAAGTTACGATGAAATATCAAGTAATGTAAAAGATTATTTAAGACGTGATATGACAACTATTAAAAAAGAGTTATTTGAAAATACATATACTAATATTAGAAATAATCTTATAAAATATTCTGAAAATATAAATTCTAAATATGATGATAATATATTTTATTATAAATTAGAGTTGATATTTTTAAATATACCCGCAATAGTTATTAGCATATTATTACTTATAGTAATATTTCGTTATTTATGGAGTTATAGTTTAATTATGGCTAATAATTATAATATTATTGAAGAAATGTTTAATGATGTTGAATATGTAAAGAACTTGGTATTAGCAGTATATATATTTGTATGTGCTTTTATTATTAATTTGTAAATATTTATTAAGTAGAGATTAAAATATACATGGATAATAAAATCGTAATTAATTTTATAAATGGTTTGTTATTCTTTAGCACTTTCATAGTAGCATTAATTATATTTATAGCAATTATAAATTATATTTTGTATACAATTTATAGCATCAATGCTAATGTCAAAGAATATACATATAATAGTTTTCCATTTTTTAAATTAAACCAAATATATAATTATATGCTTATAAATTATGTTTATTTATTAAATAATAATAAAAATATTAAATATATAAAAAGCGATGAAGGATATTATTATTATTTAATTAAAAAGAGTGAAAATTGTAAAGACAAAAATAAATTATGTGTTGATAAATATGTTCCAATTCCAGAAAAATTAAATAATATATCGACAATAGAGGATGAATCTTTAAAAAAGGAAATTACCGATGAATCAGATAGTTATTTTACAAAATATGTATATTATAATGACATTTCTTATATTAAAAAACAAATCATTAAAAATGGAATAGATAAATATGTATATATATTATACGATCATAATGATGAATATTATATTTATTGTAAATATTATAAAATAGATGAAGAAGTATCATTAATTGATAATATTTTTAAAATACCATATAATTTATTTAATTTTACTAAATCACATGATCGTAAAACATCAGATTTATATATATTGTTCAATAATAAATTATATGAACTATTGTTTTTAATAATATTTATAATATTTTTTGTGATTATTTTAATAATTATTATAAATATATTAACAGATTTATTTAATATAATAATTACAAATCAAGATTATACTTCAAGTACTAACATTATTAAAATTTTATATAAAGAGAACCATTATATATTTATTGCGATAGTTGTAATAGTCATTTATTGTATATTCCATAGTATTCTTTATTATTATTTATTTATTAACAATGTTTATAATAATGTTTACAATAAATATTTAGAACTAATTAAGATAGATGAATATATTAAATCAATTATTGGAGAAAATATTCTTAAATATGAAAACAATAATTATTCAAAGATTTTAGATCATTTTAAATTATTATCTAAGGGCGGAGATACTACCATTAAAAGAAATACGATAATAGATTTTAAATCTAATATTCCTATAAATATACAATTGGAAAATTATAATAAAAAAATTTTACGGCTATTAAATTTATTTAATTTAGATAACGATTCTTATTACATTAATTATATAGTAGATATTATTGATAAATTAGCACTCGAGATATATAATAAAGATGCTATTAATATTCAAAATAATGAACATCAAATCATAGCAATATCATTTTTACTAATTATATATATATATTTTGTAAATAATAACAAGGATGATCCATATATAATAATTAAATTAAATAAATTATTATTTGGCGAAAATATAAGGGTTGGCGACGACGATATAGATATAGATATAGAATATACATTAACATTAAGGTCTTTATTATACAATAATATTAATATAGACTCAATAGAAAAAGATTTAGAGAATATTAAAGAAGCTCTAAAAAAAAAATCCAAAGAGCTAAAAAATAAATTATTTAATAATTCCCATGCCGTATACGATACGTTATTGACAAAAAATATTAAAAGTTTTGTTGAAAAAATAAAGGAGGGTGAAAAATCTTTGGATTTTTTTCTACCAGTATATTTTATAAATTTGTATATGGCGTTGGAAATGTTAATTGGTTGTATTTCTTTAATAATATTACTCACATATTTTGTTAAACCACAATATGAGAGCGAAGAAATGAAAAAATTTATAGAAAAGGTAAATATAATAATACTTGTTATAATATCCGAAGTAGAAGGCGCAGTACAAGGTATAATTTAATATTAAATATAATAATAGATAATAGAAAAAGTATTATTAATGAGTATAAAACTACGCCAAAATATATATGATAGTTTTCAATTTACTTATATTATATTATGTTTAATTATATTAATATTACTATTTATTAATAGTATCTATAATACAAATGTTGTTTTTTCAAAATCATATGATAAAATATTAAAAGATATTAAAAAAAATATAAGTGTCAGCTCACTGAAAGATTACAAAATATTATGTAATTATTATATTGATGATAATTTTAAATATAATGACATTTTATTATCAATGAATGTTTATAATGATATTTTTACATCATATTCATATTTTACTATTGCTTATGTAATCTTTATAATTGTTATTTTAGCTGTTAATTTCACATCTAATGATAAAATTAAAGACGAAAATGATTTTTTATTTTTTAATATAAATTATTATAATTTTTCAATTGAAGATACAAATACAAATACAAATTATATGAAATTATTATTAATATTAATACCAATTATATGCTTCATTTTATTTATTGTTTATATGGGATTATATGGTGCGATTATTAATGAAAAAAAAATATATGATTATCGGCTTGCATATAACACAACTGAATCTATAGAACAATTAATATTTAATGATTATATAACAATAAACTTTGAAGGTGATAATAAAGCTTATTATACTTTATTAAATCATATATTAAATAATAACAATAAGTATAATTTTATTGATTTATGCCCCACCGCAGATATTAAACGTGATATTAATGGAACTGTTAAATATTTTATTGATAAAATGGCTAATGCCAATGGTATCACAATTAATAAGGATGACGTGCCAAAATATAATTTTTTACAAAATATATTACATATGTGTGCTATTTTATGTAAAATTAACGAAAATACAAATGTTGATGTAGTAAAAACATTTAGAGATTTTTTTAAAAAATGTGAATATTATAATACACATAGTAATTTACCAGAACAATGGCAGACGTATGGTAATAAAATAAATTCTGATATACATTTGACATTTTATGAATTAATATCTAAAAATATTAATTCATTCATAAAAATCTTTGTAGATATAAAAGATAATACATATGCTGAAGAAAAAGATATTTATGCTTCCAAAGTTATATTTTTACATTCATTATTAACAAAATACTATTTAGATAATTATGACGATGATAATATTAACAATCTAATATCTAGTGATGATAATAATTCATATGCTCGCAAACTTTTGGGTAAGAAAGATGATGGTGATAAAAATGCCAGCAAAGAAAAAGATTTTTTTAAAAATAAAATTAAATTTTTTAAAGGAATAACATTGGGGATGATAATGACAAATCTAGTAATAACATCTATATTATTTTTAATTATATTTGGTTTTTACCAAGATGAATTTAAAAAAATATTAGATATATTTAAATATACTGATACTATTAACTATTTATTAACACTATTAATCAAGAATTCTCACAAATATACTATAATAATTCCCATTTTAATTAGTATTTTAAATTTTATAAATGATTATTTTCATATAGTAATACCCGTTATAATATTAATGTTGATAATACTCTTTATAATATTAATATCAACATTAACCTAATATTTTGTATTTAAAAATTATATATTTTTAATTATATAATGAAAAATAAATATATATATATAAGTTCGGATTATGCGTATGAATTTAAGAAAATTGTGAAACCTTTCAAAGGATTAATAAATATTCTAAAATTATCATTTAATGATTCATGTGTAATTGTTAATAGTGATGGAGTAATAAATAATATAGAATTATATTCTACATATTTTAATGAATATTTTTGTAATAAGCAGATAAATATAGAGATTAATAAAATTACACTAAAAAATTTATTTAAAAACATTAAAAGCAGAGATGTTATATATATAGAGGTTAGAGAGGATGACCCATGTAACATATATTTAATTGTTAAAAATAAATTAAAAAATAAAAACGTTTCTATAAAATTATTAATAAATGACGCATTATTATTATAAATAACATTTAAGGAATTAATATTATAGATTAATTATTAATATGGATAGTAATAGCGAATATATATTAAATATTAAAACTATTCAGGCTTCAACATTTAAACAGGTAATAGATGCTTTAAAAGAGATTTTAATGGATGTTAATTTAGAAATTGATGAAACAGGTATTAAAATTGTTGCGATGGATAATACACATATAGTACTAATTCATTTAAAATTAGAAGCTGATAAATTTGAAATCTACGAATGTAAAAAAAAAACTTATGTTGGTATCAATATGTTAAGATTACACGCGTTGATTAAAACGATAACAAATAATGATATATTATCATTATATATATTAAAAGATGATCCCAATCATTTAGGGATAACTATTGATAATAATGATAAAAATTATAAGACAAATTATAAACTATCTGTTTTAGATATAGATGTATTAAATATACAAATACCACCTGTTGATTTTCACACTATTATTAATATGCCTTCAAATTATTTACAAAAAATAATAAGAGATATGCATAATCTGGCAGAATTTATAGAGTTCAGAAACATTGGAGATAAGTTAATATTAAGTTGTAAAGGTGATTTTTGCTATCAGGAAACTATATTAGGTTCGGAAAAATCACAAGCTATCACTATTAAAAAGAATTGTGAAAATGACGAGCAAGAAATAATACAAGGTATATTTAGTCTCAAATATTTATCTATTTTTACTAAATGTACTAACCTTTCAAATAATGTTGAAATATATCTTAAAAATAATTATCCTATTATTTTGAGATATACTATTGCTTCGCTTGGAGAAATTAAATTGTGCTTATCACAACAAGATACAAATTAGAAATTAAAAAATTATAAATTCTTTATAAGATAAAAAAATAATGCTAAAGTTTTGTTATTTTTGTTATTTTCATTAATTTTGGATATAATATATATTTATAGTATATGTCTTGTATCTTCCATAATGTTTTTTTAAGAACACCTAATATTTCATTTAAACATAAAAAATAATTATTTGAAAATATTAATTCGCTATCATTTATTATATATATAATATGTTTTTTTATTTCATTAAAAATATTGAAATATTTATTCATTTTTTTATATATTAAATAATATTTGATTGTCTTTAAGTACATCATATTAAAAATCGGCTTCTAAATCAAATTTGCGTATTTGTGAATGTTCCTGTTTACCTCCCACGTTTGCTTTACTATATTGTGAAACGCGGCTTTCAAAGAAATTAGATTTACTTTCAATTGATATTCTTTCCATAAAAGGAAATGGGTTCGCCGAGTTCCATATTTTTTCATAATTAAGTTGTGTCAATAATCTATCTGCGACAAATTCAATATATAAACACATTAAATCAGCGTTCATACCGAGCATAGAACACGGAATACTATCATTAATAAATACCTTTTCAACTTCCACGGCTTCCTTAAATATTCTATGTACCGTTGCTTGCGATAATTTGTTTTCTAATTTAGAATATAATAATACGGCAAATTCAACGTGCATTCCTTCATCGCGACTAATCAATTCATTTGAAAATGATAAGCCCTGCATCAATCCTCTTTCTTTAAGCCAAAAAATGCTACAAAAAGCACCACTAAAAAATACACCTTCGACAAGAGCAAATGCCAATAATCTTTGGGAAAATGGAGCATTTTCGTCTTCAATCCATTTAAAACACCAATCTGCTTTTTTTTTGATACAAGGCATATGATTTACCGCATTAAATGCTTGCGATTTTTCGACAGGGTCTTTAAAATACGTGTCAATTAATAGAGAGTATGTTTCAGAATGAATATTTTCTATAGCCATTTGAAATGCGTAAAAAAATTTTGCTTCCAATACCTGAACATCATTTAAAAATCTCTCGCCTAAATTTATATTTACTATGGTATCACTTGAACTAAAAAAAGCTAAGATATGTTTAATAAATGTTTTTTCGTTTTCCGTAAGTTTATTAAAATCATCAATATCTTTGCTTAAATCTAATTCTTCAGGTGTCCAAAAAGCACTTACAGATTTTTTATACATATCCCACATATCATCATGTTGAATGGGAAAAATCGCTAAACGATCATTTTGTTTCAATAACATTTCTTCATTATTTTCTTTAGCCATTTATATATATATATATATATATATATATATTATTTATTTATATATATATTAAAAAATAAATAATTTATATAATTACATAACAATATCAGATATTACATTTGCCCCTGATGCCGCAGCAAGTGGTTTGAAATATATTGTGAATATAAGCCATGCTATTGATAAAATTATAACAATCACACTTCCTATAATCATTATTAATCCAATAATATAACTATTATTTCCAATTACATAATTATCTGGATTTTTTGGTTCATAATAAACTACGACCTTATCATTTTCATTTACAAGTGCTGCTTCAGAATGTTTTTTAACATATTCCTTATCTTTAACTTTGTATACAATATTATAGTCGCATTTATTAACAATCTTATCATTTTCTTCTCCTTTAGAATTTACTTCTTTTATCGTTTCTTTTATACACTTTACATCTTTCAATAATCCAGACGCATTTTCTGTCTTATCCTTATTTATATTTAATATATATACACCTGCTATAATAATAATTATAAATATTATACATATTATAATAGTAGTACCTATATTATAAATATTTCCTATAGTAGCTGTGGTGTCATATATTGGATTTAATATATCTTTATTATTATTAATATCATTAATGGCAGTTCCAATAAATCCTTGCTGTACTGGCTGTACTGGCTGTACTGGCTGTACTGGCTGATTAATATAATTGTTACCACCTTTTCTCATTGTAGCTATCTTCTAATAAAGTGACTATATAATTATTATGAAGAACACAATACGCATGTATCGCCATTGTCCTCAATACATTTTAATTTTTTTTTAGCAAACTCGGGATCAATTGTAAATTGTTGTGTTTTAGCCTTTGGTTTTGTTCTTAAATAATAAGAACCTGTTTTGAGTCCCTTAGAATGTCCATAAAAATGCATTGATGATAACTTTTGAAAATCAGGATCTTCCATAAAAATATTTAAACTTTGAGTTTGACATATATATTTTCCTCTGTCCGCCGACATATCAATAATTACTCTTTGCTTAATTTCCCATGATGTTTTATATAATTCTTTTAAATCTTTGCTAATTTCTGGAATATTTTGAATACTACCTTCATTTAAAATTATAGTATCTTTCATATTTTTATTCCACAATCCTTTACTAATTAGATCTCTAATTAAATATTTATTTATTATGATAAACTCGCCACTTAAAGTTTTTCTTTGAAAAATATTGTTTGTAATAGGTTCAAAACTTTCATTGAAACCCATTATTTGCGACGTAGATGCGGTTGGCATAGGCGATATAAGAAGGCTATTTCTCACACCATATTCTTTAATGTCTTCTCTTAATTTATCCCAATCATATCTATCCGTTGGTTTTTCGCCCCATAAATCAAATTGAAATTTACCTTGTGAAATAGGACTACCTTCATATGAACTATAAGCTCCTTTATAATTTTTATCAATTATTTCTCTTTCATATTCGTTAATATATTTATTAATATCATCGTTATTATCATTTGATGGATTATTGATAATATTATCAATAATTCCTCTTCTTTTTTTAGATAATTCCATTGATGCTTCCACCGCAGCATGATATATTGTTTCAAATATTTCATTATTTAATTTAGCGGCTTCTTTACTTTCAAAAGGGTATTTCATAATCATAAATACATCAGCCAGACCTTGTACTCCTATTCCAATTGGACGATGTTTTAAATTGGATACTCTTGCCTTTTCTACGGGATAAAAATTAATATCAATCACTTTATTCAAATTTTTAGTAATAGTTTTTACGATATCATGTAGTTTTTGAAAATTAAATACATTATCTTCGATATATGAAGGAAGACATATTGATGCCAAATTACAAACACCAATTTCTTCTGGAGATGAATATATTAAAACCTCCGCGCACAAATTACTTGATTTAATAGTTCCTAAATTTTGTTGATTACTTTTTTTATTTGCAGCGTCTTTATATAATATATATGGTACTCCTTGCTCTATTTGCGCTTCAAGGATTTTAAACCATAAGTCCTGAGCGTTTATTTGTTTAATATATTTACCTTCATTTTCGTATTTTTCATATAAACTATTAAAATCATCACCATATAAATCGCTCAATCCCCTACATTGATCCGGACACATTAAAGACCATTTTTTATTATTTTTAACTCTTTCCATAAAAAGGTCAGACACCCATAAAGCCAAAAATAAATCCCTACATCTTTCTTCTTCACTTCCATGATTTTTCTTTAATTCCAAAAATGCTTCTATGTCACTATGCCATGTTTCAAGATATACTGCGATACTACCCAATCTTTTTCCTGCTTGGTCGATGTATCGCGCTGTATTATTAAAAACTCTCAACATAGGAATTATTCCATTTGATGTTCCGTTCGTGCCTCTAATATGAGAACCTTTCGATCTAATTTGATGAATATGTATACCAATCCCACCAGCATATTTAGAAATTAACGCCATCTCTTTTAAAGACTCGTAAATACCAATAACACTATCGTCATTTATACTACATAGAAAACAACTGCTCAATTGTGGACGCTTTGTTCCAGCATTAAACAATGTGGGTGTGGCGTGTGTAAAATATTTTTTGCTCATCAAATCATATGTTTCAAGAACATCTTTAATATCATTTCCATGAATACCAATTGATACCCTCATCCATAAATGCTGAGGACGTTCTATAACCTTTTTATCTATTTTAATTAAATAAGCTCTTTCTAATGTTTTAAAACCAAAATAATCAAATAAATAATCTCTTTGATAATCAATATAATTATTAAGCTTCTCTTTATTTTTATTTACTATTTCGTATAATTCTTCTGAAATTAAAGGAGAGTGACATCCATTAATATCTTTATTATCATATAAGATTTTGATAGTTTCGCTAAATGATGGGGAAGTATTTTTATGATGATTCGAAACTATAATTCTTGATGCCAAAATACTATAATCTGGATTATCAATAGACATACTACTACATAAATAAGCAGCCAATTCATCTAACTCGCAAGTCTTGACACCATCATAAATACGTGAACATACTTTTTGAGCTAATTCGGAAACATTAATATTTAAATCATTTGATAATTTTTTTAATCTTCTTAAAACCTTATCAAAACTAACATCCTCGTATACTTCGTTTCTTTTTAAAACTCGCATTTATTGTTCCGTTATACTTATATATATATTTTTTGTTTATATAAAAATTAAAAAAAATAAATTGATATTTTAGGAACATAAAATGAATTTATTACAAGAAAATAAGGTAATAAGTCTTAAAAAAAAATACCCTGAAATTAAATTAGAAGATGCTATATTGAGAACAACTCATCTTACAAAACATTATTATAATAATGATGAAATAAAACGTTTATTTAACTTACCAAATTATTCATTATTAGAATCATCCAAATCATCCAAATCATCCAAATCATCCAAATCATCCAAATCATCCAAATCATCCAAATCATCCAAATCATCCAAATCATCCAAATCATCCAAATCATCCAAATCATCGCGCTTATCGCCAATATCGGATATGTCATCGGTGTCATTTAATTATTCATCTTCATCTGATAAAAATAAAAAGAAGCCCAGAAAAATATTCACTATAACAGATGTTAAACCTAAAAAGAATTTTATTATAACGGACGTTAAACCTAAAAAGAATTTTATTATAACAGATGTAGAAAAACCTAAAAATACGGGGTATATTACGAGAGTTGAAGGTAGCCTACGTCCTAAAACAAGAAGGACAAGAAAATTTTTTTTAATAGATCCTTAATTAATAATATAGTCTAAAACAATACCATCGCTTGTATTTATATATCCTTTTATTTTAATTTTTCCACTATGCTCTTTTTTATGACAATCTTTACACAATGGAACTAAATTATGTTTACTATTTTTATGAAAGTTATTTATATATCCATCTTTGTCAGCATTTTCTTGATATACTATATGATGTGTTTCTTCAGCATTACTATTACATATTTTACATTTATCAATAATAACCTTTTTATTATATCGCGATTTCTTTTTTTTCAATATATCTGCGTTAATATTTTCAACTTCTTTTCTGATACTTTCTGCTAATTTCATAAATTCAATAGGCATATCAAGAGCTTTACATACTTCAATGCCATATATTTTAGATCCTTGCCCATCTTTTATAATTCTGTCATATATAATTCTGTTGTTTTCTATAGTTATATGTATATGTTTAACATATAATTTTTTAGATTCTATATGTTTCTTAATACATTTTATATCCGTCAACTCATGAAGATGAGAAGCAAATATAAATGATGCCTCTTTTTTAACTAGAGTATCTATACCGCTCGCAACTATTGATATACCTGATACAGACTCTGTTCCACAACATATTTCATCTCCAATAATAAGACTATACTTATTACATCGCTGAAGTATATTTCGCAATTCTGTCATTTCAACAGTGAAGCTCGACATACCTTTATAAATGTTATCAGACCCTGATATTCTTGTAAATATACTATAATATGGATAATATATCATATCTTCTGCTGATACATACATCCCTGCTTGAGCCATTATAATATTCAAACCTACCGCCTTCATATAAGATGATTTACCCGAAGCATTTATACCATATAACAAAATACCATCCTTACATAATTCAATATCATTTCCGATATATTGTGTTTCGTCATTTATTCTTTCAATAATAGGATGTCTCATTTTTTTTATAATAGCGAATGAAGCAGAAGCATTTGTTTTTTCTGTATCTATTTTAGGCCGTATATATCTGTATTCGTAAGCATTCATTGCACAACAAGCAGAAATATCTATGCGCGTAAGATATTTTACTAAATTATCTATATTATCATTGTTATCACTTAAAAAATTATTTACAAATGTATTATATTTTTTTAAAACAATATTAGATACCTTTTCATTTAAATCTAGAATATTATTAGATTCTTTTATAATATAATCATTTGTCAATTTATAATTTTGTGATGTAGCCAACGTTTTAGTTGTAAAACCTTTCATAAATGTTTTATTGATTTTTAGCGCTGTTTCATATCTTTTTTTTGTTATTAAAATAAAGTACCCTTCTCTGTCATTATTATCTATTTTACAAAAAGTAGTATCATTATTTCCTATTTCAATAATTGTTTTTGCTATATTTTCAATATTTTTATAAGAAGTTTCTGATTTATATACAAGTTCATCTAATTCATCATAAATACCCTTCTTAAAAATATTACTCATATTATTTTTATCACATAGATTATAGCAAGAAGCCTTTTCTAAATCAAGTATATTAATATAAGAATCTCTAATATTATTTATATTATCCTTTTTAATATTTACACAATTCATATCAACAATATCATATATTTTAATAGACGCTTCTATAGCATCGTTAATTTTAACCCAATCCTGTGGTGCTATTTTATTTAATATCATCTTTCGCTTCATGCGCTCTAAATCAATAATATTTGATAAATGTTTTCTAATTTTAATGAAAAGTTTGCTATTTAACATTATATCTATATCGTCATACGATTTATTGATTTTCTCTATATTTGTCATTGGTAATAATAATTTATCTTTGAATGCTCTTGAACCAAATGCTGTTACGCATTTATTTAGTATATCTAATAATGGTTTATCTTCATTATTAATTCGCAATATGTTTAATTGTACTGCTGAATTATATTCTATTACTAAATTATTATTATTTTCAAATATTTCGGGCTCTTGTAAATCCTTTATAATATCTGAATTATGTTCGTAAGCAAATTGTAATAAACAACAAAATGCGGTTCTTGCTATAGTAAATCTTTCTAAATTTAATATTTCTATTATTGATATCAAGCCTTTTTTTAAGAAAAAGGCTTTGTCCAATATCTCTTTTTGATTAATTATATTATTGAAAAATGATATATATTCACAATTATCCCATTTATAATGGACTAAAATTTTATTAATATTCAATGTATTTAAAATTTTCTTTTTATATTCATTATTTAAAGGATAACTTAAAATAATTAATTCAATTGGGTTATATGTGCTTATAAGGCGAAATACTTCGTCGCACGCAAATTCAGGATCATTTTTAGTAGAACCCGCTTCATAAACAAAGGTTTTTCCTGTAGATAAATCTATACCGCATATACCAGCTATTATATAGCCATTTATAATTTCATACATTATAACCATCATATAATTACTTTTATTATTTAATATATTTATGTTTAATCCAGGTGATAAAATTTCTGTAACTGCCCTTTTAGGATTTGGGGGTTCCGTTATTTGTTCTACTATCACTATTGTATAATTTTCATTTAATAATATTTGCGTAAATTTTGATATAGAATGAATCGGGAATCCCGCCATAATTGGATTTGCCATTGATACTTCCATAATAGTTTTATTTTTTCGCGATGTTTGTATACCGCATAAATCTGCTATCTTAAATAAATCATTATCAATTATATTATCTGTAATAGTGTAAATTTCAAAAAAAGAACCTACCTGCATAAAGACTATACATTTATCTCCATATTTCTCTTTGTACGTCTTTGAATATTCTAAATATTCATCGATAATCATTTTTATAATCATATATATATACGACTTTAAGTCTTAAATAATTATATAAAGATTTAATTATATTTAAAAATAATTATGGCTACTAAAACTAGATATACTTTCAATGAATTATTAAAAGTATTAGAAAAATTAAATCTTGATGATTATAATTTATCTGATAGTATTAAATTAGAATTTTATAAATATTATAAGCAAGCGACGATTGGTGATTGTAATATTGACCGACCTTGGAGCGTATATATTAAAGATTGTTCTAAATGGGATGCGTGGAATAGTATAAAAGGTATGGAAAAACAAGATGCGGAGAATAATTATATAGATTGTTTTTATAGTTATGTAGATAAATCTTGATTTTTAATATTTTTATTATTATTTAATATTTTTTTATTCAAATCATTTAAATAATCAATATAATTACCAATATTATTTTCTAAATATTTATATATATATATATCCTTATAAACTTCCAATAATAGCATAAAATCACTTGTATCTAAATTTGGATCACCATATATTAATATTTCATCTTTAATATAATATATTATAGTATATATAATTAATATTGCGGGCACAATAGATTCTTTTTTTAGTAATTCCTTTAAAGTGTCTAAAATTAAATTTAAAAATTTAAATAAAAACATCGCAGCATAACCATACATTATTTTTCCAAATTTATTAATTGTACCTGTTCTGTCAATCAATGATATTATAAACCCTATTGCTATTATAGATAAAATAAGTGGTATTTTTAGAATAATTAGATATAATGGATATATTATAAATTTCCCTGCTATAAATATTAGAAATATTGATAAATAATATGGCAAATGTATTCCAACTATTAAAGAAAATAAAATTATAATGTAATTCGCCATTTTTATTATTGTATGTAACCAGTTCTTCCAAAAAGAAATATAATAAAGAAAAAAAGGTATTAAAAATAAAACTAACAAAAAGGGCGCTAACATTATTAATGACTGAAAATGTTTATTAACATTTTTATATTCACCAAATATATGAATATTTTCTTTTTCTATTTTAATATCATTAATATTGTATTCACTTATTATATATTCACCCGTATTATTTTTTAATTCTACGGGTTCTATAGGTAAAGGAGGAACATTCGCAATAATTTTATCTATATCAGCTATATCAGCAGATATATCACGTTTAATTATATCACTATCAATTAACCTCTGACAAAAAATATATTTGGAAGAGAAGCATAAATTTATAGAATTAATAAATAATGTCTTAATATGTTCTATATTAATATTTCCATTATCAAAGTTTATAAATTTTTTATCTTCATCATATTTATTTGCTATATAATAAGCGTAATAATAATGAGGTTTAATAGCAACAGGGATATCATTATTTTTACTATTACTCGCAATTTCACCAATTTTTTTTAAATACATATATTTATAATATTCATCATTTTTGTCAAATAATTCATAAAATTTAATTAAATTGTTTAAAAGAACATCATCAACCTTTGTTTTCCCATGAGTTATTTTATTATTATTAATATAATCATTTAAAATTTTATAAGCATTGTCTACTTGTGCTATCAAATTAACATTTTTTTTACCCCAAATAATATCATGTGTAACATTATTAATTTTAATATATTCTTGTATTTCTATATCATTTTTATCTTTTATAGTTAATCGATTATCATATATATACTTATCATAAGATTTTAATGATGTTGGATCATTATAGTTCATTATCTTAGAACCTATTATACATATTATAGCAAATGGATCAAAAGGAATAAAATCATTATATTTTCCTTTATTAAATGTTTTAATGTCTTCACATAAAGATTTGTTGTTTTTATTTATAACAAAATTATTTTTACATTTACTATAACATTCTGTTATTGTATATGTATCCTGTGTTTCTTTATTTTTACTTCCTTGTTGATAATTGTTATTAATATAATAATAAGGAATTGTAAACCAATCCGTCCAATCTTCAACACCCATGTTATAACATGTTCCTTTTAATGGAAAAGACTTGTAATAATTATTTTTATATTTTAATTTTTTTCCTTCATGATATTCTAAGTTATTATTAGGATTATCTATTTTTATATCGTTTTTGAATTTTTTTTTTTCCTCATCTATATATATATGTTCGTCTTTCTTAAAAAAATAAATATTAGACGTTGACGTTATAGACATATTAAATAAATATATATATCTTACTTAAAAATATAATAGATAATTAAGTTTATTCTTTAATTTTAATTTTGTCATAGTCTGTATTAATTTCTTCTTTTTCAGGTAGTTCACTATGGATTTTTATTTCGCAATTATTATTAAAAATGTTTTTATCAACAATATCACTACATTTTAATACAAACTTTTGAGCTTCTTTTACATTTTCTGTTGTATGTTTAATAGTATATTCTTTAGTATTTATTTTAAATTTTAATTCTCGGGGTTCAAATGTAGATGTGCTATTATTCTCATCTTTATAATAGTATATATTATCGAATCTCCCATCATTATATATTTCACGCGGAATAGTATTAGTTATTTGGGGTGTGAAAGTATTTGCTAAATCTTCTGATAAACGTTCTCCTTGTTCAAACATATCAAGCATCATATTATATGTATCATAAATAGTATTAAGTGCGTTACTTAAATTATTAGGAATATTAGTTAATGATGCGAAAATATCTCCATCACCTTCATTTCGCGAATCTTCTGCTCCTTCAGCCGCAACTCCTTGCTGAGAATTATTAGCTTTTTTATTTTGCGATTTTTTAGATTTTATTCCAAAAATCATAACTACTATAAATATAATAATAATGAAACCAGTTATTACATCGTTAAATCTTGTTTTAAAAATAGTTTTGATAGATGATAAAATAGTGTTTGAAGTGTAAGCTGTTAATTCCGATGTTAATTTAGTAGCAAATGATGTCAAATTAAATGTCAAATTTCCCAATGCTTTTAGATCCTCTTTTTCTTCTTCTTCTTTTCTTCTTTTATTTATTTCGCTTTTTTTTGCCAATGTTTCTCTTATTTGTTTTAAAGAATCTTTCAATTTTTCACCATAATTATTATAATCATTATAATTTTTTTTATAGTTCTCAATGTCTTGAGTTAAAATATTAACATCTTTTTCAATTAATAGATTATATTTATATTTTAATTCGTTATCATCTTTCTCATATAATTTAGAAATATATGGAAATATTTCCCAATATACGAATGGCATTTTATACGCATTTGAAATAGAAGTATCGACATTAGTATTACTAAAATTATTTTTTGACCTTTCCAATTCATATTTAAGGTTAGTTAATTCATTATTTTTATCATCAAGTTCGCGTTCATTTTCATTTAAATTTTTCTTATCTTCAATCGTCTTTCTTCTATATTCATCAATAATTTTTTCACTCACGTAATAGTCGTTACCAACTCTAAGATAATATTTATCTTCATTATATTTTTCATTTAATCTTGTTTCATATTCCTCGTTGTAAGGTATTACGTATACAATATTATCTGTTTTTTTTTTCAAAACGTTGTATCCCTTATCAAGAAGGTCTTTGCCTTTGTTAATAATAACATTATTATTAGTATTTTTCCTTCTATATACATATTTTTTTGTAATTAAATTTTTGGCAATAAATTTAAAAGCTTCCTTATCTTCCTCATCAATTGTAATTTTTTCAAGTTTATTTTCATTTACTTTAAAAAGTGTAGGTGTATCATCTTGAGTTTCATCTTGAGTTTCATCTTGAGTTTCATCTTTAATTCCAATATATTTCTTAACAATTTCTTCTTTGTCGGCGTTCATCCAACCAGCAAATATATAGTCATCCATCTGTTGTGGCGTTTTAAGTTCTTCGGGTTCTTGATTATTTATGAAATTATCTCCGTATGTTGAAAATTTATCAACTACGTTGGATTGTAATTTTGACATATTATTTAATAATCTTTTTCCATAATTAGTCTTAATTTTCATATTATATAAATTAATATTCTTAATTATTTGATATATATTATTTTGTATGTTCAATATCTAAAAATATTATTATATTAATATAATAAATATGTTCTATTATATTTTATTATTTGTAATATTATTAATTTATGCTTCTTTATATTATATATTCAATAATGAAGTTTCTATATATCAAACAAATATACAAAATTTTAATTTTGAATTGCTATTCAAAAAACAGCCTATTATTATAGATGATAATATAGATATTAAAAAAATTATAAATGATTGGTTTTCATATAATTTAATTTATGAAAACATTACTTTTTCAGATAATTGGAATAAAAATAACTATAAATATTTATTGATATATTCAAATGATGATGCTGAGATATTATTATGTAATCCTAAATGCTCTACTACAAATAATTTTCCAAATGAGAACTCAGAACCTTCTTTAATTAAATTAAATAATAAATTATTAATAGTTCCTTTTAATTGGTATTATCACATTAATAATACCAATATTATTATATATGGTATTCACGATTATATTACTTATTTTTTAAGTAAAATATAAATATAGCAATGTAAAACATTATGTCATCGGTGGGGTTCGAACCCACGCGTGCTTAAGCACAACAGATCTTAAGTCTGTCCCCTTAGACCACTCGGGCACGATGACAAAAACGCCATAAAGGCTATATTTATTAAAAAAATAATAGTTATAAAGATATATTCTTAAAACATTCCTTTTTATTTATTAATAACGCCTATTCCTTATATGTTTTTACTTTTAGTATTTATAAAAAGTAATATGAAAGGATACTAAACACAAAAACGTATATATGTTAAAAATTGATTAATATATTTTCATATATATAAATAAATATGGACGAAATAATAGACAAGTTAAACTCAACTACATTAACCAGTAATGAATCCAGAGAACTTATAGAATATATCAATACTATAGATATTAATATAGATGTGAGAAAATGTTTAGCCCATTTAATTGAAAATGATAATCATTGTGATTATCTTACAATTTATAATATATGCGTTGAAAATGATATTGAATTACCACCTATTTAAAAAAGAGTACATAATTATATTTTTAATAGATTTTTATAAGTTTTTATATTTTTAATAGATTTTATAAATTATGTACTCTTTTTAGAGGGAGGTATAATATTTCAATATAAATTCTAAATTAATTGGTAGCACAGACCCATAGACCATGATAATAAAATTGTAAATATAAATATAAATATAAATATAAAATTTGATAACGTTGGCTTAATTATTAAACTTACTCAATCCCAATAAGCAAAATAATAAATATACTATGTCTAAAAACCCCAAGATGCATTTAAAAGAAGTAAAAGAATTATTAGAAAAACTTGATATTTCTAAATTAGAAAAACCTAGAAAAGATAAGGGTAAAAGAGGAAAAGAACTTGAAAATATTCTTGGTATCCCAAATGGAACCAATTTGACTGATTTAGAAGATGGAGAACTTAAAACATATACTATAGGTGAAACAATATCAGTAACACAATTAGGTCATTGTTTATCAGATATAATTGATAATAATATTGATTTTGAAGACACAAGAGTATACAAGAAAATGGAAAGAATTTTATATATAGCCTATTACAAAGATGGTACTTATAAAAATTGGAAAGTAGTTGATTTAAAAGAAAATGATGAATTTTGTAAAAAATTAAAGGAAGATTATGATTATATTAGCGAAAAAATAAAAATAGCATATGAAAATAAAAAGGCGTTAGCTACAATTACGGGGCCAAATAATATTCTACAAATTAGAACAAAGGCTTCCAAAAATATAAAAACTAATTCTTATCCAAAATTAATATATAATGGATGTGAATTAAAAAATAAATATATGGCTTTTTATATATGTTCTTCCTATGGTAAGACACTTATGGATTAATTATAAATAATCACCTCTGTTGTTTTTGAACCTGGATTCTTTGAGTTTATCGCCCTTCTTGCTACAATCTCTTGACAATTATAATCTTTAAAACTATTTGTAACAATATCAACATTTGAATTACTCATTATAAATTTAATATTTTTTATTTTTTTTATTTCTTCAAATAGCAATTCATGTGTTTTTAAATTAAACCCTTCTTCAACATATCCAACAAAAGATTTAGAATTTTCAGGAGCATATGGTGGATCTAAATATACAAAGTCCAATTCTTTAATATCCTTTAACGATTCAATAAAACATTTATGTTTGAATTCTACATCTTTAATTAAACTACTTATATTATCAAGTTCATTCTTAGATATCAATGATGGTGTTTTTTTATAATGTCCATAAGGCACGTTATATCCATTTGGCCCTTCGCGATACATTCCTCTAAAACATATTTTATTAATTAATATAAATAGTGCTGAACATTCAATCGTATTTTTATCTATATTATTATATTTGTATCTAATCCAATAATAATAACTTTCTTTGGAAGTTTGTGCTTCTTCAATCGTTTTTGGCTTTCTATTAATTATAGTACCTGTAATACTATCATATTTGTCATAATATGATTTGAGTATTTTATATAATTCATCTTTGTTATTTTGAACATTTTTATACATATTAATTAGATTAATATTGATATCGTAAGCATAAATTTTATCTTTTATTATAATTTTATCATTCTTTTGTAATGATAATATGGCAAATAAAACACTACCGCCCCCTACAAATAGTTCATGATAATTATTAATTTCTTTTGGTAATTTTGAAATAATACTATCAATAATTTGTGTTTTTCCACCAACCCATTTTAAAAAAGGTCTTTGTATTTTATAATCTGTCATTTATATTAAATAATATAAATTTAATAATCATTTTTTCTTTTTCTTAATTGCTTTAGTCTCAACTATCCCTTTTAAATCATTGTCATATTCTACGAGTATTCCGTCTCTATGCGCTTCCCATGCTTTTTCTAATTCAACAAGATCATTCATCCAGATATCTTCTATATTTGTATTTTTGAGGGCATTTAATTTATCTTCTAACTCTTTATGCTCTTTTTCTAAAATTATTTTTCTATCATATGTCAGCTGTGAAATAGGCATCTTAAGAAGATAATTATATCGCGATACTTTTTTATTATCAGTATCTTCATCATCATCGTCTTCATCTTTGTCGTTTTTGTCAGTATCAATAGGGGGGTATTTTAATTCAACGAGTCGCGCCATAATATCTACGAGTTTCTTATTCATTATCTGAATTTTACCAGCAATTACATCTAAAATAAATCTCATTTTATTACTAATAACTTTAGCTTCCTTCTCCAAGTTTTTAATTTGATACATTTTTCTTTCATAATATTTAAGTATACGTGTTTCAGCCCATTCTTTAATTATTTCTGTTGTATTTTCATATTTTTGTATTGAACCCTCATTATTAAACAGGTGAATATTATTGATGCTTAAATTTTTACTTGATTGAAGTTTAAACATAGTTTCAACCTTATCACCTATTTTTTCTTTAACATTTGCATTAAAGTGTAATATGAATCTAATGTTTTTTGATGTATAATGATTTTCAATATATTTTAAATTATTTAATCCAGATGTTATCATATTTTCTAAGAACTCTTTATAATCCTCCGTCCATGTCCCGATAGGTAATTCGGTAATTTCTAATGTTTCATCATCTATCCATTTATAGACACCTCTGCTAATGTATGAATTTTTCTCAGCTTTCTCAATAGTGCCCTTAAATCCCAAATAATAAGGGGTTATATTATCTATTTCTAATACATCGAGAACACTATATACCATTTCTAAATCATCTTCATTTTTAACTTCTATTTTTGATTTTTTAATTATTTCACATATTAATTTACAGATATTAATAATATCACTCGGATTAAACTGAGGGATATTTGTTGAATATCCAGTACCGATACCAATCCCGCCATTTACCAATATCATTGGAATAATTGGGATATAATATTCGGGTTCTATTTGCTGTCCGTCATCATCTTGATAATTTAAAATTATATTATCTTCTTCCTTAAAAATTAATTTAGTTAATTTTGATAATAGTGTAAAGATGTATCTCGCAGATGACGCATCTTGTCCCCCCTGACATCTACTACCAAACTGACCATTAGGATTTAGCAAATTAATGTTATTTGTTCCAACATATATTTGTGCCATGCCTACAATAGCCTGTTGTAGAGAACTTTCTCCATGATGATATGCCGATACTTCACTTACATATCCAGATAATTGAGCTACTTTTATTTCGTTCGTATATAATTTTCTTTTAAAGCAGGCATATAAAATTTTACGCGTGCTCTCTTTAAGACCATCGCAAATATGATTAATTGATCTTTGTAAATCACGATTAGAAAAGTGTATTAAATCATCATCTACAAAAGATTTATAATTTATAAATTTCTTTGAATAATCCAATACTCTATCTTTATTATAATTTTGTAACCATATTTTTCTATCATCGGCACGCTTTTTATTAAATGCCAAATCAATAACTTCGTCGGCATGTTCGTCATAAACATATGTTACCTTATTCATTTGCTTGAAATATTCTTTAGCCTCTTGATCACTTGACGTACCTAACCCTTTATAATATTTGATTTTCCAATTTCCATTTTTTGCTATATCTGTTTCAGACCATTTTTCATAATCAGAAATATTATAAAACTCTATTACATCTTTTTTAGCATTCGTGGCTTTAATAATAGGTGTAAGCATTGATGTTAAGAAACCCGGTATTTCGTATAATTCATGCCACATGCTTTGAAATATATTAAATACCAAGCCTTTAATATGGCTCCCGTCATGATCTTGATCTGTCATAATCATAATCGAACCATATCTCAATTGAGAAATATCTGTATATTTTTTATTTTGCTCTAACCCAAGAATTTTCTTAATTGCCGTTATCTCATTATTATCCGATATTTTTTGTAATGTAGCATCCTTTACGTTTAAGATTTTACCCCTCAAAGGAAATACACCATATCTATCTCTACCAATAACACTCAATCCGGCAATTGCCATAGTTTTTGCCGAATCTCCCTCTGTCAAAATCAAAGTACATTCTTGACTCTGCTTTGTACCAGCCAAATTAGCATCATCAAGTTTTGGTACTATGATGCGAGATAATTTTTTCCCATCAGTTTTAACAAGCTTCTTTTTATCATAAAATTCAGTGATACTTAATGCTTTATCAATTATCCCTGATTTATATAATTTATCATAAAATTTATCACTTAAATCACATTTTGATCCAAACTTAGCAACAGGTGTTGTTAATGTTTCTTTACTTTGCGAATCAAAACTGGGATTTACTATTAATGCTTTTACAAATACAAATAAATTATCCTTAATATGTTGCGTTTTTATAGTTTTCTTTTTTTTAGCCAATGTCATATCAACAAGGGTTTTAGTTATCATATTTGTAACATATTCTATATGTTTGCCACCCTTGATAGTATTAATACCATTTACAAAAGACAATTGTTCGTACGAGCCCGTTTTAGATATAGATGCTACTACTTCCCATCTTTCGCCACATGCCTCATATATATTGGGTTGCTCTTTTTTATCTAAAAACAAATCACAATATTTTTCAAAATCTTTAATAGTTAATTTTATACCATTAAATGTAACGGCGACATCTTTATTTGTTGTAGCGCAAGCATCAATAACTCTGCGATGAAATAATTTATATATATCATCTGTAATATTGTCTATTCCAAATTTTTTATAATCAGGTACAAAAGTAATCTGAGTATAAGGTAATTTAGAATATGCTTTTACAATAGGTTCATCGCGCTGCGTCATATTATTACGGAATGTTTGCGTGTATATTTTTTTGCTATAATGATCTACGGTTTCAATAGTAAATTCGGTTGAAAATATATTCGCCAACTTACTGCCATAGCCATTCTTGCCTCCCCAAATCTTTTCTTCCCCTTTATCATAATTTGTGGAAGTCAATAATTCGCCGAATATCAATTCTGGAACCCATTTATTGCCATAATCACTATGTTTTTTAATATCAATACCATTACCATCATTAAATACACTTATTTTCCCAGTTTCTTTATCAATAGTAACCTTGATATTTTTAACATGCTTAATATCTTCTTTGCCTTTTTGCTCTTCAGCTTTTAGACGCATAGAATGATCAATTGCGTTTACAATAACCTCGTCAAAAATCTTAAGAAGTCCCGGTATATATACCAGCTCTTCAATATTCATTTTTGCGCCATCGTAAATATAGCTATTGATTTTCTGTGGTTCTATAGAGCCGATATATGTATCTGGTAATGCCAAAATATGCTCTAAAAGTTCATATTTTTTATACTTTTCATTAACAGATTTAACTTCAGCAAAATTAACAACTTTCTTAGACATTCCTAATTTTCAATTATAATTTTAATTATAAATATTATCAATTTTTTATATATGCGATAATTTACAATAAATAAATAATTTATAATTATATAGATAAGAATGTCTGTTTTATTTGTCAATAATTTACAAGAATTTAATAATATAATTCAAAACGATCAATATGTAGCAGTTATGTTTTCGGCAGGATTTTGTAATCCTTGTAAAGATATTTTCCCTTTTATTTGTGAGCAAGCTGAAAAAAACACCGACATTAAATTTATAAAGGTAGATATTGAAGATGGTTGTGATATATCAGATATATACAACATCCAATCAATTCCGCATTTTAAATTTTTTAAAAATAATAGCGAACTTGTTTCTTTTTCAGGAGCAAATAAGCAATTTATAAGGGATTCTATTGAAAAAATAAAATGCGAAGAACCACTATTAAATAATTAATATTTAATTAGCTAAGTGCGAATAATAACAAATAATTATTTATTTTTAATATTTTAGAACTATGAAAAATATTATAGGGATTCCTAAAGAATTAAAGTTAAACGAAAAACGCGTTTCATTAATACCACAAGATGTATTATTATTAACTAATAATAATTTAAATGTATATATTCAATCGGGTGCTGGCAAGGAAGCATTATTTAGCGATGAAGAATATATTAAATCAGGTGCTATTATATGTGATACTATAGAAGATTTATATGATAAATCTAATATTATAGTAAAGGTTAAAGAGCCCCAGAAAGAAGAATATAAATTTATTAAAAATAATCACAAAATTATGACGTTTTTTCATTTTGCCAGCAACAATGATTTAACGGAAGCAATGATAAATAGTGGTGCCAAATGTTATGCTTATGAAAATATCAAAATAACAGATAATAAAGGAAATTACAACTATCCTATATTATCTCAAATGTCAAAAATAGCAGGTGAAAAATCTATGCTCGAAGCTGTTAATTTTATATTTAGAAACGAAATATATGACTATGCCATACGTATATCTATATTTGGTGCTGGAAACGCAGGATTAGCTTCAATGATGATAGCTATTAATTCTGGATTTACTAATATATGTTTATTAGATAAAAATTATGATAAATTACTCGAGTTAAAGAAAAAATATAATGTAAATATATATGAGTATAATAATGAAAATATTGATTTTTTGGCAAAAAATTCACGAATTATAATTGGTTCAATATATAATACAGGGCTTAAATCCGACAAATTGATATCAAAAGATATGTTAGATTGTATTATTAAGGAAACTATTATTATGGATATAGCAATAGATCAAGGAGGTATAACTGATTTATCAGAACCGACTACACTGGAAAACCCCATAATAAAATATAAAAACGTTAATATATATTGTATTCCAAATATTCCTTCGTGTATACCAGAACATTCTTCAAAATTACTATCTAATTCTATTATAAATTATGTGTTTGCTGTCGCAAATGATAATACCAATATTTATCCCGAATTAGAATGTGGGAAAGGTTTAGTTATATCTGAAGGAGTTTATTATTAAAAATTGATTATATTATATTCATATTTAATTAAATAATAATGAAACATAAGAATATGAAATCTCTTCTACTATTTGCTATAAATGTATTGGCATTTTCTAATTGCTATCATTGCTATCATATATCTTTTCCAACTTTTAAAAAAAACTTGGCTGTTATTAAACATATCAATATTAATAAATTAACAGATAATGATAAAAATGATTTAAAAATATTATTTAATTCAGTACCAATGTTATTATTTAAAAATCAAAATATAGAACCTAATGTTTTCTATGATTTTTGTAAGTCGTTTGATGATAAATCAAATGACAAAGTAATACACCCTTTTAAATATTCGCAAATTGATTCTGTTCCTCAAGTATCTTTAAGAGGAGAGGCGCATATTAAAGATATGTATGGAATTAAAGATGTTACTTTAAAGTACAGCGACCCATTTAAAAATACTCTTGTATGGCATCAAGATATAGTAGGGCACGGAACTGAACTTCCACCCGTTGTTGCCTCAATCTATATGATTAAAACGCCAAAAACAGGAGGTAACACACTATTTGCTAGCATGGAAGACGCTTATGATAGCATGGAATTTTATATGAAGAAAAAATTAAGTAAATATAATGTTATTTATACTAATACTCGTAATGATATGATGAATTCTTATTTTGATTATACTGGTATAAATCGCGTATTAAATAATGATTTTGATTATAAAGGTACTACAACTTTGACGAGAACACCTTTAATAGTATATTCAAATCGCGAAAAAAGAAGGAAAGCTCTTATGCTATCACCATTTAGATTTAATAAGTTTGATAAATTAACATGTGATGATAGTTTTGATTTATATAGAGAAATAATGACAAAATATGTATTTACTCCGCAAAATATAGTTGATATTAAATGGGATAAAAATGATTTATTATTATTTAATAATCGCAAATTAATTCACACATCTACACCAACTATAGAATATAAAAATCAAGAAAGACTATATTATAGTTGCTTTGTAGGAACATCTCAACCAATTATAAAAGGTATTTCTCAATAGTTATATAATTGCGTTACTATCTCCGTATATATATTATTTGATATAATTTCGCTACAAATATCCGATATTGTTTTATTTTCAATATCAATTACTATTATATTTTTATTTTCTTCAAGGGCTTTTTTATAATTTATCTCATGTAATTCGTGTATACGCTGGATATGCTCTAATTTAATATTTTTTTCAGATTCCCTACCTCTCCTTTTAATTCTATTAAAACACATATTAGGACACGACCGCAAATATATATAGGCATTTGGGTTCCACAAATCATCAGTTGTTTTATGAAGTTTATGTAAATTATTATATTCGTCGGTACTAATACTTTTATCTTCGTGAGCCTTTTCAACAAATACGTTTTTAATAAAATACGGGCTTCTCTCCATTAATACTATTACATTTGATTTTTCTTGTATCCAACATCTATCCATCCAAACTTTTATTTGAAAATTATAAGTACTATTATCGGTATCATACATATTTTTAAGATATTCCGTCCAATTATCTACAGGTTCTATATCAATTGCTGTTTTATAATTTTTATGAAAATAATTTAATATACTTGTTTTACAGCAACCAATATTACCATCTATCGTTATTATAGGCATTTAATACTTTGTATCTAAATTATTTTTATATATCATCATTTTTTTAATATTTTAGTATTGGAAATTATTTTTTTAAAATTATGAATATTTATTTCACTATCCTTTATTTTTATAATTTTTATTATTATTTTATCCAATATTAATTCTAATTTTTCAGACATTATTGCTGGCACATTTTTATCAATATTAATTTTAAAATATTTAAAAACCGATATAATTTTATTTTTCAATTGTTTAGTTACTTTTTTACAGCTATTTAATTTTATCATTCCACCTCTACCACCACCAGTTAATTTTACAGATATATTTAATGCCGGTCTCGCAATATTATTTACAAAATCAACATTCATAACATCATTTGTTAAGTTAGTTTCTGAGTAATTAGGTTCATTAACACCAAAGAAAGCAGCCGTATTGAATGCACCACCCTTCATTGATATTTTACCTTTTTTATTGCTTTTACTATTAATAGATACATTACATAATTTATTAATATATTTATCTATATACATCATATGCTCTTGTAATATTTTTTTAACACCTGCTTTAAGTGATATTAACGCAGCTATAGCCACGATATTAAATAATATCTTATCTATATAATTAGATAATTCTTCAATTATTTTATCTTTATCTTTTATATTCACCTTTTTATTTTTTTCTATATGTTTTAATATTTCTACCGCACAAAACTTTACTTTTATACAACTTTTCTCTTTATACATAATTACTACTATATAAAATGAAAATAATTATATATAATTAGTAGAATGGAATATTATAATTTAGATAGCAGTTGTTACAATCAGCCTATAAATGCTTTTAATGCGAATGGTCGCATAGACGCGATTAATAATAATGGTAATAATTATAATATTAAAAAAGCTATAGAAAATGCCACAGAATATCAAACTAACATAATATCTCGCAATATTAATTGTACTGAAGTATCCAAGGTCTTCTTTTCTATTGAAAATATAAATTTATTACAAAAAGGGATTCGCAATAAAATATTAAACGAAACAAACGGGCAATTTAATATTGGAAGACAAAAAGATGATGAGTTGAAAATAGTAATGCGTTCTATTTATTTTCAATATTCAAAGAATTTACCAAATAATATCAAAGAACAGGTATTGGATTTAAATACAAGAGTAATTGATTGGTGTGTCCCAGAAATAATATCTAATATTAAACAAACGCAAAGATATATAAGAGACATCAGCACTATGCCAGTGCCTCTTGAAAGATCTGTGCTACCTTCTGGAAAAGGATTAAAAAATCTTGATGTAACAAAAATTTAATTAAATAATATAATATTATAGAAGAATAGATAATAAAAATTAATAAATGGGTAGTTATTCAGATACTGCTTGGGGATATGACGAAGAAAGCTTAGGTCTTGACCCTGAAACAAAATTAAAATTTGTACCTACAGATAAAGAGTTAAAATTATTCAAAGAGGAGAAAACAAATTTATACAAAGGGACATGGATGGTATGTTTTATATATGGGTTATCAGCATTAGCATTATTATCGGTAGTTTTTTTTACTGATTGGGGGAAAACTTATATATATGAGAAGTTTTTACCCGCCGTTGTAACATACGTATTAGGAGCAATATTAATAATACTTTATCTTGTATTCTCTATATTTGCTTTAAAACCTCGTAAAATACTTTCTAAATTAGAGCCGATACCAATATGTCCGGATTACTGGAAATTAGAACAAGTAACCCCAGCTGAAAAAAAACATATTTATAAAAACATTAAAGAATATAATAATATTAATAGTACCGGTTGTACGGCAGGTACCGCGGGCTTATCAACTAATAATAGTATTTCTTATATTATTAATAATGATGAAGCTACTAAAATCACTGAAGATTCACAAGCCTTAGAATATAAATGTAAACCTGACAAATTTGTTTTTGGTGAACCAAATGATATTCTAAAAATGAATAATTATTTATATAAAAATAGTGATAAAGCTGAAAGTGAATTTAAATATATCAAAAACAACGAAAATAATAATGAATATTTATATAAAGTAGGAGATAATAAAGATAATACTAAGTATATCACATATGATGGTGAAGTAAAACCAGCGAGCGATCAGTTAAAAAAATACGCACAAATAGCTGGGATGTATAAAAATAGCTGGAAAGAGCCAGATGAAGCAAATAAGAATATAGCTTTCAATCAAGGTCTATATAGTAATATAGATATTAATAGCACAGGTAGAGAATGGGAAAAATATCCTTTAATATGTAATCAAATATATCCGGGAATATTAGATGAATTAGAACAAGATAAAGGCGATAAGTTGAAATGTGAATTATCTAAAGTATGTGGTATTTCATGGAGTAAATTAGATTGCTATGAAAAAAATGATGAATATAAAAGTTTATTGTAAAATAGATAATAGCTACTTTTTCTTAAAAACTTTTACAAATCCCAAATGTTTTTCTATGATATTTAGTCAATCCATATTTATATATGGCTTCATGGTGTGATTTTGTACCATATCCTTTATTTTTATTAATATCATATAATAATAAGATTTCGTCTCTCTTTACGAGTTCGTTAATATATTTTGTATGATAGTCTTTTGCCAATATTGAAGCAGCGGCTATAGCAAGATATTTAGAATCTCCTTTGGGAACACATTCATATTCAATAAATTCACTATCTTCTCCGGGAGGTGTATATGGTTTAAAATTAGGTCCGTCAATATATAAATAATCAAATGGACTTTTTTTATATGCTTCGCCAATAGCTCGGTGCATTGCTTTAATAGTAGCATTTAATATGTTAATATTATCTATTTCGCCATTCGACACTTCACCGATCCCATAAGTAATACAATTCTCTTTAATATATTTTGCTAATATATCTCTCTTTTTTTCCGATAGTTTCTTTGAATCTTTTATCATTTTATATGTTTCGTCTGGAAATGTTTTAGGCAAAACAACACATGCTGCTACAACAGGTCCAATAAAAGTTCCCCTCGCAACTTCATCTACACCCGCAATTATTCTATTATTATCTGGAATGATATATTCGGTCATCTTTAATTTCTTTCAATGCGTTTAATAGTTAAAAACTATTTTCTTTTATATAATTGAAGAAACTAAAATCATATTATCATTTTTTTATATTTTTGTACCCTCGTGGCGTAATTGGATAACGCGTTCGACTTCTAATCGAAAGATTGTGGGTTCGAGTCCCATCGGGGGTACAAGAATTACATATTTTATTTATTTTTTCTTTATAGAAAAAAAGAGTACATAATCAATATTTTTTTATAATTTTAACAATTTTATATTTTTTCTATTATTTTCGCAATTATGTACTCTTTTTTATTTCATATATATTAAATATGAAGTGTTTATCTTTCTTTGATGATATTTATAATTATATACTTAATATCTTTCACTCTAAAAAAGAGAGTAATTATGAAGAACTTAAAATATTATTAAACCCTAAAGAAGATATTAGCGATAACTATGGAAATCATAAATATTACTATTTAGAATAAAAATTGATTTTAAAATATTTTATATGAGAAATTATGGAGCAATACATTATGATGCGTCGTGCCGAAAATGAGTTTATAGCTTTGTTGGATTCTTTCATTATAAATGCTCTCAAAATATTATTATTGATATACATATTTATGACATTTATAATTATAAATGCCTTTGTGAGGATTTACTATTATGGTGGGAATATCTACATCAACCAATAAAGGGTGTAATATTTTTATATAATAATGTTTTTTTATTTATATTTAAAAAAAATAATATATTAAACCATTAGCATAATATTAGTTATGAAAATGAATGCGAGTAATACTACGAAAATATATTGAATTATTATATTTCCTTCTGTATACATATTATAAACGCTGCTTTCTGAAACATTAAATCTGTCTATGAAATTCTTATAATCCGTAACATTGAAAACGCTGTATATAATTACTAATAATAATATTGCCAAAGCAATCATTTTAATAAATTGTTTATAACTTTCATTAGTATATAAATTAGTATTTGTGCTTGCTAATAATGCTAACACTACTCCTACGGCGGTGAAAATAGTACGATTAACCGATTCGTATATTGATGTTTTAGATAGTAAAATATTGTTTTCAATTTTATTCATTTTTTTTCTATATATATATAAGCAACATTTTTTATAATAATAAGAATAATCCTATAAAAACAATTATTATCCCTATAAATTGTTTTAAAGTTATTATCTCATTGAATAATAAATAAGACAATATTAGAGTTATTATTGGATAACATGATATAATTACAACACTTATTGCCGTTTTATATTCGCTACTATTTAAAGAAGCTATGTAATTATATTGGCAAATTAAATAAAATAATGTAACAAATATAAATAATAATGTGATTATTGAAAAATCATTGTTTTTTTTGATATTATTAATATCATTTATAATTATCTCATAATTATTGTTATATAATAAATATGGTATGCTAATAAAAAAACTTAATAATATTATAATAAATATAATACTGATATTATTAATTTTGTAATTTTGTAATATTTTGTAATATTTTGTATATTATAGGATTTAATCCAAAAATAAAAGCGGTTATTATATGTGATATCATTTAATATTATCACACATTTTTTATACATGATAAATAAGGATATTTGTCATATAATTTGAATATTGCTTTTTCCTTCATTTTAGCTTCTATCATAATATCAATATGTATATTATATTTATCTGGTATTTCTAATAAATATTCTGGTATTTTTTCTATATAGTCACTATGATGCCCGCATTTACCTTTACCTTGTTCGCTAACATGGAATTTAGGTTTAATGTTTCTTTTTTTCCAGGTTTCTAATATTTTAGGAATATAGTTAGAAGGTATATCAAATATTTCATATGGATGTATTATATTATAACAATCATAATGATGAGTATCAAATACAACAGGAATATTGACTTTTTCCGAAACTTTTAGACAATCTTCTATTGAAAAATTTATTTCGCAATTTTCTAATACCAGACGTTTTTTAATATGTATCGGTAATTTATTATAATTATCACACCACCTCTCAATAGTTTTTTCTTTATCACCATATATTCCACCACCATGTATTACCATAACAGAATCTTCACCCAATTCCATGAGTTCTAAAACATTAGCATGATAATCTAAATCATTTATAGTATTATCAATTACATTTTTATTTGGACTTCCTAGACAATTAAAGTGTCCTGGGTGAAATGTCAGGCGCTGATTATATAACTTAGATTTTTCACCTATTTTTTTTAATAAATCTTTCGCAAAATCTAAGTTATATTTTGGAGCTTTAGGATTAGATATATGTGGGAACAATTCACTTGATAATCTAAATACTTTGATACCATTTGCTTCGTTCCAATCCATCATTATTAAAACATCTTGGAGGTTTTCTATTATTTTAGCTTGTAAATGCTCTACTCCTTTTGTTAATAGTGTTTTTAATATAACACTACGCGATGAAAACACCGTCGGGCAACATTCGCGAAGTTCAATATTTAAGCAGCAAAGACCTAACTGAATAGGTTTATTTTCACTATAAATTTTGTTGTATTCCATTTTATACTATGTGTGATAATATACCTCACCATATTATCATATCATTTTTTAGAAATTATAGAATGTTAAATATTAAATACTAAAAAAAAGAGTACATAATTTTATTTTTAATAGAGTTTTATAATTTTTTAGATTTTCAAAAGTTTTTAGAGATTATGTACTCTTTTTTATGGCTATTATAATTAATACTTTTAGAGATACTTAATATATATACCATATCCATATGGCTATATGTTATATGCTATAAGGTAATATAGATTTTAAAAAGAGTACATAATTTTATTTTTAATAGAGTTTTATAATTTTTTAGATTTTCAAAAGTTTTAAGAGATTATGTACTCTTTTTTATGGCTATTATAATTAATACTTTTAGAGATACTTAATATATATACCATAATATCTTAGTATATTTGATAATACTATATGGTGGATACAAGGTGCTAAAAAGAGTACATAATTTTATTTTTAATGGAGTTTTATAATTTTTTAGATTTTCAAAAGTTTTTTAGAGATTATGTACTCTTTTTATGGCTATTGACAAAAGAATATATAGTTTTATTTATGGTAGTTTCTACACCAAATAAATAATGAAAAATTATACCTGCTATAAATAATGTTAATGTTATTAATACAAAATCTAAAACATTTAGGTTAAATATATATGACATTAATCCAGCACCTATAATAGTAAAAGCCACGTCTATTATTGCGATGTCAAATAATCTATAAGAATGAACCCCTTCGCCTTCTTTTCCAAACATATATCTATATTCTTTAAATATACACATACTAATATTATCTATATTCAATACATATATAAAATTGACCTTATAAATATTAAAATTGATATAATATATCGTATTAAAAATATATACACGAACATAGAATGAATTACGACATGATATTTGAAATTGTATTTTCCAACGATACAATTTTTAAAAACATTAATGTTAAAGAAGCAGAACTTATATTGTGTACTTATAAAAAAGCATCTTATAATGCTGATATTATAAGACCAATAGAAATAGATAAGGGCGAACGTTTATGCGATGAAGTTTATAATGCTATTTCGCAAATCATAATAAGAAATAAGTTTGATATATTTCAAAATAGAAAAAATAGCATATATAAAGATGAAGATTTTGAAGTTGATTTTAGTGATATGATTTGTGAATATATGTCTTTGGGAGATATAGCTAAAAAAAGATTTGATTATTTAATAATAGCAGATTATATCGAGTTTTTGAAAAATTGTACTTATTATATTAGCCAGCATGAAGAAATTATTATTACTAAAAACTATAAAAAATTAATTAGTGAGATAGGTATATGTTTTGATATTAATATCATAAATAATTATCCAGATATCACAAATGGTATAGACGAAGATGAAGAATATTTCAAAGAAAAGTTAATAGATACACATTTATATATATAAAAAATTGATACTTATATATTATATATTTTTTATATAATGATGTATCAATGTATTATGAAAAATAACATTCATGAAAGTATATATGATATTTCAGAATATATATTCTTTTTATTGGAAGGTAATATGTATTCTGATAAAAAAAAACTGATATATGATTTAAATAATTATATCGATAATTATATTAATAATATGACATTATATGAGTTAAATAATGTCATAATACATTATGGTATTAATAATGCTGTAGCAAAATATAGAGAAGATAACGAAATATCTAATATAGATAGCAATAATTTTATTAGAATAATTATTAAAAACCTTGTTAAAGAAACATATAAAATTGACAGAGTGTAAATTATACAAATACATATTCGCTTTCATAATTTTTATCCATCAATAACTGATTTTTTACATTTGTTATTGATTTTGTATCATAAATATTATAAAACACATTATTTATTTTAATCATTTTTAGACCACTTCTCGTTTTATATATATTGAAAAATGTATCATTTATTTTAATTTTTTCTGTTGTCTGTATCTTACCTCCATTCTTTCCCATATATCTATATTTTTGAAATTTTTTAATTTTTATAGATAAAAAAATAAAAATTGATTAGATATAAAGATATAATATATATTATATATAACAATGAACGTGCTCCTCCCCAAGAACTTTAACGTAGACAAGATTAAGTATTCGGAACTCAAAATTATGAAATCTGGTGCTAAATCTGTTTATCTTAATTATTCTGGTAGTAAAATTAATATCCAAACCCCTGTTATGAATATTCCTTACGGAGTTAATGACAATCAAAAATTTATTAAGGATGATCCCAAGAGAAAAGATGAAGCACCTAAGTATGACATTACAGTTTCATTCAAAGGTTTAGATGAAAATCCTAAGATGAAAGTATTTCACGATAAAATGAAAGAATTGGAGCAAAAAATTATTGATGATGCTTTTGCGAATCGTCTTGCGTGGTTTAAGAATAATTATAATAATAATAAGGATACTGTTTCCACTATGTTTTCAAGAATTGTAAGGCATGATAAAGATAAAGAAACAGGAGAAGTAGCAAATAAATATCCGGCTACCTTTAAAGCTAAAATCCCTTACAATTCTCTTGATGGAAAATTTGAATTTGACGCATATGATATGGATAATAATGAAATTAATTTCGCGGATTATGTAAATAATCTAAAAGGTGGTAAGGCCCAATTTATTATTCAACTAAATGGTATCTGGTTCTCGGCTGGAATGTTTGGTTGTAGTTGGAAAATTGTATCTGGAAAGTTTATGCAAACTAATACTGCTAAACCAACCTTTATTGCTGAAAGCGATGACGAAGTAATTGAAGATGAAGAAGATGAGGAAGATATTGAAGTTGACACTGAAGCAATTCAAAAAAAAATGAAAGTAGCCGATAAAGTAACCGATAAAGTAACCGATAAAGTAGCTGACAAAAATAAAGACGAAGATGACGAAGATGACGAAGATGACGATGATGACGACGATGAAGAAGAAGATGATGAAGACGACGAAGATGACGAAGACGAAGGAAAATCTAATACACATGAAGATTCGGAAGATGAAGAAGTAAGTCGTCCTGTTACACCTCCGCCAGCTCCTATCGTAGAACCATCTGCGCCAGTTAAAAAAGCGGTTAAAAAGGCTGTTAAAAAATAAAAGAACTTTCTATATCAGTTATTCATATATATTATATATTTTTTATTTATTATAAAACAAATATTATAATAAAAACAAATATTGACATTATAAATCTACCAAGTGGATATGGTTCATTATATTCTTCATCAAAAATATCTATATTATTTGAAAATAATTTAGATATCATTTCTAATATTTTATATGATATTGGTAATGATAATACGGCAAATATTATACTAGCATAAATAGCCGTTTTAAACTTTAAAATATATTTATCTATAAAACTATCTGGTTCTTTTTTTAATTGATTTATATTATCAATCGTCGCAAATTGTGAGACTGGCGTATATACAAAATTAGGTACATTTTTACTATATATATCCATTCTATTTATATATATTCTACATAATAATATAGTAAAAAATTATTAGACGGATTCGCATATACATTTATCCCGTCTGTTTCTCCAGTTAATATTTCCTCTCTTCTTCGCAAATCTTCTAATCTATTTAAATCATTAAATAATTCTAAATTATAATTATTAAATATTGAGAAAATATTACCTAATCTCGAAGGAGTATTTACATTTGATAGCCACGTTGGTACATTTTCATAAAAATCATCAGAACACAAAGCTAATGCTTTGACAAAATTACATATTAATACATACATTAAATCATTATTTTCCTTAATCATTTTAATCGCATCTTTACAAAATTTAAATACAAATTCTTCATCATCCACATCTTCTACGCTTGTTGCGTTTTCCAAATCTAAAAAATATAATTTACTTTCACTATATTGATATGATAAATCCTTAAAATACTTTATTGATTGTAATATTTTTTCTCGCGACATTTTATTAAACCATTCAGGGCTATTATAGAAGCCCTTGCTTTCTAATTCTATTGATAAATCGGTATACGCATTTAATTTCGTTATCCATTTATTCTTATCTTGCTTGGGTTTTATATTATTATATTCCATGAATTTATTTAATTTCCATATCATGTTTTTAGTTATTTTTTCTCTAGTATATGGATTATATGGCTCTTGTTTATCCTCGTAACATTTTTTAATAAAATAATCTAATTCAACAGCATCAAATCCATATACTCCTTTAATATCATTTAAAATAAATAATTTATTTTTCGGTATATCGCTAATAGGCTCGCAAGTAAATAGGTCATCGCTATTAATTATATAATTATAATCGGTGTTTTTAGATAATAAATAGTATTTATACTTATTTTGAAATTTTTTTATAACATATTTATCTCGAATATTATAAGTTTTTGAATTTAAATTATATAATAAATCATATAGTTCATTTTTTGAATAATTATTGTGATATTTAATATATTTTTCCGATAATGATAATAAAATATTAAATGGTATGTTATTCAATATTGATTTAAATAGATTTCCTGCCTTCTCTTCTTTATATTTATATTCATTAATATTATCAGTAATATATTTATACAAATTAAATATATCAATCATTTGTATTACTTCTTTTTTCCCGAATATTAATTTAAATATTTTATTTATAAATAAATCATTATTACTATGATAACCGCAAAAATTACTATTGGTTTTAGCTATTCTACTACATAATTTAAAAGTTTTTTTATCTCTATTAATACATTTCATATTGTCTCCCATATAATTAATTATTATTTTTAAATAATGCGTTTTCTATTTATATATTCGCCCTATATAATAACCCCGCATTTACATAACTATTATAATCATATAATTTATCTCCTAATAAAACGTATTTAATGCCATTTTTACTAACTACCTTTCCCTTATTTTTAATTAATTTTTGATATTTTTGATGCTGCTGTATCTTACCATCAGAACCTATATTTTCAGTATATGATAATTTATTATCATTAACATTTATAGGCCAATTATAACATTTATAACCATTCGCGAGAGGTTTATTTTTATTTGAATGAATAACACAATCTATTGAAGATGATTTTAACATATTCAAGAACCCATTAATTAACCCTTCTTTTTTCTGCGCCAAAAGTAATATATGCTCGTCCGTCGTTAATTCATTATCTTTTTTTCTCAATGTAGGATTATTTGCCAATTGCTCTTTTGTTAATTTCATTATATACATATAAACACCAACATTTTGATGCTCCTTTGGTAGAGACATATGGCTACATGTTCTAACTGCTCTGCCAATAACCTGATTGATTCTAACAGAATTCCAGAAATATTCAGTTATTAAAACGCGTCTTACATTTTTTAATGATATTCCCTCGGCACCCGATTGTGTAATCATCATAGTTTTCACTAATTTACCATATCGCTGATCTATGTTTTCTAAACCATCAATTTGTATTTTAATATTATCTGGTAATAATGAAAAATCACCATTAAATAAATTCATTAATATATTTGTTTTCGTTCTATCAGAATTAAATACCACATATCTTTTATTATCATATTTTTCATCAAAAACATCAACATCCTCAATAATATATCCAAACTCTTCGCTTTTTGTAACATTTATTTCAACATACCCATTTCTATTCATCACTTCTTTCAATATACCTAAACCTTCAACCATGCGAAATTGCGAATATACTAATACTGAACCAGGTGATTCATTCATATCTTTTAACATTTCGGCAAATTTAGGGCTATATAATTCTTTTAATTTATCAACATTAATAGCATCGCTTTTACTTAATTCGTTCATAGCGGTCTCTAATTGTTTTTCATATTGTGTAGCGACAGCTTTATTAATATCCTTTTTATCTACACTTTCCTCACTACTATCATCGTCTTCTACATTTTTCGCTAATTCTTTTTTCATTATAAGGCGAATATCTTGTGGAAAAGCTCTCTTAATATTATCTGGAAATACAAAATTACATACCATTCTACTGAAAGCTCTATATACAGAATTAACATCGGCGTTTCCTTTATTTCCAAATTTCTTTTTTCTATCATCCATATCCATCTCTTTGCGTCGCACCTCTACATATTTATTTAGTTGATGATTTGTCATATTTAAATATTTATAATTTGTGGGTAAAACATTTGGAAAAAATTCGGATCCCGTTGTTTTGTAATAGCTTAATGTTCCTAATATTCTCCTTTTAAACAAGTCTTCATTTTTAATTTTAATATTTTCAGGCTCACTATCATTTATAAATAACCTGTCAAAATCTTCTTTTTTATTAGGTAGTGCGTAATTTTTTTCAACCTGATATTTTGTATTTAAAGTTATACCATTTATATTATCCGCAACTTTTTCATTTATAATATTATCAATTAATGCTTCAAAGTCGCTATCACTTATATCATTATTATTATCGTATACTAAGTTAAAATTAAAGTTATTATCAGGATTATATATTAAAAGCTTATCTATTTTTTTATTACCACAATTTGAAATCATAATTTCGTCTTCATTCATACAATTACTACGCAACTCTTTTAATACATTAATTATTTGCTTGATATTTTTAGTAATCTCTTTTTTATCTATTGATGGAAAGCGTGGAGCATCCATTTTCTGATTATTTTGAAACTTAAATATGCGCGCCTTCGCCCTTTTTTTAATAATACTTATTATATTATCTACATTTAAAAAAGAATACCCATATATAACATTATATCGGTCTGTCAAATATTTATGCGATAATAACCATTTAGGAGGCTGTAACCCTTGTGTCTCAAATATAATATTTTTATTTTCCTTTAAAGCATTCTCAAGATTACTTTCTAATAATAAATCGCATGATTTTTTAAATTCAGGAGTACATTGTATATTTTTCTTACCATTTCTAACATCATAATAAGCATTTTTAAAATCTTCTAATAATTTTTCGCTTGGATTTTCATATTTTTCTAAAATACAATCTTTATCATTATTACATTCCTTATTTACTCTATTAATTATATCTAATACCATCTTTTTATATTCATCATTATGTACGACTAAATCGTCAATGTTTATTTTAACATTATCAGTATTTAGTTTTAAGTCACTAATTATTTTGTCCGCCAATTTCAATTTCATAGAACCAGCAATACCATTTGTAACAATTAAATAAGGTTTCTTATTATTCACTAATTTAATACTTTTTATCGACGAAGATAATACATCTTGATTATTAATTTTACTTATAATCTCACGTATTATCTTAGTATCGTCAATTCCCCAATCCTTTTTTATTATTACCGATGAATCTTTATCTTTTCTAACAAAATTTTTAGGAAATAATATAATATTAACATTTTTATCATCGTGATATATTTCGTCAATATAGTTATAATGTTTTGAAGATTCCAATGTATTAATTAAATTCATTTTGTTTGCTTGTCCGTTTGCTATAGGAATTTTATATGTAATCATGGGACCTCTTATTAAATTTATTAATGTAGCTATTTCATAAGGTTGGTTTATAATTGGTGTTCCAGATAAAAGAACTATTTTAATATTATTAGCATTCATCATATGATTATAAATAGTTCGCGCTAAACGGGAACCATTGACTATTCTACTTATAAAATTATGTATCTCATCAATTATAACAAATGTGTCATCAAATGGAGAATCCCCTAATTCTTTTATCATTTTAGCTGTTAAACCATTGTAATTTATAAAAGTATAGCGATTTCTAATAATATGTACTATCGTCTGGTCTACTATATCCTTATAGTTGCTAGGAATTTTAGAATATTTTGTCCCTTCGACTATTATTTCTGCTCCATTTATATCTTTATTATAAAGCGGTACCCATACCAAACCATCTTTTTTAATAATTTTATCAGTTATAGCATATTTATTTAAGGTTTTCATCATTTCCTTATTCGCTTTTTCTACTTTTAGCAATGTCCATGACTTCTTGAGATTTAAACCAGTTTTTGATATTTTCATTAATTCATTTTCATAATTTTGTGATAATGACGCGGGTGTCATTATTACTATTTTTTTTCTATTTATATAACCTTCGGCAGCAGCAATAGATGCCGCCGATTTACCCGAACCTAATTCGTGATATAATAATATCCCGCGATATGGACTATCAAACTGCATGTAATCTTTAATAATCCTCTGTTGTGGAAATAAAGATACCGATTTGATATGTAAATCACAAGTTCCTTTATCACATTCACAACCCGATTTTTTACTTACATCATTATTAATACTATTATTCTCATAATTTTTAGGGTGAAATGTATTATATATATATTTGTTATATCCAATGCGATTAGTTAACATCCAATTATCGGGTTTTACTTCAATATCCATTGTCTTTCTATTATTATAATTTAATTTATATTATAAAAAAATATATTAATATTATAAAGTATAAAAATGATTAATGTAGAAAAATTATTAGATAAATGTGAAGCCATGACTTTATTATGTACTAAATCAGCTACTCACTGGAGTTTTGTTAAATTTTGTTTCAATATCCCGCTTGTATTAACATCTTCGGCAATGTGTATTATAAATAGTATTAGCGATAATGCTAATGATATTAAAATACCTAACATAGTCGTAAATGCTGTAAGTGTTTTAATAATGTCTTTATCAAATAGCATTAAATCCAGTGAAAAATTTGAGATATTCAAAAAATTATCGCAACAATTTATGTCATTATCACAAGAATTAGAATCCTTAGAAGAAAATGACGAAAAATATAAGGAAAAAATAAGTATTATTAATCTTAAATATGAAAATTTAATACAAGATTGTGCTTTTGAAGAGATACCATATAGACATAAAATGAATGTAGCAAAATTATTCAATGATGCTAACAGATATGTACCTATACAATTAAATGGAATTATTGGCAATAATTCAATTAAAAGAAGAAGTAATCCTAAATTAATAACTAATGATGTTTCTCTCGTCAATATTAGCAATATAAGTGAAGAAAATATCAAGAAAGCCAAAGAATTATTATTAAAAACCAATAATATGGATTTCCATAATAGTGAAAACGTCTAACTATATATAAAACCCATATCTTCATATAACATATCTTCATCGTCATTATCCTCATCTATCGCAGATAAAGGCTTATCATTCTTTTCATTATTATTATACAAATCATTAATATCAAAGTTTTCTTTTAATTCTTCATCGTCATTATCCATAAGATTATTCTTTATCCCAGCTTTCTTTAAATTAGTAATCAATTGATTATCATCTACCGTTTTATTATTTAATATGCTTAATTTTTTCTGTTTATTTTCCTCGCGTTTTTTATTTAAAAAATCAATATTTTCTTCCATAGTTGGAAATGTAGCTACGTTAAATATATTTATTAAATATTTTAGAATATCTTTAGAATTTTTTTCTATAAAATCTCCGGGCAAATCAACGAGTGATTTTAATATATTATTTTCAATATTATCTGGTGTAAAAGGCAAGCATATTACTCTACTTAAAATATATAAATTAATCTTATTTATTTCATTAGATATATCGTCATTTAAAACCTTATTAAGTTTATATAAATCCTTCATTATATATTTAATATAATTTATAGCATTTTCTATTAGCAAATTAATATTATCATCTTCATAAATGTTTTTATATGTAAATAGCATTTTAGATACATGTAACATAACATTTTTATAATTAATTTTCTTAGTAATAAAATTATTATATATATCTTTGTTGCTTATTCTTGCTGTTTTTGCTGCTATATTTATATTATTTTCTATATATTTATTAATATTTTTTGAGTTATTTTTGAGCTCATCTATTACATTATTTGGTAATAATGGTGATTTATCATACATCTCATCTAACCATTCCGTAACTATATTTTCATTATTTTTAACATTATAAGTATATTCATCGATGTGAATAATATCTATGTTTTTATCTATCATAATCTCGTCTTTTATTCCCTTGAATTCTGGGATATATCTTAATAATCTTGGACTATTAGTTACTCTATTGCTACCATATAATTTTTTAATAGCAATTAAATCTTTTCTACCCGCCTTTATCATATCCCCATCAGTATCAAAAGTATCATCTATTTTCTTTAAACAGCACCCTATCAAAAATTTATGTATTTTTTTATAATTAACGCCGGGCATATAAACTAATGCGTTAATATAGTCTTTTTCAAGCTTTTCTTTGTTTCCTTCCTTGAAACTTTTTAATAAGTTAGCTTGTTCTTTGAGACCTCGCTCTATCTTTTTTTTCTCATTATTTATTGTTAATTTACTTCGCAATTTTTCTAATATATCTAAATATTTTTCTGATATTATTTTTATAACATCGTCTGTGAGTTTATTATATTCACAATAATTATCTACGTTTTCTTTTAAATATTCATTGCTTATTTCTAATATATATGGCAATACGCCATTCTTAGCATTTTTATCTAAATTAGATATAGGCGATCCATAAAGATACCACTTATCAACATACACGTTATTCATGTAATTTTCATTAATTAATATAGTATTATTTATTATTTTTTCTTGTACCGATATTATCCAAAATGACACAGCATTCGCTAATAATTCATTTAAAGAATTTAAATATTCATCATTTACTCTATTTATAATAACATTAATATCATCATCTACGTCTTTATATATGCCTTTTTTAATATTTATGGGTTTTATTTTTAAAAAATCTATTATCATTTTATTATCAATTTCCAAGTTTTCCTCACTAAATGCAATTTTGTATCTATTAAACTTTGAAGGAAGACTTCTGTAATATTTGAATAATTCGTTACATAATAATTCATAATCTATCTCTAAATTTGATATTTTGCTTATATTACTTAAATCCTTTAAAATTATACCACAATATTCAAGAAATCCTTCCTCATTTTTATAGTTAAGATTTCTTAAATATTTATCATATTCATTATAATTTTTATTTATATAAATATTCTCATCTATCTCTGTAGCAATATTTTCCATATCTTCTAAATCTAAATTATTATTAACGTAAATATCATTAATACCTCCTTCGTAATTCTCTCTATCTTCGCCTTCTTTTATCTCTTTCTGCTCTCGGTAAGATATTAAATATTTTTTACCATCCTTATCGTAGTCAAAAATATGATCGCGCGAATATTCAAACAGAGTTTTCATATATTCTTGTTCATCAATAATATTATCTAAATTATCATTTGTATTTAAAATATTATTTATGCTTTCTATCCCTTCAATAATATTTATATTTTTTATAGATGCCTTAATTTTTTTTAATATATTTTCAATTTCATTTTCATCATTATTTACAGCATTTATAATATCATATATATGTAGCTTATTTATAGCTATTATATCATCTAAATTTTGCGCCTGATATTCTTCAAGCATTTGCTTTAAATTATTTAAAAAATCAATGGTTTTATCATTTAATTTTATTAGTTTTAAAGATGATGCCAATTTATCAAAAAAAGTTAATTTTTTATTTATTAAATCGCATTTTTTTATTTTGAAACCTTTTATTACATCTTTTCTTTCTTTTTCATAATCTGTAAGTGATATCATGTGTTCGCATAATATTTTAAAATCGTTTTCATTAATAAAATCCAGAGACATGTCAAATCTTTTAAATATATTATCTATATTTGAATAATCAAGAGCAAAACTATCTGTTAAATATTTAACAACATCATTTATATCCGGTTTAACCCTTTTAATCAATACATTTATTTCATTAATATCATCGGATTTTATATAGTTAATATTTTTACTATTAAATAAATGTGAAGCTATCTTGTTATATATATAATCATTGATAGTACAAGTAGGTATTTTATAGTAAGCCGCTAATATAGGGAGATTGACGTTATCAACGGGATATACAGGGTAATATACAGGATACTCTTTATTTTCGGGCTGTATTAATGCGTTGATTTTTGCGGTAGGCTTAAATTTTAAATTTTTAGACGACGCATCATATTTAATTGAAAAAAAATATTTGTTCTTTGCCTCCTCGCTTTGTAATGTGTTTAATTTTGATAATTTATTGAATTTCAAAGCATCATCCTTTTTCTCGTCATATAGCAACATATTCTCTTTTTTTTCAGCATCAGTATTAAAAATATAATTATCATAATTTGACAATTTACCTTCTTTATTATTAGAGTATTCTAATATATCATAAAATAGTTGCGTTACTGATTGTGATCTCTTTTTATTTTGAAACATTTCAAATAGATTTTCATAAATATCATTCCTTGATAAAGCAATAAAATATGGGTTATCTTTAATTATTTCATCTAGTGTCAATATCTCTAAGTATTCTATATCATCTAACTCTTCATTTTCTATTTCAAATATATTATTCTCAATCTCTATCGGCATTTAAGATATATCCTTTCTCTTTAATACAAAGAGATATATAAAATATTTATATTATTTACATTATATTATTTTCTATTGAAAATTTATTCCAATTTATCTTAATTACTGATATTGTATCAATAATGTCTTTACAAATAGCATCAAGGAATGAAATAGCTACTTTATTATCATTTAGCTCTTCAATAGTGATTCTAATAATCATTATCTTTTTTAAAGGATGGGGGCAAATATAGCCTGCGTAAATACAATCATAATTATTAAATTTATTTTTTTCCCGAATATATTTATTATGTATATAAGATTGTATAATATTTCCTAATGTATCATCTTCATCCTCAATTATAAATTCGTAACATCCTTCAATATCTTGAAATTGTTGAATTTTAATTTTATTTGATTTTTCCAAATTAACTAATTCTTTTCTGATATTATTTAATTTATCCATAATAATATCCAAGGATTTCGGTATTAAATATTTGGGTCCTACGTTAATATTTATATATTCAATATTAAACATAAATCTAATAGGGTCTCCATATTTATTTTTATAATAAGCCCTTTCTTTATCCAAAATGCTATCATATTTAGAAGCTTCTAATGGGTCTTGAATATATGTAAAGTTAGATAGTGAGACGGGATTAAAAGACGCGTTATCCCTACCAGTTTTTTTAACAACATTCGCAGTAAAATGTAAATGTTCTCCTGGTCTTAATCTTGTTATTAAAATATTATCATTAGAAACTTTGTTTGGCGGAAATATATCCCTTAATTTTTTTTCTGTCAATTCTACACCATTCATAGTACCTGTTATATCTTTCGTTGTTACATTCATAATCTTATTATTATTATTTTTAACATTTAATTCAATAATTAACGAATTATCCTCATATGATTCAATTTCATCTTCTGTTAAACATATTGGAATTAATCCAATGCGATGAATGATAAACTCGTTATGTAAAGCACCATTATTAGCTATAATATTAACAGATGGTTCATCTTTGTCTAATTTTTCTCCAATAATACCCGGTATAGGAATGTCCGTTAATATTATACGCCGAATACCATTTACTATAGACAAATCAATGTCGTTTATCTCAAAACTATGATTATTTGAAGGGTCTTTAATATCAAAGGTGTAGTTTTTAAACATTCTATACTTACTTATATATTAATAAAAATGTATATTCTATATATCAATTTTTCAACGATTTAATTTATTTACATTATTTTTTAATTTTTCTAATAAATTAAGCATATATTCATTTTGGTTTTCATCTTTAGTTAAATGGGTACCGGTAATAGTAACTATAGGTTTTGCTGTTATTATTTTCACCATTATTTTTTTTCCTAAATTATTAATAATTCTATGTAATTTTTTAGTATCACTTAATATAACATTATATTCCCTTACTAATTCTTTTAATTTATTTAATTTATTGTTTTTTAAATATAAATGCTGTTTTTTAATATTACTAAGCATTTTCTTTTCATTTTTTATAGTATCGTTAATATATTTTTTTAATAATTTAACATTATAATCAAAATCTAAGGGTTTATTGCCTCTATTTTGTTCTATAGATATATAATTTTTATTTATAATATCTATATCACTCTTAATATTTTTTAAAAAAAGTTCCAGTCTATTTTCTCTATTTTTAACTTGATTCATTATATCTATTTATATAACTTAAAAAAATAAAATTACTTTTTATTTACCGCAGCAATGGTTGCTACTATTATTATCAATATCATTGGTAATGTTGATAATATTGCTACTATCCAACTCCAAATATAACATTCACCCTTTGTTAAACAAGTAATATTATAAGCAGTCAATAAAATTATTAAAATATAAAATACATATCCAAATAGGTATAATCCCGGACCCATTAAATAAATATTAACTGTTAACGCAACTATTGTGGCTATTAGACTTATTACTATATATACCCATCCTTGATTTGAAAAATAATCCATATATGTGTTTATATTCTATTAAACATATATATTTTTTTATGATATTAGGCTATTCATTATAGCAAAACACATAGATGTTCGTGGATGCATCTCATTAACTGGGTTAGAAGCAAAGAATTGAATCAATGTTTTAATATTTTTAACATCGTTACATTGACATAGATAATAATATACATTTGAAGATGTAATCATCCTTTCTTTATACGTTACTACTTGTAAATTTCTTAATTGTGCCAAATGATATTGAATAATAGGTGGGAATTGTTTATCCAAATCTTTGTTCATTTTATATCTACCATATTTTGGATAATATGTAGTCGTTGATACATAATAGCTATATAAGCTGTCTTTAATAGTAGAAATAATAGTATGGATTAAATATGTAGGATCTATTTGTCTACCATTATTATCAACTGGCAATACTAAATGTGGAACATAGTTATTAATATAGTCTTTAATAGTATAATTATGTTTATTCTTCATATATACGCTTAAAATATTAATCCATGTATTGGGATGACACGGGTCAGTCTCTTCACGATGATTAATAATATCTGTTGATACTTTATATAGTTTAATATTATTATCAATTAATTTTTTAATAATAAGACCATAACTATAGGAGTTTGTATTAATATGATTTAATGCCGAACTAATATCACTAAATTCTAATGGATAAGTAACACCTAATTCAACAAAATCATTGATTTTTACATTGCTGATATCTTCCTCTGTCATTGAATGCCTATTTTTAGTATTAACATGGACGATCTCCATATATTTTTCACCCAATACATTAGTATAATCAATAATATGAACATTTTCATGATGAATTATAATAAACTCATAAGATTTGCTTTTGTCTAAATAAGATGTGAACTTATTTCTTAGGAGTTTAGATACCTCGCTATGTGATAGAGATAGCTCATCTTGATTTAAAAGTTTTCCAAAATATTTATATAAAATTTCATCAAACATATTCCCGTGTGTTTTTGTAGGATGGGAAAATTTCGAACTATTCGCATCCGGACAACTTGATGTTCCGAAATACCAATTATCATCATGATTATAAATCGTAATCATAGTACCATCATATGCTTCATAACATTTATCTGTATTATTATACAATTTAGACATATAATTAGCAATATCTGATCTTTCCGGAATAGAATTCGCAAACGTAACTACCACATTATTATTAAAAGATTGCGTGAAATCTAATACAATACTACGGCATTGCTCATATAATTCTTTATATTCATAAATACCACCCATCTTATAATTATTATGTAGTAATACAATATCGCTGCGATTTTTAAACTTTTTAACTTTGATATTCGGCCACAGATGATATTTTTTTAATACAATAATTAGACAATTTGAGTAAGTTTTATTATCATCATCAATGCTATTATATATGTTATATGTTTCATTGATGATATCAGAAATATTTTTGGGGAAATTAATAATCTGTGGTTCCGAATTCATAATTATATATATTAATATGGTTTTAAATCTTATATCAATTTACTTTTTATAAAACTTATCGAACCATTCCTGTCCTACTTTTATAGAAGCATCTTCACTTGTCATTTTATTCTGTACTATATTTTCGCGCATTTTTAAAAAATATTCTAAACTCTGATAATCAAAGCCTTCCTCTTGAACTACCATTTTATACAGCATGGGATACCTCTTTTCAAAAAATTCAATATTATTAATAGTATTCTTTAAATTGCTAATTATTTCTTCGTGTTTCATTTTATTTTTATTCTCCTCGATATTCAAAACGATTTCCTGTACTATATCTCGTATTTCTTTTGTTTCCATACCATCTTTAATAAAAGATGGCTCGTCTTTTGTCTTTTGTTTTTTTTTATTACTACTCATTTATTTATTTGAAACATTATTATCTTTATATAAATATATATCTAAAAGAGTACATAATTGTTAAAAAACTTTTAAAAGTTTAAAAAATGAAAAAATAAAAATAAATTATAATTATGTACTCTTTTTTGGCAAAATTGATTACTAATATATTTATAATGAACTATAAGCAATGGAAAATTATACTGCCAAAGTTTATTACGATGGACGCTTTAAACTGACATCGGAACTATATAATAGTCGCGAAGAATTGATCGGCTATTTTAGTTTGAACTTTTATGACCAATATCAGTTGGAAGTTGACATATGCGAAGAATATCAAGGGCGTGGGTTATCTAAAGTATTGTTGAATAATTTTGCTATATATTTGCTAAATTGTAAAAAAGGAGATAAATATATTTTATTTGACAGCAACACACAGCGCATTTTAAATGATTATGATATATTAGCTATTGATTCGGATGCTAGTGAAAATTCAAATGGAAAATCTTGGTGGTCTAAAATAGGAATGATAGAAAATAGATATTATGATAGAAAAAATCCAAACATTTCGTATAAAGGATATGAAAAAATAATCACATTGGGAGACTTGCTTAAAAACATTAGGCAATAAGCCTAAAAAATAAATAATATGTAAATATCTGTTTTTTATATTACCAATTAATATCTATATAATAATAGAGATTATAATGAAAAATAATATAGAATACACAGAATTAGATTATAAACCTAATGTTCCAGTCCCTCCTCCTCCTAAAAATGCCGGATTATATACAGGTGACGTTTTATTTGACAAAAAACCTTGGGGTAATAGTTATAAAGCACCTTCTATAATACCCGATGCAGTAGCATATAGTTCTCAATTTTACGCAAGTCATCATATACCATCATATAATAGACCCGGAAATAATACAATAGATACACAATTATATCAAAAATATAATAAAACTGAAGATAACTATAATTTCAGTTGCTATGTTAATAAAATTTTAGGTTGAGGTTTTTTAATATTCTCCTTATGTTTTTTTAAGAAATCGCATATATATTTATATGTCTCATCAACTTGTTCAAAATTAATACCGCCAGTAATTAATATACTACCACTTTCAAATAAAGCACCAGTGACCTTTTTACAATCACCTATAGCATTACCACTTCCCTTTCCATAGCAAGTATTGGGACAACAACATATTCCATTCTTTTTTTTACTTTGCTTATTCCAAAAGTATTCTAATTTTACACCTTGATAAATACCGGGTTGAAAAGAACATTTATTATTATACTCATCGCTAATAAATATTTTATGTATTTCCTTTCTTTTCAAATCAAAACCTTTAGTCAATTCGGGATCTGTATAAACCTTGAAATCAGTATTAATCATCCTTATCTTAAAGTTTTGATATTTTAATTCATCAATGTTATTTAATGGATTTATTATATCAGATGATACGTTTTTATAGATATGCTTGATATTTTCTATAATATTATTTACAATTATTTCAGTATGTGTTACATCTTTTATACCCGTAAGCTGTATATTGCCATTCTTAAATATCTTGACATTTGGAATATAAATATTATTAAACATATAAATAATAGTAACTTGATTGTCAAATCTGTTTTTTTTTACCTTATCTTTTTTACTCTTTCTCCTTTTTTTAGGGTAAGTTCCACGCGATATATCCTCTCCATCTTTCATAAATTGAATCCATACAATACCTTCTTTATCGTCAAAACATTCCTCTTTAATTTTAATATTATTGAATAATATATTTAAATCTAAATTAATATTTATTCCTATATTCGCGTTACATGTAATAGTTGAGATTCTATATTTTGAAAAATATATTTCGGACATTATAGCAATATATATAAGAATTATAGCCCTTATATCATTTTTTATTTTCCGCTACATTAAATTTTCATTATTTACATTTTGATTCCCAAATGTTTATTGATATTGTTTAATTCATTTTTTCCATTTTGCCCTTGATTATTTATATTATCCGTTATATTTTTAATATAAGATGTATTAACAACCTCGTAATTATAATTTGTAGTTATCATTGGTGGCAAATTTATAATATGCGTTTTGTCGTTTGATAAATGACTTTTGCGAAATTCTTCAATAGATAATGGACCATTAAATAAATTTAATAAAAATCTTGAAGGGGCTGGTCTTATTGGCTTTGTAAATCCGTAATGCTTACTAAGCATTTGGATTAAGCTATTAATTTCCCATACTTTATCACTCCCACAATGAGAAGAAAAATTATAAGCATTCGCACATTCCAAAGAGCAAAAATTACCAAATAACACATACGTATCACTTTTAACATTGTATTTATAAGGCATCCCATATGTTCTATCTTCTATGGGGTGGCAACACCAATAGCAATTATTATTACATTTAAAAATATTCTTATTATATCCATATTCAAGCATATACTCGTTGTTTTCATCTATATTTTCTAAATTATTATCCTGAATATTATTATATAAATTTGAATCATTCAAATAGTAACAATCGGGTTCATAAGGTTTGGGTAATTCAACATTATCGCAAATAATTATTTCATTATTTATATCCGCGATAGGCAATTGTAAAATTATATCTTCATTATCTACCTTTGTAATATCTTTAACAATAGTGTTCATCAAAGTCTTTTTTTTTTTCAATTCTAATGATTTATCTTCGCTGTTTTTTGCTTTTCTTGCCATTTTATATTATTTTGTTATTATGTTAAGTATATAAGAAGTTATATATTTATATATATTTCTTAAAAATAATCCTTAAAGTATGCGATATTATTAATAATATCCTTACTTAATTTTTTAACAGGCATATCTGTATCATTGTCAAAAGATTTCGCCTTACCAGGACTTATACATTTATCTTTTATTTCTTTTATCTCTTTCCCCATATTTACTATAACATCAATTAAATATTTAATTATGAAACCTGCTATAACTATAATTATTAATACAAATAAATCCATTTATTATATGATATACTTATTTTAAATGAATAAAAAAATTATACAAATTTTAACTGGGCACTACCATTTATTATTGTTAAAATATTTATTTCTCTTACATAAATGTTTGCCTCATATTTAACATCGTAAAAATAATTATTTCCTAATATATTTTTAGTTACATTTTGATATAAATTAAATATATCATCATTAGTATAATCATTCAGTTTTAATAATATAGATGTTTTTATTTGTGAATTATTATATGATCCCGATGTATTTACCTTTTCTGGAAACAACGCAAATGAATATGAATATATTCCCGTTCTAGGTACATTCGTATGGTGATAATATGGTTGAATATTATTATAATATTCGGCAGTATGTTCTGCGCGAACTGTATTCGTCCAATTTATAATAGCACTTGATAATATGCCCATATTCTCTAAATAATAAGGCGAAGCAGTATAGTTTAAATAATTATTATATTTACTAACCATATCATTTCTACGCATAAACCATACTATCTCCTTAATATGATTATTGGCATTATTAATATCACATGTTGTCGTCGCATCCGCGATAGTATCAATATTTTTTTCAGTAAATTTAACAGTATCTATAACATAATCATAACTATTTGTTTCTAACAACATTTTGCTACGTTCAATAGTATCCAAAAAAACATATGTTAAATGAAGTTCATTCTTAACATCGTGGTTTTTCGTTTTAGTAAAAGTGTCTATTGAAATATTCGCATTATGTAATGTGTTATAAAAACTACTACTTACATATGAGTTTAACTTATTACTCCATATTTTATATAACCCTTCAACACCTCTATCATTCGTGTATACATCAAGAGTAATCTCGTTATTTGCCAATTTTAATAATGGCAATGCTAATGACGGGTTTCGCGTAAACCAAAAATTCAATGGTATTTGTATCTCTCTCTCTTTTATACTCGGATTTTTGCTCGTAATACTACTTATCGGATAATTGATATTATACAATTTATTATTTATTAATGTATATTTCGCTTGAAAACTAAATGGTGCTATATATTCATTTACATTCCCTATTAATTTATTATATTCTACACCATCTTTATTCGTTAATTCATTCCATATATTCAACCAATCACTATATAATGTTTCAATAGTTTTACCATCTATTAACAACTCTACCCTTTTTATATAATTAAATCCTAAATTTTCCACCCATCTAAATTTTAATTCATTATTAGAATATATATCAGGGATTCTAAATGATAAATACATATTTGACAATAAATCTCCGTGCCTCTCAATTTTATATGTCATTTTAACACTTTTATAAAATCCCCCATTCGCATTATTTATAGGGGCATTAACCCTCTTTTCTATAGAAAAATTAGTATGTTTTCTATAAACATATTTATAATAATTAATACATGGATTAATAGTTATATATTCGTCCATTTGTCCGTTCAATACCAATTGCATTAAACCTCCCCCCATTATTATCTTATAATATCAATACTTTATTATTATCTTATATTATTATATTACATATATCTAATATTTAGCTCATAGTAAAACTAAATATATATTTTTTTAAACTTTCATAGCTTCTATCACCTTGATATTCCGATATCTTATTGTCATTGTTATCAGTAGCTATTATACATGGAAAACCAGCTATATTATACCTGTTTATATCGTCTTTTTTATCGGCAATATTTATTTTTTTAAATTCAACATTACTTACGCTACCTATATCATTATCTAATTTTTCCCATACACCCGAACCACTGAATTGATCACAATATCCACAACCTTCCATATAGTAATATATAACCCTTTTTTTATTATTGGTATTTTCACTTGGCATAATGGTATCGTTAATAAAATTTTCACATAATTTCTTATTATTTATAAATAATACTATTAATATTAATATAAATATCGCAAACAATAAATATATCACCAAATTATTGCTTTTAACCTTAGTCTTAGTAAATTTTTTTATCATCCTAAATATTTACTACATTATTTTTATTACAACAGGGAGTAAATAATATATAATTATAAAAATATGAATTAACATTATTTTTAATAAAACTATTATATTTTGTATCCTTAACCATTAAAATCCTATAATCTAATTTGGAATAATCACATACTTCATCGTCTTCATCTTTCACAACATATACGCTATTATTGTTATCTCTTAAAAATTCTATATATGTATTTAAATTTTTATTGTAAACTATTATCATTCTGTAAATTAATTCAGTTTGATATAATTCTTCAATATCGCTAACGAATTCATTTATTTTACTCAATTCTCTTATTGATATCGTCATTCGTATTTTAATATATATATTATCGCCTTATGTAAATTTAATTATATAAGATTATTTATATAATTAATAATTATAATGAATGATAATATTATTAAAATTGAACTTTCATATTTTTTAGATAAGTATAAAAATGTTGAAAGTATTCCTGTAAATATTAAGAATAAGGTTGATGAATTAGAAAAAAATTATAATTGTTTTAATTCATTATATGACCCTAAAATGATATGGGTTAAAAAAAATTTTGTTAAAAAAGAAAAACATTTACAACAACGAAATAAAGTTCACGTTATTATACCGGACTTCGAGCAAAGTTCTGTATTAAAAAGAAAACTATTAGGATTATTAAATAAATTAACTATTGTTAATAAAAATAACATTTACAATAAAATTACTGAAATCATTGGTGCCGAAGACAATGATAAGACTTTTGATATAATATGGGATTATATATTATTAAATGATAATATATTATATTCTAATATATTGTCATTTTATGATAATACATTTATACAAAATAAAATAAATACCAAATGGAATAGTTATATTCAAAATAAAGAATGGAAACCACCAGCATATATATATGATAATAATATATTATTTTTAAAAGATGACTATGATATATATTGTGAATATATTAAATGGAAAAAAAATATTATGAATATAACGACAATATGGCTGAGATTTAAATTAGATAGCATAGATATTTTATTAAATGATATTTATAACTATATAATTGAAATTATAAAAGAAAACATAGTATATAAACATATTTTAGATATATTTTTAGAACAGGTATTTTTAATACTAAGTACCCATAAAAATATTAATATTATTAATAATATAAAAAATATTGATATTAATAATTTTAATAATTCTACTAAATTTATTATTTATAATATTTTGGATTTAGAAAATAAATAATTTCTATATTATAATATAGAGTAAGAAACGCAAAATATAATATGAAGGAGTCGGATAATAATTTGTCTTTCTATACAAGTTTAATTATACAAATGATATTTGTTATATTACTTATAATTATATATTCGTATTTATACAAGCTTGAAAATATCGGGTGTGAATGTTCGGAACATCCCAACAAAGAATTCATCAAAAACTTTACTATAATAGCTTTAGTCTATTTCTTTGTAACTGCCTTTATTTCGCTAAAAGGTGTCGCTAAGAGCATGGGTAACGTATTCGTACAATTAGTATCAATCGCTACATTTATATTCTTCTTATTATTCGTTGTATATATTTATTATGCTTTTGAATATGTAAGATATTTAACCAATGAAAAATGCAAATGTTCGGAGGATATGTCTAGAGATGTTATTGGCATTGGAACTATGATATCTTTATTCTTATTCCTAACCTTATTATTCACTATAATAATCATCCCTATATTACTTAGCACATTAAGCTCCCTTTTAGAAAGATTAGAGGTATTTGAAGATGAAGTTGAAAATACTATACGCAATCCTTTAAGAACCATTAAATCTACCCCTAACAGAATCGCTAATTCCGTTAATGACGTTGGTAGATTTGTTAAAAAGAACGCTACTAAAATAAGCAATTTTAGAAAAAACAAAAAGAACTAATTTATAATTGATATTTTTTTTTATATATTTAATGTACGTTTATTATCATTATTTACCTTGTTTCGTTTTGCGTTAGTCTTTTTTAATATATGTATATCCGCAGTATCTTCAATTATTGAAGTTATTTCTTCGTCACTTACAGATAATGTTTCTATGCGATTATCAAAATCATCTTCTACTGATATTTTACTATGAACATTTTTAATAATATTATCTATATCTTCTGTAGTATTATTATATGCTTGATTATTTGATATAGGCTGTTTTTGATAACTTTGTGGCTGTCTTGATGTCATATCGCTCGTAAGTGACCCAAATAAATTATTCACCATTCCAAATATTCCCATGCTGTCGCTCATTCCACTCATTCCTGTATTTTTTTGCTGTACATTTTCATATTGACTGGTATTTGTTACATTTTGAGGTATTGTATTTCCCATCATATATTGTTTTGCCGCGGCATTTTGAAATTGTTTCATTAATTCTGGATCCGATTTTAATACATTCTCAATATCGGGCAAAGGTTGGTCTTTAAACATTCTACTTGTTAAATGAAACATAAATGCGCTTCCTGATAGTGATATGAATAATCTTAATTCCGGTGCCATCTTTTTACCGGTTGATTTATATTTATAATGTAATTCTTCAAAAATATCATCGTAATCATTAATATTCTCATTAACTTGTTCGGACCATCCGTCTAATTTAATAGAAAATGGGTCATAACGAGTATTCATATATTCTGATCCCGATACAAAAGCCATTAACATTTTTTGCTGAAATCTAATACTTCCATCAAGCTCTTTCTCCTTTAAAATTCTACTATATTCTGATTTCATTTCTTCTAAATCAGAATTCATATTAAATTTAAAAGGTATTTTATAACCTTTTGATTCCAATCTATCCAATTGATAAATAATTTCTCTTTTTTCATTTAATTCATTTTTAATTATATCCTTAGGACTCATATATTTTTTTTTAATTATTCTACTATCACCGCTACTGCCTCTGCTGCTACCACTCTCGTCACTTCCACCGCTTCCACCGCTGCTACCACTGCTGCCGCTTTCATCGCTTCCATCGCTGCTGCCGCTTTCATCGCTTCCACCGCTAGCGTCACTTCCGTTACTCGCGTTACTCGCGTTACTCGCGTCACTTCCTGCTACACTGACATTATCATTTATAAAAGAACGCTTTTTATTAGAATTAATTTTATTATAACCAGTATCGCTACCACTTGTTGAACCATCTATGTCTCTATCGCGATTTAATTTATTTTTATAAATGTTTTTAATATTATTCATATATTTTGCTTTTTCATATTTACTATTTGAAGCTGTACTTATTTTTGATGAACGCGACGAACGCGATGACATAGATATAACATCATCACTTATCTTCTTTTTATTAAATAAATTATCATCTATAAATGTATTTTTATTACTCGGTATATTAAAATTAAAAGAATTTTTAAAACTTTCTTTGTTCAATTCTATTAAATCTTCATTTTTATTATTTAAATTAGATATTAATGACATATTATATATTTATTGATAATCAAATGTTTATATATTTACAATAATTTATATAATAAATATAATACGCGCATATTATTTTCTTGCTATAAATTCAAACCATTTCTTAAAAAATACCCTTCCTGTTTTATAAATATATTCGGGATGAAATTGCATCCCTAGTATTCTCCTTTTCTCATTATATATCATAACTATCTTTTCATTTAGTTTCTTTATAATTTTGTACTTTTTATTTATATTTATTACATAATCTTGATGATAATAAACATAATCCAATCTTTTAACTTTAAAAGGATATGTTATTTTAACTTTTTTAACATATTTTTTCATGCCATGTTTAAAACTATTTATATTAGCTCTTTTACTATTTTTAATAGCCAAATATTGTAGCCCATAACATATAGCGAGTATTGGTATATTATATTTAAATATTATATCGGGAACTTTTGGTGATGCTTTTTTTAATATAAAAAAATCCGAACCACTTACTATAATCCCTGATATATTTTTATTTTCCAGTATTTTTTTAATACCTCCCGTGTCATGATATCGTTTAATATATAATTTGGCATTTTTACCTATTGCTTTTTTATATAGCAAATGTTGTTTTTTCCAATTCCAATCATTGCTATACATAGAAATCAAAAGAATATTCATTTTAATATAAGCAATTATAATTTTCTAATGATTCACCTTTAATATTTGTTCTAATATAAGATACCGCCTGTAAACACGAATCGCTTAGGTCGTCTTTTTTTTTATTTTTACTAAATATATCTAATAATCTCTCACTATTTTTAATATAGTATTCGCATATCTCAATACTTAATTTTTTATTTAATATATATTTACCTCTTTTAAAATTTTTAGTATTTTTTTTTTCTTCCTCTATATTTTTATCAATATGTGATACAAAATCATGCGTTTTCATTTTTAAAGAAGCATTAACAAGTACCACATTCTCAACTATGCCATCCCAATGTTTTAATAAACTAAAATAATTATATATAATATGTTGTATAGTTTTCATAATACCATTTAAATTTGAAGGCTGATTTTCTATTAAAACATAATTCACTATATTAATATTATTCTCCTTTAAAAATCCTATTATAATATCCATCTCATTATAAATGCGTGTAGATATGTCTTCAATTCCTTTAATTTCCTTCTTAGTATCAGCTAATGTAATGATACGCCAATCTATTATTTCCAACTTATCTGTTTTTCTCAATATACAGAGTGCGAGATTTTTAACACCTATGTCAAAACTTACATATATCATATTTATTATATTATTAATATCTTCTATTTAAACCTTTATACTTTTTACCATATGCGATATTATATTTTTATTAAACTCTTTTACATTATTATATTTAATTAATATAATAATATCCCTCCAAAATGTATCATTAATATAACTGGAATTATATTTATTAATATTTTTATGTTTTTTATACAACCATTTATATATTTTCTCTTGCTTTTCTTGATTATATGTATGTGGAATATTATGCATTTTTCGCGCCTCCGTCAATTTTTTTATAAACTTTTTTAAATCACTACATTTTAAATAATTTTCAGATAGTCCATCCCATAAATTATTAAACTTAATATAGTTATATGAAGGGCATAGCAAAAAATTGTTATGATAATCTATAAATGTTGGATTATTGTCTATTATCAATAGACGCTTCGATATATCGTGATTTTTATTAACTTTCATAGTTTTTTTAATCATAGGCATTATTTTTTCAACTGATTTTTTAATGTTACCATCCTTATCTAGTATACAATTATCTCTTGTAAATATTGGTCTATTAAATTTAATATTATTTTCCTTTTCTATAATATTTATTTCTTTAATAGCCCATTCTTTTTCAGAAGCAGTATAAACAAAAATATAGCTATGTGGATATATTTTCTTTATCATAGTCATGAAAACATTAAAATAAGGTCTTATTAACAGAGATTTCTTATTATAACTATTTTTTAATATTGTCTCGCATTTTGCTTTCTCTGTTCTAAATATTTTTATTTTATTCTTCATTATATTTTGTATATTATAGATATCACATTGATAACTACAATCTCCTATTATCGTACCATCCAAATCTATTATGAATACATATGGTTCCATAAAGTCTATTATATTATATTATTAATATAATAGAAAATATATGATTAATAATAATATTTTTTTCTTTGGAGGTAAAGAATTAATTATTGATGATGAAAAATTTTATACAAATAATATAGTTATATCGGAAAATAATAAATCTCAAACATTATTTAATAATAATATAGATGATTATATAAATAACAAATATAATATTGAAAAAAGAATTTTATATTATAATTATATTTATAAAAAATTATTACATATATCTAAGAATAAATGTCTTGAAAATAAAAAGTTTGATAATAAATATAGCGGTTATACTATTGCTGACAAAATTAATTTAATTAAAGTTATAGGTACTGAAAGTTCTTATGGGGTTATATATATAACAAAAATTAAAAATGTCATAGGGACTTATCCAATAGTTTCAAAAATACTTATATCTAATAAAGCTAATTTAAATGAGATAAAATTAAATTTAGCTATTACAAAAAAACTACTATTAAAGAAACTTACTAAACATTTTCTACTAACTTACAAAGTTATTAGTTGTAATAAGATTAAAGATAATTTGCCTACTAAAATTAATAATAATAAATATCACATTATTTTAAATGAATTAGCACATGGAGATCTTAAACAATTATTTACTATTAAAAATGTTGTTGAAAATAATAAACTTGTATATAATATTTTTATTCAAGTTATGTTATCAATACTTACTTTTCATAACATAGGATATATACACAGAGATTGTCATTATGGTAATTTTTTATATCATCGCGTTAATGATGTAGGATATTATCATTACATAATATATAATAATGACTACTATTTAAAAAGTTGCGAGTATAATATATTAATATATGATTTTGGTTTATCAAAAAAACATAATTATAGTAAAAAATATAATCTAACCCTATTCAAAGACTATTATAGAATATATCACGCTTTTTTAAATAAGAGTTTTTTCATTAATCACAATGATGTATGGAATAAAAAAGAGCAGATATCAGTTGAAGTATCATTATATGCTAAAAAATTTATATCATTATTGTATAATATGCGTGAAAATATTAACTACGAAGATGTAATAAATAAATACTTTTTACCATATTTTATTGAAAATAACAGCGAAATATTTTCTAATAAAAAACCTATCAACGCAAAAATAATAAATAAAAATAACCCTTTTATAATAAATAAGCATAAAATATAATTAATTATTTTTGCTTGCTTCTATGAGTTTATTTGTATCATTAATCATTTTATTTCTTCGTTTTTCTATATATTTTGACATACTTTCAAATCCCGAATATATAAAATTATTTAGAACATCATCTGTAAGTGTCATTATTATTCCCTTATTTTTAAATTCAAAATTCATTAATTTTATATCAGGATAATTATCTGGAATATAATAATAATCTATATTATCATCATCTATATGGTCTTCCATCACTATTTTAACACGTTTTTGCTCATATATATTTATCAATTGTTTTAATAAATATAATACACTAATCTTAGGCTTAGGGATATTAATATCATCGCATTTTTTATGATAACTTTTATGTATTAAAAGTCCTAATATATTATCATAAGGTACATTTTTGAATATATTAATTGGCAAATTATTAGTTAATCCACCATCATAATAATAATCATCGCCAATTTTTGTAGGTTTAAAAAGTAGAGGTATTGACATTGATGCCGAACAAGCTTTAAAAACACAAACATCTGGTGTATCCTCTAAGCAAAAAATTTTGTTTTTACATGTATATATATTTGTCGTCGAAACATAATAGTTTACACCGAAACGTTTGGCTAAATATGTAAAAGTAATTTTTTCATCTAGATTCTTATATTTTTTTTCAATTTTGTTTTTCATATGATTAGTCAATAAATCTATATTTGTTAATCCACATTCTGTAATTATTTTTATACAATTTTTATAAGGAATATTACATAATTTGTTGTCATTAATAGAAGTCTTAACAATATCCTCTATATCTTCTATATCTAATTTAAATGCTATAGCTAATCCAATAAATGCGCCAATAGAAGTTCCTGAAATATGTGTAATGTTTTTATGTAAATTTTCTAAATATAAATATCTTAAAGCACCTATATATACAGCACCTCTCATTCCACCTCCCGATATAACTAAATGTGTAATATTTAAATCTCCCATATCAGTTATTGATATAATTAATATTATTTTACTTATATATTAGAACTATATTCATTTACATTTACATTATAATATTTTAATGCTTCGAGAGCAGAATTGTTTTCAGCTTCTTTTTTATTTTTGCCCGTTGACGTAGCTATAATAGTTCCATTCCTGTCTTTTACACAATACGTAAATAATCTATTATTATCTTTTATATTAACTGCTAATTCCTTAAATTGTGGCATATCTTGTAAATAATGCTGCATATAAGATACTAGCATATCTTTATAATTATTCTTAATTCTAATTAATTCACTAAAATCTATATAATTTTCTATAATATATATTATCCATGATTCAACTATGAAATATCCTGCTCCAGAATAAGGTGAAATTTTAATATTTTTAGGCAAAGAAACTTCATCTTCTTCCGTTTGAAAGTCTGTATAAACGGCGCCTATAAAAGCTTCAAATATATCCTCCATAATCTTATAATTAGTTCTCCCATTTGATTCTTCTACCTGTTTAGATATTATAGCATATTTTGGAAAACCTATTTTATCTGATAAATAACCTAACATTTTTCCGTTTACAATTTTAGTTCTTATTTTAGATAAGAAACCTTCACTTTGATCTGGAAATCTATTATATAAATAGCTCGCAACTATCATTCCAAGCAATGAATCTCCTAAAAATTCTAATCTTTCATAAGAAACATCTTGGAGTGGCAAGCAATCTTCGGGGCAATTAATATTACTTTTTTCAAAATCAGTATTTTTCATAGTACAATACGATTTGTGAACAAAAGCTACACGATATAAATTGATATTTTTAAACTCTATACCTTTTAATCCATTATTATCTAATAATCTTCTTAAATCATCGGGTTGAAGTAAAATGTTTTTATTATTATATGGTAAATTTTCACTATCAATATCCTTTGTTTTATTATGGATATTTTCAATTCTTTTCATGGTTTATTATATTTTATAATTATATATTATCATTTTTTCTTTTATACATTAATATTTATATATAAATATTAATAGTATATTTCTTTTAAATAGAATAACATATAAATGAGTTATAATGATACAGGAGGTATAGAACCAACTATACAACTTAACTCGGTTGGTATAGGATTTCAATTAGATAATGATGGGAACGCCATAAATCTTGATGGTCTTGATTTAAATAAGAATGAATATTTAGTTGTTGGTGAAAAAACCTATTATCCTCAAGAAACCTCGCAAAATAATACTAAATGGAACTTTATAGTAAATTCTGAAGGTGTCGCTGTTAATACTTCGCGGAGCGCAAGTTCTAATTTTTTAGATTCTCAAACTTCGCTATTTGTTGATAATAATATTTATTGTAGTGGTATTATAAAAGCAAATGGTCTAGAATTAAATAATATAGTAATTAATAATACGGATCCTTTAACAAGTAGTTTAATTAGAGAATTTATTATAAGTGCTAATAAAATATCTGCCAATCAACCCTTTCAAGCTGGTATTGACACAAGTTACGAAGATGTTTATAATTTTAATTATAATATTAAAAATGTTTATTCACCTTCCTTTTTAACTTTAGGCGGATACGTTGATACATATATAAATACTCATCCTTTAAATATTGTTTCTAATGCTAACAATAAAGCCGATAGTCTTCATATATCTATTAGAAATGATGTAAATAATGAAGACGAGCCTTGTAAGTTTTCGATGGGTATTATCGGAGGCTCCAATATATCACCCGCTATAATATCTACAACAAGCGGTATGCCATTAGAATTTCATGTCAGCAAAAATTCATCAGATATAAATAAATTATATGATCAACAATCATTGCCTCAATATATAAATAAAGAGGATTTTCCAGCATTGGCAATAGACTCTAATAATAATGTTGCCGTAGGTATCAATAAAACTACAAAAAAAACATTTACTCGCAAATCATTATATGACGGAATAATTTTTAGCGACGAAATTAATAGCGAAGAAACAAGATTAGAAGTAAATGGAATAGCATCTTTTAATGATATATTAATGTACGATTATTATACTAATACGCAAAAACATTTAGATGAAATATATATCAGAAGTTCAGGGATAAGTGTAATAAATAGTACTCAAATAAAAGAAGGGGATTTTTTAGGCAATAATTATACTTTCAATAATATTAGCATAAAAAACAAGATAAATACTAATCTTATTGATGTAACCGGTAATTTAAATGTTGCTAATATTGTAAATACTAAATCCTTGCTTGTAAATGAAAATGCCAGCTTTAGCGGACATGTAAATTTTGATAATGATGTTAATTTTAATAATGTTGAAAATATAACAATAAATAAATTAAATATTAACAATGATATTTATATTGGCAACAAGAGAATTACACCGATTGATATAAATGACCCTTTTACAGGATATGGTACATATAGTAAAAGCGAAGATGGATCTAACTATTTTTTCGTATATGTTCATAGTAATATTGCTTCTTTGGATGCGAATTGTAATATTAATTTTCCTAAAAAAATGGGTATCGGTCTCCGTCCAACTGATGGATTTGATGGTATTCTAAACATTATAAAAGATACTACAGAAACGAGCAACAATTTTGATATAACTATGAAAAATACTATAGAAAATAAAGATTATATTGCTAATATTGGAAGATTATCCAGATTAGATTATGGCGATAATAGTTTAATCATTAATACTAACAAGGTACCTGAAAAAAACAATAACATATATTTTTATCCATCAACGGATATGTCAGAAATTACAAGTAATTATTATTTGCCGAATATTAGAAATACACCTCCTACATTATCATTAAATAGTAAACGTGTTGCTATAAATAAATATGCCGCGCGCGTTGGATATGAATTAGATATTGAAGGGAAAATAGCCGCAAATAGTTATCATTTAACAATCAACAATGAAATGTATAGAACTAGCTCATTTCTTTATCAACAAAAGAATTTTTTTAACTTATATGATAGTAAAACTGACAAGTTTTGTGTCAATTACAATAATCTAACATCTTATGCTACGAATATGAAAGGTTTCAACGTTAAAGGAGGTATTAATTCTGATAAATACTACCAAAATAATAATGAAATAGAAACATTACAAAAAACTAATACAAATGAAGCTTTTTATACTAATAAAAAAATAGCATTAGGTTGGAATGGTGAAGATGTCAATGTTCCTCTACAAATAAGAAATAATACAACTAATGATAACAATTTTTCGGTAATTAGAATATATAGAGGTGTTAGAGGTGGTGGTGCTAATAATAACGCCGATTATAGCGGTATTGATATTTGTGAATATGATAGATATTTAAATAATGATAGAAATGCCGAAAGATGGTTTATTTATAAAAATCACACATATAATGATTTAAATTCAAGAAATGTTCAAAGAATTGGTCCTCTACAAATTGGTTATATTGATAAAGCCGTTAAGCCCAAGACATATGGTATGTCATTTTATTATGATGCTATTACTTCAAATTATCATATAGATGTTAACAATCCCGAAATTAACTATGATGATAAATCCGCTATGTCAATTTACGGCGATCTTAATGTTCATGGAAATATTAATATTATAGATAATTTTGGATCTAATTATAATTTTAGATTATCAAACTTATCAAATTTAACAAAAATTACTCAATATATTACTACTATTAATAATCCTGTTAATAATAATAATAATACTAACAATGATATTGAAAATAATGACATCAAATACAATGGTAATAATATATTATTAACTCCAAATAATAGTGTTATAGTAGACTCAATAGATAAGAACGCTATTCCTATTATTGTTAAACAAGATAACTCAAATTATTCGGTTGCTAAATTTATTACATATGCTGATAATAATATTACTAATAATTCTGCTAAAATAGAATTGGGAATATATAACTCAAATTTTAGTATAACAGATGATAATTATGAAATGATTAATAATGTTAATAAAATGGTGATGTTTGAACTAAGAAGTGATGACAATATAGAAACCAATTTTAGTATGAGTTATTATAATGACGGATATTATAGAAATTTTTATAATTATAAAAATTCTATTGATGATAATGGTAATTTATTAGGCTCTTCTACACATATAGGTATAGGTAATAACATTAATAATAATAGCAATGTTACATTACATATCGACGATATTAATAAATATGGTATTCAAATAACAAATAATAATTATGCTCCAGCCATTAATTTATTATATACAGGTGCGACAAATAATATGTATCATACTATATCAGGTGGCAGCTTTGATAACAATTATAAATTTAATATTTCTGTAGCCAATAATTCATATTTCAATGAATTTATTTCATCCAATGTTTTAACTATTGATGCTTTTGACGGCGTTAATATTAGAAAAGGTGCGCGCTTCGGTTTCAACGAAGATATATTAAATGAAACTATGGTTATTAAAAGCGATCATAATATATCAGGTGTGTCAATTACTAATCGCTACACAGCTAATTATTTATACGATAGTTTAGTTAATATAAAATCTACAGATATAGGTATTTTTATAAATAATAATAGCTGGACCAATGATGATAAAAAATACGAAGCTTCTTATAAATATAATATTACATCATATCCGTATCTAGATAATAGTTTAAATATAATTAATCAAGATGATGCTAATAGCGATGACTATTTATTCAATTCAATAGTTCTAGCTTCTAAAAATCTAACTTTTATAACTTATCATTCAAACATATTGACCGAATATAATTCTTCAAATATCGAGTTTTATTTTAATAACTATAATTTGAAAAATTTTGATACAAATACCTATGATGATAATATTACGAATTGTATTTTTAACTTTAATACAGATACATGTAATATAAATATAATACCTGACATAAGTTATGACAATAATATATTATACGCAAATGACTTGAAAAAAACTGACATAATTATTAGCAAGAATTTTAGCAATAACCTAGCTTTTATTGATAATATATCTTCCAATTATTCTTTTACATACAATTATAGCAATTTTCTTTATTTACCCGATGACGTTAGTTGTAATTTTGTTTATAATTATAATTATACTTCAAATATTATTAATGATAGTAATATAATAAATATTAAAAATGAATTATATATATATTTACTACCATTTGATAGTAATACTTATTATAATGAATATATGCATACAGAATATGATAATAAAAAATTAATTAATAACGGCGTATATACAAATATATATTTAAATACCTACAGCTCAAATATTATCAGAGTGAATTCAAATATTAACTATAATGGTGATTTTATTGCCGAGCGACATAATAATATATTATATACTACATCTAATTTATTACCTGATATTTTTAAAAATAGTGAGATTGAAAATAATTATATTGACTATAGCTATGATATATCATTAATTGATAATATTTCTAACATTACATTATCTACATGTAACTTTGTATTTAATAATAATGTTAATAGCATAATTCGCGATATGTCATTGGAATTAATTAATACAAATTATTCTGTCAATGATACTTTTGAAATATATAATACTGCTTTTACTAACACTTTAAATTTTGACGATTATTATTATATTCCTGCTCCTAATCAAAATGATGATTATACATTACGTATCAAAAATTATAATTATACTAATTTTAAACCACATATAATAATTGCTAACGAAATTAAAGAATTAAATAAATTATCAGGACATGAAATATATAGTTATGATGGTGTATTTGAAGTTAAATATTTAGATAGCGCAACTAATGAAAATTGGACTCCTCTTAAAATTGATAAAGATGGTAATGCTTATTTACAAGGAGGTTTAGATATGCGTGGTAATATTAGGTTTGATGGCAAAATATTTGACGCAAATGGCAACGATTTAATAGAAATTTTAAATAAGAATTATTACAAAGAATATGAAATAAATTCTAGTAATATTCATTTTAATTCTTTGGGTTCTAATGGTCTTGAAATTAATTCATATTCAAGTTGTAATTATGATAATTTTAAGTTTTTTTATGTAAAAGATTACACTTACGCCGATACAACTGATGTTATGGTATTACATAAAAATATTGATGAAAATACTATATATAAATTAGATTTATATGGGGATATTGATACTTCCAATGGTATATTAAGGGTTGAAGGTAGAGATATTATTAGAGATACTTGTAACTATATTTTAGATACAAGCAATGTAATTTCTACGAGAATTACAGACCTTGTAACTGATGTTATAACAGAGGAAGCTAATTCAAGTAATAAGTTTATAGTTAATCATAAATATGACTATAATCTAAATGTAACAGGTTCTCTTAATGTTGATACTAATTTACAAGTAGATGGCAATACTACTATTCTTAATACTGACGTGTTTATAAACGACAAGCTTGATATTACCAATGAGACGAATGGAGTAGCTGTAAGCATAACGCAAAATGATTTGAATAATAGTATCTTAAACATTTCAAATATTAACGATCAAGTATTTATTATAAAAAATAATGGTAATGTAGGAATCGGTGTAACTAACCCCAGCAGTTTTAAACTTGATATTAATGGCAATGTTAATATTGAAACCGGAGGAGAGAATTATATATATACCATTGATGGACGCGACATAATTCAAGATACTTGTAATTATGTTACGCATACAAGCAATGTTATTTCTACGAGAATTACAGACCTTGTAACTGATGTTATAACAGAGGAAGCTAATTCAAGTAATAAGTTTATAGTTAATCATAAATATGACTATAATCTAAATGTAACAGGTTCTCTTAATGTTGATACTAATTTACAAGTAGATGGCAATACTACTATTCTTAATACTGACGTGTTTATAAACGACAAGCTTGATATTACCAATGAGACGAATGGAGTAGCTGTAAGCATAACGCAAAATGATTTGAATAATAGTATCTTAAACATTTCAAATATTAACGATCAAGTATTTATTATAAAAAATAATGGTAATGTAGGAATCGGTGTAACTAACCCCAGCAGTTTTAAACTTGATATTAATGGCAATGTTAATATTGAAACCGGAGGAGAGAATTATATATATACCATTGATGGACGCGACATAATTCAAGATACTTGTAATTATGTTACGCATACAAGCAATGTTATTTCTACGAGAATTACAGACCTTGTAACTGATGTTATAACAGAGGAAGCTAATTCAAGTAATAAGTTTATAGTTAATCATAAATATGACTATAATCTAAATGTAACAGGTTCTCTAAATGTTGATACTAATTTACAAGTAGATGGTAATACTACTATTCTTAATACTGACGTGTTTATAAATGATAAGCTTGATATTACTAATACGACTGATGGCGTCGCTTTAAGCATATCACAGAATGATTTAAATAATAGTATCTTAAACATTTCTAATATTAACGATCAAGTATTTATTATAACAAATAACGGAAATGTCGGCATAGGTGTTACTAACCCCAGCAGTTTTAAACTTGATATTAATGGCAATGTTAATATTGAAACCGGAGGAGAGAATTATATATATACCATTGATGGACGCGACATAATTCAAGATACTTGTAATTATGTTACACTAGCGAGTAATCTTATTTCTACAAGAATTACTGACCTTGTAACTGATGTTATAACAGAAGAAGCTAATTCAAGTAATAAGTTTATAGTTAATCACATATATAATAATAATTTGAGTGTTTCAGGTTCTCTTGTTGTTGATACTAATTTACAAGTAGATGGTAATACTACTATTCTTAATACTGACGTGTTTATAAATGATAAGCTTGATATTACCAATACGACTGATGGTGTCGCAGTAAGCATATCACAGAATGATTTAAATAATAGTATCTTGAATATTTCTAATTTTAACGATCAAGTATTTATTATAACAAATGATGGTAATGTAGGAATTGGTGTTACTAACCCAAGCAGTTTTAAACTTGATATTAATGGCAATGTTAATATTGAAACCGGAGGAGAGAATTATATATATACTATTGATGGACGCGACATAATCCAAGATACTTGTAATTATGTTACGCATACAAGCAATGTTATTTCTACGAGAATTACAGACCTTGTAACCGATGTTATAACAGAAGAAGCTAATTCAAGTAATAAGTTTATAGTTAATCACATATATAATAATGATTTGCGCGTTTCAGGTTCATTGACTATTGATAATAATTTAATTGTTTCAGGTAGCACTACTTATCTTAATACAGATGTTTATACTACAGAGCAATTATCTATAACTAATAATGGTGGCGGTGTAGCTTTTAATTTAACACAAACAAATATTAATGATAGTATCTTAAACATTTCTAATATTAACGATCAAGTATTTATTATAACAAATAACGGAAATGTCGGCATAGGTGTTACTAACCCCAGCAGTTTTAAACTTGATATTAATGGCAATGTTAATATTGAAACAGGAGGAGAAAATTATATATATACCATTGATGGACGCGACATAATCCAAGACACTTGTAATTATGTTACACTAGCGAGTAATCTTATTTCTACAAGAATTACTGACCTTGTAACTGATGTTATAACAGAAGAAGCCAATTCAAGTAATAAGTTTATAGTTAATCACATATATAATAATAATTTGAGTGTTTCAGGTTCTCTTGTTGTTGATACTAATTTACAAGTAGATGGTAGTACTACTATTCTTAATACTGACGTGTTTATAAATGATAAGCTTGATATTACCAATACGACTGATGGCGTCGCTTTAAGCATATCACAGAATGATTTAAATAATAGTATCTTAAACATTTCTAATATTAACGATCAAGTATTTATTATAACAAATGATGGTAATGTTGGAATAGGTGTAACAAATCCGAGCAGTTTTAAACTTGATATTAATGGTAATGTTAATATTGAAACTGGTGGTGAAAATTTTATATATACTATTAATGGACGCGACATAATCCAAGATACATGTAATTATGTGGCAAATGCGAGCAATGTATTAAATATTAAAATTAATAATAATTTTGATATTGCTACAAATCATATACTTGATACATGTAACTACATAACTATTACAAGCAATATTATTACTAATATTATAAATGAAAAAATAGATAATTCGAGTAATACAATAGTTGATACTATTAATAATGTATCAAATCGTATAACACAATTATATACAGATGATATCGCTGAATTAGAAACTTCGCATAAAAAGTTTATAATCGATGATTATTATAATGGTGATTTATCTATTAATGGTTATTTAAATATTAATAATTCATTAAAAATTAAAGATAACAGAACAAATAATGAAAACTTATCTTCATTTGAATTAATCAATGGTTTAAGCAATGATTTTAAAAACAATTATTTATGTGGATGGAAAATATCTAATAGTAATAATAATTATATAATATCAAGTGGTTGTAATAATATTATTACAGAATGTTTTAAGATTGATGGTAATAATGGTAATACATCAATCGGGGGTGATATATATGAAAACTATAAAATATCAATTGATGGTTCTATATTAGCAAAAAATAGCATTCATGTTGCTAATAAAATTGGTATTAATAATTATGATCCATATTTTTCTATAGATATTAATGAAACAGATGGTATTAAAATACCTGTTGGTACACAAGTACAGAGACCTTCAAATGCCGTAAAAGGATTATTGCGATATAATACTACTACAGATCAATTTGAAGGATTTGGTACAGGTAATAAATGGGGTACTTTGGGAGGTGTTCGTGATGTAAATGGCGATACTTATATTAGTGCCGAAAATGTTCCAGGAATTAATAATGACGAACTAAAATTTTTTACAAACAGCAATATGAATATGATTATTACAAAAGAAGGAAGGATAGGTGTTAATAATCACACGCCTCTATTTACCTTTGATATTAATGAAACGGATGGTATTAAAATACCTGTTGGAACACAAGTACAGAGACCCTCAAATGCTGTAAAAGGATTATTGCGATATAATACTACTACAGATCAATTTGAAGGATTTGGTACAGGTAATAACTGGGGTACTTTGGGGGGTGTTCGTGATGTAAATGGTGATACTTATATTAGTGCCGAAAATGTTCCGGGAATTAATAATGACGAACTAAGATTTTTCACAAACAGCAATATGAATATGATTATTACAAAAGAAGGAAGGATAGGTGTTAATAATCACACGCCTCTATTTACTTTTGATATTAATAGCGCAGATGGTATTAAAATACCTGCTGGTACTGAAATACAGCGACCTTCAAATGCCGTAAAAGGATTATTGCGATATAATACTACTACAGATCAATTTGAAGGATTTGGTACGGGTAATAATTGGGGTACTTTGGGAGGTGTTCGTGATGTAAATGGCGATACTTATATTAGTGCTGAAAATGTTCCGGGAATTAATAATGACGAATTAAGATTTTTCACAAACAGCAATATGAATATGATTATTACAAAAGAAGGTGATGTCGGTATAGGTATTGGCGATCCTACATTTAAAATGGATATTAATGGTGAAATTAATGCCTCTGGTTTTAATATCAATGGAACACCTTTTAAAATTGAATTTCCAGCTGGTATGGCTTTACAAACAAAACATTTAACATATACAGAGACGCGAACAAAAAATGAAGCCGACACAGATTGGGTTGCCATTGATAACGATTTAACATCTGGATTTGTTATTAAAATTAAACCTTCTCATATTACTTCAAAAATTTTATTAAATTTAGTATGTCATATCGGTATGGATTATTTACACGATTCAAGATGGTGGGGGCTTAAATTATATAGAAAAATTGGTACAGGAAGTTGGCAAGAAATAACGGGAGCAAATGGAACGGGTAATAATAATGGAACTTCTTGCTGGATCTCTCATAATTTAGGTGCCGATTCAAGTATATATTCACATTCAATCACTAATGTTACGGGTTCTTACGAAGACAATCCAGAAACGACAGAAAATGTATATTATACGATTTATTGGAAATCACGTCTTGATGGTACTGCGGGTAAATTATATTTAAATAAATCAGCTGAATCTAATGATGATAATTATCCGAAACCCTCTTCCAGTTGGTCGGCTACAGAAATATGGAATGACGGCGTCCCTTATGTACCTCCTCCAAGTGGTTCTGTAATAGCAATAACAGGTACAAATGTTGGTATAGGATTAAAACCATCAACTGATAGCCCATATAAACTACATGTAGATGGAAATATTAAATGTAATTCACTATTTCAAACTAGTGATAAACGTTTTAAAAGAAATATAGAATTAATAGACGATACATTATATTTAATTAATAAAGTATCACCTATATCATATACAACCAATGATGATAATTATAAAAAATTCGGTTTTATAGCTCAAGAAATTGAAGAAATATTCCCCGACGTAGTTAATAAACCTGATAATAATAATGAAATGTATAGTATTGATTATGTGTCTATAATACCTTTATTAACAAAATCTATTCAAGAATTGACATCAATAGTTAATAAACAACAAAAAGAAATAAACGAATTAAAAAGTAAATTATAATTTTTTGCGAATTTTTTTTATTAAATATAAATATTAATTATATAGATAGAGGAAACTAAATAATGACTATATTAAATGTAGGTTATGGTACAACTAATCCTCAAGAGTTATTACATTTAGTTCAAAATAATGCTACTATTATATTACAAGATAATAGAAATAATGAAGAAAGTACTACAAATATTGAATTCATAAATGGTATAGGAAATTTTGGAGAGAACTCTTTAACAAATTGGAGATTATCTAATTCAAATTCTATGTTTTGTATTAAAAGGTCTTTAAATAATATTACAAGTAACGTATTAACATTAGAGGAAAATGGAAATATTAATGTTAGTAAAAATATCATATTAAGCGGAGATATAATTAAAAATAATGTTGATATTATTGGAGAGATAAATGATTATATATTAACAACAAGCAATATAATTTCAAATAATATTACAAGTAGTTTAACATATACGAGTAATATTTTATTTTTATACTCAAGTAATCTTGATGTTAATACAAGTAATTATATTAATAATTTAAATTCAACATTAACAACTCAAATTAATAATTTAGATAATGATTTAATATCTACTAATAATAATTTGAATACTTTAATTATAGATACTAATAACAGCAGTAATATTTTAGATAATAAAATAACTAATTTAAATAATAAAATATTTGATTCTTCAGATATTATTAAACCAGCTATATTACCACTTGCAACATCTACTACATTTGGAGCAATAATGGTGGATAACAATAGTATATTAATTAATGAATATGGTATAATAAGTGGTCAAAACGTGGATTTGACTAATTACGCTACTATTGATTATGCGAATGGTATTTCTTCGGGTTTAGTCTTTAAAAATTCTGTTAGAGTAGCTACAATAAGCAATATTACTTTGTCAGGTTTATTCTTAATAGATGGAGTATTAATTATTGAAAATGATAGAGTTCTTGTTAAAGATCAAAGTAATAAAATTGAAAATGGTATATACTTATCTAAAAGTGGTAGTTGGTTAAGAGCATCAGATTTTGATTCAAATACTGCTATAAAAGGTAGCTTTGTATTTGTTGAAAACGGCGATTTAAATGCTAACACAAGTTTTGTATGTAGCAATAATTCTTCTATTGTAATTGATACTACAGAAATTCTTTTTACAAAATTTACATCAGCCGGCCAAATATTTGCGGATAATGGGTTAATTAAAGATGGTAACAAAATAAGTATAAATCCCAAATTAAATGGTGGTATAGTGTTTGATAATAAGCAAGCCTTGATTAAACTTGATGCTCCATCCATTAGTGGTGTTTTACCCGAAAATAAGGGAGGTACTGGAAAAATATCATTAGATAATGCTATAATTTTAAGCAAACATACTACAGGAACATATGTTTCAACTATTACAGCTGGCAATGGTATTAACACCACCGGTTTATTAACAGAAGAGGCAAATCACACTCTATCTGTATCTACTAAAATAAATGGTGGGTTAGACTTTGAAAGTGGTAAATTAGCTCTTAGTTTATCACATAATAATATAAGTGGTGTTTTACCCGTACAAAATGGAGGTACCGGTGCGAATAGTTTAAATAAATTAATATCGTTAGTAACTCATACATCTGGAAATTTCGTGTCTTCAATAATTGTAGGTAATGGTATAACAACTACGGGAGCAGACGGAGAAGGGGCAATACATAATTTATCAATTAATGCTAAGGCAAATGGTGGTTTAATATTTGAAAATTCAAAAGTTGGTTTAAATTTAGCAGCCACTAATATTACAGGTACTCTTGGAATATCAAATGGAGGTACTGGGGGAAATACAGCACAAAGCGCGAGGTTATCTCTTGGTGTTGATCCTGCGGGTACAGATAATTCTGTTAATGTTACTTTGGAAAGCGTACCTAATAATTATTTATCTATAGTAGGACAAAAAATAACATCTGGAATAATTCCTGTTAGTTTAGGTGGTACCGGAAGTACAAGTTTAAATAATTTAATTATTTTAGGTGACCATACTACTGGCAATTTTGTATCATCTATTACAGCTGGTAATGGGATAAGCACAACTGGCTTAACTGGTGAAAAAATAAATCATACATTATCTATAAATACAAAAACAAGCGGAGGCTTAAATTTTGAAAATAATAAATTGGCTTTAAGTTTATCCGACAATAGTATCACAGGTGTTTTATCTAAAAATAATGGAGGAACCGGACATAATTATTTAAACGCTGATATAATACCCGCAGGTACAAGTAATATGTTTATTGTAAATAATACTATATCTGGTAATATTGTTGTATCGGGAAATATATTGCCGTCACAAAATGAAACTTTTAATTTAGGTTCTCCTGAGTTTAAATGGGGGTCTCTATATGTTGGTGCCAATACAATAAATATAGGTAACACAAAGATATCCGCGAGTTCTGACGGAGGTCTTGAAATGAGCATCATAAAGTTTAGTGAAAAAATTAACAATATAACTTCAAACGAATTACATTCTCTAAAAGGAGTTAGTAAAAATATTCAAAATCAAATTGATGAATTAAATTTAGATAATATAGCAAATGGAGATGTTAATAAATATATTATTAATGATCAATATAATGGTACTATAAGTGTTGCTTCAAATTTAAATGTTGGTAAATATTTTTCAACACTAAATCCTAATGGTAATCTTCATGTATATGGTGATATTACTATTGAAGGAGATATTAATACATTTAATCCATTAATAACCCAATATCATAGACATATATCAAACTATAATACTGGATATATAGATTTAACTAATATTGATGATGTTATTAATAAACCAAGTATTAAAATACAGCATAATGTAGGTTATTCAAATATTTTAGAAGTATCATGTAAAGGCGACGATGGTATTTTTACAATATCTTCCAATGGAAATATAGGTATTAATAATCTGGAACCTATTGAAAAATTAGATATAATTGGCAATGTTAAAATATCTGGAAATATTAATAATATAACTTATCAAGAATTAGATAAATTATCTGGAATAGACTATAATATAAAAGACCGCATAGATACAAACGACATTAACCATTCTAATTATATTTTAAATGAATCTAATATTTTATTCAATATTTTCAGCAATTTTAATATAGATACTTCTAATTATATATTTGATGTTAATGATAAAAATAATATACGTATAGATAATGTTAACTCTGCTTTAACAGCTGCTTCAAATGAAATTGTTGTTAATTACAAATTATTAGATGATGCATCAAGAATTTACATAGATAATGTTAATTCATCTTTGAATACTTCCATTCAAAATATTATTGATATTGATATACCAAATACATCTAATATTTTGTACAATAAATCTAAAGAGTTTAATAATGATAATAGTAATTATATTATTAGTATTTATAATGAATTAATTAATATAAATCAAAATGTTGGTGGTGATTTAATTGAAACATCAAATGTATTATATAATAAATCAAAAGACTTTTATATAATTAACAGCGATAGAATTGATGGATTAGAATTAAATTTAAATTCAAGTGTAACAACAATTAATAATAATATATCAACTACATCAAATGTATTATTTAACAAATCTAAAGATTTTTATAATCTTACTATTTCTGAAATTAGTAATGTTAATACTAATTTAACTAACTCGATAAATACATTAAATTCTATAGTAAATACAAATAATACAAATATTACAACATATGTCAACACATTAAATACTAATGTAAATTCAAGAATAGATTTGCTAAATACTGATTTAACCGATTATATTACCGCGAATGACGCGTATATACAAAATATAAATACATCAGCTAATATATTTACATTTTTTAATCCTTCACAATTCTTATACGCTGGCAACAATATTATTAATTTAAACAAAGCTGGTTATGAAAATTTAGGAGGAATTAAGTTGGGACCAAATACTACTATTGATAATAATGGCGTAATGTCTATCAATTTAGCAACCTATCTGGGAGATATTGAAATAAAAGGAGACCTAATAACTTCTAATTTAACAATATTGGGTGATAAAACAACTTTAGAAACAAATGTATTTACTACAGAAAAATTAGAAATAAATAATTCGGGGACAGATACTGCTGTTTCTATAGTTCAAAATGGTGTAAGTGATGATATATTATCTCTATCTAATAGTACAGGGGAAGTATTAATCGTTAGAAATAATGGTAATATTGGCTTAGGCGTATCAATTCCTACAAATAAACTTGATATCAATGGTAATATTAATATAGTATCCGGAGCTAATAACTTTATATTTACTATTGATGGCGAAGATGTCATTTTAAATACGAGCAATGATATTTCCAGAAACCTAAATGAAAACATTACGACTCTTAATAATTATATTAATACTACGAGCAATGTTATTAGTGAGCGCATCACTAATCTTGATACAAATCTAATTGCTGAAACAGCTAATTCAAGTAATAGATTTATTATTAATAATGTTTATGGAGATGATTTAAGTGTAATTGGAAATGTTGATATTAATGGTAATATTAATATAGTATCCGGAGCTAATAACTTTATATTTACTATTGATGGCGAAGATGTAATTTTAAATACGAGCAATGATATTTCAAGAAACCTAAATGAAAACGTTACAACTCTTAATAATTATATTAATACTACTAGCAATCTTATTAGTGAGCGCATCACTAATCTTAATACTAATGTAATTGCCGAAACAGCAAATTCAAGTAATAGATTTATTATTAATAATGTTTATGGAGATGATTTAAGTGTACTCGGTAATATTAATATAGTATCCGGAGCTAATAACTTTATATTTACTATTGATGGCGAAGATGTAATTTTAAACACGAGCAATGATATTTCCAGAAACCTAAATGAAAACGTTACGACTCTTAATAATTATATTAATACTACGAGTAATCTTATTAGCGAGCGCATCACTAATCTTGATACCACTAATATTACACAAAGTGTAGAAGCTAACGCTCAAAATATAACAAATGTTAGCAATGTTATTAGTGAGCGCATCACTAATCTTAATACGAATCTAATTGCCGAAACAGCAAATTCAAGTAATAGATTTATTATTAATAATGTTTATGGAGATGATTTATCAATTAATGGTAATTTAAATGTTACCAATAATTTAATAGTTTCTGGAAATACAACTACACTTAATACCAATTTATATAATACAGAGCAGTTAATAATAGATAATTCGGCGGCAGGCGTTGGGTTTGAATTAATACAAAGTAATTTAACACATGATATATTTAGAATATCAAATAGCACGAATCAAGTATTTTTAATTAATAATTCTGGTGATATTGGCTTAGGTATTACAAATCCATCTAATAAAATAGATTTAAATGGTAATATAAATATAACAGGGAGTTATAAAATAAATGGTAATGCTTTACAATATTCAGATTTAGGAATACTCCCAATAAGTTTAGGAGGCACAGGTGAAACTACAGCACAAAATGCCGCCAAAGCTATATTGCCAAGTAATATTAACACAGGCGATTATTTAAAATATGATGGTACTTATTGGGTAGGTTCTGCTATTGTTTCCGGAGAATGGGGTACATCATCGCCGAGCACAATAACAAATGATATATATCATAATGATAGTAGTGTTATATCAGGTGTTTATTATGCTTCAGGATCGCTGGTAAATATTACAGGAAATATAGGCACCGGTTCATTGGGTGAAAAAATGGGTATATATATAACTAATAATAGTAGAACAAATGCTGTAGGCATAGGATATAATACAATATCTCAAATTGGTTCAGATGTTGACGCAAGCTTATCAATTAAATCTAAAAACGCTGGTTTAGTATATATCGGCAATAATACTTCAACGCCTTTATCTATTTCTTCTACAAGCGTCGGTATCGGTACTTCTTCTCATTCGGCTAAATTACATATTGTAGAAACTTCAGGAACTTTACATAATCCTAATACCGGTTCTGTCATTATAGATCATGAAAACGATGGCGGGGCATCAAGTATCATATTTAGAAGTAAAATAAATAGAGGATCCGATTATGGTTTCATACAATATCAAGATACAAATGAAATAAATGCTACAGGCGAATTATCTAAATTAATAATAGGTACGCGTAATGAAACATCCGACCATTTAATATTAGATCCTTCTGGAAATGTAGGTATTGGAATATATTCTCCCGCAGATAAGGTACATATTGATGGTAATTTACTATTGTCTGGAACAATATCAACATATTATTCCGATGAAAGGCTAAAAACTATTACCGAAACATTGAATGATGTTTTACCTACATTAGAAAAAATAAATGTATTTAAATATAATTGTAATGACTTAGCTGAAAGTTTTGGATATAATAAAAACAAGGTTGAAATTGGTCTTAGTGCTCAGCAAATTAAAAACTATTATCCCGAACTTGTAGATTTAGCACCTTTTGATTCAATATATGACAATGAAACTGGCGGAAAAATTTCAAAATCTGGAGAAAATTATTTAACATTAAATTATGAAAGATTAATCCCAGTTCTATTACAAGCAATAAAAGAACTTAATATTAATAATAAAAAATTAGAGGTAAAATGTAATGATTTAGAAAAAAATATAAATCAGTTAAAAAAATATTTAATATAAATAAAATATTAATGTTATCTATATAATAGATATAATTAGTAAATATGTCTAATAATACAGCAATTAGAAAAGCCTTCAATGATTTCTTAAAAGTATTAAAAGAGAACAGCGTTGTTGCTCCTGTTAAAAAAATTACTACGGAAAAATCTAAAAAAGTTAAGCGCAAGGGTACTGCTAAATATGATGAAACTCAGATGACAACCCCTAAAACGAGATCTAAAACACCTTCTAAAAGAAGAACTAAGACACATTCTAAATAATAATATTTTTTATAATATATAAATTATATATGGATTTAGTGCGTCTATAATATAAAAATGAAAGTACTATATTCATATATTTTATATATGATGGTTTTTGTAAGTTTTGTAAATTATGCTGATTGCTACAATTTAAATAACTTTCCTATTTTAAGAAAGCTTTTTGGAAATAAAAAATGCGATAATTATAGTAAAATTGGCTATAAAAAATATAACAATAAATATTTGCATGATAAAATATCGCTTGATAAAATTGCCGAGAATATTGTCGGACCTCGCAAGAATTCAACAAAAATTAAATTTGAAAAGTAAGCTTAATATTTTATGATATAATTTATAGTACTATTTAAAAGTTTTGTCTTACAATCAGCATATTTATTTTCAATAATAGCCGCACTTGTCGCAGCGCTAACGGCAGCCACAGAACCCGCTATATATGTTAATAATGAAGATGACAAGCCTATTTGATAGTAATAATTGTCAAAATTAATAATTTTTTTAGATAGATTAATAATTGGTTCCGTAAGTCTAACAATAAATTTAGGAGGATTACTATTTGGTATTACCCGTAATAATAACATTAACGTCCCTATTAATACTGCGTTTTGTATACCTTCGACAAAAATATTTTCAAATAATTTTATATGCGTATTTTTACGCATATCAATTAATTCATTTGTATTTTGTATTACAAAACACATATTATTTTTATTATATGGTATTAATCTGCTATGGCTTAATAACATTATTTTATAATTAGATGTATTTTATTTTTATATAAAAAATGATATAGAAATATCAATATTTTATTAAACTATGGATATAAATAATATTGATATCGTATTAATAGACCATCTCTATAATTATGAAAATATTTATGACAATTCTTTAAAAATATCTCTATATTTTGAATTGAAAACCGAGATATATAATAAAACATTATTAAATAAAAACAAGCTTGAAAAAAGAGAACATATGGAGCTAACTGATAAAATTAATAGGTTCTTTGATTTATTTTACGATTTTGATTTTGAAAAAATTTATAGCCATCCGGACCCTATAAAATATATTACATATTTATCTTTTGTAAAAAACCAGTTAATAAAAATATAATTTATATTCTATATAATAGAATATTATATTAAATGGAAACGAATGATAGAGGTGTAGATGTTATTTTAAATGACGATGAAGTATACGATGAGGCTTTTCTTAGATACTTAGCAGATTATAGAAGAGAATATGGGCGTGATTTCGTTAGAAATGTTGAAAATATGCCTTTTTCTATTTTAGTATCAGTAAATGGACAATTAAACGATTTGGAAGAGTTATGGACGAGAAATAATGATACTGTATATTTCGTAACATTACTAGATAGCGACAATGATTTAATAAGATTTTTATATCAAAGAACTGTGCGAGGTGTTGAAGGTTTCAGATACGTTTTAGGATTTTTATTTATGTATAATATCACGAGAATACATAAAATAGTTGAAAGAGATCGCCAAGGAGTTATATATAGCGAAACTCCTAATCAAATATTCCGCAACATAGATAGTTACAGAGTAGTAAATACAGGACCGGCAACTAATCATGAAAGAGAATTAGTTAATATTATTAATGACGAAGCACGGCGTTTATATCCTGACGGAAGTGTTCCCGGTGACATGCATCCTTTTGACGGAAATGCCCGTAATAATTTTGAATATTTTAATGTAATTAACGGGAAATTCAATTTATTTTTAAATCGCGTTACTTTGAGGTATTATAAACAAGTTGTAAGATACCGACAAAGATAAAAATAATTAATAATTTTTTTTATTCATGAAATTAAATAATTTATTACCATTATTTCGTTTAACACCTTCTAAAAATTTTTTTTTACCTTCAATATTAGTATGTTTTGTAGCACCTATCTTAGATACCTTATATATTTTCAGATAGATATCTTTTATATCCTTCTTTTTAAAGTTTAATATAGTATCTTTCATATATAATCCTAACCATTTATTGTAAGCATTGCTTTTTGATTTACTTCCCGATGTACTATTACTACTTTTAGAGCTTTTAGAGCTTTTAGAGCTTTTAGAGCTTTTAGTGCTTTTAGAGCTTTTAGATGAAGATGTTTTATTCTTTTTTGAAGATTTCATATATCCGCCAATATTATGTTCTCCATTACTATTCATATTTATAACCTATATTCTATATTATAAACAGATAATATTTAAATATATATATGTTCTATTTTCTATAATAATTGATTAACTATTGATTTATTTTTCTATTACATTTTATTAAATGGCTTCTGTTACTCATAGTGGAAGGAAACTTTACACCGATATTAACTACACCGCAATTTATGATAGTGTTGCGGAAAAGTACCAAAAGGATATACATCTTTTGGATTATACATGGTACATGAACTATAGCCAAGATATTGTCAAGGATTATGTTGCCAACAACAAAGAGTTATCTGTTAGTATCGTAGATGACTACGGGTATATGAATGCGGTTATAGATTATGAAAATGACGGAATGGTTGATGTATATTTCTTTGATGATGAAAATGTCAGCAAGGAAGCCCTCGCTTCATATTTAATCAACCGAGTTTTTGTAAATGCTTACGCAATTATGCTTGAAATGATTGCTGACGACGAAGACGCATTAAGCGACGATGATACTATCCTAATGGATAGCGATGATGAAGACTTCTAAACAAAAAAAGAGTACATAATTATTTATTTTCTATGAAATTATATATTTTTATATTTTACTATATTTTTTTTAATTATGTACTCTTTTTTTAAATAAGATTATATGAAAACTAATATATGTATTGATAATTTAACAGATCACGAATATCTCACACATATGATAGAACATCATAATGTTGCTATAGATATTAGTATTATATTACAAAAAAAGAGTAAATCAGTAAAAATACAAGAAATTTTAAGAAAATTAATATGGACACAAAATTATGAAATTATTATGATGAAAGATTTACTAAATAATTTACCTATTAATATATCAGACGATATTAATAATAATATATATAATAAAACCTTATCGGATTTTATTAAACCTAATAAATTAGAATTAACAGGCACTTATTGTGACCCGGCTTTTTTTAATAAGAAACTTCATAAGGAACATATGGAACATATGGAGATAACTGATATATCATATATAGAACATATGATACCACATCATCAAGTTGCCGTCGATATGAGTAAAATTTTAATTAAAAATACTAATAATGATATTATGTTATGGTTAGCTTACAGAATTATTAAAAATCAACAAGAAGAGATAATATTATTACAAGATTATTTATATTCATTGAAAAATAATAATTTTGATTATCAATCACATTTATTATTACAAATAGTTTAATATTTTTACAAATATATAAAAATTATAACAATTATAATATATTTTAAATATAGAATATATAATTTATATAATTATGAATAATAACTCAGCAATTAATCCATTTATTTATACATTTAATCCATTTGTTGGCAAGATTAATCCATTTCTTATGAAATATACCGAGGCCAAGCCTGCTGATGTCGCACCAGTAGCAGCAGTACCATCAGCACAAGCAGACAATGTAGAAGGAATAGGAGTACCACCAGTATTACCATCAAATCGTATTAATACTCCTGCCGCCAATAATGATGTCACAAGTAATAATATGGGAAAATTAATATATTATTATTATGAAAAAAGACAACACATTTTAGAAGAACATAAAATATCTTCAAATATAGAATTTAAAAATATAGAATTTAAAAATATAGAAAATATTATAAATATTACCGATTCAATTTATTATTTTAATAATTCTAAATTATATTATTATAAAAATAAAAAAAAAATTGATATAGCAAATCATGCAATTAAATTAAATGGTGATGAAAAGATATATGTATATGAAGAAAAAAATAATAATGATGATGATAATATAATATTAATAGATACAGATAAAATACATAAAAATATAAAATTTAATGATTTTTATATTTCTTTTGAGAAAATATATAATTATATAATAAATTATATTAAAGAACATCCTGACACCGATACAGATGATGGGAGGCTTCAGGTACAGACACGCAGAGACGGAGAGGGAGAGGTGTCGGGAGACACACAACCACCACCATCACAACCACCATCACCACCACCATCACCACCATCACAACCACCATCACAACCACCATCACCACCATCACAACCACCATCACCACAACCACAACCACAACCACAACCACAACCACAACCACAACCACAACCACCATCACAACCACAACCACCATCACAACCACCATCACCACCACCATCACCACCATCACAACCACCATCACAACCACCATCACCACCATCACAACCACCATCACCACAATCACCACAATCATCACAACCACAACCACAACCACAACCACAACCACAACCACAACCACAACCACAACCACAACCACAACCACAACCACAACCACAACCACAACCACAACCACAACCACAACCACAACCACCATCACCACAATCATCACAACAACCACCGGTACATGAAGAGGGAGACGAAGAAGAAGAAGGAGCTCCTGACACCAAGGAGATTATAATATCATATAATCATTTTCATGATGATGAAAATAATAAAGAAAACATTTATTTTTATATATAAAGAATATTATTTCATAAATTATATATATGGATAATTTGATAGAAGTCAGAAACGAATATGTTGAACATATTCAAGATATTTTATGTGTTGTTATTTCTAAACGAATAAATAAAATATTAATAGACGAACAATACAATATCAAGAAATTTCAAAATGAGCTGGTAAATATTAGGAAGTGGAATAACAATATCATCCACGAAGAATACAAGAAGATTGTCAAATATACCAAATGTAAATATCTATATAATTTAATAAAAATAATAATTATAAATACAGTTAAAATTAAAATATATGACTATAAGAAATATTTTGATAATATTGTAATTAAAATTCCGTCTCCCGAAGATTATATACATAAATGTTTAATAAATGTAGCTTCTTTTTCTTGGAAAAATGCTTATTTATTTAATAACAAAAATCTTAAAGATTCTGAATATCAAAACAATCTAAACATAATAGAAGAAAATATTAAAATAATTATTAAAAAAACATTTAGAGACTTTATACCATTTGACGAAATATTTGAACAAATAAATGATTATATTAATTCAGATATAATTATAAAAAAATCTTCAAATGAAAAAAATAATAAACCAGATAAACCAAATAAACCAGAAATAAAAAATAAAAAAGATATTATTCAAAATAAAATTAAAAAAAAAAGAGTTTATGACATTAATGAAGACGATGAAAGCGACGACGAAGAAGAAGTAGGCAAAGATGAAGAAGACAATGAAGAAGACAACGATGAAGAAGACAACGATGAAGGAGAAGATGAAGGAGAAGATGAAGAAGACGATGATGAAGACGATGATGAAGAAGATGAAGGAGAAGATGAAGAAGACGATGATGAAGGCGATGATGAAAATGATGAAGACGATGATGAAAATGATGAAGGTGAAGATGAAGACGATGATGAAAATGATGAACACGATGATGAAAATGATGAAGACGATGATGAAAATGATGAAGACGATGATGAAGACGATGATGAACACGATGATGAACACGATGATGAAAATGATGAACACGATGATGAAAATGATGAAGACGATGATGAAAATGATGAAGACGATGATGAAGACGATGAAGACAATGATGAAGGAGAAGATGAAGACAATGATGAAAATGATGAAGGAGAAGAAAGAAAATTAAGAGAACGAAAAGAAGAAAGAAAATTAAGAGAACGAAAAGAAGAAAGAAAATTAAGAGAGCAAGAAGAACGCAAATTAAGAGAACGAGAAGAAAGAAAATTAAAAGAGCAAGAAGAAGAAAGCAAATTAAGAGAGCAAGAAGAAGAACGCAAATTAAGAGAGCAGGAAGAAGAAAGAAAATTAAGAGAGCAAGAACAAGAAAGAAAATTAAAAGAGCGAGAAGAAAGAAAATTAAGAGAGCAAGAACAAGAAGAAAGAAAATTAAGAGAGCAAGAACAAGAAGAAAGAAAATTAAGAGAGCAAGAAGAAGAACGCAAATTAAGAGAGCAAGAACAAGAAGAAAGAAAATTAAGAGAGCAAGAAGAAGAACACAAATTAAGAGAGCTAGAACAAGAAGAACGCAAAATAAGAGATAAGGAAGAAGAAAGAAAATTAAGAGACTTAAATGATGATTATTCAAAATTGTTGCCAAAAAAAATAGATAATACGGATTATAATAATGATGTAAAAGAAATAAAAATAAATAATGTTAAAAAAAAAAGTTTTTTTTAATAGAATTAATATTATTTAGCATATTTTTGAATACTTATTGTAATTATTTTTACATTTTATATTTCATAATTAATATAAAATTAATATTTTTGATTTTTTCTTACCTTTATTAGTTTGGAATTTTTCTTTTTAATAAAAACACCCGGGTCATATTCTTCGTTATCTTCTTCTTCTTCGTTTTCAATACCCATTAATTCGCGCTGATCCTGTAATGCTTGCATTTCCCATAAATCTCTAGAGCACATTTTAAAATTACTATCATTTGCTTTGTACCAAAAAACAATATCATTAATATTATTAGATTGTACTTTGTTATCTATAACCAAACATTCGTAATTTTCAGTACATTGATTCATAACTTGATTAAATACATCAAATGTAGGAAACATACCAGCATAATGATTGTATATTTTCTCTCTTTCTTTTACAATATTATTTCTAAAAATAAATACATAATCAATATTGGATCTTAAATCTGGAGGTAATCCTAATCCATGTTGCATTGTAATTAATAAAAATATTTTGTAATGACGCCCATTCATAAAAATACACCTAATATTTTTATCTGACATAATGCTTTTGTTATACATACAATCGTCTAAAATAAGAAATGAACGCGGATCAATAGTTGATGCCCCGTGCTTAGCCATTTCTTTTTTTTTACTATTAGTTATATTTATTTGCCGATTTAGATATTTGCTTATAATTTTTTCATCAAGTTCATCGTATATTAACATTTTTGGTATAAACTTTTCAAAATATCCGTTCGCTTTTTCCGTAGGAGATACCACAACACCTACAGGAATATCTCTATTGAAACTTAATATATCTTTCATACAATAACTTTTTCCCGTATTCCTTTTTCCTATAAAAACGACAACTGAATCATTTTTAATTTTAGACGGATCAAACTTTTTCAACTCTAATTTCATTTAACTTATTTTGCTTCGTTAATTAATACTAACAAAAATATAATAAGTATATCACGCATATATAAAACAATGAGGAATATATTTAATAAACAATGATACATTATTGGATTAATATTGACGATAGTATTATGAGAAGAAATTTCATGGATACGCAAATGAATATTTTTGGACTTGATAATAAAAGGGTTAGTGCTATTAAACCATGTGATTTTGACAATGTTCTAGCACATAAAAGACCTTTAACATGTAAACATCCTGGATGTAATAAATGCGAATATGAGTTCGCGTGTATTTCAAGTCATATTAAAGCTATGCGCGAGGCATTAAATAATTCAAATGATGATTATTTTGTTATTATGGAAGATGATATTATCATACCATATTTAATAGACTATGATAAATTGATTAACGATGCCCCGCGAGATTTTGATATAATACAATTGCTTGTATTATATGGACCATCTGTTAAATATTTATATAAAAATTTATTTATTGATAATAATATTAATTTTATAAAATGGAAGTATCTTCTACCATCTACGGGTATGTATATTATAACAAGAAAAGGAGCAGAAAAATTAATAGATAAATTTTATAAAAATAATAAATATGATTTCAATGATTGTGAATATCAGATAGTCGCAGATGTAGCATTGTATTCGAGTGTAAATACTTATGTAACAACATTTCCATCAGTTTATCCAAATATTAAAATGGGTTCCGAAATACATCCAGAACATTTAGAAGCACATGAAAAAACTATTAATGATATAATAGATGTGTTAAACCATATGAAGAAAAATAAGATTCCATATACATTATAATAACTATTCTTTTTCTATATTATTAAAAAAATATAATACTATTAATTGTTTGCGATGGTCTCTTAATTTATTAGTACAATATAATATATAACTATCGTTTCCATTTCCGTTGCTTATTTTGTTATTTTTAATCCATATTTTAAATAATTCATTATATAATTCTACAGACTCTTTAATAAGTGGATATTTTTCTATTTTATTTGTTGCCAACATTTGCGCTTCCTCTGCTAACCCTATAATATGTAAAAAATGCTTTGTTATACAATCTCTACATCTTTTATTTTTATTTGTTAAATGTTCTTCTAATAATATAGATTGTTTTATTATTTGCTGCATATTATATCGTGGATCACTCACGGGATCCAATGAATCGCATGTTGTAGTACATTTATTTGTTATTTTCTTATTAGAATAATTAACATCATCTATTTTATTTTTATTATAATTTATATTTAATAGCATAGGATTACCGCCAAAATCATTATCTTTATAATGTGTTATAAACCATAATACAATACCTGTATTTACAGCAATAGCTATAATAATAATAATTGTTTCAAAAGAATTTACCATATCTTGTGAACTTATCTATTATATTAAAATATAAGAATTATTTTTAAAAAAAAATAATAATTTTAATTATTATTATTAAGTAGAAAAATAATGTTTATTGAACATTTTGATAAATGCTCTGATCTTAAAAATTTCACTGACAAATATATAGATGAAAATAATATCACCGGTGTATCAGAAAGCGATTTAAAAAAATGTTCTTTATTGGCAAAATTAACTGATACGCACTATGACGAAAATTATATTAAAGAAACTCCCGCAAAATTTCCTTCTAACCTTCCTTCTAACCTTCCTTCTAACCGTCCTTCTAACATTAATAATGATTTATTTAATATAGACGAATTATTAAAGCATCAAGTTTATATATATATATTCGCATCTATTATTGTTAATATATTTTTATCATTATTTATAATTCCTATTATATTTTCAGGAGGCATTTTAACAGCCCTTTTTATAATTTTACTATCTATAATTATTTTAGGTCTAATATTAAAATTATTTAGTAAATCTTAAATCTCAATTTTTAACATATTTATTTGTTTTATTTTTAATATTTAAATATATATATATTATTATAGTATATAATAATCCACCCCATAATGTATCTAATATAGCAACTTTTATTGGATAGTCTTCATATAGTGTAATGCTCGTAAAATTATATATTCCATATATACTTAATCCAAGACATCCACCTGACATAAAAGCGTTATATAATAAATCTTTATCTGTGAAAGTATCCACCAAAGGTATTGCTACAAAATATATTGAAAATAAAACAAATATATATGCTATAATAACGTATAGCATATTTATTTTATGTATTTTATTTTGAATTTTTTTTGTTACATCCAGATACATTTTTAAATTTATATATATCCATATACCATCTATTACAATCAATAATATTGCCAATATTATATATATTATATATATATTCATTATCTATATGCTATATATATATTAAAAATTATTATTGCGCCTTCTTTCGCTCATTCCATTTATCTGCCACGAGTTTCATTAAATCTTTGTATTCTTTATCAGGATTATCTTGTCTTAATTTAGTAATTTCATCTTTCATAAAGATATTGTAAGCTGATGGCTCTCTTTTAACAACATTGAGAGATTTTTTAACAGGTTTTTTATAAACATTAGATACCAGTTTTTTAACATCATCTAAAGAATATTCTTCATCTTCTTTAATATTTGTTTTAATGCTATTTAGAATATCAACGCCTTTAATTTTCTTAGTTTTCTTAGCATCTTTAGATGTGCTTTGAGAGATATCATTTTCATTATCCATATTTATTTACTCTTTTTTATTATTAATATATAGTAGTAAAGTTTTATATATATTTGATATAATGAATTCAACTAAAATTAAAATATTCATTAAAAACAAAGATAGATTAATATACAAGAATAATAATAAATATTACTACAGATATGATAACCGATTTATTAATATAAATAAAAATAAACTAACCGATAATTTTGGTGTTATAGGAATTAAGGGAAATAAAAAGAATAAAAAAATCAAAGCTTGGCGCGGTGGTAATGATAATGATAAAGTAACAACTATTAAAAAATTAAAAAAATATATAACTCAAATTGAAGAGATAGAAAAAAAATTAGATTTTGAAAAAAATATAATTAAATACAATCATATTAACAATATCAAAAATATATTTATATTTTTAGAAAAATACCGAATTATACTAATTCAACTAATAGAAAGTAAATATGGTGATAATGAGGATAATCCCGAATTTACAAAAAGTATTATATCAAGTATTAAAATTATATTATTTGACAAAATATTTTTAAATTACTTAGTTAATATCATTAATTATTTTATTCAAGATAAAGATATAGATTCGGTAAATAATTTAATTGATATCTTAACTTTTAAAGAAAATAATGAAATTAATAATTTGCTTAGAGATGAGGATGATACAGATACTAATACTCGCGATTACTTTGACGCGGAATATGAGAAAAAGAAAAATAAAATTATTGAGACGATAAAAGAAAAAAAAGAGAATTTTGAAAGTGAGTATGAAAAATATATTAACAATATAAAAGATAAAAAAACCGAAGATATTAATAAAATTGATAATGAGGGAATAGAATTTGATGATGATGATAATGATAATGATAAATTATATGAAGCAATAAAAGACAAATTAACTACAGAATGTAATAACAATATTAAAAAATCTTTCGAAATATTAAGAGAATCTGTAGATATTAAAAAATATTGGGCTACTCTTAAAAATACTGCTATTTACGAAATAACAGATACCAATATAATCGATAGTTATGGCAATAATGATATATCAGATATTTTAATATATAAAAAAAAAGTCTTAATTATGATAAATAATATATTATATAATTGTATTTCACAAAATATTAAAATATTTATTAGCGATTATAATGATGATGTTAATGGAACTTATTATAATAATTATAAAGATAAATACTATGAATTAAATAAAATTATATCAAACATTAGCAGTGATAAAGATAAAGATAAAGATAAAGATGTTACTTTAATTGATAATAAAATTAATGAAATTAAAAAAATAAATGATGATATGATATTAAAACAATTAAAATATCAGAGTGATTTAAATAGTTATTTTGAAATTTATAATGAATTTATGGAAGTAATAGTTAAAAAATATATAATTATTATTGATAATTATGAAACAAAATCTTCTCAAATAGTTCAACCTACAAAGAAAATATTATTTATTAATTCTGTAAATATAATGACGATTTTTTTAAAAAACTTAATATTTAATATAATAGAAAAATTTAATAAAAAAATAACGGATATAGACAACTTATTTAATGAATTACAAGAAATAAATAAATTAAAAAAATCAGAGAATTAATGGTAGTTAAAAAGCATTATCATAATAGAAAACATGGATGTAATTAAAAATGAATATAGTGAATATATAAAAATGACGTTATAATAGAACTAAAAAGAAGAGAAATTTAAGTTAAAGGTTAACTTATAAAAATAAATTGTTAATTATAAAGTAGCTATTATAAATTATTGGATAATGTCAGAATCTACGAAAGATACAATAGAAATTAATAATCCTGAATATAATTTTTTGCCTAAAAATTTTTTAGAATCTGTTAAAGATGTTTTTGGAAATATTAAAATAGACATTGAATTAGATATTAATAACGAAACTATAAATTCATATATTTTTATTTTAATGACATACCCTTTTTATTATAAAATATTTAAAAAATATAATAATGACGAAAACATTTTTATAAAATTTTATAATAATAATAATATTGAAGAATACACATATGTAAATAAATATTATTACATAGATAATAGTGCAGATATTTTTACAAAAATTTTAAATTATATTAAATTGAAAGAAAACGTAGAAGAAAAAGCAAAAGAAAAAGAAAAAAAAGCAAAAGAAAAAGCAAAAGCAAAAGAAAAAGCAAAAGCAGAACAGGAATATAAAAATGCAAAAAAGCAATATGATGACGTAAAAAGTATATATGATGATGAAGAAACAACCAATACCAATAATATTAATAATGATACTAATAAGAATAACAGCTATATTTTATTTAAAAATTCAAATAATTTTATTTTAATTAATAAGTATAAATTTTTATTTATTTATCATAAAGGTTTAGCAAAATTAAATATAATTAATAATAATAATTTAAATAATAATTTAAATAATAATTATAGTAGCATATTCGCTTTTCTAGATTATAAATTTTTAAGAAAATATTTAATATATATATCGTATAATAAAAATGAATATGAAAAAAAAATAATAACTGGAGGCGGTAAAGTTGATGATGATATTCAAAAAATAATTAAAAATGAAATAGAAAAACATGGTAATGATATTAATGATATAAATTCAAGTAATTTTTTTATAAAATTAAAACATAACTATATAATGTACGTAATTTGCTTATTATTATATAATGAAAATCCTGAACTAAATCATAATATATATAAATACATTTTAGAAAAAATTAATACTGATAATAAAAAAATATTTAGAAAAAATGTTAATAAAGATATATTTAATCACAATAATAATATCAATAATATGGATTTTAAACCATATTATGATATACTTAGAAGTATTATTGAAAAAGACTTTTATTTTAAGTTATTATATGAATATGTTAGAACAAAATTTATACAAAGTAGTGGAATAATTGATAATCTTATATACGATGATGATTGGAGACAATATTTTAAAATTATTAAAAATAATATGTATTCCGAAATTATTAATAATAAAAAAATAACTAAACTTTATAAAGATTATAAAATATTTTTAAATAAGAAAATATTTTCCGATGACGATGATATATTAATAAACTTTGAATATTTATTAAATATAGACACCATTATTTCTCGTTCTCGTTCTCCTGTTGCTGATCCTGTCGCTGCTCCTGTTGCTGATCCTGTTGCTGATCCTGTTGCTGATCCTGTCGATGCTCCTGTCGCTGCTGCTCCCGCTGCTGTTCCTGTTGCTGTTGCTGATGCTGATCGTCATATAATTAATAATGATAAATTATCAAGTAGTAATTTGGTAAGATTATTTATATTATCTTATGATAAAAAAAATAAAAAATAATAGGATTATGAAGGCTGTATATTTTTAAGTAAAGGTATAATAGTGTTTGTAAAAATTATATCAAAATGTTGTGATGATATTAATTTATTTTCAAGTAAATTTTCGCGAATTTGTAATGTTGGTTTATTGATAATAATAATATCGGGGCTAATATTATTAAGGCAAGTATCCTTATAACAATGATAACATAAAAGAACGAGAATTATTTTAAATTTCAATAAAGGATATTTAAGTTTAAGGAAATCATGTAAATTAGATACATCCCGAATATCGTCAATAAAATTATATTCACCATGATGATGATATGAATGCCCTTTTTTAAGAAAAATTATCATTTCTTTATTATTAAGCAAATCTTTAAATCTCGCAATACGCCTATTGTATTTTTCAATATCACTTTCATTGAATTTATCATGAATAAACTTAACATCATATTTATTAAAGACTACTATATCATTATTTTCCCTATATACAATATTGCGAGGCAAAAAATCAGCAAAATCATTTTCAATAATATTTTTAATACCATTATAAGTTACGACCCAATCAAATGGCAAGGCAAACTTGCGAATTTTATATTTTTTTAATATATCAGCTACGCCACAATCAATCCCTATAGGTACGATAATCATTTATAATTAAATAATAAATAGTAATTACTTATATATTATAAGAAAGTATTAATAGATAGTAATAAAATAATTAAGTTACATAAACACATCAAACACATGACGAAACCCTACGCTTATCATTCGTTTTTATTTTTTTAAAAGAGTTATATGTAATATTTGATACTGAAGACACTTTATCAAAATTAATTTCAACATCTTCGTCCACATTACCTTGAATTAAATTAATATGGGAAACTATAATAATATTAGAGAAATAAGATAGTAATGATTTGAGAAATGAAGGGACTATGGATAGATTATTATCGTCAAAATTAATGAACCCTTCGTCTATAAATAATTGATTAGATTGTATTTGGTATTTACTCATAAATAAGCTCATACGCAATGCTAATGATATCGCAAAATGTTGAAATCCCGACGCTTGAGAAACCGAAATGATTTGCTTAATATCGCAATTTTGTGTAACTGCGCTACCTTCGTTATTAATTAACCAATTAATATGGATAATATCTTTAACAATAGTTATAATATAATCTAATTTAAAAGGTTTGGTTTCAGAGTGACATAATGATTTAATAATTTTATTAGTTTTTGTTGTCAATTTATTTAGAATATATTTATCATACAATTCAATTCTAAACGACTGAAAATTGTGTATAATTTTTTCTAATATATTAATAACCTTATCGATATCATTAATAGTATATACTAACTTATCGTAATTATTTTTATTGTCATTATTATAATTGTTCATAGTTGAATGTTTAATAATAATATCATTAAGCGTCTTAATCTGTTTTTTTATGTGTTTAATAGACTCTTCTAATTTTAATTTTTTTTTTATCAATGGTTTTTTATTATTATATGTATTATATTCATACCACTTATCATATATATCTAATATATACTTTAAATTCAAAAGTTCATTAGCATTAAGTATTTTCATGTATTTATCATAATTGCTCCATTTGTTATATATATCAACCAGCTCTAAATATTTATATATTCTCGGGATAATATTTTTATTATAATATAATTCTTCTTCATTTAATTTAATACTTTTTATGGTATTATTTTTTTCTATAATAATATCATCATATTTATCTTTCCAATTTACAAAGTTTTCAAATTGTTCTATAGATATTAATTCATTATATAGTTTATTAGAAACATCATTAAAGCGGTGAATAGTGTTATTTATTTCATTAATTTTTTCATAGCACATAGATACTTGTTTATTTAATTCTGTTTTATCAATAATGATTTTATTTAACTCTTTTGTTATCTTATTGTGCGCCTTCTTAGATTTCAAATATTTTCGCCATTCTAATAATAAATCGTAATTAATTTTTGTATTTTTATTATTATCAATTCTATAAATTAATGTGTTGCGATGTTCACAATTAATTAAACTTTTTTGATGTGATATATTATGGTTTAATTTATCAATAGTAATTTCTATATCCTTTATTTTAGATATCCAAGGTCTAGAGCAACATATTTTACATTTTGGATTATATTTATATTCGTCGCTTGTAGTTAATAATATTAATTCACTATTTTTAATATTTAAATCATTAGATAGTTTATCAATATTATCTGATATATTATTGTAATATATGATTTGTTCTTCATCTTCTCTTAATTGTATTAATATATTTTCAATATCAATGCTCTCAATTTCCTTAACAATATTCATTAGAGTATTAGCATTATTATGAATTAATATAGGTTCCTTTAAAGGTTTATTTATTATATTTTTAGATTGCTGTTTCTTAAAAACATTATCAAATTCTATTTCAAGTAATCTAAGATTTTCTATATCTGTATTTAAAATTGTTTCTAAACTTTGTTTTTCAACTAATAGTGTTTCATAATCACTATATTTAATATTAGTAGTCTCATATGTTTTATTATGATTTGTATCATTATAGTTAATTGCTTTGATATTATTATTATGATTTTTAAAATTTTCAATATTAATAAATACCTGAAGTATTTTTTTTATTAAATCATCCTTATTAATTAAGGGATTATTAGCATTAGGTGGTTTAATTATTACCAGCTCTTTCTCAATATTTTCAATATTAATAAGTTTTTCTTTTAATAAGGATAAAGTTTTCTCATATTCCAATATTTTTGTATTATCTATAGATTTTAGCAGCATATTATTAATATCATCTTTGGATAGTTTATTTAAATAAGGTGATAATAAAGCTTTCTCATTATCAATATATGAGATTTCGCAAGGTTTTGTTTTAATAGAGCATAACTTTAATTTGTTATTAATATCGTCTGTGTAACATTCTTTTAATTTAAGCAATTCTTTATCATCTTTAATAATATCATTTAATATAAATTTTAGTTGATTGTATCTTTCTTTATATTTAATATAATCAGAGCTTGATATTAAATCTTTTTTATTTATATTAGAAATCAATGGTTCATAATCGGTATTTAAAATAATTAAATTTTCCGGATCTTTAATATCAATATTAATCTCGTCAAATAAAGCTTCCAGCTCTTTTAATTCTCTATTTTTAATATCCAATTCTTGAATATTTTTATTGATTATTTCGCTATCAATAAAATCATTTTTAGAATTAGAAACAAGTGATTCATATACTTCTTTTTTACTATTAATGATTTTTCTAAAGTCTTTGTATTTATTAATGGCTGTTTTAAATAGGTCGTATAAATTATAGATATACTCAACATTAAAAGATCTATCAATTAATTTTAATGTATCTTTAGCATCCATTTTTAATATATCGTAATCAACATTTTGAGTAATCATGGATGATGATAAGAAGGTTTCAATATTGCCAAATATTTTTTTAATTTCTTCATTACATTTGCTATCTTTTGCTAAAAGTTTTAATTCGGTATCGTTAATAAATTCATATAACCAAGATTGGGATTTATTAATTTTATTATTATCATATTTCTTAACAAAACTTCTTTTAATTCTATATAATTTACCATTTAATTCAATGTCAATTATAGTATACCCTGTGTTTTTATTATAATTTATGATACCCGATGGGAAACTATTATGTTTAGTATTAATATTCCAGATAGATAATAATAGTATATCATAAATAGCGGATTTGCCTGTACCATTTTTTCCTTTAATTAATAATGATTTATTGTCTAAATCATGAATATTCAACCAGTTTTTATTTTCATAACATAATAATCCTTCCCATTCTAAGTATCTTATAGTGAAAGGGTTTTTATTTTCATTAACATCATTATTTTTGATACACGAGTTAATAATATTTGTTAGTTCTTTATTTCGGGTATTACATTCTTTTAAAAGTTCATCGGGATATTTATTAACATCAAATAATAATAGTTCTTTATTAATAAGTATATCGCGAAACATAAGATATTCTTCTGGTGTCAATATTTTTTCAAAGTATTCTAATATACTATTGATATCAATAATATTATCTAAATTTTGTTTATTATATAAATCCTTAGAGATATCAAATGGCTTTGATGTATGTAGTAAGTTAAAATATTTTTCATCAGTCCTTGAAATAATAGTAAATTGAATATTATATAATTTCAATAGAGTGTTAAGGTTATGAAAGTTTATTTTAGAGAATACCTTTATTTCCAAATTTTTAGGAAAATAATCGGCATTATTTTTTAATTCATTTTCCAAAGTGTTGTTATATTTGCCATTTTTGCGAATTAATATAGCTTCATTATCGTCTTGTTTTATATTAATATAACCAATATTATTATAAACGTTGATTTCTTTAATATTTTTATTAAATAGGTCCCAAATCAAATAACCATGTTCTATAATATCTTCGCCAAAGTTTTGCTGTATTAAACTACCTGAATAACCACATATAGTATTTTTTTTATAATTAAATACTTGTCTTTTATGGATATCTCCTAATAATACATAGTCAAAATCTTTAACCCATTCTAATGGGTAAGGGTTATATTCTTCACGCATTTCATCACCATTATATAGTTTAGCAAAAGCAAATGATCCATGAAATAAGGCTATTTTATATTTAACTTCACCATTAATTTTAGGGAATTGTGGTAAATTTTGAATCCTACCTGAATTTTTATAAGAATCCAATGTGCTTTCTATGCTAACATATGAAAACCCAATATCATCAATTATAAAAGATTGAGATTCATTTAATATAGTTAAATTAGGTATATCAAATGATGAAGAAAATACTAATGATGGCTGGGATATATCCGATTGTGAAAGGTCATGATTACCGGCAAATATAATAATTCTGCTAATTGAAGCTAATTTTTGAATAAAGTTTTTGAATAATAGTAGACCATAATTTGCTATATTATTTTTGTTATGAAAGATATCACCGGTAATTATAATAATAAACTCATTAAATGATAACTGATTATTTAAGATGTAAGAATTAATAGACGAGATAGTATTAGAGAATACTAAATTATATTCTTCATATCTCGAGTAATGTTTATCTCCATTTCTAATGTGTAAATCAGATAGATGAAAGATATATTTTAGGGACATATTAATAATAAACAAGTATAATTTATATCAATTTTTAAAGAAGGAGAAAAAAGGAGTACATAATTGATATTTATAAAGATATTTTTAAGTTTTTAAGATATTGAAAGATTTTAATGATTATGTACTCTTTTTTAACTACTCTATAAAGGAGTACATAATCTTTAAAATGGTTTAGAAAAATATAAAGAGAATAGAGAATTATGTAATCAAAAAGTTATAATATGAAAATAACCAAAACATATAGAGATTTTAAATTATAATATAAATATAGAGGCAGAATCGGATGATATGTATATAATAAATATAAAAGCGGGTACTAAACATACATATAAATAAATCATGAAGAGATAATATGGGTAAATAATTGATATAAAAATATTTTTTTTTTATTGTATATTATTAGATAGTAAATATGTCGCGATATGTGCCGATGAGTGAAGTTATTAAAAGTAGAACCGAGGTTGAAAAATCGATATGGTCGACACCAGGCAACGTTAATGCCGATGAAGATAAAAAAGAAGAAGCCGAACAAAAGAAAGCCGAACAAGCGAAAGCCATAAGAGAATTCGGAGAAAGAAAAAATTTCATTCGGGAGATACTCCCATATTGTAGGTATAATATTAATAAAATCCAAAATCTAGAAAAAGATATAAAAGAATTTATTGAAAAATATAAATATTTAGAAAAATATTTTATAATTAATTATAAATGTAGTAAAACTGAACTGAATGATGATGATGTGAAAAAAAAAATTAATGAGCTTGAGAAACTTATAATAGAATTGTCAATACTAATTGATTCATTTAATAATTTCATCATGCCTAATATGAATTATATAAAACAAAAAGATATTATTCCTCATACTATAACTCAAATAATAAGTTTATTAGCAAATATAATCAACCTAACAGAAATTTTAAAAAGTGAAGCGGAAAAATATAGTTTAAATATTATTTCTGTTGCGGAATTGGAATCTTTGAAAGAAACTCTTAAAGAATTAGAATCTGAACTACATGAAAAAGAAAGAAATGTTAGTGGAGGCAAGAAATCCAAAAAACAACCAAAAAAAGAAATACTTGGGGCAATGAGATGTATATACAAATTACCAGGAGACCGCAAAGAATATGTCAAACATAAAGGTAAACTAATTACAATAAAAGATTTTAAAGAATTTATGAAACCTAAAAAGCAAGCTAAACCTAAAAAACAAACTAAACCTAAAAAACAAGCTAAAGCTAAAAAGCAAACTAAAACCAAATAAACTTACATTTAAAATGTGTAATATATAATCTTGAGTATTTAATACAACATTATCATATTTATTTTTATATTTTATATACCATAATAAGAAAAAGGAGTACATAATTGATAATTATAAAGATAATTTAAAGTTTTTAAGATATTCAAAGAAAATAAAGATTATGTACTCAAATTTTAAAAGGGTATTAAGAAAGATAATTACTTAACAACGTAGGTTTTATAATTAGCGTTAATCTTATAAATTAATTTTATATACCATAATAAGAAAAGGAGTACATAATTGATATTTATAAAGATAAATTAAAGTTTTTAAGATATTGAAATAAAATAAAGATTATGTACTCTTTTTAACTACTCCATAAAGGAGTACATAATTATAAAAATATTTAATAAACTTAGATATAATAAAGATTATGTACTCAATTTTAACTACTCCATAAAGGAGTACATAATTATAAAAAAGTATAATATTTTAAAGTTTTTAAGATATTCAAAGATTTTAAAGATTATGTACTCATTTGTTAACATCCTTATAATATTAAAAAAATGATATAATGGTAAAATAATAATTCAACATAAAGTAGGAGAGTAATAAAATGAACCCAGTAGAGAAAGCGGAAAAAATGAGATTAAGAAAGAATGAATTAGCGAGACAAATGAGAATAAAACGAGGAGAAGAATTGAGAGAGAAACAACGAGAATATGTAAGAAGAAATAGAGAGAAAGTAAAGCGTGAGGCGGAAGAATATAT
>Ga0315906_10000116_pt1 | contig 128422 bp, 128 predicted proteins | sample LakEriMetagenome_4_FD_203526 | JGI IMG/M metagenome (GOLD analysis project Ga0315906, IMG submission 203526) | Freshwater fungal communities from buoy surface, Lake Erie, Ohio, United States - Buoy 2 MA122 | ecosystem: Environmental > Aquatic > Freshwater > Lake > Lake biofilm | place: USA...
ATGCTTCGCAATTGCATTTATCTAGGCAAATGCCCGTGCCGTAGCGGCAGGATCACGCTCGGCGATCAGCCTGTCGCGCGCTGCGGTTCGAACTTTTCGCGTTCCTGGGCGATCAGCATGGCGGCCAAGTAATCGGGCACAGCGCGGCTGAAGTAATAGCCCTGGCCCAGGGTACAACCGGCGGCCTTGACCGCCTCCACCTGTTCGACCGTTTCCAGGCCTTCGGCTACGATCGCCATGTTGAGCGTGGAGGCCATGCCGGAGACGGCGCGGATGATCGCATCGCTCTTCTTGCCGGCCTGCGGGCCCGAGACGAAGCTGCGGTCGACCTTGATCTTTCCGAACGGATACTTGTTGAGATAGCCGAGCGAGGAATAACCGGTCCCGAAATCGTCGAGCGCAAAGCGCACGCCGGCTGCGGAGAGTTCGGCGATAAAGTCCTCGGTCTGCTGCGAATGGTCGAGCAGGACCGTTTCGGTGATTTCCAGCTCGAGCCGGCTGGGGTGCAGCTTGGCCTCGCGCAGCGCGTTGAGGATGCCCAGCGCGGCGCCCGGGGCCTTGATCTGCAGCGGCGAGAGGTTGACCGCGACGGTGATGTCCTCGGGCCAGGTCGCGGCGGCCTTGGCGGCCTGGGCGGTGATCCAGTTGCCAAGGGTAATAATCGCGCCGGTTTCCTCGGCCACCGGGATGAATTCGTCGGGGCGCAGTTCGCCCTTTTCCGGGTGGAACCAGCGCACCAGCGCCTCGAACGCCTTGATCCGGCCGGTGGCCAGATCGACGATCGGCTGGAAGAAGATCGACAGCTCGTCCCGCTGCACGGCAACGCGCAGCTCGGCCTCGATCTCGCGCCGGCGCACCAGGTCGCGGCTCATCGAGCTGTCATAGAAGCTCACCTGGTTTCGGCCGTTGACCTTGGCGTGGTAGAGCGCCAGGTCCGCGCCCAGCATCACGCTTTCCAGATCTTCGCCATCGTCCGGCAGCAGGGCCACGCCCATCGAGCAGGAGATTTCCAGCCGGTCATTCTCCAGCCGCATCGGCCGGGTGATCTCGCCCAGGACGGCGAGGGCAATCGTCTCGACCTCGCGGCGGTCCTTGACATCGCAGGCCATGATGAATTCGTCGCCGCCGAAGCGGCCGATCACGGCATCCCCCTTGGCCTGGCTGCGCAGGCGCTGGGCCACTTCGGTCAGCACCCGGTCACCCACCTGGTGGCCGAGCACATCGTTGACTTCCTTGAAGCGGTCGAGGTCGCACCAGAACAGCGCCAGTTTAGGCGCCTCGCGCGGGCGCGAGAGGTGTTCGACCAGATAGTGGTTGAGGCCGGCACGGTTGTGCAGACCGGTGACCACGTCGGTGCGGGCCAGATGCTGCATCTTGTCGGCCAGCCGCGCGCTGGTTTCTGCCGCAGCGATCGAATCGCGCAGAGTGCGGAAGATTTGCAGCGAGATCGAGACCATGCCCGCAAAGCAGATCACGATCGCGGCGGCGAGGGTGCGGGCCGCCGTATCGCCGCTTTGCCACAGCGCGATGCAGATCGGGGTGAAAGTCAGCAGCATGCCCGCGACCGAGATCAGCGGCCGGCCGGCGTTACGCGTGGCCATACCGCCGGCATAGCCAATCGCGTAACAGGCCATCAGCATCTGCGCGATCAGCGGAATGTTGAGCCAGATGGTCAGCGCGGTGAAGATCCCGACCGTGGCGGTATAGCTGAAGGCGCCCAGTTCGTAGAGGAATTCCAGCCGTTTGGTGTCGCGCACCTTCAACCGGGGCAGGGCAATCGCCATGACCACGCGGGTCACGCCAATGAAGGACAGCAGCAGCGCCACATTCCAGATCAGGCCGTTTCCGGCATAGGCGGCCGCAACCAGGGCGGCGATGATGCCGTTGGCGGCACCGGCGGTCAGCGAGCCGGGATTTGCATACAGGTTATCGACCAGCGTCCGCCGGACACGATCGTCCAGCGCGTTGGTTCGGAAAAGCACCCGCAGCAAGGTTCGCCAGCGCCTGATCTCTCGCTCCCTTCGTAACCTGTGCGGCCTAACGCAGAGAGATCACCGATTGGTTAACGCGGTGGTTACCCTGCGCCGAAATCAATCGTTTCCTGCTTCGACACGGTTGGACAGCACGCTCGCCATGCGCCGGTCGAGCGTGCGGCAGATCCCCAGCCAGTGCAGGTAACCCTGGCGGTCGCCGCGGAAAAAGGCCTGCTCGGCATTCTGGCGCGCGACCGTGGCGGCGCCCAGGCCGTGCTCGGCAAAATGCTTGAGCGCGGCGCGCAGTTCAGCGCTGTGGCCAAGGTCGGCATTGTCATTGGCTGCGCGGCCGATCAGCCCCTTGCGGCGCCCCGGAGCAACCAGGGCGGCCAGCGGCGAACGGGCTGCGGCAAAGTGGATCGTCATGGTTTACCTTGGTCTATGGCGACGTTGCCCAGACCCTAGGCCGGGCCCGGCTAAGGTTTCGTGCGGAACTATGGTTGCTATGGCTTAACCAAGCCGCCCGGTTAGTTGCCCGGTTGGCCGATCCAGCGGCCGGAATTCTGGTATTCGGGCCGAATCCCGTTGTCCTGCGGCAGGCGATCGCCGCGATAGAGCGCCTCGCCGCCGCGGTTCTGAACCTCGGGGGCATAGCTGGGGGCGGCGTGGGGGCGCTGCTGTTGCAGGCCGGTTGCCGCAGCCGGGGTCAGCGGGGAGCCCTGGGCCGATTTCAGTCCGACCTCATAGGCCTTCTGCAAGGCCAGCGGATCAAGCGCGGTATCGGGCAGCTTGTCCGCTGCCGCATTGCGGGCATGGGGCGCCGCCACGGGCTCACCGCCGCGATAGGCAAAGCGGAAGGCCCCGGCCTCACCGGCTGCGCCGCCAAAGCGGTAGAAGCGGTGCGCGCCGACGGTGATGATGTGGCGCAGACTGGGGGCCCAATAGGGGTAGATGGCGATCGTGTGGTAGTGCGTCGCCAGGCCGACAGTGCGCTCGACATAGCCCGACAGCGCGGCGCGGGCGACGTTCTCGGCCCGGTACCAGAACATCCGGTTGGGCGCCTTGGCCAGCGAGCCATCGCAGGTGAAACTGAACTGGCAGCCGGTCCGACGTTCCGATCCCTGATAGACCACGCCGCAGACCGTGTTGGGATAGCTGGGATGGGCCACGCGGTTCAGCACGACCTGGGCCACGGCGCGCTGGCCCTGGTCGCTTTCGCTGCGGGCTTCGTAATAGATCGCGGCGGTCAGGCATTCGAGCGCGCGGCTGCGGTCAACGCCCGAATTGTCGATCCGCATCGCCCGTGCAATCGGACCGGCGCGCTCGTCGACGAAGAGGCGTCCGCCATCGGCATCGCTCTGCGTCTCGACCAGCGGCGGCAGGACCTCGTCCTGGGCGAGGTAGTAGAAGGCCGAGCCGGGGAAGCTTTCGCCCGGCCGCTCGAACGGCAGCGGCTCAACCTCGAGGTTGGCCGAACCGGCATTGCCGATCCCGAAGGCCTGCCAGTCACCCGGCGCAGCCAGCGCGGGCACGGCAAAGGCTGCGACCAGCACCAGTGCCCGCCAGCCCATGTGCCGGCGCCGCAGCCGCATGGCCAGCGTCGGCACGCGCCGACGCTTCAGCCGCGCGCCGAAATCGCGCGGGCGGGGCTCCAGGCTGGGGGCGACGGTTGAAAGCATTCGGTTCCTGCTGATTACGCGCCTTCGCGCGTAAGGCCGGGACGGGGTGCCGCGCCACAACGCAAATCGCGCCGTGCCGAAGCGGGACGAGCCTGCGCGATAGCCTTAAGCGGTTAAAATCTTGCCCTTGCGACAGGTGGAGCTTAGGGAGGCGTCACGTCACGGGTTGTCTGGTTAGCGCCAGACCTAAGAGGGAAGCGGTTGGAAATGCCGCGCTGCCCCCGCAACTGTGACCGGGGAGCCAAGCCTCTATATGCCACTGGTTTTCGGACTGGGAAGGCGGGGCAAGGTGCTGATCCGGGAGCCAGGAGACCTGCCAGTGACGGTCGTTCCGCAGCCGGGCGGGGTGTACCGGAATGCAGCAGAGGAACCGCAATCCCGCGGTTCCTTCCGCCATGAACGGCAGTTCGTTCATGATGGAAGGAATCCGTGTGAAATATCTGTTTTTAATTGCAACTTCGCTGACTATTGCTGCTCCTGCTTTGGCGCAGGACGACTTCGACCTGGACCAAGACAATGAGCAGGCTCAAGTCGCCGGGACCAGACGGGTAGCGGATGAAGCGATCACCGTGGTCGCCTCGGGCACTGCGCAGCAGGTCAGTGAGACCGGCCAATCGATCAGTGTTATCGGCGCGAACGAGATCGCTGCGGTCCAGGGCCCGGACCCGACCCGCGTACTCGAACGTCTGCCCGGCGTCTCGCTCGCCCGCTCGGGACCGCTCGGCAGCCAGACCAGCCTGTTCGTGCGCGGGGCCAATTCGCAGCAGGTGGTGGTGACGCTGGACGGCGTCAGGCTCGCCGACGTTGCCTCGCCCTCGGGCGGGTTCGATTTCGGCACGCTGATGACTGGCGGGATCGACAAGATCGAGCTGCTGCGCGGGTCGAACTCGGTGGTCTGGGGCTCGGACGCGATCGGCGGAGTGCTGGCCCTGACCAGCGCCCAGGTCGACGGCGTCCGCGCCGGGATCGAGTATGGCGCGAATGATACGCTGACCGCCGATGCCACCCTGGGCACCCAGGGCAGCAGCTATGGCCTGACCGTCAGTGGCGGCCATTTCCGCAGCGATGGCATCTCGGCCTATGCCCCCGGCACCGAGGCTGATGGCTTCCGCCAGTGGCACGGGTCGCTGCGCGGCTTTGCCAGCCTGGCCGATAACATCTCGCTGGTCGCCGCGGCGCGCTATGCCGATAGCCGGGTCGAATTCGACGGCTTCCAGCCGCCGACTTTCAGCTTTGCCGATACGCCTGAGTACCAGACCACGCGCCAGGGCTCGGGTCGGATCGGGCTCGACTATGACACCGGCAGTACCGCGCTGAAGCTGGGCCTGGCCTATTCCGATACCGGCCGCGATTACTTTGACAATGCCGCCAGCAGCGCCCCGAACTTCGCCACCAGCGGCCGGTCGTGGCGGGCGGATTTCTCGGGGAAGGCAGACCTGACCGACAGCGTCACGCTGAACTTCGGGGCAGACAGCGAATGGACGAAGTTCTCGACCAGCTTCGATCCCGAGAATGATGCCCGCCTCTCAAGCGCGCATGTTCTGCTGGCTTATCATGCCGGCGGTCTGCACCTCTCGGCCGGGGCGCGCGTCGATGATCATGACCGCTTCGGCACGCATTGGACCTTCGGGGCCAATGGCGCATACGAGCTGGCCGAAAACCTGCGGCTGCGCGCCGCCTATGGCGAGGGTTTCAAGGCGCCGACGCTTTACCAGCTTTACGGCTTTGGCGGGAACGTGGCGCTCCGGCCTGAAACCAGCAAGGCTTACGAGGCGGGGCTGGAATATGGCGATCGGAGTGGCAGCCGCCACCTCGCCGTTACCCTGTTCCGCCGCGATAGCCGCCACCTGATCGATTACGTCTGGCCGACCGGCTATTTCAACACCGGCCGCACCCGCGCCGAGGGGGTAGAGGTGGAAGCGGGCTGGGCCATGACCAACCAGCTGCGCGCCCGCGCGGCCTATAGCCACGTCAAGGCAACCGATCGTGTGACCGGCAAGGATCTGCCCCGCCGTCCGCGCAACACGCTCAGCGCCGGGTTGGACTGGGAGGCGCCGCTGGCCGGGCTGCAGCTGGGCGCCGACCTGCGCTTTGCCGGCGATAGCTATGACGATCGCGGCAACTTTACCCGTCTCGACAGCTATGGCCTGCTGACCCTGCGCGCCTCGCTGCCGCTGGGCGAGCGGTTCGAGCTCTACGGCCGGGTCGAGAACGTGACCGACACGGATTATCAGACGGTCGCCGGTTACGGCACTTACGGCCGCTCGGCCTTCGTCGGGGTGCGGGCGAAATGGTAAAAGGCTGGGGCAGCCTTCTCGCGCTGGTGCTGGCGGGTTGCACCGCCGCCCCGGCGCGCGAGGCTGCCTCACCACTGCCGACCATTGTCAGCCTCAATCCCTGTACCGACGCGATCCTGGCCGAGGTAGCGGACCCGGCGCAGCTATTGGCCATTTCGCATTACAGCCAGGATCCAGCCGGCTCCTCGATGGACCTCGCCAAGGCGCGCCAATTCGGCGCGACTGGGGGTTCGGTCGAGGAGGTTCTCGCGCTGAAGCCCGATCTGGTGATCGATGGCAATTTCACCCCGCCGGCCACCCGCGCTGCGCTGGAACGGCTCGGGCTGAAGCTGGAGCAGATACCGATCGCCGCGACGGTGCCCGATAGCATGGCGCAAGTGCGCCGCCTGGCCGCACTGGCCGGACATCCGGAGCGCGGCGAAGTGCTTGTCCGGCGGATCGAGGCTGCGCTCTCGTCCAGCAAGGCACCCGGCGGCACCCCGATCCCCGCCATAGTCTGGCAGGGCGGCGGAATCGTCGCAGGCGAGGGGACGCTGATCACTGCGCTGCTGACCCACACCGGCTTCACCAATGCCGCCGCCGCGCGCGGCCTGGCCCAGGCCAGTCATTTGCCGCTGGAAGCCATGCTGGCGCGTCCGCCGCGCGTGATCCTGGCCGCTGGTAACAGCCATGGCGAGGAAGACCGGCTGCTGAGCCATCCGGCGCTGGCAGGGCTGAAGGGGACGACCCGCGCGCCGCTGGAGCCCGCACTGCTGTGGTGCGGGGGGCCGACCATTCCGAAGACGCTGGCGCGGCTGGCTGATGTGCGGCGGCAGGTGCAATGACCCGGCCCGTCGACCTGCTGCTCGCCGCGCTTGCCCTGGCCCTGCCGCTCTCGCTGCTGGCGGGGCGGGTCTGGATCGACCCAACCGTGCCGTTCGGTCCGGAAGCGAGCCTGATCCTGGCCGAACTGCGCCTGCCGCGCGCAGTGCTGGCGGTGTTGCTCGGCGCAGGCCTCGGCGCCAGCGGCGCGGCGATGCAGGGCTATCTGCGCAATCCGCTGGCCGATCCAGGGCTGTTCGGCATTGCCCCCGGCGCGGCGCTGGGCGCGGTGCTGAGCTTCTGGACCGGCTGGGCCAGCACTGGCTGGGCCTTGCCCGCCTTTGCGCTGATCGGGGCGGCGGGGGCGATGTTCCTCCTCACCCTGATCGCCGGTCGGCAGGGCGGGGTGGTGCTGTTCACGCTGGCGGGCATGATGATCGCCAGCCTGGCCGGCGCGCTGATGAGCCTGGCGATCAGCTTGTCCCCCACGCCTTTTGCCATGAGTGAGATCGTCACCTGGCTGATGGGCGCGCTGACCGACCGTTCCTGGCGGGAGGTCTGGATCGCCGCGCCACTGACGCTGGTGGGCATCGCTGTGTTGCAAATGGCCGGTCGCGGGCTTGATGCCCTGACCCTGGGCGAAGCGGCCGCGCGCTCGCTGGGAATGGACCCGCGCCGCCTGCAATTGATGCTGGTGCTGGGCGTGGGGCTCACCGTCGGCGGCGGCGTGGCGGTTGCCGGGATTATCGGCTTTGTCGGGCTGATGGTGCCGCATTTCGTCCGCCCCTTCACCGATGGCCGGCCGAGCCGCCTGATCCTGCCCTCGGCACTGGCGGGTGCATTGCTGGTGCTGGTGGCTGATTGCCTCTGCCGAATCCTGCCGCTGGCGGGCGGCGAACTGCGGCTGGGGATCGCGCTCAGCCTGCTTGGCGCGCCGTTCTTCCTCCACCTGCTGCTGCGCTTGCGGCGGGAGCTGGTGTGATGCTGGTGGCCGATGCCCTGGTCCTCCCCGGCCGCCTGCGCGGCGTCTCGCTGAGCCTGCGCGCGGGCGAGGTGACTGCGATCTGTGGTCCCAACGGCGCTGGCAAATCAAGCCTGCTGTCCTGTTTCGCCGGGCTGCTCGAGCCCATGTCCGGCACTGTGACGCTTGATGGTGCGCCGCTTGCCGCCATGCACCCCGAAGCCCGCGCCCGCGCGCTGGGCTATCTGCCGCAAACACCGGAAGTGGCCTGGGACGTCTCGGTCCAGACCCTGGCTGGCCTCGGCCGTCTGCCCTGGCGGACCAGCGCGGCCGAGGACGCCGCCGCTGTCGATGCCGCGCTGGCGGCGCTAGACTTACCAGCCTTCGCGCACCGCCCGGTCTCGCAGCTCTCCGGCGGCGAACGCGCCCGCGCGCTGCTGGCCCGGGTCCTCGCCGGGACTCCGCGCTGGCTGTTGGCGGACGAGCCGCTGGCCAACCTCGACCTGGCGCACCAGCTGGCCCTGCTGGGCCACCTGCGTGCCTGTGCGGGGCAGGGCATGGGCGTGGTGCTGGTGCTGCACGACCTGGCCCTGGCGATGAACCATGCTGACCGGGTGGTGGTGCTCGATCAGGGCACGCTCGCCGCCGATGGCCCGCCCGAAATCGCGCTCGCCGAACCGGTCCTGGAGCAGGTCTGGGGCGTCAGCGTGCGCTGGCTGGGAAAGCCGGGACAGCGCGCCCTGGCGGTTTGATCCCGCTCAGTTATCGCAGTAACTGAACTCCCCCGCGCGGCAGCGGCGGACGGCTTCGCGCCAGGCGGCCATCTTCTGCTCATAGGCGGCCTGTTCGCGGGCGTGGTCGGCCAGGGCGGCGCGGTATTCGGCCTGGCGGGCGGGTTGCTCACGGTAGGCCTGCCAGCCCTGCGCCTGCTGCGCCTCCTGAGCGCGAACCCGCTGCATCTCATTGATGTTGAGCTGGCGGATGATCGCCTTGTCCCTGGCCCGCGCTTCCGCGCTCTTGCTGAGCAGGGGGTCCTTGGGATCGTCAGCCAGCGACGGCGCCGAGACTGCGATGACGGACAGCGCCACTGCGCTGGCGACCAGACTTGCTTTCATGTGCTGTGACCCTCCCGTGGACCTGCTCCGCTTTTTCCGCCAAGAGGTTAACGGGAACAATCTGATTTGCGGTAAACGGTGCGCGGCTGGTCGCACGAATGGGGCAGGCCACCTTTACAAAAGCGCACAAATGACACCGCCTTCCGGCCCCCTTGCGGGAATCGAACAAATCTGGAACAGCGGCGCGATGTCGCTCAGTAAAATCGTCGTGCGCGGGGCGCGCGAGCACAATCTCAAGGGCTTTGATGTCGAGCTGCCGCGCGACAGCCTGATCGTGATCACCGGGCTGTCAGGCTCGGGCAAGTCGAGCCTCGCTTTCGACACGATCTATGCCGAAGGGCAGCGCCGCTATGTCGAGAGCCTGAGCGCCTATGCGCGCCAGTTCCTCGAGATGATGCAGAAGCCCGATGTCGAGCATATCGACGGCCTCAGCCCGGCGATCTCGATCGAGCAGAAGACCACCAGCCGCAACCCGCGCTCGACCGTCGCCACTGTCACCGAGATCTATGACTACATGCGCCTGCTCTGGGCGCGCACCGGGGTGCCTTACAGCCCCGCGACGGGTGAGCCGATCTCCGCCCAGACGGTCAGCCAGATGGTTGACCGGGTCATGGCTCTGCCTGAGGGGACCCGCGCCTACCTGCTCGCCCCGGTAGTGCGCGGCCGCAAGGGCGAATATCGCAAGGAATTGGCCGAGTGGCAGAAGGCTGGCTACACCCGCGTGCGCATCGACGGCGAGTTCTACGCCATCGAGGACGCCCCCGCGCTCGACAAGAAGTACAAGCATGATATCGAGGTCGTGGTTGACCGGATCGCTGTGCGCGAAGGGATCGAGACGCGGCTGGCCGACAGCTTCGAACAGGCGCTGAAGCTGGCCGATGGCCTGGCCTATATCGACCTGGCGGATACGACCGTGGCGGAAGCGCGGGCCCCTCTCCCAACCCTCTCCCCTGAAGGGGAGAGGGCCAAGTCCCCCTCCCCTTCAGGGGAGGGGCTAGCGGCGGGGCAGTCGATTGGGGCCATGAAAGGCGCACAGCTCCCACCCAACCGCATCGTCTTCAGCGAAAAGTTCGCCTGCCCGGTCTCCGGCTTCACCATCGAAAGCCTGGAGCCGCGGCTGTTCAGCTTCAACGCGCCGATGGGCGCCTGCCCGGCCTGCGATGGCCTGGGCGAGAAGCTGCTTTTCGATCCGCAGCTGGTCGTGCCGAACGAGGCGCTCAGCCTCAAGCAGGGCGCGGTCGTGCCCTGGGCCAAGAGCAACCCGCCGTCGCCCTATTACATGCAGGTGCTGGCCAGCCTGGCGGCCGAGTTCGGCTTCAGCCTCGATACCCCGTGGCAGGAGCTGCCGGTCGAGGTGCGGATCGTGATCCTCCACGGCACTGCCGGGCGGCCGGTCAACCTCACCTTCATCGACGGGAAAAAGAGCTACACGGTCAAGAAGCCGTTCGAAGGCGTGATCGGCAACCTCAACCGCCGCATGCTGCAAACCGAATCTGCCTGGATGCGCGAGGAGCTTGGCAAGTTCCAGACCGCGCAGCCGTGCGAGGTCTGCGAGGGAAAGCGGCTCAAGCCCGAGGCGCTCAGCGTCAAGGTCGGCGGGGCGGACATCTCCAGCATCACCCGCCTGTCCGTCTCCGATGCGGTCGAATGGTTTGGCGCGCTCGATGGCCAGCTGACCAGCCAGCAGAGCCAGATTGCCCGCGCGATCCTGAAAGAGATCAACGAGCGGCTGGGCTTCCTCAACAACGTCGGGCTCGATTACCTCAACCTTGATCGCACCTCCGGCACGCTCTCGGGCGGGGAGAGCCAGCGCATCCGCCTCGCCAGCCAGATCGGCTCGGGCCTGTCGGGCGTGCTCTACGTGCTGGATGAGCCGTCGATCGGCCTGCACCAGCGCGATAACGACATGCTGCTGATCACGCTCAAGCGGCTGCGCGACCTGGGCAATACGGTGATCGTGGTGGAGCATGACGAGGACGCGATCCGCGCCGCCGATCACGTGGTCGATCTCGGCCCCGGCGCCGGAGTCCACGGGGGCGAGATTGTCGCCCAGGGCACGCTGCAGGACATCCTCGACGCGCCAAACAGCCTGACCGGCCAATACCTCACCGGCGCGCGCCGGATCGAGGTGCCGGCCAAGCGCCGCAAGGGCAACGGCCACAAGCTGACCGTCCACAACGCCCGCGCCAACAACCTGCGCGGCGTCACTGCCTCGATCCCGCTTGGCACCTTCACCTGCGTCACCGGCGTTTCGGGCAGCGGCAAAAGCAGCCTCACGCTCGATACGCTCTATGCCAGCGCGGCCCGCACCTTGAACGGCGCGCGGGTCATCGCCGGGGCGCATGACAAGGTCACCGGCCTCGAATTCTGTGACAAGGTGATCGAGATCGATCAAAGCCCGATCGGCCGCACCCCGCGCTCCAACCCTGCCACCTACACCGGCGCCTTCACCCAGATCCGGGACTGGTTCGCCGGCCTGCCGGAAAGCGGCGCACGCGGCTACAAGGCCGGGCGGTTCTCCTTCAACGTCAAGGGCGGGCGGTGCGAGAAGTGCCAGGGCGATGGCCTGATCAAGATCGAGATGCACTTCCTCCCCGACGTTTACGTCACCTGCGAGGAATGCGGCGGCAAGCGCTACAACCGCGAAACGCTGGAGGTAAAGTTCAAGGGCCACTCGATCGCCGACGTGCTCGACATGACGATCGAGGACGCGGAAGAGTTCTTCAAGGCCGTCCCCCCGATCCGTGACAAGATGCACATGCTGAATGAGGTGGGCCTGGGCTACGTCAAGGTCGGCCAGCAGGCTACGACCCTCTCGGGCGGTGAGGCGCAGCGGGTGAAACTCGCCAAGGAACTCAGCCGCCGCTCAACCGGGCAGACGCTCTACATCCTCGATGAACCGACCACCGGCCTCCACTTCGAAGACGTCCGCAAACTGCTCGAAGTGCTGCAGCGCCTGGTCGACCAGGGCAATTCCGTTGTGGTGATCGAACACAACCTCGATGTGATCAAGGTGGCCGACTGGATCATCGACCTCGGCCCCGAAGGCGGCGTGCGGGGCGGGGAGATTGTTGCCGAGGGCACCCCGGAGCAGGTGGTGAAGGTGGAGCGGAGCTTTACCGGCAAGTACCTGGCGCCGCTGCTGGTGCGCTAACCCCTCCCCGAGCAGGCTCAAGGAGGGGGAAGGCGGCCGAATTATTCGGGCGTCGGCGAAGGCTTGGGCGCAGCGGTCTCGGTCACGGTCGGACCGGGGACGACAACCACTTCGGTCAAAGTCCGGCCGGGCCCCGGCCCGGCGGCGCGCCGGGCGATGGCGCGGTAATCGGGCGGCAGCATGCTCGCCCCAAGGATCGCCGGGCGGAGCGGTTGGAATTGCGGGGCTAGCGGGCGACTTTTGCCGCGCTCTCGCCCGCCAGCCGCCCGAGCGTGACCGCCGTGCATAGCCCCATGGCGGGGAGGTAGCCCCACGAGGACGGGCCGGAGACCGAGCGCGCCGCGCCGCCGCCGGCGAGGAGGTTGGGGAGCGGGGTCCCGTCGGGTCGGACCACGCGGGCGCCGGCGTCGATCTGCAAGCCGCCCTGGGTGTGGTAGATCGCGCCGACCACCTTGATCGCCAGCAGCTCCCCGGCCGGGGGCGGGCTGGTCCAGGTGCGGCCGAAGGCGTCGGGTTGGCCAGCGGCATGGGCGGCGGCGGCTTCGGCCAGGGTCGCGGCGAGGGCAGCCTCAGGCAGGGCGGCGGCCGCGACCGGCCGGACCGCGCCGAGGCGGGCGAGCTGGGCGTACTCGGGGATCGGCCTGAGCGCCGCGGCGATCCGGGCATCGTGCAGCGCCCAGACGTGACCGCCCGGCTGGGCCAGCACGGCGCGGACCATGCCGGCGATGTCGAAAGTCTCGTCGGCGAAGCGCTGGCCCAGGGTGTTGACCAGCACGCCGCCCTCGACAAGCAGCGGCGGCGGCACGGTCACCCCGTGCGGCTCGGCCAGCATGGGATAGCCCTGGAAGGCGCCCAGGTCGCCGCTGGCCGCGCCGAGGGCCGTGCCGATGGATAGGGCGGTGCCCTGGCTGCCCTCATGCCCGTGGTTGCGGGCCGAGGCCATCTCGGGGATGTGGGCCGCGATCATCGCGGGGTTGGCAGCAAAGCCGCCGCAGGCCAGGACCAGCGCGCCGCAGCCGATATGCTCGGTCGCGCCGCCGGGGCGGGCGATGGTTACGCCGTGGATGTGGCCGGAGGGGTCGGCGTCGACGGCGGTCAGGCGGGCCTCAGTCAGGACCGGGATCCCGGCCTCGGCCAGGCGGACGTGGAGCAGGTCGACCATGTCCTGCCCGCCGTGCCCGGCCCAGCCGTGGATGCGCCAGGTCGAGTTGCCGTAGGAGGGGCGGAAGGTGCGGTCGAGCGTCCAGGGGAGGTCGAGGTGATCGACCATCCAGTCGAGCGTCGGGCCGGACTGGTGGGCGAGGGTATGGGCGATGACCGGGTCGGCGAGGCCTTGGGTCTTGGCCATGATGTCCGCCAGGAAGCGTTCCGGGCTGTCCTCGATCCCGGCTTCGGCCTGGGCGCGGGTCCCGGCGGCGGCGATCAGTCCCTGCGACATGCCGGAGGAGCCCATCGGCCGGGCCTCGGCCTCGAGCAGGGCAACCTCGGCCCCGGCGGCATGGGCGGCCAGCGCGGCAATCGCCCCGCAAGCCCCGCCGCCAGCGACGAGGACGGGCACGGTGGTGTCGTAGTGGGTCATGGCGCCCGCGCTATCACGCCGGGCGGCGCGTGCTCTCACGGGCGAGCAGGGTGACCGGCACGCGGCGATCTGAGTTGGGTTCACCGGCGATGGTCGCCAGCAGCTTGTCGACCAGCATGGCCCCGGCGGCGGCGAAGTCAGGCTGGATGCTGGACAGCGGCGGCATGGCGTTGGCGCTGGCGCGGATCCCGTCGAAGCCAATCAGGCCGAGCCGACAGGGGACGGCCACGCCGGCCTCGGACAGTTCGCGCAGGGTGCCCAGCGCGATCTCGTCGCAGACGGCGAACACGGCGTCGCAGGGGAGGCCCTGGTCGATGAGCTGGCAGGCGGCGCGGCGGCCTTGCTCCTCGCGGGAGAGGCCCTCCTCGATCTCGACCAGGCGCGGGGTCAGGCCGGCTTCCTGCATGGCTTCGCAGTAGCCGTCGTAGCGCTCCTTGAACTGGCGCTGGAGCGAGCCTTCGGAGCCGATGCAGGCGGGGGCGGTATAGCCCGCTTCGATCAGGTGGCGGGTGGCGAGGAGGGCGCCGGCGTGGTTGTCGGAGCGGATCCAGTCGAGCTCGTCAAACGGCGAACCCCAGCAGACCATCCGCGTGCCGCCCAGGCCAAGGTCGCGGTAATAGGTCCAGGCCGGCAGGTTCTGGGTCGTGCCGATCACTATCAGGCCATCGGCCCGGCGGCGGTCCTCATAGCGGCCCGAGAGGTTCTCCGGGCCGTCCTGGAAGGAGACCAGCGTCTCGTAGCCGCGGGCCGAGGCGGCGGCGCAGACCGTGCCGAGCAGCGAGTAAGTGAAGGGGTTGAGGTCCTTGCGGTCCTCATCCGGCCGGCAGATCACCACCACGGCCAGCGTGGCGGTGCGGCCGGAGCGGAGCCGGGCGGCGTTCTCGTCGACTGCGTAGTTGAGGCGGCGGGCAGCCTCGAACACGCGGGCGCGGGTGGCCTCGCTCACCACCGGGTCGCCCGCCAGCGCACGGCTGACCGTGGACTGGCTGACGCCGGCCTCGGCCGCCACGTCAAACGAGGTGACGCGGAAGGCGCGGGGCTTGGTGGTGGCAGTGTCCCCCATGGTCCGTGGGTTACATCGCCGAGATGCCGCCGTCGAGCTTGAGCTCGGCGCCGGTCATGAAGCGGCTCTCGTCGCTGGCGAGGTAGAGCACGCCGTTGGCGATGTCGTCCGGATGGCCGACCCGTTTCAGCGGGATCTGGCGGGCCAGCTTGTCCATGATCACGTCCTTGGCCTTGCCCGAGGAGGCGACCATGCCATCGAGGATCGGGGTGTCGATGAAGGTCGGGTGGACCGAGTTGCAGCGGATGTCCCAGCCCATCTTGGCGCAGTAGAGCGCGACCGACTTGGACAGCATCCACACCGCCGCCTTGCTGGCGTTGTAGCCGGGCATCGTGTCGCTAGCGATCAGGCCGGCGATCGAGGAGATGTTGATGATCGAGCCGGGCTGGTTGTCCTTGAGCAGCGGCATGGCCTTCTGGCAGCCGAGGAAGACCGAATCGACGTTGACCGCAAAGCCCTTGTGCCAATCGGCCAGGGTGCAGGTCTCGATATTGCCGCGCACGCCGATCCCGGCGTTGTTGACGAGGACCGAGAGCCCGCCGAGCTTGGCGGCGGCCACTTCGATCGCGGCAACCCACTGGTCTTCGCTGGTGACGTCAAGCTTGACCGAATGGGCGGTGTCGGCGCCGACAGCGGCGTTGATCTTCTCGGCCTGCTCAGCCGCGCCTTCAGCGTTGATGTCGGCCAGCAGCACCGTGGCACCCTCGCGTGCCAGCATCATCGCCTGGGCTGCACCCAGTCCCTGTGCCGCCCCGGTGATGAGTGCCTTCTTGCCTGCAACCCTTCCTGCCATGTGGTCCTCTCCCTTATCTTGCCGGCTGGATAGCGGCTATCGGCAGGAATGGCGAGGGGGCGTTGGGCGCTTTACCCGAGTAGCTGGGGCCCGAGCAGGAGCAGCAGCTTGACGTCCATCGCATCGCCCTTGGCGCGGCGCTCGGCGATGAAAGTGGAGAGGGTGGCGCGAGGGACGCGGTGGACCACGATCGCCTCGCTCTCGGTCCCGCCACCGGGGCCGACCTGGACCAGGTCATGCGCGCGCAGCAGGGTGAAGCTCTCGCTGACCATGCCGGGGGAGGAGTGGAACTCGCCCAGCACCTCGATCCGCCCGGCGCGGTAGCCGGTCTCTTCTTCCAGCTCGCGGGCGGCGGCCTCGGTGGGGTCCTCGCCTTCGGTCTCGTCGCCGATCAGCCCGGCGGGAAGCTCGATGCAGGCCCGGCCCAGCGGGACGCGGTACTGCTCGACCAGGATGACATGGTCTTCCGGGTCGATCGCGATGATCACGGCGGCGCGGATGCCGCGCGCGCGGCTGACATATTCCCAGCGGCCGCGGGTCTTGGCGACGATGTACTTGCCTTCCCAGTGGACCTGCTCGGGTGCGTCCCGATCGTCGCTCATACCTCGATGACCCGGTCGGGCAGCTCGTTCTGGTCATCGGCGGCGCGGGGGAAGTGCTGCGCCAGAACCGCGCCAACCTTTTCGACTGCGCCGACCAGCCCGCTGGCAAGGTCACCCGCGCGGATGCCGGCCAGCAGCGCCGCCATGGCCTCGCCCCAGACCTCGGGGCTTACCTTGCTGGCGATGGCGGCGTCGGCCAGGAGCTCGGCGTGCTGCTCGCGCAGGCTGACATAGATCAGGATGCCGGTGCGGCCATGGGTGCGACGTTCCGCACCGACCTTGAAACAGGTAATTGCGCGGGCGCGGGCCCGGCCGGCCTTGATGAACCGCGGAACCAGGAACCACTTCAGCGGCGGCCAGAACTGCAGCAGGACCATGGCGATGAACTTCACGATGGCGATCGTCGCGGCGAGCGTGGCAATGCCCTGATGAGTCCATTCGCGGCCCCAATCGCCCAGCACCAGGTCGTAGAGATCGAGGTAGAAGTCTGTGAAGACCGAAAAGGCGGTCAGCGCGGTGAGGGCGACGAAGCCGGCCCAGGCGAGGACGATATCGGCATAGCCGTCGGACCGTTCGGTCACGATTGTTACGATCTCGCCGGCGCTGTGGCTTTCGGCCTGGGCGACGGCAGAAGATACGCGTTCGTGCTCGGCAGCGGTCAGGTGAATGGGCTTGGCCATGGCTTACCAGTCCCCCGAGGCGCCGCCGCCGTCAAAGCCGCCGCCACCACCACCGAAGCCCCCAAATCCGCCAAAGTCGCTGCCGCCACCGCCACCGCCGCGTCCGCCAAGGGCGGCGTTGATCGCGATATTGGCAGCGATGTTCGCGGCCAGGTTGCCGGCTTCCCACATGACAATCCCGGCATCGGAATGACGACGCAGGCCATGCCGGCGCCGGCCGCGACCGAACAGGAAGATCAGGAACAGGATCAGGAAGATCCAGAAGACCACGGCGCCGATGCTGGTGCTGTCGTTTGTGCCACGGCGCTGCTTGGCTGCTGCAGCGGCAGCCTCGGCCACGGCCTTGGCCTCGGCCGGATCGCGGTTGAGCTGGGCGATGATGGCATCGACCCCGGCGTTGATCCCACCCGCCATGTCCTTGGCCTTGAAGCGCGGGGTTACCGTATCGCGGATGATCCGCCCGGCCAGCACGTCAGGGAACCGCTCCTGCACGCCGCGGGCGGTATGGATGCGGATCTTGCGCTCGGTCGGAGCGACCAGGAACAGCACGCCCTGTTCGGTCTCCGCCCCGCCGATATCCCAGGCCTCGGCCAGTTGCTGGGCATAGGCATCGACCGGCTGGTCATCCAGCGAAGGTACCGTCGCAACGATAATCGCGCGGCCCGTATCCTTGTTATAGGCCCGCAGCTTGGCATCGAGCGCGGCCTCATCGGCATCGGGAATGATGCCTGCCGCGTCCAGCACCGGCCCGATGGGTCGCGGTGGCAGCGCGCCGTGTGCGGGCGCGATCGCAACGATCAAAGCGCCGAGCAACGTCAGCAACAAGGTCGCAAAGCTGCGCATCAATTAGTGGCCTTCCAAGTGTGACCGGCAGTCCGGTCGAGGCCATCACGGCCACGGCTGGCGTCGAAGAAAGGCATCACAGCTTCGGTGCCGCGAATTGTTCCTCCAGCTAGGCGTCCTACGCGGAACTCCGGGAGGATATTGTCGGCAATGATTGTGGAGGCCGCGGAATCAGACAGAACACGATTGGCGGCCCGGCTGACTTCCAAACGGACCTGCCGCTCGGTCGGAGCAACGAGCACCAGTATGCCGGGGTCGCTGATTCCCCACTTTTTGGCCAAGTTGGTTGCGTAGGGCTCAATCGCGGAGCCTTGCAGACTTGGGGTCGAAGCTACGATCACGGCGATGCAGTTTGCCTCATAATAGGCCCGAAGTTTTCGATCGAGCTGTGCCTCGCGATCATCAGGAATAATGGCTGCCTGATCACTTATCTGGCCATCAGGGTGCTGCGACAGTTCGTCCGCTGCGTTTGCACATCCCAACATCAATGGAATGGTCAGCGCAACTGCGACGAACTGTCGCATTTCGTGCCCTTACTGCGCTGCCGCAGCAGATGAGGCCGGGGCAGCGGCGTTGTCATTGGCCGGAGCGGCAGCCGGAGCTGGCGTCGTCCCGAAATCGACCTTCGGCGCGGCCGAGGCGCCCGGATCGGCCTTGAACGGCACCATCGGCTTGGCGCCGTGGATCAGCTTGGCACCGATCGCGTCGGGGAAGGTGCGGATCGTGGTGTTATACTCCTGCACCGCCTCATTGTAGCGGGTGCGGGCCACGTTGATGCGGTTCTCGGTCCCTTCCAGCTGCACCATCAGGTCGGCAAAACGGGCCTGGCTCTGCAGCTGCGGATAGTTTTCCACCACGGTGCGCAGCTGGCCCAGCGCCTGGGTCAGCTGGTTCTGGGCGTTCTGGAACTTCTCGAAGGTCGCGGGATCCGAAAGGTCCTCGGTCCGCACGTTGATCGAGGTGGCCGCCGCGCGGGCATTGGTCACGTTGATCAGGATCGTGGTTTCCGAAGCGGCAGCGCCCTTGGTGGTTTCGACCAGGGCAGGGATCAGGTCGGCGCGGCGCTGATAGGCGCTTTCAACGTCGGCCCACTTGGCCTTGGCGTTTTCCTCGGCCGTCGGGACCGAATTGATCCCGCAGCCGGCCAGCGCGGCAGCGGCGGCGGCAACCAGGGCAATACGGCCGAAACGGCGGACAATGGCAGCGGTCATGCAAGACATCCCTATTCCAAGGCGGCCCACCCGGCCGCGAACAGACATTGATGTAGCGCGGCCCGGGGCGGGTTCAAGCGGTCAACGCGAAAATCGTTGCAGTGCAATTGATTGTTGTCGCTATCAGGCTTTCGTGGCAGGTTTTCTGCACTCGTGGAAATGAGTGAAGGGGACGCATAATGCTTAGTGAATTCAAGGCCTTTATCGCGCGCGGCAACGTGCTGGATCTGGCGGTCGGTGTGATCATCGGTGCCGCGTTCGGGAAGATCGTTTCGTCGCTGACCGATGACGTGATCATGCCGGTGATCGGCTTCATTACCGGCGGGGTCGATTTCTCGAACAAGTATAACGTGCTCGCCGGTGAAGCGCCGGCCGGGGCCACGCTCGCCGCTGCCAAGGCTGCCGGGGCTACCGTGATTGCCTGGGGCAGCTTTATCACTGCCGTGATCAACTTCCTGATCCTGGCCTTCGTGATCTTCCTGATCGTGCGCCAGGCCAACAAGGTCATGCCGCCGCCGCCCGCCGCTGCCGGGCCGAGCGAGGTTGACCTGCTGACCGAGATCCGCGACGCGCTCAAGAAGGGCTGATTTGCGATAAATCGCCAGCTGGAAGGGCGGGGGCCAGGCTCCCGCCCTTTTCATTTGGACCGGGCTATCCTATATCGGTTCTCGCCGGGTTCGCCCGGCTATGGCGATAAAATGCGGCGTGCAATAGGCGCAGCGGACCCGGGGGCGGTACCCGGCGGCTCCACCATCACCTTCCCGTTTCGGCGGGACTCTGTTGTCGCAGAGGTGTTGACGGGGCCGAACTAGGATCGACGTGTGTTGAAAAGCGCAGTTTTCGCCCGGGCTGAGTAACCCGTTCAAGGCTCAAAACTCACAAGTGCCAACGACAACGAAGCACTTGCTCTTGCTGCGTAATTCTAGGGCCTAGCGGCCTGAAGTTACACTACCAAGAACGGGGTCCGGGGCGTACCTTGCAACAGAAACGCCCCACTACCTTCCCATGAGTGCGGACAGGCCATCCAGCCTGTCCTGGCAACACCGGCCCGCTCCCCCGGCCAACCCCCCATAAATGGTACCCTCGGGGTGGTTGGGCCGGGGGAGCGGGCCGGTGTTGCGAGCTATCGACGGATGTCGATAGCGCACCCTATAAAGACTCCGGCCTGAGCCAATCTGAAAACGATCGGGTCCGCCTGCCTCTAGATCGCCTATTCTGACTTTTCCGCCAGGCGCTGCTCGTGCTTCAGGCAATCGAGAATTTTCGCGCCGGCCATGAAGACCGCGCAGGTGCAGGCGAGGAACAGCAGCTTGCCGCCAAATCCCGGGAACTTGATGAGGTAGGCCGAGCCACGCTCAACCGCGCCGAGTGCCAGGGCATAGATGATCAGATACGCCTCGAGCGGCGTCTTGATCACAAATAGCCGGCTGATTTTCTGCAGCATGGTCCCTCGCGCATCCTTAACAAGGATTTGAGCAACCATCATGCCAAATCAGGACAACTGCGCAAGACACTGGTTAACGCTGTACCCGGTTGTAAGGCGGCCCGACGTCAGGCCAGCTCATCCAGATCGAGCGTTTCAAGCAGGGCGAGGCGCGCCGCGACGATCTGCGCGGCCAGGACGGGATCGCCCAACTGGTCTGGGCTGATGGATTCGGGCCAATGTGCCGCCACGATCGTCTCGATCAGGGCGATCTTGGCTTCGTCCAGCAGGAAGCGGGGATCGACTGTCGCCGGGTCTGCCACCACGCGCAGCCGCAGGCAGGCCGGTCCGCCGCCATTGGCCATCGACTGGCGCACATCAACCGGCAGGACCCGGCGGATCGGGCCATTGCTGGCCAGCATCGCGTCAAGCCAGGCCCGGACGCGCGGGTGCTCCCAGGCTTCCAGCGGAATCACCAGGCCCATTTCACCCGAGGGTAGGGTCAGGAGCTGGGCGTTGAACAGGTAGGACTTGATGGCATCGGCCAGGCTGACCGCCTCGGCTGGAACGATCACGATCTCCGCTTCGGGCAGCTTTTCTTGGATCGCGGCATAGGTGCCCTCCGGATCGGCGAAGGCCAGCTCATGCGTGAACAGCACCCGCTCGTTGGCCACAGCCACCACGTCATTGTGGAAGGCCCCGGCGGCAATCGCCTCGGGGTTCTGCTCGACGAACAGGGTGCGCGCCGGATCCAAGCTGTGGAGCCGGGCTACGGCGCGGCTGGCCTGTTCGTGCTGGCGCGCAGGGAAAGCGCCGCCGCTCTTGCCATAAACGAAGATTTCCAGACCCGGCGCGCCATGGGTCGTCCCTATCCGCATATGGTTGGCCGCGCCCTCGTCGCCAAAGCAGGCGGGCACGGCATCGTGAACCGCAAAATGCGCCGGATCGGCGAAGGCCAGGCGCAGCTGCTTCACCGTATCGGGCCATTCCTGGCTGCGATGCGGCATCGTGACCAGGTTCGCCGCGGTCAGGTGGCAACGTCCGTCGGTAGTGTCCGGTGCGGGTGAGACCGTTGCGGCATTGGCCGTCCACATCGAAGAGGCCGACCAGGCCGCAGCGAGCAATCGCCGGTCCTCGCTGCCATCGGCGCCGATCGCGTTCAGGAAGGTCGCGTTCGGTCGGGGGAGCGGCAACAGGAAGCCCTGCGTCAGACCGAGTGCCAGGTTGTGGCGCATCTTGCCCAGGCCCTGCAGTGCAGCAGCGCGCGGATAGCTGGTTTCTCCGGCGTTGTTGGCCGACGCGATGTTGCCCAGGCTCAGCCCGGCATAGTTGTGGCTCGGCCCGACAATTCCGTCGAAGTTGATCTCAACCAGGCTCATGGTTCAGCCCCGTGCTACGTGGGTGATTGTCATGCCAGGTTCGACCCCCAGCAATGCGGCCCCGCCCGGATCGAGTGCAATCCCGCCTTCGCGCTGTTCGACCCAGCCATAAGCCGTGCGGAAACCGGCCAGCTTGCCCGTCGCGAGCAGCCGCTTTTCGCCGCCCTTGTGATCGCCCAGCGCCAGATCGATCGCCACGACCTGATCGTCCTGCGCCTCGCGGATCGAGCGGATTTGGTCGGTACGGACGGTCATGGTGGGTCCGCCGTCGAAAATGTCGATGTAGTTTTCCCAGGCAAAGCCTTCCTCTTCCAGCATCCGCATGGCGGCGCGGCCAGAGGGGTGGGGGACACCGATCACCGCGCGCGCCGCTTCCGACAGCATGGCGATGTAAACCGGATGCTTGGGCATCAGATCGGCAATGAACTGGTTGCCGTGCTTGGCGTTGAACTCGTCCGCGTCCTGGAAATTCATCCCGAAGAAGCGCCCCGCAACCCCATCCCAGAAGGGTGATCCGCCGGCTTCGTCGATCACGCCGCGCAGTTCGGCCAGGCACCGGTCGGCAAAGCGGGCGCGGTGATTGCGGATGAACAGATAGCGGCTGCGGGCGATCAGCAGGCCCAGGCCTCCGGCCCGCTCGCCCGGGTGCAGGAACAGCCCGCCGACTTCGCTTGCTCCCTCAAGATCGGTCGACAGGTTGAGGATATCGGCGCGGAACGTCCGGCCCAATTCCTCGCTGTGCTGGGTCAGCGCGCCAATCCGGTAGGAATAGAACGGCCACTTCAGGCCGACGGCCGAGAAGACCTGGCAGGTGCCGCGCACTTCGCCGGTGGCAGTGTTTTCCAGCACGAAGACGAACAGGTCATCGCCCAGCGTATCCTCGGTCCGGGCAAAGGCCTGGGCGCCGCGCTCCAGCTTGGCGGTCAGCGCCTTGCGATCAGGCGGCAGGTTGGTGAAGCCGCCGCCAGTGCGCTTGGCCATCTCGTACAGGTGCTGGAGGTCGTCGGCATTCGCCGCACGGATCACGAAAGTCACAAGGATACTCCGGTAGCAAGGCGGTTCAGGACGAGGGCGGACAATTGCGCACGCTCGGCCAGGCTGGGGACGATCAGGAATTCGTCCGGTGAGTGGATCGAACCGCCGCGCACGCCCATGGTGTCAACCACGGGCACACCGCAGGCGGCGATATTGTTGCCATCACAGACCCCGCCAGAGCTCTGCCAGCGGATCGACTGGCCGAGCGCTGCGCCGCACGTCCGGACCAGTTCGAACAGCCGTTCGGCTGGCGGATCGAGTGGCTTGGGCGGGCGACTGATCCCGCCGTGGCGGTGGATCGAAACGTCATGCTCAGCGGCCACATCTGCGATCAGCTGCTTGATCTGCAGTTCGAACCATTCTGCCAGTTCGGTTTCCATCGGGCGGATATTGAAGCGCAGCACGGCATGATCGGGCACGACATTGTTGGCACTGCCGCCGTCGATCCTGGCCGGGTTGATGCTGAGGCCGGGCCGCTGCAGTGCCTTGAGGCCCAGGGCCAGCGCCGCCGCAGCGACAATCGCATTGCGCCCATCCTGCGGATTGCGCCCGGCATGGGCCGACTTGCCTGTGACGATCAGGCTGTAGTTCCCGCTGCCGCCGCGCGCGCCGGCCAGGGTACCATCGGGCAGGGCGGACGGTTCATAGGTCAGCGCAGCGATCTTGCCCGCCGCCAGCTCGGCTATCAGCGGCGCGGAGGACAAGCTACCGGTTTCCTCGTCCGAATTGAGCAGCACGTCATAGCCCACGCCCGAGGCGGAGGCGCTGCCCTCGAAAGCTTTTAGCGCGGCGAGGATCACCGCGATCCCGCCCTTCATGTCGGCAACGCCGGGGCCGTTCAGCGTCTCGTCGTCAAGCCAGCGCGTAGCCTGGAACGCGTGATCGGCCGGGAAGACCGTGTCCATGTGGCCCGTCAGCAGAAGGCGCCGGTTGGCCGTCGGCCGGACCCGCAGCACCAGATGCTTGCCATAGCCGACATCGATCTCGCGCCCGTCCGCCGCCACGGCGCGGACCGGAGCTGGATCAACCAGCGCGATCGCACCTGGCAGCGCGGCAAATTCATCGGCCAGCATGGCGGCATATTGCGCCAGACCGCCCAGGTTGCCCGTGCCGGTATTGACCGCGCTCCAGGCCAGCACCTGGTCCAGCATCGGTGCAGCATCGACGCTGGCAACCAGCGCGGCTTCGGCAGGGGTAAGTTGTTGCATGTGTTACCAGCTCTAGCCGAGGCGGCTGGGGGTTCCAACCCCTGGCGTTCGGGCATCCACGCCTGACCCGTTGCCATCCCTTCGCACATGCGGCATAGGCGCGTGACTTCCTCCCCGGGATCGTTGATGAACCTATCGGCAGGACGCTTTCGTGCTGCGCGATTCCATGCGTGCGAGGTAGAATGAGCGATCGGGTTGAGAAGTCGGGCCTGCAAGTCGATGCGGCACTGGCCGCCTTTATCGAAAACGAGGTTGTCAGTCCGCTGGGCCAAGATTTGGGTCAGTTCTGGGCCGGCTTTGCGGCGCTGGTGGAGCGGTTCGTGCCGGTCAACCGCGCGCTGCTGGCCAAGCGCGACGATCTGCAGGCAACGATCGACGCCTGGCACGCGGCCCGCGCGGGTCAACCGATCAATGGCGGTGAATATCAGGCCTTCCTGCGCGAGATCGGCTACCTCGTCCCCGAACCCGCCCCATTCCAGGTCGGCACCCAGAGCGTCGATCCCGAGATTGCGACCATGGCCGGCCCGCAGCTGGTGGTGCCGGTGCTCAACGCCCGGTTCCTGCTCAACGCCGCCAATGCCCGCTGGGGCAGCCTTTACGACGCCTATTACGGCACCGACGCGCTCGATGCCGCGCCGGCCCGGCCAGGCGGCTATGACGAGGTGCGCGGCGCGGCAGTGATCGCGGCGGTGCGCAAGTTCCTCAACTCGGCCATTCCCGGCTGGGAAGCGGCGCTGAGCGGCGGGGCCTGCGAACACCTCGTCGCCACCAAGCCCGGCGGCTACCTGTTCCGCCACAACGGCCTGCATATCGAAGTCGTGGTCGATCCGACGCATCCGGTGGGTAAGACCGATCCGCTGGGCATCGCCGATGTCCTGCTCGAGAGCGCGCTGACCACGATCTGCGATCTTGAGGATTCGATCGCCGCGGTCGATGCCGAGGACAAGCTCAACGCCTACCGCAACTGGCTCGGCGTGATCCGCGGCGACTTGGCCGAGACCTTCGAGAAGGGCGGGCGCCAGATGACCCGTACCCTTAACGGCGACCGGGTCTGGGGTGATCTCACCCTGCCGGGCCGCAGCCTGCTGTTTGTCCGCAATGTCGGTCACCTGATGACCAACCCGGCGATCCTGCTGGCCGATGGCAGCGAGATTCCAGAAGGGATCTTGGATGCCGTGATCACCAGCGCGATCGGCGCGCATGACCGGGCCGGGCTGTGCAAGTACGGCAACGGCCGCCACGGCAGCATCTACATCGTCAAGCCCAAGCAGCACGGGCCCGAGGAGTGCGCCTTCACCAACGACCTGTTCGACGCGGTCGAAGACCTGCTCGGCCTGCCGCGCCACACCGTGAAGGTCGGCGTGATGGACGAGGAACGCCGCACCTCGGCCAACCTTGCCGCCTGCATCCATGCGGTGAAGGACCGGATCGTCTTCATCAACACCGGCTTCCTCGACCGCACCGGGGACGAAATCCATACCTCGATGAAGGCCGGCGCGATGATCCGCAAGGCCGACATGAAGGCTTCTTCGTGGATCGCGGCTTACGAGGCGCGCAATGTGCAGATCGGCCTGTCCTGCGGGCTCTCCGGCAAGGCGCAGATCGGCAAGGGCATGTGGGCTGCGCCCGACCTGATGGGCGAGATGATGGTCCAGAAGATCGGCCACCCGAAGTCTGGCGCCAACACCGCTTGGGTCCCGTCGCCCACTGCCGCGACGCTTCACGCGATGCACTATCATGCGGTCGATGTGTTTGGAGTGCAGCGGGAGCTGGCGGACAAGCCGACGCCGGGCCTCGAACCGCTGCTGACCGTGCCGCTGGCCCAGGGCACCAACTGGTCGGAAGAGGAAGTCCGCGCCGAACTCGACAACAACGCGCAAGGGTTGCTCGGCTATGTCGTGCGCTGGATCGACCAGGGCGTCGGCTGCTCCAAGGTGCCGGACATCAATGACATCGGCCTGATGGAAGACCGCGCGACGCTGCGCATCTCCAGCCAGCACATGGCCAACTGGCTGCTCCACGGGGTCTGCACCCAGGAGCAGGTCATGGACTCGCTAAGCCGCATGGCCGCCAAGGTCGACGCCCAGAACGCCGGCGATCCGCTCTACGAACCGCTGGTCGGCAACGAGGATGCCCCGGCTTTTCGCGCAGCGCTCGATCTGGTGTTCAAGGGCGTCGAACAGCCCAGCGGCTATACCGAACCGCTGCTGCACCAATGGCGGCGGGTCAAGAAGGGCGGGTAATCGAACCTTTTTGGTCTGGCCTTCGCGGGCCAGGCTGGCTAGACTCTGGTCATGGCAGAGCTTGTAAGCAAAGACTAAAGCCCGGCCGCCTGTGCGGCTGCTTGATGCATCTATCGAGGGCCCAGGCACTATGCCTGCGGCCCGGATAGCTTACAGGATTCCAAGCGATGATTATCCGCGATGAATGCCCGCCTGATTCGGCGGCGATTTATAATGTTACCAAGGCTGCCTTTGCGACCATGCCCTTTAGCGTCGGCGATGAGCCTGAACTGATCGACAAACTTCGTGATGCCGGGGCTCTAACCCTTTCACTGGTTGCCGAGGAAGCTGGAGAAGTGCTGGGGCATATCGCTTTCTCACCAGTGTCGATCGCCGGTGCCGATGGCGATTGGTATGGCCTCGGTCCCGTCTCTGTGCGTCCGGACCGGCAACGGCAGGGGATCGGCGGAGCACTGATCCGGGCAGGTCTGGCGCGGTTGGAGGTTATGGATGCAGCCGGATGCGTGCTGCTTGGTCACCGTGACTATTACCCGCGCTTCGGCTTTGTCCACGATTCTGGGCTGACCTTTGCTGGACAGGCGAACCCCGCTCTCCAGCAACTGACCCTGCGTGGATCGACCCCGCGCGGTGAGGTCATTTACCACCCGGCGTTCTATTGACCCGGGACGCTGCGGATACTGGCGCAGGCAATCGCTTTGTCGCTAGTGTCCGCAGCAAACCGCCGACATAGGATGGAACATGGATCGCAAACGGTTGAAGCACTTGTTCGAAGAAGCCATGTCGCGCGCGGCAGTGGCCGAGCAGCAGGGTGACTTTGCATTGGCCTTTGCTGAACTGGAACGGGCGCACATCTTGGGCCAGCGCTGGCTGCTGCGGCACTTGCGGGCGCATTGGGCCATGCTGCAGATCGCGCGCAAGACGGGCGATCGGCACGAGGCGGCGGGCCAGATTACCCGCCTGATCGGATCGCCATTCTTCTGGCTGGTCGGCTGGCTACCCAAGGGTAATCCCGGCGGTGCCAATATCAGCCCGGTCAAGCCGGTGCCGCTGCAAGACGATCTGGCGACCGAGCTGGCAGACTACAACGTCTGGGCAGACGTTGCCCAAAGGTTTGCCATTGCCGCCGTGGTCATTGCCATCGTGGTCCTGTTAGGCTGAGAGCGCCCGCGCCAGACTGACGAACTCCGCCACGCTCAGCGTCTCGGCGCGGCGGGCAGGGTCGATGCCCAGGCGTTCGAGGGCTTCCAACGCACCGGGCAGACCCTTGAGGCTCTGGCGCAGCATCTTGCGGCGCTGGCCGAAGGCGGCCTCGGTGGCACGTTCGAGCATGCGGGCCGAGACGCCTTCAGGCATATCCGCCGGGGTGACATGGACCACGGCGCTCATCACGTTGGGCGGCGGGGTGAAGGCGCTGCGGTGGACCTTCATCGCGATCTTCGCGTTCGAGCGCCATTGGGCGAGCACGGCCAGGCGGCCATAGGCATCGCTGCCGGCCTCGGCGATGATCCGCTGCGCAACTTCAAGCTGGAACATCAGCGTCAGGCTGGCCCATTGCGGCGGCCAGGCCTCACCGCTCAGCCAGCCGACAAACAGCGCGGTGCCGACATTGTAGGGCAGGTTGGCAACGACGTGGTACGGGCCTTCAAGGCCGTGATCGACCTTGGTCGCGTCGCCCTCGATCACCCTGAGCTGGCCGGGAAAAGCCTCGGCCAGTTCGGCCAGGGCCGGGAGGCAGCGGCGGTCCATCTCGATTGCAGTGACCTGCGCTCCGGCCCGCAACAGCGCGCGCGTCAGGCCACCGGGGCCAGGGCCAACTTCCAGCACCTGCTGGCCCTTGAGCTTGCCCGGGATCGCCGCGATCCGGTCAAGCAATTGCTCGTCAAACAGGAAGTTCTGGCCGAGCGCCTTGGAAGCGAACAGGCCGTGGCGGTTAATGACATCGCGCAGTGGCGGCAGGTCAACCAAGGTCCACTCCGGCGCGGCGGGCGGCAATCTCACCGGCCATGCGGATCGCGGCGATGGTGGCGCCGGGATCGGCAAGGTTCTTGCCGGCGATGCCGAAGGCGGTGCCGTGATCGGGACTGGTCCGCACGATCGGCAGGCCAAGCGTGACGTTCACGCCCGCGTCGAAGTCCAGCGCCTTCAGCGGCACCAGCGCCTGGTCGTGGTACATGCACAGCGCCGCGTCATAGGTGGCGCGGGCACGGGGGGTGAACAGGGCGTCGGCGGGGTGCGGGCCGGTGGCGTCGATCCCTTCGGCTTGCAGCGCTGCGATGGCCGGGGCGATCACGGCAGCATCCTCGAGCCCCATCCTGCCGTCCTCACCGGCATGGGGATTGAGCGCGGCGATTGCGAGGCGGGGATGGTCGATTCCGAAATCCTGAGCGAGGGCCTTGGCTACAATCCGCGCCTTGCGGACGATCAGGTCAGCGGTGATCAGCCCCGGCACGGCCGAGAGTGCGACGTGAACCGTCAGCGGCACGGTGCGCAGGCTGGGCCCGGCCAGCATCATCACCGCATCCTCGGCCGCGACGCCGCAGGCTGCGGCGACGAACTCGGTCTGGCCCGGGTGGAGGAAGCCGACCTCAGCCAGTAGCGACTTGGCGATCGGGGCTGTGACCAGACCCCAGCAATCGCCGTTACGGGCCAGCTCGGTGGCTTCGGTCAGCGAGGCGAGGGCGAGCTCCGCACCCGCTTGATCAGGCGCACCGGGGGTATAGTCGCCGTCGGTACCGGCCAGAACCGGCAGCATGAAATCAAAGCATTCGAGCGCCTCGGCGGGATGGAACACCTCGCGCACCGGGACTGACAGACCGCGGGTCTGCGCGGCAGCGGCGAGCACTTCGGCCCCGCCCGCGACGACGAATGGCGGCAGCAGCTCGGCTTCGCGCGCGGCCCAGGCGGCAACGATCAGCTCGGGACCGACCCCCGCCGGATCGCCCAGCGATACGACGAGTGCCCCCTCGCTCACGCCGCGATCAGTCGTAGTCGATCACGGCGTCGCGCCGCAGGTCACGCAGGTAGGCCTGGGCGCGCTTGTTGACGCGTTCGTCCTCGATCTGGCCCTGGATCTGTTCAAAGTTCGGCGCAGTGGCGTCCTTCGGATCGTCGCGGCCACAAAGCATCAGTACGCGCACGCCATCCTGGATCGAGCCGAAGGGCGGGGTCACTTCACCCAGCGTCATGCCGAGCACCAGGTTCTGCAGCGGGCCCGGCAGGTCGCGCGCCTTGATCTGGTCATTGGTGACCACTTCGGCGCCTTGCTGCTGGGCGATTTCGTCAACAGTGCCGCAGCCGCGCGCGGCGCGGACAGCATCGGCGAAGGTGCGGGCCTTGGCCGTAGCCTGGGCCTCGGTCGTGCCCGGCGGGAAGCTGATCGAAAGCTGCTTCAGGCTGAGCACGGCATCGCGCGGATCGGCGGTCAGTACCTGGCGCTTGTCGATCAGCGCTACGATCGAGAAACCGCCGCGAATCTCGATCGGCCCAGCGAGCTGGCCGGTCTGCAGGCCCTGCAGCGCCGTGCCGAGTTCGGCCGGGAGCTGGCCGAGCCGGACCCAGCCAAGGTCACCACCGACCGATGCGGTCGAGGCTTCGGAGAACTGGCGCGCATAGGCGACAAAGCTGCCACCCTGGCGCAGCTGCTCGACAATGCGGGTGGCATTGGCCAGCACGGCTTCGCGGTTTTCGGCCGTGGACGACAGGAAGATTTCGCCAACGCGGTATTCTTCGGTGCCCTTGGCATCCTGCATCCGCTTCAGTACTTCGCGCACTTCATCGTCCGAGACGTTGACGAAGGGCTGGACATTGCGGCGCAGCAGGCGCTGCCATGACAGTTCGCCGCGGATCTGGCGCTTGAGCGAGGCGGGCGAGGAACCGATTCGGGTAAGGTAGGCGTCCATCGCCTTGGGATCCTGGCCAAAGTTCTGGCCGGCAATGCGGGTATAGGTCTGGTCGATCTCTTCCTGCTCAACCTCGATCTTCTGGGCGGCGGCTTCCTGGATCTGGAGCGTTTCGTCCATCAGGTTGCGCAGCACCTGCAGCTTGACGCGCTGCAGTTCCTCGGGCTCGATCTTGTTGCCGCTGGCCGCAACCAGCAGCGCGACGCGCTGGTCGATGTCGGTGCCGGTGATGATCTCACCGTTCACCACCACGGTGGCCTTGCGGTTGTTGGGATCGTTCTTGGTGAAGAAGTTGGGGTTTTCGGGCAGGGCAAAGCCGCCGCCCGTAGTCGGGGCATTCTGCGCCACGGCCCCGCCGGCCAGGACCAGCGCGGCAGCGACCAGCGTAATGTGAAGCGGGCGGCGCGAAATGGACATGCGTGTCACCGTCAATTCAATCCCCATAGCGGCGCGGAAAGGGATTTCCGCCCGAACTTGCCGGAGCCATTGCCGCCGGCTGGCTTAACCCAAGCTGATCAGGCCACCACCACTGCCGGGCCGGATAGCGCGTTTGCATCGCCCCCGCAAATGTCGCGATCATCGGAATCCAAGGTTACGCACGGCAATGCTCACCTGGAAGGTGTTGCCGCGCCGCGCGTCGCCCGTCGCCACGAAGTCGCGCCGCCAGGTAAGGGCCAGTTCGAGGCAGTCATCCTGATAGGCGACGCCGAGGCGGGTGCGCAGTGCCTGGAACCCGTCGGTGGTCAGCGTCGGGTCCTCGTTCTTGCTGGTCAGGTTGAACACGCCCGAGCCGAACAGCGACCAGTAGCGGGCAAAGGCCACGCGGCCGGCAACCCGCAGCTCCTCGCGGTCCTTCAGGTCCTCGGCGATCGCGGCAATGTTGCGGTTGAGCCGCAGATAGCCGATTTCGGCATAGGTCCGCTCGTTGCCGATCGCGGCGTCGATCTCGTTGCGGCGAACGGCGAAGTTGTCCTTGTCGAGCCGGAAGCGGTGCGTGAAGCGGACAAAGTCCTTGTAGCGGATCTCGGTTCGCCCGACGATATCGGAACTGCGGCTGGACAGGCCCGTGCCATCGGGAAGCAGCGTCGGCTTGCTGGTCAGGCGATAGGATTGGCCAATGGTGGTAGAGACGCGCCAGCCCGGCCGTTCCCACTGCCAGTCGAAACCATAGGTAAAGCGCACCCCGTCCTCGATCCGGTCATAGCCGGGGAAGCGGTTGAGCGCGAAGAGGTTGGAATCTTCGAGGTCAATCGCGCGGGCATCCTCATTGGGGATCGCCAGGTTGCGCAGGTTGGGGCTGGCGACCACCTGGAAGCGCGGGGTCAGCACCTGGGTCCCGCCCAGGAATTCGCCCAGCAGCGGCCACTTCACATCGACCGCTGCCGTGGCCAGGCCGCGGGTCTGCCAGCCGGGATTGCCGCGATAGACTGCCGTGGCGGTCAGGCCGTTGTCATTCGAATTGTAGACATCGCCGCGCACCAGGGTGGTAAAGGTCACTTCCTGGCCCATGCCGGTGATCCGGCGCAGATCCCACCGGGCGGCGGCAAAGGCGCGCTGGGTGTCCTGGCCCTTGGTCCGGGTGATCGCGAGCGAATTGGCTTGCAGCTCGATCTTGCCGCCCAGCACCGGATCATTGAGGCGGCGGCGGTAGTCGATCACCGGCAGGGCAATTGGTACCTGACCCTGGGCATCGCCCACCCGCAACGTCTGGGTCGCCCAGCCGGCGATCGAGAGGTAGGAATTGGGATCGATCCGTTCGGCTTCGATCACGCTGCGCAGCCGGTCATCGCGGCTGATGTCATAGCGGCGCAGGAAGGTGCGGTCGGAGGCGACCCGGCCCGAGGCCATGATCGACCAGTTGGGCGAAAGCTGGAACCGGCCGTTGCCGGCCAGATAGCCGCGGAAATCGCGCTGGCTGCCGACCACGGCCCCGCCGATCGGAATGCGCGAGGAGCGCGTGGCATAGCCGGTGATCTGGTAGGCGCCCTTGCTAGTCAGCTGGCGGTACTGGCCAGAGATCATCGGCAGGGCCTCGGTATAGACATAGCCGGTGATCGCCAGATCGCGGTTGTCGCCAAGTCGTTTGTAGTAAGTCTGCGAGAACTCAACCCCGTTCGAGGCGGAGAGGCGCACGTCCGGAATCAGCAGGCCCGAGATCGGTCGCCCGTCGCTGGTCAGGACCAGCCCCGGCAGCGGCAGCAAGCGCGCGCCGAACAACTCGAGCCGGGCGCCCTTGAAGCGGATCAGCTTCTTGGCGTCGTCATAAGTCACCCGCTCGGCAGTGATCCGCCAGCTTGGCGTGACCGGGCAGCCGGCGCTGTCTTCGACCGCGCAGGCCGAATAGACCGCGTTGGACAGGACCACCGTGCCATCGGGCGCGCGGCTGCCGTTGGCCGCGGCGAGGCGGCCACCTTCGCGCAGTGCCAGCAGCATGTTCTGCATGGCGCCAGCGCGCAGTTCGTCATCCAGCATCAGCGAATCGGCGAAGAGCTGGTTGCCATCGGCATCGACCAAGCGGATCGAGCCGCTCGCTTCAACCTCGCCGGTCTTGCGGTTCCACACCACCTTGTCGGCGCGGACCGACTGGTTGCCGCGCCGCATCACGACATTGCCGAAGGCAGTCACACTGTCGGAGGCATCATCGTAGCTGACGCCATCAGCCTCAAAGCCGACCGGTGCTTCGGCCTCAGCCTCGCTGGCGGGCGGAGCGGCCAGGGTTTCCTGCGCCTGGGCGACGCTGGGCAGCGACAGCAATGCAAGCGCGAGCGCGCCGGATTTCCAGCTGCCAATGGCGCAAGGGGGGCAGGGCGACTGCAGCCGCACGGGAAGATGCATGGCTTGCCTATCGCACCGCCCGCGCTTAACTGCAATCCACGCTAACCAAGGTCGTCCGGCTGCGGGCACCGTCCCGCCGCAAGTCCAGTTTTCCCGGAGCATTCATGCAGATCGAATTCGTCGCCGGCCCGCTCGCCGCCACTGTCTCGCCCGTTGCCCGCATTGTTGATCAGGATGCCCTGCCGGCCGATCTCGATCCGGTACTGGCCGAAAGCGCCCGCGCCGCGCGCTTTACCGGCAAGGCGGGTCAGGCGCATGATGGCTTCGTCGCGCGCGAAGGCGCGATCGTCCGCGTCGCACTGGCCGGGGCCGGCGATGCCAAGGCCAAGGACCGCAGCGCCGCGCTGGAACGGGCTGGCGCGGCCTTGACCGCCAAGTTCCTGACCTCGGGCGAAAGCACCCTGACGCTCGATTTCAGCGGGACCAAGCTGTCCTGTGCCGATGTTGCCGCCGTCCTGCTGGGCGCCCGGCTGCGCGCCTGGCGCTATGATATCTACCGCACCAAGCTGGCTGACGATCACAAGCCCAGCCTCAAGACCATCCGTGTCGCCAGCGCGCCAGACGGCACCGAAGCGGCCTGGGCGATTGAGGCTGCGCTGGCTGAGGGCGTCGAATTTACCCGCGAGCTGGTGACCGAGCCGGCCAACGTCATCTACCCCGCCAGCTTCGTTGAGCGCGCACACAAGCGGCTGGATGGGACTGGCGTGAAGATCCGCGTGCTTGACCGTGACGAGATGGCCGCGCTTGGCATGGGCGCGCTGCTGGGCGTGGCCCAGGGTTCGGTGCGTGAGCCCAAGTTGCTGGTGATGGAATGGAATGGCGGTCCGGCGGGCGGCAAGCCCGCCGCCTTTGTCGGCAAGGGCGTGACCTTCGACACTGGCGGGATCAGCCTGAAGCCGCCGGCCGGCATGGAAGACATGAAGTGGGACATGGGCGGGGCCGGTGCGGTTGCCGGCACCATGCTGGCGCTGGCCAAGCGCAAGGCTAAGGCCAACGTGGTTGGCATTTGCGGGCTGGTTGAGAATATGCCCGATGGCAATGCCCAGCGCCCGGGCGATGTCGTCACGACCATGTCGGGCCAGACGGTCGAGGTGATCAACACCGACGCCGAAGGCCGCCTGGTACTATGCGATGCGATCACCTGGACGCAGAAGGAATTCAGCCCCACGGCGGTCATCGATCTGGCCACCCTGACCGGGGCGATGATCATTGCCCTGGGTCATGAATATGGCGGCCTCTTCTCGAACGACAATGCCTTGGCCGGCAAGTTGCTGGCCGCTGGCGAAGCTTCGGGCGACAAGCTGTGGCGCCAGCCGCTTGGTGCGGCTTACGACAAGCTGATCGACAGCCCGATCGCCGACATGAAGAACGTCGGCCCGCGCGAAGGCGGTTCGATCACGGCGGCGCAGTTCATCCAGCGCTACGTCGACAAGAGCACCCCCTGGGCGCACCTCGATATCGCCGGGATGGTCTGGGCCAGCAAGCCCGGCCAGACCTGGGACAAGGGCGCGACCGGCTATGGCGTGCGCGTGCTTGACCGCTACGTGCGCGACAATCTGGAAGGCTGAACCATGCCGCGGATGCGGCGCAAGACGGACTTGCCCACCAAGGTCTGCGCCGCCTGCGGCCTCAGCTTTGCCTGGCGCAAGAAGTGGGAGCGCGATTGGGACAATGTGATCTATTGTTCCGAGCGCTGCCGCCGCAACAAGCCATCTTCCAAGGGGAGCGCATGAAGGTCGATTTCTACCAGCTGAGCCGCGATCCGGCCGAAAAGGTAGTGCCGCTGCTGGCGCGCAACACCCTTAAGGCGGGCGAGCGGCTGCTGGTGGTCTCGGCCGATGACGAATTGACCGGCAAGATCAGCGCGCGATTGTGGGAAGGGGCGGAGAGCTTCCTGGCCCATGGTCTGTCCGGCGGTCCGCACGATGCTCGCCAGCCGATCCTGCTGGCCGATGTGCCGCAGCCGGCCAACGGCGCACGTTTCATCGTCATGGCCGATGGAGTCTGGCAGGAGGCGGCGCTGGGCTTCGAACGCGCGTTCCTGCTGTTCGATGGCGCGACGATCGAAGATGCCCGCGCCACCTGGCGCACGCTCGACGGCCGCGATGGGGTCGAGCGGCGCTATTGGCGGCAGGATGATGCCGGCAAGTGGGAACAGGCGGCCTGAGCGGCGCGCCCGTCAATCCATCAGCACGATGTCCCAGTTGTAACGCGCCACGCCATCGGCACGAGCCACGGTCCGGCCGGCCGCCTTGCCCATCTCCATGTAAAGCGCGTCCTTGGCGTTGGTCGCCTCTTCGTCAGAGAAGTACATCTGCGTGATCAGCCGGTGCGTCCGGCCGCTGACATCGAAGTGGATGTGCGGCGTGCGGTGGCCGATCGGCGATTCGTAGCCGGCGGGCTTGATCGTGGTGATCCGCCATTCGCCCTGCTTGCCAGTGGCCAACGCGGCGAAACCTTGAAAATCGGGATCGAGCGGCGCGGTCGCGATGTCGTTCGGGTGGGCATAGCGGCCGGCGGCATTGCACTGCCACAGTTCCAGTTTGGCTCCGCTGACCGGATTGCCATAGCGGTCCAGCACTCGGCCGGTCACCTCGATCACCGTGCCCTTGGCGCGGTTCGCGTGACCTGCGATCCGAGTCAGGTCGGCATCGGCCTCGGCCAGCCTTTGGATCGGATAGAACGGACCGATTGTCTGTCCCGGCGTAATCGCCTTCATTTCCGCTGCTCCGGCGGCGCCAGCGGTCAGCAAGGTCGCAGTGGCCAGTGCCGAGCCAGCAAAGGCCCGGCGCGACATCATGTGATCGTTGTCACGCATGTCATTCTCCCCCAGGCGACCCATTGCCGAGGCTATACCTGCCGCTAGCGGTCGCCAAGCGAAATACGCGCGCGCCAGCGCCTTGCAGTGCAGCATTTTCCCGGCTAGGGGCGCGCCATTCTCCCGCATAACAATCTCGCAAGGACGAACACCATGGCGGTTACCCGCACCTTTTCGATCATCAAGCCCGACGCGACCCGCCGCAACCTGACCGGTGCGGTCACCAAGATGCTGGAAGAAGCCGGCCTGCGCGTCGTCGCTTCGAAGCGCATCCACATGACCCGCGAGCAGGCCGAAGGCTTCTACGCGGTCCACAAGGAACGCCCCTTCTTCGGTGAACTGTGTGATTTCATGATGAGCGAGCCGGTCGTGGTCCAGGTCCTCGAAGGTGAAGACGCAGTGACCCGCAACCGCGACATCATGGGCGCCACCAACCCGGCTGACGCTGCCGAGGGCACCATCCGCAAGACCCATGCCCTGTCGATCGGTGAAAACACCGTCCACGGTTCGGACTCGGAAGAGAACGCAGCGATCGAGATCGCCTTCTTTTTCAAGCCCGAAGAAATCGTGGGCTAAGCCTCGGCTGCGCCGCACGAAAAGGGCCGCCGGAGCGATCCGGCGGCCTTTTTTCTTTGGCGATTTGACCCAGCGCAAGGCGGGCCGATCTGTCGGGAGCGAAGTTACCCTCATCACAAGAGGAGACTTCATGTCGAACACCCCGCACGAACTCGCTGACGAATTCCCCAATGATCATGCATTGCTGCATGAGCTCAAGCTGCACAATCCGCACTTCGTCACCTTGGCCGAACGCTATCACGCGGTAAACGGCGAGATTCACCGGATCGAGGCCGGCATCGAAAACACCTCCGACGAGTACTCCGAGACGCTCAAGAAGCAGCGTCTCGCCCTGATCGACGAGATCGCAGCGATGCTGGCAAAGGCCAGGGCGGCAGCTTGATCTGCACCCTCGTCATCCCCGCTTTCGCCGGGATGACGAGGTGTGGTAGCAGTCTCCCAAAGGAGACTTGCGATGAAAGGCATGGGCGGAGACGGCGGCGAGGACTGCCCGTTCCAGTTCAACTTCGATCCCGCCACATTCAAGGTCGGCGATACGGTCAGCTACCGGGTCAACTCGATGGAAGACTGGCCTTTCGTTGGTACCCTGCTGGAAGTGCACGATGATTTTGTCGTGATCAGCCCCGGCCCAAACGAACCCGACGCCCACTACAAGGGCACGCGCGAAAGCCGGCCGATGGTTGACGGCAGCGAGATTTGAGATCGTTTGACTCTTAATCCCGACAGGTAGACATTTCCCCCATTGCAGAAGTTCTCTGCCACCGGGCTGTCGGAACCAGGCAGTCCGCAAAGGCGGTGGGATTGACCACCGGAACACGGGCAACTTGGGGGAACCTGTGCGCGTGACTAGCCTTGTTCCCCGGGGGGAATTCCATGTTGCGCCCGTTCTATATGGTGGTCACCCTTGGCTGCTACACAGCTTTCTTTGTCGCGTTCGTTTATCTGGTGGGGTTCTTGGCCGGCCTGCCAATGCTTCCGACCCATGTTGACAAAGGGATCGTCTCCGATCCCGTTACTGCAACGGCCTGGAATCTTGGCCTCATTGCCCTCTTCGGCTTGCAGCATAGCGTGATGGCGCGGCCAGCCTTCAAGGCTGCCTGGACCCGGATTGTCCCGCCTGCGCTTGAGCGCAGCTTCTATTGCCTGGCTTCGGCCATAGTCCTCGCGCTGCTGTACAGGTTCTGGCATCCGATCCCGGCCGTGATCTGGGACATTGCTAATCCGCTGGCGCGCAATCTGATTTGGGGCCTGTTCCTGGCCGGGTTTGGTATCGTTTTCATCAGCACCTGGCTGATCAACCACTTCGAACTGTTTGGTCTGGCGCAGGCGTGGAGCAGTGGGCCGGGGAACAAACCCGCTGCGCCAACGATGCGCTCGCCCTTGTTCTACAAGCTGGTTCGCCACCCGATCTACACTGGCTTCCTGATTGCCTTCTGGGCCGCGCCAACCATGACAGCCGGACATCTGCTGTTTGCAGCGGGGATGACCGTCTACATCTTCATCGGGATCCACCATGAAGAGCGCGACCTGATGGGAACATTTGGCGCGGACTATGCGTCCTACCGCCAGAAGGTTGGCAAGGTTATTCCGGGAGTGGGTAAGAGCTAAAACGCGTCGGCGGCGTCGATCAGGCTGGTCAGCTTCTTCGGCGCCACGCTGCGCCAGGAGCGCGCCAGCCATTCGCCAATCTCGTCCCAATCGTTGCGGCCGAGGTCGAGCCGGATGGCGATCCAGCCATCGCCGAAATAGGCCGGGCGGTAATAGCGCTCGGGATCGTTCTCAATCAGCTGGGCCTGTTCGTCCGGCCCGCTGATCTTGACCAGCAGCGCGATCTTGCCGTCGCCGTGGTGGTCCAAGCTGACATAGGCGAACTTCTTGCCCTTGATGATCCCGAAGCAGGGCATCCCGTGGCTAGTCACCACGTCTGCCTCGGGCAGGGCGAGGGCGCGCGTCCGGACCTGGGCGACCAGATGGTCTGGCGCAGTCTCGCGGCTCACTAGGGCGGCCAGGCAGCGCGAGTAAAGCTGGTGTTCGGCGATCAGCACCCGCGCGGCAAGGCTGTCAGCCGTATCGCCCGGCAGGATTGCAACCGGGGTCTGGCCCAGCACCGGTCCATCATCGAGCTGGGCCGTGACTAGATGGACCGTGCAACCGCCGTGGCTGTCACTCGCTTCCAGAGCGCGTTCGTGGGTGTGGAGGCCCTTGTACTTGGGCAGCAGGCTGGGATGGATGTTGACCATCCGGCCTTCCCAGCTGCTGACGAATTCGGGCGTCAGGATCCGCATATAGCCGGCCAGCGCCACGAACTGCGCGCCGCTCGCGCGGATCGCGGAATCCATAGCCATGTCGTGATCCAGCCGCTCCATGCCCTTGTGGGGCAGGGCAAAGGTGGGCACGCCTTCCGCTTCTGCCAGCTTCATCCCACCAGCGTCAGGCTTGTTTGAGGCGACTAGCACGATCTCATAGGGGCAGTCTTCGGCGCGGCTGGCATAGAGCAGGGCAGCCATATTGGTGCCGCTGCCCGAAATCAGGACGGCGACTTTCGCCCGCTCAGGCAAGGTGCACGGCTTCCCAGGGTGCACGGGCCGACCAGGCTTCGTCTGATCCTTGCACGGTGCAGCCCCGCTCACCCGGTTCGATCGCGCCGATCACGTGGACCGTCTCGCCGGCTGCTTGCAGATCGGCAATCAGGCCGGCGACGTCGTCCGCCGCGACCGCGAGGACCATGCCGATCCCGCAGTTGAAAGTCCGGGCCATCTCCTCGGGCTCGATATTGCCCTGGGCCTGGAGGAAGGCCATCAGCCGCGGCTGGACCCATGCATCGGCATCGATCCGGGCGTGGAGGCCCTTGGGCAGGACACGCGGTACGTTCTCGAGCAGGCCGCCGCCGGTGATGTGGGCCAGCGCGTGGATCTTGCCGCCACGGATCAGCGGCAGCAGGCTCTTCACGTAAATGCGGGTCGGCTCGATCAGGTGATCGATCAGCAGCCGGTCGGAATCGAACAGGGCCGGGCGGTCAAGCTTCCAGCCCTTGTCCGCCGCCAGCCGCCGGACCAGCGAATAACCGTTCGAGTGGACGCCAGAGGAGGCGAGGCCCAGCAGCACATCGCCTGCGGCCACCTTGCTCCCGTCAAGCTGCTCACCGCGCTCAACCGCGCCGACGCAGAAGCCGGCGAGGTCATAGTCACCCGCAGCATACATGCCCGGCATCTCGGCCGTTTCGCCGCCGATCAGCGCGCAGCCGGCGATCTTGCAGCCTTCGGCAATGCCCGCGACGACACGTTCGGCCACGCCGTTCTCGAGCTTGCCGGTGGCGAAATAGTCGAGGAAGAACAGCGGTTCAGCGCCCTGGACGATCAGATCGTTGACGCACATCGCGACGAGATCCTCGCCGATCCGGTCATGCCGGTCATGATCGATTGCGAGCTTGACCTTGGTGCCCACGCCATCGTTGGCGGCGACCAGCAGCGGGTCCTTGTAGCCCGCCGCCTTGGGATCGAAGAAGCCGCCAAAGCCGCCGATCTCTGCATCGGCGCCGGGCCGCGCGGTGGCTTTCACCAGCGGACCGATCGCCTTGACCAGAGCATTGCCTGCCGCGATCGAGACGCCGGCCGTTTCGTAAGTGTAGGACTTTTCCGCCATCTGCGCCGCCTAACGCTTTCCAGCTTGGATTTCTATGAGCGATTGGGCAAAAGGCACGCGGTTTTCCCCGATGGCTGTCGCATCACTCCCTTCCCTGCCGCTTCGCTGGCGTCCCGACCCTGCCGCCACCCTGCTTGGCGGGCTTGGAGCAGCGCTGCTGCTGGCGCTTGCCGTGATCGGGCCGGAACGGCTGATCGCGCAGATCGAGGGCGATCGCGGGATCACGCCGGTCGCCTCTTCGGCCGACATCGCGATCACCGGGATCCAGGTTGAAACCACCGGCAATTCGCCCGAGGAGGCGCGGCTCAACGGCTGGCGTGAGGCGCAGAAGCTGGCCTGGGCCAAGGCTGGCGGCCCGCCGATGGCCGAGGGCGTGATCGAAAGCATGGTCGCCTCCGTAGTGGTGGAGCGCGAACAGATCGGCCCGCGGCGCTATATCGCGACCCTGGGCGTGGTCTTCGACCGCGCCCGCGCCGGACAATACATCGGCGGCAAGGGTACGGCCGGAGCCCACTCTGCGCCGCTGCTGGTGATCCCCGTACTGCGCTCGGGCGGGGTTGCCCAGGTGTTCGAAGTGCGCGGGCCCTGGCAGGCAGCCTGGGCCGCATTCAACGCCGGGGCCAGCCCGATCGACTATGTCCGCCCGATCGGCGCGGGCGGCGATTCGCTGCTGCTCACCGCCGGCCAGCCCCAGCGCCGCAGCCGTGCCTGGTGGCGCAATGTGCTGGACCAGTTTGGCGCGGCCGACGTGATCATTCCCGAAGCCCGGCTCGAACGGCAGTGGCCGGGCGGCCCGGTGCGCGGCACTTTCACCGCGCGTTACGGCCCCGACAACCGGTTCCTTGAAAGCTTCACGCTCTCTGCCAATGACGAGGCCGGGGTGCCGGCCATGCTCGCTATGGCTGTGCAGCGGATCGATGCGATCTATGCCCGGGCGCTGGCCGATGGCGTGCTGAAGCCAGACGCCACGCTCAACAATTCGGGCCAGATGGACGCCGGCCTTGCCGCTCTGGTCGAAGCCGCGCGCCGGGCCGAGCAGAACGCCGCCACCTCCACGGATGCCGCAGCTGCGCCAACGCCAACGGCAACCAGCAGCGCCCCGGCCGCCCTTTCGACCTTCACGGTCCAGTTCGCCTCACCCGATGCCTCAGCGGTCGATGCCGCACTGGCGGCGGTGCGCGGCGCGCCTGGGGTGCAGGGGGCTTCGACCACCAGCCTGGCGATGGGCGGCACTTCGGTGATGCGAGTGACCTATGCGGGCGAAATCTCGGGCCTGGCCGATGCCCTGCGCGCGCGCGGCTGGCGCGTGACTGTGGGGGCCGGCGCCCTGTCGATCCGGCGCTGATGAGCCAGATCGCGCTGCCACTCCAGGCCGCCGGGGCGGGGCCAAGCCGCATTGTCGTCGGCACTGCCAATGCCACCGTGCTGGAAGCCTGCGCCGTGGCTGAAACCTGGCCCTTCCGCACTGCTGTGCTGGCTGGCCCGCCACGCTGCGGCAAGTCGCTGATCGCGCGCTGGTTTGCCGAAAGCGGCCTGGGCGAGGCGATCGACGACGCTGACCGGATCGACGAAACTGAACTGTTCCACCGCTGGAACCGCGCGCAGGAAAGCGCCCTGCCGCTGCTGCTGGTGCGCAGTGCCGCGCCTAGCGGCTGGCAGATCGGCCTGGCCGACCTGCGCTCGCGCCTCGGAGCCGTGCTCCAGCTTGAGATTGGCGCGCCGGACGATGCCATGCTGGCCGAGCTGATCGCCGTCCATGCCGAGCAACGCGGGCTGGCCCTGGGTCCTGATGCGGCGGCCTATCTTGTCCCGCGGATCGAGCGCACCCACATGGGGGTTGAGCAGGTCGTCGCCGCGATCGATCGGCTCAGCCTGGAGCGCAAGGCGTCGCCGGGTCCAGCCATCTGGCGCGCGGCGCTTGAGGCGGTGCTGGGACCAGACGAGCCGCGCTTGCTTTGAACCGGTCCCTGTGGGACAATTCGCGGCGGATGGGGAAGTTTATGCCGGGACGTTTCATCACCTATCTGGAATCGATCCGGTCCCGCGATCCGGCGGTTCGCTCGCGCTGGGAAATAATGCTTTATCCGGGGGTCTGGGCGCTGGGCTTCCACCGTGTCGCGCACCGGCTGTTCCGCGCGCGGCTCTATTTCCTGGCCCGGCTGGTCAACCATTTCAGCCGCTTCATGACCGCGATCGACATCCATCCTGGCGCGAAGATCGGGCGCAATTTCTTTATCGACCACGGCTTTGTGGTGATCGGGGAAACGGCCGAGATCGGCGATAACGTGACCATGTACCAGGGCTCTACCCTGGGCGGCACCAATCCCACCAACGGCGTGGGCGGCAAGCGCCACCCGACGATCGGCGATGGCGTGATCATCAGTCTGGGCGCGGCGATCCTTGGGCCGATCTACGTCGGCAAGGATTCGCGGATCGGCGCCAATGCCGTGGTGACCAAGGACGTGCCCGAAGGCGCAACGATGCTGGGCATTCCGGCCAAGCCGACCCCAATGGAGGTTCGGCCCGAGACCCAGAATTTCGTGCCCTATGGCACCCCCTGCTCCGAACGGTTCGACCCCGCGACGCAGAAGCTGGAGATCCTGCAGTGCGAGATCGAGACCCTGCAAAAGCGCGTCGCCCAGCTGCTTGAAGAGCGTGATGCCAAGGCGGCCAAGCAGAGCACTGGCCGCAAGCGCGGTGGCGCTGCTTGAGCGCAGTTGTCACGCCCTTTCCGCTCCAGGCCGCACGGACGGCCCAGGTCGGGTTTGAGCGGGATGAACTGCAGCGGATCCTCGATCTCTATGGCCGGATGGTCGCAGCCGGATTGTGGCGCGACTACGCGATGAACTTTGACCGCGACGCCGCCAGCTTCAGTGGCTTTCGGCGCGCCGCCGAACGGCCCGAGGCGCGGATCGAGAAGCGCCCCGCACTGCGCGCCAAGCAGGGGATGTGGACGCTCTACGGCGAAGGCGGCCAGGTGCTGAAGCGCGGGCACGAATTGTCCGGCGTGCTGTTTCCGCTAGAGCGGCGCCTGCTCAAGGTGGTCGAGGACTAGGCAACACCCAGCAATGCAAACGGGGCGGCAGGACCAGCCCGCCGCCCCGATTTTTGTCTTAGGCCTTGTTCAGGCAGTAGCTGGCAGCCGTCCGCGCCACTGGTCGGGCAGGGGCGCCACCACTGCTCGCCGGATCGGGCCCCAGAAGGCCGATAGCGTCAGCAGCGCCGAGCCGATTACCAGCCCGGTCAGGGCCATGTTCAGTTCGACCATGCCGAACTCGCGGAACAGCAGGGTCATGGCGGTCAGCACATAGGCCAGCGCCGAAACCAGCAGCGCGCGGCGATCGACCGCGAGGGCAACCAGGCCGAGCAGCACATAGATCACGACTACGCCCAGTGCAGCCAGGGCACCGATGTTCTGCCCCTCGGTCACTCCCAGGGCATGGAACAGCGGGTGGGCGATCATCGGTGCGGCCAGCAGGTGCAGCCAGAAGGCCACGTCGCTGCGGCGAGTCTCGCGGCCCCGGTCCGACATGTCCCAGCGCATGGCAAAGCCGAAGACGACCAGGCCGGAGCCGAACAGCAGCCACAGCAGCACGTTCTCCATTCCGTCACGGCCGACGATCGGCTGGATCGCCGCCATGATCAGCGCCACCACCGTGGCCGCCAGCGCGGCCGTGCCTGCGGCCACCGTGATTGGCACCATGAAGCGCCGCCAGTGGAGCAGCGCGGCGGCGCCGGCCAGTAGGGCGATTGCCGCGCCGATCAGCGCCGAAACCTGGTCACTGAACTTTGGATTGGTTGCATCGATGATCTCGACCGGCACAGCGATCACGCCGCCGACAAAGGCCAGCAGCAGCACGATCGAGGGCAGGGCCATGCGGCGCTTGCGGGTAAAGAAATCGGCCATGGCCCAGGACGCCCCCGCCACCAGCAGCCCGCCTGCGCCGGCCGCAATCGCTCCGCCGATCCCGGCACAGGCCACCAGCAGCAGCACTGCCGCAATGGTCACGAAGATATCGTTGAACCCGGTGATCAGCCGGAAATGTTCTTCATCGGCCACGGGCGCATTGCGCATCCCGTTGGCATGATCGCGCAGCGCCTGCGCTGCTTCGCGGCTTAGCGCTCCGGCGGCGACTGCGGATTGCAGTTCGGATTCGCTATACATGGGCATCCTCCACCTGTTGTCGGCGGAGGATGCCCGATGTGTATTACTGTGTCAATACAGTGGGAGCGCTGGTCAGCCCAGGCCGCCGATCTTGGCGAGGGCGGCCATGACCACGGCGCTCTGTTCGCCGCCCGACTGGGGGACGATTTCGCCGGTGCGGTCAATGATCTGATCCCAGTGCGCGGCGATGCCTTCCGGCGTGCGTTCATCGGCGGGGAGGGCAACGCCCGGGGTCAGGGTGACATAGGCGGCATGATAGGCACCGGCGCCGGCGCCGCAGATCATGTTGGTCGGAGCGTCTTCGCTGACGAGGTAGAGGGCCATCGGCGCGACGTTTTCCGGCTTCAGCGCGTTGAACAGCGCTTCGGGCATGCCTAGGTCTTCGGTCATGCGGGTACCGGCCACGGGGGCAAGGGTGTTGATTCGAACGTTGTACTTTGCGCCTTCGAGGGCGAGGGTCTTGGTAAAGCCCGCCAGACCCAGCTTAGCCGCGCCATAGTTGGCCTGGCCGAAGTTGCCGAACAGGCCGGTGCTGCTGGCGGTCATCAGGATGCGACCATAGGCCTGTTCGCGCATCAGGTCCCACACCGCCTTGGTGCAGTTGGCGCTGCCATTCAGGTGAACGTCGATCACCAGTTTCCAGTCTTCCATGGTCATCTTGGCGAAGCTCTTGTCACGCAGGATGCCGGCGTTGTTGATCAGGATATGCACGCCGCCCCAGGCTTCCTTGGCCTTGGCGACCATTTCTTCCATTTGCGCCAGTTCGGTGACCGAGCCGCCATTCGACATGGCCTCGCCGCCCATCGCCTTGATCTCTTCGACCACCTTCAGCGCGGCGTCGGAATGGCCGGTGCCATCGCGGCTGCCGCCCAGGTCATTGACGACGACCTTGGCGCCGCGCTTGGCCAGCTCGAGCGCATAGGAACGGCCCAGGCCGCCGCCGGCACCAGTAACGATCGCAACACGGTCCTTGAAAGAAATGGTCATTGGCTTAGCTCCACTAAAATCTGTTGGATCCCGCTGGGGAAGCGCTGGCTGCACTGGCACGGCTTTCCTCCGCTTTCAACAGCCTAGAAAGGTGATGCCGTTGCCGTAGCGGAAGCCGACACTGCATTGTCAAAATACTGTCACTTAGACGTCCTAAGACCGTCTGCGAATCGCAACAATTGAGTTCAGGAAGGACGATGGGGATGAAGACCGGACTGGGGATTTCGGCAGTAGCCGTGGCCGTTTCACTGGGCTGGGCCAGCCCTGCGCTGGCCGGGGCCAAGGAAGACGCCGCCATGCGCGAGGAACTCGCCGCAATGCGCGCGCAGATGCAGGCGCTGGCCGCCCGGGTCGACAGCCTCGAAGGCCAGCTCGATAGCGCCAAGGCCCGCGCCGAAAGCGCCGAAGCCCGCGCCGCCGCGGCGCTCGCCCAGGCCGAAGCGGCCAAGTCCGATGCTGCCAGCGCCACCAAGGCCGCGAAGAGCGCCGAGCCGGCCTTCGCCGTCAACTGGAAGGGTGCTCCTGAGCTTTCGACCAAGGACGGCTGGAGTTTCAAGCCGCGCGGGCGCCTGCACCTCGATGCCGGGACGATCTCCTCTCCCGGTGCGCTGACCAACCCCAGCCTGGGCGGCAATGTCCGCGTCCGCCGGGTTCGTTTGGGGGCGGAAGGCACCATGCCGGGCGGCCTCGGCTACAAGGCCGAACTGGACTTTGCCAATAGCAATGTCTCGCTGGCGGACGTCATCGTCTCCTATACCCCCAGCAACGCGCCGCTGGTGGTACGGGTCGGCAATTTCGAGACTCTCAATGGCATTGAGCAGATCACCAGCTCGAACAACATTTCGATGATCGAGCGCGCAACCTTCAATGATGCCTTCCTCAATTCGCGCCGTCTTGGTGCGGCGCTGGCCTATCGCGGCAAGAACGATGACTGGCGCGCCGAAGTGGCCGTCTTTGCTGCTCACGCGATGGACAGCAGTCTCGACAACAATGGCTGGATTGGCGCTGGCCGTCTGACCTGGATGCCAAAGGCACTGGGCGGCCAGCTGCACCTGGGCGTCAACTACCAGTACCGCGATTTCGCTTCGAACATTTCCGGCGGCACTTCGACCGGCACCAACATGCCTTCGACCAATCAACTGGCACGCTATCGCGCCCGGCCGGGCAGCCAGCTGACCGACGTGCGCTTTGTCGATACCGGCAATTTCGCAGCCAAGGGCGATTCAATCCTGGGGCTCGAAGCGGCAGGAATCTTCGGACCCTTGCATATTGCCAGCGAGGCGCAGTGGCTGAAGACACGCGGCTATCGCGCCGGCGATCTGGCGAGCGGCAACGATGCCTTTTCCGGCGGAAATTCGGCCGTGGTTCCGGTAGCCAATCCGGGCTTCTTCGGCGCATATGGCGAAGTCGGATATTTCCTGACCGGCGAAACCCGCGGCTACAAGCGCGGCGACGGCACCTGGTCGCGGACCAAGGTGCTGAAGCCGATCAGCAAGGGCGGGGCCGGGGCGATCCAGATCATCGGGCGGTATGAGTACCTCGATCTGTCAGATGATGATCTGGTCAACGGCCCGACCAACAATTTCGCCACCGGAACCACCAGCCTGGCCGCACTGAACAGCCGGTTGGGCCGGGGCGGCACGCAGTCGAGCTACATCGTGGGGGTCAATTGGTACCTCAACGATTACCTGCGCCTAATGCTGAACTATGGCCGCGTTGAGGTGGAAGGCGGGCCGCAGGCGGCGATTGTTGATGCGGCATCAACCCTGCCGGTCAACCAGCGCAATTACGGCGTGAACGTGCTGCAGAGCCGTCTGCAGTTCGATTTCTAAAGCGTCGCGAGCATCGGGATCAGGGCGTCGAAGTGGTCGATCACCGCTTCGGCGCCCAGTTCGTGCACGGGCTTGTCGTTGAACCCGAAGCTGACCGCCACGCAGGGCAGGCCCGCCGCGCGCGCTGCGCCAGTATCAAAGGTGGTGTCGCCAACATAAGCCGCCGCGCCGCCGCCTGAACGTTCGACCATCGCGTTCAGCGCATCGGGCTCGGGTTTGAGCGGATAGCCGCCGCCTCCGCCGATCACGCAGGCGAAGCGGTCGAGCAGGTCCAACTCGCCGAGCAGCTTCACCGCCAGATGCTGCGGCTTGTTGGTGACCATGGCGATCTTGACGCCGCGTTCGTCGAGCGCGTCGAGCATCGCGGCCCCACCCGGATAGAGCGCAGTATGGACCGCGATATTGGCCTCATAGTGGGCCAGCAGCACTTGCCGTAGCGCGTCGAAATCGACGCCGTCCTCGCCGCCGGTCAGGGCCAGCGCGCGGCGCAGCATCAGCCCCGATCCGCCCCCGATCAGGTTCATCACCTGGGCATCGGGCACCGCCGGGCGGTCGATGCTGGCGAGCGCATGGTTGAGCGCCACGCCCAGATCGCGCGAAGTGTCGAGCAGGGTTCCGTCAAGATCGAAGCCGACGGTCGCAAAGCGGATTGCAGTCATCGCCAGCCCCGTGGCGCAGCGTTCTGGAATCGGCAAGCATTTGGTGGCATGGCTGCGGCATGAGCCACGAACTAGCCGTCATCGTCCTTGCCGCGGGCAAGGGTACCCGCATGAAGAGCGACCTGCACAAGGTGCTCCACCCGATCGCCGGCCATCCGATGCTGCTGCATCTGCTCGGTGCGATCGGTGAAGTTGGCGTGGCGCGGACGGTGATCGTGGCGGGCGACCGGCGCGAACAGATCGAGGCGGCGCTGGCTGGAACCGGATCTGAAGTCGTGGTGCAGGAACCGCAGCTCGGCACGGCCCATGCTGCGCTGCAGGCCAAGGCTGCACTGGCGGACTTTTCGGGGCTGGTGCTGGTCTGTTTTGGCGATGTCCCGTTCCTTGCTGCGGCAACCGTGCGGCGGTTGTGCGATGCGCTTTCGTCTGGCGCGAAGGTGGCCGTGCTGGGCTTCCGCCCGGACGATACCGCCGCTTATGGCCGGATCATTGCCGACCATGACGGCACGGTCCGCAAGATGGTCGAACACAAGGATGCAAGCCACGAGGAGCGTGCGGTAAAGCTCTGCAATTCCGGTGTTATTGTCGCGCACAGCGCTGATATGTGGCGACTTCTGGAAGCGGTCGGCAACGACAATGCTGCAGGCGAATACTACCTGCCAGATGTCGCGACCAACGCGATTGCCGAAGGCGCGCGGGTCGTGGTGGTCGAGACCGACGAGACCGAAGTCATGGGCATCAACAGCCGTGCCGAACTGGCCGAGGCGGAAGCCCGCTGGCAGCAACGCCGCCGCCGCCAGGCGATGGACGATGGCGCCTCGCTGATCGCGCCGGAAACGGTCTGGTTCGCCTATGACACCAAGCTAGGCCGCGACGTGCTGGTTGAACCTAACGTGGTCTTCGGACCCGGCGTCAGCGTGGCGGACGGCGTCAAGATCCGCGCCTTTTGCCATATCGAGGGGGCAAGCCTGGCCACCGGCGTCGAAGTCGGCCCCTATGCCCGTCTGCGCCCCGGCGCGGTGCTGGAGGAGAAGGCCAAGATCGGCAACTTTGTCGAGGTCAAAAAGGCCAGGATGGGTAAGGGCGCCAAGGCCAACCACCTGTCCTACATCGGCGATGCCGAGGTCGGTGCAGGGGCCAACATTGGCGCGGGCACAATCACCTGCAATTACGATGGCTACTTCAAGTATAAGACCGTGATTGGCGAACGCGCATTCATCGGCTCAAACTCCGCGCTGGTTGCCCCGGTCAAGATCGGCGCCGATGCGATCGTCGCGGCCGGCAGCGCTGTGACCCGCGATGTGATGGATGGCGAGCTGCGGATCGTGCGCGGCGAGCAGCTGGTCAAGCCGGGCTGGGCCGACCGCTTCCATGACGCGATGAGGAAGAAGACCGAGAAGCAAGGTTGAGCGCGCGCCTTGACATGATATCATGATATGATATCAGTATATCAATGACCCGAATTCTCGCCGATCTGCCTGAAGAGGATATCAAGTGGCTCGATGCCCGCGCGGCTGAGCAGGGCAAGTCGCGCGCCTCGGTGCTGCGCGATGCTGTTTCGGCCTACAAGGGGCAGTCCGGTGCGAACGGCAAGGATTGGCTGGAGATCGGCTTTGGTGCCTGGAAGGATCGGACAGACATTGCCGACTCGGTAGAGTGGCAGCGCCGTGAGCGGGCGTCGTCGACCCGTTATTGGGACGATGACTATGAAGATGTGAAAGCCGAATTTCCTGATCTGTTTGATGAGGAAGACGATCGGCAGCGCCAGATATACCTCGACATGGTCGCCGGTAAATCACCCAAGCCAAAGCCGCCTGCCTCGTGAGCGGCTTCACTTTCGACACCAACATCATCATCGACACGCTGCGCGGCGTTGAAGCGGCGCGGGCCGAACTGGAACGTGCGGTCGAACGCGGTGGACGAGCCTGGATCAGCCGGGCGGTGTGGATCGAAGTCATGTCCAAAGGCGAGGGGGAGGGGCTACGGCGAGCCGAAATCCTGCTCTCCGGGTTCGGGATCGACGAGATCGACGGAGAAATTGCACAGCGTGCGGCAGCGCTGCGACGTGAGCGGGCGAGCCTGACAGCCATGGACGCGATCATCCTGGCCACCGCGCAAACCCGCGGGCGCGTCCTAGTTACACGAAATACCAAGGATTTTCCGGCAGCTATGCCGGGTGTCCGGGTTCCCTATACCCTCTAAGCGAAAGCAAGGTTCATGTGCGGCATTATCGGCATCGTCGGCAAGGAAGAGGTGGCAGAGCGGCTGGTCGACGGCCTGCGGCGGATGGAATACCGCGGCTATGACTCCTCGGGTGTCTGCACAATGGCCAATCGCCAGCTGATCCGCCGCCGCGCCCCGGGCAAGCTGTTCAACCTGGTCAAGGAACTGGCCCGCGATCCGGCGCCCGGCACCGTCGGTATTGGCCACACCCGCTGGGCGACCCACGGCGCGCCAACCGCCGCCAATGCCCACCCCCACGCTACTGACGTGCTCGCGCTGGTCCACAACGGGATCATCGAGAATTTCAAGCCGCTGCGCGCCGCACTGACCGCGCGGGGCCGCAAGTTTGAAAGCGAGACGGATACCGAAGTCGTCGCCCACCTGCTGTCCGAAGCGGTTGAGGGTGGAGCCAGCCCCGAAGAAGCGGTCCAGGCCGTGCTGCCGCAGCTGCGCGGGGCCTTTGCGCTCGCCATTGCCTTCCGCGAGCATCCGGACATGCTGATCGGCGCGCGGCTCGGCTCGCCGCTGGTGGTGGGCTATGGCGATGGGGAGACCTATCTCGGTTCGGACGCTCTGGCGCTCGCCCCGCTGACTCAGAAAATCACTTACCTCGATGAAGGCGATTGGGTGGTGGTGACCCGTGATGGGGCGCGAATCTATGACAAGGACAACCAGCCGGTCACACGCGAGGTGACGACTTCGGGCGCTTCGGCCGCCGCGATCGAGAAGGGCAATTACCGCCACTTCATGCAGAAGGAGATCTTCGAGCAGCCGACGGTGGTGGCCCAGACCCTGTCGAGCTACATTCGCCTGGTCGATCAGACCGTGGCGCTGCCGCAGTTCGATTTCGATCTTTCGACCATCAAGCGCGTCACCATCGTCGCTTGCGGAACCAGTTATTATGCCGGGATGGTCGCGAAGTACTGGTTCGAACAGTTCGCGCGCCTACCAGTCGACATCGATTTCGCATCCGAATTTCGTTACCGCGAACCGGTGCTGGAGCCGGGCGGGCTGGCGCTGTTCATCTCGCAGAGCGGGGAAACCGCCGATACGCTCGCCGCGCTGCGCCACTGCAAGGAGCATGGCCAGACGATCGCGGTAGTGGTCAATGTCCCGACCAGTTCGATGGCACGCGAGGCCGATCTGCTGCTGCCGACCCACGCCGGGCCGGAGATCGGTGTCGCTTCGACCAAGGCCTTCACCTGCCAGCTCGCCGTGCTCGCCGCACTCGCGGCCCACATGGCAGTGGTGCGCGGGCGGATGACCCGGGCGGAGGAAGCCGAAGTGGTCGATCACCTGCTCCAGGCACCCGCCAGCCTCAACGCCGCGCTCAGCCATGATGCCGATATCGCGGCGATGGCGCACCTGATCGCCCCGGCGCGCGACGTGCTCTACCTCGGGCGTGGACCGGACTATCCGTTGGCGCTGGAAGGTGCGTTAAAACTGAAAGAAATCAGTTATATTCACGCTGAAGGCTATGCTTCCGGCGAGATGAAGCACGGGCCGATTGCGCTGATCGACGAAGCCGTGCCGGTCATCGTTCTCGCGCCTTCGGGGCCGCTCTTCGAAAAGACTGTCAGCAACATGCAGGAAGTCCGTGCCCGCGGCGGCAAGATCGTGCTGGTGTCCGACCGCGAAGGGCTGGACGAGGCCGGCGAGGGCTGTCTGGCGACGATCGAGATGCCCAAGGTCCACCCGCTGATCGCGCCGCTGGTCTATGCTGTGCCGGTTCAGCTGATTGCCTATCACGTTGCTTGCGTGAAGGGGACCGACGTTGATCAGCCTAGGAATCTCGCCAAATCGGTCACCGTCGAATAGCCGAAAAGTGCCGCAAAACTGCCGTTAGGTTTACGGGCCGCTAAGGATTTGGTGCTAACCGGAGCGGGTGAACACCGCGACCTCTCCTGCCTCATCCCTGCCGCGCGAACTGCCGGTGATGGCCGTGCTGGGCCTCGCCAGCCCCGGCGATGCAGACTGGACGCGGCTGCGCGGCCTGCAATATTCCAACCTGGCCCGCGTCACCAAGGCCCGCATTCTGGCTCAGGCGATTGCGGCGGTCGGGGTCTGCTGGTTCTATGCCGGCGTTGTCCACTGGGCGCTGATCCTGGCCTGGGTCGGCCTGCTGGGCTTCACGCTTTATCACGGCAGCATGGTCGACAAGACTCTGATTGACGCCGACCGCCGCCGCATGTCGCGCGATGAAGTCGATCGTCAGTCGCGCACATCGGTGGCCAATGCCATGGCCTGGGTTGTGCCGATGGCAGCCTTTGCGCCGTTCGGCGACGGGGCCACGCACCTTGAGCTCTGGGCCATTACGGCGATGCTGCTCACCGCCTCGGCGGTGCTGCTGCCGGCGGTTCCGCTGGCCAATCTGCTGTTTGCCGGGATTGCCGGCGGCGGGGCGATTGCCAGCCTGATGTGGGCCGGCAAGTTCGAAATGGCGATTGTCACGGTGGTCTGGCTGGCCGTCATCGTCGTCGGCTCTATCGAAAACGCCCGCTCGTTCCTGATCGCCCGAATGGCCGAGGCCGGCATGGCCGAGAAGAACGAGGTCGTATCGCTGCTGCTGCGCGAGTTCGAAGAGGGTGAGGCCGACTGGCTGTGGCAGATTGATACCTCGCGGCGGGTCCGCTCGGTCAGCCCGCGCTTCGCCTTTGCGCTGGGCAAGAGCGCCGACGAGATCGATGGCAAGCCCTTTATCCAGCTGATTGCCGGGCCGGCCTGGGAAACCGGGCAGTTCCCTTCGAGCCTGCATGACCTGGCCGAACGGCTGAAGCGCCGCGAGAGCTTTTCCAACCTGATCGTGCGCGTCCATATCAACGGCCAGTTGCGCTGGTGGGAGCTTTCGGGCACGCCCAAGTTCGATGACAAGGGCGGCTTCGACGGGTTCCGCGGCGTTGGCTCGGACGTCACAGCCCAGCGCGAAAGCTCGGAAAAGATCGCGCATATGGCGCGCTTCGATACCCTGACCAGCCTGCCTAACCGCATGATGGTGACCGAGGCCCTCGGCGAAGCGCTGCGCTATGCCGCGCAGTGGCGGACCAAGTGCGCCTTCCTGATGATCGACCTCGACCGGTTCAAGGCGGTCAACGATACCCTTGGCCACCTGGTCGGCGACCAGCTGCTGGCGCGCGTCTCGGAACGACTGAAGTCGATCATGACCGAGAACGAACTGTGCGGCCGCCTCGGCGGTGACGAGTTCGCCATCGTGATCCGCGATGCCTCGGATCCGCGCCGGCTGGAAAAGGTTGCCGCCAGCGTTATCCACCTGCTGTCGCAGCCTTACGAGGTTGACCACCACACGCTGTACATCGGCGCCAGTGTCGGCTCGGCGATCGGCCCGCGTGATGGCAACACGGTTGAAACGCTGATGCGCAATGCTGACCTTGCGCTCTACCGCTCGAAGGAAGAGGGCGGCGGCCAGCACTTCAGCTACGAACCCTCGCTCCACGCCCATGCTGAGGAACGGCGCAAGCTGGAATTCTCGCTCCGCCGTGCGCTGGAGAAGAACGAGTTCATGCTGAACTTCCAGCCGGTCGTCGATGCCAACCAGGAAAACATCGTCAGCTTCGAGGCGCTGCTGCGCTGGAACAGCGAAGATCACGGATTTGTCAGCCCTGCCAAGTTCATCCCGCTGGCCGAGGATACCCGCCTGATCGTGCCGATCGGCGAATGGGTGCTGCGCGAAGCCTGCCGCGAGGCCGTGCGCTGGCCGGGTGACGTCAAGGTTGCAGTCAACGTCTCGGGTGAGCAGTTGCTCGATTCCAGCTTCATCCCCAGCGTTGTAACCGCGCTGTCGAGCTCGGGTCTGCCGGCCCAGCGGCTGGAAATTGAGGTGACCGAATCGATCTTCGTGCGCGATTCAAACCTGGCCCGCGCCGCGCTGGAGCAGATCATGGCGCTGGGTTGCGGCATCGCGCTTGACGATTTCGGCACCGGCTATTCGAGCCTAGCCTACATTCGCAACCTGCGCTTCTCGACCATCAAGGTCGATCGCAGCTTCGTGCAAGGTGCCGCCGCCGGCAATCCGGAAAGCCTGGCGATCATCCGCGCCGTGGTGGCGATGGCCGACAGCCTCGAGATGTCGACCACGGCCGAAGGCGTCGAGACCGAACGCGAACTGGAAATTATCCGCGGCCTCGGCTGCAAGAAGATCCAGGGCTACTACTTCGGTCGGCCGATGCCGGCGCTCGAAGCGCGCGGTCTCTTCACCAAATCCGACCTGCGTCAGGCCGTCTAACCGGCCTCAGGCGCCGACCAGACCCCGCACGGCACTTTCGAACAGCGCGCGGCCATCGGTGCCGCCCTGGGCCGGCTCGATCACGCGTTCGGGGTGCGGCATCATGCCGAGCACGTTGCCGGCCGCATTGAGCACGCCAGCAATATCGCGCGCCGAGCCATTGACCGGTTCAGCATAGCGGAAAGCAACGCGGCCTTCGCCTTCCAGCCGGTCGAGCGTTTCCGCATCGGCGAAGTAATTACCGTCGTGGTGTGCCACCGGAATGACGATCTGCTGCCCGGCCGAATAGCCGGCGGTGAACAGGCTCTGCGTGTTCTCCACCTTCAGCTTCACTTCGCGGCAGACGAAGCGGATGCCGGCATTGCGCATCAGCGCGCCCGGCAGCAGGCCGGCTTCGGTCAGGACCTGGAAGCCGTTACAGACGCCCAGCACCGGTACGCCCTTGCCTGCGGCGGCAATCACCGCCTGCATGATCGGGCTGCGCGCCGCCATCGCGCCGGAACGCAGGTAGTCGCCATAAGAGAAGCCGCCGGGCAGGGCGATGAAGTCCAGCCCGTCAGGCAGGGCGGCATCGCCGTGCCACACTCGGTGCGGCGCGGTGCCGGAGACCTTCTCCAGCGCGTCGGCCATGTCCCGGTCACAGTTGGAGCCCGGGAAGGTGATCACGGCCGAACGGAAGCTCACGGCTGCACCCGTTCGATACGGTAGTTTTCGATGACCGTATTGGTCAGCAGCTTGCTGGCCATCTCTTCCAACTGGGCGTCAGTGACGCTGGCATCGACTTCCAATTCGATCATCTTGCCGGCGCGCACATCCTGCACACCGTGGATGCCAAGACCCTCGATGGCGTGATGAATTGCCCGTCCCTGCGGGTCGAGCACACCGTTCTTGAGGCTGACGAATACGCGGACCTTCATCGCGGGGCCTTTCGGACAGGGGAATCGCTGGCGCGCCTATGGCGCTTCAGCGGCGCCCGGACAAGCCCAGCACTGCCGAAATCCGCCATCAGGTGCAGCTGAACTTGATCAGACCAGGGCTGGTACCATCGGCCTTGCGACAGGCCTCCGGCCAGCCATACTTTTCCCAGGCCCGTACCAGCCCAATCCGCGCGGCAAAGGCCGGAAAGGCCGGATCGCGGCGCAGGCGGCTATAGTGTTCGCCGGCAATCCAGACCGAAGCGATTGACGATGAGCTGCCCGAATAGGGGTGCTCGACGAATTCCTGCATGAACGCCTCCGGCGTACCGACGGCCAGATAGAGGTCCATCAGATAGTTGTTCACCCTCGGGTCGGGTTTGGCGAAGTGGTCTTGCAAGGTCGCGAACACCTGCTGGCGGGCATCGGCGTCCCCGTCGATCACGGCCCTGCCGATCTGGCTCCACGCGCCCTGCTCAACAAATGGGGGCCGATAACGCTCGGTGATCTCGTCGGGCAATTTTGCCCAACATGTTCGGGCTTCCTGCGGGTTGCCTTGCGCGTTAAGCATCGCGCAGATCACCGCTCCGGCCGGGACAAAGCCAAGGTCCCTGCTCCTGATCGCCAGGCGCTGGGCTTCGGCAAGGTCTCCCTTGGCCAGCATGATCCGCGAAAGATTGATGATGCCGATCGCATCGGTCGGGTCGCGCCGCAGGCCTTCCTCGATCAGCTGCTCGGCCTTGTCGGTCTGGCCGAGCATGGCATAGTTCCGGCCCCTGCGGATGATCAGGTAGGGCTGGTTGGGATCGGCCGCATAGGCCCGCTCCATCGCGTCCATTGATGCCGCGAAATCCAGATCGTAATCGTGCAGGACCGCTTCCAGGAAGTGGCCCATGGCCAATCCCGGGTCGATCGCCTTCGCCTTGGTGACGGCAGTGCGGGCTTCGGCCACCAGGGCTCTGGATTCAGCTGCTGGCTGAGTGATCGCCAGCAGCAGCTTGGCATTGCCAAGCCAGGCCCAGGCCAGCGCAAACTGGGGATCCAGTCTGATCGCCTGTTCCAGCAAACGCATACCGCTGCGCTTGTTTTCGCGCCCGAACCGTCGGGCCATTTCGCGGCCTTGCAGGAACAGTTCGTAAGCTTCCTCGTTGCCGGTCATCCGGGGCAGGACGAGGTCCTTGGCGGCAATGGTAACGCCCAGCTCTGCCGCGATCGAGCGGGCAATGCTCTCCTGGAATTCAAAGATCCGCCCGGCCGATCCTTCGAAAGTCTGCGACCAGACAACCCTTCCGCCGTCAGCTTCAACCAGTTGTGCGGCAACCCGCAGCCGCTCCTCGTGCTTGCGGAGCGAACCGATCAGCAAGTACCGGCTGTTGAGATCCGCCGCGACCTTGCGCGGATCGATTTCGTTGGCCTGGTAGCGGAACGAGGAGGTCCGGCCGACCACCCGCAGCTCCGGAAACTTCATGATCGCATCGAGGATCTCTTCCGTCAGCCCGTCGGCCAGATACTTCTGGTCACCCGCCTGGCTGAGGTCGGTAAAGGGCAGGACGGCAATCGAGTTGCGATGATCCTTGTCATCTTGCACAGTCTCCGTCGCAGCAAATCCATGTGCGGTTGAGCCCGGCCATCCAGCCCTGGTCAGAGAGAGCGCCAGGACCACAGCGGCGATGATGATCAGCACCGCAAAGCCCGCCAGCAGACGTCGCGCCCTTGGCCGGCCGGTGGGCGCCGCCGTGCTTGCAGCAAGGCCGGCGCTCTCGTTGGCACCATCTCCCGCAGTGGTCGGATCGCATGGCGTGACAAGCAGGCGATAGCCACGCTTGGGAATGGTCTCGACATAGCGGTTGTGGCGGGCGTCTTCGCCAAGCGCCTTGCGGAGCAGGGAGATCGCCCGCGAAAGGCGTTCGTCGCCGCCATAAGAGACGCCCCATACCTGATCGATCAGCGCTTCCCGCGAGACGACTTCGCCGGGCTGCGCCATCAGCGCGCGCAGCACTTCAAGGACCATGGGCTCGACGGAGAAATTCCCGGCCTCGCCTTCGATCGTCAGCCGTGAGAAGTTGACCGTCGCCGTGCCGATCCGAACTTGGTCCATGCGCAGCAATTGCCCTGTTTCGAACGCGAGGATCCGCGCCGCCAACAATACAGCAATTGCCGCGAAATCCACCCCCTAAGAAAAACCTAAGACATTCCTCAATCCGTCCACAGGACTTGGCGCTGCGATCCGGTCGATCACCTGCCCATGCCAGCAGCACAAGCTGGCCGATGGAGGACAGACCATGATGTTCGACAATCCGATTACTGGCCATGTTGCAGCCAATCCCGCCTGGGATCCCGCGTTCGCAATCAACGCCCGGCCATCGGGCAAGCGGGCAGGCAAGCCCATCATCCCGCAAGGCGCCGCAGACATTACGACCGCCTGGCTGAACCAGGTGCTTGGCCCCCATCTGCAGGGGCATTCGGTGATCGGCTGCCAGACCAGGCCGCACGACATGCCGGGGCAGACTGCCGATATCGTCGAACTCTGGCTGCACTATGACAGCGCGCAATGCCCGCTGCCGGCCCGGATGATTGCCAAGTTGGGAGCGACCGATCCGACCACTCGGGACCTGGCCCGAACTTTCCGGCTCTATGAGCGCGAAGCCGCTTTCTACGGTTCGGTTGGCGACGACGACTTGCCGATCGCGCGATGCTTCCACGCCGCATTCGAACCGGAATCGTATGACACGGTGCTGCTGCTGGAGCACCTGGCCCCGTCCTATTGCCCATCCTTCGCGATTTCGCCTGAGCAGGTGCATCTGGCGTTTGGTGAGGCGGCGCGGCTCCATGCGCGTTACTGGAACGATGAGTTCGTGCTGGATCATCCGGGCCTGATCCAGCTATCCGATCCTGATCATTGGCCAAATTTTGCGAGCGCCAACCACGCCGCGATCAGCACGGTCAGGGCTCTGTTCGGCGAATCGTGTCCGCAAAGCATCGCCATGGCCGAAGCCTATTCGGAGAACTTTTCCGCGATCATGCGGTTCATGCGGTCACGGCCCTTCACGCTGCAACATTCGGACTTCCATCCGAAGCAGCTGTTTTTCCCGGATGCCGCTGGCGAGGGCAAGTTTGCGGTGATCGACTTCCAGTTTTCCGTCGCCGGGTCCGGCGCCACCGACATCATGCGGCTTCTGCACATGGCACCGACAACAGACGTTCGGATCGGATCGCATGAACGGCTGTTCGCGCACTATCTTGCCACGCTCGCGCGGCACGGTGTCGAAGGCTACGGCTGGGATGACCTGGCAACCGACATCAAGCTGGGGGTCATGATGACGCAGCTGATCAACTTCATCGCGCTCGACCAGACCGATGTCTCGGTCCTGCAACGGGAGTGCGAGGACTTCGGCCTCGACTGGCGCGATATCTGGTTGCTGCGCGGCGAGCGCATGGTGCGCGAACTCGACGTGCCCGGCTTCCTCCGCTCACTCTAGCCTGATCCAATCCGGTCAGCCCAACTGCTGGCGGCCCGGATCAGCTCCGTGTGCCGCCAGTCTTTTTGTCTGCTGCGAACAGCAGCTTCGCCAAATGATGCGCCGCGAGTGCCCCGGCCAGTTGCGCGGCGATGAACCCGGGGACGTCGCCCGGCGCGATCCCGGCAAAACTGTCGCTGAGGCTGCGAGCAATGGTGATCGCTGGATTGGCAAAGCTGGTGGACGAAGTGAACCAGTAGCCCGCGACGATGAACAGGGCCACGGCGGTGGGCACTGCCTCTGGCTTGTGGCGCAGGGTGCCAAGGATGGTCAGCACCAGGCCGAAGGTCGCGACAAACTCGCCCAGCCACTGGCCGGGGCCGGTGCGGGCCTTGGCGGAGACTTGCAGGATGGGCAGGTCGAACATGGCATGGGCCAGCCAGACGCCGAAGATCCCCGCGCCGATCTGCACCGCGATGACGGCCGCTGCACCCTTCCAGCAGCAGTCACCGCGCAGCCGCATCACCAGCGTCACTGCAGGGTTGAAATGTGCGCCCGAGACGGGCCCCAGCATGGTGATCAGCACATAGAGGATAGCCCCGGTCGCGAGAGTGTTGCCGAGCAGGGCCACGGCCGCGTTCCCGCCCGCCAGGCCTTCCGCCATGATGCCGGAGCCCACCACTGTAGCGAACAGGATCGCACTGCCGAGGCCCTCTGCCAGCAGTCGCTGCGCGAAGGGGCTCACGCTGCGCCCTCCATCGCGCCGATCCGCGCCAGTTCAGCCTGGGCGGTTTTGGCGTCGAGTGCGGCCAGATCAAGCGCGAAGAAGGCCTCGACCCGCATTGTCAGCAGCCGCCAGGTTTCGGCAAAGGCGGCATCGACAGAGGCTTCGTCACCTTCGGCATCGGCCGGATCAGGCAGGCCCCAGTGGGCGCGCAAGGGGCTGCCAGGGAACACCGGGCAGGCCTCTCCGGCGGCATTTCCGCAGACGGTAATGGCAAGATCGATCTCCGGCGCATCGGACCCGGTGAACTCGTTCCAACTTTTCGAGCGGAAGCTGGCGGGATCGAACCCTTCGCGCGTCAGCAGCCGCAACGCGCCGGGGTTAGGCACGCCCTTGGGCTTGCTCCCGGCAGAGTATGCCGCCAGCCGGCCCGCGCCGTGGCGGCGGAATAGGGCTTCGCCAAGGATCGAGCGGGCGGAATTGCCGGTGCACAGCACCAGCACCGAACGCACCTGAACCATGTCAGCAGCAGGCGGACTTCGGCGCCGCCATGGCCGGGGCGCAGCAGGCGTTATCGGCCGCATTCGCTGAAGTGATTGCGGCCATGTCAGGCCCCGCCCCGTATACCGTTGCCTCGCCGTGGGTCAGGAAGGCTTCCCAGACCACGCCGTCCGGATCGGCGATCCAGCTCTTTTCGCTCTTGGCATAGCAGCAGGTCGTCGCGCCTTCTTCCAGCACCGGACGGCCTGCGGCTTCGAGCCGGCCATAGACCTCGGTCAGCTCGGCCGCGTCATCGACTTGCAGGCCTAGGTGCTCGATGCCCTTAGCGGCGGTCTGGTTGTGCGAGATCGCGAAGTTGACGCGCGGATCGTCGAGCATCCACTTGGCATAGTCCGGCTTCACCACGCTGGGCGCTTGTCCGAACAGGCCGGAATAGAACGCGATCGAGGCATCGAGGTTCTCAACCCCGACATGGACATGAAAACGCTTCATGCGACATTCCTTTCTTCAGCGGTTGCGCCGGGCGCGCAGGAGGCGCCGCCGCAGCAGTTTTCGGTGAGGTAGCCCATCAAGGCGCCCATTGCGGCATAGTCGGCCGTGTAGATGATCGAGCGGCTTTGGCGGCGCTGGGTAACCAGGCCGGCATGGCTGAGCTGGGCGAGGTGAAAGCTCATCGACGAGGCGGGCAGGCCCACGGCCTCGGCCAGCGCCCCGGCCGCCATGCCATCGGACCCGGCCTGGACCAGCAGGCGGAAGGTGGCGAGGCGGTGTTCTTGGGCCAGGGCGCCCAGGGCGCGGATTACGGCTTCGGCTTGCATCTTATACTCCGACGATTCGATAAATCTCGAAATATCGAATCTATCGAACTTGTCAAGGGCAGGGTAGTCGCGGGCTCAATTGGTCTCGGGTAGCGAATCCAGCACGTAGCCGGCCGAGCGCACCGTACGGAGTGGATCGGGCGCGCCTTGCGCAACCAGGGCGCGGCGCAGGCGGCCAACCCAGACGTCAACCGTCCGCTCGTCGCTGACCTCATCGTCCTTGCCGATCCGTTCGATCAGTGCGCCGCGCGAGAATACCTGGTCGGGATGTTCAAGGAAGTGGGCGAGCAGGCGCAGCTCATTGGGGCGCAGGGTCAGCAGCCGGCCCTGGTAGCGGACCTGGTGTGCGGCCGGATCGAGCACCAGTCCGCCATGGGTTAGCCGTCCGCGCGCGGCCGAGGCTGAAGCCGGCTTGGCCTCATAACTGGCCAGCCGCTCAAGCAGGCGTTCGGCATTGAGTGGGCCGACCAGGTAATCGTCAGCCCCGGCGCGCAGCGCGCGGCGCTTGTCGTCCGGCTCGGCGCTTTCCAGGACCATGGTGATATGGCTGTCGCGCGTTGCCCGCGCTTCACGCAGGGTGCGGACCATTTCAAGGCCCGAGCGATCGGGCAGCAGCCAGTCAACAAAGCACCAGGTCAGACCCGGCGGAACCGCTTCGGGCAGGCCCGCATCAAGCGGCGCGACCGCCAGATCGGGGCGACGCTGACGCAGCCCGCGCAGCAGCGCTGCTGGCGGTGCGGTGATCAGGACAGTGGCATGGTGAGGCATGGCATGCACTCGCGGAACAAGGGTCTTCGCGACAACCATGCCTCGCGCACGTGACGGATTTGTGACGTTTTGTGGGGAATTGGCGGGTGTCATACGGATGTCGTCCAATCGTCAAACAGCTGACCGGAAAGAGTCGCGGGCCTGCCATGGGGGCACCCTAGAGGCGGCAACGAACCGGGGGCAGGCCGAGTCGAATGACTGGCCGAACCTACCCGTAAGGTTCGCTGAAACTGACGAAGGACCCATTTCATGATCCGCCCGCTGACCGGCATCACCACCTCGCTTCTCGCCCTGGCAATTGCCCAGGCCGCCCACGCCGAAACCGTTGTCACTGCCAATGCTGCGGCTGAGGTCGCCGATGCGGCTGCCGAAGCTCCCGCCGATTCGGACACGACCGGTCTGGTCGATATCGTCGTGACCGCCACAAAGCGCGAAACCAACCTCCAGGAAACGCCGATTGCGATCGCGGTGATGGGGAACGAGGAAATCAAGAAGCGTCACGTTCAGAGCCTTATCGACCTGGCCGATGGGGCGATCCCGTCCTTGCGCGTCGCCACCTTTGAAGCGCGCCAGTCGGCGCTGACGGTCGGCCTGCGCGGGATCGTGCCGGGCGATGCCAACCAGCCGGCGCGCGAACAGGGTGTCGGCGTCTATGTCGATGGCGTTTACCTGGGTCGCCAGCACGGTCTCAACACCGGCCTGCTCGATGTCGAGCGGATCGAGGTGCTGAAGGGGCCGCAGGGTACGCTGTTCGGCCGCAATACCGAAGGCGGGGCGATCAATATTGTCTCCAAGGCGCCGACCGGTGAATTCGGCGGACGCGTTTCGGCCGGCTTTGGCAACTTCGGGGCCTACAATGGTGCGCTCCACCTCGACCTGCCGGAGATTGCCGGGATCTCGTTCAAGCTTGATGGGGGTGTCCAGCACCAGGGCCCGACTACCCGCAATCCCTTGGCGGGTGCAGCGGGCTGGAACCAGTTCCAACGCTATGGCGGCCGCGTTGCCGCGCGCTGGCGGCCGATCGACGACCTGACCGTCGACCTTGCCTTCGATATCAACCGTGATGAGAACACGCCGTTCTTCAGCCAGCTGATCAACTACAACCCCAACGGCTTCCCGGTTGCCACGCTGGCCCAAATCGCCGCCAACAACAATCGCCTGCCGGCCGGAACCATTGCCCCGCTGCCGCCGCTGGTAAAAGTCCGCGCCGACCGGGTCGATGTGGCCGACATCGGCGTCCCGCAGCTACCCAGCGTGGGCAAGACCAAGGGCTTTACCGGCACGATCAAGTGGAAGATCGCGCCTGAGATCGAACTGCGCTCGATTACGGCCTGGCGCACAGTAAGCGACGAGCAGTGGGACAATTCCGGTGGAGCCAACCGCACTCCGGTGTTTCTGCCCAATGCCAATTTCAGCCGTTACTCGCTGGCCGGGCTGAACCAGCGCCAGTTCAGCCAGGAACTGCAGGCCGTCGGCGGATTTGGCCAGATCGACTATGTGTTCGGGCTTTACTACTTCAACGAAAAGGCCAGCGATGTGGCCCGCACGCCCAACACCAATCGCTGGAACGCGGATGGCACGGCCTTCACGATCAACGATCCGGCGGCCTACCTCAACGCAACAGTCGCCCGTGCTTCGACCGCTTTTGCCAAGAGCTATGCCGCCTATGGCCAGGCGACCTGGAATGCCACCGACACGCTCAATCTGACGCTGGGCGGGCGCTATACCAACGACAAGAAGAACGGCGCGCTGACCACGATCAATGGTGCGCCCAGCAGCCTGACCTTCAAGCAGGACAATTCGCGCTTCGATCCGCTGGCGGTGATCAACTTCCAGCCGACGCCGGACATCAACGTCTATGCCAAGTACGCCACCGGCTACCGCGCTGGCGGGGCCAGCTCGCGCTCGCTGACCTACCGTTCGTTCGGGCCGGAATCGGTCAAGTCCTATGAAGTCGGGATCAAGTCTGAATTCCTCGATCGAAAGGTTAGACTCAATGTCGCCGGCTACCTGATGGACCGCAGCAACAGCCAGGTGGATTTCAACTTCTTCATCCCGCAGCCCAATGGCCAGGTCCGCAACACGCTGGAAACGGTCAATGCCGAAGGGACCACCAAGATCCGCGGGATCGAGGCCGACCTGACGGTCCGCCCAGCCGAGGGCCTATCGATGGGTGTGTCCTATGCCTATACCTACTGGAAGATCCCGCCAGCGCGGAACACGGTGCAGGAAGCGCTGAACGCCACGCTGACGCCGCAGGTCACCACTCCGGTCTTCCAGGATGTCTACATCGTCTATACGCCCAAGCACGCCTGGTCCGGCTCGATCGACTATGACGTGCCGCTGGGCAGCGGTGACATGGCGCTGAAGTTCCACCTCGACGCGAACTATTCGGGTTCAGCCTATACCTTCGACAACGAACCGACCCGCAACGAGAAGAGCTTTATCGTCAACGGCCGGATCAGCCTGGCCGATATCCGGATGGGTGATGCCGGTCAGACGCTGACCGTCTCGGCCTGGGCGCGCAACCTGCTCAATGAATCGCACATCTATCGCCGCTCGAACGCCAATGGCTCGCTGGTGACCGTGCTGAACAGCAACACCCAGAGCACGGTGCTGGGCGACTATGCCAACTTCAACCCGCCGCGGACCTTCGGGATCGAGGCAGTGGTGAAGTTCTAAGCCTTTACCGATCCTCCCTGACTAGCGGGGCGGGGGACTGCGGTCTCCCGCCCCTTTTTTGCTTGGCTTGATAATAACTGACTAGTCAGTTATAAACGATTCGTGGCCCGACCATCCGCCCCAATCGATCGCGACCAGTTGCTGGCACTTGCCCGTGCAGAGTTCAACGCCCGCGGTTTTGCCGCAGCGCGGATGGAGGACATTGCCCGGGCCGGGGGCATTTCCAAGGCGGCGCTTTACCTGCGCTTTCCCTCCAAAGAGGCGATCTTTGAAGAGGCGGTGCGCGATCTGATCGCGCGGACCCTGCCGGAAATGGTCCCGTCCGAATTCGGCGATCTGCCGGCCGAACTGCTGCTGCGGCGCTTCCTGGCGCTGGCCTTCACGCGGCTAACCGAGCCTGAATTTGCCTTCGTCCCGCGCGTGATCATCGGCGAGGGCGCCCGCTTTCCTGAACTGGCCCGGTTTTATCACCAGGAGGTGATCGTGCGGGTGCTGGAGCTGATGACCAACCTGATCCGCCACGGCGTTGCGCGCGGTGAATTTGTCTGTGCCGATCCGGAACTGGCCTGCCGGACGATAGCCGGTGGAGCGATTTTTGCGGCGCTGTGGCGCGTGGTGTTCGAACCGGTCGGGGCACAGCCGATCGATCCGGTCCAGCTGGCCCAGGTCCACGCCGATACGATTCTGGGCGGACTGCTGGCCCGCGGGGAGCAAGCAACATGATCGCCATTCCCAAACCCCTGATTGGTGCCGGCATCCTTGCTCTGCTGGGCGCTGCCGCATGGCACAATTGGCCGGCAGCCGAGGGTGAGAGTTGGCTGGGCTATGTTGAGGCCGAGACGATCTATGTCGCCGCACCCGTCTCTGGACGGCTCGCTGCGCGCGCGGTCGAGCGCGGGGCCAGCGTAGTGGCGGGGACGCCGCTATTCGCACTTGATCCTGAAACCGCCGATGCTGAAGCCGCTGGCGCTGCCGCCCAGGTTGCCGCTGCCTCTGCCCAGGCGGTGGACCTGTCTGATCCGCGCCAACGCGCGCCCGAAATCGCGGCTGCGCGTGCGGCCGAGGCCGGTGCCGCCGCGCGTCTTGCTAGAGCCAGCAACGATTTTGACCGCATGGCTGCGCTCGCGCGTCAGGGCTTTGCCAGCAAGGCCCAGCTCGATGCCGCGCGCGCTGCGCGCGATGCGGGTGCATCGGATCTGGCTGCCGCGCAGGCGCAGGTTGCGGCGGGCGAAATGGCTGCTGGCCGCGTAGCGCAGCAACAGGCCGCCAGGGCGCAAGTTGCCGGGGCTGCGGCGAGCCTGCGCGCTAAGCGCCAGCGCCAGCGCGAAATCGCCCCGGTCGCGCCCGAAGCCGGGGTGATCGAGCAGACCTATTACAATCCCGGCGAATGGGTTCCGGCCAATGCGCCGGTGGTCGCCGTGCTGCCCGATGCGCGCCGGAAGCTGCGCTTCTTTGTGCCGCAGGACCGGATTGCCGCACTGACGCCTGGCGGCACTGTCCGTTTCAGCTGCGATGGTTGCGGCGATGCTGCGACCGCACGGATCAGCTTTATCGCGCCGCGCGCCGAATTCAGCCCGCCGGTGATCTATTCCGATCGAGCCCGGGCCAAATTGGTCTTCCTGGTCGAGGCAATGCTGCCCGCCAGCGCCAAGCCGCTGCCGCCGGGCCTGCCGGTCGAGGTGACCCCGCGATGAGCGAAAGTCTTGCGATTGCGGTGCGCGGGCTGACCAAGCGGTTCGGGGGGCGCATCGTGGTCGACCATGTCGATCTTACCGTCATGCCCGGGCGGATCTGCGGCTTCCTGGGACCGAATGGCTCAGGAAAGACCACGACCTTGCGGATGATCTGCGGGCTGCTGATCCCCGATGCCGGGGAGGGGGAAGTGCTGGGGTTGGACCTGGCGAACCAGCGCCGCGCGATCAAGCATCAGATCGGCTACATGACGCAGAAGTTCGGACTGTTCTCCGACCTTTCGATTGCCGAGAACCTGGAATTCATCGCCCGCGTTTACCGGCTCGACCGGCGGCGGGAGCGAGTTGCCGATACGCTCGAGAAACTTGGTTTGATGAGCCGCGCTGACCAGTTGGCCGGTAAGCTTTCAGGGGGGTGGAAGCAGCGCCTCGCGCTCGCTGCCGCAGTAATGCACGAGCCGAAGATCCTGCTGCTCGACGAACCGACCGCCGGGGTCGATCCGCAGGCGCGGCGCGAGTTCTGGGACCAGATCCATGCGCTCGCCGCCGAAGGCATGACCGTGCTGGTCTCCACCCATTACATGGACGAGGCCGAGCGCTGCCACGAGATTGCCTATATCGCCTATGGCGTGATGCTGGCGCGCGGCACGATCCATGAAGTGATCGCCCGATCGGGCCTCTCGGCCTTGCAGGGTGAAGGACCGGGTGCTGACCGGCTGGCTGCAGAGATCGAACAGCAGCCCGGCGTCGCCATGGCCGCGCCGTTTGGCACTCCGCTTCACGTCTGCGGGCCCGATCCGGCGGCTTTGCGCGCGGCGGTGCAACCCTGGGCCGACCGCATCCGCTTCACCCCGGCCGAGCCCAGCCTGGAGGACGTGTTCATCCACCTGATGCGCGGCGCGACCGACAATTCGGTGGAGGCGCGCTGAGATGTGGGAGCGGATCGGGGCGATGATCTTCAAGGAAGTGCGCCAGATGGCGCGCGATCCTTCGACCATCGCGATGATGTTTTTCTTCCCGATCATCCAGCTGGTGATCTTCGGCTATGCGATCAACAACGATCCGCGCCATCTGCCGCTGGTGGTCGAAGCCAATGACAATTCGGCCTTCTCGCGCTCGATTGTCAGTGCGCTGCGCACCACCGGCTATTTTGACATTACCGAAGTGGCCGGCAGCTATGGCGCTGCGGACCGCATGATCTCTGAAGGCAAGGCCCAGTTCGCACTCACTATCCCGACCGACTTTGCCCGCCGCCTGGTGCGCGGCGAGCGCCCGCAATTGCTGCTGACCGCCGATGCGACCGATCCGGCCTCAACCGGACCGGCCGTGGCGGCGGTGAACGAAGCCGTGGCCCAGGCCCTGGCGCGCGACCTGATTGGTCCGCTGGCCGGGCGGCAGCAGGGCCCGCCGCCGATCGACCTGGTGCTGCACCGCTCTTACAACCCCGAAGGCATCACCAGCCACAACACCGTGCCGGGGCTGCTGGCGATCATCCTGTCGATGACCATGGTGGCGCTGACTTCGATGTCGGTGACGCGCGAGACCGAGCAGGGGACGATGGAAAACCTGCTGGCCACGCCGCTCCGACCGGTCGAGGTGATGGTGGGCAAGATCGTGCCCTATTTCCTGCTGGGCTTTGTGCAGGTCTGCGTGGTGCTGGGTTTTGCGATCGTGGTGTTTGAGGTGCCGTTTGTCGGCTCGCTCGGGCTGCTGCTGGCAGTGACATTGCTGTTCACTCTGGTCAGTCTGGCACTGGGCTTCACCATCTCGACCCTGGTCGAAAGCCAGGTCCAGTCGATGATGGCCTCGATGCTCTACCTGATGCCCTCGATCCTGCTGTCGGGCTTTGCCTTTCCCTATCGCGGGATGCCGGTCTGGGCGCAGTGGCTGGCCGAGCTGCTGCCGCCGACGCACTACATCCGGCTGGTGCGCGGGATCATGCTGAAGGGCTGGGAATGGCCGCTCGTGCTGCCCGAAAGCGGCAAGCTGGTGCTGATGTTGCTGGTGCTGGGCATAATTGCGGTGCGGCGCTACCGAGATACCGTGGCCTAGCCCAGGCCGCGCAGGATCACGTAGCCGCCGATGGCGATGACCAGCACGGCAAAGCCCAGCTCCATCGCCCGCTTGCGGCTGGCGAGGCGCTTGCCGAGCGGAATGCCGATCCCTGCGCCGATCACGCCGCCGACCACCATCAGGCCGACCAGCAGATAGTCGACATAACCTGACAAGGCATAGGAGGTCGCGGTGGTGAGGCCGAGGGCCGTGACCACGACCAGCGAGGTGCCAACGGCGATCCGCAGCGGCATTCGCGTCGCCATGATCAGACCGGGTACGATCAGGAACCCGCCGCCGATGCCGAAGAAACCGGCGAGCAAGCCGACGCCGAACCCGGTCGGGATCAGGCGCGGCAAGAGGACCGTGGCGGTGCTGCGCTCCAGCCGCACGTCGGGATTGTCGGCCGTCTTGCGGGGGCGCAGCATCGACAGGCCAACCAACACCATCAGCGCGCCAAACAGCGCTAGCAGGCGCTGTCCGTCCATCGCCTTGCCGGCTTCGGCGCCCAGCGCGGCGCCGAGCACACCGGCCAGGGCGAATGTCACGGCGCAGGGCCACTTCACATTCCCATTGCGGGCATGGCCGGCCAGGCTGCTGGCAGCGTTGAGCGCGACCGCCACGGCCGCCGTGCCGATCGCTGCATGGGGCGATGATACGCCCACCACATAGACCAGTAACGGCACGGCGAGGATCGATCCGCCGCCGCCAACCAGTGCCAGCACCAGCCCGATGGCCGAACCGGCGGCAATTGCGGCGAGGATCGTTTCCAGGCCCACCGGTTCAGGCTGCCGCGCGCCGGTTCCAGGGCATTAGCGCGAGGAGTTTGGCCATGCCGCACCAGCCACTGACCCCGGCAAAGGTCAGACCAGCACCGACAAAGGCGCTGAGGCCGATCCACGCGGGGGCAACAGTCAGGGACAGGATCACGCCCGTCAGCACGAGCAGGCCTGCCGTAATCTGCACCTGGCGCATGATTTCCAGCGGGGCCTTGGCATCGGTGATCACTGGCAGGCCGGCAGCACGCCAGGCATCGATCCCGCCTTCAAGCAGGTAGGCCTCGCAGGGGCTGGCGGCGGCGAGTTGCGCGGCATTGGCATCGGTGCGCATGCCCGAGCGGCAATGATAGATCACCGCCGGGGCATCGCCCAGGTTGAACGCGCTTCCCAAGGGCGCATTGAGTGCACCGGGGATGCGGCTGCGGGCGTGTTCATCGGCCGCGCGGATGTCGATCAGGGCGGCGCCTTCAGCAATCCGGGCCCGCGCTTCGGCAGGGGTAATCTTGGTCAGGGTCATGAGTTCAATCCATCTGGCAGTAGAGTTGGTGGAGCGTAACGAGCAGCTGCTCACAGCGCGGATCGGCGATGCGGTACCAGGCGACCTGTGCCTCGCGCCGAAAGGCCAGCAGGCCTTCCTCGCGCAGCACGGCAAGGTGTTGCGACAGTGCCGACTGCGACAGGCCGACCGCCTGGGCGAGATCGCCCACGCGCATCTCGCCATGCTCGGCGAGCTGGCACAGCACCATCAGCCGGCGCTGATTGCCCATCGCCTTGAGCATGGCCGAGACTTCGGCCGCATTGGCGGCGAAGCGCTCGAGATCGGTGGTCGGGCTGTTCATTGCGACTCCATTTATTAGCTCTTGCTAAATAAGAAGATGCTAATATATGTCAAGCGTCAAGGAGTCGTCGCATGACCAACCCCGCACACATCCAGGCTTTTTTTGATGAACCGACCTTCACCGTGACCTATCTGGTCGGCGATCCGGTGACGCGTCAGGCTGTAGTGATCGACTCGTTGCTCGATTTCGATCCCGCCTCCGGCAAGGTTTCCACTGGCTCAGCCGAAGCGGTCCTCGCTGCCGCCAAGGCAGGCGAGTGGACCATTACCCGAGTGCTCGAAACCCACGCCCATGCCGATCATCTCTCCGCCGCGCCGCTGATCAAGGCGCGGACCGGCGCGCGCATCGGGATCGGCGCGCATATCGGCAGTGTGCAGCAGGTCTTCGCCGGAGTGTTCAACACACCGGACGTTTCCGGCACCGGCGCCGAGTTCGATGACCTGTTCACCGATGGCGAAACCTTTGCCGTGGGCGAACTGGTGTTCGAGGTGCTGCACACGCCCGGGCACACTGCGGCCTGTGTATCCTACAAGGTCGGTGATGCGATCTTCGTCGGCGATACGCTGTTCATGCCGGATTATGGCACGGCGCGGACCGACTTTCCGGGCGGCAATGCGACCGAGCTCTATCACTCGATCCGCCGGATGCTGGCCTATCCGCCCGAAACTCGCCTGTTCATGTGCCATGACTACAAGGCACCGGGCCGCGATGAATATGTCTGGGAAACCACCGTTGCCGAGCAGCGGGCCAAGAACATTCACATCCACGACGGAGTGAGCGAGGCTGACTATGTCGCCATGCGCGAAGGCCGCGACAAGGGCCTGTCCGCGCCGCGGCTGCTGCTGCCGTCAGTGCAGGTCAATATCCGCGCCGGGCACCTGCCGCCGGCCGAGGACAATGCGGTCCATTACCTCAAGCTGCCGCTGCGCCTGCCTGAGGGAACGGACTGGGCCTAGGGCTCGACGCCCTCGGGCAGCACCAGCACCTCAAGCCCCTGGTCCGGATCGAGATAGCGCCGGGCCAGGGCCAGCAGATCATCCGCTGTCAGTGCAGTGATGATCGCGCGCGAAGCGGCGAAGCGATCGATCCCGTCAGGCTTCGACTGCGCGCGATCGACCAGCCCCATCCAGCCGCCATTGGTCTTGAGCACGGCATCGAGGTTCTCGAGCATCGGCGCCCGCGCGCGCTGGACCACATCGGCACTGACCGGGGCCTTGCGCAGCTCTTCGAGCAGGCTGCGCATCGCCGCGCGGGTGGCGGCCAGTTCCTTGACATCAACCGAGGCGCGCAGCGTAAAGGTGCCCCAGCCGCGCCACACGCACGGGGTGCTGGCGCCGACGCCGGGGGAATAGGTCTTGCCCAGCGCCTCGCGCAGGGTGTCGGTCAGCTCGACCTGGACCACGCGTTGCAGCAGGTCGAGCGCCAGCGCCTCGCGCAGCTCCTCGCCGTCGCGGGTTGGCCAGTGGACCGTCAGCAGCGCCTGGTCCTTCGCGCCCTTGTGACGCAGCAACCTCGGCGTGCGATCCTTGGTAAAGCTGCGCTCGCGTTGGTCAGCATAGGGCAGGAAGGCCGGTTCACGCGTGGGCAGGGCGCCCAGGGTCTTGCCGACCAGCGCGATCGCCTGTGCCTCGTCGAAATCGCCGACCAGGGCCAATTCGATCGCGCCTTTGCCCAGCCGGTCAGCAACGCTGTCCTTCAGCTGCGCAAAGGTCAGTTTGCGATAGTCCTCAACCTTGCCCAGGGCAAAGCGCGGGTCCCGGTCGGACAGGATGCCGCCCAGCTCAGCGCCCAGCGCCGAATCCGGTGTCGCCCCCAGGGCCGCAAAGAAGTTGTTGATCGTCTGGCGGAACAGGACCTCGCCCTCGGCGCGGTAGCCCGGATCGGCCAGCTGGGCCGCCAGCACCTGCAATTGCAGCTCAAGATCGGCCGGAGTGGTGGTGGCCCCGGTCGCAAAGACTTCCGAACCGCTGCCCAGGCCAATGCCGACGGTCCGTCCGGCGAGCAGGCTGTCGAGCTCGTCGCGCGAGTGCTGACCAAGGCCGCCCTGGCCGAACACGCTCATCATCTGGGTGGCAAGCGGCTGGTCGCGGGTTGCCAGCATATTGCCGCCATCGAGCGAGAGCCGCACCATCACGCGGTCCTTCGCCAGGTCGGTGCGCTTGAGGTTGAGCATGACCCCGTTGGCAAAGCGGACCTGGCGAATGCCATAGCGCGGCTCGGTCACATCGCTGACGACCTGTCCGGGCGGGCCGAACTGGGTATAGGCAAAGGTCTTGGCAGCCTTGGTTTCGGACTTTGCCACCTTGGCCTTGTTCGCCGCGTCCCAGGCCTGGCGCAGCGCCTTGGCGCCGCCCACCGGCTCGCGCCGGCCCTGGAAGCGGATCAGTGGCTGTTCGAGCGGGACCAGCTCGCGCTGGAGCGCAGCCAGCACGGCATCTGGCGTGATCTCCGGAATGAAGGCCTCGAGCCGTTCGAGCGAGCGGCTGGGCTTGTCGGGCACTATTTCGTCAGTCACCAGCGCGAGGACCGCGCCCAGCAGGGTGCCGTGGCTGCGGGTGCTTTCGCTGGCGGCGGCATTGCGGGCGGCGGTGCGGGAGTTGGCGATCTGCTCAGCCACTTCGGCCTGCGTGAAGCCATATTCCAGCGCGCGGCGGTATTCTTCGGTTGCGACAGTCAAGCCGCGCTTCCAGCCGCCATCGATGGTCTCGACCACCAGGTTGGTGGAACGTCCTTCATTGAAGGAATCGGAAGTGCCCAGGCCCGCGCCGCGGAACGGTGCATTGGCCTCGCGCGTGCGGCTCAGCAGCCGGCGGTTGACGATGCCATAGCCGATCTGCCGCAGCAGGTTCTCGCGCCGCTGGGCCAGGCTGTCGGGCTCCTCGAGCCAGGGGCCGTGGCGCGTGACGGTGACGCGCTCGGACAGGGCCTGGTCGATGAAAATGTCCTCGCGCGGCTTGGCCTTGGGATCGAATGGACCCGCCGGTGGCTGCGGCTCGGCCGGGGCCGGGCGCCATTCGGCAAAGCGGGCCTTGATCGCCGCCTCGACCGCCTCGACCGGGAAATCCCCCACCACCAGCAGAGTGGTTTGCGCCGGCACATATTCGCGCCGCCAGAAAGCGCGGAGGCGCTCGGCGGTGGCACTGTTCAACGTCTCCTCGGTGCCGATCGGCAAGCGGTTGGCATAGCGCGCCTGCGGGTGGAGGAACTGCATCTGATCCTCGAAATTGCGCAGGGCAAAGGTGTTGCGGTCGCGCTTTTCGGACAGGATCACGCCGCGCTCGCGCGCCACGGCGGCTTCACTGATGGTCAGCTCGCTCGCCGTCTCGCGCATCAGCATCAGCGCGGTGTCGAGCAGCGCCGGGTCGTTGCGCGGCAGGTCGAGCATATAGGTCGTGCGCTCGAACCCGGTCGAAGCATTGGTATCGGCGCCGAAGGCCAGCCCAAGCCGCTCGAGCAGCTTGACCATCTCGCCCTCGGGCACATTGGTGCTGCCGTTGAAGGCCATATGCTCGACAAAGTGGGCAAAGCCGCGCTCGTCATCGCCTTCATCGAGCGAACCGACATTGACCACCATCCGCACCAGCGCTTGCCCCTTGGGCGTGGCGTTGCTGCGGATGACATAGCGCATCCCGTTGTCGAGCTGGCCGAACCGGTATCCTTCGTCGACCGGCACGTCGCTGGCCTGGAAAGCCCAGGCTGGCTTGGCGGGCGGGACCGCGGCCAGCCGCGCCTGCTGCGGAGCGCAGGCGGCCAAGGCCGTGGTGGAAAGGATCAGGGCGAACAGGAATTTGCGCGACAGCATCGACACACTCATGCCGATGCGCCCGCGCGCCCGCAAGCGCCTTACTTGCCGCGCAGCTTCCGGTGGGCCGAAAGGTCGAAGACCTCGCTCGGGCCATTGTCGCTGTCGAGCAGGCCGAGCCGCCGGGCGACTTCCTGATAGGCTTCTTCCTCACCGCCGAGGTCGCGGCGGAAGCGGTCCTTGTCGAGCTTCTCGCCGGTGACCATGTCCCACAGGCGGCAGCCATCGGGGCTGATCTCGTCAGCCAGGATCACGCGGCCGTAATCGCCGTCCCAGATCCGGCCGAATTCCAGCTTGAAATCGACCAGGCGGATGTTGATCGCGGCGAACATCCCGCACATGAAATCGTTGATCCGGATCGCCATCGAAGAGATGTCCTGCATCTCTTCGTTGTTGGCCCAGCCGAAGCAGGCGATGTGCTCTTCGGCGATCAGCGGATCGCCCAGGGCATCGTCCTTGTAATAGTATTCGATCAGGGTGTGGGGCAGCGGCTCACCCTCAGGGATGCCGAGGCGCTTGGAGATCGAGCCGGCCGCCACGTTGCGCACCACGACTTCGATCGGAATGATCTCGACCTGGCGGACCAGCTGCTCGCGCATGTTGAGCCGCTTGATGAAGTGGGTCGGGATGCCGATGTGGTTCAGCCGCGTGAAGACATGCTCGCTGATGCGGTTGTTGATCACGCCCTTGCCGTTGATCGTGCCCTTCTTCTGGGCATTGAAGGCGGTGGCATCGTCCTTGAAGTACTGGATCAGGGTGCCGGGTTCGGGACCTTCGTAAAGGATCTTGGCCTTGCCTTCGTAGATCTGGCGGCGACGGGACATGAGCGGCTTCCCTGCAAGGAAAATGACAAGCCCCGGCGGAGAGTCGCGCAAGACTGCTCTGCCGGGGCTCAACGCCTATAGGCAAACGCACGCGAAAGGCAAAGCCTAACCGGCACGGCAGCGGCTGGTTTGGTGAAGATCGGCTTAACTGCGGGCGGCAAGTCCGGGTTTACCCCACCTCTGCGAAACTACCCGTAAGCGGCGCAAGAGCAGGGTCGCGCCCAGCGGAGAAACGTCATGAGCGGAATGATGCGATTGTTGCGGGACGAGGCCGGGGCAACGGCGATCGAGTATGGCCTGCTGGCCGCGCTGATCGCTGTGGCGGCGATTGGGGCGATGCAGGGCTTCGGCAACGAATTCTCCAACACATTCAACACGGCAACGCGGTCGATGGCCCAGGGCAACAGCGGCGCGTGATACGCTCGACTGGGGCCAAGGGCGCTGTTGGCAGCTTGGATTTGACTGTAGCCCGATAATACGTAAGCTTCCTCCAGACGCCGCAAAAAGCGGCGCACAGTGGGTGAGCCTTTCCAGCGGGTTACGGCCCGATGGCGGCAAGCCCGTCATGGAGGAGAGGTTATGTCTGCGCACCAGCTTCGTTTTGGTTCGGCTTCGCTTATCGCGCTCGCCGTTGCTGCCCTGTCGACCCCGGCCTATGCCCAGGATCAGTCGGCCGATGATGCGGCGGCTGAGAATCCCAAGGAAATCGTCGTTACCGGCTCGCTGATCCGCGGCTCGCGTGAAGATGCACCCGCGCCGATCGACGTGATCGGGGCAGAGGAACTTTCGAAGCAAGGCAGCCCCTCGGCGATCGACCTGCTCAAGAACCTGCCCAATTCGGCCGGGATCATCGGCGATGCCAACCAGTTCGATGCCCGCGCCCAAGGGAATGAAGGCGTTGCCTCGGTCAACCTGCGCGGCCTGGGTCCGCAGCGCACCCTGGTGCTGCTCAACGGCAAGCGGATCGTCCAGTCGGGCGGTAGCGGCATTCCGATTGTTGACGTCAACCTGATCCCCTCGGGCGCGATCGGGCGGATCGAGGTGCTGAAGGACGGCGCCGCCGCCACCTATGGTTCCGACGCAATCGCCGGGGTGGTCAACTTCATCACCCGCACCAACCAGGACGGCTTCCGCGCCAGTGCCGACTACCGCTATATCTCCGGTTCGGACGGTGACTATGGCGGCGCGATCAGCTTTGGCCATTCGGGCGAGGGCGGCCGGATCTTCGTTTCGGCCGGCTATCAGCGCCGCTCCGAACTGCAGACCGTGGACCGTGATTTCACGATCCAGCCCTATCCCAGCAACCCGCAGGGCGGCTGGACCGGCGGCGGCAATCCCGGCAACTTTGACTTCAACGCGACCGTCGGTGGGCTGGTCTTCTCGGCCGACCAAGGGTGTACCGCGCTGGGCGGTTTCCGCAGCCTGGCAGGTTCGACCACTGACCGCTGCTTCAACCAATATGGCCTGTTCGGGAACCTGGTTGAGCCGGAAGAGCGCTTCCAGTTGTTCCTCGATGCCGAAATCGACATCAGCGAGAGCACCAACCTGCGGGTCAATGCGCTGTGGGGCCATTCGGAAACCCGCATCACCACTTCGCCCAGCTATCTGCCGACCCTGCCACCTTCGGCCAATGCCGCCTTTGGCGGTGGCGGGGTGTTCCAGATCCCGACCTATGCCCCGGCACTGCGTGATTACTGCCGAGTCTATGGCGCGGCTGCGGGCTGCTTGACCGACGCGGGCGGGACGCCGCTCGCCCCGGCGCTGGCCTTCCCGGTGCTGTTCCGCCCGGTTCTGCTCGGCGGCAACCCGCTGTTCCCGGGCCGCGGTTCAGCCACTTCGCCGCGTATCTCGGACCAGATGATGGTTTCGGCCGAGCTCAACACCAGCCTGTCGGACAAGCTGAACTTTACCACCAGCCTGACTTACAGCCGCTATGAGCGCGCCTTTGAAGGGACCGATACCTACGGCGACCTGTTCCAGAACGCGCTGGCGGGCTTCGGTGGCCCGAACTGCGCCTACTCGTCGACTGCCTCGCGCGCCGGGTTGACCCCGACGCAGCTCGCGGCGCTGGCCGGGACTAACGGTTGTACCTACTGGAACCCGTTCTCGACCGCGGTCCAGTCGAACCCGGTGACCGGCAACGTCAACCCCAACTATGCCGGATCGCGCGGCACCAATGGCCTGTCGACCACGCCGGGGGCCGGCCTTATCAACGATCTCGCCACGTTTGACTGGATGTTCCAGACGCCGAAGACCCAGGCCTTTACCACCCAGCTGGTGGCCGATGCTGTGATCTCGGGCCAGACTGGACTGACCCTGCCGGGCGGCGAGGTTGGTTTCGCGCTGGGCGTGCAGTATCGCCGCAACACTTATAGCCGGCGCTACAACGACATCTCGAACCTCGATCTGACACCGTGCCCTGGCACGCCGCTCAACCCGGCAGCGACCTGCTCGCCGCAGACCGGGGCGTTGGGCTTCCTGGGGACCAACCGCAACGGCAACAGCAAGGGCGATGTTTGGGCCACCTTCGCCGAACTGCAGCTGCCGATCACGGACGCGCTCAACGTTCAGCTATCAGCGCGCTATGAAGACTACGGCGGCGCTGTGGGTTCGACCTTTGATCCGCAAGCCCGCGCCAAGTTCCAGCTGACCGACTGGTTGGCGATCCGTGGCGGCATGGGCACAACCTTCCGTGGTCCGCCGTCGCAGAGCCTGGAAGGCAACCTGACCTCGCTGCAGATCATCGGCAGCTCGTTCCGGGCGATCGACATCAACGGCAACCCGAACCTCGCGCCGGAAAGCGCGACGACCTACAACGCCGGCCTGCTGATCAACACCGGCGGCTTCCGCGCCAGCATCGATTACTTCAAGTATGACTTCTCCGGCCCGATCGAAGGTGAGCCGGTGGCGGGGATCGTGGCGGCTATGTTCGGCGCTTCGGGGACGGCCAACTGCGGCAATCCGACCTATGCAGCGCTGCAATCGCGCTTCACCTTTACCGGCGCAGGTTGCGGGATCGCCAACGTCCAGCGGCTGCGCACGACCTACGTGAACTCGGCCGATGTCAGCACTTCGGGGATCGACTTCTCGGCCAGCTATGAACTGCCGATCGGCACGGGTTCGGTCACCGCCGGTTTCGCCGGGACCTATGTGATCGATTACAAGACCTCAGACGTCACCGTGGAAGGCGTGGTGGTCCAGCCGGCCTTCGATGGCGTTGGCCTGCTGAACTACCAGACCACTGCCTATCCGCTTCCACAGTGGAAGGGTAACGCCTACCTCGAAGGCAACTTCGGCAACCACTCGCTGCGCGTGCAGGCCAACTACCTCGACGGCTATACTGACCAGCGCGGTGCCGCGATCTTCGGTCCCAATGCAGGGGCGCTGGCCGGGGCTTCGGTAACGACGGGCAAGAACATCGAAAGCTTCACGACTGTCGATGCGACCTATCGCCTGAAGCTGAACACCGGGACGACCATCGCCGTGTCGGCGCTGAACATCTTCGACAAGGATCCGCCGTTCGCGCGGCTCGATCAGAACTACGATCCGTTCACGGCCAGCCCGCTGGGCTTCACGGCCAAGATCTCGATCACCCAGGACTTCTGATCGGAATCGGTTGAAGGGGGCAGGGGCGCGGAAGGTTACAGCCTTCCGCGCCCCTATGCTGTTCAACCGAGATAGCGGGCAAGGGCCAGCCGCTCGGCAAGCCATTGGGTTGCTGACCCGCAAACGGCGCTGACAAGGCCTGCACGATCGGTTAGGCGCCCCGAACAAAGGAGACGCCATCGATGAGCCAGACCGCCGCGCTTGCCCTGCTGGATCGTTATTACACCGCCTTCAACGCGGGCGACTGGGAAGGCATGCTGGCCTGCCTGGGCGAAGACGTGGCGCACGATATGAACCAGGGTGCGCGACAGGTCGGCAAGGATGCGTTCCGCTCGTTCCTGGCCCATATGGAACGCTGTTATGCCGAGCAGCTCAAGGACCTGGTGCTGATGGCCAGCGCCGATGGCACGCGCGGCGCCGCCGAGTTCGTGGTGCACGGGGAATACCTGGCGACCGACGAGGGTCTGCCCGAGGCAAAGGGCCAGCGCTATGTCCTGCCCGCCGGTGCCTTTTTCGCCTTCAAGGACGGTCTGATCAGCCGCGTGACGGTCTATTACAACCTGGCCGACTGGGAAGCGCAGGTGATCGGTTGAGCATCGCCGTCCGCCCCCTGACCGGGACGGCACTGCAGGCCGCCCTGCCGGACTTGGCGCGGCTGCGGATAACGGTCTTTGCGGCCTGGCCATACCTTTACGCCGGGACCGAAGAGTACGAGCGCGAATACGTGGCTGAGTTCACCGCTTCGCCCGATGCCGTGCTGGTCGCGGCCTATGTCGGTGCGCGGATCGTGGGCGCGGCGACTGCTTCGCCGCTGGTCGCGCAGGAGGACTATATCCGCGCGCCCTTCGATACGGCCGGGATCGATCCGGCGGGCGTATTCTATTTCGGCGAATCCGTGCTGCTGTCGGACTATCGCGGGCAAGGGATCGGCCATGCCTTCTTTGACCACCGCGAAGCTGCCGCGCGGGCCTGGGGCGCTGCCTACGCCAGCTTCTGCGCGGTAGTGCGCCCGCCGGACCATCCGGCCCGCCCGGCCGACTACGTCCCGCTCGATACCTTCTGGACCAGGCGCGGCTATGCCCCGGTGCCGGAGCTGGTCGGCAGCTTCGCCTGGCAGGACCATGGCGAGACGGAAGAGAGCGACAAGCCAATGCAATACTGGATGCGCGCGCTATGACCCGCTTCACCATTGCCGCCGCGCAGTATCCGATCGAGGCGCTGGCGGATTGGGCGGCTTGCGAAGCCAAACTGACCAACTGGGTCGAAGCAGCCGCGGCTGGCGGCGCGGCGCTGGCCGTGTTCCCCGAATATGGCGCGATGGAACTGGCCTCGCTCGAAACGGAGACAATGGGTGACCTGGCCGGTTCGCTTGCCTCGGTCTCGGCCCTCTTGCCGCAGGTCGATGCGCTGCATGAGCGACTGGCGGCGCGGCATGGCCTCCACATCCTGGCGGCCTCCGCGCCCTGTGAAGTCGGCGAGGGCCGCTTCGTCAACCGCGCCCGGCTGTTCGCGCCCAATGGCAAGATCGGCGTGCAGGACAAGCTGATCATGACCCGGTTCGAGCGCGAGGAATGGGGCGTCAGCGCAGGTAGTCCGCTGCGGCTGTTTGACACCGCGCTGGGTCGGATTGGAATCAATATCTGCTACGACAGCGAATTCCCGCTGCTCGCCCGGGCGCAGGTCGAGGCCGGAATGGAACTGCTGCTGGTGCCAAGCTGCACCGAAGCGCTGCACGGCTATTGGCGCGTCCGGTTGGGTGCCCAGGCCCGCGCGCTGGAGGGGCAATGCTATGCTGTCCATAGCCCAACCGTGGGTCGGGCCGAATGGTCCCCGGCGGTCGATAGCAATCGCGGCGCCGCGGCAGTCTATGGCCCGCCAGATCGCGGCTTTCCCGATAGCGGCGTGGTTGCGCTGGGCGAGCTCGATAAGCCGCAATGGCTCTTCGCCGAGGTCGATCTTGCCCGCGTATCCGCGCTGCGCGCCGATGGCGGCGTGCTCAATGCCAGCCACTGGGCTGAACAGCCGGGTGCGGACAATCTGCCGCCGGTTGAGCTGGTGGACTTGCGCTAAGGCTTTGACCCCGGCAGCTTGCGCCCATGCGCTTGATGATCCTCGCCGCCGCCCTGTCGCTGTCCGTGCCGGCCCTTGCCCAGACCGCCGCGCCGGCCAGCCCGGCCGCGATCCTGGCGACGGCGCCGGCGGGCACCCGGTTCGGCCTGTTCGTCGATGACCAAGGGCGTGAGGTCGCCGCGATCCGCGCGGATGATCGCTTTATTCCCGCCAGCAACACCAAGTTGTTCACGACGGCCGCCGCCATGGCCCTGCTGTCCCAGCAGCCCGCCAAGGGCGCGGTGATCGGCCTGGTGCCTGGCAAGGGCAGCGTGCCCAGCGTGTTGATCTCCGGCCAGGGCACGCTCAGCCTTTCAACCGCGCCGGAATGCCTGACGGGCTGCCTCGCGCCGCTGGTGGACCAGCTGGCCGCCAAGGTGCGGAGCGTGGGCGATGTGATTGCCGACGATAGCGCCTTTACCGACCAACGCTGGAGTCCGGGGATGAGCTGGAACAATATCGGCACCGATTCCGGCACCGCCACTTCGGCATTGGTGATCGACCACAACGAACTGCCGATCGTGGTGACGCCGGGCCCGGCCGGAAAGCCGCCAGTGGTGACCGTCTCGCCCTATTACTCCCTGGTCAACCAGGCTCTGACCGTGGCCGAGGGCGAGACGCGGCTGGGGATCGACCGCGCGGTCGGCGGCCGCACATTGCGGCTCTACGGCACGATAAGGGTCGGGGCCATGCCCTGGCGTGACCTGATTGGGCTGGACGATCCGGCGCACTATGCCGGCTGGCTCGTGGCGCAGGAACTTGGCAAGCGCGGGGTCAAGGTGCGGGGGCGCGTGAAGACGGTCCATCGCCCGGTCGGCGTGGCACCGGTCGCGGCGCCTTATAACTTGACCGTTACCGCCGAAGCGCCGCCCGCGCTGCTGGCCGATGAAGTGCGGCTGATCAACAAGGTCAGCCAGAACCTCCATTCCGAATTGCTGATCCGCCGCCTGGCCTTTGCCGCACCGCCGCCCGAAGCAGGCAAGGCGCCGTTGGTCGACAGCCTGGATCGAGGTCTGGCTGCCGCCCGCACGGTTTATGAAAGCATGGGCCTGCCGCGCGCGGGTTACGACTTTTCGGACGGTTCAGGCATGTCGACTTACAACCGCATGTCGCCGCGCGCCGCTGTCGCCCTGCTGCGCTGGACTGCCGGTCAGCCGTGGGGCGCGGAATATCGGGCTTCCCTGCCGGTCGGCGGGGTCGACGGCACCCTGCGCCGGCGCTTTGCCGGAACCCCTCTGGCAGGCAAGATCTTCGCCAAGACCGGTACGCTCAACGCCACCAATGCCCTGTCCGGTTGGCTGATCGCCGCCAGCGGGCGCGAGCTGACCTTCTCGATCATTGCCAACGATGTGCCCGATGGCGCCAGCGCGTTGGCGGCAATGGACCAGGCGCTGCTGGCGATTGCCGCGCAAAATTGAACCACCTTTCATGTTGCAGCGGGGCAACAGCAAACGACCATCCCGCATCCTTGCGAAAAGTCCCCTTTCGCAACGCAGATAGTGCGTTAGTCTGGACATGTTCCGCTGGGTGCGGCGATTGATCAGGGGGTTACCATGATTGCACGGAATCTGACTCGCATTGTTCTGGCTAGCGGCGTGGCGCTGGGCGCGCTGGCGACCCCGGCCCTGGCCCAGGACGCGCCCGACATCACCAATAATGCCCAGGACAGCGCCAGCGAGAGCGGAGCGATTGTGGTCACCGGTTCGCGCATCAAGCAGGATCCGGCCAAGAGCGCGCTGCCGCTACAGATCATCACGACTGACGATCTCAGCCGCGAAGGGATCAGCAATCCCGAACAGCTGATCTCGTTCCTTGCCTCCAATGGCAACGGAGCGGATAACCTTGCCTCGAACTCCGACGTCGTCTCCGGCGCGGCCCGCGGCACCAACGGGCTTTCTGCCGCGAACCTGCGCGGGCAAGGGGCTTCATCCACCCTGGTCTTGCTCAATGGCCGCCGCGTTGCGGCCCACGGCCTGTCGGGCTCGGCGGTTGACGTCAACCAGGTGCCGCTGGCGGCGATCGAACGGGTCGAAGTGCTCAAGGACGGCGCTTCCGCCATTTACGGCACCGATGCGATCGGCGGGGTGATCAACTTCATCACCAAGAAGAACTTCCAGGGCCTCGTCGCCAACGGCTTTGTCGACATCACCGAACAGGGCGACAGCCCGATCTATCGCATTTCAGGCACCGCCGGCTGGGGTGACCTAGATGAACAGGGCTTCAACGTGATGGCCGCCGTCAGCAAGAGCTGGAATGGTGCGCTGTTTGGCAAGGACCGCGACTTCGTCAACGGCAATCAGCCTAGCCGCGGTCTGTCGATCGATACCCGCGGCACGCCGATTGCAACCGCGTTCCCCATCAACCCGACCGCAGCGGGAATTGGCATTTCCCAGGGCGGGACCCTGCTGGGCAATACATCTGGCACCCTCACCAACCTGACGGTTGGCGGCGTGCGGATGAGTGGCGGGGTAAACATCCTCGATCTGCCCGGTGGGGCCGGCTGTAACACCATGGACGGCGGCATGGCCTATGACGAGGTGCTGTGGAACACGCCTGGTGCCGCAAATGCCTGCGCCTGGGATACGGGCCGCGCCGCGACGCTACAGCAGCCGATTGATACGCTGACCTATTACGGCCGGGCCACCGCCAAGCTTGGCGAGCACGAGCTCTATGCCGAAGTCACCGGATCAAAGGCCCATTCGAAGAAGATCTTCTCGAGCAACCAGTACTCTGGCAACAACACTTCGCTGCCGATAGCCTATCCGCTTAATTCGCTGACAGCGGCGACCTATAACACCGTTTACGACCAGTTGGCGGCATACCTGCCCGGAATCGGCGCAGTGGGTGATCGGACTGTCGATGCCGTTGGCCGATATGGCTTGCCGATTGCATTCCGCTGGCGCTGCACCTCGTGTGGGCCGCGTGAGTATGAAACCGACACCAAGACCTTCCGCGCCGCTGTTGGCCTGGAAGGGCCGGTTGCCGATGGTTGGGAATACCGCATCGGTGGGTCCTATGCCGAAAGCCAGGCTACCTCGCTGCTGGGGCAGGGTTACCACTTCCGCGGGGTCCACTCTTCCAACGCCAATGCGATTGCATCGGGCACCGGGGCGACGCTGGCCGGCCAGGTCGATACGCGCGCGCCGACTGCGCCGGGCGCTAGCGCGCCGGGCATCGTCGGCCTGTTCAACAGTGGTATCATCAACCCGTTTTCGCTGATCCAGACTCCTGCCGCACTCGCAGCCCTTGACGCGGTCTCGGCCAAGGGTACCCGGCTCTATGGCGGCAAGTACACGCTGTGGCAGGCCGATGCCTCGATCAGCGGCGAACTGTTCGAGCTGCCGGGCGGCATGGTTCAGGTGGCGGCCGGCGTCGATTATCGCCGCGAAGGCTACGGCTTCGATGGTTCGACTGCGGCAGATCCCACCAAGTCGCCCGATATCTTCAACGTCGCCTTTGACAACGTGAATCAGCTCAATGGCGTTCACCGCGATGTGAAGGCGGCCTATGCCGAAGTCCTGGTGCCGGTGTTCGACATGCTCGAGTTGACCGGTGCGATCCGGGTTGACGATTATACCGGCTTCGGCAGCACGGTGAATCCGAAGTTCACCGCCAAGTTCCAGCCGGTTGACTGGCTGATGGCGCGTGGGTCCTATGGCACCGGCTTCCGCGTGCCGACCTTCAACCAGATCTTCAATGGCGTCACCCAGTCGGTCAATCCGGGCAATTCGCTGACTGACCCGACTACCTGCCCGGTGGGCGGCACTGTCAATGTGACGCCGGGCTGCACTGCGATCACGCCGGATTCGCTCAGCGGCGGCAATCTTAACCTCGGGCCGGAAACCTCCGAGCAGTTCAGCGTCGGCTTGGTGCTGCGGCCGACTCCGCGGATCAGCCTGTCGGCCGATTACTGGAACATCGCGGTCGACAACGTGATCGGCACGATCACCATTCCGCAGCTGTTTGCCAATATCGTTTCATTCCCGCAGCGGATCACCCGCACGGGTGGCGTAATTACCCTGGTTGATCTGCGCACGGGCAACTTCGGTTCGCGCCGGACCAGCGGGATCGACTTCTCGGGGCGTGCAGCCTTCGATGCCATGGCCGGCACGCTTTCGGCCGGGTTCGACGGGACATTGCTCATCGAGAAGAAGGAAAAGCTGCTGCCGAACCTGGCCTATACCAACCTGCGCGGGGTGTTCTCGCTGGCTGGTGATCTGGGCCTGAAGTGGAAGCACAATGCCTGGATCAGCTATGCGAAGGATGATTTCACTGTCACCTTCTCGCAGATCTTCCGCAACGGCTACCAGAACTTCGGCCTGCCCAATTCGCTGACCGGGCCGAACCTCAGCGCAACGCGGCCGGACTATAATCCGCAGGTCAAGGCCTACCAAATCTACAACCTGTCGGTTTCGAAGAAGATCCAGGACCGTTTCATGATTACTGCGGGGATCAAGAACGTGTTCAACACCGATCCGCCGTTTGCGATCACCTATGACAGCAACACCGGCGCGGGCAGTTCGTGGGAACCGCGCGTGGCCGATCCGCGCGGGCGCTCGTTCACCCTGGCGGTCGAAACCAAGTTCTGATCTGAAGTAAAATCAAAGGTGCAGGGGCGCGGCCACACGGCTGCGCCCTTGTCTTTTGGAGATAAAGCGCTGTTTTCAGACAGGAATTATCGTTAACTGCCGCTTTACCGAGTTGAGGCATGGTAGCGACGTCGAAAAGTCGCAATCAGGCCAGCATCATGGATATGAGTCCGGCGTCGCTTCCCAAGTTCCAGTCCACCGGCGGGCGCCGGGCGGACCGGCGTAGCTACGATGCGCAGATCCAGTTCCGCAAGGGCGTGAAGCGCGCGACGGTTAAGCTGCGTGACATCTCACAGCTGGGCGCGCGGGTGGCCGGGGTGTTCCTGGTGCACGAGGATGATCACTTCTATCTGACCCTGCCGGGCCTGGCGCCGATCGAAGCGCGGGTCGCCTGGGTCGCCGAGTTCGAATTTGGCTGCGAATTCTTGAAGCCGCTCAATCCGGTCATTCTGGAATCGATCATCGCCCGCAGCTGAGCTGCAGGCGATCGAATCTGCAAACAGCTTTGGGGGTGAACCCCCGCCGGCAAACGCACGGAAGGGCCGTCGGGACTGCGCCGCGGACGGGGGCTCGGGGGGCTCGCGCGCGCCGGTCTTAGCAGACCGGACGGAAGCTCGAATCGCCGCGCCAGCGGGCCAGGATATTGTCGTGCACGATCGGCGAGAGCAGCTGCTCAAAGGCGCAGCCGGTCAGGCTGTTGTCCCACCACACCACTTCGCCCTGCAAGGCTTCCAGACCCGGCAGGGTCAGCCAGCAGACGGTGCCCGGATGGATCCGGTTGATCGCGGCGGCGCAGAAGCCGCTCAGCGACAGGTCATGGACCACGGTCTGGAAACCGCGCCCGCCCGAGACGCGCAGCATCGCTGGGATGGTGATGCGGGTGCGCGGCGCGCTGCGGTCTTCCTGAGCAGCGGAGAAATAGGGGTCACGCGTTTGCAGCAGGTAATCGCTCATTGCCGGGTCCTTGCTAAGGGCTGTGCTTGCCCGGAGCTTTCCGGACAGGCTTCGCAAAGTATGGACTGGCTGAGTTGCCTGGAACTTATGAGGACTGGTTAACGCGTTCGCGGTGCGGGCTGGCAAACTGTTCACCAAGCAAGGCAATTATCCGGTCAGCGACGACCGCCGGTTCCTTGTTGCGCGCCGGATCCTCGCCTGGATAGGCCTTGGCCCGCATTGCCGTGCGGGTGGCGCCGGGATCGATGATCGCGACGCGGATCGGCGTGATATTCCGCACTTCTTGGGCGTAGCAATCGACCAGCACTTCGGCAGCGGCCTTGCTGGCGGCATAGGCCCCCCACCAGGCGCGCGGCGACATGGCGACCGAAGTGGTCAGGTGGATCAGGCGCGGGTTCTTGGCTTTGCGCAGCAAGGGATCGAACCGCGCGATCAGCGCCTGGGTGGCCGAAGCGTTAATGGTCAGTGCGTTGGCCAGACTTTTCGCGTCGATATCGGTTACACCGGTCAGCTGCGGCAGGACAGCGGCGGCGTGGACCAGGATGTCGAGCGTGGGCCAGCGGCCGCCGATGGCCTGGGCCAGACGGGCGATCCCATCGCCTTCGGCCAGGTCAACCGGCGCGATTGTCGCGCTGCCGCCAGCGGCAAAGATCGCTTCCTCAACCGCTTCCAGCGCCTTGGCATCGCGCCCAGTCAGGATCACGTGGGCCCCGGCTGCGGTAAGGGCCTGGGCCGTGGCCGCTCCAATGCCGCGGCTGGCGCCCGTAACGAGCGCGACCTGTCCGGTCAGGTCGGTCATGCGACTTTCCCGACCGGCAGGTTAAGCTGATCGGCCTCGGCGGCGCGGTCGGCCAGGTCAGTCAGCTTGGTCGGATAGTCACCGGTAAAGCAGGCATCGCAATGCTGCGGGCAGGCATTGTTGCGGCCATTCTCACCGACGGCCCGATAGAGCCCGTCGATCGAAACGAAGGCCAGGCTGTCTGCCACAATGAACGTGGTCATCTCCTGCAGATCCATCCGCGCGGCCAGCAGCTTGTGCCGTTCGGGCGTATCGACGCCGTAGAAGCAGGAATTGTTGGTCGGCGGGCTGGCGACGCGGAAGTGGACTTCCTTGGCCCCGGCATCGCGCATCATCTGTACGATCTTCATCGAGGTAGTGCCGCGCACGATCGAATCGTCGATCAGCACGATCCGCTTGCCTTCAACCAGCGCGCGGTTGGCATTGTGTTTGCGCTTCACATCGGCATGGCGCGCGCCGTCCGACGGCTGGATGAAGGTCCGCCCGACATAGTGCGAACGGATGATGCCCAAACCAAAGGGAATGCCGCTTTCCTGAGCATAGCCGATCGCCGCCGGTACGCCGCTGTCGGGCACCGGCACGACCAGGTCGGCCTCAACCGGGGCTTCGCGGGCCAGTTCGATCCCGATCTTGCGGCGCACTTCGTAAACCGACTGTCCGCCTGAAACCGAATCCGGCCGGCTGAAATAGACGTGCTCGAAGATGCAGGGGCGGGGCGGATGGTTGCCAAACGGACGGTGCGAGGTGATCCGGCCGTCCTGGCGGACCTCGACGATTTCGCCGGGTTCGATCTCGCGCACGAACTGCGCGCCAACCACGTCAAGCGCCACGGTTTCGCTGGCGAACACGGTCGCTTCACCGATCTTGCCCATCACCAGCGGGCGGATGCCCAGCGGATCGCGGCAGGCGATCATCCGCTTGGGCGTCTGGCAGATCAGCGAATAGGCGCCTTCGACCATCCGCAGCGCATCGACAAACCGGTCAAGCAGGGTGGGATAGCGGCTGGTCGCGATTAGGTGGATGATCACCTCGGTGTCAGAGGTCGACTGGAAGATCGCCCCCTTGTCGACCAGCTCCTGCTTGAGGTGCATCGCGTTGGAAATATTGCCGTTATGGGCAATCGAAAAGCCGCCGCGCGCCAGATCGGCATGGAGCGGCTGGACGTTGCGCAGGCCCTGGCCGCCGGTGGTCGAATAGCGCACGTGGCCCGAGGCCATGTGGCCTGGCAGCTCGTTGAGGATCGTCTGGTCGGCAAAGACCTGGGCAACATGGCCAAGGCCCCGGCGGGCGAAGAATTCGTGGCCGTCCCAGCTGACGATGCCGCAGGCTTCCTGCCCGCGGTGCTGCAGGGCGTGCAGGCCAAGCGCAGTGATCGCGGCCGCTTCCGGGCTGCCGATCACGCCGAAGATGCCGCATTCCTCGCGCAGCTTGTCGCCGTCGGCGTCCAGGAATGGGTGAGTGATGTTCATGATGGAATCGCCTGCCTGTGCGCTCGCGTTTCGCCAGCGCCTTTGGCCGCTCTTGCGCGTCAAGGCAAGCATGGGTTCGCCCCCGTCCCCAGTGGTGCCCCCAAGGGCGGTCCAAAGGCCGGGTTGTGTGAGGGACAGGGGAGGCCCAGTTCGGGACACCCGGGGGCAGGAAGGATCGATGCGATGAACTACATGACCAGCCACCTCGATCACGACGAGGGCGAAACCAAGCTGTTCGTGCCGGACGAGGTCCAGGATGCGCTGCGCACGCTGCTGCGCTGGGCCGGCGAGGATCCATCGCGTGAAGGCCTGCTCGACACTCCGGCCCGGGTGGCGCGGGCCTGGCGTGAATACTGCCAGGGCAACGAGGAAGACCCGGCGCTGCACCTCTCGCGCACTTTCGAGGAAGTGGGCGGCTATGACGCGGTCGTGCTGCTGCGGGACATCCCGTTCCAGTCGCACTGCGAACACCACATGGCGCCGATCACCGGCAAGGCCTCTATCGCCTATCTGCCGAAGAACCGGGTCGTGGGTATTTCCAAGCTGGCCCGCGTGCTACACGGTTTTGCCCGCCGCCTGCAGATCCAGGAACGCCTGACCGCTGAAGTCGCGCAGTGCATCTGGGACCACCTGCAGCCGCACGGCGTGGCCGTGGTGATCGAAGCGCAGCATGGCTGCATGACCGGGCGCGGTGTGCGCACTCCCGGCGTCGGCATGGTGACCAGCCGGATGCTTGGCTGCTTCCTGGATGACGAGCGCAGCCGCAAGGAAGTGCTCAGCCTGATGGGCTATTGAGCCAGGCGGTCATCTTCGGGGCCAGCGGCGGGATCGGCGCGGCGCTGGTCGAAGCCGTGGCGGCCAGCGGGCGATATGATCGCGTCTGGGCCGGGGCGCGCTCGAGCCGGACCGCACCTGCTGGCGCGACGCCCTTCACATTCGACCTGACCGATGAAGCCAGTATCGCCGCTGCCGCCAAGCAGATTGGTGCAGGCGTTACGCTTGCTTTCGTGGCGACCGGCGTGCTCTCCGATGGCCCGGACTTTCAGCCCGAAAAGAGCTACAAGGCGCAGGACCCGGCAGCCTATGCCCGTGCCTTTGTCACCAATGTCACCGGCCCCGCGCTGATCGGCAAGCACTTTCTGCCGTTGCTGCCCCGGCGCGAGCGGGCGGCATTTGCGGCGCTCTCGGCCCGGGTCGGCTCGATCGGCGACAACCGCCTCGGTGGCTGGCACGCCTACCGCGCCAGCAAGGCGGCGCTCAACATGATCCTGCGCAACTTTGCGATCGAACTGGGCCGCAGCCATCCGCAGGCGGTCGTGGCGGCGCTGCATCCCGGCACAGTCGCAACCGACCTGTCAGCACCCTTCACCGGATCGGGCGAGGGCCGTCACCTGTTCACGCCGCAAGAATCCGCTGCGCATCTACTCGCCGTGATCGATCGGCTGACACCGGCCGAAAGCGGACAAGCCTTTGCCTGGGACGGTCAACTGATCCCGTTCTGAGTGCTTGCCCTGATCGCCCGCGCACCCTAAGTCCGCCGTCACAGAATTCTCCCCACCCGAGGCGATCCTTGCTGCTCTCTCCCTTCGAAAAAGTGCTGGTGAAGCGCTACCTCCTGCCGGGGCGGAGCGAGGCGTTCATTGCCCTGGTGGCGGGGATCAGCCTGGTTGCCGTGGCGCTGGGCGTGGCCGCGCTGGTTATCGTAATGAGCGTGATGAACGGCTTCCGCGCCGAACTGTTCGACAAGATCGTGGGGCTTAATGGTCATGCGATCGTCCAGGCCTATGGCGGGCGGATCGAGGATTGGCAGAGCGTGCTGCAGGAAGTCCGCAAGACCCCTGGCGTGACCCGCGCTTCGCCACTGATCGAGCAGCCGCAGATGGGCAGCTTCAACGGCCGAGTCGATCTGGTCTTTGCTCGTGGCAACACCGCCGAGGACATCCAGCGGCTGAAGCCCAAGCTGGTTGCCGGGACGCTTGATCCCTTGAAATCAGGCGCCGGCGAAGTGGCAATCGGCTCGCAGCTCGCAGCCAACCTTGGCATCCGCGTGGGTGACACGCTGACAATCATCAACCCACAGGGCCGCTCCACGCCGTTCGGGACGGTCCCGCGTGAAATTGCTTACCGTGTCGCCGCGATCTTCGAGATCGGGGTGTTCGATTTCGACGAGCGCTTCGTTGTCATGCCGATCGAGGACGCGCAGACGCTGCTGCTGGCCGGGGATTCGATCGGGATGATCGAGGTGCAAGTGACCGATCCCGATGCCGTTACCGAGATTCTGAAGCCCGTCTCGCAGCGGCTGGCCGGGCAAGCGGTCATCACCGACTGGCGTACGATGAACGCCAGCCTGTTCGAGGCCCTGGCGGTCGAGCGCGTGGCGATGTTCGTGGTCCTTTCGATCATCGTGCTGGTTGCCGTATTCAACATCCTCTCCTCGCTGATCATGCTGGTCCGCGCCAAGACCCGCGACATCGCGATCCTGCGCACCATGGGCGCGAGCCGGCAGAGCCTGCTCAAGGTCTTTGTTACGGTTGGTTTCGTGGTCGGCGCGCTGGGCACGGTCGTGGGCCTGTTCCTGGGCGCGACCTTCCTGTTCTTCCGCCAGTCGATTGTGCGGGTGATCGAAGTGCTGACCGGCCAGAACCTGTGGGACCCCAAGATCCGCTTCCTGACCGAGCTGCCGGCCCGCGCCGATCCGGTCGAGATCGTGCTGATCGTGATCATGGCGTTGGTGTTCAGCTTCCTCGCCACGCTCTACCCGGCCTTCAAGGCGGCGAGCACCGATCCTGTCCAGGTGTTGCGCTATGAGTGAGGCTGTCGTCCAGACCGCGGGCCTGACCCGCAGCTTCGAGCAGGGCGGGGTACGGATCGACGTGCTACGCGGGGTCGACCTGGCGATCCAGCCGGGTGAGATCGTGGCGCTGCTCGGCCCGTCGGGCTCGGGCAAATCGACTCTGCTGCAAGCTGTCGGCCTGCTCGAAGGCGGTTTCGGCGGCTCGCTGCGGATCGCGGGGGTTGAGGCCGGTTCGCTCTCCGCCGACGATCGCACTGCCTTGCGCCGCGACAAGATCGGCTTTGTCTATCAGTTCCATCACCTGCTGCCTGACTTCACCGCGCAGGAGAACGTCATCCTGCCGCAACTGGTGGCCGGGGTGAGCGAAACCGATGCCGCTGCCCGCGCCAACGAATTGCTGGCTGCGCTGGGTCTGGGTGAGCGGCTGAGCCACCGGCCGAGCCAGCTTTCCGGCGGCGAGCAGCAGCGCGTCGCCGTGGCCCGCGCGCTGGCGAACCGCCCCGCGCTGGTCCTGGCCGACGAGCCAACCGGCAACCTTGATGAAGCCACCGCCGACCGGGTGTTCGATGAATTCGTCAGCCTGGTGCGCGGCCAGGCCAGCGCCGCGCTGGTCGCCACGCACAACGAACGGCTGGCCGCGCGGATGGACCGGGTGCTGCGCCTGCACGAAGGGCGGGTCGGCTAGACCTTTCAGGCGGTTGACGGACCGACGTCATCCCCTAGTCTCCCATCCGACCAACTCGGGGAGTTTCAACGGATGAAAACCATTGCCGATTTCACGGCCAAGCTGCCCGGCGGCGGCGAGATCAACCTGGCCGACAAGGCCGGCAAGGTGCTGCTGATCGTCAATACCGCCAGCAAGTGCGGCTTCACGCCGCAATACGAAGGGCTGGAAGCGCTCTACAAGAAGTACGCCGATGACGGGTTCGAAGTGATTGCCTTCCCCTGCAACCAGTTCGGCGCGCAGGAGCCCGGCAATGCCGAGGAAATCGCCAATTTCTGCAGCCTGAAGTACGATGTGACCTTCCCGCTGATGGCCAAGATTGACGTCAATGGCGACAATGCCCCGCCGCTCTATGACTGGCTGAAAAGCGAAGCACCCGGCCTGATGGGCAGCAAGTCGGTCAAGTGGAACTTCACCAAGTTCCTGATCGACCGCGATGGCAAGGTGGTGCGCCGCTATGCCCCCACCGACAAGCCCGAGGCACTGGAAAAGGACATCAAGGCGCTGCTGTGATGCGCGTTTGCGAAGTGGGGTTCGGCGCTGTGGGTAAAGCGCGCCGCACCCCCTTCCGAATCGGCCGCGCTGGCCGCATCTAGCGAGAATGGCCCACGAACGATTTGTCCCGCTGCGCGTCTTTTCGAGCTACACCATGCTCGACGGGACGATCGAGCCCAAGGCGGCGGCCAAACTGGCCAAACACCGCGCCTTTCCGGCAATAGCAATTACCGATCGCAACGGGCTTTACGGCGCCATGTCCTTCGCCGGGGCCTGCAAGGATTCCGGCATTCAGCCGCTGATCGGCACCTTCCTGGCGGTTGCTCGTGAAGACGGCGCCGCCGGCAAGGATCCGGTGATCGACTGGCTGGGCCTGATCGCCCAGAACGAGACCGGCTGGAACAACCTTTGCCACCTGGTCAGCCGCGCGCACCTTGGCCGGCCGATCGAGTTTGAACCTCACGTCACCATGGCCGATCTGGACGGCCACACCGATGGCCTGATCGCCTTGACCGGTGCAGGGGAGGGCGCGCTGGTCCGCCTGCTCGCCGCGGGCAAGGGCGAGGCGGCGGTTGAGCTTTGTGCCCGGCTTGAGGCGCTGTTCCCTGATCGGCTCTATCTGGAAGTCGCCCGCCGCAACGATCCGGCCGAGGAAGCCGCCGAAGATGCGCTGATCGACCTCGCCTATGCGCGGAACCTGCCGCTGGTCGCGACCAACCCAGCAAACTTCGCCGATCCGGGCGGCCACGCGGCGCACGATGCCATGCTCTGCATCGCCAATTCGACCCATATCGATGCGCCCGACCGGCCGCGTAGCCCGCGCGAATCCTGGATCAAGTCCGGACCGATGATGCGCGAGCTGTTCGCCGACCTGCCCGAGGCGCTGGCGAACACTCTGGTCATTGCCCAGCGCTGTGCCCTCTCCCCGCCCAAGCGCAAGCCGCTGCTCCCCAGCCTGGCCGGTGACAAGGAAGGCGAAGCGGCGATGCTGATCGAGCATGCCCGCGCCGGCCTCGAAAAGCGCCTCGCGCCCTATGGTGAGCTGCCCGAGGATGAGCGTCAGACCTATTTCGACCGGCTCGATTTCGAGACCGACGTCATCAACCGGATGGGCTTTGCCGGTTACTTCCTGATCGTGGCTGACTTCATCCAGTGGGCCAAGGCAAACGATATCCCGGTCGGGCCGGGGCGCGGTTCGGGCGCGGGTTCGGTCGTCGCCTGGGCGCTGACCATCACCGATCTCGATCCGCTGCGGCTGGGGCTGCTGTTCGAACGCTTCCTCAACCCGGAACGCGTCTCGATGCCGGACTTCGATATCGACTTCTGCGAAACCCGCCGCGGCGAAGTGATCCGTTATGTCCAGGCGAAGTACGGTGCAGATCACGTCGCCCAGATCATCACCTTCGGTAAGTTGAAGGCCCGCGCCGTGCTGCGCGATTGCGGCCGCATCCTGCAGATGAGCTATGGCCAGGTCGACCGCCTGTGCAAGATGGTGCCCAACCATCCGACCGACCCCTGGACCTTGCCGCGCGTCTTGAATGGCGTGGCCGAACTGAAGCGCGAATACGATAACGATCCCGAAGTGAAGCGGCTGGTTGACCTGGCGGTGCAGCTGGAAGGCCAGCCGCGCAACAGCTCGACCCACGCCGCCGGGGTAGTGATCGGCGATCGCCCGCTTGACCAGCTGGTCCCGCTCTACCGCGATCCGCGCTCGGACATGCCAGTGACCCAGTTCGACATGAAGTATGTCGAGGACACCGGCCTCATCAAGTTCGACTTCCTCGGCCTGAAGACGCTGTCGGTGCTGAAGAAGGCGGTCGAATTGCTCAAGCGGCGCGAAATCGCGATCGATCTCGAGGCGCTGCCCTGGGACGATGCCGAGGTCTATGAACTGCTACAGCGCGGTGACACGGTCGGCGTGTTTCAGTTGGAATCCGAAGGGATGCGTCGCACCCTGGCGGCGGTCAAGCCGACCAACTTCGGCGACATCATCGCGCTCGTCTCGCTCTACCGCCCGGGCCCGATGGACAACATCCCGCTGTTCGGCCGCCGCAAGAACGGCAGCGAATCCATCGAGTATCCGCATCCCAAGCTCGAAGGGATCCTGTCGGAAACTTACGGGATCTTCGTTTACCAGGAACAGGTCATGCAGGCCGCGCAGATCCTGGCGGGCTACTCGCTCGGCGATGCCGACCTTTTGCGCCGCGCCATGGGCAAGAAGGTCCAGGCCGAAATGGACGCCCAGCGCTCGCGCTTCGTCTCCGGCTGCAAGGAGCATTCGGAGATCGAGCCGGCCAAGGCCAACGAACTGTTCGACTTGATCGACAAGTTCGCCGGCTATGGCTTCAACAAGAGCCACGCCGCGGCCTATGCCCTGTTGGCTTATCAGACCGCCTGGCTGAAGACCCATTACCCGCACGAATTCTATGCCGCGTCGATGTGCTTCGATATGCACCAGTCGGAAAAGTTGGCGATCTTTGTCGACGACATGCGTCGCAACGGCGTTGCGCTCGAAGGGCCGGACATCAACCGTTCCGAGGCAGAGTTCTCGGTTGAGCAGACCGATGAGGGCCACGCGGTGCGCTATGCTCTCGCGGGGATCCGCAACGTTGGCGAAAAGGCGATGGATGCAATCGTGGCCGACCGTGAAACCAATGGCCGCTTTGCCAGCCTGGAAGACCTGTTCCGCCGCGTGCCGCCCGGCTCGATGAATCGCCGTCAGCTGGAAGGGCTGGCCGGGGCCGGGGCCTTTGACAGCCTAGAGCCCAACCGGGCGAAGGTGCTGGCCAATGCCGACATGCTGCTGGCCGTGGCCGACGAGGCCGAGCGGACCCGTTCCAGCGGGCAGGCGGGGCTGTTCGGCGGCGAGGATCATGCCGCGCCCTCGCTGCGGCTGACCGATTGCCCGGCCTGGCCTCGCGCCGAGCAGATGGCCAAGGAGCGGGAGAATTTCGGCTTCTACTTTGCCGCTCACCCGGTCGAACAATGGCGTGCCGTGGCCACGGCCAACGGCGCGCGGACCTATGCCGCGCTGATGGAAACCGGGGTGCCCGGGGGCGGGCGGATGCAGGCGATGATGGCCGTAATGGTCGAAGGCGTCAGCAAGGGCCGCACCCGCAGGGGTGGTGATTTCGTCCGCGCTGACTTTTCCGACAGCTCGGGCCAGTTCAGCGCCGCCTGCTTCGAGGAAGCGCTGGTCGAGCCGATGCAGGGCTGGGCCAAGGACGGCACCTGCCTGCTGCTGACGGTCGAGCTTGACGCGCCCAGCCCGGAAGAGCCGCCGCGCGTGACTGTGCGCGGGGCGAAGCCGCTGGAAGAGGTCAAGGGCTCGGCCCAGATGCAGTTGCGGCTCGACGTGCTCCAGCCGCAGGCGCTGAATGACCTGGCCGCGCTGCTTGGTCCGGATGGTGCGGGGACCGGGGAAGTGCTGGTGCGGCTGCGCACCGGGCATGGTCAGGAGCCGTTGCTGCGGCTCGGCCGCCAATATCATCTCGACAGCGATGTCGCCGAACGCTTGGCAAGTGTCGATGGACTTGCCAATGTAGCCTTAACCGCAAGGCGAGGAGCAGGGCACCTGAGACTCGTCGCCTAGAACAACAATCGGGTGGGGGAATTTGGAGAGCCTCATGCTGGGAGCAATGCAAGATTTTGACCTGCGGGTCACGCACCTGATCGACCACGCTGCGCGCGAAACGGGATCGCGCGAAATCGTTACGCGCTGGGCCGACGGCAGCGAAAGCCGCACCACCTGGGCCGGGATCCGCCACGATGCGCTGCGGATGACCCAGGCGCTGCGCAAGCTGGGGGTCCAGCAGGGTGACCGGATCGCCACCCTGGCGATGAACCACAGCCGCCACCTGGTTTCCTGGTACGGCGCGGTCGGCGTTGGCGGCGTGCTCCACACGATCAACCCGCGGCTGTTCGACGATCAGCTGGAATATATCGCCAACCACGCCGAAGACGTGGTCCTGCTCTATGATGCGGCCTTTGCCCCGATCATCGAGCGGATGAAGCCCAAGTGGACCACGATCCGCAACTACATCTGCTACGATAACGGCGAGTTCGAAGCCTGGATCGGGGCCGAGGACGGGGACACCACCTGGGCCACGGGCGACGAGCGCGATCCCTGCATGCTCTGCTACACCAGCGGCACCACCGGGAACCCCAAAGGCGTGCTTTATGAGCACCGCTCGACCTTCCTGCACGCGATCACCGGGCTACAGCCGGCGATCTTCGATTTCGATGCGCGCTCGGTGATGCTGCCGGTCGTGCCGATGTTCCATGCGGCCAGTTGGGGCCTGCCCTGGGCCGGGGCGGCGGCGGGGATCAAGTTCGTCTTCTCGGCGGTCAACGATCCCGCCGTGCTGTGCGAGCTGATGAACCGCGAGAAGGTGACCCACTCCGCCGGGGTGCCGACCGTCTGGCTCGCCACCTTCCAGCATATGGACGCGACCGGCACCACGCTGCCGACGCTGCGCCAGGCAATCATCGGCGGCTCGGCCGCGCCGCGCTTCATGATCGAGCGGCTGATGAAGGCCGGCGTCAACGTTGCCCACGCCTGGGGCATGACCGAGACCAGCCCGATCGGCACGACGGGTGCCAAGACTTGGGACTGGGACGACTTGTCGTTCGATGAACAGGTTACGATCAAGCAGATGCAGGGCCGGGTGCCCTTCGGCGTCGAGCTGCGCACGGTTGACCTGGGCGATCCGACCAAGGTCCTGCCGCGCGACGGCCAGACGAGCGGTGCGCTGCAGGTGCGCGGGCCGTGGGTGATCAAGCGCTACTTCAAGGCCGAGGCCGATGCGACCGATGCCGACCAGTGGTTTGACACTGGCGACGTCGCGATCCTGCACCCGGACGGGACGCTGCAACTGACCGACCGCACCAAGGACGTGATCAAGTCCGGGGGTGAGTGGATCAGCTCGGTCGAGCTGGAAAACGCGGCGATGAGCCACCCGGCCGTGGCCGAGGCGGCAGCAATCGGGATCTACCATCCGAAGTGGGACGAGCGCCCGATCCTGATCGTGGTCAAGAAGGCCAATGCCGAAGTCTCTGGCGACGAGATCAAGGCGCATCTCGCCAAGAGCGTCGCCAAATGGTGGCTGCCCGATGCGGTCGAATTCGTCGACTCGATCCCGCACGGCGGGACCGGCAAGGTCAGCAAGAAGGACCTGCGCGACCAGTTCCGCGACTACAAGCTGGCGGACGCCTGACCATGACGGGCTATGTGGATCCGAGCCGGGAGAACTGGCAGGCATTCAAGGACCTGCCGCGCGACCGGCCGATCCACATGCTCAACCTGATCAAGTTCCGCGATCTGGCGGAGTACCCGGAAGACCACCCCATGCACGGCAAGGGCCTGACCGGCCGCGAGGCCTATAACATCTACGAGAAACGCTTTCAGGAGCTGGTCGCGGATGATGGCGCGGCGATGGTCTGGGAAGCACCGCTGGAATGCGCTGTTACGGGACCGGCGGACGAATGGGACAAGGCCTTTGTCATGGGCTATCCCAATTCCGGCGTCTTCATGGCGATGGTCAAGAACGAGGAATATGTCCGCGACGCCCTGCCGCATCGAACTGCGGCCGTGGCGGACAGCCGGTTGATCCGGTTTAGGGGTTAGCTCCGGCTGATCGATTACTCAGCTCGCCCACGCGTTTGAGGTAGGCATAGACTGCCGCTCGCTCCGCATCGGTCATTAGCGCAAAGCGGCGGCGGGCAACGCCGCTCATCATGGGGAGTTCGCGGTTGCCGGCGGCCTTGCCGGTGATCATGAAGTTCAGGAAATCCGGCTCGCTGTAGGAAGCCACGATCCGCAGGTTCGGATTGGGCGGCTCGCCCGGGTAGGCGGGCTTGCCGTCCAGCTCGATCCGGTGGCATTCGGCGCAGCTCGCCCGAACGATCTGCCGGCCGCGTTCGAATTCCGGCCCGGCGTCCGGCCCGCGATTGGCGAACTGCTGCTTCGCCTCAACGGCGGAGGAGTGATAGATGCCTTTCGCCATCTCAGCGCGGGCAGCGGGATAGAACACCGGATCGGGCGTCGCTGTGCCGACCGGCTTCAGCGTCTTGAGGTAGCGGGCAACCGCATCCAGGTCGCCGTCGGGCAGGCGGGTGAACAGGAACGATGGCATGTCCCACAACTCGCGCCCGCCGGGGCGTTGGCCCTGGGCGATCATCGTCTTCAATTCTTCGATCGAGTATTTCTGTGCCGAAACGGTCAGATTGGCCGTCGTCATGTCAACGAAATCGGGCGCGCTCCAGTCCTGGCCAGTCAGGTCCTTGCCGTGGCAACCCTTGCAGCCGAGCACCACTGCCAGTCGCTCACCGTGCTTGACTGGGTCAGCCGCAAGGCGATCTAAGGGCGACTTCTCAGCCGGGGCAGAACAAGCGGCGAGTGCTGCAAGGGCCAGGATGATCGGGAACCGCATAGCCATTGCTCCAGGCCGTGGTGGGATCAGGCTAACAGCATGGAGGTTCAAAGCAAGGACAGCTGCCCATCGCTGCGCGGCGCGACAAACTGGCTGCAATCTAGCTGCGGCGGTTCGCGGTTGAGGCCGAGGCGCTGGCAGGCGATGCGGAAGCGGGTGCGGAAGACGTCGGCCCAGACGCCCTTGGGCTTCATCCGCTCGAAAAAGCGGCTGTCATAGTCCTTCCCGCCGCGCACTGCCTGAACGATGCTCATCACCTTGGCGGCACGATCCGGGTAGTGAACGTCAAGCCATTCGCGCATCAGCGGCGCGACCTCGTGCGGCAGGCGCAGCATGATCCAACTGGCGGTCTTCACCCCGCGCCCGGCGGCGTCCTCCAGGATGCGCTCGATGAATTCATCGGTGATCGCCGGAACTACCGGGGCGACCGAAACGTGCGCCGGCACTCCGGCGGCGGCCAATTTTTCAAGCGCATCGAGCCGCTTGGAGGGCGAAGATGCGCGCGGCTCGAGCAGGCCAGAGAGCTTGGGATCAAGGCTGGTGACCGACACTGAAACTGCCGTCAGGCTAAGCTTCGCGAGTTCAACCAGCAGGTCCAGATCGCGCACCACCCGGGCGCTCTTGGTCGTGATCGTCACCGGATGACGTGTCTCCAGACAGACTTCCAGCACCTGCCGGGTCAGCCGATAAGTCGCCTCGATTGGCTGGTAGGGATCGGTATTGGTCCCCATCGCGATCGGGGCAGGGCTGTAGCCGCGCTTGCCCAGTTCGGCACGGAGCAGGGCGGCGGCATCAGGCTTGGCAAACAGCTTCGTCTCGAAATCGAGCCCCGGCGAAAGATCGTGGAAGGCATGGGTCGGCCGGGCATAGCAATAGACACAGCCATGCTCGCAGCCGCGATAGGCGTTGATTGAGCGGTCAAACGGGATGTCGGGCGAGGTATTGCGGCTGATGATCCGCCTGGCCCGTTCTTCGGTTACCGTCGTGCGGAGCTTCGGTCCCGGTCCATCGATCCCATCGCGCGCATCGAGCCAGTCTCCGTCCGCCTCGCGCGCGGCCAGGCCAAAGCGCTGCGGGACTTGGGCCGATTGCGCGCCGCGGCCGTGGATGGGAGAGGAACTAGGCATCCGCATATTAGAACATATACGGAACAAATCGGCAAGATGCTCAGACTTCCTTGAGCCTCGGCATCAGTTCCACAAAGTTGCAAGGCCGGTTGCGGCTGTCGAGCTGTTCGGCAAGGATTCCGTCCCAGCCGTCCTTCACTGCGCCGTTCGATCCGGGCAGAGCAAAGATATAGGTGCCGCGCGCCACAACGGCGCAGGCGCGGCTCTGGATCGTGCTGGTGCCGATGGTCTGAAAGCTGATCCAGCGGAACAGCTCGCCAAAGCCGGGGATGTCGCGCGTCTTGATCCGGTCGAGCGCTTCGGGCGTCACGTCGCGTCCCGTGAGGCCCGTGCCGCCAGTCGAGACGACGGCATCGATGTTGGGATCGTCGATCCAGTCGTTCAGCTTGCTGACGATCAGGCTGGGATCATCGCGCACGATTGCCCGGGCGGCAAGCTTGTGGCCCGAGGCTTTGACCCGCTCGGCCAGAATATCGCCCGAGGTGTCATCGGCCGCAGTGCGGGTATCGGATACGGTCAAGACCGCGATGTTGATCGGTTTGAAGGTCCGGCTGGGATCAACGGCCACGCTGGATCACTCCGTTGGCAGAAATTCGCACCGCACTCGCGCCGGAAATGCCGGGGAAGGTCGGCCAAAGACCTTGAGCGAGCGCAATCCGGCTGTCCGAAGGGCCGCCGGCCTGGCGTTCGTACATCCAGTAATTGCGCATCACGATGTTCACATAGCCGCGCGTCTCCCAGTAAGGAACGCTCTCGATCCACAGCAGCGGATCGCCCTGATCCTTGATCTCGTACTGCCAGCGCGCGATCGGCGTGAGGCCGGCGTTATAGGCCGCCATGACCTTGGGCAGCAGGCCTTGCGTACCCTGCGCATCGCGCAGCATCTGCAAGTGGCGCTGACCGAAGGCCAGGTTGACCTCGGGCTTGTGGAGATCGGTGGCATTGCCGGACACGCCCAACGCGCCGGCATGGTCACGCGCGGCGGCCGGCATGATCTGCATCAGACCGCGTGCGCCGGCCGGGCTGACGGCCTTGGTGCGGAAGACCGATTCCTGCAGGGCATGGGCATAGACCAGCGCCGGATCGACCTGCCAGTTGTTGGCCGGGGTCCACTTTGGCGTCGGGAAGCGGGCGGCCGGCTCGGCGCGGCCACCGACCGGAGCGTTGTAAGCCATCCAGAGCTGGGTCGAGGGCAGACCCAGGTCGCGCGCCAGCCGGGTCAGCGGCTGATACTCGTTTGCGGGACCGAGCCGCGCCTGGTGGCGCAGGACTTCGTCGGCTAGCCCGTCACGGCCGATCTCGGCCAGACCGACGGCGGTGCGGATATTGGTTTCGTCGCGCAGCTTCTGCCAGTCGTTCTGGGTAAAGTCCGGCGCGGTGTGAGTCTGCGGCAGGGCGAGCCCCAGTTGCTCGGCGGCGAGCATGCCATAGAGCGTCTCGTCCATCCGCGCGGCGGCCTTGAGCGAGGCCGATGCCTTCTCCGGCTGGCGGCAGCGCACGGCAGCGCGGCTCTGCCAATAGAGCGCGGCGGCGGTCAGCTCGCTGTTCTGCGAGGCACCGGCGGTGCGGGCAAAGGCATCGCCCGCACCCATGCAATCGCCGATCCGCCAGGCGGCAAGGCCGGCGGTCCACCAGCCTTCGGCGACCCACGGCCCGGCACCGTCCTGCACGGTCTGGGCCAGGGCATAGGCCGAGGCGTCATCATTCTCGATATAGAATGACCAGGCGATCTTGGCGCGCCATTCGGCCCGGGCGGCTGCCGAGAGCTGGGTGTCGATCCCGTCGAGCAGGGCCTTGGCCCCGGCGGGATTATCTTCCTTGATGCTGGAATTGATCGCGGCAGCGACGGCAGCGGGCATGGTCCCGTCGTTGGTTTCACGCGGGCGGATGCGCTTGGCGCGGTTTGGCTGGCTGACCAGCGATCCGGCCTGGGGCAGCGGCGGCAGCGCGGTTGCGCCGCGCTTCTGCGCCAGCATGGCGATCTGCTCGGCCTGGGGCAGGTCAGTGCCCTTGGCCAGCCAGGCATTCAGCGCATCGAGCTCGATCTTGGGCGAGGTGGGCGCAAGGTAGTATTCGGCCAGCGCTACCTGGTGCAGCGGTCCGTCCTGGCGCTTGGCGAACATTTCCTGGACCTTGGCCCAATCGCTCCGCTCGATCGCGCCAAACAGGTCACGGTAATAGGTGCGGTCATCCTGGGTCAGCAGGGAGGGAACATTGCTACGGTCCGCGCGGCCGCGGAAGTAATCGACCGCTGCACTGTTCGCCTGCGCGGGCACGGAAAAGCCGGCCAGGCTGCTCGCCAGGCCCAGCGTCAGAAATGTCTTTGCAGTAAAGCGCTTCACGCCAGTCTCTATCCCGTCCAGTCCAGCCAGGCCTGCCACAACCCGGCCTTGCTCCGCGGCCGGCCAGCCAGATTGGCCAGGCCCGGCGCTATCAACAGCGGAATGCTTTGGCCCTCATGGTTAAAAATCCGCAAAGGTTCAGCGCTTTTCGCTGGATCGTGGCCAAGCAGCGGCGAGATGTGCCGTCCGAACACCAGCAGGCGCTGCGGACGGGCCAAAACGATGTGGTGGCGCACCACCTGGCCAAGGCCAGCGGCATCGAGCGCCGCCCAGTCCGGCAGCGGCATATGGCGCGGCAGGCAGGCAGCAATATAGGCCTGTTCCGACCCGATCCCCATGGCGGCGAACATCGCCTGAAGCAGCCGCCCCTGCGGGCTGGAGAGCAGGACATCGCGGTCCTCGACCTCCGGGTGGTCGACCAGCACCATCAGCGCGGCGCCCTCGGCCCCGCGCGGTGGCACGCGGCCAGCCAATTGTCCGTCATCAAGCGATGGTTCGGCCAGCCACCAGGCCTGGAACTCCGCCAGCGTGGCGGGAAGGGCATCGAGCCCGGCCAGCGGCGCTGCGGCGAGCGGGCCTGGAGCGGGCTTGGCCGGCATCAGTGGCGGAGTGTAGCTGCGCTCCGGCTCAGGCTCTGGCGCGGCCGGCTCGGCCAGCCAGGTGCGCGGATCGTCAGAAAAGGCGTGATCGACGCCCGCTTCGCGCCACCAGTCAAGCACGGCCGCCAATGCGGCGGCGGGATCGGTTCGCGGGTCAGTTTGTGCGGGGGTGTTCACATTTGCGGTCTTGACCTGCCGCAAGCCAGCTTTCAAGGCTCAACCGCACGATTAAGCACGAACAGGTGGACCATGAGCGAACGCGAATCCATGCCCTATGACGTCGTTATCGTCGGCGGCGGCCCGGCCGGCCTTGCTGCGGCGATCCGGCTGAAACAGGTAAATGCAGAGCTTTCGGTCTGCATCCTGGAAAAGGGTTCGGAAGTCGGCGCGCACATCCTGTCGGGCGCGGTGGTCGATCCCAAGGCGCTGGACGAACTGCTTCCCAACTGGCGCGAAGACGGTTGCCCGATGGCCGAAACGCCGGTGACCGACAACTGGCACTGGGTGCTTTCCCCCACTGGCAAGTTCGACGTGCCGCACTGGCCAATGCCTCCGTTCATGTCGAACAATGGCAACTACACCGGGTCGCTCGGCAACCTGTGCCGCTGGCTGGCCGGCAAGGCGGAAGAACTGGGCGTGGAAATCTTCCCCGGCTTTCCGGCCTCGGAAGTGCTTTACAACGAGGATGGCTCGGTTAAGGGCGTCGCCACCCAGGACATGGGCGTGGCCAAGGATGGTAGCCACAAGGGTGAATACCAGCCCGGCATGGAACTCCACGCCAAATACACCTTCTTCGCCGAAGGCGCGCGTGGCCACCTGACCAAGACGCTAAAGGCCCAATTCGATCTGGAAGCCAATTGCGAGCCGCAGGTTTACGGCCTGGGCATCAAGGAACTGTGGGACATCGATCCGGCCAAGCACGTGCCGGGCCGTGTGCTCCACACCCAGGGCTGGCCGCTGACTGAAAGCGACAGCTGGGGCGGCGGGTTCCTTTACCACCAGGCCAATAACCAGGTGGCGCTCGGCTTCGTGACCGCGCTCGATTACAAGAACCCCTACGTCTACCCGTTCGAGGAATTCCAGCGCTGGAAGCAGCATCCGGAAATCCGCGCGATCCTGGAAGGTGGCCGCCGCGTTTCCTATGGCGCCCGCGCGATCAACGAGGGCGGCTGGCAATCGGTGCCCAAGCTCGATTTCCCGGGCGGCGCGCTGATCGGTTGCTCGGCCGGCTTCGTCAACGTGCCCCGGATCAAGGGCAGCCATACCGCGATGAAGAGCGGGATGCTCGCCGCCGAAGCCGCCGCTGCGGCGATCGCCTCGGGCCGGGCGCACGATTCGATGGTCGAATACGATGCCGCCGTGCGGGAAAGCTGGATCGCCAAGGAGCTGAAGCTGGTCCAGAACGCCGAACCGATGGTCGCCAAGTTCGGCGGTGATATCGGCACGGTCTTTGCCGGGATCGACATGTGGCTGCGCTACCTCAAGCTGCCGATCCTGCCGGTCATGGGCCACCACCGCGATTGCGAGGGCACCCAGCGTGCCGATCTGTACAAGCCGATCGCCTATCCCAAGCCCGATGGCGTGATCAGCTTCGATCGCTTGTCCAGCGTGGCGCTGTCCTTCACCAACCACGAGGAAGACCAGCCCTGCCACCTGCAGCTGAAGGATCCGGCCGTGCCGGTGGAAATCAACCTCAAGCTCTATGCCGGGCCTGAGGCGCGGTACTGCCCGGCCGGCGTCTATGAGTTCCTGGGGGTCGAGGAGGGCAATCCGCGCCTGCAGATCAACGCCCAGAACTGCGTCCACTGCAAGACCTGCGACATCAAGGACAAGACCCAGAACATCAACTGGGTCACGCCCGAAGGTGGCGGCGGGCCAAACTATCCGAATATGTGATCTGCCTGCCCGGTGATCGAATCCGCCTTTGCCAAGATCAACCTCGCGCTGCACGTTCGGCGGCGGCGTGAGGATGGCTATCATGAGCTGGAGACGCTGTTCGCCTTCGTCGATGCGGGTGACCGGCTGAGCGTTTCGCCCGGCGAGCGTGACAGCCTGCGGGTGCTGGGCGAATTCGCCGGCACGCTCGATAATCCCTTCGACAATATTGTGATGCAGGCGCTCTCGGCCCTGCCGCGTGCCCAGGGGTGGGCAGTAACGCTGGAGAAGAACCTGCCCGTGGCGGCAGGGCTGGGCGGCGGTTCGGCCGATGCCGGGGCGCTGTTTCGGCTGGTCGAGCGCAGCCAGGGCTTGCCCGATGACTGGCAGGCGCGCGCCGCCAGGCTGGGCGCCGATGTCCCCGCCTGCGTCCTCTCGCGTGCCTGCATCGGGCGCGGGACAGGGACCGAACTGACCGAAGTGGCGAATGACCTGGCCGGCATGGCATGCCTGCTGGTCAACCCACGCGTTCCGCTCAGCACCGGGCCGGTGTTCAAGGCCTGGGACGGGATCGATCGCGGACCGCTGCCAGAGGGCGATCTGCGGACGATCATGCTGGCCGGCCGCAACGATTTGGAGGCCCCAGCGCTGGAGCTCTGCCCGGTGATCGGCGAGGTTCTTGGCGCGATCGAGGCAACTGGCCCAGTTCTGGCGCGGATGTCGGGTTCGGGCGCGACCTGCTTTGCGCTCTATGACGACCCGGCCCAGCGCGATGCTGCGCAGGCGGCCATGCCAGAAGGATGGTGGGCGCTGGCGGGGGCGCTGCGGTGAAGGAGCACGAAGCCTTCCGCTTGCTCGGCACGCCACGCTTTGGCGGAATTCTGGTCATCTCCGACCATGCCTCCAACCGGGTGCCTGACGACATCGATCTCGGCATCGATCCGGCCCTTTTGGGCCAGCATATCGCGGTTGACCTAGGCGTGGCGGAAGTCGGCGCGCTGCTGGCCGAGCGCCCAGGCATCGCTGCCTTCCAGGGCAATATCAGCCGCCTCGTCTGCGATCTCAACCGCGAGCCGCATGCGCCTGCCGTGATCCCGATCGCCAGCGACGGCCACGCCATTCCCGGCAATGCGCTGGACCATGCCGCGCACCTGGCGCGGCTGGAGCGGTTCCACACGCCCTATAACGCGGCGCTGGCAACCCTGCTGGATGACAGCCCGCCCGCGCTGGTCCTCTCGCTGCACAGCTTCACCCCGCAGCTCGCCACCAGCGACGAGCCGCGACCCTGGCAGGTCGGCGTGCTCTATAACCAGGATGACCGCGCCGCCCGCCTCGCCATTCCGCTGCTGGAGGCCGAGGGCCTCTGCGTTGGCGACCAGCTGCCCTATTCGGGCAAGCTCCTCAACTACACCATGAACCGGCACTGCGAGGCGGAGGGGCGGCCGTACCTTGGCATCGAACTGCGCCAGGATGAGGTCGCGATCCCGGCGCAACAGGCAAATTGGGCCGAAAGGCTGGCCCGGCTGTGCAACAGGGTTGCGCTTTCGCTGTCCTGAAGGCAGGGCGAATTGCGCCAAGTGCCATTCGCAAGGACTGAAAATGACTCGCTTCGACAAGAGCCGCCTGCCCAGCCGTTATGTTTCGGTCGGTCCTGAACGGGCCCCGCAACGCTCGTACTATTATGCGATGGGCATGACCGAGGAAGAGATCGCCCAGCCGTTCGTGGCGGTGGTCTCGGCCGGGAACGACTCTGCGCCCTGCAACACGGCGCTCGATTTCCAGGCGAACATCTGCCGCGATGGCGTGATCGCAGCGGGCGGTACGCCGCGGCGGTTCAACACCATTACCGTGACCGACGGGATCGCGATGGGCCACCAGGGCATGCGCAGCTCGCTGGTCAGCCGCGAAGTGATCGCCGATTCGGTTGAGCTCTCGGTCCGCGGGCATTGCTACGATGCGATCGTCGGCTTTGCCGGCTGCGACAAGAGCCTGCCCGGCATGATGATGGCGATGCTTCGGCTCAACGTGCCGTCGATCTTCGTCTACGGCGGCTCGATCCTGCCCGGCCGTTACCAGGACCGCGACCTGACGGTGCAGGACGTGTTCGAAGTGGTCGGGCGCTATTCGGCTGGCGCTTGCCCGTTGAGCGAGCTGACGGCGATCGAAAAGGCGGCCTGTCCCGGCCACGGGGCATGCGGCGGACAGTATACCGCCAACACCATGGCCTGCGTCGGTGAAGCTATCGGATTGTCATTGCCGAACAGCAATATGGCGCCAGCTCCTTACAAGTCACGCGAGGAAATCGCGATCGCCGCCGGCAAGCAGGTGATGAACCTGGTCGAGCGCAATCTGCGGCCCCGGACGATCTGCACGCGTGCCGCCTTTGAGAATGCCGCCCGCGTTGTGGCAGCTACCGGCGGCTCGACCAATGCCGCGCTGCATCTGCCGGCCATGGCCAGCGAATGCGGGATCGATTTCGACCTGTTCGACGTGGCCGAGATCTTCAAGTCGACGCCCTATATCGCGGACCTCAAGCCCGGCGGGAAGTACGTTGCCAAGGACATGTACGATGCCGGCGGCGTCTACATGGTGATGAAGACGCTGCTGGATGGCGGGTTCCTCGATCCGGAGCCCATCACCGTGACCGGCAAGGCCCTGGGTGAGAACATCGAGGAGATCACCTGGAACCCTGACCAGAAGGTGATCTATGACGTGAAGAGCCCGCTGACGCCGACTGGCGGGGTCGTCGGCCTGCGCGGTTCGCTGGCACCCGAGGGGGCGATCGTTAAGGTTGCCGGGATGGCACGGCTTCAGTTCCGCGGCCCTGCGCAGGTGTTCGAATGCGAGGAAGATGCCTTTGCGGCGGTCGAGGCCAAGGCAATCCGTGAAGGCAGCGTGATCGTGATCCGCAACGAAGGTCCGCGCGGCGGACCGGGCATGCGCGAAATGCTGGCGACCACGGCGGCGCTCTATGGCCAGGGCATGGGTGAGAAGGTGGCGCTGATCACCGATGGCCGCTTCTCCGGCGCGACCCGCGGTTTCTGCATCGGCCATGTCGGCCCGGAAGCGGCCGAATGCGGCCCGATCGCACTGGTCAAGGAAGGCGACATGATCGCGATCGATGCCGAAGCTGGGACGATCGAACTGGAAGTCGATGAAGCCGAACTGGCCGAGCGCCGCAAGGGCTGGGCGCCGCGCGGGCATGACTACAATGCGGGCGCACTTTGGCGCTATGCGCAGATCGTGGGTCCGGCCTACAAGGGTGCGGTTACGCACCCCGGGGCCAAGGCCGAAACCCATGTCTACGCGGATATCTAGCCTTGTTTTGACGCTGTTGGTCGCCGCTTGCGGGCCGGCGGCAGAAGAAGCAGGGACAGCCGTTTCCGCCGAAACGATCTGGTGCGGCCTGGGCGGCGCAACCGAACTGGCGCAGGATTGCACGCTGGAGCGTGGCACCGACGAGGGCCGCCCGGCCTTCGTCGTGCGCCATCCCGATGGCAAGTTCCGGCGGCTGGTTGCCAGTACGGATGGCCAGAACCTGCTGGCGGCCGACGGCGCGGACCAGAGCCAGTCGGCGCTCAAGGGAGACCGCTGGGAGGTGATCCTGGGCGATGATCGCTATGTCGTGCCGGTGAAGGCCGATGCGCCCAAGCCCTGACCAGGTGCTGACCGCCGCGCAGATGCGCGATGCGGAAGCGGCGCTGATCGATGGCGGCACTTCGGTTGATGAACTGATGCAGCGCGCCGGACGCGGCGCGGCAGAATGGGTCTGGCGGATGAGCGGGGGCAGATCCGTGACCGTGCTGTGCGGCCCTGGCAACAACAGCGGCGATGGCTATGTCATTGCCGAGGCGATCCGCGAGCGGGGCGGGGCGGTACAGGTGGTCGCGGCGAGCGATTCGAAGACCCCCGCGTCCCGGACCGCGCGCGCGCTCTTTCAGGGCCAAGTGCTGGGCCGCGATGCCGTGCCGCAAGGCGAAGTGTTGGTCGATTGCCTGTTCGGCACCGGGCTGACCCGGCCGTTGGAGGCGGATGACCTGGCCCTGCTCAATCGCCTGGCAGCCAGTCACGCCCGCCGGGTGGCCGTCGATCTGCCCAGCGGCATCCATGCCGACAATGGCATGATGCTGGGCAATGGGCTGCCCGACTGGCACCTTACCCTGGCGCTCGGTGCCTGGAAGCCGGCGCATTTCTTATTGCCCGCTGCGCCGATGATGGGCGAACTGCGACTGGTGCCGATCGGCGTGGCGGACCTGCCCGAGGCGGCGCGGCTGATCACGCGGCCGCAGTTGGCTGCGCCAGGCAGCAACGCACACAAGTACACGCGCGGCCTGCTAGGCGTGGTGGCTGGCGCCATGCCGGGCGCGGCGCTGCTGGCGGCGCGCGCGGCACAAGGCGCGGGTGCCGGCTACGTCAAGGTGCTGGGCGCGGCTGAGGGCGCGCCGCCCGATCTGGTGGTAGATCACCAGCCGCTGGCCGAAGTGCTGACCGACAACCGCTATGCCGCGCTGCTGGTCGGGCCGGGGCTGGGGCGCGATGCCGTGGCGCGTGAGCGACTGGCCGTAGCGCTGTCCGAGCCGATCCCTGCCGTGGTCGATGCCGACGGCCTGATCCTGCTCAGCCCGCGCAACCTGACGGAGCGCGAGGCACCGGTCGTTGCCACGCCGCACGAAGGCGAGCTGTTTGCGCTGGAACGGGCCTTCGGGCTCGATGGGTCGGGTTGCAAGCTGGAGCGGGCCGAGGCGCTGGCCCGCACCGCTGGGATAGTCGTGGTCGCAAAGGGAGCGGATACCGTGGTCGCGGCGCCCGATGGCCGGGTGGCCTTTGCGCGGCGCGCCTCGAGCTGGCTTTCCACCGCGGGGACCGGCGATGTCCTGGGCGGTGCCATCGCCAGCCGGCTGGCCAGTGGCGCGGAAGCCTTTGCCGCCGCCTGTGAAGGCGTCTGGCTGCACGGCGAGGCTGCGCGGCATACTCCGGCACCCTTTACCGCCGGAGAGCTTGCGGCGCAGGTAGCAAGGGCCTACGCGGCCTGCCTGTGACTGACACCGAAGAAAAGATCATCCGCATCGCCGCCAAGGGCGACGGCGTTACCGCCTCTGGCCGCTATGCCTGGGGCGCGGCGCCGGGTGATACCCTGTGCGCCGATGGCACGTTGCTGCCGGGGCCACACCACGTGACACCGCCCTGCCGACATTTCGGCCAGTGCGGGGGCTGCCAGTTGCAGCAGCTTGATGAGGAGAGCCTGGCCGATTTCGTCGCGGCGCGGGTCAGCAATGCCTCCTCCGCGCAGGAACTGGGCGCAGAGCTGATCGCCCCGCCGCATCTTTCGCCGCCGGGAAGCCGCCGCCGCGCCTCGCTGCGGGCTGAGAGCAGCCAAGGCCGGGTGGTGATCGGCTTCCGTGAAGCAAGGTCGCACAGGCTCGTCGAACTCAGTGAATGCCCGGTGCTGCGGCCAGAGATCGTCGCGGTGCTGCCGAACCTGCGCAAGCTGCTGATCAAGCTGGGGCAGAGCCAGCCGAAGAAGGGCAAGGGCAAGCCTGGCAAGCACGCCCACGCCAAGCTTGCGGCCGATATCGAAGTGACCGTCACCGATCAGGGGATCGACCTCGGCATCAAGGGTCTCAGCGCCGAAGGGCTGATGCTGACCGAGCTGCTGCTCGATTTCGCGCGCGACCATGCCCTGGCGCGGCTGACGCTGGATGCTGGATACGGACCTGACACGGTTTGGGAGCCCGAGCCGGTCTCGATCACGCTGTCAGGCGTCGCCGTGCCATTCCCGCCGGGGGCCTTCCTCCAGGCAACGGCCGACGGCGAGGCGGCACTGGTCGCTGCGGCCAAGGAGTGGCTCGCGGGCTGCGCAACGGTAGCTGACCTGTTCGCTGGTCTTGGCACCTTTGCCTTTGCGCTGGCTGGTCCCGAAACCAAGGTCCTTGCCGCCGAGGCCGAGCGCGCGGCGCACATGGCCTGCAAGGCAGCCGTCGCGCGCACCGGCCTGCCGGTCCACACGGCGCACCGCGACCTGTTCCGCAATCCGCTGATGCCGGATGAGCTGAGTCGCTTCAGCGCCGTCCTGCTCGATCCGCCCCGGGCCGGTGCCCGCGAACAGGTCGAGCGGATTGCCGAGAGCACGGTACAGCGCGTGGTCTATATCAGTTGCAATCCGGCCAGCTGGGCCAAGGATGCCGCCATGCTGGTCGATGCCGGGTTCGTGCTGAGGGAGCTGCGCCCGGTTGGCCAGTTCCGCTGGTCGACGCATGTCGAGCTGGCCAGCCTGTTCGTGCGCCAGGCCTAGACAGCAAATGGGGCCGGTGTCGCCACCAGCCCCACGCTACGCCTTCTATTCTTCCGGCCGAGTTGGGCGATCGCCGTTCCGGGGTTGTCCTGGACAGTTCAGCCGCGGTGATGCGTTTTCGACCACCTCGCGTGCCATCGCACCGTGAGTGCTCTTGCATCGTGATGCTCGTCGCATCGGGCCTGCTCCACCTGGCCGAAGCCATGTTTCGCACACTGTCTCGCACATTCCGGCTGGCTCGTGAGAGCCGGCGTTCATCGTCCGGTTTCGCTTCCGGCGTCCCGGTCCCGTCAGGCGGCGGTTCCGGCCCGAAAGCCTTTCCCGTATCGCCTGGCGGTTCCGTAGCCGCTTCCCGCCCGCCGTTCCGGCTTTCCGTCTGCCTGGCCGAAGCCACGCTTTCCGTCCGCCTTTCCGGCTGCTGCGAAGCAGCCTCCTGACTGCGCGCCGCTCGCTGCATCTGCGGTTCGCGTGAGCCGCTCCGAAGAGCCTTTCCCGCGTGTTTTCCGACACTGCTGCGGGCATCGCTGCCAGCATCTTGAGGTTGTGTTTTCCCCTTTCCTTTCAGTGGTTTCCCACCGGAAATTCAGGTTCAGTTTAACCTCCCGACACCTGGAAACTGCGCCTCATTGCTGAGTCGCACAAGCGGAAAATGTTCGACTTATCCACAGGCGCCCAGTTTGGCGGTGGATAACCCCGTGCATGCGGTGGACAGAATCGAGTCGCGCCTATTTCAGGCGCGCTTTTTTTATCGATCGCGCTGGGCAAGCAGCCTCAGCCGGAGCGCGTTGAGCTTGATAAAGCCCGCTGCATCCTTCTGGTCATAGGCGCCGGCATCGTCCTCGAAAGTAACGTGCCGTTCGCTGTAGAGCGAGTTGGGGCTCTTGCGGCCAACCACGCTGGCCATGCCCTTGTAGAGCTTTAGCCGGACCGTGCCCGAAACCTTGGCCTGGCTGTGGTCGATCGCGGCCTGCAGCATCTCGCGCTCGGGTGCGAACCAGAAGCCGTTGTAGATCAGCTCGGCATACTTGGGCATCAGCTCGTCCTTGAGGTGCGCTGCACCGCGATCGAGCGTGATCGATTCGATCCCGCGGTGGGCCCGGGCATAGATCTCGCCGCCGGGGGTCTCGTACATCCCGCGGCTCTTCATGCCGACGAAGCGGTTCTCGACCAGATCGAGCCGGCCGATGCCGTGCTTGCGACCCAGGTCATTGAGCGCGGCCAGCAGCGTCGCCGGGCTCATCGCCGTGCCATTCAGCGCGACGCCATCGCCCTTTTCGAAATCGATGGTGATGTATTCCGGCGCGTCGGGCGCGTCTTCCGGATTGACCGTGCGCGAATAGACATAGTCCGGGGTCTCGTCCCACGGATTTTCCAGCACCTTGCCCTCGGACGAGGTGTGGAGGAGGTTCGCGTCGGTCGAAAACGGGCTTTCGCCGCGCTTGTCCTTGGGCACCGGGATCTGGTGCGCTTCGGCCCAGGCGATCAGCGCGGTCCGGCTGGTCAGGTCCCATTCGCGCCAGGGAGCGATCACCTTGATATTGGGATCGAGCGCATAGGCCGAGAGTTCGAAGCGAACCTGGTCATTACCCTTGCCGGTCGCGCCGTGGGCCACGGCATCGGCGCCGGTTTCATGCGCGATCTCGACCAGCCGCTTGGAGATCAAGGGCCGCGCGATCGAGGTGCCGAGCAGGTAATCGCCTTCATAGCGGGCATTGGCGCGCATCATCGGGAAGACGAAATCCCGCACGAACTCTTCGCGCAGGTCGTCGATGTAGATGTGCTCATCCGGCACGCCCATCAGCTTGGCCTTGGCGCGGGCTGGCTCCAGCTCTTCGCCCTGGCCCAGGTCGGCGGTGAAGGTCACGACCTCGCAATTGTAGGTCACCTGCAGCCACTTCAGGATCACCGAGGTATCGAGGCCGCCCGAATAGGCGAGGACCACACGCTTGATGTCCGACATTGACCGACTCCCGCTGGAAACTGCGGGGCGCGGCTAGCAGGCGGGGGGCGGGGGCGCAATGATTGCGTTTGCCATTTGTCCAAGCCGCGATAGCCTCGCGCCATGGCCCCCTGGATCCAGATCGCTGAACCTCATGACCTCTCGCAGTGGCAACGCCCGCTGCGCGATCCGCCCGCTGCGCTCGCTGGCGCCGAAGCGAAGGGCGTGCAGCAGGCCAGCGGCCCGTTTGTGCCCTATGCGCGGATGGTCGAGCCCGGCGGAGACGCGGTGGCCGATGGCGTCTGGCGCCACCCCGATGGCACGCTGACCGTGGCCTGCACCATTCCGATGCCGGGCGTGAAGGCTGCCATGTGGGACTGGTGGTTCGGCTGGCACAGCCTTTCCAGCGCCCGTTACCGGCTATGGCATCCCACGGCCCACCTGCGCTCGCAACTGGCCCGGGACATGCGGCACTTGCCGGTGGGGCGTCCGCGCTATGTCGGCAATGTCAGCGCCGTGGACGAGTATATTGGCAGCGAGCTGACCCGGCTTGCGATTGCTTTTGTGGCACCAGAGGCGTTTGGCATCGATCCCGTCCGCGTCGATGCGCTGGGTACGGCCATCTGCGCCAATGTTTCGCTGCGGCAGGAGCGGATCGACAACGGCCAGCTGGTTCACCTGATCGAGGACACGGCGGATGGTTGCGTGATGCACAGCCGTTTCCACCTGGGCAGTCTGCGCAGCCGGATCCCGCTGGTTGGGCCATTGCTGACGCTGGCAGTCAATCGTCCGGCGGCCCGGCGCCGATTGCTGGGTGACAGTCTTGGGCTGGCCCTGCTGCGCCACTGTTTTGAGGAAATGCATCACCTGGCCGCAATCCTGCCCAGTCTGCACGCCCGCTTTGGAGAGGAATGACCATGGCCAAGGCAGAACTCAAGACCAAGGCGACGGAAGTGAGCGTGGCGGATTACATCGCCGCCGTGCCGGATGAGCGGCGGCGCGAGGAAGCCGCGGTAATCGACGCATTGCACCGCCGCGTGACGGGTCTCGAACCGGCGATGTGGGGCCCCTCGATCATCGGTTACGGCAGCTACAGCTACAAATACGACAGCGGCCGCGAAGGGACGATGTGTCGCGGCGGGTTCAGCCCGCGCAAGGCGGCGCTGACGGTCTACCTGATGGGCAATTACTGCAATCATCAAGCCAAGGCCGATGACCTCTTCGCGCGGCTGGGCAAGCACAAGACCGGCAAGTCCTGCCTCTACATCAACAAGCTGGCCGATGTGGACCTGGCCGTGCTGGAAGAGCTGGTGGCGCTGAGCTGGCAGTGCATGAACGAGGCCTATCCGGAATGAGCGGCCTTGTGGCAGCGTTACGCTGAAGTTGACACAGTTGACACTGAGTTCGCTTCTTCCCACATCATGAAGTTGTTGAAATAATGGGTGTTTCACGCCTTTTTTTTGGTGTGGAATCTATTCGCGGCGAACTCCGATCGGCAGGGCAAGTACTCTGTCTGATAGAGTGGAATTCCATCCCCTAAGAAAAAACTAAGACATTCCTCACGCCGGCCACAGGACTTGCCCCACCGATCCGTTCGAACAGGCGCGTGGAACAACGGTTCCGTACCATCGAGGGGAATGACCATGCACAGCTTGACTAAGTTCACCGCCTTAGCCGCCGCCCTCAGCCTGAGCGCGACCGCCGCCCAGGCGCAGACCTTCATATTCCAGGCGACCCAGACCAAAGCGGTCAATACCGGCGGCCAGGCACCCGGCGGCGGTGCTTTCGCCGGGGCGATGACCACCGGCACCCAAGTGGTCACCACGGCTGACGGCAAGAAGGTGACCGAAACCTACACCTGCATCGGCATGACCCAGCCGCCACGCGACTCGGTGTTCCAGTTCAGCACCATTTGCGATTCGACCGGGCCCAACGGCGATGCCTCGTCGGTCTGGGGCTGCAACTTCGTCAAACCCGATAGCAACGAGATCTCCTGCGTCGGCGGGCTGGTCGGCAAGACGGGCAACTACGCCGGGCGTCGCGGCACCGTGACCTTCCACGGGGTCAATGGCAACGGACCGGGTACGGGGCAGTGGCTTAACTGACCCGGGCCCGGCGCGGGGCAGGCAAGCGACCCGGCCTGCCCCGCGCCAAACCGTGATCTGCCCCCTTTCTAAGCAACCCAAAATTTGTCTTAGTTTTGGCCCAGAAAGAGGGTTGGAATGGCAAGGAGAGGCAGGGTTCGAACCCCTGGTGCGCCTTCTCCAATGTCCATAAGTGTCTCGCTATAAGCCAATCCCGATATGATCGAAACTCGTCCGCTCTAGCCAAGTTGACCGCCGGGGAGTCCGGGGTGACGAAAACAGGTGAGGGGTGCGAAGTGCCAGCCGCTACTCCGCCGCCGCCCGCTCCAGATGCCAGGTCGGCACGCCCTCCGCTGCGGACAACCGCGCCATCTCGGCCGTGATGTAATCCCGCGTCACCGGCAGGACGCCTTCGCGTTTGGTCGCCTGGACGTGGAAGTTGACCATAGTGCCGTTGCGGAAGCCCTGTTCGGCGCCAACCAGGTAGAACTGCCACATCCGGAAGAAGCGCTCGTCGAACATCGCGACGATCTGCTCGCGGTGGAGCACGGCGCGGCGGTACCATTCGGCCAGGGTCCAGGCGTAGTGGACGCGCAGCTCCTCGATGTCGGCGATCTTCCAGCCGGTCTGCTCATGCGCAATCGCCAGATCGCTGACGCAGGGTAGGTAGTGGCCGGGGAAGATGTACTTGCGCACCCAGGCATCGGTCGAGCCGGACATGCCGGGCTTGCCGATCGTGTGAGTCAGCATCACGCCATCGTCGGCCAGCAGGCCAAAGGTCTTGCCGTAGTATTCCTCGTAATGCGGCTTGCCGAGGTGTTCGATCATGCCGATCGAGCTGATCCGGTCAAAGGTGCCGGTGACATCGCGGTAGTCGATCAGCTCGAACTTCACCTTGTCGGCCACGCCCGCCGCCTCGGCCCGTTCGTTGGCGAACTTGACCTGGTCCGGCGCCAGGCTGACGCCCAGCACTTCGCAGCCGTAATGGCGATTGAGGAACAGCCCGAACCCGCCCCAGCCGCAGCCGATGTCGAGCACGCGCATATGGCGGGCATCGCGCGGCAGGTTGAGCTTGGCGGCGATCAGCGCCTTCTTGTCGACCTGGGCCTGCTCCAGCGTGTTCGCCGGATCGGTGAAATAGGCCATCGAGTACATCCGGTCCTCATCGAGGAACAGCTCATAGAACTCGCGGGTCAGGCCATAGTGATGGACCACGTTCTTGCTGGCGCGGCTGCGGTAATTGATCTGGTCGAGTCGCGAGCCCAGCCGATCGAGCAGCTTCTTGGTGGGGCTGGGGGGCTTGAGGCCGGTGCCGGACCCGGCGGCATTGGCCATGACCAGCAGCACCATGTCGCGAATGTCGTGTGGCGGCTCCACCTCCAGCCGCCCGTCGGTATAGGCCTCACCCGCGCCGAGCCGGGGATCGCGAGCGATGTGCAGCGCTGCGCCCTTGTCGGTCAGGCGGATGGTGACGGGATCGGCGGAAAGATCGCCATAGCGGTGTTCGCTGCCGTCATGATCGACGACACGAAGCTGACCTTGCTTGATCAGCGCGCGGAGCATCTTGTCGAGCAGCCACATAAGGCAAGAGACTATGCCTCTTGCCAGCCAGTGCAAGCCCCAATCAGCCCAGCCAGCCGAGGACCTCGGCGAGCTGCCACAGGCCGAGCAGCAGGAACAGCAGTGCGGCAATGGTGCGGGTGAGCTTGAGCGAGACCTTTTCAACCAGCTTTTCGCCCAGGAACACGGCCGGGCCATTGGCCAGCATCATGCCCAGCGTGGTCCCGGCGGCGACGACCAGCACGGAGTGGTACTGCGCGCCCAGGGCAATGGTCGCCACCTGGGTCTTATCGCCCATTTCGACCAGGAAGAAGGCGACCAGCGTGGTCAGGAAGGCGCTGCCGCGGTGGGTAACGCTGTCCTCGTCCTCGTCGAGCTTGTCGGGCACGAGGGTCCAGGCGGCCATGGCGATGAAGCCGAGGGCAATGGCAATCCGGAACCACGGCGCGTCGATCAGCCCGGCCACCTGGCTGCCGACCAGCGCCGCCAGGGCGTGGTTGGCCATGGTGGCGACGAAGATCCCAAGCAGGATCGCAACCGGCGCGCGCAGCCGGGCCGCCAGCACGATTGCCAGCAGCATGGTCTTGTCGCCAATTTCCGCAAGCGCGACGACCGCAGTCGACGCGAAGAAGGCTTCGAACATTACAGACCTCTGGCCAAGAACAGCACGTCGCGCGGCTGGGCGAGCAGGTGCTGTCCGGAATCGATGTAGAGCGTCTCGCCGCTGGCGGCCCAGCCTTCGGCCAGGAACAGCGCGGCGTCGGCCAGTTCCTGCGGGTCGGTCAGGCGCTGGAGCAGGTTCATCCGCCCGCTGGCCTCATGCTCTTCCTCACGCTGGTCGAAGCTGGGCATCATCGCGCCGGGGGCGAGGCCATATACGCGGGCTTCCGGGTCCTCCTGTGCCATCGCCAGCATGGTCACGGCGGCGGCAAAGGCCTGCTTGGCCATCGTGTAGCTGAAGAAATCAGGATTGGGGTTGAGCAGCTTCTGATCCAGCAACTGGATCACCCGCTTGCCCCCTTTCGCCCGGGCCTGGGCCAGGAAAGCCTGGGCCATGCGGGTGGGGGTTTCGGCGTTGACCGTGATCGCCTCGGCAAAGACCGCCGGGTCAATGGCCGCGCCATCGTCATAGCGGAACACGGCAGCGCAATTGACCAGCACCCGCCAGTCATCCAGCCGCGCCGCCACATCGGCCACCATCGCCAATGCCGCTTCGCCATCGAGCAGGTCGCACTGAACCACTTCCGCCGATGGCAGCGTGGCCGCCAGCGCATGGGCCGCGTCGGGCGAATGGTGCGCGTGGATCACCACATGCCAGCCAGCATCGGCAAAGCTGCGCGCCAGCACTGCGCCGATGCGCTTGCCAGCGCCAGTAATGAGAACGGCCGGGGACATAGGGATTGCCCTATGCACACCCGGCCGCGCTCGGCAAAGGGTTAGTTCAGCTTAGCGGCCCAGGCGCCGACTTAGCGGCAACGCGTCGGGCCCTTGGCCAGCTCGTTACCGATCAGCGCGCCGGCGGCGGCGCCCAGGATCGTGCCGGTGGCGCGCTCACCGCGGGTATCGATGGCCCGGCCGAGCAGGGCACCGACGGCTGCGCCGACCAGCAGGCCAACCGTGCCATCGCCGCGGCGGCAGTAATAGCGGCCATCGTCACCCTGCCAGTAGCGGATGCCGTTATCGGTGCGGCGATAGGCGATATCGCCGTTCTTGGCGCGATAGCCATGGGCCGGGGCCCAGCGCGGCGGATCGGCGAAAGCCTGGGCCGAGGGGAGGGCGGCCGTCGCCAGCGTGGCGGCGATCAGGGTTTTGCGAAACATCGGCGTTCTCCTGTTGTCGAAACTCGTGGAGGCAGCTTCTATCCCTTAACCTGAACGCTGGATTTCACCGGTTGGTAAACCGTGGCGTTTGCGCGCCCAGCCGAGCAAATCAGCCCAGCGCGGCCTGTTTTTCCTCGGCCAACCGGTCCAGTTCGGCGCGGCTGAGCTTCTGGGCGGTGGTCTTGAGCTGGCCGCAGGCGGCATCGATATCGCGCCCGCGCGGGGTGCGCACCGGGGCGCTGATGCCGGCTTCGAACACGATCTCGGAAAAGCGCCGGATCCGCTCTGGCGTGGAGCATTCATAAATCGCGCCCGGCCAGGGGTTGAACGGGATCAGGTTGACCTTGGCCGGCAGCTTGTATTGCTTGATCAGGCGGACCAGCTCGCGCGCGTGCTCGTCGCTGTCATTCTTGTCCTTCAGCATCACGTATTCAAAGGTGATGCGGCGGGCATTGCTGGCACCGGGATAGTCGGCACAGGCCTGGAGCAGTTCCTCCAGGCCGTACTTGCGGTTGATCGGCACGATCTCGTCGCGGATCTCCTTGGTCACGGCGTGAAGCGAGACGGCCAGGTTCACCCCGATCTCCTCACCGCACTTGGCCATCATCGGCACGACACCGCTGGTCGACAGCGTAATGCGGCGCTTGGACAGGGCCAGGCCATCACCGTCCATCACCAGCTTCAGCGCATCGCGGACATTGTCGAAGTTATAGAGCGGCTCACCCATGCCCATCATCACGATGTTGGTGAGGAGGCGTCCGTCGGACGAATAGCCGCCGTCATCATCGACCAGGTCGTCGCCCAGCGCGGAAAGGTCGGCCTGGCCGGCCTTGGGCCATTCGCCCAGCGCATCGCGCGCCAACATGACTTGGCCGACGATCTCGCCCGGCGTCAGGTTGCGGACCAGCCGCATGGTCCCGGTATGGCAGAACCGGCAGTTGAGCGTGCAGCCGACCTGGCTCGAAACGCACAGCGTGCCGCGATCGGCATCGGGGATGAAGACCATCTCATACTCATGGTCGTCCGCCGTCTTGAGCAGCCATTTGCGGGTGCCGTCGCTGGAATGCTGGCTCAGCACGATTTCCGGACGGCCAATCACGAAGCGTTCGGCCAGCCATGGGCGCATTGTCTTGGCGATATCGGTCATCGCTTCGAAATCGGTGACGCCGCGATGGTAGAGCCAGTGAAACACCTGCTTGGCGCGCAGCTTGGCGGCCTTGGCATCCAGCCCCGCGCTCTCGAACAGTTCGGCAATCCGCCTGCGCGGCAAGCCGATCAGGTCGATGCGACCATCCTCACGCGGAGTGATGTCGCGCGCGACGGGTACGGGATCGATGTGGCCGGGAATCTGCATGCCGCGCGATATAGGGAACGCGGCCCGAAAGCGCAAAGGCGCGTAAAATGGGCGGCTACCGCGCCACGGGCTCCACCTGTCCTGCAGCGCGAAACTATTGCGCCGCAAGCCGCTTCTCCCCGCGCCTGCAAGACTTGGGCACCACAGGTTGGAGATTTATCAATGAAGAAGTTCCTCGCAGCATTGGCTGCCGGCACCATGCTTTCCGCCACCCCGGCCATCGCCCAGGATGCCCGCGCCACCTTCACCGGCCCTCGAGTCGAAGCTATCGTCGGTTGGGATACGAGCCGCTCGGGCAGTTCGGTCGATGACGAAACGACGCGCGATCTCGATCAGTCAGTCAACGGCCTGCTCTATGGTGGCGGGATCGGGTTTGACTTCGCGGCCGATGAGAACTTCGTGGTCGGTGTTGAAGCGGAAATGACGGATAGCACCGCCAAATCCGATACCGATACGATCCCCAACACCTTCAACCTGGGCCGGGTTGAAACCGGGCGTGACATTTATGTCGGCGGCCGGGCAGGGTTTATCGTCGGCCAGAACATGCTGATCTATGCGAAGGGTGGTTACACCAACGCACGCTATAACCTGGCCGGCACCGATGGGACGGTCAATCTCAACCAGCGGATCGATACCGATGGCTGGCGCGTCGGCGCCGGGGTGGAAATGGCGGTCAGTACCAACGCCTTTGCCAAGATCGAATATCGCTATTCGAAATACGGGGAAGCCGAGTTCGATTTTAACGGCGAAACGCCGGATTCAAGCCGCTTCCGGATCGATACCGATCGTCACCAGGTCGTCGCCAGCGTGGGCGTGCGTTTCTAACGCCGCCTAGCGCAGACGGGCGCAGCCGACGGCGGCGGCATCCATCGCCGTCGCTGCCCCGTCGAGCGACCAGGTATTCGTAAAACCGCGCCCGTCCGCACCGCGCGCGCTGACTGTCATTTCCCCGGCTGAGCGCATGGCGGCGACAATCGCCGCGTCCATCCGCTTGTCTGCGGCCCAGGCATCGCCGCCACCGCCGACCAGGGCGTAGCGCTGCCCGCTCATGATCAGGGTGATCGGTGCCCCCGGCTGCAATTTGCGCGAGAGGCGGAAATGGACCTGCCCGCGCACCTGCTGGCGCGGCCAGGTGCCGATAGTAGCATAGGGCCGGTAATCGCGCTTGAGCGTAGAGGGCGCGGCCATGGCAATCGCATAGCAGCGCGGCCCGCCCGGCGCCTGCGCATCGCTGAACGCGCCCCAGGTCCCGAACATGCCCAGGCTTTCCCGCGCCATGACGGGCACAGCGATCAGGGCCGACAGGACCAGGCAGGCAAGCGAGCGGGCAAGGCGCATTGCGGCCTATTCCCCAATCAGATCGAGATAGGCAACCACATCGTTGTCAGTGGCGATGAACAGGCCGTCCTGGACTTCGGCCGGTTGCTGGGCCGCATGCTGCAGCGCCTCGGCCAGCGGGCCGTAAAGCAGAGTGGTCGCCGCGCCGCCGATCGCTTCGCTGTCGAGGTGATAGAGCCGCACTGTGGCCTGATCGAAGGTGGTTCGCATCTGGCCTATGTGGCGGGCTGAAGCGCGCGCTGCAATGGTCCGCGTAGGATCAATGCCAGCAGTCCGCCGGCCGCAGGCACGGCCGCATTGATCGTCCAGAAGGCAGCGGGGCTCATCTGGTCATAGAAACTGCCCAGCCAGCCGCCGCCGACCGATCCGATGAACAGCGACAGGAAGGTTGCGCCCATCATGGTGGAATTGACCCTCGCCGGGGCATTGGAGGAAACCAGCGCCAGCAGCACCGGCCAGTACCACATGAAGGCCACGCCCATGCCCAGGTAGCCCGCCAGCGCCCAGACTGCGGGCACGGTTCCCGGCTGCGGCGAAAGCGCGCTGCCAGCAGCAAAGGCCAGGGACGAGAGCGCGACCAGCAGGCTGCCGATCGCGATCTTGGTAATGCCCGATGGCTCGTTCTGGCGGCGGGCCTGCCAGGCCCACAGCACGATCAGGCAAGGGGCGATAAGGATGCTGGAGAAGGAATCGAGCGAATTGAACCAGCCGACCGGAACCGTGCCCGCCGGAGTGGTCAGATCCACATAGCCATCGATCCAGATCATGCCGATCCCGCTGATCATCAGGAAGCCGACCGAAGCCGGGATGACCAGCGCCACAATCACAACAAGCGCGACCAGGCGGCGGCTGTCGCCTGCCGCCGCCAGAGGCAGCTCGGCAGCGGCCGCGCGGGCCGGGCGGCCATCGGGCAGGTGCCGCCCGCCGCCCAGGTAGACCGCCAGCGCCAGCAGCATCAGCACTGCCGCAACGGCAAAGCCGGCGTGCCAGCCATAGGCTGCCGCAACTGCCGCGGTTACCAACGGCCCGATTACCGCGCCGACATTGATTCCGGTCGAAAAGATCGCATAGCCGCGCTGCCGCAGGGATTCAGCCTCAGCCGGGTAAAGTGCGCCGACCTGGGTGGTGATATTGCCCTTAAGACAGCCCGATCCCAGGATCAGCATGAGCAGGGCGATCAGGAACGTCTGGTCCAGCGACATCGCCAGGTGCCCCGCCGCCATCAGTACGGCACCCAGGGTTACAGTCCGCCGCGTGCCGAGCCAGCGGTCGGCCACCAGGCCGCCCAGGATCGGGGTGAAATAGACCAGTCCGCCGTACCAGCCGAACACCAGCGAGGTGAAGGCAATGTCCGACATCGGTCCGCGAAATTCGAAGAAGTGACGGAGCGCGGCCAGGCCCCAGACGTGTTCGGCGTGGCCCGGCTTGAGCAATTGCTTGGTCATGTAAAGCGCCAGCAGCGCCATCATGCCGTAATAGGAAAACCGCTCCCACAACTCGGTGAAGGCTAGCACCCACAACCCGCGCGGATGCTGCTCACGTCCGGCGGTGTCGATAGTTTGTGTCGCCATGCCCCGGTCCCCCTGATCGGGAAGGCTAGGCGCATGCGGGCGGATTATGAAACGATTTCGCGGGCTCAGTCCGAGGGTTCGCGGCGGCTGCCGTCCAGCAGCCGGGCGCTGCGCTCTGCCTCGGCGGCGAGGCGATCGCGCTCGGCCTTGCCGAGCCCGTGCTTGGCGCGATTTTGCGCAGCCTGCGCGGCAGAGTCAGCGCGGGCGCGGGCCTTGCGGGCCAGGCGCAGGTTGATCACTTCAGCCATGCTTCCCCCATCGCAGAAACGGCGCGCCGGGGGAAGTCGTCAGCCTACCAGGAACTGGGAATCCGGTAGAAGGCATAGCGCTTGACCTTGCCTTCGATCAGGTGCTTGCCCAGCTTGGCGCGCAGCTCGTCGGCGCCTTCGGAGGTGCGGCAGACCACATGGGTGCCGAGCTGGGGAAGCGGTTCGATCGCGCTGATCCGGATCTTGGCGGCATCGCAGGCGCTCTGCACTTCGGCTTCGCTGAGCGATAGGTTCATCGCACGGCTCATGCTGCCAGGCTCCAGCCCGTGGCGGCAGACGCGCCAAGGTCGTGCTGATGTCCGGCGATGGTCCCGGCAATTGCGGCGGCTTCACCAAGCAGGGTCAGGCGCTGGCCGGCACAGCCGGTTGCAGCGGCGCGCATCAGCATGCGTTGATGGCGAAAATATTGGGAGTTGAGATCCATGGACAGCTCCTCAGCTTGTAAGCGGGAGCGCGAGGAGTCTCTCAGCCGCGAGCGCTTACCTAGGGTCTGCTCACGATGGGCCCGCTATGGGCCTTTCTGCGCAATTAGCAAGGCATTCAGGGCTGCGGGCCAGGTTGCGGATAAGTGATCGCAACAACTTCCCATTCCTTTTCGCCGCCGGGCAGATGAACCCGGCGCAGATCACCCACTGTTGCGCCGCGCAGCGCGCGCGCGATCGGGGCAGACCAGCCGATCAGGCCCGCGCCTGCGTCCTGTTCGTCATCACCGACCAGGGTCAGGGTGCGCTGGTTGTCATCCTCGTCCGCAATGGTGACGGTCGCGCCGAACCAGGCGCGGCTGCGGTCTTGCTGGCCGGCGGGATCGACCACCCGGCAGAACTTCATCCGCCGCGCCAGATGGGCCAGCTCGCGGTCAATCTCGCGCATCCGCTTGCGGCCATAGAGGTAATCGCCGTTCTCGCTGCGGTCGCCGTTGCCGGCAGCCCAGCTCACGATCTCGACGATCGCCGGGCGCTCGGTGCCCAGCAGGTGATCGTACCGCGCCCGCAGTGCGGCCATCCCTGCTGGCGTGATCGGCGGTCCGTCTGGCTTCAAGGCCTTATCCCGGCGTCCGCTTGCCGATGAACCGGCTGAGCGGATTCGGCCCGCCCATCCCCGCCTTGTCCGGGTTCATCGCTTCATAGACCACGGCGTTCTCCAGCACATGCTGGACATAACCGCGCGTCTCGGTCAGCGGGATGCGCTCGATCCATTCAATCCAATCGATTCCGCCATGACGCGGATCGCCGTTGGCGCGTATGAACTTGTTCACGTTGCCCGGCCCGGCGTTGTAGGCAGCCACCGCCAGCGGATAGCTGCCGCCGTAATAATCAAGCATTCGCCGGAAATAGGCGTCGCCCAAGGTGATGTTGTAGCCCGCGTCCCGGGTCAGGGCTTCGGGGACATACTCCAACCCCAGCTTGCCGGCCTGTTCGCGCGCCGTGCCCGGCATCAGCTGCATCAGGCCGCGCGCGCCGGCGTGGCTGATCGCGTTCATGGCGAACTGGCTTTCCTGCCGCGTGATCGCGTGGACCATGGTCCAGTTGGAACCGGCGGTTACCGGGATCAGTGGGTAGCCGGTCTTGTGGAACTCCCCAAACCCGTCGGTATGGGCCGCCTGTGCCAGGATCACGGCGAGGTCGCGGCGGCCAAGCTCGCGGGCCAGGTCCGCCACCATGACATGGTCGGCCTCGGTCATGGCCTGATCGCTGATTTCGCGGAAAAAGCGGACGCCGGTTGGCCAATCGCTCTCACGCGCCACTTCGCGCACGGCCATGGTCAGCGGGCGGGCGTTGAAGGCGGCGCGCTCGGCCGGGGTGGGAATGGCAGCGGGCACGCGGTTGAAGGCGGGCAGGGGGCGGCCCAGCCACTCGAGCGAGAGCTGGCCATAGAACTGCTCAGGATAGATCGCCGCCATTTCGAAATAGCGGTTCGCCTCAGCCAGGTTGCCGGCCTGGGCCATGGCGCGCCCGGCCCAGTAATAGCCCTTGGTGCGGGTCTGCGGGCTGCGCGCGGCGGCGCCATAGCGGTAGAACAGCGGCGCAGCGCGGCTTGCATCGCCGAGCTCGTAGAGCGCCTTCGTCCCGCCTAGCCACATCAGCGAGGTATAGTCATCGCGGATCGCGAAGGTCTGGGCACTGACATCCGTGCCCGGTGGGAAAGTTTCGTCAATGCTGGCGGCGATCCGCACGGCGTTGGCGGCCTCGCTGCGCCGGGCGACGGCCAGCAATTCGCCGATCCAGCGGCGTGCCTCGCGCGGCGGCGCAGCCAGCGGCGGCCGAGTGGCGAGGACCGAGGAGGCCAGGCCGACCTGCCCGGTCGTGCGCAGCATCCGTACCCGGTTGTAGATGTAGCCAGCGTCGCGCAGCACGCTCGGGCCAGGATCGAGACCCTGCGCCGCCGGATCCTGCCCGTTGACCAGGCCAAGCCGGGCCAGGAACACCGGCCGCGCGGCCGGGGAAATGTAGAGCAGCTGCCGCGTCGCCTGGGCGGAATTGTTGTTCCACAGCAGCGCGTCCATCCGCGCGCCGTGGTCCGCCGGGGTCAGCACATTGGCGAGGCGGGCAGAGAGCGCCGCCTCGCTCAGGTCACTCATCGGCCCGCCGCGCCACACTGCGCGGCCCAGCTCGGTCGCCTCGGGCCGGCCCAGGTCGAACAGCGCCAGGGCGTGGCGGGCACGGGCGGCGTTGGTGACGGCGGGATAGCGATCGAAGAAGGCGGCGATCCGCTCGGCCTGCGGGCTTTCCCGCTCGAGCGCGCGCTCGGCATAACCGCGCAGCTTGGCCTCTTCCGGGAACCCCGGATAGCTCAGCAGGAAGCTGGCGTAATCGTCGAACAGGAACCGGTCGGAACTGGTTAGGAGCTTCCAGCGCGCCACGGCCTGGGTCATCGGGCTGGCGGGCGCAGCGGCCTGGGCCGCGCGCGCACGGTCCCAATCAGCGCCATCCTGCGCGGAAGCAACGGAAGGAGTAATTGCCAGGCTTGCCAGCAGCAAAGCAAATGTCGTGCGGACCATGCTGGACATTCTCGGCAAAGGCTCCTTATCAGGCGCTGAACGAAGCGGCCGCCGCGGGATGGGCTGCCGCTGGTCCTATGGGCCAAGAGGAAGGGTAAAGTCCATGTTCTCCGGCTCGATTCCGGCGCTTATCACCCCGTTCACCACAGGTTCGGTGGACGAAGCGGCCTTTCGCCGGCTGGTCGATTGGCAGATTGCCGAAGGTTCAGCCGCGCTGGTCCCCTGCGGTACCACGGGCGAAGCTCCGACGCTGAGCAATGACGAGCAGCACCGCCTCTTCGCCGTAACGGTTGAGGCAGCGGCCGGCCGCGTCCCGGTCATCGCCGGGTGCGGCAGCAACGATACCCAGACCGCGCTTTGGCACATGCAGGAAGCCAAAGCGCTGGGCGCCGATGCCGCACTGATGGTCGCGCCCTATTACAACCGCCCCAGCCAGGCCGGGCTGCTCGCCCACTTCAGCTACCTGGCCGAAAAGGTCGATCTGCCGATCGTGCTCTACAACGTGCCGGGCCGGACCGTGACCGATATCAAGCCCGAAACCGTTGCCGAACTGGCCCGCCGATTCCCGGATCGGATCATCGGCATCAAGGACGCCAGCGGTGACATGACCCGGCTCACCGCGCACCGCCTGGCGCTTGGCCCCGGCTTCGTCCAGCTCTGCGGCAACGATGACATGGCGCTGCAATACAACGCTGGCGGCGGGGTGGGTTGCATCTCGGTCACCGCCAATGTCGCCCCGCGGCTCTGCGCCGAATTCCAGGCCGCCAGCCTGGCCGGTGACACGGCCAGGGCGCACGAACTCAACGAACGGCTATTCCCGCTGCACCAGGCGCTGTTCACCGACGCTTCGCCGGGACCGGTGAAGTACGCGCTGACCCGGGTATGCGACTGGTTGAACGAGGAAGTCCGCTTGCCGCTGGTGGCCTGCAGCGCCGAAAGCCGCCGTGCGGTAGATGCCGGGCTGGCGCACGCCGGGCTGATCTGATCGGCTACATGATCGCGCCGTGGGCGAGAGGGGTCGGTTTTGGCCTGACCTTCTATCCCAAGGCGCTGATCTATGGCTGGCTGATCTTCGGCTCCTATGACTTGGCCTTGCGCCACGGCTCCGAAGGGTGGTCGAAATAGCGGACCCAGAAGTAGCGCCAGGGCACAGCCAGATAGGCCACAACAATGCCGATGCATTCCCAGAACAGGATCTGCATATCGGGCGGAACCGCGCCCTTGAGCCAGGCTGGCACGAAGAACAGCAGAATGAAGGTGGTCTTCCAGATGATCTCGAAGACCATCAGCGGCAGTATTTGCAGGGGATAGCGAACGGCCAGCAGGCTCATCACCGCCAAGGCTCCCAGCATGGACTTGGCGATGATCCGGCTCGAGGGCCAGGGTTCGGGCTGGAACAACTTCTGGCCCCAGACGCCCGTGCCCATCACCACGGCCATCAGCAGGAAAAGTAGCCGCAAAAAGTGAATACGCCACATGGCGACTGGTGGAAGCGCGGGAGCAGTCGGGGATTCGGTCACATTGGCCTCACGGTTGGTCTGGGCCTTGTCTAATCTCCGTGTGTTATCCTGACGACACAGCAAGTATGACCTTGGCCGCCAATGCCATGACACTTGCCGCCAAGCAGCTAGAGGAACCACTCGGGGCGCCGCGATCTGGCCCAGCCAGGATAGGTTTGAGCCAGACTCAGGCAGCGCGTGTCTGGTCCTCGCCGGTTAGCCTGGGGAATGCTGACATAGCCGTTTCCTTTTTACCGCATCATGCCTACATGCGCCCTAATCATGGCCCGCCCGACCCCCGCAGCATTCGACAAGAAGAAAGTGGTCGCCGAAAATCGGCGGGCGCGGTTCGATTACTTTATCGAGGATACGACCGAGGCCGGGATCGCCCTGACCGGGACCGAGGTGAAGAGCCTGCGGTTTGGCGAAGGCTCGATTGCCGAGGCCTATGCCGAGGTCAAGAATGGCGAGGTCTGGCTGATCAATTCCAACGTGCCCGAATTCAGCCACGGCAACCGCTTCAACCACGTCCCCAAGCGCCCGCGCAAGCTGCTGTTGCATGAGCGCGAGATTGCCCGCTTCACCGGGGCGGTTGAACGCAAGGGCATGACGCTGGTGCCGCTTTCGATCTATTTCAACGGCCGTGGCCGCGCCAAGGTCGAGCTCGCGCTGGCCAAGGGCAAGAACGTGGCGGACAAGCGCGCAACCATCAAGGAACGTGACTGGAAGCGTGACCAGGCGCGAATTATGCGGGACCACAAATGAGCACCTTTTCGTCCCGTATCACGCGCTGGGCCCGGGCCAATATGCCCCGGCGCGAGGAGCTTGAGCACAACCGCTGGGTTGGCCCTTTCGCGCGCCGTCCGGAGCTGTGGCGCTTTACCCGCCGCTCGGTGCCGCGCGGGGTGGCGGTCGGCCTGCTGGTTGGAATCTTTGCGCTGATCCCGGGGATCCAGATCCTGGGTGCCGCGGTGATGTGCGTTCCGTGCCGCGGTAATATCCCGCTGGCCGCGCTGATGACCTTCCTGTCCAACCCGGCGACCACGCCGCTGATTCTGGCCGGGTCGATCTGGCTGGGTAACAAGCTGGGCTTCCACGCCGATCCAGAGACCTTCTACGGGCTCTATGAACGCGGCGCGGGCCTGAGCGAATGGACCAGCTGGTTGCTGTCCGATGCGGCCCCGGCGGCGCTGCTTGGGCTGTTCATCATTTCAACCGTGACAGCGGCGATTGGCTACCTCGTCTCATCCTTTACCTGGACCAGCTGGGTCCGCCGCAAGCGCCGCGCCGCGCAGGAACGGATCCTGGCCCAGCGGCGGCAGCAGGAACCGCTTCAGCCGTGAGCGCGTCCGGCTCTCGCCTGGCCGTCAGCGGGGGTGAGCGGCTGATCGTGGGCGCGGCGCTGGCCGTCAGCCTGGCGCTGGTCTGGCTGGCGACCGGCGAAGTGCTGGTCCTGGCCGCCTTTGCTGCTGGCCTGATCGCGCTGGGCGGACTGATCTGGGCACTGGCCAAGCCCAAGCCGGCAGTACAGCAGGTCGAATATGCCCTGCCGGACTGGTCGGTGACCGTGGCGGCGATCGACCGTCCGGACTGCGCCGTGGCCATCACCGATCGTGCCGGGCGGCTGGTCTGCGCCAACCGTGCCTTCGAAGCGTGGTTCACGACCGCTCACGCCCCGCCGCGCCTACCGGTCGACAATGCCTCGCTTGAACGCTTGGCCAAGGCTGGCCGTTCCGGCTGGCGTGACGGACAGGGCAAGGCCGACGTCATCGAGAACGAGACCGGCCGCTGGAGCGCCGAGGCCCATCGCGCCGGGCGCGGGGACGATTACCTGGTCTGGACGATCAGCCCGCTGGCCAATCCCGATCCGGTGGCCGAGCTGGTGCCGCACCTCGATGGCAAGCTGGGCCGCGCACTGGCCGCGGCCGGGATGGCCGCTGCGATCGTCGATCCCGATGGCAAGATCCGCGCCGCCAGTTCCGGCTTTGCCGCGCGCGCCACGGGCGATCCGGCGGCAT
>Ga0315906_10000119_pt1 | contig 127833 bp, 149 predicted proteins | sample LakEriMetagenome_4_FD_203526 | JGI IMG/M metagenome (GOLD analysis project Ga0315906, IMG submission 203526) | Freshwater fungal communities from buoy surface, Lake Erie, Ohio, United States - Buoy 2 MA122 | ecosystem: Environmental > Aquatic > Freshwater > Lake > Lake biofilm | place: USA...
TTCCTTGCGGCCCAGGACGCGCAGGGGCAGGGCGACGTTCTCATACGCGGTCAGGTGGCCGAGCAGCCGGAACTCCTGGAAAACCACCCCGACGCGGCGCCGGAGGGCCGAAAGCTGGTCGCGCGACCGGCGGCTGGTCGGGCGTCCGAACAGGCACACCTCGCCCCGCGTTGGCGGCTGTGCCAGATAAAGCAGCTTGAGCAGGCTCGACTTGCCTGCACCCGAGGCGCCTGTCAGGAAGCTGAAGCTGCCGGGTTTCAGGACGAGATCAATGCCGCTAAGTATCTCCTCGGACGAATCGTAGCGCAGAGTTACCCCATCCAGACGGACGGCGGCCTCTTCAAACATGTCCGGGCGAAGCTGGGTCATCAGGCGGGGTCCGGGCGGTACGAGGTTGGTCGAACGAGGCGAGCAGCAGGAAAGACGCCGGAAATGATCCTTACGTGTCCGTCTTGCAGCACCCATTATTTCGCCGATGACTCAACAATCGGTGAAAGCGGCCGCACGGTGAAGTGCGCGGCCTGCGGCCATTCCTGGTTCGTGCAGCCCAAATCCGTTGCCGAAGACCGGCCTCCCGTCCCCGCGCATGAGGTCTACCGCGAGCGTGTCCGGGAGCAGCGGCGGGAAAAGAGCAAGCTGTTTGCCGTGCTGTCCTGGCTGTTCACCGGCAGCCTGTTCGTCGCCGCGACTGTTGCCGCCTTCTTCTACCGAAATGATGTCGTGAAGGTCTGGCCGCAATCGGCCGCCGCCTACCGCCTCGCCGGTCTCGATGTGAACCGCTTCGGTCTCGACTTCGCCGATATCGAGCGTGCCCGCACCTTCAACGACACGATCCCGATCGTCACCGTCACAGGCCGCGCCGTGAACGTGGCCAACACTGCCGTCGAGACGCCCGGCGTGCGGGTCGACCTGCGCGACGAGGCCGGCAAGATTGTCGCCACCGAATACAGCTTCGTCACACCGGGCGCGCTCGATCCCGGCGCTTCGGGCCAGTTCGGCGTCGTGGTCGAACCCGCGCCCGTCGAGAGCTTCGAGATCGTTGTAAGCTTCGTCGAGCGCTCCGCTGTTCCCAATGATCCGCCCTCGGAGGAACCGGCCCCGGTTTCCGAAGAACCGCTTCCGACCGAAATCGAGGACCCTGCCTGATGCAGACAACGCTGCCCAAGATCGACATCGTCCTCTCCGAGGCAGACCTGATGGCGCGCGTCGACGAGCTTGCCGAACGCCTCGTTCCCCGCCTCTCGCAAGGCGATTGGACGGCCGTGTCGATCCTCATCGGTGCCACGCCCTTCACCACCGACCTGATGAAGGCCCTCGCCCGCCGCAATGTGCACCCGGTGCTCGATGTGCTCTGGCTCGAAAGCTACCGCGACGCGCGCGAAAGCTCAGGCCGCGTCGTGGTCCGCGCCGATGTCTCGCGCACGGTCGAGGGACGCGGCATGCTGTTGATCGACGATGTCTTCGATACCGGCCGCACGCTGGAGTTCGCCAAGCACCACCTGATCGCCAAGGGCGCCCGCGAAGTCATCACGGTCGCCCTCACGCAGAAACCTTGGGCTCCTCGCGGGGCCAAAGGCGTCGATTTCTGCGCCTTCGATGCCCCGGGCCGCTTCCTCGTCGGCTACGGCATGGATGATGCCGGCCTCTACCGCGGCCTGCCCTATATCGGCGCGCTGGACTGACGCTCAACCGAGCGCATACCAGACACACGCGCCTGCCGTGACCAGGATCGCGATCAGCGACAGCAGCGTGCCGATCAGCCGGCCAACGCCGAGGCCCGGCATCCCGCCGAGGCCCACCGCATGCAGCACCCGCGCGACAAGGAATGTCGCGCCGAGGGCATGAATCAGCATCACCGGCGCCTCGAGCAGGCCCAGCCCGACGAGTCCCAGCAGCACCACCGGTACGTCTTCGATGGCATTGCCCTGAACCCGGATCGCCCGCTGCATGGACGCGTCGTTGCCGTCGCCAAGATTAATCCTCTTCGACGCGCGCACCCGGCCCACGTTCAGTTTGAGGATCAGCATCAACAGGCCGAACAGGCCCAGGTAAAGCGTTGTGGCAGCGATAGGCGTCATGGAAGTCCCTCCGGTTTCGGCGCGAACCTAGCGCGCTTCGCGGAAAGGTCACCCGGAAATCAGGAAGGGAAGGGATCGCCCGGCAGGACAAATCGTTTTCGGGTTTCCGGGTCGGGCAGGAAGCACTCCCGCGTGCGCCCGAACAGGCGATACCGATTGTTTGCGATGCGCGCATAGAGAAAATCACGCACCGGCTTTGGAAGCACGCGGAACACCCCCATCCAGCGCAGGGGGCCGCCGACAAAAGCCAGCAGGTTCAAGGCGGCGGTGCTGAAGGTTGTCGCCTTGCCCTCATGAATCCAGACGAAGGTTCTTGGCTTGTCGGGGTCAACACCGTTGGCGTGGGCAATCGCGCGGCCCTCGGCCGACTGGATTGTCACAAACCGGATCGTGCGCGTTGCATCATGCTCCAGCACATAGCGCACACCGCGCGAACACAGAACGCAGTGCCCGTCGAACATGTAGACGGGTGCATCCGGCACGGCCCTACCACGCCCCCACATTCGGCGCGCTCGCCCAGGGCTCCTTCGGTGCCAGCGCCTCGCCCTTCTGCAAGAGCTCGATGGAAATGCCGTCCGGAGAGCGGATGAAGGTCATGCGCCCGTCGCGCGGCGGCCGGCTGATCGTCACGCCCAAGTCGGCAAAGCGCTGCGTCGCGGCATAGATGTCGTCCACGCGGTAGGCGAGGTGGCCGAAATTGCGCCCGCCGCCATAGTCCGCCTCGTCCCAGTTATGGGTCAGCTCGACCATCGGGATGTCCATCTCGGTCGGCCGCTTGCCGGCCGGAATGCCGCCAAGGCGTTCGATGTCCGTGGGCGAGGCAAGGAAGACCAGCGTGAACCGCCCCGCCTCATTGTCGAAGCGGGTAATCTCGGTCAGGCCCAGACCGTCGCAATAGAATTTCAGCGCAGCGTCGATGTCGCCCACGCGCACCATCGTATGCAGGAAGGACGGGCTCATGAATGCGACTCCTGAAGACTGCGGATAACCTGGTTGAGTTTCGGCGGCGCCAGCGTGTGATAGCGGTGCATGGCAATTGCCAGAAGGCCGATCATCAGTCCCACGAGGAACAGGAAGAACATGAAGGTGTGCACCAGCGTGCCCGTCTCGAATACGGGCGAGCTGCCGGTCAGCAGCCAGAAGGCCCCCCAAACCGCATTGAAGAGAGCTGCCAACGGTGCCAGCCCGAAGGTCAGGAAGGCGCCGCACGCGAACATATAGCTCGCCGCACGCGGCCCCTCGGCGCGCAGGTAGAGATCGGTGAACTCCGCCTCGCTCACGGACGCCGGCAATTCGCCCGCCTCCTGCCGCGCCTTCAGCAGCTGTGGCGCGAAATCCTTCGCTTCCTTCCAGCGCCAGGCAATGTGCGCGCCCCATCCAAGGACGGCGATCACGAGTACGGCATAATACATCATCGGGGGGCAGGCATCCTGGGCTCTTGCGGCCCGGGGATGCCGTCAGGCAACGGCCCGGTGCGCGCGCTCGTAGACGAGCATGGCGCGCTTGCGCGCCACACCCCAGTGATAGTTATGCAGCCGGCCATCGGCTGCAAGGGCCCGGTGGCAGGGAATGAACCAGCTGACCGGGTTCGCCCCGACCGCCGCGCCCACTGCCCGCGCCGCCTTCGGCGCCTCGATCCGGCTCGCCAGCGCCCCATAGGTGCGCGTCTCCCCGGCCGGAATCTCTAGGAGCGCCCGCCACACCTGCCGCCGGAATGGCGTGCCATAGAGGCAGACGGGCAGGGGCTCGCCCGCTTCAAATACGCGTGAGGCAAACCGCGCCGCCTCGCCATCGTCCCGCCGGATCGCCGCGCCCGGATAGCGCGCCGCGAGGTCGGCAAAGGCCGCGTCTTCTCGGCGGCCCTGATGCTCGAAGCCGGTCCGCGCCGGCGCATCCTCGTCGATGAAGCCCAGCGCCACCAGGCCGCGCGGCCCAATCAGCCAGGCCCCCGGCCCGAACGGCGTCGGCGCCCGGCCCAGGATCAGGTCCGCCCCGCGCCCGCCCGCCTTCGCCTCGCCGGGCGTCAAGCCCTCATGCGCAATGAACAGGTCGTGCAGCCGCCCCGGCCCGGACAGGCCCGTCTCCAGCGCCGCGTCCAGCACGCTCGCCCCCTGCCGCAGCAGGTCGCCCGCCACCCCGTGGGCCAGCGCGCCCTGGTATTGTTTCGGGCTGATCCCGGCCCAGCGGGTAAACTCCCGCTGGAAATGGTGCGGCGAGAGGCCCGCGGCGGCGGCGGCCGCGTCAAGGTCAGGCCAGTCGGCCCAGGTCTCGCCCAGCCAGTCCAGGGCTTTCGCCATCCGGTCATAGGCACGGGCGCGTTCGTCGAGGGGGGCAGGGGCGTCAAACATGTCCCCAAAATGCGCCCGCGCGCGGCCCCGCGCCACCCGTTTCTTGCGCTGCACCACAAGTGCCTCCATTTGCCTCTTTACGAGTCGCGGGGATCACGCAAAGTGCGCGGCTTGCATACGGGGAGGTTTGCGAAACCACATGGCCGACGCACGCAGCATCATCCTGCACGAGTACCCGTCCTCGCCCTTCTCCGAGAAGGTGCGCCTCGCGCTCAAGCTCAAGAACCTCGCCTATTCGCGCGTCGAGATCCCGATGATCATGCCGCGCCCGGACCTGATGCCGATGACCGGCGGCTACCGGCGCACGCCCGTCATGCAGATCGGTGCCGATGTGTATTGTGACAGCGCCATCATCCTGCGCGAGATCGAGGCGCGCTACCCGCTCTACTCGCTGAAACTGCCCGGCCATGAAGGCCTCGCCCAGATGGTTGCCGGCTGGGCCGACTCGCGCTGGTTCCAGTCCTCCGTCGCCGTCATCTTCGGCCACATGGGCGACCAGGTGCCGGAAGCCTTCATCAAGGACCGCGAGCAACTCTCCGGCCGCCCGTTCGATGTGAACGCGCTGAAAGCCGTCGCCCCGATGATGAAGGACCAGTGGCGCGCGCGCCTCATGCTGATCGAGGAACGCCTCGCCGGCGGCAAGGGCGCCGGCAGCGGCAACTACCTGATCGGCGCCAAGCCCGGCCTCGTCGATATCCACGCCTACATGAACGTGTGGTGGATGAAGAATGCGGTGCCGGATTTTGCCGATGCCTGTTTCGAAAGCGCGCCGCTCACCGCCGCCTGGTATCGCCGCCTGCTCGAGGCCGAAGGCCAGACGCCGGAGACGATCACCTCCGGCGAAGCCCTCGCCATCGCCAAGGACGCTGCCCCCCGCCTCGTCGCCGCCACCACGCGCAACGAGCCGCAGGAATTCTCGCCCGGCGAAAAGGTTGCCGTCGCGCCGGATGATTACGGCCAGGTCTGGGTCGAGGGTGAACTCGTCCATGCCGATTCTCAGCGCATCATCGTGCGCCGCTTCACGCCCGAGGCCGAAACCATCCACGTCCACTTCCCGCGCGCCGGTTTCCTCGTCCGCCGCGCCTGATCCTATTGCCAAGCGGCTGCGCTGGGGTACGCTCCTCCCAAACATTATGGGAGGAACATATGAAACGCATCCTGCTTGCCACCACGGCCCTGCTCGCCGCCTGCACCAGCTTTTCCAGCGGTGAGGCCGAGGCGCCGTCCGCCGCGTCCGCAAAGCCCGAAGCCGCCGCAGAAGGCTGGTACCCTTCCCGCTATGGCGCTGCCGACCGGCTCGGCGCCATGAACAATCTGTCCCCGGAGAAAACCGCCGAGGCCGCAAAGCTCATCACCACCGGCAAGACCTACGCCCTCGGCCAGGTCACCGGCAAGAAAACACCCGCTTACGGCCCGCGCACCTTCAACATGACCGTTCTTCAGTTGTCGGACGGTTCGGGCACGCCCCTCGGTGAGAACCAGGCCGTCGGCAATGACGATCTCGTCAACACCTATGTCGGCATCGGCAGCCAACTCGACGGCCTCGGCCACATGGGCATCAACCACCGCTACTATAACGGCGTGCCCGTCGCCGACTTCGTCACCACCGGCGGCCTCACCCAGTATGGCACCCACACGCTGCCGCCGGTCGCAACGCGCGGCGTCCTTCTCGACATGACCAAGGCCTTCGGCGATCCGGTTCCCGCCGGCACCGCCTTCAACCGCGCCGAAATCGAAGCCGCCGCCAAGGCCGCCGGCGTCACGATCGGGAAGGGCGACATCGTCCTCTTCCATACCGGCACGATGAAGGCGACCGAAGGCTCCGCAGAGCTCTCCCCAGTCGAGCCGGGCCTCGGTGTCGAAGGGGCGCAATACCTTGCTGATCTGGGCGTCGTCGCCATCGGCGCAGACACTTGGGCCCTCGAAGTCATCCCCTTCGAGAAAGACACCCGCCCCTTCGACGTGCACCTCACCCTGCTCGCCAAGAACGGTGTATATATCCTTGAGAACATGGTCACGACCGACCTCGCCGCCGACGGCGTCACCGAATTCTTCTTCACGCTGGGCGCGCCCCGGCTCGAAGGCGCGGTGCAGGCCATCGTGAACCCTGTGGCGATCCGCTGACACTTTCCCCTCCCCCGCCCTGCGGGAGAGGGGGCAGACTTGCTAAGCCCGCAGGAACGGCACGATATCCGCGACGAGCGTCTCGCTCATCCGGTCGGCCAGGTCGTGCCCCCATTTGGGATAGGACTTGAACACCGCGCCCGGAATGCGCCGCGCGATATCCTCGCCCGCCGCCGGCCGGATCAGCGGATCATCCGCCCCATGGAGCACCAGCGTCGGCGCCTTCACATTCCCTAGCCGCTCATGCCAGCGCGGCGTTGCCATGATGGCGGTATACTGCCGCGCCATGCCGAACGGCTTGTCGGAGCGGTGAAAATCATCAATCGCCCGTGCACGGATCACTTCCGCGCTGTTCCTCAAATCGGGATGCGAGCCGATGGCATGCTGCGCGTGCACCGCGATGTCGCCAATCGCTTCCGCCGTGCGCGAGGCCGGCACCGCCGTCAGCGCCATCATCGCCTCGGGTGTCGCCGGCGGCAGCATCGGATCACCCGATGTCGTCATCACCGGGATCAGCTTTCTCACCTTTTGCGCATGGTCCAGCGCCATCAGTTGCCCGATCATCCCGCCCATCGACACGCCGAGTACATCTGCCTGGTCCACGCCGATCGCGTCCAGCAGTCCGGCGGAATCTGCGGCCATCGCATTGAGCGTGTACGGAACAAGCTTGGACGCGTCCTGCCCGGTCATCACCGCCGTCATCACCTCCATGGGGGAGGGCGGGGTAAACTGCGTGAACTCGGTCGACAGCCCCACATCCCGGTTGTCGAACCAGATCACCCGGAAGCCCGCATCCGCCAGCCCGCGCTTCAGCCCCTCCGGCCAGCGCGTCATCTGCAGCGCAAAGCCCATGACCAGCAGCACCGCCGGATCCGCCGCGCTGCCCATCGTGTCATACTCGATCTCGATCCCGTTCGCCTTCACCCGCGCCATGCCCGTCTCCTCGTCCGCAAGGCCCGGAGTCTAGGCGAGCGTCTCGCACGGGTCGAGCCGCAAAAGAAAAGCGCCGCCCCCGAAGGAGGCGGCGCTGGATTTGAGCGGGTGGCCCGGATCAGAAGTTCACGGTTGCCTTGGTGTACACGAAGCGGCCGGAATAACCGAACGGCGAGTAGGTCGAGAACGGCGTGTTCCCGGTGCCGTTAAGGCCGATCGGTGCTGCATCGGGATACTCGTCGAGCAGGTTGTCGGCGCCAACCGCTAGGGTGAGCAAGTCGTTCCAGGTATAGCGGGCTTCAAGATCAATCAGCGTCTTGGGGCTCAGCGTGTAGTCCGTTGCCGCAGTGGTTCCCGGCACCAGGACTTCGCCGTAACGCACGGCCCGCAAGGTTGCTTCGAGGGGGCCGTTCTCCCAGTTCACCTGACCCGTGAACTTGTCTTTCGGCGCGCCTTCTTCGAACGTCAGCAGGTTCACCCGGCCGAAAAGGGTCGGCGCTGGCGAAAGGCCTGCCAGAACCGGGATCGCCGGTACTTTCGTGACTTCCGTCTTGTTGAAGTTCGCGCCGGCGGTGGCGGTGAAGCTGCCCAGGGCCGTTTCCGGGAACGCATAATTGGCAATCACGTCCACACCTTGCGTTTCGGTATCAACGCCATTGAGGAAGAAGCGGCCGCCACCTGCTCCGATGAATCCCTGGCTAACCAGGAAGCTACGAACGTTGGCTGCCGTAAGGTTCTCGGACAGAACAATCCGGTCGGTGACTTCGATCATGTAGGCGTCAACCGTCAGGTTGAAGGCGCCGGACTGGAATACGCCTCCAATGGCGTAGTTCGTGGACGTTTCCGCATCGAGGGACGTTGCGCCAAGGGCCTGCGCGATCGGATCGTCGACCCGGAATGTCGTGATGTCGAACGGCACGCCGCCGATGAAGTTCGTCGATGTCGTGGTGAAGTACTGCTGCTGCAGCGACGGAGCGCGGAAGCCGTTCTGGACCGATCCGCGAAGCGCAAAATTGTCCGTCAGGTCATAGCGTGCGGCGAGCTTGCCGGTCAGCGTTTCGCCGAAATCGGAATAGGACTCGGCCCGCACAGCGCCCGACACGAGAAGGGCGTCGGTTACGTCGGCTTCGAGGTCGAGATAGGCGCCGATCGCAGAACGTTTCTCGTTTAGTTCGTTCTCCGGGCGGAATCCCGGGAAGACTTGTGAGCCGGACGCCGTCGCGCCGCCGCCCGACAGCAAGACGCCGCCGTTTCGATAAGAGTCAGGCTCGCCCGCAAAGATCTTGTAGCCCTCACGCCGGGCTTCAACACCCCAGGCGACGTTGAGCTCAGACGCCAGGCCTTCGACATCAAAGCCCTTCACCATGTTCAGGGCACCAACAATCTGATTGGACTCAAATCCGCCGGCATCAAACTCCGTCCCGGACGCAACGCCCAACGAGCGGTTCAGCGTATCGATGATCTGGAATTCCATCTTGTTGCTACCATAGCCCACCGACGCGTCAGCGTCCCAGCCACCCCAGTCGAACCGGACGCCGCCAAGTGCCGAATAGTCGGTCGTGGTCGGATTGATCTTCGGCAGGAAGCCATCCGGATAGATCTCGATGACGTTCCGGTCGTCCGAAGCCCGGCGATAGAAGCCTGCCGAAACGGTTTCGCGGTCCTGGAAGCTGGCCCAGCCATAAACCTCAGCCTCGCCGACATCGATGCCGGCATTCGCAAAGAAGCTGACCTGCTCGAGCTCCGGTTCGCCGGTCCAGGCATTGAAGCGGTTGAACGCAGCTTCAAGCGCCGGCTGGCTGCCCGGATAGTTCGGGCGGACGTCGTAGCCGCTCCGCTCGGTATTGCTCTGGTCCTTATACTCCCCGGTGATCGTCAGGAAGCCATCATCGCCCAGAGAGAAGCCCTTCCATCCGGCGACGGTGTAAATCTGTCCGTCGGAGCGGCTGCGCGTGATCGAGCGGCCCGGATCAGGCACGCCGGCGGCCGTCGGTAGCGCGACCGGAACCGTGTATTCGGTTTCCCGCCAGCCATAGCTCGCGGAAACCGCGCCGCCTTCCGAGGCTTCGCGAAGGCGGACGTTGACCACACCGGCAATTGCATCTGAACCATAGAGTGCCGACGCGCCGTCCCGCAGCACTTCGACGCCGCCAACGGCGAGGTTGGGGATCGTGTTGAGGTCAACAGCAGACGAGCCGCGGCCGATCGTGCCGTTGACGTTGACGAGCGATGCCTGGTGGCGGCGCTTGCCATTGACCAGCACCAGCGTCTGGTCCGGCGCAAGTCCGCGAAGCGCGGCCGGGCGAACGGAATCCGTTCCGTCGGCAAGCGCCGGGCGCGGGAAGTTCAGCGCAGGCAGGTTCACCGAAAGCGCCTGGTTCAATTCGCCCACGCCGATATTCTGGACAGCCTCTGCCGACACCACGTCGACAGGCGCGGCCGTATCCAATGCCGACCGGTTGGCAACGCGGGTGCCGACCGTCACAACGGTCTCCAGCGTACGCGCATCGTCCGTTGATGCCGCCGCATCTTCCTGAGCCAGGGCTGCTGGCGCACCGGCAGCAAGCGCCAGTGTCGCCGCTGCTGCGAAAAGGTTCATCTTCAACTTCATGGTTCCGCTCCGCGAAAAGGTGATGGGCTCTTGCCCGGTCGAATTGTGTTTCCCCGTCATCACCGTAAGGTCGTGCCGAGCGCAGGTGCAACAACAGATCGTGTTCGTCGTCACAATTACGCCTGTCTTTTGTTGCTTTTTGGTCACATATTCGCATTCCGGGAGAAACTTTGAGCATGAATCGCCGCCTCTGCCTCATCACCGGCGCCTCCGCCGGCATCGGCGCTGAGTTCGCCCGCCAGTATGCTTCCCTCGGCTGGGACCTCGTGCTCACCGCCCGGCGCGAAGACCGGCTGAACACCCTCGCCGAAGAGCTCCGCACGCGGAACAAGATCAACGTCACCGTCATCGCCGAGGACCTGGCCGATCCCGCCGCCCCGGCCCGCCTCGTCGCTGCGCTGGAGGGCAGGGGTCTTGCCGTCGACGGCCTCGTCAACAATGCCGGTTATGGCCTGCCGGGCACTTTTTTCTCCACCAGCTGGAAAGACCAAGCTGCCTTCCTGCAGGTCCTCTACACCGCGCCGATCGAGCTGACCCATCGCCTCCTGCCGGGCATGGCGGCGCGCAAGTTCGGCCGCATCATCAACGTTGCCTCCCTCGCGGGCTATGCCCCCGGGAGCGCCGGCCACACGCTCTATGCCAGCGTCAAGGCCGGCCTGATCAAGTTCTCCGAAAGCATCGAAGCCGAATGCAACGCGCTCGGTCACGCCGATATTCATTGTACGGCGCTTTGCCCCGGCTTCACCTGGAGCGAGTTCCACGATGTCAACGGTACGCGCGAGGCCACCAACCAGATGCCGAAATGGCTCTGGATGGAGGCAGAGCCCGTCGTCGCCGCCGGCATCGAAGCCGTCAATCGCGGCCAGCCCGTTATCGTCCCCGGCGCGCCGAACAAGATCCTCGCCACCTTGACGCGTATCCTGCCGGAGCCGCTCGGCCGCGCCATGGTCCGCTCGCAATCCTCCCGCTTCCGGCGAATGGACTGAATTCCCAAAAGAAAAGCGGCCCCTCCGTGAGAAGGGGCCGCATCTTTTCGTGTGAGCTCTGATCAGCGACGCCGCGCGTAACGCTGGCGAATTCGAACTGGCTCGTCGTCGGCGGGCTCGGCGTCCGCGTCCTCTTCGTGCTCCGCGTCCGCTTCGAGGTCGCCCTCCGCGTCCGCTTCGAAATCCTCTTCCTCGTCGAGTTCGTCCTCGGTCTCTTCCTCGAGGTCGAATTCTTCGTCCTCTTCGCCCTCGACCTCGTCTACCTCGTCCAGCGCCTCAGCCTCGTCCTCGAGCATCACCTCGTCTTCGTCGCCGTCCTCCAGCCCGAACTCCGCCTCGTCTTCAACCTCTTCCTCGAGCAGGAATTCCTCCTCGATCGGCTCAGCCGCTGCCGCCATCATCCGTGCACGGATACGGTCTGCCGTCGGCGTCGTGTCCTCGCTGCGCCAGTCGCTCGCACGCCGCCGCTGGATCACCGGCCCATCCACCACCAGCCGTTCCTCGCTGCGCCGCTCCGGCGGTGCCATCACCGGCGCCTCGGCCACCACAACACGTCGGGCGACAATCGCGGGCCTCGCCTGCGGCGCCTCGTCCGCCCCGGCCACATCCTTCGCATCGAAGAACAGCGCCCAGTATTTCGCCGTGATCTCCCCGCGCGTGTCCAGCTTGCCGAGCCTGCGCCGCTCCGATCCCTTGGTCAGCTTCACGCCTTCAATCGCATGGCGCCGCGCCGATCCCGCCACATGGCCATAACCGCCAAAGGCCTTGGGCGCCCCGCGCCGGCCCTCGAAGATCAGCTCCTGCACATATTGCGTCTGCCCGTCCGGCAACACCTGCCGCCCCGCATGGCTTAGCACCGGCCCGTTCAGCTTGATGAACTCCACCATCCGCCGCCCGTCGATGTCCCCGCCGCGGTCATAGCTCGCGCTCGTCATCTCGAAGCCAAAGCCTGAAGGCCGGATCTGCATCACGGTCAGCGTCTCGCTGCCGCCCGGCCCCCGCTCGGCCTGAACCCAGATGCCCTCGATATAGTCCGCCCCAAGCACAATCCGCCGCAAGAGGCCCATCCGGAACGCCAGCGGAAACACCGCTTCGGCCAGCGTCATCCAGCCCACCACGCAGACAAGGCCGATAAATCCGGTCATTGCCCAATAGGCCGGCGTCGGCCCGCCCGTCGCCGCCGCCAGCATGCCGGACGCCGTCGGCCAGACAGCGCATAGAGCGCCCGCCACCAGCGCCGCCGCGGCGGTATTCGAGATAAGCCTGAATCGGGAATAGGTGGTCATCCGGCGGGGGGCTCCTTCGGGACGTATTGCGATGAATGGGGAAATTGCGCTTCTCGCGCCAATATTCTGTTAATAATCTGAAGGTTAACGATACCCTAATCAAGCGCCGTCTGGTTAATGCCCGGTAGGATAGCGTTAACGCTTTCCCGGCCGCCCCAGCGTTGTTGCGCCGCACAAATCCGGACTCGCCAGCCGCGCGCTGCCGCCTATACTCTATCCATCAGAAAAACCTCGGAGGACGCGGCAATGGACGGCATGAGCGGGCTGATTGATCTCGCCAGCGTACGGATGAAAAACCTCACCGCTGCCATGGCCGAGGCCGTCGCCTCCGCCGAAGCTTATGTCGAGGCCGCCACCCGCTCCGCCCGCGCCAGCCTCTCGCTGCCGGATGGCAAGCCCGACCGCGCCGCGTTCGAGCGCCACCAGCACCGCGCCCATGGCCTCGCCTGGGTGGCCACTTATCTCGAAACCCTCCGTCAGACGGCCGGCTGGGCTGCCCGCCTCGAAGCCGAGGGCCAGTTCGGTGATGTCGAGGCGCTGCTCTCCCAGGTCCTGTTCAGCGAATACTGCGCCCAGCTGATCGGCGGCATCCCGATGAACCAGGGCGAGATGGTCCGCCCGGCCGATCTCGGCTGCACCCAGGCCGACATGCAGCTCCTCTTCGCCGCGCCGATCCAGCGTTTCATCGCCGAAGGCAAGACGCCGGAAGTGATGGCCGCCGCCGCCACCTTCCTGCCGGACGCCCTCTCGCGCCACACGGTGGAGCGCACGGGCCTCGACGAGACGATGGAAATGGTGCGCGAACAGTTCGCCAAGTTCGCCTCGACGCGCATCAAGCCGGTCGCGCATGACTGGCACCTGAAGAATGATTACATCCCGATGGAGGTCGTCGATGAGATGGCCGAGCTCGGCGTGTTCGGTCTCACGATCCCGGAAGAATTCGGCGGCCTCGGCATGGGAAAGACCGCCATGTGCGTCGTCTCGGAGGAACTCTCGCGTGGCTATATCGGCACCGGCTCGCTCGGCACGCGTTCCGAAATCGCCGCCGAACTGATCCTCATCGGCGGCACGCCCGAACAAAAGGCCAAATGGCTGCCCGCCATCGCCTCCGGCGAAATCCTCCCCACCGCTGTCTTCACCGAGCCGAACACCGGCTCTGACCTCGGCTCACTGCGCACCCGCGCCGTAAAGTCCGCAGACGGAACAGAATACGTCATCACCGGCAACAAGACCTGGATCACGCACCCCGTCCGCGCTGACCTGATGACACTGCTTGCCCGCACCGATCCGGCCACGAACAATTTCTCGGGCCTCTCGATGTTCCTCGCCGAGAAGCCGCGCGGCACGGACGAGCATCCGTTCCCCGCAGAAGGCATGACCGGCGGCGAAATCGAAGTGCTCGGCTACCGGGGCATGAAGGAATACGAAATCGGCTTTGACGGCTTCAAGGTGAAGGCCGAAAACCTGCTCGGCGGCAAGGAAGGTCAGGGCTTCCGCCACCTGATGGCCACTTTCGAAAGCGCCCGCATCCAGACCGCCGCGCGCGCCGTCGGCGTCGCCCAGAACGCGTTCGAGCTCGGACTGCGCTATGCGCTGGACCGCAATCAGTTCGGCCAGGCCATCTTCAATTTCCCGCGCGTCTCGAACAAGCTGGTGATGATGGCCGCCGAAATCCTTGCCGTGCGCCAGCTCACCTATTTCTCGGCCCGCCAGAAAGACGAAGACAAGCGCTGCGACCTCGAGGCCGGCATGGCGAAACTCCTCGCCGCCCGGGTCGCCTGGGCCGCGGCCGATAACGCCGTGCAGATCCACGGCGGAAATGGCTTCGCCCTCGAATACCCTATCAGCCGTGTGCTGCAGGATGCGCGCATCCTCAACATCTTCGAAGGCGCCGGCGAAGTGCAGGCGATGGTCATCGCCCGCCGCCTCATTGAAGGCGGAAACTAAACGCGTTCCAGCCTGTCTGTGATAGAAGGTGATTAGATACAGCCCGGACCGGTTCCGGGCTGTATCTTTTGTATCTGAGGGAGCCGCCGCATGACATCGACGGAAAATCCGCCGGAGAACAAGCGTGGGCCCGAGTGGCGCCGCCGCCTTCGCGTTGCCCGCTGGCGCGGTATTCGGGAAATCAAGCACAACGACGTCGTTGAACACGTCGCCGATGAAGGCGTCCTGACCGGCCGCTATATCTTCATGACGGTCATGGCTTGCGGCATCGCCATCCTCGGCCTGCTTCTGTCCTCGCCCGCCGTCATCATCGGCGCCATGCTGATCTCGCCGCTGATGGGCCCCATCATGCTGATGGGATTCTCGCTCGCTATCCTCGATCTTGCCGCGCTGCGCCAATCGGTGATCTCGCTCGCCATCGGCACAGCGGTGGCGCTCGGCACAGCCTTCCTGATCGTCCTGATTTCTCCGCTCACGGAGAATACGTCCGAAATCCTCGCCCGCGCCCGGCCGAACTTCTTTGACCTTCTGGTTGCGGTCTTCTCCGGCTTCGCCGGCGGCTACGCCGTCATCCACCGCAAGGGCGAAACCATTGTCGGCGTGGCCATCGCCACCGCCCTGATGCCGCCGCTCGCCGTCACCGGCTTCGGCATCGCCACCGCCCAGTTCGAAATCGCCGGCGGCGCCTTTTTCCTGTTCATGACCAACCTGCTCGCCATCGCGCTGTCGGTCACCATCCTCGCCCGTTTCTACGGCTTCGGCGAGCGTCACAGCCCGCAACATGCCGCCTGGCAGAATGCCTTGATCTTCGGCGTCTTCATCGCGCTCTCTATTCCCCTCGGTCTGTCGCTGCGCGACATCGCCTATGAAGCCCGCGTCCGCGACGTCGGCCGCGACATGGTGGTCGCGTCCTTCGAAGGGGATGATGTGCGCGTCACCGATTTCGACGTCACGTTCCCCCGCAGCGGCCCGGACCGGATCAAGGTCCGCGCCACGGTTTTCACGCCGTCGCGGGTCATCGACGCCGAAACCCGCCTCGCTGGCCAGCTGTCCGATCGCTTCCGCCGCCAGGTCGCTGTGGTGCTAGATCAGGTCATCATCGATGACGATCTCGGCTCCGAATCCGCCCGCCTCGCCGCAGTCGCAGAATCCTCCTTCGGCGCCCCGATGCGCGCGCAGATCGCCCAGCTGGAAACCCTCGCCGTCGAACGCCGCACCGAGCGCGAACTGCGCGCGGCCTTTCCCTACGCCCTCGCTGCCGCCGATATCGACCCGGCAAACCGCACCGCCATCTTCTCCGCGGCGCCGACCGGCGGCGTCAGCCTCAGCGCCTTCCGCCGTCTCGAAGAGGGCCTCTCCCGGAACTATCCGGACTGGACCGTCCGCGTCGATCCTCCGCGCACGGAGCTTCCGCCGATCGAGTTCGAAGGTGGCGCCTCGGCGCTCACACCGGCGCAGGTCTCCCTGATTGCCGACCTCGCCTGGGCGCTTCAGCGCTGGGGCGTGACATCCGCAGATGCCGTCGTCTTCCTCCCGACGGCTGCTGCGGCGCAGTCTTTCAACGAGACCAGCCCCGGCCATGTCCGCGCTTCGGCGGTGGCCGCCGAACTCGCCAAGGCCGGCATCACCGCCGCTGTCGCGGGCGAATTCCGCGCGACCGGTAACATGCCGGCTGACCGCGACGCGGCCGCCCGGCGTGCGAACCGGGTCATCATCCGCCCTGCTGGCTAGCGTATGATCCCGCCCAGCGGCGTGACGTCCGCGGGCTCGTGCTGGATGACAACCTTGCCGCCCTGATCGGCAGCCCGTGCCTCGAACGCGGCCATCGAGGCCATCGTGTCCGCCTCGTTCGTATTGAAGCGCGGCGCACGGCTAAGCGCCCGGCTTTCGGTGCGGTGATAAAGGTCACCCGTCAGCAGCACCGTGCCGGATTCCGGCATTTTCAGCTGCAGCGACGCGTGGCCGGGCGTGTGACCCGGGGTCGCGAAAATCACGACCGACCCGTCGCCGAACACGTCATGCTCCTCGCCGATCACCTGACGCTCCATCGACTGGAACATCGCATAGACCGGTGCCAGCGTCGGGTCCGCCAAAGGCGTGCCTTCGGGCGGGAACATGGCATCATACTCGCGCTGGTTCACCAGCCAGGTTGCGCCCTGCACCTGATCGACCTGGCCGACATGGTCGAAATGGCTGTGCGAGATGGACACATAGGTCAGCTCCGATGGCACAACGCCAAGCGCGGCAAGCTGATCCGTGATCGTCTGGTTCAGCGACACTGTGAAAATCTGCTGCGTGAAGGGCGGCGACCCCGCGAGCTGCGATGGCAGGCCGAGATCCCACAGGAGTCGGCCGTTCGGGTGATTGATCAGGTAACAGGTGTTGGTGAGCTCATCTGCTTGGCCCGCATAATCCCCGGCGGAAGAAAAGGCGTCGAGGTCCGACACGCCAATCGTTCCGCAATCGAGCACGTGCACCGTCAGTGGTGCAGCCTCTGCTACTTCCGTGACCACCTCCTCAACCGGAAGAGCCGCAGCGGGCGTTTCAGGGGTGCAGGCTGCAAGGACAGCAGCAGCGGCCACAGTCGTCAGAAGCAAGGCAAGGCGCATTTCAGATTCTCCAGAAAATCGTTGTCGCAAGGCTTAGTCCGCTTCGGGCGCGGCTTCCACCGCACCGCCGTTCTCATCTGCCACCCGGTAGAAGCAGCCCTCCCGCCCCGTATGGCAGGCGCCGCCAGTCTGGCGCACTTTCAGCAGCACGGCATCCTGATCGCAATCGACGCGCACTTCAGCAACCTCCTGCGTGTGCCCGGAGGTCTCGCCCTTGACCCAGAGCGCAGCGCGGGAGCGCGACCAGTAAGTCGCCCGCCCGGTCGCGAGCGTCAGGCGCAGCGCCTCGGCATTCATCCAGGCGAGCATCAGGACTTCGCCCGTTTCCGCATCCTGCGCGATGGCCGCAATCAGTCCGTCCGCATCGAACTTCGGGCGCAACTCGCGCGTTTCATCCTGCGCACTGCCGGAGAGGGGAGGGGGAAAGCTTTGCATGCTCAAAGCGCTCCCCCAAGGAACCGCGCGAGTCAAGCCGCGCGCCTTGCAAGAGCGGGAGGGCTGGGCCACATCAGTCGGCATGACAAGACACATCCATATCGTCGAAGTTGGTCCCCGGGACGGGCTGCAGAATGATCCGGCCAACCTTACGGTTGCCCAGAAGCTCGAATTCATTTCCCGCCTCGAAGCGGCGGGGGTGACGCGGATGGAATCGGGCAGCTTCGTCAGCCTGAAGGCCGTGCCGAAGATGGCCGATTCCCCGGCCGTGTTTGCCGGCCTCGTCCGCAAGCCCGCGACGAAACACATCGCGCTGGCCCTCAACGAGACCGGCGTGCGCCGCGCCATCGAGGCGAAGGCGGATGAGATCAACTTCGTCCTCGTCGCCGGCGAAGGCTTTGGCCGCCGCAACCAGGGCATGAGCCCGCAGGAGAGCGCGGACATGCTGGCCAGATGTGCCCCCCTCGTGCACGAGGCGGGGCTGCCCCTTTCGGCCACCATCTCGGTGGCGTTCGGGGACCCGTATGACGGCGACGTCGATATCGGCGTCGTCGGAAACCTTGCCGCGCAGGCCCAGCGGGCGGGCGTGGCGGAACTGGCGCTCGGCGACACGATCGGCGCGGCGACGCCCTGGGATGTCCGCCAGCGGATCGACCGGGTGCGGATGGAGGCGCCCGATGTGAGCCTGCGCCTGCATTTCCACGACACGCGCGGGGCGGGCCTTGCCAACGTTTTCGCCGCAGTCGAAGCGGGTGTTGACGTGATCGATGCCAGCTGCGGCGGCATCGGCGGCTGTCCCTTCGCGCCGGCGGCGACCGGGAATGTGGCGACCGAAGACGTCGTCTGGATGCTGCACCGCGCGGGTTTCGAGACAGGAATCGACCTTGCGCGGATGATCGAGACGGCGAAGTGGCTGGAAGGCACGCTCGGCCACAAGGTCTCCTCGGCGCTCAGCCGGGCAGGGGCTTTCCCCGGCGTCTAGGTATTTCGCCTTATACCGGCCTCCTCTCCGGGATCGCACTTATGGTGAAAAGCCAAGGAAGCCTCCCATGTCGCATACACCGCACGAACTCGCCGAAGAATTTCCCGAATCGGCCGCCCGCCTGCATGAGCTGAAAACCTCCGATCCGCACTTCCTGCGCCTGTTCAACGAATACCATGACGTGAACCGGCAGATTCACCGCATCGAGACGCGGGTGGAGCCGGCGAGCGAGGACTTCGAAACCGGCCTGCGGAAGCTGCGCACCAGGCTGAAGGACGAAATCTACGCGGCCCTGAAATCTGGATAGGAACGATCCGGGAAAACCCATGACAAACCTGACAGTAGATACTCTGGCCATTGCGGCCCTGGTGGGCTTCGGCTCGCTGCTGGTGGTGATGGCGGGCATCACGATCTGGCTGCTGCGCCAGATGGGCAAGTCCGCCGGCGAGAAATAGCGCGGGCGCAAGGCGCGCAGGCGCAGCCGGCGCAGCGAAGCTGTCCGGCAGGCGCGGGGCATGTGAGGCGGGGCTAGGACGTGTCCGCGCCCGCGAGCGCGCCATCCAGAAAATCCAGCATCGCAGCAAAGCCGCGCGGCAGGCGGGCATGGGCCGGGCCTTTGAGGGCCGGGCGGGAGAGCCTTTGCGCAGAGCCGGAGGCGCGCCGCGCGAGGCGGCGGGCGATGCGATGGCGCGCGAGCCAGACGGCGGCGAGATTGTCGAGACGAGAGAGGAAGAGCGCGGCGGTGAAACCGTCCGTATCCGGAGCGCTGTCCGGGCCTCGCGCGCGGCGGAAGCGTTCGGGAGGCTGCTCGTGCAGGCGGAAACGGTAGGCGCGGGCACTGGCAACGCGCGGAAGGGGCGGCGGCAGATCGGGGCGCGCGCGCAGCGGGGCGAGGGGCAGGGCCATCGCCATCAGGTGCAGCAGCCGGCGCAGCATGGCGGTCAGCACGGCAAGGCCCTGACGCACCGTGCGCCGGAAAGCGGCCTCGCTCCAGCGCGCGGCCGGCCCGCGCACGAAACGCGCGAGGCGCACATGATGCTGCCGGTGCATATCAAGCAGCAATCGGAGGGAGGGCGCGCCGGGAAACATCGGCGATGAGACTAACCCGGCCGCGAACCTGGCCGGATTGGAATCGGGAACTTTATTTCACTGGGTCGTCATCCCTGGATTGGCGCAGCCAATGCCCGGGACCCAGACTTGTCTGTTTTCAAGATGGTCGGCAAGCCAGTTTTCCTTTGGAAAACAGGCCTTCTCGGGGAAATCGCAGTGTGATTTCTGATCCCTCGAAGGGTCGCGGTCTTCGCCTTTGGCAAAACCGGGACGACGACAAACTTCGTCCGCACACGGGGGAAAGGGTGCCGGATTGGTTGCACAAGCGGGTTTCAGTGCAACGAATTCCCGGCGGATCGGGGCCCGTAGGGCGGGATTTATCCCGCCATCCGAAAGCTCGCCTAACCGGGGCAGGAAAATCCAAACGACTCGCCCTCGCCGCTGTCGCAAGAAAGATCGTCGTCATCGCAAATGCACAAATCAGACAACTGACTTGATGACAGATTCTAATGCCTAAAATGCCTCATCCCCGTGAACACCATGGCAAGGCCCGCTTCGTCCGCCGCGGCGATGACGTCTTCGTCGCGGATGGAGCCGCCGGGTTGGATGATGGCGGTGGCGCCGGCGCTGGCGGCCTGTAGTAGACCGTCCGGGAACGGAAAGAAGGCGTCGGAGGCAGCGACGCAGCCTTTGGTTCGCGGGGCGGGCCAGCCGGCGGTTTCGGCGGCGTCTTCGGCCTTGCGGGCGGCGATGCGGGCGCTATCGATGCGGCTCATCTGGCCGGCGCCGATGCCGGCGGTGATGCCGTCTTTCGCATACACGATGGTGTTGGATTTCACGTGCTTGGCGACGCGCCAGGCGAAGAGGAGGTCTTCTAGCTCTTGCGGGGTGGGCGCGCGTTTCGTGACGACTTTCAGGTCTGCCTTGGTGATCCGGCCCGCGTCGCGGTCCTGCAGCAGGAAGCCGCCGGCGACGGTCTTGGCGAAAATGCCGGGGGCGGCGGGGTCTGGCAGGCCATCGGTGATCAGCAGGCGGAGGTTTTTCTTTTTCGCGAAGATCGCCTCGGCGGCGGCATCGGCGCCGGGGGCGATGACGACTTCGGTGAAGATATCGGTGATGACCTTCGCGGTCTCCTCATCCAGCGGGCGGTTGAGGGCCACGATGCCGCCGAAGGCGGAGGTGGGATCGCAAGCGAGGGCCGCGCGGTAGGCGGAGATGATGTCCGAACCCAGAGCAACGCCGCAGGGGTTGGCGTGCTTGATGATGGCGACGGCGGGGGTGTCCGCGCCCAGCTCGCCGATCAGCTCATAGGCGGCGTCGGTGTCGTTGATGTTGTTGTAGGAGAGTTCCTTGCCCTGCAGCTGGCGCGCGGTGGCAACGCCCGGGCGCTTTTCGCCGGTGACGTAGAAAGCGGCTTTCTGGTGCGGGTTTTCGCCGTAGCGCAGGGATTGCTGGAGGCGGCCGCCGAGGGCCGCCCAATCGGGCGCGTCCTCGCCGTTCTGGCGGGCGTACCACTGGGAGATGGCGGCGTCATAGGCGGAGGTGCGCGCGTAGGTCTTGGCGGCGAGACGGCGCAGCGTTGCGGCGGAGACTTCGCCGTCGCGGTCGAGCTCGGCGAGGACGGCGTCAACGTCTCCCGTGTCGGTGCAGCAGGCAACGAAGGCGCCGTTCTTGGCGGCGGCGCGCAGCATGGCGGGGCCGCCGATGTCGATGTTCTCGATGCAGGTTTCGAAGTCTGCGCCGGAGGCGACGGTGGCCTCGAAGGGGTAGAGGTTGACGTAGATCAGGTCGATCGGGGCGATGCCATGGGTGCGCGCGTCGGCGACGTGGGAGGGGTTGTCGCGCAGGAAGAGGAGGCCGCCGTGGACGGCCGGGTGGAGCGTCTTGACGCGGCCGTCCATCATTTCAGGAAAGCCCGTGAGGTCGGCGACGTCCATGACCGGGAGGCCGGCGTCCTTCAGGGCCTTGGAGGTGCCGCCGGTGGAGATGAGATCGGCGCCGTGGCTGCGCAGGCGGCCCGCCTGGCCGATGAGGCCGGTCTTGTCGGAGACGGAGATGAGGGCGCGGCGGATCTTGAGGGGGGCGGTCATAACGGTCTCCGGATGGCTGGGCGGGGCCTATCACGGAGGCTTGCGGCGTCAAGCTTCCCGGACGAAGGCCCAGCGGACGCAGTTGGGGGGCTGGCTGCCATCGCCGTTGGGGTCGGCGAAACCGGAGAGGACGATCTGTTCGGGCTGCTCCACGATGCCGCGGGCGAGGTAGACGGTCTTCTCGAGGCGGGCGCCCTCGTGGCTGGTGCGGAAGCGCCAGATCTGGCCGGTCTCGGACATCAGGCGGATGGCGTCCTTGCCCATCATGGCGGTGACGGTGGGGTGGAGGTGGAAGCGGATCTCGAAGGGGATCGTCTTCTTGTCGTCGGTGGGCGTCTGGGCGACGGGGCGGACGAGGGAGTCCTCGCCGGTCAACCGGTCGCCCTCGCCGGAGATGAAGATGCGGCGGCGGTGGAGGAGGCCGTAGGCTGCCTTGTAGCCGGCGTGCTGGGCGTCGAGCCAGATTTCCGCGGCCTCTTCGAGGCGCTTGGCGGCGATGCCTTCCGGGCCGATCAGGGCGCGCAGGCGGGTTTCGTCATTGACGATGAAGGCGCCGGAATCGCGCCCGCCGAGGATGAGGGTGGAGTGGGCGGAGGTGCGCCGGACGGCGGCCTGCCAGTCGACATTGACCTCGGCAGAGTAGCCGCAGGAGGTGACGATGCGGGCGGGGCCGTCGGAGAGCTCGAAGCTGAGGGCGCCGGCGCGGGCCTGGTCGCCGAAGGGGCGGGGCGGGGCCTCGCCGCAATCGAGCACGAGGCGGAGCGGGCCCTTCTCGACTTTCTGGAAGCCGGACTTCGGCGCGAACATGAACTTGCGGGGCGGGGACGGCAGGCGGGCGAGGGCGGCGTTCACGACCTCGGCGCGCGACTCGTCGCCGTCATGGAAGGTGTTGAGGGCGCCGTCGCCAGCCTGGAAGAAGGCGAGCATGGCCCCCATGCGTGGGATCCATTTCTCCATCCATTCGGGCACCGGACGGCCAGCACGCTCAAGCGCGTCGGCAAGCGTTTGAAGGTGGAGGAGGGAGGAGAGGATGTGCGCGGGGCTGCGGGTGACGTGGCCGCCGTCCGGCAGGATTTGCGCGGTGGTTTCGGCCTCCAGCCTGTCGAGGGCATCGGTGAGGCCGGCGCCGGCGCGCAGGCAGAGAGAGCCAGCGACGAGCACGACCGCGCCGAGCCAGCGCGATTTCGGATCATGCGCGGCGCCGATGGCTTCCTGCACATAGCGCAGCTGGCGGGCGAGGGAGTCGATGCGGGCCGTGCGCGCCTCGTCATTGCCGGCTTCGAGCAGCGCCGCGCCGCAGCGTAGCCAGTTCCAGCAGCGGCTGGCGGTCGGCTCGAGGCGCCAGGCAAAGCCGTGAAACTTGCCGAACTTCTGCGTCCAGTCATCGGTGAGAGCTATGGTGCGCAGCACACCGAGTTCGCCCTGCGCCATCAGGTCGGGCGCCCAGGCGAAACGGTGGATGCGGTCGGCGTAGTGGCGCGACGGCATTTCGATGGCCCAGGGGGATTGTCCGGGTTCGAGCACGAGGCGCTGCTGGCCGATGCGCCAGATGCCGCCCATCAGGGCTTCGCCGCGCCGGTCGTCCGGGGGCGAGAGATTGGCGAGGTGCAGGCTGAAGGCGTCGGGACCGTGGCCGGTCAGTTTCAGCTTCTGGAGGGTCGAGACTTTCGCGTCTTCGCCGGCAACACCGCGAAAACGGCGCCAGAGGGCGGCGTCATCGCCGCTCGTGCGTGTACGGTCTGCCTGGAAGTCTTCGCTGATGCCTGACAAGTCCCTGCCGTCCAAATCACACCCGGACTTTCGGGCGCAGCGCCCGGATATTCTCCGCATAGGCCTGCGGGCCGCCCTGGAAGACGGCGGAGCCGGCGACGATGGCTGTGACGCCGGCCGCGATAGCCTTCGGCGCGGTTTCGGCATTCAAGCCGCCATCGATTTCCAGGATGATGTCGCGCCCGGTCTGGTCGATCATCCGGCGCAGCTGCTCGGTTTTCTTCAGCTGGCTGGTGATGAAGCTCTGCCCGCCGAATCCGGGGTTCACGGACATTACGAGCACGAGATCGATATCGTCGATCACGGGCTCGATCACGCTGGCGGGCGTGCCGGGGTTCAGCGCGACGCCGGGACGCATGCCGGCGGCGCGGATGGCCTGCAGCGTGCGGTGAAGATGCGGGCCGGCCTCGGGATGGACGGTGAGGATGTCGGCGCCGGCCTTGGCGAAAGCGGCGATGAAGGGATCGACCGGCGCGATCATCAGATGCACGTCGAAGGGCTTCTTGGTGTGCGGGCGCAGTTTCTCGATGATCGGCGGGCCGAAGGTGAGATTCGGCACGAAATGGCCATCCATCACATCGACATGGATCATGTCGGCGCCGGCCGCATCAATGGCGCGGATTTCCTCGCCCAGCTTGGCGAAGTCAGCGGACAGTATGGAGGGGGAAATCAGGACCGGTTTCATGCCCAATCCCTAAAAGGGAACAGCCGGCTGCACAAGGCAGCCGGCTGTCCGTTTATGGGGCCCTTTGTCTGGTCCGGAAGCTTACCGGGGGATCAGTTTCCAGCCGTCCGCACCGGCGATGGCGTTCACCGGGGTGCCGGGCTGGATGTAGAGATCCGCGCCCTGGATGATTTCCTTCACGTCGCCGCTGTCGAAACGGACAATGTAGGCGTAGCCGCGCTGCTTGCCGACAGCCTTGCCGGCCGCGTTGCCGGCGATGCCGCCGATGACCGCGCCGCCGATGGCGCCGGCCGTCTGGGCCTTGTCGCCGCCGCCGAGCTCGGAGCCGGCGATGCCGCCGAGGACGGCGCCGGTCGCGGTGCCGATGATCGAACGGTCAGGGGCGATCATGACTTCGCGCGCCGAGGTGACGACGCCGGTGTAAACTGTGGAGGCCTGGCCGACCGAACGGGTCGTCGCGTTACCGACGCCGTACGAGCTGGCACAGCCGGAAACGGCGAGCGTGAGGGCGGCGAGGGCGCCGGCGATGGCCTTCCGCGAGGCCGAATTTGCAGAAAGCTGCATCAACATGAGAATTCTTCCTTTCGCATTGCATACCTGTGATGGGCGCATATAGCCCGCTCCGGGCTGAATAGGACATGAATTTCAGGAGAGAAATCCGTTCAGGTTCAGGCTGGAGAGGCCGGATGGGTAAGCTTGGCGATATAGAAGGCGTCACAAACCCGTGAGGAGGAGGGCAGGGTGACAACGTCGCCCTCGGGGGTCACGCAATCCTCGAAACCGGCGCATTCGGCGGGGGCGACCGGCTGGCGGACCAGCAAGCCTTCGGCAATCGCGGCAGCGACCACATCCCGGCCTTCGGCGGCCAGCGGGGAGCAGACGCAGTAGACCAGCGTGCCGCCGGGCGCGAGCATGCGGGCGGCCGAGGCGAGGAGCCGGGCCTGCACGGCAGGGAAGCGGGCCACGTCTGCCTCGGTCTTGATCCAGGCGCCCTCGGGGTGGCGGCGCAGGGTACCGAGGGCGGAACACGGCGCGTCCAGCAGGATTTTCGCGAAGGTTTCCGGCGGCGCCCACGCTTCGCCGTCGGCGATGACGATCTCGGCGGTGAGGCCCGTGCGGGCGAGGTTTTCGCGGAGCCGGTCGAGGCGCGGGGCGGAGCGGTCGAGCGCGGTGACCGAAGCGCCGGTGGCGGCAAGCTGTAGCGTCTTGCCGCCGGGGGCGGCGCAGAGGTCAAGCACACGCTCGCCGGGGGCGGCGGCAAGGAGGCGGGCGGGCAGGGCAGCGGCCTGGTCCTGAACCCACCAGTCACCGTCTTCGTAGCCGGGCAGCTCCTCGACCGCGCCATCCGGCGCCTCGACGGAGCCAGAGGGGAGCAGCGGACCGCCGATGCGGGCGGCGAGGCTTGCGGGATCGCGCGTGGCGGTGAGGTGGAGGGCGGGCTCGCGGCGCTGGGCGTCGGCCAGGGCGCGGGCACCGTCCGTACCCAGACTGCCCGTCAGGGCAGTGCGCAACCAGGCGGGCCAGATGTCTTCCGGGTTGAGGCGCTCGGACGGCGGGGTTGCTTCCGAGACGCGGCGCAGGGCTGCATTCAGAAAGCTGCCGCCGGAGCGGGCGCCGCGCGACAGGCGGGCGGCATCGACGGTAGCATTGACGGCGGCGTGCGGGGCGACATCGAGAAACCAGATCTGCGCCGCGCCGGCCCGGATCAGCGCGCGGATCTCGGTACCAGTGGCCGAGAGGGGGCGCGAGAGGAAAGGCTGCACGGTGCGGTCGATCCAGCCGAGATGGCGCAGCGCCGAGGAGGCGATGGCGCGGGCGAAGCCGCGGTCGGAGCCTTCCAGGTCGTTATAGGCATCCGACAGGGTCATCGCCTCATCAAGCGTGCGCCGCTTGTCGAGCGTCAGCTGCAGGAGTTCACTGGCGGCAAGCCGCGATTCGGCGCCGCTCATGCGCTGAGGCCAATTCGGTTCAGGTCCCGGCTCAGCCCCATGGGCCAGCCGTACGGCGCGGGTTGAGTTCGCTGCTGCGCGAAGCGGTCACGCCCATCTCGCCGGCCATTCGGCGCAGCGCCTCGACGCGGTTGGCGGTCGACGGGTGGGTCGAGAAGAAGTTGTCAGGGCCGCGGCCGTTCAGGGGGTTGGAGATGTACATATGGGCCATGGCAGGCGTGCGCTCCGCATACGGATTGATCTGGGCGCGAGCGCCGCGCTCGATCTTTTCCAGCGCCGAGGCAAGCCAGAGCGGGTTGCCGCAGATCTCGGCGCCGCGCGCATCGGCTTCGTACTCGCGCGAGCGGCTGATCGCCATCTGCACGAGGCCGGCGGCGAGCGGAGCGAGGATCATGATGGCGAGGCCCATGATCGGGTTCGAACGGCCCTCGGAATCGCGGGGACCGAAGAACATGGCGAAGTTGGCCAGCATGCCGATGGCGCCGGCGAGCGTGGCGGTGACCGTCATGGTCAGCGTGTCGCGGTTCTGCACGTGGGCAAGCTCGTGCGCCATGACGCCGGCGACTTCCTCGCGCGTCAGTACGTTGAGGAGGCCGGTGGTCGCGGCAACGGCGGCGTTGTTGGGGTCACGGCCGGTAGCGAAGGCGTTCGGCTGGGGCGTGTCGATGATGTAGACCTTCGGCTGGGGCAGGCCCGCGCGGTCCGCCAGCTTGGCGACATCTGCCCGGAAGGCGCGCAGCATCGGGTTATTCGTGTTTTCAGGCACTTCCTGGGCGCCCTGCATGCGCAGGACGATCTTGTCGGAATTCCACCAGGCGAAGACGTTCATGCCCGCGGCGACGACGAAGGCAATGATCATGCCGGCGCTGCCGCCGACCATGTAGCCGATGCCCACGAAGAGCGCGGTCAGCACGGCCAGAAGGGTGAAGGTTTTTGCGGTGCCCATGGGGCGGAAGACTCCATTTCGATTGCGGCTTTGTAACACGCCGGGCGGACAATGCCGCCGGCTGAGACTATATGGGAAACAGTAAAGGGAACGGGAAGAGTTGTATGGCCGATAACGAGCCTGTGATCTCAGCGCAAGAAGCAGCGCGCCGCGCAGCGCTGCCAGAGCCTGCGCGGCGGGCGCTGGAAGAGGCGGACGCGCGCAAGAAAGCGGAAGCGGCGCTGCCGGGGGATGAAAGCGGCGGGCCGAAGGGCGTTGAGCCAACCCGCTATGGCGACTGGGAACGCAAGGGAATTGCGTATGATTTCTGAGGGGTAATTCCGGGCCGCTAGACAGTTACGTCCGCAAAGGATGGCTTGCTGCGGCTGCGGTTCTCACGGTGCAGCGTGTGGAGCGCGTCGATAAGGCCCCAGCTGCCGGTCAGGGCCATCGCAAACTTCATGTACTCGTTGGCAGGCTCGGCCGCGAAGACGGCGCCGGCGAGGACGATGTGGAGCAGGGCGACCGAGATCACCAGCGACAATCCGGCTTCGGCAAGGCGTGAGGCGCGGGTGCGCCGCCCCGCAAGGGCGTGCCAAGCATACAAGGCGATGGAGAGGGCCAACAGGATCCAGAGCAGGGGCGCACGCTGCGCCTCGAAGGCGGGGTCATAAGCGAAGGCCGCGAGCAGCTGCGGCGCGGCGGAATCGCTCGCGATACCTGCCATAAGCTTGGCCGGCCCGGCTGCGAGGATCGAGAGACCGGCGGACCAGAAGACGATGGAGAAGGCGGCGAGGGGGCGGCTCACCACATCCGGATCGCGAACGGGCGGCAGCGCGCGCGGCGACCAGGCGCTTTGCGGCCAGCGCCGCCGCACGGCGCCGATCGCCCAGAACACGATCAGCAGCGCGCCGAGGATTTGCAGGCCGAACAGGACCGCACCCTCGGCGAGGCGGCCGGGGAGGCCGGCGTCGGCGCTGGCGGCCGGATCGGACAGCGCGGCGCTGAACGCGAGGATGGCGAGCGCGGTGAGGACGGCGGCGGCGAGCTTTCCGAACAGGCGGGCGTCGCGCACGTCGATCACCGGCGGCGGCGTGTGATAGTTCAGCGCGGCCAGGGCGGGGTCGCCGAAACCGGCGAGAAGGGCACGCGCGGTTTCGACGTCCGGCGCGGCGCCGCCAGACTTTGCCTCGAGCTCCTCCGTCAGCAGGGCCTGCAGCTCGGCGCTGACATCGGCGCGCATGTCGCGCGGCAGGCGCCGGGCCACGTCGTGGGCGTATCGAGCGATCATGTCTTGGGGGGTCATTCTGCCGCTCCATCTTTGATGAGGTCCGCCATGACGCCGCTGAGGGCGTGCCAGGAGGCTGAAAGCCGGGCGTAGAGGCGGATGCCGTCCTTGCTCAGCACATAATAGCGCCGGGGCGGCCCGTCCTGGATCCGCCAGTGGCTGGTCAGCAGCCCCTGCGATTCCAGCCGCCGCAGCAGGGGATAGAGCGTTCCTTCCTCGATCTCCATGCCGCGCGCCGCCAGCGCCTGGCGCAGGGAATAGCCGTATTGCTCCGTGCGCAGCTGAGACAGCGCCGCCAGCACAATGGCGCCGCGGCGCAGCTCGAGCTCAAGCTTAGAGAAGGGGGCAGTGTCCTCTACCATGTGCGGCACTATACAGTGCAGCGCACAGTATAGAAAGGGGTAAATCAGGGACGTAACGGTTTTCCATGCGAAGTTCGGAAGCCTTGTTTGTTGTCGAAGCGACCGAGGACGATGAAGTGGTGTGCCGTCCGCCCGGGCAACTCGTTCAGCGAATCCGTATGGCTGAGCTCGGCTCTGTCTGTGTCCAGACCGATGATAGCGGTCCGTGGGGCGCTGATGTGTGGTGGATTCTCAACAACCTCTCGGGTGAAACGAAGGTGTTGTTCCCTCAGCTTTCGACCGGCGAAGACCTTGTTGTTGCGCGCCTGAAATTGCTGCCTGGGTTCGAGCTCCGAGGCATGAACAGCACCGCAACCGCCAGATTTACGTTTTGGCAGTCGAAACCGTGAGCCAATTTGCGGCAGCTTGAAAACAGGCCCCGGCGTTCGCCGGGGTGGCAAGTCGGAGGTTCTTGTTCCCGTTCAAACCGCCTTGTGCGCGATCAGGCTCTTGGCGCCGGAGAGGATGGCCTCTTCCGCGGTGCGCAGCTGCCAGCCGAGGACGCGCTTGGCCTTCTCGTTCGAGACGTTGCGCTCGCGGTTCAGTTCCGGGATCACCTGCTTCACGGCGGGATTGATGTTCGCCATCAGTTTCAGCACCCAGCCGGGCAGCTCGCCCTTCGGCAGCTTCTTTTCATATGCGGGTGGCAGCTGGCCGCGCAGCGTATTGGCGACTTCCGAGAACCACATGAACTTGTCAGCGACGAGGAAACGCTCGCCGGCGGCGGCGGGGTTTGTCATCGCGAGCACATGGGCCGCAGCGGTATCGCGCACGTCGACGATGCCGAAGCCGACGCGGGGCGTGCCGGGCAGCTTGCCGGAGAGGAGCTGCGTGAGGATCTCGACCGAGGCGGAGAAGTCGCCGCTCATCACCGGGCCGAGCACGGCGGCGGGGTTGATGGTGGTGAGCTCAAGGCCCTTGCCTTCGCCGTTCACATAATCCCAGGCGGCGCGCTCGGCGATGGTCTTGGAGCGGGTGTAGGCCGTGTTGTCGGCGAGGTTGTCCGGGTTCGACCAGTGTTCCTCCGTGAGCAGTTTCGGGCGCGCATCGCCCCAGCCATAGGCGATGGCCGCCATCGAGGAGGTCATCACGACACGCTTCACGCCGGCAGCCTTGGCCGCCGTCAGTACACGGATCGCGCCGTCACGCGCGGGATTGATCAGCTCGTCATGATCTTTCGGCAGGTTCGTCGGGATCGGGGAGGCGATGTGCTGGACATAGTCCATGCCCTGGCAGGCCTCCGTCCAGCCGGCATCCGAGGAGAGGTCCGCGGCGCGGATGTCGATGCGGATCGGCTTGCCTGCGTATGCGCTCAGCGTCTTGTTGAGGGCGTTGGCCTTGGAGGCGGACCGGGCTGTTCCGGTGACCTCATGTCCTGCCTCGACGAGCTGGTGGATGACATGTCCGGCAATGAAGCCGGTCGCGCCGGTGACAAGGACTTTGGCCATTGAACCCTCCCAGGGATGACCTTGAACAGTAAACGATCCGTTCGATGTTCACAAGGGGTTCGCTTGACCTTGGGTCAAAAAGGCTTCGGCGGCAGGACCGGTTTCTTCTGGTTCGTCACGTGTTCGCGCCAGGTGATGTAGAGCGTGGAGACGACGATGATGCCGGCGCCTGCCCACACGAAAGGACCGGGCAGGGAGCGGATCATGAACCAGTCGGCGGTCGCGCCCATGGGCAGGCGCAGATAATCCATCGGCGAGAGGAATGATGCATCGCCGACCGACATGCCCTTGATGAAACAGAATTGCGCGACGACACCGAAGAAGGCCATCGCGGCGATGAGGCCCCATTCAGCGAGGCTTGGGCTCGCCCAGACGGCAAGCGCGGCCGGCAGGATAAAGATCGAGGAGAGCAGGTTCGCCCAGATCAGCAGGGCGAGCGGGGAATGCACGCCGGTCAGCGATTTCACCAGCACGATGGTGAAGGCAAAGCAGAGCGAGGAGAGGATCGCGAACAGGCTGCCGATGTTGAAATGCGTGCCGCCCTCACTGCCGAGCAGGGCGGGGACGAGCGTCATGACCAGAACGCCGATGAACCCGGCGATGACGGCGCTGGTTCGGTGCACGCCGACTTTCTCGTGCAGCAGGAACACGGCGAGCAGGGTGACGAAGAGCGGGCGCGTGAAGCTGAGGGCGTTGAACTCGGCCAGCGGCAATTCGAAGACGGGCCAGATGGCGATCAGGCCGAAGACGAAGCCGGTCGAGCCGATCAGGCTACGCGTCAGCAGGGCGCCGAACCGAGCGGTGTGGATTTTGACCTTCAGCAGCCAGATCAGGGGCGCCGCAAATAGGAAGGCGAGGAAGCTGCGCCAGAAGGCGAGGAAGACGGGGTGGATGTCGGCGGTGATTTCCTTGGCGAGGGCGAGGTGCAGCGTATAGCCCGCGCCGGAGACGATCATCCAAAGCGCGCCCTGAAGATTGCCCGAGAGCGGGCGGCGGCTTATGGGTTTTCCTGCCGTGGGGGACGGATCACTGCTCATGCCGAACTTTTCACCCGAGGATATCGACGAGATCGACCGGCTCTGGCGCAGTCTGCCGGCGGATCACATGTGGACGGGCTGGGCCGCCAGCGGTGATCGGCCGGAGACTGTCTGGATATTCCGTACGCTGACACACTGGCGGCGGTTTCCCCTGACCCGGACCGAAACAGGCTACGCCCTGAGCGATGACCGGGGCAACCTGTTTCGGGAGGCTGCGACACTGGAAGTGCTGCTGGCGGCGGTTGAAGCCGTGCCGCAGCTCGGCGCAGCGCCTCAGGACTGAGCGGCTGCCGCTTGCGCGAGGCGAAGCTGCTCGGCCTGTTCCGGCGTGATGCCGAGGGCGTCGAGCACGGGGCTGTTTGCCGTTTCGTCCCAGCTGTGGCGCGGGCCGACCGTGATGCCGCCATCGACCAGGAATTCCCCGCCGGTGATGAAGCCTGCTGCGTCCGAGGCGAGGAAGGCGGCCATCTCGGCAATGTCGGTGCCCTTGCCGGTGCGCCCGGCGGGCTGGATACGTCCGCCGCCCTGGGCCAGCATTTCGGCCATCTGGTCAGCCTGCTCGCGGGAGAGGCCCAGCGAAGCGCCGAAGATGGAGGTCGCGATGAAACCCGGCAGGATCGAATTGACGCGGATCTTGTATTTGGAAAGCTCGGCTGCGGCGAGCTTCGAGAAGTGCGCTACGCCTTTCTTGGCCACCGAATAGGTGATCGGGGCGTAACCGGCGGAAATGGCGCTGATCGACGACGTGTTGATGATCGAGCCGCCCTTTGCCTTCATGTGGGGGATGGCGAACTTGGTGCCGGCGAAAACCTGTTTCAGCAGCAGGTTCATCGTCTGGTCGTAGCCGTCGAAGTCGAGTTCCTCGACTGTGGTAGGCGTGCCGCCATGGCCGGCATTGTTCCAGACAACATCCAGCGAACCGAACGCCTTCGGCGCCTCGGCCATGATGGCTTCCAGATGCGTCAGGTCGGTCACGTCGCAGTGGATGAAGCGCAGCTTGTCCTTGCCGAAGCGCGTCTCGAGGGCGCGGCCCTTTTCGTCCTGGATGTCGCCCGCGATGACTTTCGCACCGGCGGCGATGAAGACCTCGACGCCTGCCAGTCCGATGCCGCTGGCGGCGCCGGTGATGACGGCAACCTTGCCCTTGAGATCTGCCATGTATTCCTCCCGTTTTGCGGCGACATGCGCCGCCTTTCCGCGAGGGGCGTCAAGGGCAAAGGTGACGGAGGCGTCAGCTCATCTATTCCTCTCTCCCGCGCGCCGGAGAGAGGAGGTAGGAACAAGCTCGCGAAGTTCGCGCTTGCGGCAGGTTGTGCCGCCTCTAATGTCCAGCGCGGAATGCGGGGGAACACACATGCTGCTGCGCAGCCTGTCAAAGCATGTGAAGGACCAGAACTGGTTTGCGGTCGGGCTGGATTTCCTGATTGTCGTGTTCGGTATCTTCATCGGCTTCCAGCTGAACAACTGGAATGAAAACCGCAAACTGGACGAGGCCTATGCCCAGGCCCGCGTCCGGCTCGTCTCCGAAACGGAAGCCAACCTCGCAGCGGCGCGCCAGCTGATCGCGGCGAACGAGGCGAGCCTTCCGGTGGTGCGCAGCGCCATCGATGTGCTGCGATCCTGCGCCTCTGGAAGCAATGAGCTCAAGGCGCTGGAGTTCGGGTTGAACCTCATCCGCGGCACGCAATCCCTCAAGCTGCGTGACACGGCGCTCTCGGCGCTCACCCGGGATGACGGGCTGTTGTCTCGGCAGGCGGAGGCTGAGCGCGAGCGGTTGGGGGAGTTTCAGCGCGCGCTCAACCGGACGCAGGAGACGCTCGACTTTCTCGAGCGGTTGCCGTTCGACGACCTGATCGAGGACCACCCATTCGTCGGAATGGGCGAGGTCGAGACGCTCAGGCTTTCAGACAAGGACTGGGACAAGGTCGAGTATCGCCGGCTGAGCCTTGTGGTTCCGGTCAGCGAAGCCTGTTCCGATCCTTCGCTTGTGAAGCAATTCTACCAGTGGGAACGCGTGGCGGATTTCCAGGTTCTGCGCGCGCGCCAGTTCGCGGCCAACCTGGAACAGAACCTCGAGGCGCTTGGCGCCGGCGCGGCGCCTTAGCTGCGCTTTCTCAGCCCAAACCGCGAAATGAAAATCCCGTCGAGCCAGCGCTTGGGCAGGCGGGTGGGGATGGTGAAGTTGGTCAGCTTGTCGGGCACCGGTGCGTAGCGGGCTTTCGGCTTCGGATTGCTGAGGGCGTCTTCGACAATGGCCGCGATCTTTTCCGGCGGCAGGCCGGTGCGCCCGCCATTCAGCATCGCCTGTTCGAAGATTTTCAGCGAGGAGCCCCAGTCGGTCTTCGCATATGGGCTTTCGGCATTGTCTTTCTCGGCCTTGTCCCAGATCGGCGTGCGCACCGAGCCGGGGCCGATGGCGACTGCGTCGATGCCGTAGATTGCCAGCTCGCGGCGCAATGTGTCGGTCATCGCCTCGTTGGCATGCTTGGTGGCGGTGTAGGCACCCAGGAACGGGGAGGCGATGCGTCCGCCGACGGACGTGATCGTGACGATGCGGCCCGGGGCGCCTTCGCGGGCGGAGTCGCTGCCCAGCAGCGGCAGGCAGGCCTGCGTGACGCGCAGCATGCCGAACACGTTGACCGCGAAATGCGCTTCGAAATCCTTCAGCGGCTGGATGCCCAGCGGTCCCATCTTGGCGATGCCGGCATTGTTGACGAGGCCGGTCAGGCGCCGGTTGCCCAGCGTGCCAGCGACGACCGCGACGGCGGCATCGACCTGGTCCTGTTTGGTGACGTCGAGGATCAGGGGCCTCAGGTCGCCGGTAGCGCCTTTTGTCAGCGCGTCGCCATCGGCGACCGAGCGGACGCCGGCAAACACAGTCCAGCCGCGGGCGGCAAGGTAGCGGGCGGCGGCCTCGCCGATGCCGGTTGAGGCGCCGGTAATGAGGACGGAACGGGCGAGGGCGGGAGCAGATGCGTTGGTCATGGTCCCCTATACGCCTGAGTCGGCTGTCAGTTTTCAGATTTCTTTGCGCCGCCCTCGATCACCGTCAGGCGGGGCTTGGCCTTGCGCAGGGCGGTGACATTGCCGGCGCCCGAAAGGCCGGCGGCCGGCACGAGCGCCGGGCGGGTCTTGGCAGGGGGTGGCGGGGGCGGTGTGTCCACCTCGGGCGCTTCGGCCGGCTGAGGCTCAGGGGCCCGGCGCTGGCCCATCTGCTTCTTGGCCTTGAACCCCTTCGGCGCCTTGCCGCGGGCCTTCTTGTCGATCTGCTTCAGCTTCAGCTGCTGCAGGCCCGAGAGGGCTTCCCCCTCGCTGCCCTTCGTCGGGTCCGCGAAGGCGGAGCCGTACTTTTCGACGCGGGCCTCGACTTCCTCGAGGAAGGCCGCCTCCCAGTCGGTCAGGGGCGGGCCGAGGCCTTGCGCTGCAAGTTCCGCCGCCCGGCGCAGCTTTCGCAGCGCGGCGCGTTTCTTGCGCTCATCAACCTCCCTCGGCATGACGCCACCCTAAGGCGATTTCGGGGAATGGGGCAATCTCAGGCTTCGCCGAGGGCGATGAGATAGGTCTCGAGGATCATTTCCTGTTCGTCCCGCTCGGCCTTTTCGATCTTCCGCAGGCGGATGACCTGGCGCAGGGCCTTGGTATCAAAGCCAATGGCCTTGGCCTCGCCGTATACTTCCTTGATCTGCTCGGCGACTTCCTTCTTCTCCTCTTCCAGACGCTCGATCTTGGCGACGGTCTGGCGGAGCTTTTCCCGGGTGGTTTCGTCGATCTTGGTGATCTCGGCATTGTCGGCCATGGCGTATCCTTTCCGGGGGAGTTTCGGGCGAAGGCGAGGCTCTTAGCGGGTCTCTGCGGCAAGCGCCAGACGGCGGATGGCATCTGAGACGGCTTCGCCTTCACCATGGTGGGGCATGTGGCCTTCATGGTCGAGAATCACGAGTTCGACGGGCACCTGTTTCTTCAGTTCGCCGACGTGAAGCTTCGGCGAGATCACCGTGTCCTGGCTGCCGGAGAAGACGATGACCGGCACTTTCAGCTCGGGATAGCGGGCGGACTGAGCGCCGAGTTCTTGCTGCAGCGCGTTCACGTCGCGCGCATTGGCGCGGAAGTTCGGCGGACGGAACAAGAGGCCGATGCCGGAATTCTCGAAATAGCCGGGCGGGGCAGGGGCAGGCTTGAACACGCTGCTGATCCCACCTTTCACCTGCGCCGGGCCGACGAGCGGCAAGAGCTGGCTGAAGGCGGTGCCGAGCACCGGCGGGCCGGCGAGCGTATTGTACCAGGCGGTGCCGCCGCTGCCCCAGTCATGCGTGACAGGTGCCAGCAGCACCAGGCCGGAGACGAGGTCCGGCCGGTCGAGCGCGAGGCGCAGCGCAACTGCGCCGCCAAAGGAATGGCCCACGATCACGGCCTTCTCGCCGGGGGCAAGGGCGTCCAGCACGCCGGCCATCTGGCGGGCCTGCGCGCCGAGTTCCTCGGCCCCGTCGAACCGGTCCGAATGGCCATGGCCTGGCCGGTCGGCCATCAGGATGCGCATCTCGGTGTCGAGGCGCGGGGCGAGGGTCCAGGTGAATTCGCGCGCATTGGCACTGGCGCCATGGATCATCAGCACGGCCGGGCCGGAGGCGCCCTGCTGGATAACATGCACGTCATTGCCCGCAACGGGCACAAGCGTACCGTTCGCTGGATAGGTCTGCTCGACGCGCGACGTATAGGCCATGCTGGTGACGCACGCGCCGAGGCCCAGCGCGGAAACCGTCGCCGCAAGTACGGTCAGCATGCGTTTCAAAGCTCCTGGCCTTCGGCCTGCTTCGCAAGCCTGTTTGCGGCCGCGCGGGCCTGGGGCATGAGGGGATAGATGGCGAGTGCCTCGCGGTAGCTTTCGAGCGCCTGCTTTTCGCCGCCGAGGGCTTCCAGCATGACGCCCATGCCGAGCCAGGCGCCGAAATGGCGCGGCTCCAGTTTCAGCGCTTCGTTGAGGTCGCGGAAGGCTTCCGGGTAGTTTTCTTCCTGCAGGAACAGTCCGGCGCGGCGGTGCCACGCCTCCGGATAGTCCGGCTTGATGAGGATCACGCGGTCGAGCAGTTCGTGCGCGGTGGCGTACTGCTCAAATTCCACAGCCTCCATCGCCCGCTGCATCAGAAGGTCGACTGTCGGCGAGCCGGACTCGAGCCAGGTCGCCCAGATATCGGAGGCAACATCCGCCGCTTCGGCTTCTTCGGCTGCGCCTTTCAGCTTCGCAAACATCTCTTCGGTCGGCGCAGCGTGCGCGGCCGGGGCGAGAATGAGCAGAAGGGCCAGGAGGATCGGCTTGAACATGAGGGGCAATATGGCGCGCTGCACGGGGCGCGGCAATGACTGGCCTCAGGTTCCGGGCTCAGGTCAGAGCAGGCCTTCGAGGATCAGGGCCCGCTCGAGACCAGCTGCGCCCCGGAAGAGGTGCGTCCGGAAGCCGAGCGCATCGGCCGTGGCGATGTTCTTGGCCACGTCATCCACGAACAGGACTTCATCGGGGGAGGGGCCGCCCATGCGCGAGAGGGCGTAATGGAAGATTCTCGGGTCGGGTTTGACCATCTTGATCTCGCCCGAGACGATCACCTGCCGGAACCGGCTCATCACCGGATAGGCGGCCCGGACGTCCGGCCAGACTTCGGCGGGCATGTTGGACAGCGCGTAGAGCGGGCGGCCGGAGCCGGCGAGGTTCTCGATCAGGCGCTCGGATCCCTCGATACAGCCGTCGAACATCTCCATCCAGCGGCTGCTCCAGGCGCGGATCTGGCTCTCGTACTGGGGATATTGCGCAATCAGGGGCGCGGCATTGTCGGCAAAGCTGACACCGGCATCATGCCGCGTGTGCCACTCCATCGTGCAAACGGTCTCAAGAAAGCGCTCGCACTCGGCGCTATCGGTGAAAATCTTGCTGTAAAGGCGCGCGGGTGACCAATCGACGATCACACCACCTAGGTCGAACAGGGCGATCCGGGCTGCCATTCTGGCGCCTCAAAGCCTGTTCATCAGAGGCTCAGCCTTGCTTTGCTTTGAAGCGGGGGTCAGTCTTGTTAATGACATACACCCGGCCTTTACGGCGCACGATCTTGCAGTCGCGGTGGCGCGACTTCAGCGATTTGAGGGACGAACGGACTTTCATGGGTCTGGCCTGGTGCGGTTAGGAATTGGGAAAGCGGAGCGCGTAATGAATCCGGATAGACGAGTCAAGGACAAGGGCTGCACTGGGCAGGCTAATTCAGGGATGACCGACATGATCACGGCAGGTTGGGCCCGTTCCAAGTGGATGATTACGGCCGCGGTCTGCGGCCTGCTGGCCTCCTGCGCCAATGGCCCGCCCACGCCGCCATCGCCCAAACCCACTGCAGAACAGCCCGCACCGGCTGAAACCGGGCCGATATCCTATGCCTCCTCCGGCCATGCCGAAATGGACGCCTGGCGGGATGATTTCTCGAACCGGGCGATGGGCGCCGGCCATGACCGGGCCCTGGTGAAATCTTTGTTTGAGGGCATCCGTCCGCTTCCGCTTTGGCTCGGAACTCCGGTTCAGGCGGCAACGGCGCCCAGCGCCCAGGCCGAATTTGCCAAGCCCCTATGGGATTATTTGAAGGTGCCGCTCGGCACGACGCGCATCACGACGGGGCAGGCGAAGCTCAACCAGGTCTCGCCCACCTTGAGCGCGATCGAGGCGCAATACGGCGTCGACCGGCAGGTCCTGCTGGCGATCTGGGGCATGGAGACGAGCTTTGGCAGCTTCATGGGCAATGATGACGCGGCCAACGCGCTGGCCAACATGGCCGTCGAGGGCCGTCGCCGGAAGTTTGCCGAGGACGAGATCTACGCCCTCATGACCATCGTTGAGCGCGGCTATGCAAGGCGCGACCAGCTCGGCGCTGGCTGGGCCGGCGCGATGGGACACACCCAGTTCATGCCTTCGACTTACATCGCCCACGCGGTCGATTTCGACGGTGATGGCAAGCGGGATGTCTGGAAGAGCGAAGCGGACGCGCTGGCCTCGGCGGCGAACTATCTCGCCCGTTCCGGTTATGTGAAAGGCCAGCCCTGGGGGCTTGAGGCGCGCCTGCCGGAAGGCTTCGATTACAGTCTGGCGGACGGCAACGAGCGCCGGATGGAAACCTGGCTCGCCGCGGGCGTCACCCCGGTCACGGGCGGCACGTTCGACACGGCCGGCGCCGAGTTTGCCGAGCTGTGGGTCCCCGCCGGGCATCAGGGCCCGAAATACCTGCTCTTCAAGAACTTCAACGTCTTCAAGACCTATAACCGCGCCGACTCCTATGCCCTCGCCGTGGGCCTCTCGGGCGACGCGATCATGGGCAAGCGCGGGCCGCTGACGCCCTGGCCGACGGAGCTGGCGCCGCTGAGCGTGGCCGAGATCAGGGAGCTGCAGGCAGCGCTCAACGAACGCGGCTTCGATGCAGGAGTTGCAGACGGCATCGCCGGGCGCCGGACAAAACTCGCGCTGTCCGCCTTCCAGAAAACGCAAGGCCAGATCGCGGACGGCTATCCGACGAAAGAGGCATTGGGGGCCCTGCAGGCGACGGTCGTGGGCGCGGCGGTTAGCGGAACGAACTAGGGTCCGGGCTTCCCGCGAACCTTGGGAAGACGTCTTTCTCGATCCTCAGGCCTTTACCAGTTCAAAGCTCAGCCCGGCATGGGCTTCGAGGCGCGCGATTAGCTTGTCGCCCATCAGGGTCGCCGGCGTCCAGAATCCGCCCGGGGTGGTGTCCGGCAGGTCCCTCGCCAGACAGGCCGCCGCCTGGGCCAGCATCTTGGCCGTGGACCCATAGCCCGGGTCGCGGTCGCCCGTCACCCGGCACCGGATCTTGTCGCCGCGCGCTGTCGTTCCGAGGAACACGAGGTCGTATTCGCCCTCGCGCTGCTGCTTTTCGCTCGGCCCCTGGCCCGGCTTGGGCAGGACATGGTTTTCGAGCAGCCAACGCGTCGGCGGCAATGCCAGCCCGATCATCGCGCCCGTCATGCCCCAGCTGATCGCCCTTGCCGCGCGTTTTCCGCTCCCGCCCTCGCCGGATACCATTGCCTCTTCATACAGGAAGCCGGCGCCATAGCTGTTGTTGCTGAGGGCGTTGGAGCGATGCACCACGCGCGCATTGATGGCCGCCATGATGAACGGCGCGATCCAGCTCCCGTACTCCTCGTCATACGCCATCGTTACGTCAGGCTGGCGCGCCGTGAGGCCATGACCTGGCGGGCAGATGCTGTACGGATCTTTCAATTGCGCGCGCAGCTCGGCATCGCCCGACGCTTCCTTGACCATGTTGATCATGCTCGCGATCGTCCCGCCGGATGCGCCGCCCTTGATCTTCGCGACCCGCATGTTGATCCGGTTGCACGTCTGGCCGAACCGTTTCGCGGCCTGCTGCTGGAGATAGTGGACACCCAGATCCGAGGGGATCGAGTCAAACCCGCAGCAATGCACGATCCACGCGCCGCTCTGCCGGGCCGCGTCTTCGTGGCGGTCCTGCATCCTGCGGATCCATTGCGGCTCACCCGTCAGGTCGCAGTAATGCGTTCCGGTCTCCGCGCAGACCTTGACCAGCGTGTCGCCGTACAGCGCATACGGCCCCACGGTGGACACGATCACCTTGGTGCGCGCGCACATCGCCTTGAGGGCCGCTTCGTCACCGGCATCGGCGACCAGCATCTCGATGCCGGAAAGGCCGGCCTCCTTGCTGAGCGTCTCTAGCTTGCTTTTCGAGCGCCCGGCGATGGCCCATCTGATCGACCCATCCGCGAACTGTTCGCGCATGTAGCGGGTCATGATCTGCCCGACGAAGCTGGTTGCTCCGTAGACGATGATGTCGAAGGTCTGATCGGTCATGCGGGTTCTCTGAACTGCGTTGGGTGAGCAATGGGTTGCCCGGGCAGCCCCCGCTCAAGGAGGGGCGCCGGGATGGGGCGGCGTTCTTACTCCTCGCCCTCGCGCACTTCCCCCAGCCCGTCCTTCATGCCGAAGCGGGAATAGAAGAACATGGCGAGCAGCATCAGCGCGCAGAGCACAAAGGGCAGGTCGGGGTTCACATATTCGTACACGAACAAACCGAACAGCGGCGTCACGATATAGCCCATGCCATTGGCAGAGATGACGAGGCCCGCCACATTGCCCTGCAGCTGCGGCGGCACGGCGAGCGAGGCGCCGCTGGAAAAGCCCGGGCGCGCAAGGCCCTGGCCAAGGCCGATCATGAATTGCGACAGGATCAGCGCGGCGTAGTTGTTCGCAAAGATCATCAGCACGGCGCCCATCAGCAATGGAATGCAGCCGACCCACATCAGCGTCTTGTTCTTGAGGTGCAGGCGCGGGATCAGCACCAGCTGGGCGAGCAGCACGGCGATGGCGCCGACCGTGAAGGCCGGGCCGGTATAGGCGGCGGCCTCGCGGCCGGTGACGCCCATCTTGTCCATCACGGCGAAGACGAAAACCTGCGTCAGCACGCCGGTGACCAGCGACAGGCAAACGGCGTAAATCAGGAACGGCAGCACCTTCTGGGCGCGCCACAGGTCCTTGCCGGCGGCTTCGGCCTCGATGCGGACGGCGTCGGCAACAGGCGCGCGGGTCTCCGGCAGGCGGAACCAGATCAGCGCCGCCATGATGCCGGCCAGCACGGCCGTGAACAGGGCAGGGGAAAGGATGCCGGCGGCGGCAGCGAGCGCCGCGGCGAAGGCCGGGCCAATGACGGTGCCGACGCTGAAGCCGGAAGACAGGAAGGCAATCTCGCTCTGGCGTTCGGCCTTGCTGGTGCGGTCGGCGATGTAGGCCTGGGCGGCTGGGTTGGCCGCCGAACCTATGAGCCCGAACAGGCTGCGCGCCAGCGCCAGGCAGACAAAGACGGCGACGATGTTGGTCATGATGCCCGAAAGCGCCAGCGTGCCGGTCAGCCAGAGCAGGAACATCGACATCGAATAGCCGGCCAGGCCAATAGCGGCGATGCGGCGCCTGCCCCAGGTGTTGGAGGCCTTCCCCCAAAAAGGAGAGGTAATCGACCAGAGCAGGGCCGACAGCGAGAAAACCGCCCCGGCCATCCAGTCCGGCATCGCCATCTCGCGGGTCAGCTGCGGCAGCACTGCGGCCAGCAGCATGGTGTTCCCTGCGCCGATCGCCATCAGCGCAAAGAAGAGCAGGATGAAGGCGCCCCGCCTGTCCGGCCTCGGTTGATCGGGAAGGCGTTCAGTCTCTCCAGCCATTTGGCTACTTCCCGCCAGCCGCGACAAATGTCCAGATGCGACGTTGGGGCGAGGTGAAACGCCGCCTTAAGGTGGGGCTGTCAGGATACAGGTTCGGGTTCCCGGGAGTGCCGTTTCCGTGCTGCAGATCGCAGGTCTTATCATTGTCTTGCTGCTCGTCGGCGGCGGCCTTGTCCTAACGGCAGGGCCGGCGGCGATGGAAGCGCTGCCATTCGAGCTGGCGCTGATCGGCGGGGCTGCGTTCGGCACGGTGCTGATCGGCAATTCGCCCGATGTGGCGCGCGAAGCTTTCTCCGGCTTTGGCCGCGCCTTCCGGGGCGCCCGCTGGAAGCGCGAGGATTACGGCGACCTCTTCACGCTGCTCGGCACGCTGATGCGCAAGGTGAAGCGCGGCGGCTTCATCGCCATCGAGGCGGATATCGAGCGGCCGGAAGACTCGCCCGTCTTCCGGGAGGCCCCGCGCATCCTCGAGGATGCCTCGGCGCGCACGCTGATCTGTGACGCGTTCCGGCTGATGGCGCTCGACCTGTCGGATCCCGCCCGCGCCGACCAGCGGATGGAGCAGGCCATAAACGCCCAGCTCGACCGGCGGCTGAAGGCCGTCGGCGCGCTCAACACGCTGGCAGACGCCCTCCCGGCGCTAGGCATCGTGGCGGCCGTGCTCGGCATCATCCGCACCATGGGCGCCATCGACCAGGAGCCGGCGATCCTCGGCGCAATGATCGGCGCGGCGCTGCTCGGCACCTTCCTCGGCGTCTTCCTCGCTTACGGCCTCGTGGGCCCGATTGCGGCCCGCTATGCGCAGATCGTCGAAGAGGAAGCGGGCTTCCTCGATACGATTCGCGGCGTAATCCGCAGCTTTGGGGAAGGGCATGCGCCGCCGCTCGCGCTGGAGCTTGCCCGCTCGGCCCTGCCGCCCCGCCTGCAGCCAGAGCCCGCCACCTCGACGCCTGTGAAGCTGCACCGCGCCGCCTGAGGCGCCAGCCCGCATTTGTCGGCCCGGCTGATCCGGTCTAGCCTCCGGCCTTGTCTGTCTGCCAAGGCGTGAGGCCCATGTCCCGTTTCGAAGAATTGCTGAAAACCGTCGATACCTATCAGGCGCTGGCGGACGAGAACTACACCCGCATCCGGCGGCTCGCCGAGGAAGTGCGCGGCGGCCTGTGTGACTATATCGGCGCGCCGGACGGCATCTGCGTGCATCTGGTGCCGCCGGTGGGGCCATTCGAGCCGCGCGCCTATGGCGATGCGGCTTTCTCGATCCCGCCGCGAGGCTTCCGCCCGCTGGGGCCGGTCGCCTTTGGCCTCGCTTTCCGGGTATCGCGGCAGGCAGACTGGCTGAGGCTGAAGTTCGAATGCCGCAAGACCGGCGAAGAGTTTGTGGTCGGCATTGAGGACGGCGCCGAATACACCTTCCAGCTGCCGATCGAGGAGCGCGATTCCGAGGCCTTCTACGCCCACATCTACCAGTACATCCTCGGCTGGTTTGCGGAAAACATCGAAAGCTACCGTGAGGGCGCCTATGGCACACGCTCCATCGGTTTCGATCTGCTTTCGGGACCCAGAATGGCCGAGGCTTCTATGAAGTCCAAAGTGTGAACTAGAAACCCTGATACCCAGAGTCAGGATACTTATATTGAACTCTCGTCTGGGGCGATAAAAATATTTTTGCCGTGGGCGGACAAAAATCGTCTTGACACGGATTATTCGCCGGCGGCCTGCAGCTCGGTGCCGTGCAGGCGCAGCCAGGCGCGCTGACGCTGCCAATCCGGGCAGCAGCGGGCGACCAATGCCCAAAATTTTGCCGAGTGGTTCATTTCCCGCAAATGCGCGCATTCATGGGCGGCGACATAGTCCAGAACCTCTGCCGGGGCCATGATCAGGCGCCAGGAAAAGGCCAGCTGGCCGTCGGCAGTGCAGGAGCCCCAGCGCGAGCGGGTATCCTTGACGGAAATGCCGGTCGCCTCGACCTTGAGCGTCTCGCAATGGCGGGCCACAGCGCGCGTCAGGTCTGCTTTTGCCTGCTTCTTGAGGAAGCGGACCACGCGGGCATGAGTGGTCTCCGGATCGCCAGGAACTGAAAGAATTCTGAGCTCTCCGGGGTAGAGGCGGGCGACTCGGCCCTCCCCTTCGAGGGAGATCTGGCAGTCTTCGCCCTTGTATTGGAAGATTTCGCCATGCTCGAATCGCGTTATCTCGGGCAGATGCTGCAACCGCGAGGAAATCCAGTCGACCCGTTCGGCCGCAAACGCGGCTGCCGCTTCGATCTGGCGGGAATTGGGGGCGATGGCCACGGCCTCGCGGCGGCGCTCGTCGAGCCGGATGATCAGCCGCCGCGCTTTCGCGTTAACCTCGAGGCGCACCTTGATCCGGTGTCCACCGGCGGCGCGCAAGGTCACGGTCTGGCCATCATTCAAACGCATGTGTAGAACACCTATCAGGTCGCACGCGGCCAGCACCATTTGAGGGACCAAATATGAAATATCTGCTCACGGGCATGATCGCGCTTACATTGCTTACGGGCTGTGGGCAGAAAGACAAGGCAGGCGCCGGGGCGTCTCCCGCGTCAGTTGTATTCAACGCAAGCGACCTTCCTGAGGTCTCGCTCCGAAAAGGGGATCCAGCTACCGCCGGCGCCGCCCTGTCGGCACTGTCGCTGGCTGAGTCCGGCGCAGGCCGTCTGGCCTTCGCGGGCAGCGACGTGAACGGCGACAAGGCCGTGTTCACGGACGTGGTCCTCTCTGCTCCCGAACTGGCCGATCCGGGCACGCCCGCCAGCCCCTCGGACGCCGAACTGGCTGACATCTTCGCCTTCATGGATGCAGATGGCGACGGCGTTGCCGATGACGGTTCGGGCACCACGATCGACACGCTGCGCGATGAAATGCAGGTGCCGGCCAGCGAGCCGTCGGCCCCGCCCGTAGTGAAAGCCGCCAAACTCGAGTTCGAAGGCCTCGGCGTGTTCGACGGCGTGGCGAACTTCGCCCTGATGAAACTCTCCGACGTGACGATCACGCCGGCCGAAGGCTCCGAGGACCAGAGCACCGGCAAGATCACCTCGATCGAGCTGATGAACCCCTCGCCGGAAACCGCCGCCTGGGTCGCCAGCCTCCTCGGCAAGGGCGAGCCCGCGCCGTTCCCGGAAGGCAAGGCGCTCTCGTTTGACCGTTGGCTCGTCAATGGCGTTGCCATCAACGTCGCCGACGCAAGCGGCACCGGCAGCTTCACGATCGACTCGGTGCACATCTCTGACCTCAAGGAAGAGAAAGCCGGCCTGATGGGCCTTTCGAACCTGAAGTTCGACTTCCTCGAAGCCGCCGGCTCGGATGTCAAAGTCTCGCTCGAAGGCTTCGGCGTGAAAGGCATCAATTATGGCCTGTTCAGCGACGCCGTCGCGGCCGGTGCAGGCGCTGCCTCGGATCCGACCGCGCTGACCTCCGCAATCCAGGCTGATCCAGCGAACCCCGGCTATGACGCGATGAGCCTCAAGGCCTTCAAGGCTGACATCGTCGGCGCCAGCGTCGACATGCCCGCACTGACCTCGTCGGTCACCCGCGACAGCCAGGGCCGGGCCACGAAGGTGGCCACCGACCCGTTCACCCTGACGGTTGGTTCGCGTGACAACGCAGACGGCGAGCAATTCGCCGGCGCCCTCGCCACGATGGGCTTCGAAACCCTCGTCTTCTCGGGCCAGGGCGAGTCGCTGTATGATCCGGATGCGGATCTTGTGACGCTCGTCAAAGGCAAGAACTTCTGGAAGCTGAACGACGGCTTCAAGCTGGACTTCTCGGCCAAGTATGCCGGCACCAAGGCAATTGCCGCGGCGCAGGTCGAGTCGCTTGACGCTGCGGCTGATCCGACCGCTATGCTGGATTCGCTGATGGAAAGCCTCGTCGTGCATCAGTTCGAGCTGTCGCTCGATGATGACGGCATCGTTGACCGCGCGCTCAATGCCTATGCGGCCCAGTCGGGTGAAGACCCGGCCGCCGTCCGCGGCCAGCTCTCCGGCATGTTCGCCATGGCGCCGATGTTCGCTGCCGGCACCGGCGTTGACACCAAGGTCATCACCGAACTGGCCACAGCCCTGTCGAGCTTCGTGACGGAGCCCAAGACGCTGACCATCTCGCTGGCCCCGGCCACGCCGCTGAAGGCGCAGGCCTTTGTGGATGCGGCCGCTGACCCGGCCAACCCGCTGACCAAGGAAACGCTCGGCTTCTCGGCCGGCAACAAGTAAGGCCCCTTCCGGGCTGACCAACAGAAGGGCGCGGCGGCTTCGGCTTCCGCGCCCTTTTCTTCTTTGCCGTCCCGGCGCATAGGCTAGCGCGCATGAAACTTGCGTTCTTCGGAGATGTCGTCGGAAAGCCGGGCCGGGTGGCGGTGCAGTCGCACCTACCGGGCCTGAAGGCGCGGCTTCGGCTGGATTTCGTTGTGGTCAACGGTGAGAACGCGGCCGGCGGCTTCGGCCTGACCAGCCAGATCGCCGAGGAATTCTTCGCCGCCGGCGCCGATTGCCTGACGCTTGGCGACCATGCATGGGACCAGCGCGAGGCGCTGACCTATATCGAGCGCGAGCCGCGCCTCCTTCGGCCGCTGAACTATCCCCCGCAGGCGCGTGCGCCGGGGAAGGGGGCGGAGCTGTTCACGCTGCCGGACGGGCGCCGCGTCGGCGTGGTCCAGCTGCAGGGCAATGTGTTCATGCGCCAGTCGCTTGGCTGCCCCTTCATGGCGGCGGACACCGCGCTCGACCAGATGCCGCTCGGCGCGGTGGCGGACGCGATCATCGTGGATATGCACTGCGAGGCGACGAGCGAGAAAATGGCGATGGGGCATCACTGCGATGGCCGCGCGAGCCTCGTGGTGGGCAGCCACACGCATGTGCCGACCGCCGACACGATGATCCTCACCGGCGGCACGGCCTACCAGACCGATGCGGGGATGTGCGGGGATTATGACTCGGTGATCGGCATGCAGAAGGAAGGCTCGCTCTACCGCTTCCAGACGCAGCTGCCCGGCGAGCGCTACCAGCCGGCGCTGGGCGAAGGCACGCTGTGCGGCACCTATGTCGAGACCGACGACCGCACGGGCCTGGCCGTCCGTATAGAGCCGATCCGCATCGGCGGCCGCCTCAGCCCGCAGGTTCCGGCGGGCTGAACCGATGGCCGAGACGTTGGACTGCGTGACGTGCGGCGCGTGCTGTTTCAGCACTTCGAAGCCGGTCCGCGAAAGCGGAGCAATCGATCCGGGGGATCGATTGCAGGCGCAGAAGGCCACGACAGTGGCCCCGCGCTGGAAGGCTTGAAGCCAACGATGTCTAACTCAGAGTTTGACTGTGTGACCTGCGGCGCCTGCTGTTTCAGCAAGAATCCGCGTTATCTTGTGCTGCTGCCCGAAGACGCCGGGCGGAGCCTGCCGCCGGAGAGCCTCTTCACGGCGGAGGGGCGCACCTATGTGGACTATAGCTGCGGGCACTGCGTGCATTTGCAGCTGGACGAGGGCAAGGCGGTCTGCGCCGTGTACGAGGAACGCCCCGAAGCCTGCCGCGCGTTCCGGGCGGGCAGCTTCGAGTGCGGCAAGGCGCGGCGGGCAAACGGCATCCTCGGCGAAAAATTCCTCGCGCAGCCGCCAGCGCCGGACCGGCAGGGCCGTCCGGATACGGATTAATTTTGGCCAGCCAATGGCCTTTCAGTCCATTGGCCTTCTCGGGGAAATCGCAGTGAGATTTCTGATCCCTCGAAGAGCCGAGGCGCGGCGGACGCCCGCGGGGCGTCCGAAGGAAGAAGGAAATGCGGGGTGGACGCCAGTCGTCCGCCGCGCCGCCCACCGGAGTTTCGGGCAATTCTCGGGATGACTTCGGCGCTGCCAGTCCTTGGCCCCTTACCTCGATTACGAGGCCCAGCGCAGGCGCACCGGGCGGGACAGTCGGGATTCTCCGCCGGCTTTTTGGTCCGGCTCGACTGGATCAACGTCCCTAGGGTTGCGCCGGGCCGTTACCCCCGCCGCCCCCCATCCTCCGGGGACCCCCTCCTGGAACCGAACGGTACCGGCCCGGCTCACCCAGGAAGGATGACGTGAGACTACTCCCGCTGCGAACCCGGTCGGGTTCGCGCGGGCAAACTATTTCGCAAGCCGCTGACGGCGCACGGAATTTTCTTTGCGGGAGGGGCGGAATTGGTTGCATAGTGCGCGGCGTACGCAACCAATTACCGGGGCCGCACGGGGCGGGGCGCACATGGCACACATCTTTTTCTGGGCGGCGGCAGGCGTGTGTGCGCTGACGGTGTTCATCCACGTCTTCCTCGGCGGGGCGAAATGGGTGCGGCCCTTCATTGCGGTGGAGATGGAGCCGGGGCTGAAATGGCTCGGCTACCTGATGTGGCACCTCGGCACGGTCTCGACCCTGTTCCTGATGGCTGGCTTCGCGGCCGCCGCAATGGATGGTTCGAGGACGGACTATGCGATGATCGCCACCGCCGGCGCGGCGAGCTTCGTGGCCATGGCGGTGTGGACGGCGGTGAAATCCAGCGTGCCGCCGCAGCGGTTTCCGGTGATCTTCATGTTCTCCGTGGTTACGGCGCTGGGGGTTGCCGGGCTGCTTGTGGAGGGTGCATTACGGCCTTCGGCCTGAGCACCCTAAGCGTGCTAGATACTAGTGACGCCATCGCAGTGCGGGTGGCGTGAACATCCTCGAAACCACTTCCCCTTTTCTTTGCCCTTTGTCACGAGCTTTGGCAGCATTGGATGTCCGCACTTTGGACAATCGTTACCTTCCGCCTTAGCTTGGGCCTTCATACGATCGAGGAACGCTTGATGGTCCCGCTCAGCCTTTTTTCTTGCCCTTTCCTGATCGCGTTCGTTCTTGCTTTCGATTACTCTCCAAACTCCGAAGCCACCGAGAAGAGACACGAAGGTGGTTCCCAAAGCGGACCAATTGGTGCCGACACCACCATGCCACGAACATGCCCCACGCTTCCCAATAGAATCTGACTCCCAGCCATCTTCGCACACTGTCGGCTGCACCATAGGGCTCGTGCCGATTTTCAGCGCAAAGAACGCACCTATGGCCCATTTGATCGGGTGATCTGAAAAAACACTCATCAAGTTGAGTTTCCGCTTCTCCGACGAGAAAACTGAATCTTCAGGTCCTCGACGCCTATTCCTGACCAATTACACTTGCCGGGATCATCTCAGCATTCTTCATGCGTCGCATTTTGGCTTGGACTCCAAACCAATTTTCGTAGGCGAGATAAAGTCCCCCGCCATAGCCAATAACGATTATGAAGGTCATTAGTGCGTTGCCAAGTAGGCTTTCAAAAACCCAACTGGACCCCGTGCTTATCGACAACATAAGAGCAACCAACGCTGGCGTGATTAAGACTATACCCAGAAACATTGAGTCTCTTATCGGCCTTACACGGCGAATAGAGCGAGGCTTCCCTAGAACATAAGTTCTGCATTCAAAGGACGTGGCTAAGGGTTTGTTGCTGAAAATGACGGTTCGAAAGCTATCACCAGGGCCAATTCTTTCGACTTTGATTGATATCGCGCTTCGGTTTTTCGAGACCTCCAGAGCCGCATTAGAGTGAACCTGACCATCCCATAAGAAGGCTCGAAGGATGCAGTTCTCCCCGACGAAGAAATCCAACGCGCCGTTGCTGGAAAGCTCGTTGGGCTCGATTATCGAATTCCCGAAACTGCGTATACAAAGCTGAGTTCGATAAAGGCTCGGCACGATCTTGCCTTCAAACCGATATTCAATATCTGAATGATGCACTTCAAGTGCAATGGCATCCGAATCGTAGTCATAGAGGATGCGATGCCGTCTGGCCGCCAATCTGTGAAAGCCCAGCCCCAGCAACCAAGACGCCGCTATGCTCAACCAGAAGAATAGCCATTGATCGTTTGTTACGTTCTCAAGCATCGCCTGCGCCGACTCCACCACTGCACGCTGCCTATAGCAATTTGCAACCCAAAGGATGCGTGCACACCCAAGTGAAGTCTACGAAGTAATTTGAATGTCTATAGCTGAACTCAATCAATCGCCTCGCGCTTCCGTCCGTCGGCTGACAGATAAATCTCCCCGCCTTTTTCCATGAACTCGGCGCTTTTGGCGCGCATGCCGTCTTCGGCTTCGCGGGATTGGCGTTCGAGGTCGGCGCGTTCGTTTTCGGTCATGCCGGCGGCGTAATCCCGGACTTCGGCGGTGATCTTCATGCTGCAGAATTTCGGGCCGCACATGGAGCAGAAATGGGCGACCTTGTGGGCGTCTTTCGGCAGGGTCTGGTCGTGGAAGTCGCGCGCTGTTTCGGGGTCGAGGGCGAGGTTGAACTGGTCTTCCCAGCGGAATTCAAACCGGGCGCGGGAGAGGGCGTCGTCGCGCAGCTGGGCGGCGGGGTGGCCTTTGGCGAGGTCGGCCGCGTGGGCGGCGATGCGGTAGGTGATGACGCCGACCTTGACGTCATTGCGGTCCGGCAGGCCGAGGTGTTCCTTCGGCGTGACATAGCAGAGCATGGACGTGCCGAACCAGCCGATCATTGCGGCGCCGATGCCGGAGGTGATGTGGTCATAGCCGGGGGCAATGTCGGTGACGAGGGGGCCGAGCGTGTAGAAGGGGGCTTCGCCGCAGGCCTTCAGCTGCTTGTCCATATTGATCTTGATCTTGTGCATCGGCACGTGGCCGGGCCCTTCGATCATGACCTGGCAGCCGCGCGCGTGCGCGATCTTCGTCAGGTCACCGAGCGTTTCGAGTTCGGCGAACTGGGCGGCGTCGTTGGCGTCCGCGATCGCGCCGGGTCGGAGGCCATCGCCGAGGGAGAAGGCGACGTCATAGGTGCGCATGATGTCGCAGATTTCGCCGAAATGTTCGTACAGGAACGATTCCTTGTGATGCGCGAGCATCCATTTCGCCATGATCGAGCCGCCGCGGCTGACGATGCCGCAGACGCGCTTCGCGGTGAGGTGGATATAGGCGAGGCGGACACCGGCATGGATGGTGAAATAGTCGACGCCTTGCTCGGCCTGCTCGATCAGCGTGTCGCGGAAGACGTCCCAGGTCAGGTCCTCGGCGACGCCGTTCACTTTTTCCAGCGCCTGGTAGATCGGCACGGTGCCGATCGGGACGGGGCTGTTGCGGATGATCCATTCGCGGGTGTTGTGGATGTTGCGGCCGGTGGAGAGGTCCATCACATTGTCGGCGCCCCAGCGGATCGCCCAGACCATTTTCTCGACCTCTTCCTCGATGGAGGAGGCCACCGCCGAGTTGCCGATATTGGCGTTGATCTTGACGAGGAAGTTGCGGCCGATGATCTGCGGCTCAAGCTCGGCATGGTTGATGTTGGACGGGATGATGGCGCGGCCGCGGGCGATCTCGGAACGGACGAATTCCGGCGTGATGTGCTCTGGGATGTCGGCGCCGAAGGAATTGCCCTGCTCCAGTGTGGCGCGGGCGTTCTCGAGGGCCTGCTGGCGGCCGAGATTCTCGCGCTCGGCGACGTAGATCATTTCCTTGGTGATGATGCCGGCCTTGGCGAACTCGTATTGCGTGACGGGCTGGCCGGGCAGGCCGCGCAGGGGGCGATGGCGCACGGGGAATTCGCGGGTGAGGTGCTTGCCGGCGGCGAAGCCGTTATCTTCGGGGCGAACGTCGCGGCCTTCGTATTCTTCGACATTGCCGCGTTCGAGGATCCAGGCGCGGCGGCCGCGGGATAGGCCGGCCTCGACGTCGATGGCGACCGCGGCGTCGGAATAGGGGCCGGAGGTGTCGTAGACGCGGACGGCGGGTTCGTTCGCAGACGGATGAAGGTCGATCTCGCGGTGCGGCACGGCGAGGCCGGGCGCGGGCGAGGTGTAGACCTTGCGGCTGGCGGGCAGGGGGCCGGTCGTGACTTTCGGGGGCGTGAAATCGCCGGGCTTGGTGGGCTTGTTCATTGTGGGTCTCCTGAAATGCGGAAGACCCGGGATAATCTAGCGTTCGGTTCCGTCCCTCGCGCCGGCATGACCCGGATCAGGTTCAAAGGGTAACTCTCAGCCCGGCCCCATGCCGGACACCCCTCGGATGGGTGAGGTTCTAGCCGTCCGGCGCCCGATTGGGAAGAGCGGGACTATTGGCGATGTGATGGCAAGACTCCGATTGAGCGCTTGAGCCGGTGATGCGAAAGTGACTTTGGAAAGACGTTCACCCGGAGCCTTGCGTGTCCCTCAAGATTCTTCTGGCCGCGCTGATGTCGATGTTGGCGGCGGCCTGTGTGGGCCGCGGCCCGGCGCCGGCTGATGTGCCCGCTGAAGCGGCGGCGATGCCGGCTGTCAGCCTGGCCGTCAACGAGGCCGGGGTTATCGGCGAGTTCTTTCCAGCCGGGCAAGGCGGACGGGGGCCGGCGATCCTGCTGTTTGGCGGCTCGGAAGGCGGACTGGGCAAAGGCGCGCGGCGCAGCGCAGCGGCGCTGCAGGCGTCAGGGTTCAATGTCCTGCAGATCGCCTTTTTCAAGGCGCCGGGACAGCCGGACAATCTTGAACTCGTGCCGCTGGAGACGTTCGACAACGCGCTCGTCTGGCTGAAGTCGCGGGCCGAAGTGGACGCCGCCCGGATCGGAATCATCGGCACGTCGAAGGGCGGTGAAGCCGCTTTGATCGTGGCGGCGCGTCATCCTGACATCAGTGCCGTGGTTGCCAATGTGCCGTCGAGTGTTTCCTGGCAGGGCATCAACTGGGCCCGCGATGGACGGGTGCCGGAGGCGTCCTGGTCGCTCGCGGGCGAGGCCGTTCCGGCGCTGCCCTATGGCGCGTGGGACAATGCGCTCGGCATCTACGGCCTGTATTCGAACGGTCTCAAGGCGGTGGCAGACTATCCGGATACGGTCATCCGCGCCGAAGACATCATGGGCCGGATACTGCTGATCTGCGGCGAGCAGGATACGCTTTGGCCGTCCTGCGAGATGTCGCGGCAAGTGCAGGCGCGCGTTGCGGCAGCAGGTGGCCGGGAGGTCCGGCTTCTCGCCTATGACAATGCCGGGCATGAGGCCTCTGGGCTGCCGATCGAAGATTTCGACGCGGTCACAGCCGACCTTGGATCGCTGGGCGGCACGCCGGAGGGCAATCAGGCGGCGCGGGTGGATTCCTGGCCCCGCGTCGTCGCGTTTTTCCGCGAGACGCTCTGAGCCGAAACTCAGCGCTCCTGCGCAGGGCCGCTGGTGCAGATCGTCGGAGCCGGAACCTTCAGGCCGGCAGCGTGTTCAAGGCCCGGGCACAGGCTCGGACAATGTTGCGGACGCCACCGACGAGGCCGTCCAGGACATTGCGGATGACATTGCCGAAGAGCGCGACACGCCGAACTGAGATCTCACACTTAGGCAGATAGCTAAGTGACTTGACAGCTTCCGGTGGCTGGGTTACTTAGGTGTATGGCTAACCGTTCAGTCCCCTCTGCCCAGTCCCTCGATCTCGGCTTCCACGCCCTTGCCGACGCAACGCGCCGCGCGGTGATCGCCCGGCTGACGGTCGGGGAGGCGAGCGTGGCGGAGCTGGCGGCGCCGTTCGACATGGCCCTGCCGAGTTTCCTGCAGCATGTGCGCGTGCTGGAAGCGGCAGGCCTGATCACGACCGAGAAACGCGGGCGGGTGCGCACGTGCACGCTGGTGCAGGCGCGGCTCGCCGAACTGAACGGCTGGATCAGCCGGCATGAAGCGGTGTGGGCGCGCAAGCTGGACCGTCTCGGACAGATTCTCGACAGGAAGGAAGACACACAATGACCCATGCCTCGATGATGCACGCGACGCGCGTGATGGAACAGACCTATGCAGCGAGCCCGGCAAGGGTGTTCCGCGCCTGGTCGGATCCTGAAGTGCGGCGCCTGTGGGGCACGCCGTCGGATGAAGTGGAGATCCGCAATGATGCAGCGGATTTCCGGATCGGCGGCGAGGACGTCCAGAGCTGCATGGTGGGCGGGGAAGCCGTGGCAACCGTCATCGGCCGCTACCACGACATCGTTCCGGACCGGCGGATCATCTATACCGAAGTGATCAGCGAACCGGGCACGTTGCAGGGCATGAGCCTCGTGTCGGCTGAGTTCCTTCCAGCCGGGAGTGGCACGCGGCTTGTGCTGACATTACAGACGGTGGCGGTCGACGGGTCGGACCTTCTGGACGGCGTCGCGGCGGGCTGGTCAAGCGCGCTGGAACGCCTCGGCGGCATGATGGTTTCCGCCTGATCCGGATTGTTACGGGGAATCAGGGTTCAACTTTGGCGTTCGAAGAAGGCGAGAATGGCGTCCTCGATGTCGTAGCCAGTCGGGCGGGAGGGCCATTCGTGGCCGCCGGAGGCGCCGGTGACGGCGACAAGGGTAGAACGGCCCGGGCAGGCGCGCTCGGTCGTCTGGACGCCGCCTTCCGAAGGAGGCGAAGTTTGCGGGCCGCAGTCTTTCAGTTCCGCGAGCTTGGCTTCGGCCTTGAGGAAGCCTACGTGCGGGGCGGTGCGCCAGCGTTCGGCCTTGTCTTCGGGATTGCCGTCATAGCTCAGCACTTCGTCGTCCACGGCGTGATACATGAAGATCGAGGTCGAGTCCGGCACGTCCGGCTGGTCGGCGAAGATCGCGCCGCTGATGGCGGCGATGGCCCGGGGGAAGTTCCCCATCTGGCCGGCGATCCGGTAGCTGAGCATGGCGCCGTTGGAATGGCCCACAAAATAAATCCGGGTACGGTCTATATCGAGGCGGCGGTCCAGTTCCTCGATGACAGCATCGGCATAGGCGGCGTCGTTGATCTTCGCTTTGGCAGCATAGGCGCAGCAATGGACAGCATTCCAGGTACGCAGCTTCTCGCCGCCGCGCCGGGCGGAGCCGTTCATGTAGGCGACCGCGTAGCCTGCCTCGTTGAAAGTGCGCGTCAGCTTGCGGGACTTGTTCGCCATCCAGTCATCACCGCCTCCGCCGCCATGGAAAACCATGACGAGTGGAACCGGGCCGGGGGAGGAGTCCGGCGCATAGAGGATGAATTCGCGCTCGGTCTTGCCGGATTTCACGGTGAGCGTTTCCGTCTCGGCGAAGGCGGGAAGAGAAGCCGCGCAGAGGGCGAAGGCAGCAGCGATGAGGCGGTGTACGGGAGGTCTCCGGAGCAGGGTTCCGGAATTGAACGTGCGCTGATCCGGAATCCGTTGTCCAGATGCCGGAAATTCTTCGCGCTCAGCCGATGCGGGCTTTTGTTTCAGCATTCCAGCCGATCAGCACCTCGCCGCCGACTTCGATCACAGGCCGCTTGATCAGCGTCGGGTTGCCGAGCAGCAGGCCTTCGAGGCTTGAGCCGGAGGCGCGGGCCTTGTCCTCGTCAGTCAGGCCGCGCCAGGTGGTCGAGCTGCGGTTGACCAGCTTGTCGCCGGCGACCTTCAGCCATTCGGGCACCTTGCGGGCGAGGTCGGCCTCGGCGCGGATGTCGACGAATTCGGGTTGCTGGCCGGCGGCCTTGATCTCGGCGAGGGCTTTCTTGCAGGTGTCGCAATTCTTGAGGCCGAACAGCGTGATGGTCATGGGCGTGGGCTCCTGCGATACCGAGGCGTGCAGATGTGGTCCGTGACAGTGAAGCGCAATCGGGGGACCGACGGATATTTGCTTGCCAAGCGTTAGTCTGTTGATGAGGCCCGAAATCGGGGCCCTGGAGGGAACGATGAAGCGCGTGATGGTCATGATGGTCGCGGCAACGCTCAGCCTTTCCGGCTGCGGCGGCGGCTCCGAGTCTTCGTCCGGCGCGCCGATGCCGGTGTCTCCGTCACCTCCGCCGCCACCACCGCCTCCACCGCCTCCGCCACCCCCGCCCGATTTTGCAGCGGTGGAGGCCCGGATCAACGCCGCACCTGTGGCTGATATTGCACTTTTGGTCGGCGACCGGACGGGGGTTCGCTTCCGGTTCGAGAAAGGGGCGATGAAGACGGACACTCCGGTCCTGGTTGCTTCGGCGTCAAAGATCATGTTCGGCGCCTTCGTCTGGACGCTGATTGAGCGCGGCGAGTTCTCGCGCACCTCCCGCCCGCAAGACACCATCCCTTTCTGGACCAGCGTTGCTGGCGACGGGCGATCGGCCATCACGCTCGACATGCTGATGGGCTTCACATCCGGTTTCAACCGCCAGGACGATGCACCGGGCTGCGTCGGCGACAGTGCGTTTTCGCTCCAGACCTGCGTGCGCCAGATCTATGATGGCGGGCTCGACAGCCTGCCTGACTCTGCTTTTTCCTATGGGCCCGAACACATGCAGATCGCCGCGCTGATGGTCGCAAACAAGCGCGCCCAAACCATCGATGTAGCGATGCGGGAAGTCCTGCTTGACCCGTTGGGGATCAGTGCCGTTACGAGATACACACAAGGCGCAGGCGACAATCCTCGTTATGCGGGGTCGCTGCGCTCGACCGGAGAGGATTATGCAAAGCTGCTGACCGCGATTCTCCGGGGCGACATCGCACCCAACCGCGCGGCCTTTCTTGAAGACCGCACAGGCAACCGCGTGGTGGATTTCCGTCCAGGCGCGCTCGATGACAACAATCTCGACTGGCATTACGGCTTCGGCTTCTGGAAGGAATGCGATGTACGCCCCTACGCGCCGGCGTGCGACGCCGCGCCAGTGATCTCCTCGCCCGGCGCTTTCGGCTTCACGCCTTGGGTCGATTTCGACAATGATTATTGGGGAATCATTGTGCTCGCGGAGACGACGGGCGGCCTGCGAGACCCGGCCTCATTCAGCGTCGATCTAGAACAGGACATCCAGCCCCTCATTGAAGTCGCGCTGGGCCGCTGAAAGCTCTCAGGCCGGGTCGTCGACGAACACTTCGCCAGACAGGTCATCGAGGCGGCCTTGCAGGTGGGCGCGCACGTCCTCGACCGCCTGGTTGTAGACGCCGGGACCGATCAGCGCCGTCATCCGGTCGACGATCTCGCCGGCGCGGAAAGCGCTCAGGCTTTCGTCGAAGTCGCGCGTGAAAATCGTCTGCACCTGCTCGATCAGGCGCTGGCGGCGTTCGGGCGAGAGCTTCAGCTGCTTCACGATTTTCCCGTCGCGCGCACGACGCCGACGATCGGGCCCATGTCGAGCCCGGATTCGTTGCGTTCAAGCGCTGGGGCGTAGACCTTGGAGACGGCGCCGTCGAGATAGAGGGCGTTGGGCACCTCCAGCCGGTCGCGGAAAAGGCGGGCGAAGGTGTGGAAGTTGACCGGCGCGTCGCTGATCACGAAGAAGACCTGCCGGCCATCTCCGCTGACGCCCACGCCGTTGCGCCGGCGCACGCTGGTGCCGTCCGGATTGAGGGCGGGGTGCAGGTCGCCGTTGACCACCAGCATGGGGCCGGACTGGGTGGCAAAGCGGGGCGGGTCGCCTTCGAAGAGGCGGTCATAGGTGAGCGTTTCGGTGACGCCGGCGGCGTCGCCGTCGACCCAGAACACGCCGTTCGGGAGCATGCCGAAATTGCCAGGCCCGGCATTCTTCACGAGGCCCATTTCGGACTGCTCTTCCTCGACATAGAGGCCAACCGGGCGGCGGTCCTCATGGTACATGCCGGCGTTCATGGCGAAGACCAGGCTGCCGCCCTCGGCGGCTACATGGTTTGCCAGCCGGTCAAACTGACCGAAGGGCGCGCCGGTTTCATCCCTCAGGAAGAGGCGGATATCGTCCTGCGCAGTGTCGAAAGTGCAGACGAGGTAAGGCGCCGCCTCGAACGTAATCGTAGCGCAGGGTCCTTCGGCCTTTTCCGTGCAGGCCGTCAGGGCGAGGCCACACAGGGCGAGAAGGGCGGCGCGCAGCAGCATCCGCTATAGGTTAGTCATGCGCGCCTGAACCCGCAACCTCGCGGCCTGCAGGAGGCTGTGAAGTCCGGGCGCGAGGTGGACCGCAGGAGAGGCCTCGCCGTGCGGGTCAGGCGCTCTATGTTTTCCCACACAATCCATAGTTTCGCGAGAATGTGAGATGCCCCAGTCCTCCGAGTTCCAGCCGCCAAGCGCCGCCGCGCGCGATTCGGTGCTGCAGTTTGCCTCGCTGGTGTCGGGTGAGAACAACCCGTCGGCCGCAATGACCTACGCCGTCGAGAGGGGCTGGTTGGATGCGGCGGGCAATCCGACGCCGGCCGGCATCGAGCTCGACAAGGCGCTCGCTGATCAGGCGGGCACGCGCTCGGCGTTCCGCGGGACGTGATCGGCCTTTCGCGGCCGCCAGGAGACAGAGGCCATGGCCGAACATTTTGAACGCCACCGTCAGGCGTGGACGAGCGATGAAGTTCAGAAGCTGCACCTTCTGGCGACGAAGGGCGTGAGCCTGAAAGCGATCAGCAAGGCGATGACCCGTAGCGAGGAATCGATCCAGGCGCGCGCGAAGATCGACAAGCTGAAGATTTCGAAGATGCGTTAGGGGCGGAGCGGCAGCAATTCGCCGATTGTGTTGAAAAAGTCAAAGATCATCATTTCATCCGCAGGCGGATATATTTTTCGCATTGTTTTTGTTCGATTTTCTATTTCGATTTCGAATCGAATGGGCGCTTTTCCGGTTTTTGGGGACTTTTTGAACACAATCCGCCGAGAATGGACGTTCGGTTCAAGAACAGAGGAAACTACGTGCATGTTCCGGTGGGTGAGCCATTTGAACGACATACCTTTGTTTGGGTATTGATCGGCGCGTATTCTGAGCCTGCTTCCGATCACATTCCTGGGTCTTTTGAGTTCAAACGATGGGACAATCCGCTATCCGCAAAATGTATCGATTGGACGATCTGCTCAGTTCGCGCGGTGAGGTAGAACGCCGGTGCGCGTGCATTGAGAGGTTTACCGACACCTTCGGACCCCAGGTTCGGTTCCAATTGAAGGGCAGTGTTCTGACGCGCATCTCGCAACGGCTCTCGGGCGGAGCCGCATTGCGCGAATGCCTGCCAAGTCAAAGACATCAGCTGGCGTCCTTAATTGATACAGCACATGCAAGCAAACTTGTGCACGGCGACTTATGTCTCAAGAATCTGCTCATCGCCCACGGCGCATTGCACGTAGTGGACTGGGAACCTTGTCTGCGGCAGGTGATCGGCGGCGAAATCCGTTTTGTGGTAAGTCCACCCTGCCATCATCCCGCCGATCGTCGATCCGCGTCGATCACCGTTCTCACCGACTTGATGGGACTGGCCCTGCTTTGGCCCGGTCAGACTGCTATCTCCGCTTCCCGCTTCGCAACCGCCGCCCTAAACGAGAATCCTGAAAGCCCTGCGGCGGCACTCGCTCAGGCGCTTGATCGGCAGGGTGGGCAAATGGCGGGCGTCGAGCGGGAATGAGTTCGGAGTTCTTGGAAGCACTGCAGGCGGCGTGCGAGTCTTCGGATGCCAGCCTGGAGTTTCTCGACGTTCTGGATGGGCCAACCTTCCTGGAGCGCCTCATCCAGGCTGAAGCGGCCGATAGCGACTACAAGCTTACTATTCCGGGGTTCTATCCTCTCGCGAATGCTGTGATCCAGAAATTCTCCGAAGCCCGCCTCGCCGTCACCGGGGAGACGTTCGACGCGGCCTGGTCCGTCGTGGCGTTCAATTTTGACTACGGCATAATGGGCGGGGAGGTTTTTCAGCCCGCCATGTTCTCTAACGGCGCCATTCTGATCCGCAATCATCACCGCGTCATCGGCATTGATGACCGACCGTTGGCGATCCTGAAGGTCCATCCTAGCGGTCTGGCTTCGGATCTCCGGCGACTGTTTCGCGGCGCAGACAAACGTGAAGTCACGGACGCTTTTTTCCTGCACCGGATCGACCAGACCCATGTTGCGCGCCAGACACGCCCGCCCCGCCGCCTTTCGACCTGTGGCCAAACTCTGGCCTTGATTGCGCACGACCTACCCGTCGACAAATGCAAGACGCTGCCCGCGGCGATCCTCGAGTCCGTTCGTGCCCAGTCGCGCACAGGCCATGCGGTGCTGCGCTTCTTCGGTGATCATGTGTTCGTCTATCCAACGCATCGCTTTTCGGATGACCTTGACGTGCTACTCGAAGAGTATGCCGAGACCTATTTCCCGGATGAAGAGTCGGGCATGCCGCTCGGCGTTGATATTTCGGGAAATCTGCAAACGCTCAACGACTGGTTCAGCGCACGCACGCAGGAGTATCTGCGCGGACAGGGTTTTGCTTTTCCCGATGCATCGGACGTGATGCAATTTCACGTCGCCCAGAAGACGACAGCGCAAACTTGGTCATCGTATTCCGGCCGCAAGGTGGCAGACGCTACCAGCCTGCCGCGATTCTTTGCAGACCGCGCCGATCGGCCCGTGAATTACTCGGACACATACATTCAGCCTTATTCCGATTTCGAAAGACTGAAATCGCGCTTGTGGGATCTGAGCGTCCGCCTGAAGCACGACATGTTTGTTGTCGAGGTACCGTTCTTCAATCTGGCCCCGGATGCGGCCGCCGCGTCTTCGATTGACGCAGCCGAGATCTCAAGGCGATTGGGTCACTTGAAGCCCTTTGCGCGCAAGCTGCGCATCTTGGAGGTATCAGAGGCCGGCAAGACCCGTCTGGCGCGACCCGTATCATGGCTCAGGAACTCGGGATTTATCGTCAGGTTCGCGGAAGCGGCCCGCGCGGCCGAAGCGGACGCCTCCCAGTCGGTCCTGGACGACGAGGCCAAAGCCGACCACATCCGGGAAACCCTCTCACACGAGGACGACCTCAAGCTTCACTTTGTCTTCCAGAAGCTTACGTTTAAGCAGGCGATCGACTTTCGCGCCGTTCATCAGGCGATGATCGCATTCTCCGCAGATTGTCCGGCCGGCATCGTCTGGCATTTTCCCCGCTTCGGCCTCATCCAGTCATATTGGCAGGGTGAGCTTGATTCCGGCAATCAGGATCTGTTTTGCCTGACGGGTGAACCGCCGCTGTCGCCCGACGATAGTCCTGATGCGGACGATGCGAACGAGGTTCCGACTTTTGAAGAGGATTCTGCAGTTTAACGCATTTCAGTGCGGCGCGCCGAATGGTGGCTGTAACACTGAATCTCTCTTGCGATTCTTCCCCATACATCCGCTCTCGTGGAAAGGGGCATGATCGCCCACAATGGCAACTTTGGGCCGATTGTGTTGAAAAAGTCCCCAAAAACCGGAAAAGCGCCCATTCGATTCGAAATCGAAATAGAAAATCGAACAAAAACAATGCGAAAAATATATCCGCCTGCGGATGAAATGATGATCTTTGACTTTTTCAACACAATCGGCCAATTCCGGACGATGGGCGTTGGGTCCGATTGGACGAAGTAACGCGAAGCCGGTCGAGCTTCGCCTTCCTCAGGCGCCTGCTGCGTCGCCCGCCAAAGCCTCACGGCGCTTTTCGGCGGCGGATTTCTTGACGCTTTCGGAGCGCAGCTGGCCGCAGGCGGCGAGGATGTCGCGGCCGCGGGGGGTGCGGATGGGGGAGGCGTAGCCGGCGCGGTTGAGGATCTCCGCGAAGGCTTCGATGGTCTCCCAGCTTGAGCACTCGTAGGGGCTGCCCGGCCAGGGATTGAACGGGATCAGGTTGATCTTGGCGGGTACACCCTTCAGCAGGCGGACGAGATCATGCGCTTCGGCGACGGAGTCGTTGACGCCTTTCAGCATGACGTATTCGAACGTCACCTTGCGGGAATTGCCGAGGCTCGGATAGGCGTTGATCGCGTCCATCAGCTCGGCGAGATTGTACTTCTTGTTGATCGGCACGAGTTCGTTGCGCAGGTCGTCATTCGTGGCGTGCAGCGAAATGGCGAGCATCGCATTGGTGCGGGCGCCGAGCTCGGGTATCTTCGGGGCAACACCGGCGGTGGAGACCGTGATGCGCCGGCGGCCGATTGCGAGGCCGTCACCGTCCGAAATCGTGTCGATGGCCTCGGCCACATTGTCGAGATTGTATAGCGGCTCGCCCATGCCCATGAAGACGATATTCGTCAGCAGGCGGTCTTCTTCGGCGCTGGGCCATTCGGACAGGGCGTCCCGCGCGATCAGCACCTGCTGGACGATTTCGGCCGCGGTCAGGTTGCGCACGAGCGCCTGCGTGCCGGTATGGCAGAAGGTGCAGTTGAGGGTGCAGCCGACCTGGCTGGAGACGCACAGCGCGCCCGCCTTGCCGACATCCGGGATATACACGCTTTCGCCTTCGACACCGGGCGCGAAGCGGGTCAGCCATTTTTGCGTGCCGTCCTTCGAGACCTGGTGATCGGCGATTTCCGGCCGGTCGAGGACGTATTTTTCGGCCAGACGCTCGCGCAATTCCTTGGCGATATCGGTCATCACCGAGAAATCACGGGCTCCGAAATGGTGAATCCAGCGGCGCAGCTGCTTGGCGCGCATCCCGGCCTGTTTACCATCAAGGCCAAGGCTTTCCATCTCGGCCTTGAGGGCCGGGATCGACAGGCCCGCCAGGGTTCTGGGGCCGGACGGGGGCGCGGGGCGCCGGGAAAGATCGAGGGTCGTGGACATCGGCGGGCCTATAGCATGGGCGCCGGATTAAGGAAAACCGCGCCGAACATGGACCAATTGTAACCGGCAAAGCTTTGACGTTGCCTTCTTTTTGTCGCCGAATTGAACGAAAGGGCGCTCTGTTGGCCTAGGTTCAGGCAAGCTGGCGCATCACGCGGTTCGCCGAACAAACATGAAAAGGGAGTCACCTCATGAAGAAGACCTCAATCCTCGTAGCAGCCCTCGCGCTGCCGCTTTTCCTTCAGGCCTGCCAGACCGGCCCGAGCCAGCGCGTTCTCACCGGCGCCGCTGCCGGTGCGATCCTCGGCGCGGGCGCCGGCATGGCCGCTGGCGGCGATGACAAGCGCAACGCCGCCATCGGCGCCGCTGTTGGCGCCATCGCCGGCGCTGCCGTCGGTGGTTACATGGACGAGCAACAGCGCAAGCTGGAAGAAGCCACTGCCGGCACCGGCATCGAAGTCGAACGCGTTGGCGACCAGCTTCAGCTGACCATGCCGTCGAACGTGACCTTCGCGGTCAACAGCGCGACGATCCAGCCGGGCTTCTACGGCCCGCTGAACGACGTCGCCCGTACGCTGGTCGAGTATCCCTCGACCGCAGTCGACATCATCGGCCATGCCAGCTCTGACGGCGCCGACGACTATAACATGACCCTCTCCCAGCAGCGCGCGACCTCGGTCCGCTCCTACCTGATCAGCCAGGGCACGCAGGCTGTCCGGATCAATGCCATCGGCATGGGTGAGACCCAGCCGATTGCCGACAACGCGACCGCCGAAGGCCGCGCGGCCAACCGCCGCGTCGAAATCATCCTGACGCCGATCACGCAGTAAGCGCGAACGGCCTCAGCCGAGGCAATGCAGGCGGGCGGCGGTCATTCGACTTGCCGCCCGCTTTGCGTTTGGGGGCGGGTGCCGGTAACGGCTGCGAAAGCCTGCAGAATTCGCGTATCGGTATATGGTGTTCGGGCGCAAATTGCGGATCGTGGCGCGCATGGACGAGATCGCAACAGCGACGAAACACGGGGAGGCATTCGGCAAGAGCGCGCCCTATCGGGGGCTCTTTTCGGAGTTCATCCGCGGCCTTTCGTGGCTCTATCTGAAGGCCACGGGCTGGCACATCGGCACGGACTGGCCGGTGCACGTGCCGAAATCGGTAATCGTGGCGGCGCCGCACACGTCCAACTGGGACGGGCTGACCATGGTGGCCGTGGCGGGCTGGTACCGCATCAAGCTGAACTGGATGGGCAAGGCCGCGCTGGTGAAGGGGCCGCTGGGCTGGCTGGTGAAGCGGTCCGGCTGCGTTCCGGTCGAGCGCTCCAGCGCCAATGCCGTGGTCTCGCAGATGAGGAAGGCGTTCGAGGAACGCCCGGGCATGCACCTCGCAGTGGCGCCGGAAGCAACGCGCAAGCCCAATCCGGACTGGAAGACCGGTTTCTATCACATTGCGCGATCGTCGAACGTGCCGCTGCTGATGGCGGTGCTCGACTATCGCTCGAAGGTGCTGCGGCTCGACGGACCTCTGGAGACAACCGAGGACATGGCGAGTGACCTGAAAAAGGTGCTCGCCTGCTATGCCGAAGCGGACGGCAAGTTTCCCGGCAAGTTCATCCGGCCGGACTGGTAGCCGGCTGCGTCAGCGGCAAGCCTCTGCGGCCTTGTCGATGGCACTGGCAGAGCCGCTGAGCGAGAACTTGTAGGACACCTTGGTGCCGCGTGCAGACGTGCCCTCGACGACGAGGTTGGCACCCTTGCGCAGCGCGGAGACGATTGCCGGATCGTCAGCGTCCTCTGCGAAGGCTTCAGCGCCGGCGGGGAACAGTGTCCAGGACGAGCGGCCGACCTTGGCTTTCGGGCTCGAGCCCTCCTTGAAGTTAAAGCCGACCTTGATGCTCGGCTGGGCTTTCGCCTTTCCGGATTTCCAGCTGGTCACGTAATACCAGACGTCGCCATGGCTGGCTTTGGAGGGCGTCTTGGTCTGGGCCTCGGTGGCGGCGTAGCAGATCAGATCGCCTTCGACCGTTTCGGTGAAAACCGCCCAGTCCTTGAACCGGCCCTGAGCCACTGGGTCAGCGATCGCTGGCGCGGCAAAAAGTGTCATCCCAATCACGATTGCGAGAGGACGAAGCGCGAGATATGTTTTGTGTTGCATGCTCAATACTTTATTCCCATAGTGGCCCAAGGGATATCCGTTACTCGCAATAGCCGGAACATACGGCCACGGGAAACACCTATAACGAGTGCAACAAGGAATTATTTAACCGTCATGGTTGCTTTGCCCCGCGATACGGCCGAAGGTGCCCCTGTAAAGGCAGAAAAGGCCAAGCGCGTGTTCGACAAGACCGTCCGCATCATGAATCCCGCTCAGCGCGAGCGGCATGCGGACTGCATGTCGGCCATTTCCGCGTCGAGATCGAAAGTGGCGTTTGCCGAACTGTTCGAATTCTATGCGCCGCGCATCAAGAGCTACATGCTGCGCCTCGGCGCGAGTGATTCGGAAGCTGAAGAGCTCGCACAGGATGTGATGATCACCGTCTGGCAGAAAGCCGGCATGTATGATCGCCGGCAGGCCTCGGTCTCGACCTGGATGTTCCGGATCGCACGCAACCGCCGGATCGATGCGCAACGCCGCCAGCGCCGGCCGGAACTTACCGCTGACGATCCGATGTTGCGCCCGCCCGAGCTGGAACAGCCCGATGACCTTCTGGCACGCGACCAGCTCGAAGGCATCGTGCGGGCAGAACTCGTGAAACTGCCGCAGGACCAGCTGCTGCTGCTGCAGGCGGCCTTCTATGACGGCCTTTCACATTCTGAGATCGCCCGGGCCTTCAACCTGCCGCTCGGGACGGTGAAATCCCGCATCCGGCTGGCCTTCCTTCGCCTGAGAGGCGAACTGGAAGCGGGTGCTTAACCGGTCTCTTGCAAACTGAAGCTGTATTGCCTTGACGCCGAAGGCTAACGGACAATCTTTGCGAAAACCGCCGGATGACTGCCAGTAGATGATGCCCTCCACGCCCAAAGCTTTCAGCGAACTGTATGCCGCCTATGCCGCTGGCTGCCTCGACCCCGCTTTCGCGATGATGGTCGAGACGCAGAGCGTGCTGCGTCCTGAAATCCGCGAATCGATTGCCGTCAGCGAGATGATCTCGGGAAGCCTGCTCGAAACCGCGCCGGAAGCTCGCCTGAGCGACGGTGCACTCGACCGGGCGCTTGCCGCCATCGACGCAATGGACGCTGATGAGGCTGCATCGATGCGGGCAGGGCGCGCTGCCGGCGAGGCCATGGAAGAAATCCTGGCCCTGCCGGATCCGGTACGCGTCGCGGCGCTGGACGCCATCGGGCGCAAGGGCTGGCAAGTCATGGGCCGCGGGCTGAAGCGTCTGACGCTGGAAACAGGCTCGTCGATGGAAACCGAACTCTACCGGATCGCCCCCGGCGCGCGCATTCCGCGCCACTCCCATGCCGGCAGCGAGTACACGCTGGTTGTGGCGGGCGGGTTCACTGACGAACGCGGTAGCTATGGCCCGGGCGATGTAATCATCAACGGGCCGGATGATTGCCACCAGCCGGTCGGCGATGAAGGCGAGGTCTGCTATGCGCTCGCCGTTCGCGATGGCGGACTGCGCTTCACCGGGATGATCGGCGTGATCCAGCGCCTGCTCGGCGCACAATAAACCAACCCGCTTTCTATCTGTCGGGACCCGGAACATGTTTCCGGCCCTGCGTTTCTGGTCCGCCCGGCATGATTGGACGGGGGGCATGGCCGCCCATCGAGAGGTGGCGGTCATACATGACGAGCGCGCCGGCCAGGCTCACATTAATGCAGAACTTGGTCGGGATCTTCACGACATGGGCGCAGCGATCCAGGATTGCGGGCGAGAGGTTTCCCTTTTCCGGACCCAGGATATAGGCCGCCTGCGGCGGATGCCGGAAGGTTGGCAACATGACGGCGTCATCTGTCAGCTCGATGCCGACCAGCTGGCAGCCCCGGGGCAGCTGCATTTCTTCGAGCGAGTCCCACTGATAGAAGGGGATCTGGCCTTCGCTTTTTGACGTGTCGGCCCAGTGGCCTTCCTTGATATTCTTCGCCGCCTTGATCGAGAAGACAAAGCTCGCGCCGAAGGCATGGCCGGTGCGCATCAGCGCGCCGAGATTCATCGGCTTGGAAATGCGCTCGGCGCCAATCGCGAAATAGCCGCGCATGTCAGATCACTCCGAGGCCAAAGCGGCCTGCCAGTACCACCAGAAGAAGCAAGCCTGGCGCGACCAGCGCCACGCGGCGGGCGAGCGCCAGGTGGGCAATGGGCCGCGGATACTCCGTGGACAGATAGAGTGCGTACTCGCCCTGCGGCGCGGCGCGGCCCGCGTCGTAGATGGCGACACGGTAGGCGCTGTCGTTCGGCTGGCCGCCAAACCGCGCGGCGAGCGCGCGGCGCAAGACGATCGACACCAGAACGCGCATCTGGGCAGCAAGAAGGATTGCGAAGGCGAGCACTACCGCGAGGGTCCAGAAAACGATGATCACAGGAAGGTCGCCACTTCGAAACGGCCCTGCCAGTCGGCGAGGCCGCGTTTCAGGCCGGAAGAATTGAAGCCCCAGGCGAGCTGGCCGCTGGCCGACACGGCAATCATCCCGCCATTTCCGCCGAGGCGCTTCACATCGTCGAGCGCGCCGTGAACGGCCTTCTCGAACGGCTGGTTGCCATACCGGATGCGGGCGGAGACATCGGCCGCGGCATTGGCGCGGATGAAGTATTCCCCGAGGCCGGTGCAGCTCACTGCGCAGCGCTCGTCGGCCCAGGTGCCGGCGCCGATGATCGGCGTATCGCCGATGCGGCCCGGTGTTTTCGACAGGACGCCGCCGGTTGAGGTTGCCGCGGCAAGGTCGCCGTAAACGTCGAGCGCGACGGCGCCGACAGTGCCCATGCCCGGCGGGGCATCTTCCTGCACAGTGTCTTCGTCGACGGCGCCATAATAGCTGGCGGGGTCCGTGACACGGGCGAGGCCGGTGTCCGTGGCCAGATTGGCGGCGCCTTGCGAGACCAGCAGCACGTTGGGCGTGCGCTCCATCACCGCGCGGGCGGCCTGGACCGGGCTTTCGAAGCCTTGCAGCGCGCCGACCGCACCGGCCCGGCGCGTGCGCCCGTCCATGATCGCGGCATCCAGCTCCCACTGGCCTGCCGTGTTCGGGCTCGCGCCCCGGCCGGCGACATAGAGGCCGGAAGCTTCCAGCTCCATCACCATGGCCTCGACGACGTCGAGCGCGGCGTCTCCCGCAGCCAGGCGGCCCGCGCCATCGCGCAGCAGGCCGCGGAGATGGGCTTCCTCGGGGCCATAGTCGCGCCCGAAGATCGGTCCGGCGCCGCCATGCAGCGCGAGTGCCCAGATTTTCGCCATCTCTTTTTGCCTCTTTCCCCTCGCGTCAGGCTTGGCGTGGGTGAGCCGCATGGCTACCGTCAGGCAGACCAAACAACAAGCCGCGAAGGGAGTGACGCATGAAAGCCGTGCTGTCGAAAACCGTAGGTGGGCCAGAGGCCCTCGTGATCGAAGACGTGCCCACGCCCACCCCGGGCAAGGGTCAGGTGCTGATCGAGGTGAAGGCCTGCGGGGTGAACTTCCCCGATTCGCTCATGATCCAGGACCTCTACCAATTCAAACCGCCGCGCCCGTTTGCGCCGGGCGGGGAAGTGGCCGGGTTCGTCTCGGCGCTGGGTGAAGGTGTGACGCACGTGAAGCCGGGAGACCGCGTGCTGGCCTCGGTCGGCAGCGGCGGCATGGCGGAATATGCCGTCGCCGGCGGGCACGGCGTGATGCCGATCCCGGACAACATGCCCTTCGACGAAGCCGCGGCCTTCATGATGACCTATGGCACGTCTTACTACGCGCTGAAGGACCGCGCGAACCCGAAGAAGGGCGAGAAACTGCTGGTGCTCGGCGCGGCCGGCGGCGTCGGCATTGCAGCGGTTGAACTCGGCAAGGCGATGGGGCTGGAAGTGATTGCCGCCGCTTCGACGAAGGAGAAGGTGGACTTCTGTCTTTCCAAAGGCGCCGACAAGGGCCTCGTCTATGCCAGCGAGCTGGACCGCGACGGCCAGAAGAAGTTCGCAGACGACATCAAGGCGATCTCGGGCGGCGGTGTAGACATCGTGTATGACGGCGTGGGCGGCAACTATGCCGAGCCGGCCGTGCGCGCGCTGAACTGGGAAGGCCGTTTCCTCGTGATCGGCTTCCCGGCGGGCATTCCGAAACTGCCGCTGAACCTGACACTGCTGAAGAGCTGCGATGTGCGCGGCGTATTCTGGGGTGCGGCGGTGGCGCGCGATCCGAAGGCGCATGCCCAGAACGTCAAGGAACTCTTCGCCCTCTATGCCGACGGCAAGATACGGCCGCACGTCTCCAGCACCTATCCGCTGGCTCGCGGCAGCGAAGCCATCCGTGAACTGATGGACCGCAAGGCGACAGGCAAGGTTGTTGTGGTGATCTAGCCTGAATCCGGTTCTCGGATGATTCAACGCTCAAAGAAAAACCCCGCCGGAGTGATCCGGCGGGGTTTTGATCGTTTACGGGGCGACTGTGCTTACGCCCGCTTTGCGTCGTCGACTTCTTCGAAGTCGGCGTCGACCACGCCGTCGTCCTTGGCGCCGTCGGCTTCAGCGGCTGCGGTTCCGGCGGCGGCATAGATCGCTTCGCCGAGTTTCATCGCGGCGGTCATCAGCGCCTGGTGCTTGGCCTGGATGTCGGCGGCATTGTCACCGGCGGCGGCCGTCTTGAGGTCGGCAATCGCTTTCTCGATTTCGCCCTTCACGGCGTCGGTCACCTTGTCGGCATGCTCGATGACCTGCTTCTCGGTCTGATGGATCAGCGCTTCGGCATGGTTCTTGGCTTCGACCAGTTCGCGGCGGGCCTTGTCGGCGCCGGCATTGGCTTCGGCTTCGGCCATCATCTTCTTGATGTCGGCTTCGGAGAGGCCGCCATCTGCCTGGATGGTGATCTGCTGTTCCTTGCCGGTCGCCTTGTCCTTGGCGGAGACCGAGACGATGCCGTTGGCGTCGATGTCGAAGGTCACCTCGATCTGCGGCAGGCCGCGCGGGGCGGGGGCAATGCCTTCGAGGTTGAACTGGCCAAGCTGCTTGTTGTCAGCGGCCATTTCGCGCTCGCCCTGGGCAACCTTGATGGTCACGGCAGGCTGGTTGTCCTCGGCAGTCGAGAAGACTTGGCTCTTCTTGGTCGGGATCGTCGTGTTGCGGTCGATCAGGCGGGTGAAGATACCGCCAAGCGTTTCGATACCGAGCGACAGCGGCGTCACGTCGAGGAGCACGACGTCCTTGACGTCGCCCTGCAGCACGCCGCCCTGGATCGCGGCGCCGATGGCGACGACTTCATCCGGGTTGACGCCCTTGTGCGGTTCCTTGCCGAAGAATTTCTTCACGGCTTCCTGCACAGCGGGCATGCGGGTCATGCCGCCCACTAGGACGACTTCATCGATCTGCGCGGCGGTCTTGCCGGCGTCCTTGAGGGCTTTCTGGCACGGGTCGATCGTGCGCTTGACGAGGTCTTCGACCAGGCTTTCGAACTTGGCGCGCGTCAGCTTGATGTTGAGGTGTTTCGGGCCGGTGGCGTCGGCCGTAATGAAGGGCAGGTTCACTTCGTACTGCGTGGCAGATGAAAGCTCCTTCTTGGCCTTCTCGGCTTCTTCCTTGAGTCGCTGAAGGGCGAGCTTGTCGGTCTTCAGGTCGATGCCCTGTTCCTTCTTGAACTCGCCGGCGAGGAAATCGACGATGCGAAGGTCGAAGTCTTCACCGCCGAGGAATGTGTCGCCATTGGTCGAGAGCACTTCGAACACGCCGTCGCCGATCTCGAGGAGCGAGACGTCGAACGTGCCGCCGCCAAGGTCATAGACGGCGATCGTCTTGTTGCCGGCCTTGTCGAGGCCATAGGCGAGGGCAGCGGCCGTCGGCTCGTTGATGATGCGCAGCACTTCGAGGCCGGCGATGCGGCCGGCATCTTTGGTGGCCTGGCGCTGGGCGTCGTTGAAGTAGGCAGGCACCGTGATGACGGCCTGCGTCACTTTCGCGCCGAGATAGGCCTCAGCGGTTTCCTTCATCTTCGTGAGAATGAAGGCGGAGATTTCCTGCGGGGAGTAGTCCTTGTCGCGGCCCTTTACCCAGGCGTCGCCGTTCGGGGCGCGCACGATCCCGAAGGGGCTCATCGCCTTGTCCTTCTGGGCGGTCGGGTCGTCGAAGGTCCGGCCGATCAGGCGCTTGATGGCGTAGAAGGTGAAGTCGGGGTTGGTGACGCCCTGGCGGCGGGCGGGCTGGCCGATGAGGCGGTCGCCGCCTTCGGTGAAGGCCACGACCGACGGGGTCGTGCGGGCGCCTTCCGAGTTCTCGATAACCTTTGCCTGGCCGCCTTCCATGACGGCAACGCACGAGTTTGTGGTGCCGAGGTCGATACCAATGATCTTGCTCATACTGTCTCTCTCTTCGTTAGCTGCCTTGGGCGGGGTTTGGGTTCGGTCTGCTCAGCAGCCCCGGCCGCCAATGGCTCTCTTCAAGTTACTGTTTTGAGCGGCGAGGGCTGGGACGGATCCCACTCACCTGTTCGGTCGTCGATATGGTGAACCCTGAGCGTGGCTCAAGGGGCGTATGCACATTTGGATAGGTGGGGTCATAGGCCGCGTCTATGACCGAATCGTTCAGGATCAATTTGAAAACCATTCTCAAATGACCCAGATACTCCAGCATGAGACTGAAGTTCCCCGCCTTGCCCCAGCCTGCCCTGAAAACGCTCACCTACAGCGTCATGCACTTCGCCGTGGCCATCAGCGTGGCCTATGCCCTGACCGGCAGCTGGCAGGCGGCGCTCGCCATCGGCATGGTTGAACCGCTCGTCCAGACGTTTGCCTACACCCTGCATGAGCGCGCCTGGGCCCGGGCCGGCCGCCCGGCGCGCGCAAACGCCGCGGCGGGGATTTAATCGTCGTTTTACTCGCAAGGCCCGCTGCCGTCCCTATCTAGGAGGGGCAGCAAGAGGGCGCCTTCATGAAATACGCAAAACTTGGACACACGGGTCTCGTCGTGTCGAAACTCTGCCTTGGAACAATGACCTTCGGCGGCGATGGCGGGATCTGGAAGTTCATCGGCAAGCAGCAGCAGGAAGAAGCCGACGCCCTCGTCAAGGCCGCCTTCGACGCCGGCATCAACTTCTTCGACACGGCAGACGTCTACTCCGCCGGCCGGTCAGAGGCGATCCTCGGCCAGGCGATCCGCAACACGGGCCTTCCGCGCGACGAAATTGTCGTGGCCACGAAAGTTTTCGGGCGGGTGTCTACGCTTGTTGCGGATGATGCGGGCGCTGCGGAAAAAGCCGAGGCTGAGCGCCGAGAGAAGCACGCGCGCAATATCTCGGGCCTGTCGCGCAAGCATATCTTCGACGGCGTGGACGCAAGCCTTGAGCGGCTCGGGCTCGACTATATCGACCTCTACCAGGTGCATGGCACCGATCCGCTGACGCCGATCGAGGAGACAGTGGAGGCGCTGGACGCGGTCGTGCGCTCCGGCAAGGTGCGCTATGTGGGCCTCTGCAACATGCCGGCCTGGCTGATCATGAAAGCCATCGCACATGCGGACAAACGCGGGCTCGCCCGGTTCGAGAGCTGCCAGATGTATTACTCCATCGCGGGCCGCGACCTCGAACGCGAGGTCGTGCCGCTGGCGAAGGACCAGAACCTTGCCATCCTTCCCTGGAGCCCGCTTGCCGGCGGATTCCTGTCGGGCAAGTTCAGCCGCGACGGGGCAGGGCCGAATGACGCGCGCCGGACGATTTTCGACTTCCCGCCGGTCGACAAGGAAAAGGGTTTCGACATCATCGACGTGATGCGCGAGATCGCGGCCAAGAAAGGCGTGACTGTTCCGCAGGTGGCACTCGGATGGCTCTTGCACCAAAGCCATGTGACGAGCGTGATCATCGGTACACGCACGATGGCGCAGCTGGAAGACAATCTCGGCGCGGTGGATGTAACGCTCGATGCCGCAGACCTCGCGGCGCTCGACGCTGTCTCGGCGCTGGCGCCCGAGTATCCGGGCTGGATGGTTGACCGTCAGGGCATGGACAGGCGCGGTCAGGTTTAGGCTGCCAGCCCGGTAGACACTGGCCAGCCGGGGGCGGCGCATGCCATAGTCCATGCTCCTTTGGCAGTGGAGCGGTGACCCAGATGCGCGCTATCCTTGTTCCGGCCCTGGCGGGCCTTGTTCTTTCGGCCTGCACGCCGGCCCAACCCGCAGAAACCGGGCTTCCGGTGCCCGAGGATGTTGTGCCCGCGCCGCCGTCGCCCCCCGGCTCGCTTGAAGTCCTCTGGATTGCCAGCGGGTTCGAGCAGCCCGAGGGCGCTGCACTTGCGCCCGATGGCAGCTACTTCATCTCCAATATCGGCCCCGGCGATTCCGGCGCGCTAGACGGCAATGGCTATATCTCCCGCGTGAATGTGGATGGCACGATTGCCAATGCCCGATTTGCCGAAGGCCTCCACGCCCCTGCCGGACTCGTCGTCCATGAAGGCATCCTCTATGCCGCAGACCGCGACGGCGTCGCGATGATTGATGCGGCAACCGGCGAATCCAAGGGCAAGGTGCTGATGGAAGGCGTCGCCTTCCTGAACGACATGACGGTCCTCAGCGGCGAAGTGCTCGTCTCCGATTCCGGGACGGCCACGATCCATGCCGTTACCCCGGAAGGCGCAACCGTGTTTGCGTCCTCGGCAGGCTGGGAAGGCATCAATGGCATTCTCGGCGACGGTGAGCGGCTGCTGGTCTCGACGATGAACGAGGGTAAGCTGATCGATTTCCGCGGCGCCGACGCCGAGCGCGTGCTGGCGACCGGTATGAAGGATGCGGATGGGATCGGGCTCGTTCCCGGCGGCGGTTACCTTGTTTCGAGCTGGCCGGGCGAAATCCACCATGTCAGCGACGACGGCACCGTCACCCTGCTGGTCGATACGAAGGCGGACGGCATCCTGCAGAACGACCTGTCCGTTTTCGGAGATGTCGTGATCGTCCCGAACTGGGAGCCGGGCACCGTGACGGCCTGGAAGATCACCCCGCCGTGAGCCAGGGTCTGCGACCCTCTGTCCGACCTCCCGGGTCTTGCCGGGCGGCCCAGCTTTCCCACCTCTTCCTGAGAGGTGACAGACATGGCTTTCGATTTGACCGACGCTAGACCCGCAACGATCGAGTTCCGGCACACGCCGAAAGACACGTCAGACCGTGTCGCCTATGCGCTGACGAAGATGTTGCGCTTCTTTGCCGATACCTTCTTCCGCAAGCGGTATGGCCACCGCGCCGTCGTGCTCGAAACCGTCGCGGCCGTGCCCGGCATGGTCGGCGGCATGCTGAACCACCTGAAGAGCCTGCGCCGGTTCGAGGATGATCGCGGCTGGATCCATACGCTGCTCGAAGAGGCCGAGAACGAGCGGATGCACCTGATGACCTTCATCGCGGTCGCGCATCCGAACTGGTTTGAACGTGCCCTGATCATTTTCGCGCAAGGCGCCTTCTTCAACGCCTTCTTCGTGCTCTACCTGTTTGCTCCGCGCACGGCGCACCGGCTGGTGGGTTATTTCGAGGAAGAGGCGGTGATTAGCTATACGGCCTATCTGAATGAGATCGATTCCGGCCGGTTGCCGAACCCGCCGGCGCCGCAAGTGGCGATCGACTACTGGAAACTCCCGCCCGATGCGACGCTGCGCGATGTGGTCATCGTAGTGCGTGCCGACGAAGCAGGACACCGCGACGTGAACCACGCGTTTGCCGAAGAGCTGAAAGAAAAGCGTCGCGGAAAGCAGATTGCCGCGCCCGGCGAAAAGAGCGAGCTGGAGGCTTGAGAGCCTAGTTCGCCTGCCCCAGACTCACTGCGACCATGGCGGCGCGCAGCGTGCGCTCGCCGATCCGCCAGCCAGGCTGGAACAGTTGCGCGATGGTGCCCGCCGGATGTTCCGAAGGGATCTGCGCGACCGCCTGATGCACGTTCGGATCAAACGTGCCGCCGGGGGCTGCCTCGATCTGTTGCACATTATGCCGCGTGAAGACCGTGTGCAGTTCCTTCTCGGTCATCTCGATGCCGCCGAGCAGGTTCTTGCCGGCCTCGGTGAGCGTTCCGCGTTCGGCGTCCGGCAGGGCGGCCAGCGCGCGCGACAGGTTGTCGGCGACGTTCAGAAGGTCGCCCGCGAACTTGCCGATGGCGTAGACGCGCGCTTCGGAGACTTCGCGCTCGGCGCGCTTGCGTGTGTTGTCGAGGTCCGCATAGAGGCGCAGGAACTGCGTGCGCAGCTCTTCCTTCTCGGTCTCCAGCCGGCGAATGATGTCCTCCGCCGAAGGGGCAGGGGCTTCGGCGGCCGCTTCCGGCGCCGTCTCGAGATCCGCGGTTTCGCCTGTGTTCGATGTATCGCTCATGACTTCCCATCCTTGCCGCGCCGGCCGGCGAGGATCTCGCCGACCACTTTCGCGGTATAATCCACCATCGGGATAACCCGGGCATAATTCAGCCGTGTCGGCCCGATTACGCCCAAAGCCCCGATCACCTGCTTCGTGCCCCCCATATAGGGAGCCACAATCACACTTGAACCCGATAACGGGAAAAGCCTGTTTTCGGCGCCGATGAACAGGCGCACACCCTCGGCATCCCGCGTCGTGTCGAGGATTTCGAGCAGGCTCTGCTGGCGCTCGAGTTCATTGAACAGCTGGCGCACCCGGTCGAGATCGGCGGCCGCCTTGGCGTCCTCCAGAAGGTTGGCGCGGCCGCGCACGATCAGGCTGCGGCCCCGTCCGGGCGCTTCGCCGCCCCATTGCGCAAGGCCGGCTTCGACCAGCGCGCTGGCGGCATTGTCCAGATCGGAGCGGCGGGTGCGCAATTCCTCGCGGACCTCCGCCGTCGCCTCGGCCAGCGTGCGGCCCTTCAGCCGGGTCGAAAGATAATTGCCCGCCTCGATCAGCGTGGTGACCGGCAGGCCCTCCGGCACCTTGATAAAGCGGTTCTCGACATCGCCGTCTTCGGTGACCAGCACGCAGAGCGCGTCGCCGCCGGCCAGCGGTACGAACTCGACATGCCGCACCGGCGCGTCACGCGTCGGAGAGGAGACAAGCCCCGCGCCGCCCGTCAGACCCGAGAGAATGTCGGAGGCTTCGCCCAGCACGCTCTCGAAATCGGCGCCGGCGGCTGCCAGCCGGTCATCCACGGCTTTCTTGTCCAGTTTCGACGGTTCGCCATACTCGAGGAAGCCGTCGACGAAGAGGCGCAGCCCCCGGTGTGTCGGTGCCCTTCCAGCCGAGACGTGCGGGGCGTCGAGCAGGCCAAGTTCGGTCAGGTCCGCCATTACATTGCGGATCGAGGCCGGTGACAGCTGGATGCCGCCCTTGGACAGGGTGCGCGAGCCGACCGGCTCACCGGTTGCCAGATAGCCCTCGACGATCTCCCGGAAAATGTCGCGGGAGCGCTGATCGAGGCGCTGCATCAAGGATTCCGTCTCGAAACGCTCAGCCATACCCATGGATTAGGGAGCGCAGGCGCGCTGTTCAATAGGGCGTCAGACAGTCAGCCCCGTTCCGGCATCGCGGTCGCCCGCCGATTTCCAGGCAAAGTAGGAGTAAATGACCGAGATCAGGGCCGCGCTGCCGGCCAGCACCGAAAGCTGCAGGGCGAGCCAGATGCCGTTGAAGAGGAAGGCGCCGGCGAGCCCCAGAGCGCCTGCCAGCATGAACAGCGGACCGGCAAACCGGTGGGTCTTTTCCCAGGAAATGTCCGAAGACAGGGTCCAGGGCGTGCGGATGCCGAAGATGAAGCTCGACCGTGTCTTGGGCAGGTAATTGCCGATGATGATGAACATCAGGGCGCAGCCGGCGATGACCCAGCGCACGAACTGACCGGAATTGGCCTCCGGTCCGCCCACCATCATGCGGCAGATGCCGCCATGCAGCAGCACCATCAGCACCAGCACGCTGATCCAGGTCGCGAGGTAGGCGCGGCGCCCTGTTTCGATGTTCGCCTTGCGCGGATCGAGGCTGGGCGCAAAGGCGAGAACAAGGCCCGTCAGGACGGTGATGACCGGCAGCATAAGCAGGCTCAGCCCGGCCTCATTACGGCTCGCGAACCGGTCCGGCTGGCCGTCGATGCGCCAATGCACGGGAATGTTGCCGGTCTCGGGCAAGGCGGCCCAGGTGCCTGCCGAGATCAGCGTCATGATCAGGCCAGCGCCTGCGGTGAGAGTGAGGCCTGTGCGCACAAAGGGTTTCATTCGGCGGCTTCCTTCTGATCATCGTCGCCCGGGTCCCGGCCGAGCAGGCCGAGCAGGGCGGAGGCTGCGTCCTCGAGGACGCTGGTGTTGACGCGGTAGAGGATCTGATTGCCCTGCCGCTCGGCGGTAATGAGGTCTGCATCCTTCAGCACGGCGAGGTGCCGGCTCATCGTTGGCCAACTGGCCTCGAATTCCGCAGCAAGGTCGCCCGCCAGCCGCGGGCCTTGCCGCAGCAGCGCGAGCAGCTGACGGCGGGCTGGGTGGGCCAGGGCTTTGAAGACGCTGTTTTCCATATCCGCTAATTAGCGGATTGGCTAAACGCCGTCAATCTATTTTCTAGTTTGGCTAATCAGCTCAGTTCAGGCCTTCGATCTGGCCGCTGGCATTGAGGTGCATGATCTCGGCGGCCGGGTGCCGGGGCAGGCCGGGCATGGTCATGATGTCCCCGCAGATGGCCACGACGAAGCCTGCGCCTGCGGCGAGGCGAACTTCACGCAGCCCCACCACATGGCCTTCCGGCGCCCCCAGCAGCCCCGGATCGGTCGAGAAGCTGTACTGGGTCTTTGCCATGCAGACTGGCAGGTTCCCGAAACCGGCTTCCTCCCAGACTTTCAGTTGCTGGCGAACCGCGCGCGTCGTCTCGACCCGGCCGGCCCGGTAGATCTTCTGGGCGACGGTCTCGATCTTCTCGAACAGGGGCATGTCATCCGGATAGAGCAGCTGGAAAGGCTGCGTGCGCTTCTCCGTCAGGGTAACGACTGCCCGTGCCAGCGCCTCGGCACCGCGCCCGCCTTCCGCCCAGTGCGTACACAGAGCAACCGGAACACCTTGCTGCGCACAATACGCCTCGATCGCGGCGATCTCGCCGGACGTGTCCGTGGTGAACCGGTTGATGGCAACGACCACCGGAAGTCCGAACTGGCGGAGGTTCTCGATATGGCGTCCGAGATTGGCGAGGCCGCTTTCCAGCGCGCCATAGCTGACGCTACCCAGATCGTCTTTTGCCAGTCCTCCATGCATCTTCAGGGCACGGACGGTTGCTACCAGCACTGCGGCGTCCGGCACGAGGTTCGCCTGCCGGCATTTGATGTTGAGGAACTTCTCCGCCCCGAGATCCGCGCCGAAACCGGCTTCTGTGACGACATAGTCCGCCATGTTGAGCCCGGCGCGGGTTGCGATCACCGAATTGCAGCCATGCGCGATGTTGGCAAACGGGCCGCCATGGATGAGGCAGGGATTGTTCTCGAGCGTCTGCACGAGGTTCGGCTGCAGGGCGTCTTTCAGCAGCACCATCATCGCGCCCACGGCCTTGATGTCTGCCGCCGTCACGGCCTGCCGCTCGCGCGTATAGCCGACGATGATGCGGGCGAGGCGCGCTTCGAGATCGGCGGCGTCCCTTGCGAGGCAGAGGATCGCCATGACCTCCGAGGCGACCGTGATGTCGAACCCAGTCTCCTTCGGCGTGCCGTTGCCGGGGCCGCCCAGGCCCGCAACCAGGTTGCGCAGGCTGCGGTCATTCATGTCCATCACCCGGCGCCAGGTCACCCGCACCGGATCGATGCGCGGCTCGTGGCCCCAGTGGATATGATTGTCCACCATCGCGGCGAGCAGGTTGTGCGCCGAGGTGATGGCGTGAAAGTCGCCCGTGAAATGCAGGTTGATCTCGTCCATCGGCACGACCTGGGCAAGACCGCCGCCGGTGGCGCCGCCCTTCATGCCGAAGCAGGGGCCGAGTGAAGGCTCGCGCAGGCAGAGCATCGTCTTCTGCCCGATCCGGTTCAGCGCGTCGGCGAGGCCCACCGAGGTGGTCGTCTTGCCTTCGCCGGCGGCAGTCGGGTTGATCGCGGTGACCAGCACCAGCTTGCCCACCTTGTGCGGCCGCAGGCCGCGGATATGGCGCGCCGAGACTTTCGCCTTGTCATGCCCGTAAGGGATCAGCTCCTCGTAAGGGATCGACAGCTTCGCCGCGATCTCGCTGATCGGACGTTTCTTCGCTGCGCGTGCAATCTCGATATCACTTGCCATGTCCGGCCAAACTCCTCTGGCGCATCCTTTCGGTGGACACGCCGCTCAAAACCCGCAAATCAGGCCGCAACCTATGAGGATTCCGTCTGATGCCCAGTCTTATCCGCCCGTCGGGGCGCGCTTTCGACCAAATGCGCCCGATTTCACTCGAAACCGGCGTGACCCGTTATGCCGAGGGTTCCTGCCTCGCCAAGTTCGGGAACACGCATGTTCTCTGCACAGCCAGCTGGGAAAAGGGCGTGCCGGGCTGGATGAAAGGCAAGGGCGAAGGCTGGGTCACCGGCGAGTATGGCATGCTGCCCCGGGCCACGCACACACGCGGCCGGCGGGAAGCGGCGCAGGGCAAGCAGTCCGGCCGCACACAGGAAATCCAGCGCCTGATCGGCCGCTCGATGCGCTCGGTCATTGACCTTGCCGCGCTCGGCGAGAACACGATCACGATCGACTGCGACGTGCTGCAGGCCGATGGCGGCACGCGCACAGCCTCGATCACCGGCGGCTTCGTCGCCCTTGCCATCGCCTGCCGCTATCTGCAGCGCGAAGGTGTGATCAAGGCTGACCCGGTGCAGAAACAGGCTGCGGCCATTTCCGTCGGCCTGTTCCAGGACCATCCCGTACTGGATGTCGACTATCCCGAAGATTCCTCGGGCGAGGCCGACATGAACGTGGTGATGAGTTCCGATGGCGGCTTCATCGAAGTGCAGGGCACCGGTGAGGCCCGGCCGATGACGCGCGCCGAGGTCGAGGCGATGATCGTACTGGCGGAGAAGGGTTGCAACGAACTCTTCGCCGCCCAGCGCGCTGCGATCGGTTAGGCCAAGCTCAGCCGGCAGAGCGCATCGGGGCGAGCGTGTCCCATTGCACGATGCCGTGCGCCTCGTCGCAGTCGAATCCGCAGATGTGCTGCAGCAGTTCCACGCGCTCGCTCGCGGACATGCCCGACAGGCGGCGCGCCTGACGGTCGAGCAGGCGGAACAGCGTCGCCCGGTCCACGGGGGCAGAAAGGTGCGATTCAAACAAGTCGCCGAGCGCGGCTTCCACAGCCAGATCGCCCTCGGCGGGGCTGCCAAGCGCCGCAGATGCGTAAAGACGCAGGCGCGGCAGTTCTTCCGAGATGATGTGTATCCAGTTCATCGCGCGCATGTACGGGCTGTCGGTATTTCCCCTGCCACGGGATTCCATGACACCGCTAACAATCCTCCTGCGACATGCTGTCCGTCAAGCCACCAGGCCGAGCGCCAGCCCTCTTAGGCCGGCCGTCATCCGGTCATGCACGTCCAGCTTGTCGAAACAGCGCCGGACATAGGTATCCACGGTGTTGGCTGAAATGTTGAGGGTTGCCGCGATCTGCTGGTTTGACCGGCCGCGCACCACGAAGCCCAGGATCTGCCGCTCGCGCTCGGATAGCGTGACGGCTTGCGGCAGGCTCTCCAGGATCAGGTCGCAATAACGCAGGTGCGCCATCTGGCAGGCGGCATGGATTTCGGAAATGCGGGTTTCGTCCGGCCGGGGTGCGTCCTTGCCGAAGCCGACCGCATTGTAGCCGTTGCGGCCGTGCGGCCCGAAAACCGGCACGCCCAGCCCGTCGCCGAAGCCGGCCTTGCGTGCGAGAGCCATGTAACGGTGCTCATCTGCATCCAGCTCGATCAGCGTTTCGATCTGCGACCACCAGAAGGGCAGGGTGCGCTGGACGGCGACACGGGGCATCGGATCGAGGTGAACGAAATCTTCCCGGCGATAGGTCTCGACCCAGTCTGCCGGGAACCCGAACTCGTAGATGTTGATATCCGGGCCGAAATCGACCGCCCCCACCGGTGGGAAGTGATAATAGCTCAGCATGCGGATGCCGGCCGCGCCGGCAAACCCCTCCATCGCGAACTGGATTGCCGGCAATTCGCGTGCAGCGCCCAGCGCGCGCCTCAGGCGCTCCAGCGCTGAAATCTCATGCTCGGGTTGCTTGGCCATTTCGCCCGCGTGCAACTGTTGAAGTTTGCCCGGCGAGGATGCCTTCATTTCCGTCTGGGTGGAAGAAGAAATTACTCGGCAGCCACCCGCCGGTCGCCTTGTTCGCCTTCATCCTCGGTATCAAACACGAGAATATCGCCCGGCTGGCACTTCAGTTCCCGGCACAGGGCCTCCAGGGTGGAGAAGCGGATGGCTTTCGCCTTGCCGGTTTTCAGGATCGAAAGATTGGCGAGCGTGACGCCCACACGTTCGGAAAGTTCTGTCAGCGACATACGCCGCTCCAGCAGAACCCGGTCGAGAGTAACGCGAATCGTCATTTTCTTATGGCGCTCCTCAGATCGTCATTTTTTCTTCGTCGCGCAGGCGTGTGCCTTCACGGAAAACTTGGGAAAGCACAAACAAGGCGGCAACCGATATCCACAGTATGAACTGAGTCGAAAGGCGCGGCGCTTCGTCGCCGACCAGCTTCGGCACGGCGCTGACAAACACCACAACCGCGAGGCGCAATAGCTCCATGCCCGCAATCGCAATACCGATGCGCGACAGGCGGCCGGCATTTTCCGGCACGAACGGATCGCCGTCGATCAGGGTCAGCAGGATGCGGCGCAGCTGCAGGCAGATGAAAATCACGCCCGGCACGATGACTGCGAGGCCTGTAAGGCCGATCACCAGCTGGCCGGGGCTTACGCCTTCAGCCAGCGCCTTGATGCCCGAGAACTCTGTCGAGCCGCCCGACAGGCTGGCCATCAGGCCGATGGTCAGGATCGGAATGCCGATCACGCCCAGCGCGCCCACGATCCACATCGCGACCGTGACGAGGACCGTCATGATCTCGGCCATGGAATTGCGTCCGGTGCTTGGCATGCGTGGTCTTTTCACCCTCTATCCTTGATGGTGTATGTTTAGGGACTGAGTATGAACATTGTCCCAATATTACCGAATAACGATATATGAGTTCGGGCACAACGCAATAATGGAGCCAAGTTTCCCGTGAAAACCGCTGAATCCGGGCTCCGCCTCGTGCCAGGGCGCCTTTTGGCGGCCACGCACAACAAGGGCAAAGTCTCCGAACTGAAGGATTTGTTCGAGCCGCACGGCTTTCAGGTCGTCTCGGCGCTCGAACTCGGGCTGGATGAGCCTGAGGAAACGGAAGCAACTTTTGCGGGAAACGCGCTGCTGAAAGCCCGCGCGGCAATGCGAGCGACTGGCCTTCCTGCCCTGTCGGACGATTCCGGCCTTGCCGTCACCGCGCTGGGCGGCGAACCCGGCATCTATTCGGCCCGGTGGGCGGGCGAGCCACGGGATTTCTACCGCGCCATGGAACGGGTCGAGGCAGAGCTGCAGGCGAGCGGATCGCCGGATCGTTCCGCGAAATTCGTCTGCGCTCTCGCGGTTGCCTGGCCGGATGGTCACGAGGCGGTGTTCGAGGGCGAGGTGCATGGCACGCTTGTCTGGCCGCCGCGCGGCGAGAAGGGGTTCGGATATGATCCGGTTTTCGTTGCCACCGGGGAGACGATCACCTTCGGCGAAATGGATCCCGACCGGAAGCATGCGATGAGCCACCGCGCCGAAGCCGTGAAAAAACTGCGCGCGGCGCTGCTGTCGTGAGTGACGCCCCCGCACCTTTTGGACCGCATTTCGGTTTTGGACTGTACGTCCACTGGCCCTATTGCACGCGCATCTGCCCCTATTGCGATTTCAACGTCTACGCCGCCAAGGACCGCGAGAATGGTCCGTTGGCGGAGGCCATCGCCGCCGACATCCACGCGCACCGTTCGCGCCTGCCGCAGCACGGCACGCTCGACACGGTCTATTTCGGCGGCGGCACGCCCGCGCTGCTGCGCCCGGACCAGCTGAGCACGATCCTCCTTGCGGCTTCCGATGCCTTCGGCATCAAGCCCGGCGCCGAGATCACGCTTGAGGCCAATCCGAACGATGTGCTGCGGGCCGATCTTGCCGGCTGGCAGCGCGCGGGGATCACGCGCCTCTCCATCGGCGTCCAGTCGCTGCGCGATTCCGCGCTGGCCTTCCTCGGCCGCGATCATGATGCAGCTTCTGCCGCCGAAGCGGTGAAGCGCTCGCTCAAGGTGTTTTCTTCGGTCTCGATTGACCTCATCTATGCTCGGCCGGGTCAGTCGCCTGCCCACTGGGAGGCTGAGCTCTCCGACGCGCTCGCCCTCGGCGCGCCGCATCTGTCCCTCTATGAGCTGACCTTCGAGCCAAGAACGCCGTTTGGTCTCGCCGCCAAGCGCGGCGACATCGCGCCGATGGGCGATGATGCGCAGGCGGATCTTTACGAGCTGACCCAGAGCCTCACGGCCGCAGCCGGGATGCACGCCTACGAAGTGTCGAACCATGCCGCCTCGGCGGCCCACCAGTCGCGGCACAATCTTATCTACTGGCGCGGCGGCGACTGGATCGGTGTCGGGCCAGGCGCGCATGGACGCGCCTCGGTGGGCGGCGGGCGTTATGCCAGCGAAGCGCAACGCCGGCCGGAAGCCTACATCGCCGGTGTCCAGGCCTTGCAGAGCGGCTGGGGCGATGCGGCACGGCTGGAGCCGCTGGACATAGCCCGCGAGCTGCTCGCCATGGGCCTCAGGGCAGGCGAGGGGGTCGACCTGCGCCGCATTGAACTCGTCTCGGGGCAGATGATCGCGCGCGACAAGATTGCTGTCTTTGTCGAGAAAGGCTGGGCCCAGATGGCCGGCGCCGAACTGCGCCTCACGCCAAGTGGCCGGCTTCTGGCAGACGCCATCACGGCAGCGGTCAGCCCCTGACCGTCAGGCCCTCGGATGCGCGGCGGCATGCACCGCCCGCAGGCGGCTGGAATCGACGCCGGTATAGACCTGCGTGGTGGACAGCGAGGCATGGCCGAGCAGTGTCTGGATTGCGCGCAGGTCTGCGCCGTTCGCCAGAAGGTGCGTCGCAAAGGCATGCCGCAGCGCGTGCGGTGTCGCGGTTTCCGGCAATCCCAGCACGCCGCGCAAGAGCTGCATCCGCGCCTGGATGATCCGTGGGCTGAGCGCGCCTCCCTTGGCGCCGCGAAACAGCGCGCCGCTCTTCGTCAGCGCATAGGGGCAAAGCGAAGCATAGGAGTCGATCGCCTCGCGCACTGGCTGAATCAGCGGAATGATCCGCACCTTTCCGCCCTTGCCGGTAATACGCAATCGCTCCGGCGCCGGCACATGCGCGCCGGTCAGGCTCAGCGCTTCGGAGATGCGCAGCCCCGCGCCATAGAGGAGGGAGAGTACAGCCAGGTCGCGCGCGCCGATCCAGGGCTCGGCATCCGGCTCCGTCTCGGCTTCGTGCAGGATGTCGCGCGCCGCATCAATCGATACAGGCCGGGGCAGGCGCGGCGCGCGGCGCGGCCCCTGCAGATAGCCGATCTCCGCATTCTCGAGCCCGTGCGCGCGGCTCATCCAGCGATAGAGCGCCTTGATCGAGGAGAGCAGCCGAGCAATCGAGGCATCCGACAGTCCGTCGCGCCGCCGGGCGGCAAGATAGGCGCGCAGGTCCCGCGCTTTGAGACGTGAAAGCGCCTTGAGTGTCGGCTCTTCGCCCAGATGACCGCGCAGGAAGCCGAAAAAGCCTGCAAGGTCGGAGCCATAGGCCTCAACGGTCTTCGCCGCCATGCGGCGCTCGTTGCCAAGGTGCGAGAGAAAGGCGGGAAGGACGTCCATGCGCCTGTTCTCGCCGGTTTACCTTAAGCCCGCGTTGAGGCGCATCGCTTGGCGCAGGTTTTGCTTGCCGGCATCCTGCAGGCTCCGGGTGGGGGATGCTGCAGACTTTGCGGGCGGGTCCGGCGGACCTGTCCGCAAACGCTCGCGCCTGCCAGCCTCAGATTTCGTTGCCTTCCCAGTCGACGATCCAGTCTTCCTGGTCTTCTTCGAACACCGTGTCTTCTGAAACCGTTCGGCCCATAACCGAATTGCCTGTCTCGTGGATGCGGTTCCGGTCCCCGCAGACGAGGTGGTGCCAGTCCGGCAGGTCCTTGCCTTCCTGCACCAGCTTGTAGGCGCAAGATTTGGGCATCCAGCGCAGGTCCTCGATCCCCGCCGGCGTCAGCTTTACGCAGTCGGGCACGTGCTGCTTGCGATTGGCATAGTCCGAACACTGACAGGTTTTCGCGTCCAGCAGTTTGCAGTGCAGCCTGGTATAGGCGATCTCGCCGGTATCCTCGTCCTCGAGTTTCAGCAGGCAGCACTTGGCGCAGCCATCGCACAGCGATTCCCACTCCTCTGTGCTCATCTGGTCGAGCGGTGTCGTCTTCCAGAACGGCAGCGAGGTCATGCGAGCTGCTTCTTGAAGTCCGGCGACTTGTCGATCACCCCTGTGGCGAACCAGCAGGAGGATGACACCGTCTCGCCCGCCGCAATGATGTCGTCCATGATCCGCGTCACCAGCTTCTTGCCAAGGCCTCGCCCGCCGAGTGCGTCGGGGACGATCGTATGCGTGATGTGCCGGTGGCCGGGCTTCCGGCGCTCGTAGGTGAGGTAGGCCTCCACGCCGTCGATGGCGAGGCTATAGCGTTGGCGCGCGGCGTCGTGCCGGATCTCCTCGCTCATGCCAGCACGTCCTGCCATTCGGGATGTTTCTCGATCTGCGCTTTCGCGAAGGGGCAGAGGGGAATGATCTTGTTGCCGGCCGCGCGCGCATCCTCCACCGCGCGCTTCACCAGCGCCTGTCCGGCGCCCTTGCCGCGCAGCGCATCCGGCACGCCGGTATGGTCGATGATCAGCCGCGTGGCGCCTGCCTTGGAATAGGTCATCTCGGCCGTGTGGCCCTCGATCGTGGTGAGGTAGCGCCCACCGGTCGGGCCATCCTCGCGGGTGACGACAATCTCGCTCATCGGTCTCTCCTCCGGCCGGTGCCGACGGCGAAGGTGGAGGCGTCGCGCACAAAGCGCAATGGCCCTTTCTGCGATGGCAGTTATGTCGGGGAAGGGCCCCAGCCCCTCTCAACCCCGTCCGGTTACTTCTTGAAAGCGTCCTTGACGTCGCCGGCTGTCTTGCGCACGTCGCCTTCGGCTTTCTTGGCGTAGCCTTCAGCTTCCAGCTTCTTGTTGCCGGTCATCTTGCCGGCGGCCTTCTTGACTTCGCCTTCCGCCTGCTTGGCGGTACCTTTGAGGTGTTCCTTGTCCATGGGACGTTCCTTTCGTTTTGGCCGCGACACTGCGGCTACGATAACAACGCAAAGGGTGCCGCAAGGTTCCGCCGCCACCCCCTACTCAAGCAGCGGCATGCAGGTTACTTCCGCGCAATGACACGGCTGCTGAAGCATCCTGAACTGGACTGGACGGAAGACGGCGCGCCGTTCGCGGCCGCGCACGCGGACGTGTACTTCTCGGCGCAGGACGGCCTTGCCGAGACGCGCACCGTGTTCCTGCAAGGCTGCGGCCTTCCGGAGGCCTGGGCGGGCCGGCCTGCGTTCACCGTCGCCGAAACCGGCTTCGGAACCGGGCTCAACTTTCTCGCCCTCTGGCAACTCTGGCAGGCGCATCGCCCGGCGCCGGATGCCTGGCTGACCTTTGTCAGCTTCGAACTTTTCCCGCTTGCTGCGGCGGATGCCGCGCGCGCCCTATCTGCCTGGCCCGAGCTTGCGGATCTCTCGGCTCAGCTTGTCGCGCAGTGGCCGGGCCCTGTGCGCGGCGTGCGCGAGCTGCGCTTTCCGGCGGACGGTGTGCGCCTCATCCTGCATCTCGGCGACATTCAGGAAACCTTGCCGCAAAGCCGCTTCCGGGCCGATGCCTGGTTCCTCGATGGTTTCAGCCCGGCGAAGAATGCCGGCATGTGGGACACCTGGCTCTATCCTGAAATCGCCGCGCGCTCGGCGCCCGGCGCGCGCCTGGGCACCTTCACGGTTGCCGGCGCCGTGAGGCGCGGTCTCGCCGAAGCAGGCTTCGCTGTGTCGAAGGCCGAAGGGCACGGGCGCAAGCGCGAACGGCTCGAAGCACGCCTCGGGACGCTACCGCCTGCCGGCGCGGATGTTCTCGGTCTGCGCAGCCCGTCGACACCGGCGCGCCGCATCGCCATTCTCGGGGCGGGCATTTCCGGGGCCACGATTGCCCGTATGCTGACGGAAGAGGGGGCGTGTGTCGATATCTATGATCCCGCGCCTTCGCCCGCCCAAGGCGCAAGCGGCAACCCCCTCGCGCTGCTGATGCCGCGCCTTGATGCCGGGGATACGGCGGAAGCCGCCTTGCTGATTGACGCCTATCTTGCCGCGCGTGCCTTTTATGCGGGCCTGCCTGAGGCAGAGGTCACCGATGTTCTCCAGTCGCCGCGAAACGCGTCTGAGGCGGCGCGCTTCGAAAAGCTGCTGGCCGACCCGCCCTTGCCGCTCGAAAATCTCGAAGCCGTGCGGGGCGGCTGCCTGCTGCACAAGCGGGCGCTGATTCTCCGGCCACCCGCTCTGGTCGCGCGCCTCCTTGAAGGCGCCGCCTGTCACTTCGGCGCGCCAGTGGACGTTCGCCTCTCCGAACGCTCCGTCAACGGACAGGTCTATGCCGCAATCATCCTGGCAAATGGCATGGGCGCGGCCCGGCTCGCGCCGGTCCTTACGCTGGAGGCCCGTCTCGGCCAGGTCGATTTCATTGAAAGTGTTGTTGAGGCCCCGCCCTCTGCGCTTGCGTCCGGCACCTACGCCATCGCTCTCGGCAAGGCGCGGCTCTGGGGCGCCACCTTTGTCCCTTCCGGCGAAGACTACGCGCCGGAGGGCACCGCGCCCGCGCGCGCGGAGAACCTTGATGGCCTGACGCGCCTTTCGCCTTGGTGGGTGCGCGACGCGAGCGAGGCTCTGCCAGGCTCCCGCGCCAGCCTGCGCGCCACGACGCCCGACAGGTTGCCCCTGATCGGCGCTGTGCCGGATGAAGCGGCGGTGCTCGAGCGGTTTGCACCGATGAAAAAAGGGCGCCCGGTGGAAGCGGACGCCCCTTTGCAGGAAGGTGTATTTGCGGCCACCGGCTATGGCGCGCGGGGCTTTACCTGGGCGCCTTGGGCGGCGGGCCTTCTGGCGGCGCAGCTGTTCGGCCGCCCCGCCCCAGCATCCCTTCGTACCCTCGGCGCCGTCAGCCCGATGCGTTTCCCGCTGCGGGCGCTGAAGCGGGGCTGAGCCGTCAGGGTGCCTTCATGAAGGAGACCATCAGGCCCCCTTCCTGGTGCGGCTGGACGCTCAGCATCATTTCGCCGAGTTCCATCGAAACGCCGCCTTGCAGATGCGCGGTGAGCAGCGCCCCCACCAGAATGGTCAGTGCAAGTGCGCCCAGCAGGCGGTTGTTGCGCAGAAATGTCCCCTTGGTCATTAGTCCGGTCCTTGGTCGGATAGTCAGTCGTGGGAGGAATGTGCGGGCAGGCGTCAGTTGCCCTTTTCGAGGTCCTTGAACTCCTGGCGCAGGCGCCATTCATCCGAAGTTACAGTGCGTTCGATGTTCTTCAAGCGCTCTTCAAGGTCCATGAAGGAGTACTTGATGGTGCCGAATGTGGCGCGCGGCCGGTCGGAAACACCGCGCCAGAATGCGTCTTCGTCGGCGCTGAAGCTGCCATAGCCGAGCGGAGCATAGGGCGTGATCAGGCAGACGACGATATAGGCGATGAGGATTAGCGGGCCGGCCATGAAGAAGAACAACAGAACCGTCAGGATACGGACGAGCAGCGGCTCCCAGCCGAAGCGTTCGGCAAGGCCGCCGCAGACGCCGGCGAGCACCTTGTCAGTGCGCGAGCGATAGAAGCGCTTCGGGTTGGGCGAGGCATAGGGATCGTAGCGGTTGGACATGATCGTCGTCTCTTTATTCTTCGAAAGTTGAGCGGGATGTCCGAGGCGGACGGCGGGGCTGATCCGCCTCGGACTTCTCAAGCAGGGCCTCGAGCGACTCGATACGCCGCTCCATCGCCTTGGCCGAGCGCCAGAGGTCTTCAAGCATCCGCTCGTCATCCGGCTGCAACGTCTTCTGCCGGCGCCACATCGTGACATAGTGCAGGACCATCGCGGGCAGGATGACGAACAGCGTGACGACGCTGATGAGTACGATCAGGACGATGGTAGCCTCGTCCATCAAGCGTCTCCCTCGACATCACGCAGACGCGCCTCGGCGCGGCTCTGGGCAATCAGGCCGGGTGCGCAGATGGCTGCGAGCACGCCGGTCAGTACAAGGACGGACATCAGCATGGATCAGCCCTCCGACTTCTTGCCGGACGCCGGCTTGCCCTTGCGGGCTTTCAGTGCGGCCAGTTCCTTCTCGATGGCTTCGCTCTGCTCGAGTTCGGCGAACTCCTGCGCGAGGCTCGGTTCGCCGCCGCGGATGGCGTCGGCATAAGCTTCCATCTCGTCGACTTTGCGCTCGAGTTGGTTGTAGCGCATGATCGCCTCGTCGGCGCGGCCATCATAGAGCTGGCTGCGCATACGGATGCGTTGCTCGGCGGCTTCGCGGCGCATCACGAGGGCGCGGTGCTTGGCTTTCGCTTCGTCGAGTTTCGCCTGCAGTTTCACGAGGTCTTCCTGGCGGCGCAGGAAGGCTTCCTCGGCGATGACCATCGCTTCCTGCCGCCGGACGATTTCGCCTTCCGCCTTTTGCTTGGCGAGCAGAGCGCCGCGGGCAAGGTCCTCGCGGCCCTTGTCGATGGCGAGTTCGGCTTTCGCGGCCCAGTCATCGCGGGCGGCCGAGAAATGCACGATCTCGCGTTCCATCTCTTTCTTGTCGGCCATGGCGCGCGCCGCAGAGGTACGCACTTCGACGAGGGTGTCTTCCATTTCCTGAATGATCAGACGGGCGATTTTTTCGGGGTTTTCGGCGCCGTCGAGCATCGCGTTGATGTTCGAGTTGATGATGTCGCCGAGGCGGGAGAAGAGGCTCATGTGCTTTGTCCTTTCTTGTCTCGGATCAGAAGAAGAAGCCGCCGAGGAACACGCCTGCGGCAAAGAAGATCCAAGATTCTGCCGGCCGCGTGGACAGCCAGCGGCCGAAACGGCCGGCGTCGGAGCGGGGTGGGTAGCGGTAGTCTTGATCGTTCATCGTCTTCTTTTGTCCTTCGTTTGGGTTGGCAACGCCCGTCGCCTGATGGCTTCTTTGATTTCAAGGATCGTGCCAGTTTGGGATTAATCTGATAGCCCCTTGAAATAGTTAGATAAAAAACTTTGTAGCGCCACACTGTTAACAAAAAGAAGGCGCAAACGCTCAGGATACTGGTCGAAATATTCATTAGTTTCGGCTAAATTCGCCAAATGCAGGATCGTTCAAAACAATTGGTCGGCGAATCTCCGCCTTGGCTCACCGCGCTCGAGCATGCGAGCCAGGTCGCGCCGCTGGACCGGTCCGTCCTCGTCATCGGCGAGCGCGGCACCGGCAAGGAGCTGATCGGCGAGCGGCTGCACTTCCTGTCGAAGCGCTGGGAAGGCCCGTTCGTGAAGGTGAACTGCGCGGCGCTGAGCGAGACGCTGCTCGATTCCGAACTCTTCGGGCATGAACGCGGCGCCTTCACCGGCGCCACCGAGATGCGCCGTGGCCGGTTCGAACTCGCCGATGGCGGCACGATTTTCCTCGACGAGATCGCCACCGCCGGCGAGGCGCTGCAGGAAAAGCTGCTCCGCGTGGTAGAGTATGGCGAGTTCCAGCGGGTTGGCGGCTCGAAGGTCCTGACGACGAATGTGCGGATCGTGGCGGCCACGAACGGGGACTTGCCGTCGCTGGCGGAGGCGGGAAAGTTCCGGTGGGACCTGCTGGACCGGCTGTCCTTCGACGTGATTACCCTCCCGCCGCTGCGGGCCCGGCACGGGGACAAGAGTCTGCTGGCCGACTTTTTCGCCCGGCGCATGGCCGTTGAGCTGGCGCAGGATTTCCCGGGCTTTGCGCCCTCGGCGATCGAGGCGATCGAGGCGCATGACTGGCCGGGCAATGTGCGTGAGCTGCGCAACTTTGCCGAACGCCTCGCGCACCGCGCGTTGATCACGGCGCCGAGCGAACCCGTGCAGTTCGATCCGGCTGCGCTGGACCCCTTCGCCTCCCCCTGGAGACCGGCCCCGAAACACTCCAGAAACCCTCCACAAGTCACCCCTGTGGACACCCCGGACTTGTGGAGTGTTCCGGGGGGCTTCGCGGAGGCGACCCGGCTTTACGAACTGCGCCTGATCGATGCCGCGCTTGCGCAGGCACAGGGTCATCAGGGCAAGGCGGCGGAGGCCCTCGGCCTTACCTACCACCAGCTGCGCGGCCTCCTGAAGAAGCATGGGTATGCAAAAGCAGGGAAGGGTGGATGACGATGCCGTCATCTTCCGGTGAATGCAGCCGGGTTGTCACACAAACGCTTGATGTTTGCCGCCTCTTGCCCCTCTCTGGTCCTATTGGGGGTCGCATCGCCTCCTAGATTGGGTCATAATTGACCCCCGACATCCGCAAAGGAGACGCTCATGCAGATTCAGATCACCGGCAAGCACATGAACCTGGGTGACGCGATGCGAGAGCGAATTGAGGCGGGGCTGGAAGCGGCGGTCGCGAAGTATTTCAACCGCACCGGCGAAGCGAGCGTGTTCGTGTCCCAGCAGGGTCCGTTTGTCGAGGTCGACTGCAATGTGCACCTGCCATCCGGCATCGTCCTTCAATCGTCCGGGCGCGCCGATGACCCCTATGCGGCGCTCGAGGTCAGCCTCGAGAAGATGGAAAAGCGGGTGCGCCGCTACAAGCGCCGCCTGAAGGACCACCATGCCTCTGCACCGCTGCCGATGCCGGCCGTGCCGGCGGCCGAGTCGCTGATCCTGGTCTCGGATACGGATGATTCAGAAGATTCGGGTATTGAGATGGGTGATGCTCCCCTCACGGTTGCAGAAACCAAGGTACAGATCCGCACGATGACCGTTTCGGAGGCAGTGATGCAGCTCGAATTGCAAGATGTCCCGGCATTAATGTTCAGGAACGCTGGTCATGATGGGCTGAATATGGTCTACCGCCGCCCCGATGGGCACATTGGCTGGGTAGACCCTGCCAACACGCCTCGCGACTGAGCTTCATGGAACCGTAGATTTATGGCCACTGATCTGAGTGCCTTGCTGCAAGGCGGGGTTATCATCCCGCTGCAAGATATCTCGAGCCGCAAGCAGGCGATCCACGTCCTGTGTGAAGCGCTGAGCGAGGCAACGGGCATCGGTGCGCGCGCCATCGAGGATGCCGTGATGGAACGCGAACGGCTCGGCTCGACCGGTGTCGGCGAAGGTGTTGCCATTCCGCATGCGCGCCTGCCGGGTCTTGAGCGTCCGGTCGGCGGATTCATGCGCCTGCTGCACGGGGTCGATTTCGAGGCGATTGACGAGCGTCCGTGCGACCTCGTGTTCATGCTTCTGGCGCCTGATGGTTCGGGGGCGGATCATCTTCGCGCGCTGGCGCAGGTCAGCCGCGTGTTCCGCCAGATCCCGGTGCGCGACGCCCTTCGCAAGGCGCGGACCGAAGATGATGTGCGGGCCGTGATCTGCAAGGAGTCGGTCAGCGGCTGATCGTCCAGCCAGGGACCGGAACGAAAAAGCCCCGCCATAGCTGGCGGGGCTTTTCTTTAGGGGCGGGCTGATCAGCCTTCGGCCGGGGCCGGGTCGGCGAAGCCGCGATTGCGCAGCAGGGGTTCGATACCCGGGTCCGAGCCGCGGAAGTTGCGGTAGAGCTCGTCCGTCTCGCGCAGGCCGCCGGACTCGTAGACCCACTGCTTGAGCTTTGCGGCGAGTTCCGGATTGAAAATGTCACCGGACTGCTTGAAGGCGTCGAAACCGTCCGCATCCAGAATTTCAGCCCACAGATAGGAGTAGTAGCCGGCGCCGTAGCCGCCGTCGAAAATGTGGGAGAAATAGGTGGTGCGGTAACGCGGCTCGATCACTTCGGGGATGTTGTACTTCTTCAGTACTTCAAGTTCGAAGGCGCGCGCATCGGTGATCTTTGCGGCTTCTTCCGAGGTCAGCATGTGCCAGTGCAGGTCGATCAGCGAGGCTGCGATGAACTCGGTCGTCTTGAAGCCCTGGTTGAAGGTCGAGGCCTTGTTCATCTTGTCGATCAGGGCTTGCGGGATGACTTCGCCCGTCTGGTGGTGGCGGGCATACTCCGCCAGCACCTGAGGCTCTGCCGCCCAGTGTTCCAGAACCTGAGCCGGGAATTCGACATAGTCCGGACCGCCATAGGTGCCCGAGAAGCTCGGATAGCGGATGGTTGTCAGAAGGCCGTGCAGGCCATGGCCGAACTCGTGGAAGAGGGTTTCGACTTCGGTGTAGGACATCAGTGCCGGCTGGCCCTCGGCGGGCGGCACCATGTTCATGTTGTTGGTGATGATCGGACGGATCACGTTGCCGTCGAGTGCGGACGACTCGCGATAAGCGCTCATCCAGGCGCCGCCACGTTTCGACTCGCGCGAGAACTGGTCCATCATAAAGAGGCCGAGGTGCTTGCCGGTCGCATTGTCCTTCACATCGAAGGCCTCGACGGTCGGATGCCAGCCGGCGACGTCGACGGGTTCGAGCGTGATGTTGAACAGGCGCGAGGCAACTTCGAAGGCACCATCACGTGTGCGGCCGAGTTCGAAGTACGGGCGCAGTTGGCTTTCATCGAAAGCGTACTTGTCGGCGCGGACCTTCTCCGCATAGTGCCACCAGTCATGGCCGGCGATGGGGAAGCCCGCGAGCTTTTCCATGTCGGCCTGTTCCTCGGCGGCGCGCTTGAGGCCGGGCTCAAGCACCTTGGCGAGGAATTCGAGCGCGGCTTCCGGCGTGCGGGCCATACGGTTGTCGATCACGTAGTGGGCGTGGCTCTTATAGCCCATCAGCTCGGCGCGCTTGGCGCGCAATTGCGCGATCTTGATCGCGACGGCACCATTGTCGAACTCGCCCTTCGAAGCGCGCAGGCGGTAGCCGTCAAACAGCTGGCTGCGCAGGTCGCGGTCGAGCGCGTTGGTCATGAAGCCTTCGAAGACCGAACGGTCGAGGCCGATTTCCCAGGTCTTGTTGCCATCCGCGTCGAGCGCGTTCTTGAAATCTGCCGAGAGACCGCCGAGGCGGGACTCGTCGGTGACGACGAGTTTGAAGGCCTTGGTTTCGGCGAGGAGGTTCTGGCCATACTGCGTTGTAAGGCCGGAGAGTTCTTCGTTGATCTTAGAAACTTCGGCCTGGACGTCGGGCGTGAGGGCCGCGCCGGCGCGCACGAAGTTGCGGTGGGTCAGCTCAAGCAGGCGGGCTTCCTGCTCGTCGAGGCCGAGGCGGTCCTTTTGTTCGTATACGGCTTTTACCCGGGCGAACAGCACGGGGTTGAAAGTGACTGCGTCGCGTTCGCGCGTCAGCATCGGATAGATCTCGGCTTCAAGGGCCTGGATCGCTTCGTTCGTGTCGGTGCTGGAGAGGTTGCCGAAGACGCCCATGACCTTGTTGAGCGACTGGCCGGAGCGCTCGAGGGCGAGGATCGTGTTCTCGAAACTCGGCTCTTCTGTATTGCTGACGATCGCCTCGATATCGGCGCGGGCTTCCAGCATCCCCTTGAGGATGGCGGGTCTGAAATGCTCGGTCTTGATCTCGGCGAAGGGCGGGACGCCGTAAGCGCGGGCCCATTCGGCGCGGAAGGGGTTACCCTCGAGCTCGGCATCGGTGACGGTGATTTCCGGCAGCTCGATCTGGACCGCGGCGGCCGCGGGCTTGTCGGCGGCAGTTCCGCCGCAGGCGGCTGTGGCGATGAGAGCGAGAGCGGCAGCGCCGCCCTTCAGGGCTTCAGACATTTTCATCAGTCTTCCTCTGCATGGGGTGTTTGAGGGCCTGTTTAGCCCTCGCGGATAGCGATCTACAATAAAAAAGCTCAGGGTGAACCCGATAGGGGCGGATTCAGACCCGAACGTGCGAAGGGCGCATCAGCGCGGGAGGCGCGCGACCGTGCGGTGGTATTCTTCGAGCGTTTCCTCAAAGATCTGGGCGATGGGTTTGACCTCGGATATACGGCCGGCGACCTGGCCGGTGAGGGCGATGCCGGCTTCGAGATTGCCGCCGAAATAGACGTCCTGCGTGCCGGCAAACTCGCCGAAGATGTTCGGGCTACCTTCCTTTTCCAGGCGGGAGGTCCGCTCGGTGCGCAGAGCGCGCAGGGCAGGTCCGGGGCCGGCGCGGTTGAGGAAGACGGTGTCGGTCGAATCGGCCTTCACGATGGCGTCCTTCCAGTTCGCATGCACCGGGCTTTCGGCGGAGGAGAGGATGCGCGTGCCCATCAGCACGCCCTCTGCGCCGAGCGCGAAGGCGGCGGCCATTGTGCGCCCGTCCATGATGCCGCCCGCGGCGACGACCGGCACGGAGACTTTTTCGCAGACCTGCGGGATCAGCACCATCGAGGCGACATCCTTGGCATTCTTGAAGCCGCCGCCTTCGCCGCCCTCGACGATCAGTCCGTCAACGCCCGCCTCGATGGCGCGCTGGGCGCCGGCGAGGGAGGGGACGACGTGGAAGACGGTGAGGCCGGCTTCCTTCAGCGTGCCGGTGTATTTCATCGGGTCGCCGGCGGAGGTGGTGACGAACTTTATGCCCTGGTCGATGATGAAGGGGATGATGTTCGGATCGCGCACGAAGGCCTGGGCGACGTTCACGCCGAAGGGCTTCGAGGTCAGCGTCTTCATCTTTTTTATCTCTTCGCGGATCGCATCGAGCTCGCCGGAGGAGGTCTCGATGATGCCCATGCCGCCGGCATTCGAGACGGCGGAGGAGAGCGGCGCCCGGGCGATCCAGCCCATGGCGGCCTGAATGATCGGCTTCTCGATGCCGAGCATGTCGGTGATACGGGTTTTCACGGGCGCTGCGGGCATGAGAGGTCTCCTGTGGCGATCTTGATCAGCCACAAGACGGGTCTTCCCTTGGGGGAGGCAAGTCCCGTTAGGGGGGGCGAGCGGGTGATTTGCCCGGCCCTGTTCAGAGGCTGCGCAATCGCCTAGTTGTAACCTGACGCCACGCTCCGGAGAGACCAGCCCATGCCAAAACACTTCAGCGCCATTGTTGCTTTCAGTCTTGCTGCCGTGCTGTCGGCTTGCGGACCCGTCGCTGTCTCCACTCCGGCCGAGACCGCGGCTGAGGAGACACTTGCCGAGGAGACCCCCGCGCCTGCGGCCGAGGCGCCGGTGCCAGAGGCTCTGGTTGCTTCGGGCGAACCGCAAACGCTGGTGGCCGAGACGACGGAGTATGCCACCGCGGCGGCGTCTGTTGTGAAGGTCGACTTCCTTGAGAACCAGGGCGACGCGTCAGGTGTGAAGCTGTTCGGCACCGCCGGCGGCGATCCTGCGGCGAATGGTTTGTACACTTACATCGCGTTTTACATCAGCCCGGGCGGCGACTGGGCCGTCTTCCCGGTTGGCAACTTCATCGACTATCGCATCCTGTCTGATGCGCCGGGACGCGTTGACCTTGAGATCACCGAAACCACCATTGATGACGCAACGGCAGAGATGGGCAGCGCGGTTCGCCGCGTGATCATCAACTGGACGGCTGCGGCGGAAGAAGCGGCACCTGAAAGCGTGACCGTCACGGCCGCCCAGTAGTCCGGGGTCTGGCTCCTCCGTTCGGGGCTCAATGCCCACGCGGGACCGGTGTGCCGTGCAGGGCGGCGAAGTGGCGCGCGATCAGGCGGGCGGAGGGCAGGTAGGCGTGGCCGCCGGCCTCTGCGTAGTCGACGCCTGCGGCGCGGGGGCTGGCGGCATCCAGCACGAGGGTCGGCGCATTGTGGCGCCCGTTGCCCAGCAGGGCGGTGATCTCCGGGCGGGGATGGTCGATGCCGACATAGACGATGTCGAGCGTCTCCTTCAGCGCCGGGAACCAGGACAGCACGCCCCAGAGCTCGGCGCATTCCGGGCAGAACTCGCGCAGGCCATTGGCGGCAAAACCGGGCGGGAGAAGGAAGAGGGTGTCGCGGGGCATGGGGCGTCTTTCGGCTGATGCGCTGTCCTAGCGCGGCGCGGGCCGTCGGTCATCCCCCGTGACTTTGCCGCCGGGCAGGTTAGGTTCGCCTCCAGACACAAACCGGAGGACACCATGAGCGCGACCTATGACATCACCAAGGACAAGTGGGAGCGCTTCACCTTCGAACGGAAGGGGCGTGTACTGACGGCTTACATCACGTCCTCGCACCCGGTGAACGGGGTGGACGAGGCCATGCATACCGAGCTTGCGCTGGTGTTCAACTGCCTGCAGCGCGACAGCGAGAGCGACCTCATCATCCTTTCCGGCAAGGGGCGGGCCTTCTGCGCGGGCGGGGACTTCGACTGGTTCGAGGAACAGATCAACCACCCCGAACGCTTCCGTGCCATCGGCTGGGATGCCAAGCAGATCGTCGTGACGCTGCTGCAGATGGAAAAGCCGATCCTCTGCCGGATGAACGGCGCGGCCGCCGGGCTTGGCGCGACGATTGCGCTTCTGTGTGATGTGATCATTGCGGACGAGGCCGCGAAGATCGGCGACCCGCATGTGAAGGTTGGCCTCGTGGCGGGCGATGGCGGGGCGTTAATCTGGCCGCAGCTGATCGGCTTTGCCAAGGCGAAGGAGCTCCTGATGACAGGCGACCTGCTCAGCGCGCCGGAGGCCCAGCGCCTCGGCCTGATCAATTATGCCGTACCCGGAGCAGAGCTCGACGCGAAAGTGGACGAGATCGCCGGCAAGATCCTCGCCAATCCGAAATGGGCGGTGCGCTGGACGAAGACCACCGCGAACATTCCGCTACGCGCGCTTGCCGCGCAGCTGATGGATGCGAGCATCGGCTGGGAGAGCGTGTCGAACTACCTCCACGACCGGCGCGAGGCGGTGACGGCGTTCAAGGAGAAACGCGCGCCGAAGCTGACGGGGGAGTGAGCGCATGTCGAACGCCCTCATCCTGTCGGGACGCTTCTTGCTCGGCCTCTACTTTCTCGTGCCCGGACTCATGAAGTTTGCCGCGCCGGACATGCATGTCGCCCTGATGGAGGCGCACAATGTGTCGATGGCAGAGCCGCTGATGTGGGTTGCCGCAGTGGCCAACGTGGCGGGCGGACTCCTCCTGATTTTCGGGCGGCATGTGCGTCTTACAGCGCTCGGGTTGGTGCTCTACGTCTTGCTGGTCAACGCTCTCCTGCATGATTTCTGGAATGACCACGCAGGCGTTTCCAGCGAACGCGAAATGCAGAACTTCATAAAGAATCTCGGCATCCTTGCGGGGCTGCTGGTGCTTGCGGGGCATAGCGTGGCGCGCCCACTGACGCTCGGGGGTTGGTGGCGGTCCGACCGGGCGGTCAGCCGGAGCCGGGATGCGGCGCTTGTCGCCGGTTCGATCCCGCGCTAAATGGCGTCCGTGGTGATTTGGCCGGCCGGCTTGCAGCCACGTTAAACAAGTCGCTAAAGGGCCGAGATGCGAGCGCTGCCTCACCGGCGGCCCGCCTTTCCCCCGAATGCGATGTGTTTGAAACCTGAAGCGGGCCGACAGGAACGTTTTGCCATGCCGATCCGGATTCCCGATACGCTGCCAGCCACCGAGACGCTGAAGCGCGAGGGCGTGGCCGTGATGTGCGAGACAGATGCCGTGCGCCAGGACATCCGCCCCTTGCAGATCGGCCTGCTCAACCTGATGCCGAACAAGATTCGTACCGAGACGCAGCTGGCGCGTCTGATCGGCGCTTCGCCCCTGCAGGTTGAGTTGACGCTGGTGCGCATTGGCGGGCACCAGCCGAAGAACACCTCGGCCGAGCATCTGATCAGTTTTTACCAGACCTGGGAAGAAATCCGGGAACGGAAGTTCGATGGTTTCATCGTGACCGGCGCGCCGGTCGAGCAGATGCCGTTCGAGGACGTCACTTACTGGGACGAACTGGCGGAGATATTCGACTGGACACGGACGAACGTGCATTCGCCGTTCTATATCTGCTGGGGTGCGATGGCCGCGGCCTGGCATTTCCACCGCCTGCCGAAATACCAGCTGGACCAGAAGGCCTTCGGCGTGTTCCGTCAGCGCAACCTTGCGCCGGCCTCGCCTTTCCTTTCCGGCTTCTCGGATGATTTTCTGATTCCCGTCTCGCGCTGGACGGAGGTGCGACGGGAGGATGTGCTGGCGCGGCCGCAGCTTGACCTGCTGGTCGATTGTGAGCGGACCGGCCCGTGCCTGTTGCAGGACGCCGCGCGGCGCAGCCTCTTCATGTTCAACCATGTCGAGTATGATTCTTTCTCGCTGAAGGAAGAATATGAACGCGATGTTTCGCAGGGTGTGCCGATTGCCGTGCCGCACAACTACTTTCCCGGCGATGATCCGGCGCGCCCGCCGCTGAATCGCTGGCGCAGCCATGCGCATCTGCTGTTCGGCAACTGGATCAACCAGACCTACCAATCGACGCCCTATGTGCTTGACGAAATCGGCCGGCGGGTGACAACAGCGTCATGACAAGTTTTGCCGCCGAGCCCGAACATGTGACCGAAATCCGCCGCCAGCTGACGCGCTGGGTGGCGGAGAAGATGCCGCGCGAGAAGCGGCGGGAATGGGACAAGGCGGCAACCTGGGACCGGGGCCTGTTCAAGGAACTCGCGGAGATGGGCCTGATCGGCCTGACCATCCCCGAGGCCTATGGCGGGCAGGGGGAGGATATCTACGCCGCTGCCGCCGTCATCGAAGAGCTGTGCCAGGGCGGGTCCAGCATGGCCGGGCCCTTCATCCACGCGGCCTTCTATGGCGGCCTGAATATCTCCGAGAACGGATCGAAGGCGCAGAAGGAAGAATTGCTTCCGAAGATTGCCCGCGGTGAGATGTTCCTCTGCTACGGCCTGTCCGAACCGAATGTCGGCGGCGACCTGCCGAGCGTCGAGACGCGGGTCGAGCGCAAGGACGGGGAACTGGTCATCAAAGGCGCGAAACGCTGGTGCACGGGCGCGGACTGGTCGGATTATATCTACTGCCTCTGCCGCTCCGGCGAGCCCGGCGACCGGCACGGCAACCTGACCTTCGTGCTGGTGCCGACGAAGGCCAAGGGCGTGACGATGCAGCCCATCGAGCACGCAAACCTGCGCTACACGCACTCGATGGATGTCTACCTCGATGATGTGCGCCTGCCCGAGAGCGCCATCGTCGGCGGGCCCGAGAAATGGAACAAGGGCTGGGAGGCGCTGGCCGGGCGCGCGCTGGATGTCGAGAAGATCGAGATAACGGCGGTGGCTTATGGTATCGCACGGGCCGCGCTGGAAGAGGCCTGGCGCTATGCCGGCGAACGCGTCCAGTTCGGCAAGCCCGTTGGCAAGCATCAAGCGATTGCCCACAAGCTCGTCACGGCACGGACGAAACTGGCGGCCTGCCGTCATATGCTCTATCACGCCGCCTGGCTTGCCAGCGAAGGCAAGCCCTGCTCGGCAGAAACCGCGATGGCAAAGCTCTTCGTGGCCGATACCGGCGTCGAGATCGCGCTGGCGAGCCAGCAGGTGATCGGCGCCTATGGCCTGTCGGACGCCTATGATATCGAGCGCAATGTGCGCGACCTGCTCGGCATGCCGATTGTCGGCGGCTCATCGGACATGCAGAAGAACAATCTCGCGCGGATGTGGCGGCTTTGACCCTGACCGACAGCGAACCCGAGCTTTCCTATGCGGCCTATTTCGAGGACCCGCTGAAGCGGCGGCTCGTGCGCGCGGTGGAGCGTCTGTCCGGCCAGCCGAAGATCAAGCAGCTGTATGACCATTACCGAGCAGACCTTTCGCGCGATGTGCCATTCTTCGAGGCTGCGATCCGGCTGCTGGACCTCGACGTGCAATTCTCGGCGAGCCGGCATGCGCTGATCCCCCGCGAAGGGCCACTGGTGATCGTGGCAAACCATCCCTTCGGCGTGCTCGATGGGCTGGTCATCAGCTGGCTGATCAGTTTGCGCCGCAGCGATTTCAAGGTTCTGACAAACTCGGTTCTGGACGGTGTGCCGGAGGCGCGGCCCTATCTGCTGCCGGTCGACTTTGCCGGCACGCGCGAGGCCATCGATGCGAACGTGGCGATGCGCAAGGCGGCGCTGGCGCATATCAAGGCAGGCGGCTGTATCGTGGTGTTTCCGAGCGGTGGCGTGGCGACAACGCCGCGCCCGTTTGATCCGCTGGCGGTGGATGATGAGTGGAAGCCCTTTACGGCGAAGCTGATCACGCAGGGCCGGGCGCATGTGACGCCGGTTTTCTTTGACGGGCAGAATTCGCGCCTCTTCCAGATCGCCTCGCACCTTTCGCTGGAGCTGCGACTTGCGCTCGTATTCCGCGAAGTGCGCCGGCGGATGGGCAAGACGCTGCGGGTCGAAATTGGCGAGACGCTGACCCCAGAAGCGCTCGAGACGGCGGGTAAGCGCCGGGGCTTGATGGAGTACCTGCGCGAGCAGACTTACGCGCTCGCGCCAGATGGCAAGGCGCCCCGCTACCGGGAAGCCGGCCAACGGTTCCAGGCGAAGAAGCCCAAAATTTTCCGGTGAACCCGGGCGTTTGCCGCAAGAAGGCGATTGCGCCCGAAAGCGGGCGCGGCGAAAACGGCCTGACCTAGCCTGGAGGCTCAGCCATGAGTGACGAGTTCGGCGCGGCCGCCGATGCGGCCATCGAGCATGCGTCGGCCGATGCCGCGGCCGGCCTCAAGGACAAGGCAGGCCCCGTGACGGGCCCGAACTGCCTGAATTGCGGCGCGGTGCTGGCTGGTGAGTTCTGTCATGATTGCGGGCAGAGCGCCTACAGCATCCGGCGTCCGTTCTGGTCCTTGCTTGGCGAGAGCCTTGAGACCTTCTTCTCGATTGATGGACGGATTGCCCGCACCGTGCCGGACCTGCTTCTGAAACCGGGGCGGGTGACGCGGGCCTATCTCGATGGCAAGCGGGCGCGGTTCATTCCGGCCTTCCGGCTCTACGTGCTTGCTTCGCTGATATTCTTTGTGCTGGTGCCGATCTTTACCGGGCAGGGCCAGCTGATCAGCTTTGGCGGCACGCCGACCATGGAAGAGGCGCGGGCCGAGCTAGAAAGCAGTTTTGACGAAGGCGAGATCACCGAGGCCGAGTACAAGGAGGCACTCGCCGCGCTCGACCAGCTGGAGACCGCCTGGGAGGGGGGCATTCCGGGCCTGGTGCCCGAGCCGCCACCGGTTGATCCGGAGGCGGAGGTTCCTGCGACGCCGCCGGAAGGCGAGTGGGCGGGCTTCGTGCCGAAAGATGCGCTGGACGCCGTTCGCGCGGCGGGGGAAGCGGGCGATGAAGATGCGGCGACGTTTGCCGATGTGATGGACAATCCAAACCGGCTGGCGGCGCAGACGCAGGAATGGATTCCGCGGATGATGTTCGTCATGCTGCCGGTCTATGCCTGCCTTTTGGCCCTGACCTATCTCTGGCGGCGTCAGTTCCTGTTCTTCGATCACCTGATCGTGTCGCTGCACTTCCACTCGGCCCTCTTCTTCGCCATGTCGCTCGGCATGCTGGCGGCGTTGCTGATCGGCTATGGCTGGGTGACGCTGGCGCTGCTAATCTATTCGAACTGGTATCTCTACCGGCTTCACCGGGTGGTCTACCAGCGTAGCGGCTATTCCTCTATCCTCAGGACACTGACGCTCGACATTGTCTATTTCGGCATGTTGATGTCGGCCTTGCTGATGGCCGTCATCCTCGGGGCACTTTCGCTGTGATCACGCCCGCGAAGCTGCGCGCCGCGGCGCTGGCGCTGCCCCGCGCGGTCGAGAGGCCGCATTTTGACTGGGCGAGCTTCCGGGTGGATGCCCCGAAGGGCAAGATCTTCTGCACCCTGCCGCCGCATCATGAATTCTCGAACGTGTTCCTTACGCCGGAGGAGCAGCGGATGCTGTGCGAGGCAGAGCCCGCCATCTTCTTCCCGGTTCCCAACAAATGGGGAGAGAAGGGGGCGACGTCGATTCGACTGAAGGCGTGCGATCCAACGACGCTGCGCTCGGCGCTCGTCATGTCCTGGCGCCATGCGGCGCCTGTGAAACTGCACAGTGAACTGAAGCTCTGATGCCTCAGTAGCCCTTGAAGACAGGGGGCTTCTTTTCGACGAAAGCGCGCGAGGCGGCCTTGTGGTCGTCGGTCATCATGGTGCGGACCATGTGGGCAGCTTCCATGTCGAGCACTTCGGACAGCGTGGCGCTTGCAGCGAGGTTCAGATTTTTCTTCATGTAGCCGATGGCGACCGTGGGTAGGCCGGCAAGGTAGCGCGCCTTTTCGGCGGCGGCCCGATGGAAACGGTCCGGGGCGACGGCCTCGTTGACGATTCCGAGCGCTGCGGCCTGCTCGCCCGTGATCACGTCAGCGGTGAAGTAGAGCTCCCGCGCCTTGGCTTCGCCGACCAGCTTGGTGAGAAAGTAGGAGCCGCCATAATCGCCGCTCGCGCCGATCTTCGAGAAGGCAGTCGTCAGCTTGGCGGTCGTCGTGCAGATCCGCATGTCGCAGGCGAGTGCGAGCGAGAGGCCGGCCCCGGCTGCCGGGCCAGGCATCACGGCGAGCGTCGGCTTCGGCATTTCGTGCAGCCATTTCGCCGTCTCCATGCCTTTGCGCAGGCCGGCGATACGCTGTTCCATGCTGAAGGGCGGCGCGCCTTCCGCAGAGGCGCCGGTTGGCTGCGCGACAAAGCCCTTCACGTCGCCGCCAGCACAGAAGGCGCCGCCTGCGCCGGTGAGCACCACGACGCGGACTTTCGGGTCGAGTGCGAGGCGGGGAACCGCGACTGCGAGCGCGTCCAGGAGCTCGCTGGTCAGCGCATTGCGTGCTTCCGGCCGGTTCATGGTCAGGGTGGCAATGCCGTCTTCGAAGGTTTCCAGCAGCTGGTCCGTCATGGTGTGCGCCTCACGAGCAGGGTTTGGTTGGGCAAACTCTAGGCGCGGGCGCCCCTGCCAGCAATGTTGACGCAAGGGGACGCCGCCGCCGTCCGGGGCCTTTGAAGCGCGATAGAAACACGTTAGTCTCATCTCATGGCCGACACGCTTCACGAATTCGATCTCAGGACATCCATAAAGCCGCTGCTGGCGGAACTGGCGGCGCGTGCGGCCGAGATGGAGGAGGCGCGGCGCCTGCCGGCAGACCTTGCGCAGAAACTGGCCGCCGCAGGTGTCTTCCGAATGGTGACGCCGAAACGCTTCGGCGGCCTTGAATCGACCCCGCGCGAAATCGTTGAAATCACGGAGGCGCTTGCCGCGGCCAATGCCAGCGCCGGCTGGTGCGCGATGATCGGCGCCACCACGGCGCTCAACGCCGCTTACATGGAGCCGGTCTTCGCGGAGGAGATTTACGCAGACCCGATGATCATCACCGGCGGCGTCTTTGCGCCGATGGGCCGCGCCGTTGTCGAAGGCGACCATTACCGCGTCTCCGGCCGGTGGCAGTGGGGCTCCGGTTCGGCGAACTGTACCTGGCTTTGCGGCAGCTGCACGATCTGGGAAAACGGCGAGATGAAGCGCCTGCCCAGCGGCGCGCCGGACACAAGGATGATGGTGTTTCCAGCCAGCGACGCCGTGCTGATCGATACCTGGCACGTCATGGGCCTCAAGGGCACAGGCTCGGGTGATTTCGAAGTGAAGGACATCCGTGTCCCGCTTGGCCGGTCAGTTTCCCTCGTCAGCGACAAGCCGCGCGAGGACGGCGCCCTGTTCAAGTTCCCTGCATTTGGCCTGCTTGCGCTTGGCGTCTGCGGCGTCGCGCTCGGCAATGCGCGCGGCGCGCTGGATGCCTTCCATGATCTTGCGACGGTCAAGAAGAGCCAGGGTTCGGCCAAGACGCTGGCCGAACGCCAGTCGATGCAGGCCGCTTATGCGACCTGCGAGGCGCAATGGCGCGCGGCGCGGGCCTATCTCTTCTGCGAGATCGACCGGGTCTGGGCGGTGGCGCTCGAGACGGACGAAATACCGATGGAGCTGCGCGCGGACCTCCGCCTCGCCTGTACGCACATGACCCGCACCGGAGCTGAAATCTGCCGCACCTTGTACGATCTCGGCGGCGGCGCCGCCCTGTTCGAATCGAGCGACCTGCAGCGGCGGTTCCGCGACGCGCATGCGATCACGCAGCATATCGTGACGGCGCCGTCGACACTGGAACTGACGGGGCGCATCCTGTTCGGCCTGCCGACCGATGCCGGCATGGTCTAGCCACGCATTGCGGGCCTGAATCTTGCAGCCGGTAAAGCAAGCCGAAGCTGACCGAACCCGAGTGGACGATTAACCATGCCAGATGCCCTCGCCGCCGCGACATCAGGCGCCAGCGCCGCCGCAAAGGCCGCGCCGGGAGCCGTTTCACTGTCGGTCATCATCAACAACTACAACTATGAGCAGTTTCTCCCCGTTACCATCGAGAGCGTGCTCGGCCAGTCCGTGCCGGTTCAGTTGATCGTTGTCGATGACTGTTCGACGGATGGTTCGCGCGATGTCATCCGGCGGTATGCGGACCGGTTGCAGCCGGTTTTCCTGCCGGTCAATTCCGGGCAAGGCGCGGGGTTCAATGCCGGTTTTGCGGAGGCGACGGGCGATCTTGTCATGTTCCTCGACGCGGATGATTTCATGCTGCCGGGCGCTGCGGAGGCGATCCTCGGTAGTTATGATCCGAATACGGCGCTCTACCTGTACCGCATGCACTATGCCGATGAGCAGGGCGCGCTGGGCGGCCTGTTCCCGCCGCGGGGAGTACGCCTGGCCAGCGGGGATGTTTCGGCCGAGCTGCGCCAGACCGGGAGGTATGCGGGGACGATCACGTCCGGCATGGTCTGTTCACGCGCGGCGCTGGCCAAGGTGATGCCGATGGATGCGGAGGCTTTCCGCTATGGCGGCGACGGCCATGTTGCCGTGGCCTTGCCGCTGCAGGGACCGGTGACGGCATCGGACACGGCGATCTGTGGCTATCGCCTGCATGGGCGCCAGCATACGAATGCCAGCCCTGATGCGCTTACCAAGCGCGCCCGGTGGCGCATCTCGCATGACGCGGAGCGCTACAAGGTGCTGCGCGCGCAGGCGGCGGCGCTGGGCCTTCCGGTGGCGGACGATCTCGGCGCCAAGGACGAAATTCATATCAAGGAACGCATCATCTCGCTGATGTTCGAGCCGGCATTGCATCCGATCGCTTCGGACCGGCTTGGAGACCTTCTCAACCAGGCGCGCGGGCTTACCCTGTCGCAGGGCGCGGGCGCAAAGCGCTACCTGCGTGCACTCTGGTGGACCTTGCTGGCCATCTTGCCGCCTGCCGCGCGGCGCAAGCTGTTTCTTTATGAGGTCGCGCCGGCCACAAGGCCGAGCTGGTTCACAGCGCTGGTACGCACCCTCAAGCGCCTCCGGGGCTGACCCGGCCTACCAGGCCTCGTTCCAAGGCCTGAGGTCCAGCTCATGCGTCCAGGCGGAGCGATGCTGTTTGTGCAGCCAGACATAGTTCTTCGCGATCTCGTCCGGAATCAGCAGCCCGTCCCGGGCGCGCCGATCGTCCGCATCGGGAAGGTTTTCCCGGATGAACTGGCTGTCGATGGCGCCGTCGATCACGATATGCGCAACATGGATGCCCTGGGGGCCGAGTTCGCGCGCCATGGATTGCGCCAGCGCGCGCAACGCATGCTTCGCACCGGCAAAGGCGGAGAAGCCGTCGCGGCCGCGCACGCCGGCGGTGGCGCCGGTGAACAGGATAGTGCCGCGACCGCGCGGGCGCATCACACGCGCGGCTTCGCGCCCGGCAAGGAAGCCAGCAAAGGCCGCCATCTCCCAGACTTTCTGGTAGACCCGCCCCGTCGTCTCGGTGATGCCAAAGCGGACATTGGCGCCGATATTGAACACGCAGACCTCCAGCGGTCCGACCTCGGCTTCGATCTGATCAACGAGCGCGATTGTCGCATCTTCCTCGCGCGCATCGACGCCAAAGGCGCGCGCGCTGCCGCCGCCCGCTTCGATGTCTGAGACCAGCGCGTCGAGTGAATCGAGATTGCGCGCCCGCCGGGTCATGCAGGCGGTGAGGCCCTCGCGGGCAAAGGCCCGGGCAATGGCGCCGCCTGTGGCATCGCCTGCGCCGACAATCAGGGCCGCTCCGTTCGACATGGTGTCCTCCCGTTTCATTTCGGAACTCACTCTTGCTTGAGGCTTGCGCAACACACAAGGAGCAGGGCTAAACAGGCAAATGAGTCGAACCCTGTCCATTGCAGTTGCCGGCGCCGGTATCGGCGGCCTTGCGGCGGCCAGCCTGCTGGCGAGGCAGGGCCACCGGGTCACCGTGTTCGACCAGTTCGAAGCCGCAGGCCCTGTCGGCTCGGGCCTGATGCTTCAGGAAACGGGTCTCGTCATCCTCGGGCAGCTGGGCCTTCGGGACCGGGCGGAAGCCCTCGGCGCACCGGTCACGCGGCTTTGGGGCATCTCCTCGGAGACGGGACGGGCCGTACTCGACGTGCGTTACGAAGCCTTGCGGGCGGGCCTGCGGGGCATCGGCATCCAGCGCACAGCGCTCTTCGCCCTGTTGCACGAGGTGGCCCTCGCGAGCGGCGCTGAGCTGGTGACGGGCGTGCGGATCAGCGCGGCGAACACCGAGACGGGTATCGTCACGGATGCAACCGGCACCGCGCATGGCCCGAATGACCTCGTCATCGACGCGCTCGGTGTGCGCTCGCCTTTGTCCTCCGCGCCGCCGAAGGAGCTACCCTACGGCGCCCTCTGGGCGACCTTGCCCTGGCCGGAGGACGGCCCCTTTGATCCGGCGGCGCTGGAACAACGCTATGAGGCGGCCAGCAAGATGGCGGGCGTCATGCCCTCCGGGCGCGCGAGCGACGCGGCGGGGCAGGGCCTCACCTATTTCTGGTCGATCCGCGGTGATGCGCATGCCGCCTTCCGCGCCGCGCCGCTGGCGCAGTGGAAGGATGCGGCCTGCGCGCTGTGGCCCGAGACCGCGATGCTGGTCGATCAGATTACGGATCATGATCAGCTGACGTTTGCGCGCTATCGCCATCGCACGCATTGGCCTGCTGCCGCAGGGCGCCTGATCCATCTTGGCGACAGCTGGCATGCGGCCAGCCCGCAGCTCGGGCAGGGAGCGAACATGGCGCTGCTGGATGCCTATGCGCTGGCCCGGGCGGTCGAAGCCGGCGGGGAAGCGGCGGCGATCGCCGCGATGTATGTCCGCCAGCGCGCAGCGCGTGTGCGGTTGTTCCAGCTGATGACCTGGGCTTTCACGCCTGTCTACCAGTCTGACTCTCGCCTTCTGCCGCTGCTGCGTGACTGGCTCGCCGCGCCGCTTTCGAAACTCTGGCCGGCGCCGCCCTTGCTGGCTGCGCTGGTGAGCGGGGCATTGGGAGCGCCGCTGGCGAAGCTTGGGCTCAGCGCTGGCAGGTAGGGCAGTAAAACGTCGACCGGCCTGATTGCACGATCCGTTTCACGGCCGCGCCGCAGCGTTTGCAGGCCTGGCCCTCGCGGTCATAGACGTCGAACCGGTGCTGGAAGTAGCCGAGTTCGCCTTCGGTGTTCGCAAAGTCCGAGATCGATGAGCCGCCGGCCGCGATTGCTTCGGCAATCACGGCATTGATGGCCGGGGCAAGCCTTGCCGCCCGGGCGCCGGGCACGGTGCGGGACAACCGTTTGGGAGAGACGCCCGCGCGGTAGAGCGCCTCGCAGACATAGATATTGCCTAGCCCCGCGATGATCGACTGGTCGAGCAGCGCGGCTTTGATTGGCGCTGCCTTGCCGCTCAGGGCGGTGTCCAGATAGGCGGCGGAAAAGCCGTTCGACAGCGGCTCCGGCCCCATTGTCCTTAACCTTGGGTATGCCCCGAAACTCGCGGCGGGCCAGAGTTCCATGAAGCCGAACCGGCGCGGGTCATTGTAGGTGACCGTCTCGCCGCCTTCCATGTGGAAGACGACATGGTCATGGGCAGAGAGGTTTCCGGTCTCGTGATGAAAGTCGCCCTGCATGGCCCCGGAAATCGTGAACCGCCCGGTCATGCCGAGATGCATCACCAGCACTTCGCCCGTGGAGAGATGCGCCGCCAGGAACTTCGCCTGCCGGGCGAGCCGGTCGATCCGGGCATTGGCGACCCGTTCGGCAAACCGCTCGGGCAGGGGAAAGCGCAGGTCCGCCCGCCTCTGTTCCAGCCGCAGGATACGCCTACCCTCCATGACAGGGGCAAGTCCGCGGCGAACTGTCTCGACTTCAGGTAATTCAGGCATCCTTATCGCATATACGCTAAGGGACAGGCCGCATGTAAGGTGGATCCGCATGGCAGAAGCAGACGGAACAGAGCGCAAGGTCTCCTTCGGGTTCGAGGAGGTCACGGAGGCCGAGAAGGTCGCCCGTGTCAAAGGCGTGTTCCGTTCGGTGGCCTCGCGCTACGACCTGATGAACGACCTGATGAGCGCCGGTGTCCACCGCCTTTGGAAGCACGACGCCATGAACAAGGTGAACCCCCAGCCGGGCGAGCGTCATCTTGATGTCGCGGGCGGCACGGGCGAACTCGCGCGCGCCTTCCTCGAACTTGCCGACAAGGCCGGCGCCCGGCGCGGCGATGCGCGGCCTGCAACGGCCATCGTCTGCGATATCAACGATGCGATGCTGGAAGCCGGCAAGGCGCGTCCCGACAATGCGAAGTGGGACGGCCGGCTCGACTGGGTCTGCGCGGATGGCCAGAAACTGCCTTATCCCGACAAGAGCTTCGACGTTGTCACGGTCTCCTTCGGCATCCGCAATTTCGCCGATCGCGTAGCGGGCCTGCGCGAGTTTCGCCGCGTGCTCAGAACCGGTGGCCGCCTTGCTGTGCTGGAGTTCAGCCAGATGACTGCGCCGCTGCTGCAGGAAGCCTATGACACGTATAGCTATGCCGTGATCCCGCGCCTTGGCGAACTGATCGCCGGCGACCGCGCGAGCTACCAGTATCTCGTCGAATCGATCCGTCAGTTCCCGGAGCAATCGGTGTTCAAGGCCGAAATTGAAGGCGCGGGCTTCAAGCAGGTCTCGGTCACGAACTTCTCCGGCGGCATTGCCGCCCTGCATTTCGGCTGGGCGGCGTGAACATGCCCCGGTCAGTTCCCGTCAATCTTGACGCCGTCTTCGCCAACCGAAATCTCGACCTTGTCCGGTCCGCCATCGCCTTCGGTGAAGTAATAGACTGCAAAGGCAGCCCCCGCTGCGACCAGCGCGCCGACGATCAGGTACAGGAATTTGTTGGATGAAGGGGATTCGGGCATCTCTGAACTCGCTTTTCTTGGGTTGTCGTTACACCTGTAACGCGCAGCCCCGCGGCATGGTTCCCTCCTTGCAGGAATGCGCCGCATGAGCGCGCTGGGCGACTATTGGCGGCTGATGCGCGCGGGCACGGCGCTTGCGCGCCATGATGTCGTGCTGCCCGGTGCCTATCATTCGCGACTGCCCATCCCGGCGCGCATGGCCGGCAGCGTCCTGCGCGTGTTCGGCGGCGCCAAGGGTCGGCCCGGCCAGCGCCTTGCCACGGCGCTCGAGGGCCTCGGGCCGGCCTATATCAAGCTCGGCCAGTTCCTCGCCACGCGGCCGGACGTGTTCGGCTCGGAAGTTGCGGGCGATCTCGCTCGCCTCAAGGACAAGCTGCCGCCCTTTTCGATGAAGCAGGCACGTGCCGCGCTTGCCGCCGAGTTTGGCGAGGCAGAGGCGGTACGGTTGTTCCCCGGCCTGTCGGAACCCGTGGCGGCCGCTTCGCTTGCCCAGGTGCACAAGATGTCGCTTCCTGACGGCAACCGCGCCGTGAAGATCTTGCGGCCCGGCATCGAGCGCCAGCTGGAGCTTGAACTTTCCGCCATGCGCCGCGCCGCGCGCACGATCGAGGGCGTCTCGAGCGAGAGCCGTCGCCTGCGTCCGGTAGCCTTTACCGGCACGATCTCAAGCTCCATGCTGCGCGAACTCGACCTGCGCCTCGAAGCGGGCGGCGCCGACGAGATGCGCGCCATCAACGAGAAGACCGGCTTCTTCGATATCCCCAAGGTCGACTGGGAACGGACCGGAAAACGTGTGCTGACGATTTCCTGGATCAACGGCACGCCGCTCACCGCGCCGGGCGTGCTCGACCGTCCCGGCCTCGACAAGAAAAAGCTCGCCAACGATATCACGCAGGGCTTCCTCTCCAGCGCCATTGAGCATGGCGTGTTTCATGCCGACATGCACGAAGGCAACGCCATCCTGACGCCGGAGGGGCGCATTGCGCTCGTCGATTTCGGCATCATCGGACGCATCGGCCCGATGGAACGCCGTTTCCTGGCCGAGATCCTCTGGGGCTTCCTGAAGCGTGACTATGTGCGCATCGCCGAAGTTCATTTCGAGGCGGGCTACGTGCCGCCCAGCCAATCGGTCGGTGACTTCGCGCAGGCCCTGCGCTCCATCGGCGAGCCGCTATTCGGGCGTCCGGCGGAAGAAGTGTCGATGGGCCGCGTGCTGCTGCAGCTCTTCGACTATACACACACGTTCGGCATGGCGCTGCGCCCTGAACTCGTGCTGCTTCAGAAGACCATGGTGCAGGTGGAAGGCGTCGCCCGCGCGATTGATCCCACACATAACATCTGGAACGCGTCCGAGCCTGTCATCGAAGCCTGGATGCGCCGTAATTTCGGGCCTGAAGGCGCGATGCGGATGATTTCTGAAAACGTCCGTGAAGTGACAAACCGGCTGAAGCGCTTGCCGGAAGTCATGGACCGGTTCGAAAAGAGCCTCGAGGCTGAGCCTGCGCCGCCGCCTCAGTCACAAGCCTTCGCGCCCTGGTGGGGCTGGTTCGGACTGATCGGTGTGCTCGGTGTGGCCGCTGCCTGGGCAGTTCGCGGTTTCAGTTAGGCGCGGCTGGCTCTGTCACCGCAGGCTCGGTCACCGGCGCGGGCACAGCTTCCGCCACTGGGGGCGCCTCGGGGGCCGGCAGTTCGTCTGTCGGCGTGCTGAAATGTCCTTGTACGAACTTCCACTGGCCTTCCTCGTTGACGATAACGCCCGTGAATATGCCGTTAGTCTTCACCTCGAGGCCGCCAAACGAAAGGGACTGGGTATAGTCGGCTGAAATCGCCGCCACGTTCGGGGCGAGCGGGGTGATCTCGCGGGCGCCGAAACTGAGGCGCGGCGTGTAGCCGCCGGTTGAAGCGAAATCGAGCGCCATGGCGGCGTCTTCGCCCACCGTGTACATCGTGCGCCCTTCCTCGACCCAGATGAAGCCCGTATTGGCATAGTACATCGGCTTCAGAGGCTCGCTGTCACCTGCCTCGCGGGCGGCCAGCCAGGCGTCCAGGAACGCGTTCGACTCCGAGATCGTCACCGTCTTGTCGTGGGGCGCAAGCTCCGGCGCCTTCGCCGGGCAGGCCGCAACCATGGCCAGAAGCGGGGCAACCAGAATAACGCGCAGTCCGAGGATGTGGGATTTCATGATGTGTCTCCGCCCTGTTGGTTTCTCATAACCCAGTTCGGGCAAGACTGGGAGGGGGCGGCTTGATCCGGACCGGAGAGGCGCTTTCGCCAAGCGAATTTCTCGCGGAAATGGTTTCCCGCCAGTCCTGACACTCCCGCCGAGGGGGTAATCGGTTAAGGCGCGCCTGGGCTTGCGTTAACGTGTGGCTAACCTTTGCCGCCGGAGCCCGCGCATGAAACGCCACCTCGTTGCCCTCGCCGTCCTCAGCTGCCTTGGCGCGCCGGCTTTCGCCGATACCTGCGCAGCCGCAACCGAGGCCGCCACCCGCGCCGCGCTCGATGCTGCCGAAACCGCGGGCCGGCGGACAGCCACGGTCCGTGTGACGTGCGACGGTGAGCGCCAGATTTTCGTGCTGCATCGCTCGCAAACGGTTGCTGGAACCGCTGTGACGGTTCGCGAGGTGAAAAAGGCCAAGTCCGGTCAGGTAACTTCGGTCGAAGACAGGCGGGATTTCGGCGCGGCAACCGCCGCCCGGGTCATCCGCGTCGGCGAATAGCCGGTCCCGGGGCCGCAAACCTTTCCGTAACCTTGACACCAGCCTGCCAATCCCGAGGATTTGATGGGGCGATTTCAAGCTTTTTGGCTTAGGAAGGCGTCGAACCCATATTGGCAGCCTGAATGAGCAGTTCGCGTATCCTCCTGATCATCGGCGGCGGTATCGCCGCCTACAAGAGCCTGGAACTGATCCGGGAACTTGGCCGGCGTGGCATTGCCTCGCGCGTGATCCTGACGAAGGCCGGCGCCGAGTTCGTAACGCCGCTCTCGGTCTCGGCCCTCTCCGGCGAGAAGGTGTTCACCGAACTGTTCGACCTCACGGACGAAACCGAGATGGGCCATATCGAGCTTTCCCGATCGGCCGATCTCGTCGTCGTCTGCCCGGCCACCGCTGACCTGATGGCCAAGGCCGCGGCCGGCCTCGCCAATGACCTTGCCTCCACCACCCTGCTCGCCACCGACAAGCCCGTGCTGATGGTGCCTGCCATGAATGTGCGGATGTGGGAGCACGCCGCCACCACGCGCAACGTCGCCCGACTGCGCGCGGACGGCGTTCGTGTCGTCGAGCCGGATGTCGGCCCGATGGCCTGCGGCGAGTTCGGTCCCGGCCGCCTGCCGGAAGTCTCTGCCATCGTGCGCGAGATCGAGGCGGCGCTTGCCCCGCCGTCGAAGCGCCTCGCGGGCGTGCACGCCCTCGTCACCGCCGGTCCGACGCGCGAGCCGCTGGACCCCGTGCGCTACATTTCAAATCATTCCTCGGGCAAGCAGGGCTATGGCATCGCTGCGGCGCTTGCCGCCGAAGGCGCGCGGGTGACGCTCGTCTCCGGCCCGGTCGCACTGAAGCCACCGGCCGGCGTGACCTTTGTTTCGGTCGAGACCGCCCGCGACATGCTGAGGGCTTGCGAAGATGCTCTGCCGGCGGACGTTTTCGTCTCAGTGGCGGCCGTCGCTGACTGGCGCCCGGTGAAGGCCGCGCCGAAGAAGCTGAAGCTGAAAGGGCAGGGCGAAGCGCCCAGCATACAGCTGACCGAAAACCCGGACATCCTGCGCACAATCAGTGCTAAGCGGAAGGGCCGCCCGCGCCTCGTCATCGGTTTTGCGGCCGAGACGCATGATGTTGAGGCCCTCGCTGTCGAAAAGCGCGCCCGCAAGGGCTGCGACTGGATTGTCGCCAATGATGTTTCCGGCGATGTGATGGGCGGTAGCGAGAACGAGATTTTCCTGATCACGCCGGACGGCACCGAGCACTGGCCTCGCCTCGCCAAGGACGACGTCTCCCGCCGCCTCGCCGCGCGCGTCGCCGAGGCGTTGACCGGGCCGGGTCCCGGTCTGCGGCTGGCGGCGGAATAGTCCGCGCATCTTGACTCCCGCGCAGAGTCTCCGCACCCGGAGGCGATGAGCACGATCACTGTCCAGGTCCGCCCGCTGCCGCATTTTGATGGCCTTGTCCTACCCGCTTACGAGACGGCGGGATCGGCCGGCATGGATGTGCGCGCCGCTGTGCCTGAAGGTGAGCCCATCGTGCTGAAGCCGGGTGAGCGCGCGCTGGTGCCAACCGGACTGTCGGTTGCGATTCCTGAAGGCTACGAGATCCAGGTCCGCCCGCGCTCCGGCCTCGCCGCCAAGCACGGCCTCACCTGCCTCAACACGCCGGGCACGATCGACTCCGATTATCGCGGCGAGATCAAGGTGATCCTGATCAATCTCGGCGCTGACGCCTTCACCATCCAGCGCGGCGAACGCATCGCCCAGCTCGTCCTCGCCCCGGTCACCCGCCTCGCCTGGAGCGAAGTGGACGCCCTGGACGAAACCAGCCGCGGGGCCGGCGGGTTTGGGTCCACGGGGCGCTAGTCCAAATTAATCCCCCAAACCCCTTGCGTCGCCCTTAAACTTCCCCACATTGATATTCGATAAGAGTGGGAGGTGACGATGAGTGCCCTTTGGCCTGTCCTTGCAATCATCCTGTTCGTCTGGCTGCTGACGCGCGGCGAGCGGCGGCGCAATCCGCGGCGCTGGCAGCCTGATCCGCGCGCCGAGGCGCGCGATGACGAGATTGCCCGCCTCAAGGAACGCGTCCGCGCGCTCGAGGAAATCATCACCGGTGAAGACTGGCGCCTGCGCCGCGATTTCGACGGGCTCTGACGCGCCCTTTCATTCAACGCCCCTTTGGGGCATGTTTCTGCAGACTTGGAGGACGAGAACATGGATCCGTTTCAGATGGTGGTGCTCATCGTCGCGATCAGCGTCGGGGCAGGGGTCTACCAGACCTATCTCAAGACACGCGCCAACTCGGCAGCCGATGAAACGACCCAGGCCGATGTCGCCGCCATGCGCGAAGACGTCAGCCGCCTGAAGGAGCGCGTGCGCGTTCTCGAGACCATCGTCACCGACAAGGACCGCGCGCTGGCCGAAGAAATCCGCAAGCTCGCCTGACCGGAAGGTTAACGCCGCCGGAAAAACTCACCTTTCCGCTTTGAGTGGACACTCATCTTGTTGAGGTAGGATCTTCGCCATAACGGGGAGGCTCGCCATGACGACATTCGGAAGAAAGACATCGCAGGGCCCGATGCCCGCCGCGAAACCCACCTTTGGAAAGAAGCCGACCAATGCGCCGGTCGGCCGCGCGGCGCCAGCGGCAAACCGCATGTCGCCGGAAGCGATGGCCTTCCTGCAGAGCGAACGTGAGCGCAAGCCCGCTGCGCCTGCCGCCCCCGCAAAAGCATCGAAGCCGGCCTATGCCGCGCCTTCCTCTCAGCCGGCGGGTGACTTCGGCCTTGGAAAACCGGTCTGGGGCCGCCGCGTGCTCGCCCGCCTCGTGGACGAATTCGGCGTCTGGTTCCTGATCTTCCTCGTCTTCCGCGACGGACTTTCCGCCGCCACGAGCACCTACATCACGGCCGGCGCGGGCACGCCCGCCGAAAACGCCGCGGCGCTCGAGCTTCTCGGCTATGGCGTGATTTTCATGCTTATTCAGTCTGCGTACAATATCGCGATGGAAGCTTCCTCGCATCAGGCTACCCTCGGCAAGATGCTGGTCGGCGCGCAGGTCACCGCCCGCGATGGCTCGAAGCCGGGCCTTGGTGCTGTCATCATGCGCAACACGTTCGGCCGCTTCGTCGTCAACGTCGTGCCCTTCTATGCAGGTTATCTGATGGGCCTCTTCAATGCCGAACGCCGCTGCCTGCATGACATGATGTCGAACACTGTCGTGCGCCGCCGCGCGCCCGGCGGAGCTCCGGCCAGCTACGGCGAAGTGTTCGCCTAAACGAGCACGCCTTCGTCCTTGCGGAACTTCGCAAGCAGGTAGTTCGGCGTATCCTCGATCGTGTCGAGCGCGCCGAAAGCGAAGGCCTCCCGGTCGAGCACAAGGTCGCGGGGCCTGAGGGGCCGCGAGATTTCCAGCCCCTCCAGCGTGCGCGCGCGCGAGAAGGCGACGTAGGCCTGTCCGTGGGCGAACATTCCGCTGTCGAAGTCGATGAACACATTGTCCAGCGTCAGGCCCTGCGCCTTGTGGATCGTCACGGCGTAGGCGAGGCGCAGCGGTACCTGCTTGAACGTGCCGACGACTTCGCGCTTCACCTTCTTGGTGTCCATCTCGAAATCGTAGCGGTACTTCTCCCAGGCCGCCGGCTCGATCTCGTAGACACGGCCATTGATCTTGACGATCACACTCTTGCCGCCAAACCCTTCGACATGCGCCAGCGTGCCGTTCACCCAGCGCCCTTCGGGATCGTTGCGGATCAGCATCACGCGCGCGCCGACTTTCAGTTCAAGGTCTGACTCGGTCGGAAAACTCTTCTCGTCGAACTGGCCCTGTACATCGGCCGGAAACTTGCGGCTCTCGCCCTTGAGCTCGGCCAGCCGCGTCTGGTTGATGCGAAAGGCATTGGCATTGTTCGGCGTCAGCACGACATGCGTTTCAGAAGCGTCGGAGGCGCTGCGGGTCGAGACCAGCTTCGCCAGTGTCGCCTCGTCCGACGGTGTCACCCGTCCGGAGCGCAGCGCGCCGAGCAGGGCAAGGAAGCGCGGATCCTCCTGCCGGAACACGTGTTTCAGCGCCAGCAGCGCGAACTCGCCTTCCTTGAAGGCCGGCGCGTTAAAGAAGTATCCGCCGCCAAACCTCTCCTGCAGGATCGGCCCCTCTTGCGAGGAGACCACCGGCGGCAGCTGATGCAGGTCACCGGACAGGATCATCCGTACACCGCCGAACGGTCGCTTTGATCCGCGGTTGAGCTTCAGGCTCTTGTCGATGGCGTCCAGCATGTCGGCGCGCACCATTGAAATCTCGTCGATCACCACGGTGTCGACCGCGCGCACCACACGCGCGTTCGGCAGGCGGCGCACATCCTGAGCCTCGATCAGGCGCGGTGGCAGCTTGAAGAAGGAATGGATCGTCTGTCCGCCGGCATTCATCGCGGCCACACCCGTCGGCGCCACGATCACGGCCTTGTCGCCTGCCTCGGCGAGGAACTTGCGCAAGAGGGTTGTCTTGCCGGTGCCCGCCCGGCCGGTCAGGAACAGGTTGCCCTGCGCGCCTGCGCCGCGCGCCACCCATTCAGCGGGCGCCGCGTAGATCGTTTCAGGCGTAGGGGGCAGCTTGCTGGGCAAGATCAGGGGCTGACGAGGCGCATCTGGCGCGCCTTGGTGTTGGTCGTCGTGCTGGCGACCACCTGCCAGCCCAGTGCCTCATAGGCGCGCCGCGCGCCCATGTTCTCGGTGTCGACATCAAGGCTCAAAGCGCCGCTGGCCGATTGCCGCGCCACTTCAAGCAGGCCCCGCGCCACGCCGCAAAAACGCCAGTCCGGGTCCACGAACAGATGGTCGATATAGTCCTGCGGCAGTTGCAGCGTCAGGAAGCCGATGACGCCGGCATCCGGCTCCTCGGCCACCCAGGCATTGTTTGGCCCCAGCGCTCGGCGCAGGATCATGTACTGGCCCCGGTTGCGGATGCGCCAAGGCATGCTGGTCAGGCAGTCCCGGAAGATCGACAGGCACGCGCCCGCATCTGCCGCCTGAAACGGCCTGATGCTCCATCCGGCTCCTGCATGCTTGTACATGGGTGCAGAGTAAGATGCGGCGCGCGCTGCGTCCAGCGGGCAGCCGCGTCAAAACTCACATCTGCATCGTCCAGCCTTCGACGCCCATCGCGGCCTGGCGAACTGCTTCCGACAGGGTCGGGTGCGCATGGCTCGTGCGGGCAATGTCTTCGGAGGCCGCGCCGAATTCCATGGCCACGACAATCTCGGCAATCATCTCGCCGACACCCACGCCGATCATGTGCGCGCCGAGGATGCGGTCGGTGCCTTTCTCCGCGAGGATCTTCACGAAGCCTGTCGTCTCATGGTTCGTCCGTGCACGGGAATTGGCCATGAAGGGGAATTTGCCCTTCACGTATTCGATGCCGGCAGCCTTCAGCTCTTCCTCGTTCTTGCCGACCCAGGCGATCTCCGGATTCGTGTAAACGACGCTCGGCACGAGGTCATAATTCACATGCCCCGCCTTGCCGGCGATCAGCTCGGCCACGGCCGTGCCGTCGTCTTCCGCCTTGTGGGCCAGCATGGGCCCATGGATACAGTCACCCACGGCCCAGACGCCATCCGCCACCTTGAAATGGCCGTCGACCACTTCGATCACGCCGCGCTTGTCGGTCTTGCCGCCAACAGCTTCAAGGCCGAGGCCGTCCGTATACGGCTTGCGGCCGATCGCGACGATCACGATGTCGGCGTCCAGCGTTTCCGCGTCGCCGCCCCTGGCTGGCTCGACCGTCACTTTGAGTTTCGTCTTGGTCTTCTCGACGCCAGTGACCTTGGTGCCCAGCTTGAAGCTGAGGCCCTGCTTCTTGAAGGTGCGCTCGGCATCCTTGGCCACTTCGGCGTCGGCCGGCGGCAGGATGCGGTCGAGATACTCGACGACAGTCACTTCCGAACCGAGCCGCGCCCAGACAGAGCCCATCTCCAGCCCGATCACGCCGGCGCCGATCAGCACAAGCTTCTTCGGCACAGCCTTCAGGCTGAGGGCGCCGACGTTGGAGACGATCCGCTCTTCGTCGATCTCGATGCCGGGCAGGGTGGCCGGTTCGGATCCCGTTGCGATCACGATATTCTTCGTCTCCATCACGCGCGTGCCGCCATCGGCCAGCGCGACTTCCACCTTGCCGGTCCCGAGAATCTTGCCGCGACCTTTGACGTATTCGACCTTGTTCTTCTTGAAGAGGAATTCGATGCCCTTGGTCAGGCCGTCCACGGCCTCGGTCTTCTGCGCCATCATCTGGGTCAGATCGAGTTCGACCTTGCCGGTCTTGATGCCGAGGGCTGCAAAATCATGCTGCGCCGAATGGAAAAGGTGCGAAGCGTGCAGCAGTGCTTTGGACGGGATGCAGCCGACGTTCAGGCAGGTGCCGCCCAGTGTGCCGCGCATCTCGATGCACGCCACTTTAAGGCCGAGTTGCCCGGCGCGGATTGCGCAGTTGTAGCCGCCGGGGCCGCCGCCGATGATGACGACGTCATAGGTCTCTGCCATGGGAATGTTTTCCTGAGTTGGGGCGGATGCCGCACGCGATTCGATTGCGCCGCATACCTAGGCATTTCAGCCCCGAAACTCAATCCGCAGAAACCGGAAGATGGACCTAGCTGCGCTTTACAAATGCGAGCACCAGGGCCAAGGCGATCAGAACGCCGCCCGAGATTGCTTCGTCCATCCACAGGCTCGAATCGGTTCCGAGGCCCGCCATCGCCCCCGCCAGCGCCGCAAACAGGATCGCTCCGATCATGGCGAGCCATCCGCCGCCCTTCACATTCAGGGCCGCCAGCACCCCGCCAATCACAGCGAGACCCGAGGCAACAAGGCGCCAGAGGCTCGTTGGCGGCTGTAAGAGGGCATCATCCAGCGGGCTGCCCCGGCTGACGATGATCTGCACAGCCGAGAAGCCTTGCCAGAACAGCCAGGCGGCGAGCAGCGCGAGCGCGATGGCGGCAATTCTGCGGATCATTTGAGGTCCCCTCCCGGACAATCACTTTGGAGAGAGGCTAGGCCGAAGCGGTGCCGGGGGCAACTCAGGCCGCTTCGTCTTCTTCTTCGTCCCAGGCGTGCCGGCCGCGAGTGCGGGCATAGGCGGCCGCGCGCGCGGCCTGGCGGCGCTGGGCCTGTGCCATGAACATGGCGCGCTGGCGGGCCACCATGATGTCCGGCACGAAGAGGGGTGGGTGTTTCTTCTTCACCTTGGGCGGCTTGGCGGCCTTGACGGGCGGGGCGATCACGGGTGCCTGCTGCGCCGCCACGGCCGCGGCCACGGCGGGGTTGGCCATGGTTTCCGGCGTCACTTCCACATCGATGAATTCCGGCGGCCGCTTGCGCAGCTCCCACACCGCGATCAGCAGCAGGAAGGCGCCCGCCATCAGGCCGGCGAGTGCGCCTTCGCCGGGCGTCGGGTTGAGCCACCATTGCGGGCTGAAATGCACAAGGAAGACTGCCGGCACCGAGGCCGCCAGCCCGAACAGATACCAGCCCACGGCGCCGCCCTTGCGCGCGCCGAGCAGGGCGCTGGAGGCGTAGTAGCCGAGCGAGGCGAACAGGTAGGCCGCGCCATGCGTGATGCCGAGTTCGCGCCAGTTGATGCCGCTGAGGCCGCCCGCCACGTCATCCTGCACGATCCAGCCCATGACCATCACGATCGAAGGCCAGCGCACCGCCGTCAGCGCGCCGAAGGCGAAGGCAATCGCATAGATCGTCAGCAGGAGGCAGATGAGGCGCCGGGACATCCCGCACGCGTACCACGGCGATGGTAAGCGCTCGTTGAAGCGGGTCTATGAAATTTCATCGATTCTCCGGCCAGACCGGCAGGTTCTCGGCTGTCTTTGCGTAAGGAATGCCCTTGGTGCCCAGCTCGAAGGCATCGCCTTTCCGCGAGTCGACCACATAGGCGCGCCCGATAATCTGGTCAGCGGGCACGCATTCCTCCGGTTCGAATTCGCCGGTGAGCGGGTGGTGGGACTCCTTGTACCTGAAGCACGCTTCAGGCGGAGATGTCGCTTCAGACACGCCCCAGTATCCTTTCACGACATCGCTGTTCTGCGGATACCACATCGAAAGTTGGCCATCCGGCGACGTGTATTCGACATAGATGCCATGCCCTTCCTGCCGGATGATCGACGTCCTGTCCGAAAGCTCGGCCACCAGGGCGGCGCTCACTTCCTCGTCTGTCATCGCGTCGATCTTCGTCATGGCGTTCATCCGCCTCGCAAGCGCCTGGCCCTCGAGGGCTGCCGCCTCCTCGTCCAGCATGTCCATCATCACGGGTGGGCTGGATGTGCATGCGCCAAGAAACAGCGCCAGAATTGAAACGGAGATCAGCGGCAGTTTCATCTCGAGTTTCCTGTCCTCACGTTGGTGTGAATGCCAGATATGGCCGGGATTCCGGATTCGGAAAAGACATGTGCACCGGACTTGAGGCTGATAGCCTGGCGCTTTGCGTCCCATGCATCCGCCTGCTAAGCCGTCGGCCAAATAAGGGAGGAACAGGCATGGGCCGCGTTGCAGGAAAAATGGCATTCATCACCGGCGGGGCGCAGGGCCTCGGCGAGGCGACCGCGCGGATGCTCGCGAAGGAAGGCGCCAAAGTCACCGTCACCGACATCAACGGGGCAGGGGCCGAAAAGGTTGCCGCCTCGATCAACGCTGCGCAGGGCGCCGGCACCGCCTTCGCCTTCCAGCAGGATGTGACCAGCGAAGCGCAGTGGCAGGACGTGCTGCAGCGGGCGCACGATGCGATGGGCGGCCTCAACGTGCTGGTCAACAATGCCGGCATCGGTTCGCTCGGCTCGGTCGAGGACGAGAGCTATGACATGTTCCGGAAGGTTCAGGCGGTGGACGTCGATTCGATCTTCCTCGGCTGCAAGTATGCGATTCCTTTGATGCGTGCGCACGGCCTCGGTTCGATCATCAACATCTCGTCCATCGCGGGCATCATCGCTAGCGGCAATTACGTCTCCTACAACACGGCCAAGGCGGCGGTGCGTCATCTGTCGAAGTCCGTTGCGCTGCACTGCGCCAAGACGGGCGGGCAGATCCGCTCAAACTCCGTACACCCCGTATTCATCAACACGCCGATCCTTGACCGCACCAAGGAAATGTTCGGCGAGGCCAAGGCGCTTGAGAAGCTCGGACGCCAGATTCCGCTCGGCAAGGTCGGCGAACCGGACGACATCGCCTACGCCGTCCTGTATCTCGCCTCCGATGAATCCAAGCTCGTCACCGGCGCCGAACTGAAAGTCGATGGCGGCATCAGCGCGATGTAGCCGCCCCCGGCGCCCCCCTGGATGGCCGCAGGCCAATTGAGGGCGCATCTCCCGAATCCTCCGCATACGCACCCTACATTAGCCTTCATCCCGGTTTCGCTGCAGGCGAAGACCGGGACCGAGGTGCGGCAAGTTCTGTACTTTGCGGCCCCTGGGTCGCCGGGCATTTGCTCCGCAAATTCCGGGATGACGACACACCGGCGTGGTCGCACCGGAAACGCCCTTCAAAAACACCCCCCTTAACCAAAGCGCTAAAAATCCCGCGTCTCCCTGTATTGACGGCCATCATATTGTTGTGTAAACACAACGTATCGCTGCAAATAGAAGGCGTTTATAGGTGATTCACAACAGGATATCCGTCTTTCGGGCCGAGCGGGGTCTCAGCCGGAAAGACCTGGCCGAGCAAGTCGGGGTCAACCCCCAGACAATCGGCTATCTCGAGCGGGGCGATTATGCGCCCTCGGTCGAGCTCGCGCTGAAGCTCTCCGCCCTGTTCGGGGTTCCGGTCGAGCACATGTTCTCCCTCAAACCCTTTGCCCCACTCGCCACCAGTCTCAGAAACCCGGAGTCCTGATCCCATGTTCATCCGTTCCAAAGCCCAGCCCTTCGGCCGCCAATTGTCGACGCCGACCGTCCGTCCACTGCTGATAGGCCTCTATGCCTTCTATCCGCTCGGTTGCATCCTGCAACTGGTGCCGATGGCGTCCGGCGAAGGCGTGATCGCCGGCATGGCCGGCCTTGCGCTGATCGTCGCGGCGCTCGCTATCTTTGTTGTGCTCGCCGGCTCCAGCCTGCAGCGTCAGACGCAGGAGCCGGAAAACCTGCTCGACGAGCGCGAGCGGGAAGAGCGCAACCGCGCCTCCTTCCAGGCCCATTCGGTCTTCTCGGGCATCGTGCTGATCGGCGTGCTCTACATGATGCTGACCACGGACATGGCGGCGAATGACAAGCTGCACCTCTGGCAGCCTACGGAAGGATCGCACTGGAACGCAATCTTTGGCGGCCTGATCCTTCTCTCCTTCACCTTGCCGGGTGCAATCATCGCCTTCGGCAAGGCCCCGCCTGAGGTGGACTAGCCGCTCGGCATCGGCTGGCGGCCGGTCACCCGCCAGGCATAGACGGCAAGGCCGCCCACAAGGATCGCAGACACAATCAGGGGCAGGGCATGGTTGACCTGGTAGAGGCCTGCACCGATCAGCGGCCCGAAGATGAAACCGGCCGGCGGCGCCGCTGACATCAGCGCTGCCGCCGCGCCTTGCTCCTCGCGGCTGACTGACAGGCTTCCGAGCGCATTGGCCGACGGAATCGCCAGCGCCGAACCGACGCCGACCAGCAGGAAACCGAGGCAAAGCACCGGAAACGCATGGAACGCGTCGGCAGCGATATAGCCCGCACAGACGAGCGCCAGTCCGACGGGCAGGATGCGCCTAGGATCCGGTTTCACCCGTGCGATATAGCCGAACTGAACCGCGATGGTGGACACGGCCATGCAGGCAAACGCAATGCCGGTATAGAGCACGGCGATCTGCCCGGCATTCTCGCCCTGCGTTTCATTCAGCCGGTAACGGTCCTCGATGAACCAGGCGAGGGTCTGCTGCACCATGCCCACACCGATGAAATAGGAGACGAGGAACAGGAGGTGCGGGCGCATGCGCGCATCCGTCATCGCCAGCGGTTTCGGGCGCGGCGTGTCGCGCGGTCTCGGAACGGTCTTCGGCAGGCTGAAGCCGAGCAGGGCGGCGACACAGAGGCAGAGAATGATCGAGCCCCAGATCGGTGCGAGGGCGTCGATCGGCGCCAGCGCGGCGGCGCCGGCCGGGCCAAGGATCGAGCCGATGCTCATGCCCGCGCCCAGCATGCCGAGGCCGGCGGCGCGGTCGTGCGGCGTGGTCGCATCCGTCATCGCCGCCATCGAGGCAGGCTGCAGACCGGGTGACAGGAGGCCGAACCACAGGCGCACGAAGACCAGCAGAAGGATCAGTGACAGGCCGGAAATCAGCCCCTTGAGGCCGGCATCCAGCGCGAACAGAAAGGCCATGTTGGTCAGGCCCATGGCGCAGAGAGAAAAGACCATCACGCGCTTGCGGCCCACCCGGTCGGCAATCCGGCCCCATTGCGGGATCATGACAGCATAGAGCAGGGTCGACAGGGTCAGGATGGCGGCAACCTCGATCTCGCCGAGGCCGGCCTTTCGGGAAAGCGGGGCAACCACCACGAAATTGATGCTCATCCCTGCGCCCATCGCGATGGTGGCCAGCATCAGCATGTTTCGCTGAAAAGGTGTCAGCGGATGCAGGGGCGTTTCGTTCTCGGCCATGGTCTGGTGCATCCCCGGTGGAAGGGCTGAACGCTAGGGCGGCTCGCTGCGGATGCAAATCCTTCCCTTGCGACAATCGGCACGGGCTGGCTTGCGTGACAGGGGTGTTACACCCTAAGTCACACGCCAACAGCAGCAGCCGCCGGAGCGCCCCCGCCTCATGAAAGCGATCCTCGACGTCGTCCTTGCCATCCTGAACCTGGCCAGCTGGATCATCATCATCCAGGCGATCCTGTCCTGGCTGGTCGTGTTCAAAGTGCTTGATCTGCGCAATTCGATCGCCGCCTCGATCTGGGGCGCGCTGGAGCGGATCACCGAGCCGGTCTACCGGCCGATCCGCAACATGCTGCCGCAGATGTCGGGGCTGGATATCACGCCGCTGATCGTGCTGCTGATCATCTTCTTCCTGCAGCAGGTTATCGTCCGCTACGGCTACAGCCTCGCGCCGTTCTGATGCGCCACCGGCTGGCCGTGCGTGTCCAGCCGGGCGCCTCGGCCGACCGGCTCGAGGGCAGGGGCGTGGACGATGCCGGCAGGGTTTTCGTGAAGGTTCGGGTCCGGGCGATACCCGAAGACGAGGCCGCCAACGCGGCGGTCGAATCCGTTGTGGCAAAAGCGCTCGGCCTGCCGAAGTCTGCCGTGCGGGTGGTGACGGGCGGCAAGACTCGGCTAAAAGGCCTCAACATCGAGGGGCCCGCAGAACTGGCGGGCGTGATTGAGGGATGGCTTTCAGATGAGCGCAGTCCGGATTGATGGCCATGCCATATCGGCGGATGTGAAGGCGGCGGTCGGCCGTGCGGTGGCCGCACTGCCGCAGGCACCGTGCCTGGCGGTCGTGCTGGTCGGCGATGATCCGGCAAGCGAGGTCTATGTCCGCAACAAGGGCAAGGCGACCGTCGAGGCGGGCATGATCTCGCGCCATCACCGGCTGCCGGCGGATGCGACGCAGGTGGAAGTCGAAACCGTGATCGCCGGCCTGAACGCCGATCCCGAGGTTGACGGCATCCTGCTGCAGCTGCCGCTTCCGGCGGGGCTGGATGCAGACGCGGCGATCGAAAAGATCGACCCGGCCAAGGATGTCGACGGGCTGACCGAGACGTCTGCCGGGCGCCTGAGCCTAGGCAAGCCGGGGCTTCGTCCGTGTACGCCAACGGGCTGCGTGATCATGGCGAAGCGCGCGCTGGGCGATGACCTTTCGGGCAGGCAGGTCGTGGTGATCGGCCGCTCGATCCTCGTCGGCAAGCCAGCGGCGCTCTTGTTCCTGGCCGAGAATTGCACGGTCACGATTGCCCACAGCCGCTCGAAGGACCTGGCCGCGCTGTGCCGGACGGCGGACATTCTCGTGCCGGCGGTTGGGCGGCCGGAAATGGTGCGCGGCGACTGGGTGAAGCCCGGCGCGGCGGTGATCGATGTCGGCATCAATCGTGTCCCGGCGCCGGAGAAGGGCGAGGGCAAGACGAAACTCGTGGGCGATGCGCACTTTGACAGCTGCGCCGAAGTGGCCGGGTTCATCACCCCGGTGCCGGGCGGGGTCGGGTTAATGACCGTGGCCTGCCTTCTGCGTAACACGGTGCTGGCTGCCTGCGCGCGCCGGGGCTGGCCGGTTCCGGCGGGCCTGTGAGCCAATCCTTCATCCCTCCTGATACGGATCTTTTCCGGGCCTTGTGGGAAAAGCAGGAGGGATGCTGCGCGCTCTGCGGCCTCGCCATGCCAGCGAGCCGGTTTGATCTTGTGCATGCGACGCTCTGGAAGAAGCAGCGCCCGACCTTTGATCACATCCGCCCGAAGGCAGCGGGCGGAAGCGACGCGCCGGCAAACCTGCAACTGGCGCATGCTGTGTGCAACTGGCGGAAGGGTGCGCGGCGCTAAGCTACCGCGCTACGAACGCGCCATCGAAGAGTTCGCCGGCCAGCCCGTCGTTTGCAAAGTAGATGTGGGGCGAAAGTCCGCCCACGAATGAAAAGGCCAGCTGCGCTGAGCAGCTGGCCTTTGATCATGACAGTTTCAATCAGACTTTCTGGGTTTCGATGGCGCCGTGGCAGTGCTTGTACTTCTTGCCGGAGCCGCAGGGGCAGGCAGAATTGCGCGGCGTATCGGACCAGTCATCCTCAGCCTGCGGCAACTCCACCGGCGCTTCTGCCGGGTTCATCTCGTTGACGCCGGTATCCGGATCAAGCTTCGTTTCGTGCGTCACAGGGGGTTGCGCCGGCGGGACGGCGGCCGGGCGGCGTGGTGCTTCCGGAGCCGGGCTTGTCTGTACACGGATCAGCATCAGAGAACGGGTTACGGTTGCACGCAGTTCCGACAGCAGCGTATCGAACAGGTTGAAAGCTTCGCGCTTGAACTCGTTCAGCGGGTCGCGCTGGCCATAGGAGCGCAGGTGAATGACTGAGCGCAGCTGGTCGATCTGCTGCAGGTGTTCGCGCCAGCGCATGTCCAGCACTTGCAGGAGGAGTTGTTTCTCGATGCGGCGCATTTGCTGATCGCCGACCTGTTTGGTGAGGTTGGCATAGTGCGCTTCCACGACTTCGCGGATGCGTTGGGCGATCTCCTCGTTGGCGACGCCTTCTTCGGCGGCCCATTCCTTCACAGGCAGGTCAACGCCGAGGTCGCCGCGCAGGCTTTCAGCAAGGCCCTCGATATCCCACTGCTCCGCATACGCCTTTTCCGGCATGGTGCGCGAGACAAGCGCATCGATGACGGTGTCGCGCATATCGGCAATGACGTCCGATACATCATCGGAACGCAGGAATTCCATGCGCTGCTCGAAGATGGCCTTGCGCTGGTCGTTGATCACGTCGTCATACTTGAGGACGTTCTTGCGGATCTCGAAGTTGCGCTCTTCGATCTTCTTCTGCGACGTTTCCATCGCCTTGTTCATCCAGGGATGGGTGATGCCCTCATCTTCCTTGATACCGAGGCGGCGCATCACGGCGTCCATGCGGTCCGCCGCAAAGATACGCATCAGGTCATCTTCGATCGAGATATAGAATTTCGACTTGCCTGGGTCGCCCTGACGGCCGGTGCGGCCGCGCAGTTGGTTATCGATGCGGCGGGATTCGTGACGCTCCGTGCCCAGAACATACAGGCCGCCGGCATCCAGCGCCTGCTTTTTCTTGACCTCGACGTCGGCGCGGATCTGCGCGGCAAGCAACGAAACTTCGCCTTCGGAAAGCGCGCGGCCAAGTGCCTTTTCTTTTTCGGCGCGCTCGGCTGCGAGGCGCATCTCGGGGTTGCCGCCGAGCTGGATGTCAGTGCCGCGGCCTGCCATGTTGGTGGCGACCGTCACAGCGCCGGGCACGCCGGCATTCGCCACAATGAACGCTTCCTGCTCGTGATAGCGTGCATTCAGCACCTTGTGCGGGATGCGCTGCGAAGTGAGCAGGTTGGAGAGGAGTTCGGACTTCTCGATCGAGGCCGTGCCAAGCAGGATCGGCTGACCCTTGGCGTGGGTTTCCTTCACTTCCTTCACGATCTCGGCATATTTCGCCTTCGCCGTGCGATAAACGACGTCGTCATCGTCCTGCCGCAGGACCGGTTTGTTCGTCGGCAGATCAATGACCGAGAGCTTGTAGATGTCGGCAAACTCGTCGGCCTCGGTCAGCGCGGTGCCGGTCATGCCGGCGAGCTTCTTGTAGAGGCGGAAATAGTTCTGGAAGGTAATCGAGGCGAGCGTGACGTTCTCGGGCTTGATGTCGACGCGCTCTTTGGCCTCGATGGCCTGGTGGAGGCCCTCCGAGAGGCGGCGGCCTTCCATCATGCGGCCGTTGAACTCGTCGATCAGCATCACCTGACCGTCCTTGACGATGTAATCCTTGTCGCGGCTGTATAGCTTGTGGGCGCGCAGCGCCTGGTTCGAGTGGTGGACGAGCGAGATGTTGCCCGGCTCCCAGAGCGAGCCTTCGAGCACGCCGAGTTCGACGAGCCAGGTCTCGATCTTCTCGGTGCCGGTTTCGCTAAAGACGACCGAGCGCTGCTTCTCGTCAAGATCGAAGTCGGACGCCTCGAGGCGCGGGATCAGGCTGTCGATCTTGATGTACAGGTCCGAGCGGTCATCGGTCGGGCCGGAGATGATCAGCGGCGTGCGGGCTTCGTCGATCAGGATCGAGTCGACCTCGTCAACGATCGCAAAATGGTGGCCGCGCTGAGCCATCTGTTCCAGCGCGTATTTCATGTTGTCGCGCAGGTAATCGAAGCCAAATTCGTTGTTGGTGCCGTAGGTGATGTCAGCGGCGTAGGCGGCTTTGCGTTGTTCGTCGGTGATGCCGTGGACCACGACGCCGGTGGTCATGCCGAGGGCACCGTAAATCCGGCCCATCCATTCTGAGTCGCGCCGGGCGAGGTAGTCGTTCACCGTGATGACGTGGACGCCCTTGCCGGAGAGGGCATTGAGATAAGCGGCGAGGGTGGCGACGAGGGTCTTGCCCTCACCGGTGCGCATCTCGGCGATGGCGCCGGAATGCAGCACCATGCCGCCCAT